>Ga0209608_1000008_pt1 | contig 227966 bp, 209 predicted proteins | sample AD_UKC130_MetaG_FD_184428 | JGI IMG/M metagenome (GOLD analysis project Ga0209608, IMG submission 184428) | Active sludge microbial communities of municipal wastewater-treating anaerobic digesters from Canada - AD_UKC130_MetaG (SPAdes) (version 2) | ecosystem: Engineered > Bioreactor >...
GCGCGAATACAGCTGCTCGAAGGTCGCCTGCATCGCGCCCAGAATCCCATCGACCACCACCCGCAGCTTCCTCAGCGGATGACTTGCCGGAATCCGCTCTTCCAGCGTCCGGTAGCTGAACATCGCAGGCTGCGTCGTGTCGGGCCTTCTCATCTTTTTTCCATCTCGTTCAGGCAAGGTTCGAATTATCTCATCGGCGTAGCTGGGGCGGGGGTTTTGAGCAGCCTGTTAAGCGTCAAGACCTTGGGCCTCGCCGCCAGGAAATCGACGCGCCTCCCGGCATTGTCCACGCACATGCGCGGCCTTGCGGTTGCCGACGCGCCGGACGACGACCCGCCGTCGACCGGCGCCGAGCGCTCGGTGGTCGATGCCGTTCTCCCGGTCGGCGGCAACAAAACGCGGGTCAAGGTCGGTAGCGTCAGCGGCGGTCAGGTGATCGGCACCCAGAACAATTACCGGAAAACCGTGCGAGGTCCGCGGACGCGCATCGAAGCCGGCGCGCAGGCGACGCTCAACACCGGCATCAGCGCCGACACGGTGAAAATCGACCATCTCGTCATCCAGCAGGGACCGGTGGGCGCGGCCACTCCCGACGCGGCGCTCATCGAAGAAAAATTGCGCCTCGACGCGGTGTTGCCGCGCACGGCGACGGTCGGCGAGGCTTTCGATCTGATGATCGCCGTGCGGCAGCCGGACGCGCCGCCGCTGAGCGTCGCCGACCTCGAACAGGTCGTTTCCGCGCCAGGCAGCGTTTTTCGCCGCGAGAACAGTGAGTTGGTCAAATACCGCATCGAAGTGACCGGCGCGACGTTTACCATCGAACCGCGCTCGTACCTCGTCAAGCTGCGGCCGCGCCAGAATTCGCAGCCGGTGACTTTTCAGGTAGTCGGCAGCAAGGCTGGCAGGCATTCGCTGCTGGTCAGCGCTTATCAGGATGACGACAGTCTGGCCGCGCAGACGCGGCTGAGCATCGAATTGCAGGTCGCTGTCCAACCCGGCTGAGTGGTGTTTGGCTGCAAGACATTGATTTTGAAGTGCGTGAGATGGGTTTGGCATTGCCGTCGAGGTGGTCGGAGAGGTCGTTCGGCATGCTGGTTTGTCCTCGCGAAACGGTGCAATATGACTTCCCTCGATAGTGAGGGAATGAAGGTGCGGAATCGGTCAAGAGGTTCAATCAGGCGACTTATCCGCGTAGCGGCTTCGTTCCACTCCCGCTCAACCGGACCGTGTACCGCAGGCGTCCATCGGTGCACACGGACACGAGCGGCTAGCAAACTTTCGTTGGACAGTGTCTGACGCGACTCCGCGATGACTATTCCATGCCGCCCAGAGTAGCTGGCATCTGGACCATTCTGCTTCTCGCGACGTCCTCGCTTCCGGCTGTGGCGTTCTTATCCGCGTGCTGGGGTAGCCGGCCGTCGTGCCCGGCGTGGTAGCGAACATCCTCGATTGGTTCCTGGAGCCCGGCCTCACGGTTTGGTGGTTCACTGCCGGTGGATTCTTCGAGGGTTTCCCGTCTGGCACTTCCAGCATCGCTATCGTTTTTGCGGCGAACGTCGTGCTTTGGCTATCGTTCCTGCTCGTGGCCTTTGTCATGGTTCGCCACGCGTCGCGCCGTTTGCCACGACGGAAGTAGTTGCGTGTGGGGCAATGGCACGGCGCCGCCCAACGTGGGTTAGATGGTGTTCGCCAAGCGAGCCACGATCTGCTGTTACCTTTGACCGCGGCGGTCTTCCGCGAAGACGCGTGGCGAGCGCCACACCCTGGACGACTGGCGGCAACGCGCGCTGTCAGCCGCCGACGATGCCTGGCGAACGCACCGGCGCCGTTTGAGCGGATTGCTGGAACTCCATGCGCTGCTCCTCGGAGACCGCGCGGTTGCCGATGTCTTGCTCGACCGCGTTCTCGCCTTGCCGGCGCGTCGCGGGCCGGAGGCGCCCGATTGGCTGCGGATTTTTTGCGACCTTACTCGCCGGCGCCGTTTAGCCAGCGCAAGGCGTCGCTCAGGCAGGTGTTGAGCGCGTGCCGGTCAAGCCGGCCGGGTAGGGCGGAGAGCAGTTTGTCGCAGCCCGTGGCGTCGTCGCTGTCGAAACACTCCAGTAGCGCGAGATTGGTTCCCAGCAGACCATCGTGCGCGCGCAAGGCGGCTTCCACCTGTTTTTCGACGGCGATCTGCTGCAGGATCTCGGCGAGCGGCACGCCAAGCGCCGCCGGCATCATCGAGAGGATGCCGGTCAGGAAGGCCAGATCGGCCAGTTTGTGATCCTTGACCTGGCTCATGGTCAACAGCAGTTCCATCATCCGGCCGCGCAAAGCCGCCACCTGCAACAGCGGCGAACGCATCGGGTCATTCCCGGCCGATGGCGCCATCAGCAGCAGCGACAACCAGCGCTGCAGTTGGCGGCGCCCGAGCAGGGTGATGGCGTGACGCAAGGAGGTCACCGGCTGCGCCAGGCGGTTGCCGCGATGCCCGACCGAGTTGACCACCCGCAGCAGGTTGAGCGTCAACGCGGCTTCGTGCTTGAAGGCGTCTTCGATTTCCTTGGTGTCCACATCGCGTCCGACCAGATTGATCAGGCGGACCAGGGCCATTTGCGAGGCGGAGAGGCGGCGGTCCTTGACCACTTCCGCCTGCGCGAAATGCTGCCCTTGGTAGAGCTCGAAACCGAGGCTGTGGCAGAGTTCCATTTGCTGGCGATTGTCGACGTTTTGCGCCAGCAGTTTGATCGGCAGGTGTCGGAGCGAGCCGGCCAGATCGCCGATTTCCCGCTCGTCGGTGTTCCGCACATCGATTTCGACGACGTCGACCATCGGCAGCAACGGTCGGCTGTTGTCGTCGATGCCGCGGTAGCGGGTCAGCGCCAGCGCATAGCCGCGCGCGCGCAGACCGCGGCAACGCGTCAAGGTTTCAGGATCGGGAGGGCCGTCGAACAGCAATTCGAGAACCACGCCTTCCGGCGGCAGCAACTCGATCGCCGGTTGTCGCAGAAAACCGGCGTCGATGCCGATGAAGGCGCTCTTGTTCCCCAGGGCGCTGCTCATGCCGAGTTCGGAATACGCGGCGCACAGCGGCCCGGCGGCGCCGCGGCGGCTTTGTGCCTGACCGTCGGCGCCGGCATGGAAGGAAAGTTGATAACCGGCCAGTTCCTGCTGCCGATCGAGGATCGGTTGCCTGAAAAGGAAGGCATCCTTGAAAGAGGAGTCAGTCATCGTCACCGAATTTCGCAAAGAACAGTCGTGGATAATCAACGATCAGAAGGGCAATTCAAGCCCCGGCCGCGCCTCGCGCAAAACACGCCGGAAATCGGCCTGTATGCGCGCCAGGGCATCACTGTCGTCGGCCTCGAATCTTAACACCACCACCGGCGTCGTGTTCGACGGCCGTGCCAGGCCGAAACCGTCCACGTACTCGACGCGCAGGCCGTCGATGGTGACGATTTCGCGCGCGCCGGCGAAATGGGCGTGGCATCGCAAGTCCTCGATCAGCGCGAACGGTTCGCCCTCCCGCATGCCGATGTTCAGTTCCGGCGTCGAGCTGCTGTCCGGCAGCGATTTGAGCACGGCGTTGGCGTCGGCGGCGCGGGTGACGATTTCCAGCAGGCGGGCGCCGCCGTACAGTCCGTCGTCGAAGCCGAACCAGCGTTCCTTGAAAAACACATGGCCGCTCATTTCGCCACCCAGCGGCGCGCCGGTTTCGCGCAGTTTGGCCTTGATCAGCGCGTGGCCGGTTTTCCACATCAGCGGCTCGCCGCCGTGCTCGCGAATCCACGGCGCCAGGCGACGCGTGCATTTCACGTCGTAAATGATCCGCTGGCCGGGACAGCGCGCGAGAACATCGGCGGCGAAGAGCATCAACTGGCGATCCGGGTAGATGATCTCGCCATCCTTGGTGACCACGCCCAGACGGTCGCCGTCGCCGTCGAAGGCCAGACCGATTTCGGCGTCGGTGTCGCGCAGGACCTTGATCAGGTCCTGCAGATTTTCCGGCTTCGACGGATCGGGGTGGTGGTTGGGAAAATTGCCGTCAACCTCGCAGAAAAGTTCGCGAACGTTGGCGCCGAGCGCCCGGAACAGGGTCGGCGCGATACCGCCGGCGACGCCGTTGCCGCAGTCGATGACGATCTTTATCGGTCGCGCCAGCCGCACATCGCCGGCGATCCGCGCCTGATAGGCGGCGCGGACATCGGCGCTGCCGGCTTGCCCGGCGCCATGACACAGATCGCCGGCATCGACGCGCCGGCGAATGCTCTGGATGGCCTCGCCAGCCAGCGTTTCGCCGGCGACAACCATTTTCAGGCCGTTGTAGTCGGGCGGGTTGTGGCTGCCGGTGACCGCCACGCAACTGTCGCAGCCGAGTTCGTGAGCGGCGAAATAGACCACCGGCGTCGGCACGCAGCCGATGTCGATGGTGTCGATGCCGGCCTGGCGGATGCCTTCCATCAGCGCGGCGGACAGTTCGGGACCCGAGAGGCGTCCGTCCCGGCCGACGGCGATGGCGCGCTGACCGCGCTCGACCGCCAGCGACCCGAGACCGTGTCCGATCCGGCGAACGATGTCGGCGGTCAGGGTGTTGCCGACGATGCCGCGAATGTCGTAAGCCTTGAAAATGTCCGGGGGCAGGGGAGCGCTCATGTCAAACCTCGTGCTGAAAAAAATGGAAAATGCGTTGCGGTAGCCAGTCGAGTCGGCCTGGCAGGCTGCCGGTGACGAAACCGACATGGCCGCCTTGGCGTGGAAATTGAATACGCACCGCCTCGGCGACCTGCGCCGGTGTCGGCAAGGCCAGGGCCGGCAGAAAAGGATCGTTCCGGGCATTGAGCAGCAGGGTGGGTAAACGGATGCCGGTCAGCCACGGCTTGCTCGACGCGCGTCGCCAGTAGTCGTCGGCGCCGCTGAAGCCGTGCAGCGGCGCGGTCACCGCGTCGTCGAATTCATACAGATTGCTGGCGGCGCGCATCCGCCGTTCGTCGAACAACCGCGGATAGCGTTGCAGCTTCTCGGCGGCGTTGCGTTTGAGCGTGTGCAGAAAATGGCGGGTATAGACGCGGTTGAAGCCGCGCGCCAGTTGATGGCCGCAGGCGGCGAGGTCGAGCGGCGCGCTGATCGCCGCCGCGCCGCTCAGGCGCTTGCCGGCGTCTTCCCGTTGTTCGCCAAGCCATTTGAGCAGCGCGTTGCCCCCCAACGAGACGCCGACGGCGTAACGCGGCCGGTCGGGGAAGAGATCGAGTAGGCGGCGCAGAATCCAGTCGATTTCCTGACTGTCGCCGGAATGGTAGGCGCGCGGCAGACGATTGCTCTCGCCCGAGCAGCCACGAAAATTGACCACCGCGCCGGTCCAGCCGAGCGCGGTGGCGGCGCGCATCAGGGCGATGGCGTAATAGCTGCTGGAACTGCCTTCCAGGCCGTGGAACAGAACCAGCAATGGTGCGGGCGGCGACAGCGTTTTCGTTGGCGGTGGCGGTTCCGCGCCGAGCAGTGGCGGAGTGGTGTTCCAGTCGAGGTCGATGAAGTCGCCATCCGGGGTTTCCCAGCGCTGCCGGTGATAGGGCAGCGGATCGGGCCGAATCAGCAACGGGTAGATGGTCTGGGCGTGGCCACCGGGCAGCCAGGCGGGGGCGCGGTATTCGGTCAATGCAGGGTCCGCGGCGCGTTCTCGTCGTCGCTGTCGCCACCGTCGCCCGGTTTGTTGTCGGCGGCGGTCGATGAATGATGGGCGACCAGCCGCCAGCCGCTGGCGCCACGCTGAAAGACATTGGTGGACAGCAAGGGCACGTGCGGTTGCTGTTCATCGCCGATGTGCAGGGTTTCGACGACGTTATGCACGGCCATCAACATGCCGTGCCAGCGCTGGCTACCCGATAGTCGCACCGACAGACGCGGATTGTTGGCGAAAATGCCGCGCCAGCTTTCGCGGATGGCGTTGGCGCCGGTCAGCCGTTGGCCGGTCGGGTGGATGCAGACGATTTCTTCGTCATCCGACCAGACGCTCATCAGGGCGTTCAGATCGCCGCGTGCGATGGCGTCGTAGAACGCCGCTTCGACGTCCTCGGGGCTGGGGAAAACGACGATCATTTCGGCGTCCCGGTCGGACAGGCGTCAAGGACCTGTCGCGGCGTCAATTTTTCGAGGCAATCGAGATGGCCCAGCGGGCATTCGCGCTCGAAGCAGGGACTGCACGCCAGCCGCAGACTGATCACCCGCGCGCGTTCCGACAGCGGCGGCGTGAAACCGGGCGACGACGAGCCATAAACGGCCACCAGCGGCCTTCCCAGCGCGGCGGCGACATGCATCAGGCCGGAATCGTTGCAGACCACGAACGAGGCGCGGGCCAGGAGATCGATCGCCTGTGCCAGCGAGGTGGCACCGCACAGATTGCGCATGGTCTGGGGCGCGCGTGCGCCGCGAACGATTTCGTCGGCGACCGGCTGGTCTTTCGGCGAACCAAGCAGCCAGATCGCGTAGCCTTGTTCGGCAAGGGCGTCGGCCAGGGTCGCGAAATGGCGGGTCGGCCAGCGCTTGGCGGGACCGTACTCGGCGCCGGGGCAGAAAACGGCCAGTTTTTCGGGATCTGGCAGCGCCAGTGCGGCCAGGGTGGCGGCACGCTGTTCGTCGGTGGAGCGCAATCGTGGCGGTGGCACTGGTCGCGGCAGTGCCGCGCCCGGCGCTTCCGCCAATTGAGCGAAGCGCTCGACCATCAGCGGCAGCAGGGCCTTGTCCAGCACATGGCGGCGATTGATCAGCCCATAACGTTTTTCGCCGACGAAGCCGATGCGTTCGGGGATGTCGGCGAAAAACGGAATCAGCGCCGATTTGATCGAGTTGGGCAGCACATAGGCGCGCTGGTAAGCACCCCGCGCCAACTGGCGGGCGACGCGGTGACGGGCCTTCAAGGACAATTCGCCGTGTGCGAAAGGGCTGTCGAAAAGTTGCCCGATTTCCGGCATGCGTTGCAAAACGGGGGCGACCCAGCGTGGCGCCAGCGCGTCGAGTTGTAGACCGGGTGTCCGCTCGTGCAGACGCATGAACAGCGGTTGGGCCAGCACGGTGTCGCCGATCCACGAGGGGGCGACGATAAGGGCCTTCAAGATCGGGCCTTCATGATCGATCCGTTGGCTACCGGGCGGTAGCCGCCGCAGCGAAGATCAGTGATGTCCCTTCGGCAGGCCACCCTTGAGCACATAGTGGGCGCTGCAGTAGGGACAGACGACCTCGCCGGTATGGGCGACGTCGAGAAATACGCGCGGATGCCTTGCCCAGAGCGGCGCGTCCTTGGTCGGGCAATGCAGCGGCAGGTCGTGAGCGGTGACCTCGATGGTTTTCTGCGGGGCGTTTTGCGACATGATGGCGACCTTGCGAGCGGAGGTTGGACGTGACGGGCGTGGGTGGGCGGCGAGAGGCGTGCGACCCTTCTACACGTAGGCGAGCCAGTCGGCATGCGCCGGCACGCGGCCATTCACGCAGTCGAAGAACAGGCTCTGAATGCGGGTGGTGATCGGTCCGCGATGGCCGGCGCCGATCTGGCGGTTATCGAGTTCGCGGATCGGCGTCACTTCGGCGGCGGTGCCGGTGAAGAACGCTTCGTCGGCGCAATACACTTCGTCGCGGGTGATTCGCTTTTCGATCACGCGCAGGCCGAGTTCGTCGGCCAGTTGCAACACCGAGGCGCGGGTGATGCCTTCGAGACAGGAGGTGAGATCGGGCGTGTAGAGCGTGCCTTTCTTGACGATGAAGATGTTTTCGCCGGCGCCCTCGGCGACATAGCCGTCAACGTCGAGCAGCAGGGCTTCATCGTAGCCGTCGTGCGCCACTTCCTGGTGGGCGAGAATCGAGTTGGTGTAGGTGCCGACCGATTTCGAGCGGCACATGTTGATGTTCACATGATGGCGGGTAAACGACGAGGTCTTGACCCGGATGCCTTTTTCCATGCCCTCGGCGCCGAGGTAGGCGCCCCACGGCCAGGCGGCGATGGCGACATGCGTGCTGATCGAGGTGGCGGCGATGCCCATGGCTTCCGAGCCGTAGAAGACGATCGGCCGGATGTAGCAGGATTCCAGCGCATTGGCGCGGACAACCTCTTTTTGCGCTTCGAGCAGTGTTTCCTTGTCGTAAGGCATCTTCATCTGGAAGATGTAGGCGGAATTGAACAGCCGCTCGGTATGGTCCTGGAGGCGGAAGATGGCGGTGCCCCGGTCGGCCTTGTAGGCGCGGACGCCCTCGAACACGCCCATGCCGTAGTGCAGGGTGTGCGTCAGCACGTGGGTGGTCGCCGAACGCCACGGCACCAGCTTGCCGTCGTACCAGATGAATCCGTCGCGGTCCGCCATCGACATGGTCTGTTCCCTCTCAGCCGGAAATTTCAAAGCGGAAATTCTAGCCGATTTCGCCTCCCGGTTGGCGGTAAAATGGCGCTTTTGACCGATCCGCGAGGTCTTTGCCGTGGTCTGGAAACCCAACGTTACCGTCGCTTCGGTGCTTGAACGCGACGGTCGATTTCTGCTCGTCGAGGAAGACACCGAGTATGGCGTGGCCTTCAATCAGCCGGCCGGCCATCTGGAGTGCCGCGAGTCGCTGCTCGATGCGGTGATTCGCGAAACGCTGGAAGAAACCGGTTATACCATGCAGCCGCAGTATCTGATCGGCATTTACAATTGCCGGAATGAGGCGCGGGACGTGACGTATCTGCGTTTCGCCTTCGGTGGTCGCATCGCCGGGCACGATCCCGATCGCCGTCTGGACACGGGCATCATCGCCGCGCACTGGCTGACCGTGGACGAGATTCGCGCCCGGCAGGCGCAACATCGCAGCCCGCTGGTATTGCGCTGTGTCGAGGACTGCTTGGCCGGCAAGCGTTATCCCCTGGAATTGCTGACCCACTGCAACGCGTGAACCGCTTCATGCGCCGCTTTTTCCGTCTTTTTTTGCCTCCGATGCTGCTTTTGGCGGGTGGGGCCATGGGAGCGGAAACGGTCGGCGTGTGTTTCAACTACGGTTGCCTGAGTCAGGCCGAGGTCACTTACAGCGAAACGCAGTTGATGCGGGTGCGGGCTCTGCTCGCCGGGGCCCGGAGCGCCGATGAAGAGCGTCGGCGGTTGTCGCCGGCCATCGGCTGGCTGCTCGGTTGGGCGGGCGAACAATCGCCGATCGGCGCCGACCGTGGCGGCAATGTCGCCGACCAGGGCGTTTTCGGACGCATGGACTGCATCGATCATTCGACGACGACGACGCGCTTGCTGCGCCTGCTCGAAGCGCGCGGCTGGCTGCGCTTTCACCGCGTTGTCGAGCCGGCGCTGCGCATTCGTTATCTGTTCGCGGCGCACTACTCGGCGCGGATCGAGGAGATCGCGTCGCCGGAGACGGCGCGGGGCGGCGAAGGACCGGCGTTTTATGTGGTCGACAGCTGGTTTCGCGACAACGGACAGCCGGCGGTGGTGACGGATTTGCAGAGTTGGCTCGACGGCGCCGGCGACGATGAAGCGGTGGCGACCGTGGCTGGCGCGCCGGAACGCGATGCCTCGGACAGCGGACGGTGAACGTGAAGGGATCGAAAATGGGCAAGGGAAAAACAGTGGTCGTCGGCTTGTCCGGCGGTGTCGATTCGGCGGTCGCGGCCTTGCTGCTCAAGCAGCAGGGCTGGGATGTTCGCGGGTTGTTCATGAAGAACTGGGAAGACGACGACGCGGACGATTACTGCTCGTCGCGCCAGGATCTGATCGACGTGATGAGCGTCGCCGACATCATCGGCATCGATGTCGATGTGGTGAATTTCGCCGCCGAGTACCGTGAGCGGGTGTTCGCGCATTTCCTGCGCGAGTATCGGGCCGGGTACACGCCGAATCCGGACGTGCTGTGCAATTCGGAAATCAAGTTCAGCGTTTTCCTGGAACACGCGTTGCGGACCGGCGCCGATTGCATCGCCACCGGTCATTACGCCGGGGTGCGCGAATTCGCCGGTGCCTTTCAGTTGCTCAAGGCCGAGGACGGGACCAAGGATCAAAGCTATTTTCTGCACCGGCTGAATCAGCAACAGCTCGCCAAGAGCGTGTTTCCGCTGGCCGGCCTGTACAAGCGCGAAGTGCGCAAGATTGCCGAGGCCGCCGGCTTGCACGTGGCGCTGAAGAAGGATTCGACCGGTATCTGCTTCATCGGCGAGCGGCCGTTCAAGGAATTCCTGATGCGTTATCTGCCGCCGGCGAAAGGCGAGATTCGCGCGCTGGAAGACGACCGCCTTCTCGGCGAACACGACGGCGTGGCCTATCACACCATCGGGCAACGGAAAGGCCTGCACATCGGGGGCGTCAAGGGTGGCAAAAGCGGCGACAGCGGCGATCACGAGGCGTGGTTCGTCGCCCGCAAGGACCTTGCCCGCAACATCCTTTACGTCGTGCAAGGGCATGCGCATCCGGCGCTGTTCACCGACGAGCTACAGGCCGGCGCGCTGTCCTGGGTCGCCGCCGCGCCGCCGCACACGCACTGGGTGTATACCGCCAAGACGCGCTACCGGCAGGCCGACGCGCCTTGCGAAGTCGACCGCCTCGACGCCGACTCCTGCTTGATCAAATTCGCCGAACCGCAGTGGGCGGTCACGCCGGGACAGTCGCTGGTGCTCTACGAAAGCCGCGTTTGCCTCGGGGGTGGCGTCATCGCATGAGTGGCGCGCCCAGCGCGCCGCCCGCTTACCGGCGCAACGTCGCTCTGCTGGCGGCGGCACAGGCGTTGTTGCTGGTCAATGGCGTGACATTGGTGGCGATCAACGGCCTGCTCGGGCTGCAGCTCGCCACCGACAAGCGTCTGGCGACGCTTCCCGTCACCACTTACGTCATCGGGGCCGCGTTGGCCGCCTTGCCGGCGGCGCTGTTCATGAAGCGTCACGGACGGCGGGCCGGATTCATGCTTGGCGCCGGATTCGGTATCGGCGGCGCGGCCTTGTCGGCCCTGGCGGTGTTCCTCGCCAGTTTTCCGCTGCTTTGCCTGGGCACCGTCCTCGCCGGCTGCTACAACGCCTTCGGACAGCAATACCGCTTCGCGGCGGTGGATGCCGCGCCGGTCGACTGGCGGGGCAAGGCCATTTCACTGACGTTGACCGGCGGCATCGTCGGCGGCATCGTCGGCCCGCAAGTCGGGACGCTGACCCGCGATCTGTGGCAGCCGACTTATCTGGCGAGCCATGCCATGCTGATGGCTTTCGCCGCGCTGGCCTTGCTGGTCGCCAGCCGGCTGGACATTCCGCCGCTGTCGGCCAGCGAGAAAAACGCGGCGGGGCGGCCGTTTGGCGAAATCGCGCGCCAGCCGGATTTCGTTGTCGCTTTGCTGGCCGCCGTGTGCGGGTACGCGACGATGAATCTGCTGATGACGGCGACACCGCTGGCGATGGATGTCTGTGGTCTGGCTTTCGCCGATACCGCCCTGATTTTGCAGTGGCACGTGATCGGCATGTTCGCGCCGTCGTTCGTCACCGGCGATCTGATCCGCCGTTTCGGCGTGCTGCCGCTGCTGCTGTCCGGGGCCGCGTTGTTGCTGGTGTGCATCGGCATCGCGCTTGCCGGCGTGACCCTGATGCACTTCTGGTGGGCCTTGTTGCTGCTCGGTGTCGGCTGGAATTTTCTTTTCGTCGGCGGGACCACGCTGCTCGCCGACACCTGCCGTCCGGAGGAAAAGGCCAAGGTGCAAGGCGGTAACGACTTCGTGGTGCTCGCCGTGCAAGGCGCCACCTCTTTCGCCGCCGGCTTGCTGATCACCGACGGCGGTTGGACGACGCTCAATTTGCTGGCCTTGCCGCTGGTGGTGGTGACCGCGCTGGCCAGTTGCCGGTCATGGTGGGCGCGACGGCGGACGCCGACCGTGTCCGGCTGACGCGCGCACGGCGCCCGGGGGCTGCCGGCGGTCGCGCGCCGGTTCCTCGCGAGACGCATCGTGCCTTCGCGGAAACGGTTTTCCCGGCCGGGCCGCGAGTGTTTTTGACGTTGGGCCAAATGACGGACAATTGGGGTTGAGCGGAAATTCGCGCGGAAAGATGCAAGGCGAACGGATACGACGATGGAAAAAACGTGGGGTTTGGCGCATTTCTGGGCACAGGGCGACTTGCTTACCCAGTCGGTGGCGGTGTTGCTCGGGCTGTTGTCGGTGGCGAGCTGGTACGTGATCGCCGTCAAGGCGCTCGCCGTCTGGCGGGCCAGACGCTGCCATCGGCGGGCGCTGACCGCGTTCTGGGGCGCGCCCAGCCTGCCGGCGGCGATCGATGCCATCCGCCGGGACGATCGCACCCGCATCTTCGCCAATTTGGCGATCGCCGGCGCCAACGCCGCCGAGTTGCATCGCGAACATGCCGACCGTGGCATCGGCGCCGGGGTCAGCGTCAGCGATTTCGTCACCCGCTCGCTGCGCAGCCAGATCGTCGAGGCACAGGCCGGTATCGAATCGGGTTTGACCTTCCTGGCCTCGGTGGGGTCGACGGCGCCGTTCATCGGGCTGTTCGGCACCGTATGGGGAATCTATCACGCGCTGGTCGGGCTGTCCGGAGCCACGCAGGTCGTGCTCGACAAGGTCGCCGGCCCGGTCGGCGAGGCGCTGATCATGACCGCCGGGGGGCTGTTCGTCGCCATTCCGGCGGTGCTGGCCTACAACGCCTTCACCCGCGGCAATCGTCTGACGCTGGCCCGGCTCGACGGTTTCGCGCACGATTTGCACGCCTATCTGACCACGGGTCTGCGCGGCCGGCCCGGTGACAAGTTGGTCGATCTCGGCGCGGTGCGCGCCAGTCGCGGTGTTTGAGGGCGACGCCATGGCTTTCGGTTCGTTCGACAACAATGGCGCCAGTCAGCCAATGGCGGAAATCAACACCACGCCGCTGGTCGATGTGATGCTGGTCTTGCTGGTGATCTTCATCATTACCGCGCCCTTGTTTCACGAGGCGCTGCCGGTCGATCTGCCGCGCGTCGCCGCCCGCAAGCTCGATGAGCCGCCACGGGCGCTGGCGCTGGCCATCGACGCCGCCGGCGAGGTGTTTCTCGACGGCCAGCCGGTGGAACGCGCGGCGCTGGCCGGACGATTGCGCGACACGGCCGCGCGTGGCGGATCGCCGGAGGTGCATTTGCGTGCCGACCGCGGCACGCGCTACGAACGCGTCGCCGAAGTCCTGGCCGCCGCGCAGAGCGCCGGGCTGACGCGCATCGCTTTCGTCACCGAACCGCCGCGCTGACGGCGACAAAAAGCCGGTCTTGGTCAGCGTTTTCTTGTCGCCCTTCAACGACTTGTCGAAGCGGAAGTTCGGGGTGGCCAGGGTTTCCTCGAAAGCGGCGATGGCCTTGGTCACCTTGTCGATGTCGCCCCGTTTTCCTGCCAGTTGTGACCGATCGAGGTCTTGATGTTGTCGGTGCCGCCCATGGACAGGTTGTGGCAGGAATTGCAGGAAATGAAGCCGGACTTGGACGGGCGCGGCTCGAAATAGAGCTTCTTGCCCAGTTTCACCCGCGCCGGAATGGTTGCCTTGGCGGGCTGGATCGGTTGGATCGGATCCTGACCGGCGGCCAACGCCGCTTAGCCGACCAGGCGCCGAATTACGTTCATCAGTTTTATCTGCATTTTTCTTCAGTTGACGACGCATGAGCCATGAATCCCGCACGCGACCAAGCGGAAAATTTTTGATTCAAGTGCCAACCAGGTGCCACGGGCGGTGAAAGGACGTTCAGTCGGCAATCGCCAGCGCGGCGACCCAGTGGCCGTTCTCCGGCGCTGTCAGAGAGGCGGTGCGGCAGCGCGCCAAGTGTCGCGCCAGGGTCGGCGACCATTCGTCGAGCGCCAATCCAAGGCATTTCAGTCGCGCTTCGTGCGTCGTCCAGGCTTTGGCGAAAGCGGTTTGACGTTCGGCGTCGGGCTGTGCGGCGAGCATCGCGGCGGTGGCCGGGCCGAGGTAGTCGCGGCTAAGCCGCTCGAGATCGGGCAGGGCGGTACCGAGGCGAAAGAGATCGATGCCGACGGGACCGTGCAGTCGAACGGCCGCCAGCGATAGCCCCGGTTCGTGGCTGAGCGAGAGTCCGACCCGCGACCACGGCGCGGCCAGGCAAGGCGCCCGACCCGGCGGGCCACCCAGCGAGCCGATCGCCTCGACGTTGGTGTCGAGCAACTCGGCCAAGCGTTCGGCCAGTGTTTGGCGGACGATCCGGCGCACCGTTTCCCGCCGCGCGTCGGCCGGCGTCGGGATCGCCATGAGGTGCACTCCGGCCCAGGGTGCGACGATCCGCTGCCAGACCGGCATCAGGCCGGAGCGGCTGGAATGCCATGCCAGTGGGAGCGGTCCGGAATGCGTTCGCCCTTCATCACCAGGGTCAGCGGTCCGAGCCGTGCGCCGTCGGCGACCTCGGCGCTGTAGAGCACCGCGCTGCGCGGGCTGATCGATACCAGACGGCCGATCCGGACGTGGTCGATTTTCATCACGCGGTCTTCGAACAGATGGGTCTGCGGGCAGCTCAGGGCGTTGAGTTCGCTGTAATCGCCGATGTGGACGCAGTCGAATTCGGTGAAATCGGTGGTGTCGAGGTAAACACCGTGCCCGACCCGGCTGCCGAGCAGTCTGAACGCGAGCGGCAACAAGGGTGTGCCGCGCAGGTAGGACATGAAATAGGGCACCGTGATGCCTTCGTAGAGATTGGTGATCGCTTCCGAAAACCAGACGAAAGGGGTCCACATCGGTTGGGCGCGCCGGTCGTAACGACCGATCAGCACCCACTTGAGGAGGGCGACAAACGCAAAGGCGCCGATGCCGTAGAGCAGGCCGGCGACGTTCAGGGTCCAGACGACGGCGCCCCATTGCCCGGCCTCGGCCAGGGGCATGATGTTGAGGACGGTGGTGTAGCCGACGGCGATGACCGCCGCGTGCGGGGTGACGATGCGGAACGCCTCGACCGCGCCACGCCCGATCCGGCGCCGCGGCGAGGGGCGGAAAGTGAGATTCTCGGGAAAACCGGCGGTCTGCTCGCGGGCGGGCAGACGAACGGGCGGCGAGCCGAGCCAGGTTTCGCCGGAGTGGATGACGGCGTTGTCCGGCACCCGCGAATGCACGCCGATCAGGACGTTTTCGGGCAAGACCGTGCCGTCCGGCACATAGGCGCCATTGCCGACGAAACTGCGGCGGGAGACGACCGTTGGCTGCATCGTCATCCAGCCGCCGTCGATTTCCTCGTCGCCCAGCATGACCGCGTCGGCGATGAACGTTTCGTCGCCAAGATTCAGCAGATCGGGAATCAGACCCTGGGCGGTGGAAATCTCGGCGTCCCGGCCGACCTGCGCGCCCAGCAGACGATACCACCAGGGCGCATAGACCGTGGCATAGACGCCGTGGAGCACATTCAGGCTGGCTTCCTGAATCTGGTTGACCAGCCAGCGGCAGCGGTAGGTGCCGCTGTGAATCGGCCAGCTACCGGCGTGCAGGCGAGGGTGCAGACTCCAGCGCAGACCGGCCGAAAGCAGCACCGTACAGACGATGAGCACCGCGGTGGCCGGAAAAGCGAGGACGAAATACTTGATCAGTTGCAGTTCGATCCGGTCGCTCTGCAGCCAGGGATAGATGTCGTCCAGCCAGTCGATCAGGATGAAGGTCGGGAAGACCGGCATGAAGAACAATACCGCCGTCGCCAGGCAGCCGGTGGCGAAAAACAGGTTTTCCCACGCGCGGTAGCATCTTGAAACCGCCGGGCGCGGTTTCAAGGCGCTGACATCGAAGGCGCCGCCGTCACGCGCCGGCGAACCGAGCCAGAAGCGCCCGGCCGGAACCGTCGTTCCGTCGCTCAGGGCCGACTGACCGTCGAGGTGGGCGCCTTCGGCCAAATGGGTGTTCCCTTCGAGCACGGAGTAGGAGCCGACATAAGCGGTGTCCGCGACGGTGATCGGACCGACCAGCAGTTGGCCGCGCTCGACGCGCACATTCTCGAAATTCACCGCGTTGCCGATGCTGACCCGGTCGCCGATGCGCACCAGATCGTGGCCGCGCATGGTCACCGAACCGATGATTGTTTCCTCGCCGATTTGGGCGCCCAGGGCGCGCAACCACCAGATCAGCAGCGGCGATCCGCCCAGCATGTAGACCGGCGCGCCCTCGATCAGCCGGTCGGCCAGCCACCAGCGGAAGTAGGTCGCGCCCCAAAGCGGGTAGCGACCCGGTTGCAGGCGGCCGAGCAGCACCCATTTGGCGGCCACGGCAATGGCGAATTCGGCGCCGGTGGCGAGCACGAAGACGGCGACGGAGACGGCGACGGCCAGCGCGAGCGAATCGTCGGGATCGCCGGTGAAAAAGTGGTAAGCGAAGAACGGGGCCAGCCATTGCGCCATCCGCAGCACGATCAATCCCGGGATGGTTGCCGCCTGCGCCGCGCCGCAAAGCCAGCGGCGGCGAGTGTCCGGCGGCGTCCATTCCGGTTCGGCGCTTGGCGCCTGCGCGCCGCATTCGGCGAGCGCTTCGGCGATCCGGCCGATACCGCGGTACTTATACACGTCGCGCACGGTGAAGCGGGCGAAAGCCGGATGGGCACGGAGCGCCGAGGCCAGGCGGGCGGCGAACAGCGAATGGCCGCCCAGGTCGGCGAAGAAATCGGCGGCGCGGTGGATCGGCTGGCCGGGGAACAGCGTGGCCAGTTCGGCGAACAGCGCCGTTTCGGCCGGTGTTTCAGGGATGTCGGAAACGCCCGATCCGCCGCTGGAGAAGACGAGAGGGCGAGCGCGCAAGGCCTTGCGATCGATCTTGCCCGAGGTCAGACGCGGCATTTCCGGCAGGAATTCGAGATGAACCGGCACCATGTAGGGCGGCAGCGATTCGGCCAGCGCGCCGCGCAACGCGCCCGGCGTCGGCGCCGGCTCGGACTCGGCCACCAGATAGGCGACCAGACGCTCGATACCGTCGTCGTGGCGCAACAGCACCGCCGCCGTGCCGACGCCGGGCCGCCGGCACAGGGCGGCTTCGATTTCACCAAGTTCGACGCGGAAGCCGCGAATCTTCACCTGGTCGTCGGTTCGACCCAGGCAATGGACACAGCCGTCGTCGTCGATTCGCGCGAGGTCGCCGGTGCGGTAGAGGCGAGCGTCCCGCGGGCTGTCCGCCCAAGGATTGACTAGGAATTTCTCGGCGCTCAACTCGGGGCGACCGAGATAGGCGGTGGCCACGCCCGGGCCGGTGATGCACAATTCGCCGCTTTCGCCGCGCGGCAACAGGCGCAAACCGTTTTCGACCGCCGGGTCGATGACCAGCAGACCGTAATTGGGCAACGGTCGGCCGATGGTCACCGGCTGGCCGGCATGCAATTCCGCCAGACTGGCCGAGACGGTCGCCTCGGTCGGACCGTAGGTGTTGAAGATTCGCCGACCTGGCCGCGCCCAGCGCTCGACCAGCGCCGGCGGACAGGCCTCGCCGCCGAGATTGATCAGCCGCAGGCTGTCCACTTCCCGGGCGAACAGGGCCAGCAAGGTCGGCACGGCGTGGAGCACGGTGATCCGCTGTTCGTTCAGCGCCAGCGGCAGCGCCTCGGGGTCGGCGCACAGTTCGCGCGGCGCCAGCCAGAGCGTGGCGCCCACCAGGTAGCTGATCCAGATTTCTTCGAAGGACATGTCGAAGGCGAGCGAGAAGCCCTGATAGACGCGGTCGTCCTCGCCAACGCCGAGCATCGCGTTTTCACTGCGCAGGAAGTGGCAGATCGCGCCCTGATCGATCCGAATGCCTTTCGGTTTGCCGGTCGAGCCGGAGGTGTAAATGACGTAAGCCGGCTGATCCGGCGTCACGTCCGGGCGTCGCGGGCCAGGTATCGCGGTCGGCGCGGCCAGAAATTCGGCCGTCCAGGGCGGGCTGGCGCCCTGAGCGGCAAGCAGATCGGCCACGCGGTCGACGCCGGCGGCATCGACGACCAGGCCGGCGGCGTGGGCGTCCTCCAGACAGATCGCGATGCGCTCGGGCGGTGTTTCGGCGTCGAACGGCAGCCAGGCGGCGCCGGTCTTGGCGATACCCAGTTGCATCGTCAGCAGGTCGAGACCGCGCGGCAGCCACAGACCGACGATTTGCCCGGGACGAACGCCGGCCTCGATCAGCCGGCCGGCGACCCGGTCGGCCAGCGCGTCGAGTTCGCCGTAGGAAAGCACCCCGTCGCCGAAGATCAGGGCCGGGTGATCGGGTCGGCGGCGAGCCGTCGCTTCGAATAGATCGGCGAGGCATTCGCGGCGGATCAGTTCAGGCCGGATCGGGCCGAGCAGTCGGCTCGGGTTGGCGGGGCTAGAGATGACGGATGGCATGGCTGGCTCGGCTCGGTGGCTACGGGGATTCGAATGCCGTTGTCGGCGAAGCCCGGCAGTTTGCCTCAAAACGAGCGTCATGCGCTGGATGACCGTGCCAAAAAATTCAAAATATTCCCGGTGTTTTCGGGACCACGGTTGGGGCGCGCGGCTGTACGCCGTGGGATCGTGCGAAGGCGGGCACACCGCGAACTGGTGGTGGCGGACGTGGTGGTCAAAGTCTCCGGTTAGCCGCTTTGGATGGATGCCTTGGGCAGGCGCACGCGAAAAATGCTGCCGCCTCCCGCACGCGTCAGACAGGCGACCGTGCCGCCGTGACGTTCGGCGATCTGGCGCACGAGACTCAAACCCAGACCCCAGCCGCCACGCCCTTCGCCGGCGCCGGCGGGGCGGTAAAACGGTTCGAACAGGCGTGCGGCCTCGCCGGCGGGAATGCCGGGGCCACGGTCCCGTATGTCGAGAACGATTTCCTCGCCGGCGTCAATCAATTCCGCGTCCACTTCGCCACCGCCATGCCGACGGGCGTTTTCCAGCAAATTGCGCATCAGGCGCCGCAACAGACGTGGGTCGCCCGCCGCTTCGAGCGGAACGGCGATGCACTCGGCGTCGAGGCGGGCGCATTCCTCGGCGAGCAGGCCGGCGAGGTCCACCGGTTGGCGTTCGAGCGGTAATTCCGGCGTGTCGAGCCGGCTGGCGAGCAAAATTTCTTCCACCAACTGGTCGAGCTCGCGGATGTCGCGGTAGAGCCCCTGTTTTTGCGCGTCGGGAATCGTGACCTTTTCGGCGAGTAGTTCCAAGCCCATTCGCAGCCGGGTGAGCGGCGAACGCAATTCGTGCGAAGCGTTGGCGAGCAACCGGCGATGCCCGGCCAGCAAGGCGGCGATGCGTTCGGCGGAGCGGTTGAAACTCGCCGCCAGCGTCGCCACCTCATCGTTGCCGCGAACGTCGGCGCGGGCGGCGAGATCGCCTTCGCCGAGCGCCTCGACGGCGCTCTTGAGTCGTTCGAGCCGTCGCGTCAGGCGTCGCGACACCGGCCAGGCCGCCACCGAGACGATCAGCGCCGCCAACACCGGCAGCAGCGGCGAGTGCGCTCTGTCGCCGAAAAAATGGCTCGACAGGCCGACAAGGAAGGAAAGCAGCAGCACGCTGCCCACCACGACCACGTAGATCTGCGCGAACAAGCGCCGTCGCAGGACGCTGTGCCGGTGATGCCGGCGACCGGACAGATCGTCGGCCAACGGGCCGCAAGCGCGCTTCACGGCATTTCCTCGTCCTGTTTGCGGGCAAAGACGTAGCCGGCGCCGCGCAGCGTGATGATGCGTCGTGGCGCCTTGGGGTTGTCCTCGATGGCCGCGCGCAGGCGCGAGACATGGACGTCGATCGAACGGTCGAAGGCGTCCAGCGGCTCCCCTTTGACGAGATCGAGCAATTGCTCGCGCGAGAGCACCCGGCCGGAATGTTGGGCCATGGCCACCAGCAGGTCGAACTGGTAGCCGGTGACTTCGCGAACGTCGCCATCGACGCGCAATTGACGCGCATCGCGGTCGATTTCCAAGCGTCCGAAGCGCAACACGCCGAGTCCGCCCTCCGTGCCCCGGCCTCGGCGCAGCACGGCTTTGATCCGGGCACGCAATTCGCGCGGCTCGAAAGGCTTGGCGAGATAGTCGTCGGCGCCGATTTCCAGGCCGAGCACGCGGTCCATCGCGTCGCCGCGCGCGGTCAGCATGAGAATCGGCACCGCCCCGGCCGAGCCGCCGCGCAAGGCGCGGCAGAGGTCGAGACCGTCCGCGTCGGGCAACATCAGGTCCAGCAGAATCAGCGCCCAGCGGCCGTTCTCCGCCAGCGCCATGCCGGCTTTGCCGGTGTGCGCGGCGGTGACCGCGTACCCGGCCTCGCCGAGGTAGGCGGTGAGCATCTCGGCGAGGCGTTCATCGTCGTCGATGAGCAGAATGGGGGTCGTCACGGCGGGCTCGATAGCGCTTGAAGGGTGAAAAACCAGACCGGTTGCCCGGTCTGGCGCCAAGGTTGCGAATGTAAGCGATTATCTTACTTGTGCAACGCGCTTTCGGCCTTCTGCCGCTGCTCCGGCGTCGCGCCGATGTCATCGAGCAATTTGCCCATCGGCACCGTCTGGCCGGCGGTGACTTGCGCGGGTCCATGGCCCCACGGACCCGCTTGGTGATGATGAGCGACGGCCTTGCCGATCATGACGCCGGCGGCGACCAACAGAAATACGGCGATGAGGCGGCGAAGGCGTCCGCCGCGACGGCACGCCATGCCGTGCGGGCCATGGCCGAAGCGACCACCGCACGGGCTGTTTCCCCGCCAGGTGCCTCGTCTCTCGCAGGGCCGCCTGTCGGTGGGCGCCTGATCGTGGCCGGTGTTTCCGGTGTCGAGCGCCTCGTTCGTTTCGGCAGTGGGCTTGGCGGTGTTCGGGTTGGTATTGTCTTGCGTCATGGCTTGGCTCCTGATCGTCAGAAAAGCGGTTTTTCCCGCAACCAGCACCGTGCTGGCATGGCGCCATGATCGGCGCGCCCAGTTGCTGCTTTGCGAGCCGAAGGTAAAGTTTTGTGTAGACACGAAATGATGCAATCGTCGGCAGCCGCCGCGAGGCGAGGATGACCGGCCAGCCCGCCGCCGGTCGAGGCGATGATTTACTCGATTCGGTGAATTATCCGATTTCGGTGATGTTTCCGATTGCCGGCGGCGCTGGTTTCGTCATCGCCGTCGCTCCAGACGTCATTCGCTCTTGCAACGGAAACGGTGTTAATAATCCAGCGCCAGAGTTATTGCGAGGCAATCAGGATCAGCCTTGAAACCGCGCAGTGCGATACCGAGGTGTGGTCCTCGAGGATAGTTAGGCTGTCGCAGGGCTGTTCGAACAAAATTCACTTGCGCACCAATCAGGCAGTCGCATGCGATGTCGGCCGCACTTTTCTTGACAAGACTAAACCACTCCAAAAATCTCTAACGCCCCATGCGAATACGCCAATACCAAAAACGGTCAGAATCAATGAACGCAAACCATGATCAACCAAAAATATCCCGGATGGAAAATTAGACCACGCGATTAAATTAGGAATAAGGAGAGCGACGTAAGCGCCACCTGTCATGCTCAAAATCAAATGCGTCACTCGTTCCGATGGGCTCAGCGTTCTCGTCCTGTCTTCTACCACGAAGTCCCATGCCGTGAGCGCGATTTCTATTGCGATTACTCCGAATAATGCCCAAGCAAAAACACCATTCCATGAAAACCATGCCAGTCCAATAAAAACAACCGCATAAAATAGCTCGCGCACGCCGTGGATTTTTTGTTCGAGAGCCGCGGACGGTTTTATTGGCAGTTTTTCTTTCAGTTCGTGATTCCAAAGAACATCATACCCACCAAGCAAGCCTTGGAATATTAGCAAATTCATTACCATTTCCATCGCCAATCCTTTTGATTGAATTGTTAATTCAACAGCGTTTTTTTACAAGTATTATAAAAACCGGGATCGCGATGATGATTATGGCGACCAGATCGACAATGACGTGAATCCAGAAGTCGTGGATGAGCGAGATCGCAATATCCGCCGGCGCCCATGCTAAAACCGACAAGAGTAGCGCATGCCAATAAGAGGGATCATTCGTACGCGTGCCAGCACGAACGACGTAAGCCATCAAAACGCCCCAGCTTGCGACGGTTGGGCCAAATAGCGCGACGATCCAACGCTGGAATGCCTCGGTTTCTGGTGGTATGGGCGCACCACCAAAAAATGACTCACGTATTGCTGCCGCGTAAATATCAAAAATGCTTGAAAACGCTATAAATGGCAACGCTATTCCAGCCATCATATGGCCAAGCGCTATTATTGATAGCCACAATTCGAGTTTTTTTGCCACTTGATCAACCGTAGGTAATGCACGACAATCATGAAGAACAGAAAGATATAAAATGCACTGGTCGACTCGATGCCGGCCAGTTGGTTATCTGAGAAAACCGGCAGCGGTCACCCTGCGGACGCACCAACGCACCGTCGATCTTGGTCAGCGCAGCATCTCATTTTGCCGCGTCGGCATGTTCTCCGCTTGTCTCCTCTCAACGCCTTGCGGCCGGCGGACCGCTTATTTCACTTTCCCGACGTTACCGGTTCAGGCGAGCCATTGCAGCAGGCGGTCGGAGGTTTCCGGCTGGAGGAAATAGCTGGTGTGCATGACGCCGCGGCTGGCGGGAAATTCGAGGTAGCAGTCGTCGGAAATTCGCTGGGCGCCGTGCCAGGCGCGCATGCCGGCACCGGGAACGACCAGATCGTTCGACGCGCGGTCGAAGATGCGGTCGACCAACGAGTCGGCGGCGGAGCAGAAGGCCGCGCCCAGGCCACTGCCGGTCGGCGCGAAGTCGGCGCCGAGCCCGAAGAGAGCACAAGCGGGAGCGGTTGAGCCATCGATCTCGGCGAGAAAATCGTTTCCCGGCCGCATCGACGCCAGGCCGTCGAGACCTACCAGACCGGCATGGCCGATGACCTTGACGACGGTGAGAATCCCTTCCAGCACATCGGTGACGCCGTTTTCCGGCAACTGGTTCAGGGCGCTGGTCATTCGATCGATGAAGTCCACCATGTGATCGGGATTGGCTAGCGGCGTGCCCTGGTTGGGAACGCCGGCCAGCACCAGCCGCCGCACGCGGAAACGCCGCGGGTCGCCACCGTGGCTGGCCGCGCAGCCGGCGAGGCCACGGCTGACCAGTCCGCCCCGGCTGTGGCAGACGATATCCACGTTCAGCGAGACATCGGCGGGCATTTGCGAGAAAAACCAGCGGAGATTGTCGCGCGGATGTTGCGACACGCTGGGATGATCGAAGGCGAACAGCCGTCCGCCGTAGCGCGTGGCGAGCGTCGCCAGGGTAGCGGGCGGCAGATCGCCAAAAGCTGCCCTGGCGGTGCTGAATGTGCCATGGACGAACAATAGCGCGGGGCCGGCGGCAAGAGTCCGCCAGTCGGCATCCGACAGGGGTGCGTCGTTGCCGGGCAGAAAGTGGCGGACGCGATGCGGGCGTTTGGCGGCTTCCCATTTGCCAACCGCAAAATCGGCGAGCGGCCCGAGGAGGCGGTCGGTGACCGGGTAGATCAGCACTTTGAGCAGTTTGCGGCCCAGCACGCTGACCAGACCGCGTTCGGCTTTCGCATCGGTGTCGGCCGGAGCGCCGACGGCGCGTGGAATCCGGAAGGTCTTGCCGCCGCCAGCGCCGCGCGTCGCCGGCGGTTGTAGCCGGTTTTCCTCGTCGACCGGAAAATGCCATTGCAGCGCGCCGCCCTCGTCGATCGAGAGAATCACCTGGCCGTACTCGGGGCCGAGATCGGGAACCTGGAGTTCGAAAGCCTCCGCGCCGCTCGGGCCGCGCACCGGCGCGACCGCCGCTGGAAATGGCGCGGCGGCGACCTTGAGCTCGATGGCCGTGACTTCTTCGATGTCGGTGGCGGCCAAGGCGCTGTCGAAGGCGAGGGTGGCTTGTTCGGGACCACGGCTGCCCGGTGCCTTGGCGCCGAGAACGCGCACGCTGCCCTTGAGGCCGGGGGCGCGCAAAGTGTAGCCGCCGCCGAGATTGACCGGGGCGGAACCGCCATTGAGGGGGATGTCGGACATGTCAGTTCTCCTGGGTGCGGTGCAGGGTTAGGCCGGGGTGGCCATAGAAAACGTAGGCCAGGCGAGTGGCGCTGTTCTTTTCCTGGTCGGGGTTGAAACGGCTCCGCAAGTCGCGCAGCACGGCGGCCACCGGCTCGGGCGCCGTGCCGGGTTCGCCGAAGGCACGGTTGTAGAATTCAATGGCGATATCGTGGGCGATGCGGTCATCGACCGACCACAGCGGCGCCAGGAAGGCACGGAAACCGCCCTTGAGCGATTCGCCGGCGAAACCGGAAAACGAGCCGAGCAGTTCGCCGGCCTTGCCGACCTGACAGGCGTTGAGGAACAGGAAGGGTCGGAACCGCGCGCCGAGAGGCGAATCGGTCAGGTAATCGGGATCGAGATGCTGTCCATCTTCGAGGATCACCGCCGCGTCCAGCGGGTGCGCGCCGATCGCTTCGCCGTGGCAGGCGAAGTGTACCGCCTCGGCGCCGTGCGCGCCGCCGCCGTCGGGTATCCGCGCATACAGCAAATTCTTGATATCGGCCGGCGCCGCTTGCATGCGCAAGCCACGGTGTCGCGCGGCGATGCTCGTCCCTTCCTGCTCGGCGCTGTCCAGTTTGCGCCAGCCGGAGCGGGCGGCGTAGTCGCCCACCACGACCGCCATCCGGCGCACGTCGATGCCGGATGAGGGCGACAATCCCGGATTGCCGGAGTCATTGAGCGGCCAGCGGCCGATGTCGACCTGGCAGCCCAGATAAGGTGGAGCGTCGTCGCTGAGCGGCGTCGCCATCTTGGCCAGCTCCCACGGCACATGCGTTTCGGCGGTGATGAACAGCACGCTGGGCCGACGGTCCGGACTGCCGGTGGCAACCTTTTCGGCGACCGCCGCCAGCAGCGGCCAGAATTGGCCAGGCATTTTCTCGGCGATATTTCTGCCAAGTCCGCCGATCTTCAGTCCGACCATTTCCAGAGTCTCGGCTTTTTGCACGCCCTCGATGATGCGTGAACCGAGATCGCGGGCATCGGTGCCGAGGTTGGCGACAATCGGTAGCGGCGGCAGGTCGACCGGATGCGGCGAGGCGAAACTCCAGACATACTGACCGCCGGCGGGATTGCCGTCGGGCTTGCTGACGATCACCGTCAAATCCGCCGCCGGTACGTCGGGATCGATGCGGATGGCGCCGCCTGTGTCGCGTTCTTCGAACCATGGCGTGCCGCTACCGTGCGTCTCGCGCAGTGGTGGCCTGCCGTCCGGGAGGACCGCGATCCGTCGCGCGGCGTGTCCGCAGGGCAGGGCGGCGAAGAAATAGAACACGCTGATCGTGCTCAGGCAGGCGTCGCCGGCGACATCCGGCGCGACCAGGGTCAACTCGACCGTCTTCGCTTCGGAGTTGCCCCGGTCGACCGGCAGACGATGGCGGCAACCGTCGGGCATGGCGAAACCTTCGGCGACGACCAGCAGATCGAGTTCGAACGCCTGGAGTTCATCGGGCAGTGCCAGTTCGAGCCTGCCGCCCGTGGTGTCGGTTTGTGCCTGCCGGCCGAGGCCGACACGGATGCGGAACGTTTCCCCGGACGAGACGGTATCTGGCGTATCGAGGCGCGGGTAGGCGGTGAATGCCGTGGATGCGGAAGCGGTTGCTGGCGTAATCGGCTCGCCCGGGAAAACGTCGCGTGTCAACGGCCGGGATTTAGGCGGTTGCGCAACGTGCGTCTCGGCATTATCGATCCGCATGGCCATGTGTGCCGCCGTCTTGGGGTCCCACGAATCGCCGCCGCCAGGCCAGAGCGCCGAAAAATCCGCTGAGTCGTCCCGGGATTCGGCCTCCGGCGTGTCGTCTGTCGCGTCTGCCTCTGGCGGGCGAATACCGAGAAAACGCGTCCCGTCGAGGACGATGGTTTCCTTGGCGGGATCTTGCGGGCGACGGCGTCCGCCATCGTCCACTGGGCTGGCGCCGTGTTCATGCAGGCTGAGCGCCTGTTTGACAGAAACCCGCGGGTCGTGTCGCTGGAACGCTTCGATGACCTTGGCGGCCGGAAAGACATACCAGAAGACCACCAGCCCTTCGCGGCGGCGAACCACGACACGGTCGAGACGGCTGTCGAGGACTTTCCGGCGGGCGGCGTCGACGTCGAGCGCGGCGTCGAGCAGAACGGCATCGGCAAGCGTTTTCATGGACGGATTCTCCCGAAAAGGACGGTCTACGCTTATTGATATAAGTCTGCAAGAGGGCGATGGTCGCACCTCCGCCTCGCCGGTGGCAAGCTTTCGCGCATTCGGTGGGCGGCGCGGTGGGAAACGATCGACTTTCGACACCCGACCACGCATGAATGCCGGTCGTGGCCGCGAAGGCTACAAGTTGCTTTGAACCAATTGAATGGTCAGCGTTTGACCGGGCTTGATGGCGCTGGCCGGAATGCGGTTCCAGCGCAGCAGGTCGTCTTTTTCCACGCGGAATTGTTTGGCGATCGACACCAGCGTGTCGCCGCGCCGAATGGTGTATTGCGCCAGACGCGGCCGCTTGCGCGCATCTGGTTTGGCGCTCTCGGCCGACGCCTTGTCTTTTTTCCTGTCGTCTTTTTTGTCGTGCTTGCCCTTGACTTTCTTTTCCTGATCGTCGTCGTCCTTCTCGTGTTTGCGGTCGAGTTCGGCAAGCTCGACGCGCTTGCGCGCCGCTGGCGTCCTTGCCGGCTCGGGCTCGGCGACCACCAGCTTGCTGCCCGGTGCGAGATGCTCGCCACGCAGCTTGTTGAGTCGCTTCAAATCGCTGACACTCAGGTCGTAGCGCTGTGCCAGCCTGGCCAGCGTTTCTCCCTTCTGCACGGTGTGCGTGCGCGGCGCGGCGCGTTCGCCACGCGCCACCGATTGCCGGCTTTCCGTTTCCGCGACCCGCGAACCCGCTGCGGGCTTGTTGCCCGGTTCCGGAGCGGCCACCGCCAGTTTGGTGCCGACGCTCACCTTGTCGACGCGCAGTTTGTTGAGTTGCCTGATCTCGGCAAGCGTCATCCCGTAGCGCTGAGCCACTTTGAGCAGCGTTTCGCCTTTTTGCAACGTGTGCGTGCGGCTGGCGGTCGCCGGCGCCGTTTCGCCGCGCGCGGGACTCGATTTGGCGTCAATCTCGGCAATGGTGACGCGCTGGGAATCCTTCGCCGCCTTGTCGGACACGTCCGGGCCAGCCACGGCCAGCCGGGTGCCGGGAGTGACCTTGTCGGCGCGCAGCTTGTTGAGTTGCCTGATCTCGGCAAGGGTCAAGCCGTAGCGCTTGGCGACCTTGAGCAAGGTTTCGCCCTTGGCGACGGTATGAGTGCGGCTGACTCCCGTCGGCGAAGTGTCGACGGCCGGCGCGCGTGGCTTCTCGGCAATCTGTGGTTTCTCGACGACCGGCGGTTTCACGATGACCGGCGGTTTCTCGGCGACAGGCGGTTTTTCGACGAATTTTTCGACAAAAGCGGGTTTCTCGACAAACGCCGGTTTTTCAACAAAATTGGGTTTTTCAACCACCGTCGGTTTTTCCTCGACGCTGGCCGTCGTTTCCGGCGGTGGCGCGCTATCCTGGCCGGTGACCAGCAGCGTCAGACCTGGAAAAGCCTTGTGACGGTCGTTGATGCCGTTGATCGCTCTCAGGTTGGCCACGGTCATGCCGAAGCGCGGCGCGACCTGTTCGAGTTTTTCGCCGGGACGCAAGGTGTAGGACTGCCACGACGACAGCGGTTTGTCGCTTTCCTCGTGCGCGTCCAGATTACTGACGAAGGCGTCGACCTTGTCGGTGGGAATCACCATCGGCGTGTCGGACTTGATCACCGGACGGTTGTGCGATGGGTTCAACGCCATGAATTCATTGATTGGCATGCCGGCGAGTTGGGCGGCCAGCTTGACGTCGATATTGCTTGGCCGGGTAACCGTCGCGAAATAGGGACGATTCGGCACGCCACGGATATTGAGGTTGGCCAGGACTTTCGGGTTGCTGAAAATGTTCTTCAACGCCTGGAGCTTGGGCACGTAGTTCCGCGTTTCCTCGGGCATGGACAGGCTGAGGTAGTCGGTCGGCAAGCCTTGGGCCTTGTTTTTGTTGATCGCCCTGCCGACGGCGCCTTCGCCCCAGTTGTAGGATGCCAGCGCCAGATGCCAGTCGCCGTGCAGCTCGTAAATGTACTGCAGGTATTCCAGCGCCGCCGCGGTGGAGGCGGTGATGTCGCGCCGCTCGTCCACCCAGGAGTTCTGTTCGAGTTTGTACTGCCGGCCGGTCGACGGCACGAATTGCCACAAGCCGGAGGCGTGGCTGCGCGAGTAGGCGGTCGGGTTGTAGGCGCTCTCGACCATGGGCAGCAGGGCGAGTTCCATCGGCAGGCGACGCTTGTCGATCTCCTCGACGATGTAGTGCAGATAACGGCTGCTGCGTTCGACCATGCGTCGCAAGTACTCGGGATGGTTCTGATAGTACTGCTGGTGATGGAGAACCAGCGAGTTATTGATGTTCGGCATCGAAAAACCTTGCCGAATCCGCTGGAAAAGTTCTTCCGGCTCGGACGTCAGATCGATGGTCTCCGGAAGCTGTGCCGGGGCCGTCAGTTCGATGACCGGCAGCGCGCCGTCCAGTCCGACACGCATGGCGGCTTCCGTCTCGCCGCTTTGCAGGGCGCGCGGGGTCGGCAGGACCCGTAGGCTGGAAGAGTTTGTTTCCTGGCCGACCGCGTCCTGGGTTGGCACGGCGGCGCTGGCAAAAGCGAAAGCAAGTGCGAACGCGATTCGTGGCGTCATTCGAGGTTCCTGTTCCCGTGTTTCGGGTGAGTGCCAGTTCGTCCCGGCCGCGCGGGATCGCCTGGTCGAATTTGCAAGCGGAGCGAAACGAATCAAAACCGCAAGCGGATGATTATAGAACAAACAGCCTGCCGGATTGGGCGGCAGGCATCGACGAACGTGGACGTGTCATGGGCGACACCTTTTTGGGCAATGGCGCCGCGCGATTCGGCGAGGAACTTGAATTGCGCGCAAATCGCGCATCCATGTGCGTTCCGTGAGTGTTTGGCGAGTGTTTCGCAACCGGAAATTTATCGCGTTTTGCCCCTAAAGTTTCCCGCCAAGATGCCGCTAAAAAAAATAATGAGGCAAGAAGGCACCAGCGATAAAACCATCGCCACGAGTGGCCGCGAGGGAATAACCGCTGCTTCCCGATTACTGCGATAAACGTGCGCTTCCTCCCTTTGTCCCGGTTTTGATCGAATCGATCAGCCGGGATTTTTTTGCCCGCTCAGAATCCGACGCTGCCCCAGAAAAAGAGGATATTGCCGTTGCCCGCACCGCCAGGCAGATAGGTCATGTTAATACCGGCGCGCCGATAATTGATCGATGCCACCGGCAGAACGCCGGGAATCGGAAAATAATGGGCGATATCGGAACGAGCGGTCAGGAAGACCGTGTAGCCCAGGCCGGCATTGACACCGTCGAGATTGCCCCAGTTCCAGCGGTGGGCGTAGCCGACGATGGGTTCGAATTTGCCGTGCGAATCGCGAAAACCCATGGCGTAGAGACTGTCCGAGTTGCCGCGTTCATCGTGGCGCGTGCGACCATAGCCGATTCCCCAGGTGTCCTCGACGAAGCTGTCGATCTTTTCCCGGGTGTAGGCATAACGCAAATGATGGGTGTGAAAAGGGAGCAACAGGTCGCTTTGGCCTTGCCGCCAGGTGTCGGAGAACGTTTTGCATACGCCGCCGACAAAGGTTGTCGGGTCTTCGCAGAATGCTTGCGCGGGCGAGGCGGCGACCATTGGAAGCAGCGCAAGCGCGAGCGCCCGGGCAATCTTGCCCATCGGGGCTGAGAAAGGAAGGGCGTTGCTGGAAAAAAAAGAGGTTCGGGAGGCGTTGTTGGCGGGTTTCATGGCGACAGAGAATGGGCGGGTCAAAATTGACCCGGATCGTAACGTGAAGTCGGCAAAGATACCAGTCTGAAAATGAATCGCTTTCCCACCGGCGCCCATCGTGGCATCGACAGCGCCGGATTGAGCGACGCCTCAACACTTCCACGCGATCAGCCCCACGCCTGACGGCGCGGAAACTCACTGCGGCGTGCCTTCGACCTTGCTGCCGACACGCGTGCCAGCCACCGCCGACCAGTCGTCATCCGCCTCGAGACCAGCGATCACTTCGCCGGCGATGCGGTACGATTTACCGCGAAACAAGGCGACGATCTTGCCCTTGGCGTTGCGGATGGTGGTGTCGTACACGCCGGTTCGACCGGCGCGCGAACGCTCTTCGCACTCGGCTTCGAGCAACTCGCCTTCCTGCGCCGGCGCCAGGAAGTCGATGTGGCAGGCGGATGCGACCGTGTTGCGGTTGTAGCTGTTGCAGGCGTAGGCGAAAGCCGAGTCGGCGAAGGTGAATAGATAGCCGCCGTGGCACATGTGATGCCCGTTGACCATGTCCGGACGCACGCGCATCGACATCCGCGAATAGCCAGGCCGGACGGTGATCAGATCGATCCCGATCAATTGCGTTGCCGCGTCACGGCTGTACATCGCGGCGGCGGTCTGTTCGGCAAGCCGGATCGCCGCTTCGCTGGTGGCGACGGAGGAATGGGATTGAGGCATGACGTTTTTCCTGATGACTGAAAATGTCGCGAACCATGCCCGCGCTTGGGCGAAAGCCGGTTTACGGCAAGAGGGCAACGAAAGGAAGATAACAAAAGGGAACAATAAGCGGGGAACAAGGCGTCGGAATAACGGCTGACGACCGGTCATTCTAGGCGTCGGTCAGGCTGTTGCCAAACGCCATGTACCTTTGCCGACGCCCATTGCGGTGAAGGCAACCTCCCGGTTCAACAATTGTCACATCGAGGAACGGCTAGCTTTTCGGACAATGTTGCCAAAATTGCGCAACCTTTTGATCAATTCTTGTCCGGCCAAATCTCCATCGCTGCGTTGATTGCGCAACCGGCGGAGTCGCCGCCGGAATTTTCGAGGTCAACACCATGTCCCTGCTTCTTTTTCGCCAGTGTTCGAGGATGGCGTTATGGTTCGCTTGCCTGTGCGTTCTGCTGCCGGTCGCCCCGGCCATGGCCGATCCGGCCGGTCGCGTCGGCCGCCTTGCCTGGGTCTCCGGTGCCGTGCATCTCCATCGTGCCGATAGCGGCGAAACATTGCCCGCATCGCTGAATTGGCCGCTGACCAGCGGCGATACCCTGACCACCAGTCCAGGCGCGCGCGCGGAGGTGCAAATCGGCTCGACCATGCTGCACCTCGATGCCAACAGCGCTCTGGAGTTGACACGGATCGATGATGAACGCGTCCGCCTGCATCTTCTCGACGGCAGCCTGATGGCTCGATTGCGCCTTCCCGAAGCGGCCAGGGAATTCGAACTGGAAACGCGCGAAGGGCGCTTCAGCCCGCTGACCATCGGCTCGTATCGGGTCGATGTGGACCGCTTGAGCGCGGCTGCGACAGTGTACGCCGGCCGGCTGCGTTTCAAGGCGGTTGATTCCGTGGTCGATATCGATGCCGAGCAACGTGCCCAGTTCTGGAGCCCTGGACACACCCAACATCGCTTCCTGCCCGCCAGTAAAGACGATTTCGCACGATGGGCCTTGGCGCGCGACCGCCAGGACGACGGCTCCCAAGTCCTGCGCTATGTCTCGCCGGAAATGACCGGCTCCGGCGATCTCGATGCCAACGGACGCTGGTACGAAAGCCCGGAATACGGCCCCGTCTGGTTCCCCACCGTGTCCGACGACTGGGTTCCTTATCGTTCCGGCCGCTGGACCTGGGTCGCGCCATGGGGATGGACCTGGGTCGGTGACGAACCCTGGGGATTCGCGCCTTTTCACTATGGCCGCTGGGTGTATCTCCGCGATGCCTGGGGCTGGGTTCCCGGTAGAAAGGTGGCTCGCCCGGTCTATGCGCCGGCACTGGTGGCTTGGGTTGGCGCGCGCCAGGCGGCACGTCCAGCCGTCGGTTGGTTCCCGCTGGCACCGAACGAAGTCTATGTGCCTTCCTACGGTGGCGGCGAGCGCTATCTCCGCGCGCTAAACAGCCCATACGTCGCTAGTAACGTCGACTTCAAACGATATGCCAGCAACCCGCAATTGGCGGAGAGTGCTCGTTACACCCATTTCGGGCAGTCGCGAGCGATCACGATGGTGGCGCCGGACGCATTGACGCAACGTCGCCATATCGGCGAGGCGCTGATTTCCGAGCGCGACCGCCCGCCGACGTCCACTCAGCCGGCGGTTCGTTTCCAGGCACCGGTTGCGGGACCGCGGTATGAAAAACAGCCTGTGCGAGGACGGCAAGACGATTTCAAAGCGCAGCAAAGTGCGGCACCGGAGGAGGGTAGGGGAACACCCATGATCAAACCCACAACCAGGCCGTTATACGAACCGTCGCCGGAAAGGATCCGGCCCGCAACGGCGCCGAGGAGCGAACGCATCGAGCAGCCACCATCCCCCGCCCCGATGGCGGTTCCGCCGCGTTCGGAGCGGCCCTCGGCCGAGATCTTCCGAGCCAATCCCGCGCCGAGTGCGGAGAGGGAACGGAGCGCGCCGCGCCCGCAAGCGGCGACAATATTTTCGCCACGTTCCGAACGGCCGGTTGCCGAGCCACAGCCGTCGCCGCCGCGTGCCGACAGGAGCGACGAGCGTTCCGAGCATCGCCGTCCCGAACACGTGTTTCCCCGCGAGGTGCCGGCGAACGCCGCGTCCGTTCGTTCGGAGCCGCGTGTCGAAAGAGCGCCACCCCCCGCGCCGCAGGCAACGGTCGCTCCATCGCCACGGTTTGAGCGACCAGGACGAGCCGATACGCCGTCCGATGCCCGTGGTGCCGCCAAGGAACGGGAGCGGGAGCGTGACCGTCCGGGACGCGAGGAACGACGACCATTCGATCGGCCCTAGGCGTACATCTCGATCGACGAACGGCGAGCCGGTTGGCAACGACCAATTTTCTCGCCGATTGGCGATTGTCTGCGCCTAGTCATGAACCCGTTCCGGATTTTGCCTAGTATTGAAAAGCGTGCAGCAACGGAACGGGCGAACTCATGAAACTCCAGCAATTACGGTATCTGGTCGAGGTGGCGCGACAAGGTCTCAACGTCTCCGAGGCGGCGGAGACGCTGTACACCTCACAGCCAGGAATTTCAAAACAAATCAAGCTTCTGGAAGAAGAGCTTGGCGTGGTGGTGTTCGAGCGCAGCGGTAAGCGGCTGACCGCGATCACCGAGCCTGGCAAGGCGGTGCTCGAGATCGCCACGCGAATGCTGGGCGACGCGGAGAACATCCGCCGGATCGGCGAGGAATACGCCGGCGGCGATTCCGGCAGCCTGGTGATCGCCACCACGCATACGCAGGCACGTTACGCCTTGCCGACGGTGGTCAAGAAATTCGTCGACCGTCATCCGAAGGTGCGCCTGTCGCTACATCAAGGTCACCCGACGCAGATCGCGGAGTGGACCTTGAAAGGGGAGGCCGATATCGCCATCGCCACCGAGTCGCTCGACAAGTACCCGCAATTGCTGATGTTGCCTTGTTATCAGTGGGGGCATTGCGTGATCGCTCCCGACGGACATCCGATTCTCGGCGACAAGTCGCTGTCGCTGGCGGCGCTGGCCCGCTGGCCCCTGATCACCTATGACTCGGCATTCGCCGGCCGCTCGCGGATCAACAAGGCGTTCGAACTGGCGCAACTGACGCCGAACGTGGTGCTCACCGCCATCGACGCCGACGTGATCAAAACCTATGTCGGACTTGGTCTGGGCTTGGGGATCATCGCCGGAATGGCTTTCGATCCGCCGCGCGATACCGGCTTGCAGGCAATCGACGCCGCGCATCTGTTCGGTTCCAACACCACCCGAATCGGATTGCGTCGCGGCACCTACGTCCGCCGTTACGAGTACGATTTCATCGAACTGTTCGCTTCGCATCTCACCCGCAAAGCCGTGGACATGGCGATGGCCGGCGCTCGGCCAAATGAAGAGTATCAGCTATAGAAAAGGAGGCGCGATGACCAATCCTTGCGAACCACCAGCGAGAAAAACAACCACGAACCCGAAACGCTCCCGAAAAACCAGGCCGACATCCGTGGCGACACCGGAAACGCCGGTTGTCGAGGAGGCCAGCGTGGTCGATCAGGTTCGCGCCTTGACGGGGCGCTTGCTGGATCTCGGCGTGGCGACCGCGGTCGCCGGCCGGGCGCTGGAAACCGCCGGTCGAGTGTCCAGAGCCTTGCGCCAAGGTCAAGCCATCGAAGCGGCCGGTGAAGTGGTTCGGGCGGTTTTGCCCGGCGCCGCCGAACCTGCCTGGACCAAGACTGGCGCGGCGATTCGCGCCTTGCGCGAAAAAGCCGGTCTGACGGTGGCCGACGTCAGCGCGGCGATCGACCTCAAGGATCCATCGCTGATCGAAGCGCTTGAAAACGGCAAAATGGCGTTGTCGTTCGAATTGATCCTGCGTCTGGCCGCCGTATTCGGTCGCAGCGATCCGGTCGGCTTCGTGATGCGCTTCACCCGTGCCTCCAATCCGGAGTTATGGCAAAGTCTGGAGACGCTGGGGATCGGGAAACTGGCGCTGCAAACCGTTCGCGAACACGAATTCGTCAATATTTTTCGCGGCAACGACGAGGCGAGGCGCCTCGACGACGACCAATTCGCGGAGATTCTTGGCTTCACGCGTGCGGCCTTCGAAATGGCGATGTCCCTGCACGCGCGCCATCGGCGGCGCGAAGAGCGACCGGACGCCGCAGTGGAGCACTGAACGCTGCTTGCCCGGCGCGACCTTACGCCGCCGACTCACAGAACGCCGCTTGCACGACTCGCCGCTTTCTGATATTTAATCTTCTTTTTTCGCACACAGGTTCTTCAACATGGCTCAAGACGTACTCCAAAAGCATTTCATTCCGTACGTGCCCAAACCGGGCGAGGAGTTCATGAACAGCGAGCAATTGGCTCACTTTCGCGGCATTCTTGAAGATCTCAAGCGACAGTTGATGGGCGACATCGAACGCACGGTTCACACCATGCAGGACGAGGCAACGGTGTTCGCCGATCCCAACGACCGTGCCAGCCAGGAAACCGATATTGCGATCGAACTGCGCAATCGTGACCGCGAGCGTAAGTTGATCAAGAAGATCGAGGAAACCATCGAACGCATCGACAGCGGCGATTACGGCTATTGCGCGGCCTGCGGTGTCGAGATCGGCATCAAACGTCTGGAAGCGCGGCCCACGGCCACGCTATGCATCGACTGCAAAACATTGGAAGAAGTCCGCGAAAAACAGATCGCCAAATAAAACAACGCCGCAAACAGAAAGACCGGGAAAGCCTATTCAAGCGTTGCGCGGTCTTCACTCGCATCCACAACAACAAGCTCAAGTGCCGTACTCGCGTAGCGTCCGTCTTTCCCGATAGCGCCGCCAATGATCCGCACGGTAAATATCCCGGCGTATCCAGCAGCTACCTATCTGACCCGTTGAGACATCCTCGTCCTTTGTCAGAACGGATTTTTATTAAACTTTACATAATACAAATTATGCGAAATTAAATGGTCGCTGTCTGGAAGAACTTCGTGGTAACTCTTGCGTGGCTTTCCACACCCCAGGAGTATATTTCATCCTCTTCGCATTCACACATGCGTGCAATCGCCCGTTCTCCGAACGGGTGTCGGACGCGCTTGCGCGGTGTGTTTGGCCAGGTGGCCTGGCAACGATTTACTTCTGAATCTGGATCATCGTCCTGAGGGATTCCTCGCCGATGTCCGGACAGATTTTCTCGATGAACGCCAGCGCGTAGCTGCGCAGATAGATTCCACGGCGAACGGCGAGCCGGGTGGTGCTTTCCGGAAACAGGTGTGGCACGGCGATTCGCGCCAGATGGCGGTCCTTGACGTTATCGTAGGCCATCGAGGCGACGATCCCGACACCGAGACCAAGTTCGACGTAGGTCTTGATCACGTCGGCGTCGATCGCCGAAAGCACGATGTCCGGCACCACGCCGGCGTCGGCAAAGGCCTTGTCGATGTGCGTGCGACCGGTAAAACCTTCGTGATACGTGATGATCGGGTATTCGCCAATCGCTTCCAACGTCAGTTTCTCGGCTTGCAACAGCGGATGACCATGTGGAACGACCAGCGCATGGTGCCAGCGATAGAACGGAAAAGTGGCCAATTCCGGCACCTTGTCGAGTTGTTCGGTGGCGATGCCGACGTCCGCCTCGCCGGCAACCAGTTTTTCGGCGATCTCGACCGGGCTGCCTTGATGCAGCGCGAGGTGCACTTTCGGGTAGTCGGCCTTGAACCATTTGATGATCTGCGGCAGCGCGTAACGGGCCTGGGTGTGGGTGGTGGCGACCACGAAATGTCCGGTTTCACGGCTGGCGAACTGATCGGCGATGCGGCGCAGGTTCTGGGTGTCGAGCAGGATGCGGTCGACAACTTCCGCCAGTTCCTTGCCGGGTTCGGTCAGCCCCAACAGCCGCTTGCCGCGACGATGGAAGATTTCGATGCCGAGCTCGTCCTCGAGATCCTTGATGTGCTTGCTGACGCCCGGTTGCGAGGTGTACAGGGCATTGGCCACCTCGGTCAGGTTAAAGTCCTGGCGCAAGGTTTCGCGAATGATTCTTAGCTGTTGAAAATTCATGTTTTTTTACCTCATGCCGCCAGCGCTGGTGTCTGAAAAACGCGGATTTGGCGCGGGCGCAACGACACCACGTCGCCTGCGGCAAGCGCCAGCAAGCGGAACAGGTCGCGCGCGACGGTGACTTCGATGACCTCGCCGTCGGAGCGGTCGATCTCGCTGAGTTCGATGCGCGCGCTGGCTCCCACCGCGACGATGCGCACGATCTTCGCCGGCAGACCGCCGGCTTGCGCTCCCGGCAGGAGGTCGAATTCGTGCGGCCGGACGAAAGCCACCGCCTTGCCGTCGGCGTCAGCGGCGGTCTTGTCCAAGGCCAGCGCGTGATCGCCAAGGTGCAATTGCCCCTCCTCCACACGGCCGTGGAACAGATTGACCGAACCGAGGAAATTGGCGACAAAGGGCGTTGCCGGATGGTCGTACACCGACTCCGGCGTGCCGATCTGCTCGATTTTTCCCTTGTTGATCAGCACCACGCGATCACAGACTTCCAGCGCTTCTTCCTGGTCGTGGGTGACGAAAACGCTGGTGACGTGGATTTCATCGTGCAGGCGCCGCAGCCAGCGCCGCAATTCCTTGCGCACCTTGGCGTCGAGCGCGCCGAAAGGCTCGTCGAGCAGCAGGACTTTCGGCTCCACCGCCAGCGCCCGCGCCAGCGCGATTCGCTGCCGCTGGCCACCGGAGAGCTGCGTCGGGTAGCGGTTTGCCAGCCAATCCAGTTGCACCAGTTCCAGCAAATGCTTGACGCGCCGCTGAATCTCGCTTTCCGCCGGTCGGTGGCGGCGCGGCTTGACGCGCAAGCCAAAAGCGACGTTGTCGAAAACGCTCATGTGACGAAACAGGGCGTAGTGCTGGAAAACGAAGCCCACTTGCCGGTCGCGGGCATGCCGGTCCGAGGCGTCGTCGCCGGCGAGCAGGATCTGTCCCCGGTCGGCGTATTCCAGACCGGCGACGATCCGCAGCAAGGTCGTTTTGCCGCAACCCGAAGGACCGAGCAAGGCGACCAGTTCGCCGGACGGAATGTCGATCGACACGTCGTCAAGCGCCTTGAACGCGCCGAATTGCTTGCTGATATTGCGGATGGCGATACTCATGACTCATTCTCCCGTTAGCGTGCTTTTCTCGTGTGTCTGCCGACGCGTCTGCCGCTCGACCAACGTCTTCAAGCCGAGGGTGACGATGGCCAGCAGCGCCAGCAGGGAGGCGACGGCAAAGGCGGCGGCGTAGTTGTATTCGTTGTAGAGAATCTCGACGTGCAGCGGCATGGTGTTGGTCTGGCCGCGAATATGCCCGGACACCACCGACACCGCGCCGAATTCGCCCATCGCACGCGCGTTGCAGAGGATCACGCCGTAGAGCAGGCCCCACTTGATGCTCGGCAAGGTGGTGTACCGGAACATCTGCCAAGCGGAGGCGCCGAGAACGACCGCCGCCTCCTCCTCTTCCGACCCCTGCGCTTCCATCAACGGAATCAGTTCGCGGGCGACAAAGGGAAAGGTGACGAAAACCGTCGCCAGCACGATGCCGGGCAAGGCGAAGACGATCTTGATGTCGTGCGCGTGCAGCCACGGGCCGAACCAACCCTGGGCGCCGAACATCAGCACGTAAATCAGCCCGGAGATGACCGGCGACACCGAAAATGGCAGATCGATCAGCGTGATCAACACCCTTTTGCCGGCGAACTCGAACTTGGCGATGGCCCACGACGCGGCGACGCCGAACACCAGATTGAGCGGCACGGCGACGGCCGCCGCCAGCACGGTCAGCCGGATCGCCGACCAGGCGTCGTCCTCGATCAGCGCGGCGGCGTAGGCGCCCCACCCCTTGCGCAACGCCTCGGAAAACACCGTCGCCAGGGGCAGCAACAGGAAAATGGCGAAAAAAGTCAGCGCGATGGCGATCAGTCCGCCTTTGACCCAGATCGGCTCCCGCGTGCTGGGCGCTTCGTACGCCTGTCGATTTCCCGGAATCAGGGCAATGCTGGCGCTCATGTCAGGCCTCCGAGGTTTGACGCTGCTGCATCCGGCCTTGCAGGGCGTTGATCAGCAGCAAAAGTAGGAACGAGATGATCAGCATCACCGACGCCACGGCGGTGGCCCCGGCGTAGTCGTACTGCTCCAGCTTGGTGATGATCATCAGCGGCGCGATCTCCGACACCATCGGCACATTGCCGGCGATGAAGATCACCGAGCCGTATTCACCGACGGCGCGGGCGAAAGCCATCGCGAAGCCGGTCAAAAGCGCCGGCGCGATGTGCGGCAGGATGACCCTGATAAAGGTTTGCCCGCGCGAGGCGCCGAGCGCGGCGGCGGCCTCCTCCACCTCCTTCTCGAGGTCGGCGAGCACCGGCTGCACCGTGCGCACCACGAACGGCAGGCCGATGAACACCAGGGCCAGCAGCACGCCGTTTGGCGTGTAGGCGATCTGGATGTCGAAAGAGCGCAACACCCCGCCGACCGGCCCGTTCTCGGCGTAGATCGTCGCCAGGGCGATGCCGGCCACGGCGGTCGGCAAGGCGAACGGCAGGTCCACCAGCGCATCGACCAAACCCTTGCCCGGAAAACGGTAACGAACCAGTACCCAGGCGAAGACCATTCCGAAAACCACGTTGATCGCCGCCGCCGCCAGGGAAGCCCCGAAACTGAGTTGGTACGACGCCACGACCCGCGGATTGCCGACCGCCGCCCAGAACGCCTCCCAGCCCAGGGTCATGGTCTTGGCGCCGACGGCGGTGAGCGGAATCAGCACCACCAGGGTCAGATAGACCAGGGTATAGCCCATGGCCAGGGAAAAACCCGGCAAGGGGCTGTAACGCTTCAGCGGGGCCATGCGCACCTCGCCGGGAAAAATTCAGGGGTCACGCGAATCATTTGAACACTCCTGCTGCAACGCAACATACGATGCCGGCAGTCTAAAGAAGATTCCTTATGCAGAGAAATACTTAATTATGAAAAGTTAATTCACAACAGGCATAAAGAAAAAGCGGAAGGCTCATTGCCTTCCGCCCTCCCCTTGCCGGCCTTGCGCCGCGAGATCAGCGTCTACCGCCGGGAGCGTAAATCTGGTCGAAAATGCCGCCGTCGGCGAAGTGAACCTTCTGCGCCTTGCGCCAGCCGCCGAAAGTGTCGTCGATGGTCACCAGATTGAGCTTTCCGAACTGCCGGGCGTATTTGCTCGCCACCTTGGCGTCGCGCGGCCGGTAATAGTGTCTGGCGGCGATGTCCTGGCCTTCCGGGGAATACAGGTAGTCGAGGTAGGCCTGCGCCACCGCGCGCGTGCCGCGTTTATCCACCACCTTGTCGACCACCGACACCGGCGGCTCGGCGAGAATCGATAGCGACGGGGTGACGATCTCGAATTTTTCCGGCCCGAGTTCCTTGATCGCCAGATAGGCTTCGTTTTCCCAGGCGATCAGCACATCGCCGATGCCCCGCTCGACAAAAGTGGTCGTCGAGCCGCGCGCGCCGGAATCGAGCACCTTGACGTTGCCGAAAAGCTGCCCGACGAATTCGCGCGCCTTGCTTTCGTTGCCTCCCGGCTGTTTCAGCGCGTACGCCCAGGCCGCCAGATAGTTCCAGCGCGCGCCGCCGGAGGTTTTCGGATTGGGGGTGATGATCGACACGCCGGGCTTGACCAGGTCGTTCCAGTCCCGGATCGCCTTGGGGTTGCCCTTGCGAACCAGAAAGACGATCGTCGAGGTGTAAGGCGCGGCGTTGTTGGGCAAGCGTTTCTGCCAGTCCGCCGGCACGATGCCCTTGTCGGCGATGGCGTCGATGTCGTAAGCCAGGGCCAGGGTCACCACGTCGGCGTCGATGCCGTCGATCACGGAGCGCGCCTGCTTGCCGGAACCGCCATGCGAGGCATTCACCTTCAGGTTGTCGCCGGATTTCCCTTTCCAGTATTTGACGAAAGCGGCGTTGTAGTCCTGATACAACTCGCGCGTCGGATCGTAGGACACGTTGAGAATCGAGATATCGGCCGCGCGGGCGGCGCTGGCCAACAACGCGCCGGCCAGCAGACCGGTGAGTAGGCGTTTCAGTTTCATGAAGACTCCGATGAAGATAGGGGGCGGTGCGGAGTCGCGGAATTTAGGAAAATTGCCCGCCGGAGCCAACGATTCTTTGCTTATTAGCTTATACGGCGCGGCGAGTCGCCAGGCCAGTATCCATTCGACACGTGGCCGCTCGACGTGCAAATCACTTGGCATTGGAACGCATGTGCCGGCGTGTTACTCTCCTTGGTTTTCGCTCGTCCGCCATTCCTGCGGCACCTCGGTTACCCATGATGTCGCGAAGTTCTGCTGGTCGAACAGACCAAAATTTGGCGGCAACATCTACTGCATGACCTGCCAGAAGACGGCATGGGCGACATGAGCGGCAAATGAGGAAAACATGATTCAGAAGATCACCCGCATCGCGCTTCGGGAGGCGTTCAAGCACGAAGCGCTGGACTTCACGCGCTGGCTGGAAGAGAACATCGATGTCCTGAACGACTGCCTCGACATCACGCTCTCGAACGCCGGGCGTGAGCAGGCCGCCGGCGATTTTTCGGTCGACATCGTCTGCGAGGACGAATCTGGCTCGAAGGTCATCATTGAGAACCAGCTTGAAAAGTCGAACCATGACCATCTCGGCAAAGTCATCACCTACCTCGTCGCCCTCGAAGCCAAGACCGCCATCTGGATCGTCTCCGATCCGCGTCCCGAGCATGTTTCGGCCATCACCTGGCTCAACGAGGCATCGACGGCGAGCTTTTACCTGTTGAAACTCGAAGCCATCCAGATCGGCGACTCCGCGCCAGCGCCGCTCCTGACGCTTATCGTCGGCCCGAGCGAATCGACCAAGGCGGTCGGCAAGGCGAAGCTGGAGTTCGCCGAGCGCTACGACTTGCGGCGCAACTTCTGGACGAAGCTTCTGACCTACGCCAAGACGAAGACCAAGCTCCATTCGGGCATCTCCCCCGGCAAGCAGAATTGGGTCGGGACGGGGGCCGGCAAGAGCGGTCTCGCCTACAACTATGTCGTTTGGGAGCATGAGACAGCGGCCGAGCTTTATATTGACCGCGGCAAGGAATGCGACGGGGAAAACAAGGCGATTTTCGACGCCCTCCACGCCAAGAAGGACGAGATCGAATCCGCCTTCGCTGGCAAGCTGGACTGGCAACGACTGGACAACAAGCGCGCTTGCCGCGTCCGCGTGCTGCTCGAAGGCGGCGGATACCGGGACGACGAGGCGGCATTCGAGACGGTGCATGCCGCCATGGTCAACGCCATGATCCGGCTGGAGCGAGCCTTCAAACCGCATGTGCAGAAGCTCTCCATCGAGAGTGCCTGACAGCGGAGACCATCGATAAAAAACGAACGGTGGCCCGGGGGCCATGGTCTTTAGAAAGAGAAAACGACGATGATGCGCGGTGTGTTTGTGAACTTGCTGATGGCCTTTCTCATGACCGTCTCGTCCGGGATGGCGCTCGCGACCGGTGAGGCGGGCGGGCGTCGGCCGGAATGGGCCGTGCCGGTGGATAAAGCGCAAAATTTGTACCGCATCGCGCCGGATCTGTACCGCAGCGCGCAACTCGACGAGGCGGCGCTGCCCTTGCTGAAATCCCTGGGAATCAAGACGGTGGTCAGCCTGCGCGCCTTTCATTCCGATCGCCGCCTGCTGCAAGGCAGCGGCATCCGCATGGCGCGGGTGAAAGTGCTGACCTGGCACATCGGCGACGACGACGTGGTCGCGTCGTTGCGCGCGATCAAGGCGGCGGCGAGCGATGGCCCGGTGCTGCTGCATTGCCAGCACGGCGCCGACCGCACCGGCCTGGTGTCGGCCATGTACCGCCTGTTATATCAAAACTGGACGCGGGAACAGGCGCTGGATGAACTCCTCAATGGCGACTACGGCTATCACGCGCTGTGGAAAAACATTCCGGAATATCTGCGGACCGTCGACCTCGAAGCGATCCGGAAACGCGTGGACGCGCCCTGAGTTTTCCGGGGCCGGCAGGAGAGGGAAACCGTGTTTTCGCTGTTTGCGATGTTTGGATTGCGGCGATTGGTGTCGCTGGACAACAACGCGACGACGCGCGTCGCGCCGGCGGTGGCCAAGACCATGGTCAAGGTCTTGCGGACCTGCCATGGCAATCCTTCGTCGAACTACCGCCTCGCCCGCGATTCCGCCACCGTTCTTCAGGACGCGCGGCAACGGGTGGCGGAGGCGGTGGGCGCGGCGCCGGAAGAAATTGTGTTCACGGGCAGCGCCAGCGAGGCGAACAACCAGATTCTGATGTCGTGCGCCCGGCTCGGCCTGCCGGGCCGGACGACCATCGTTTCGACGCCCATCGAACATCCATCGGTGCTGGCGAGCCTGGACGACTTGCGCGCCCTGGGCGTGACCGTCGTCTTCTGCCCGGTCGATCGTCAGGGACGGATCGTTTTCGAGCAACTCGCCGCGCGGGTCGACGCGCGGACGCTGCTGGTGTGCTGCATGCTGGCCAACAATGAAACCGGAGTGGTGCAGGAAGTGCGGCGGGTCGCCGATCTGGCGCACCGGCACGGCGCGCTGGCGATGTCGGATTGCGTGCAGGCGCTGGGCAAGATTCCCGTCGACGTGCATCGACTGGGCGTCGATTTCGCCAGTTTTTCGGCGCACAAGATCCACGGTCCCAAGGGCGTGGGCGCGCTTTACGTCGGCGCGGGTCGACCGCTGCGGCCGCTGATCCACGGCGGGCATCAGGAAAACGGCTTGCGCGCGGGAACGGAAGCGGTGCACAACATCGCCGGCTTCGCGGCCGCGTGCCGAAATGTCGCCGCGCTGCTCGCCGCCGCCGGGCGCGTCGCCGAACTGCGCGACCGCCTTGCCGAGGGAATTGGCGACATCCTGCCGGCGGCGCGGGTCAATTCGCCCGCCGACGGCCTGGCCAACACCCTCAGCGTCACGCTGCCCGGCTTCGACAGCGCCGAAGCCATCGGCTTTCTCGATTACCACGGAATCAGCGTTTCGGCCGGATCGGCGTGCAACACCCAGGCCAACGAAGCGTCGCACGTGCTGAAAGCGGTGGGGCTTTCCGACGAAGACGCCCGGCAGACCTTGCGTTTCAGCCTGTCGGCGGCGACCACGGCGCGGGAAATCCGCTACGCGCTGAAGGTCTTGCGCGCCTATCTGCGGGGCGGCGACTTGCCGGTGAGCATGGTGCGCCCGGATCAGGTCGATGAACACCTGTTGACCAACGACGATCTTTTCGTGCTCGATATTCGTGCCGCCTACGATCGCAAATTATTGAAGGGCTTGCCGAACGCGCACGAGGCGGCGACGCCGCTGTTCCTGAAACGCTACCTGCACGCGATTCCCCGGAACAAGCATATTCTGGTATTTTGCCAAGCCGGCACCGATGGGCCGATTGCCGCCTACTACCTGAAATCGAAAGGCTATCGCCATGTCGCCTTCGTGATGGGCGGCGCGCTGGGCTGGAAGCTGTTCCAGCCGGAACTGTACGAAAAACTGGGGGACCGTAACCGGATGCCGCTGAAGACGGAAAGCGGGACGACATGAGATTCCACATGATCGACCGTATCGACGAGATTTGCGAGTGGCGCTACGTCACGGCGGTCAAGTGCATCAGCCTCGCCGACGATGTGTTCAACGAGCATTTTCCGGGTTACCCGATTTTTCCGGGCAGCCTGATTCTGGAAGGATTGGCGCAGCTTGGCGGCGCGTTCTTCGAACTGGCGATGCTGCGCCGCGGCAACACCGTGAAACGCGCCGTGCTGACCGTGGTGCGGGAATTCAAGATCAGGAAACCGGCCGGCCCCGGCGATCGGCTGGACTACCGAGCTGATATCGTGACCATGCAGGAGGAGTTCGGCGTGGTGCGCGTCGCCGCGACGCTGGACGGCGAGGTCTGCGCCAAGGGCGAGCTGATGTTTAGCTTCGTCACCCCGCCAAACGACAAGATCAGGCAATCCCGCGAAGAGTTGTATGAAATCGTGACCCGGCAGACCCGGTATACCCAAAGTGAAGATCGTCCTTGACGCCTATGCGCCCGGCGAGCGCATCCCCGTGCAGGCACACCTGCGGAACCGCAAGCTCGCCAAATACTTCAACCGCGAAACCGCCGCCGCGGTGGTCGCCGCCGCCAAGCTCCTGAACGGGCTGTCGTTCGATAGCCGGCGCCCCTTCTATTACGAAACCGGCGTGATGGCGTACGAAGATCTCGGCCTGGATCTGATCGCCGACGCCAGCCGTGACGACCAGAGGGGATTCAGCCAGCAGCGCTTCATCGACAACGGCGTCCGGGCGGTGCCGCCGCTGACCCAGTTCAAGGCGCTCTACAACATGCCGCTTTCCTTCGTCGCCATCGAACACGGCTTGACCGGCGAAAATGCGGTCATTTACGCCTCGGCCAGCGGGCTGTTGCTTCAGGCGCTTCAGGCGCCGGTATCGACCGGCATTCTGATCGGCTGCGGCAAGGTTTTTGCCGATGGCGGCGTCGAAGCCGGTTTTGCCTTGATCGACAAACAGGACATCGAACAGTCGCCGTTCCTGAATCACCCTGGCGAAGCGATCGAGATCTTCCGCGCCTGGCATGCCGACGGGAGCCGCGCGTGAGTCGCGTGTTCATTACCGGCGTCGGCGTGGTCTCGCCCCTGGGAACCGGTCTGGCCGAGTTCCGCGAGGGGCTGCATGCCAGCCGGCGCGGGGTCGATCGCATCACTTGCTTCGACACCTCGCATTTTCCGACCGCCTTCGGCGGCGAGGCGCGGGAAAACGGCCGCGTCGTCGCCAGCCCGCCGGCGGAAGACCGCAAGGCGCGTTTCATGCACACCGCGTTGCGGGAACTGTACCGCACCAGCGCCGTCGGCGATTATCCGGCCAGCCGGCGACAGTTGCATCTGGGCGCCGGCATCGATTATTTCGATTTTCCCGGCTATGTCGAAAAAGCGGACGGCACGCCGTGGACGGCTTTCAGCCAGCGCGCCAATCGCGTGGTCGAGCGTCTGGCACGGGAATTCGCCGTCGATGGCGGTCACAGCGCCAATGTCGCCGCCTGCGTCGCGTCGACCCAGGCCATGGGTCTGGCCTTGCGGCGGATCCGCCGCGCGCCCGAGCAGGCGGTGATCAGCGGCGGCTTCGATTCGATGCTTTCGCATCTGCATTACATGGGTTTCTTCAATCTCGGCGCGCTGTCCAACTGGGCCGGCGAACCGGCCGGCGCCTGCCGCCCTTTCGACCGGCAACGTTGCGGTCTGGTGATCGGCGAAGGCGCGGTGGCCTATCTTTTGGAGAGCGACGCCACTGCCGACCCGAAAAACGTTCTCTGCGAGATCGCCGGCTATGGATCGACGATGGATGCCTACATGGTCACCGATCCGGAACCGAGCGGTCGCCACCTCGCCAACGCGGCGCTGGCGGCGATCCGGGACGCCGGCCTGACGCCCGACGACATCGACAGCGTCGACCTGCACGGCACCGGCACGGTGAAGAACGCCCTGGCCGAGGCCCGGGCGCTGGAACTGATCTTCCCGACGCGCTGGCGGGAAATTCCGGCATTCGCCCTCAAGGGGCAAATCGGGCATCTGATCGGCGCCTGCGGGGCCATGGAAGTGCTGGGGGTGATCGATGCGCTGCGGGAGCAACGCCTCCTGCCCAGCGTCAATTGCGACAATCCCGATCCCGAAGTGCCTTTGCATATCGTCCGGGGAGAACCGCTGGCGATGAAAATTCGCCATGTGCTCAAGATCAACGCCGCTTTTGGCGGGCAGAACACGGCGCTGGTGTTCCGGAAACATGAAGACTGACGGATGGCCTGAATGAACGCACACTTCGAGACCTTGCAAACGATCTGCGAAAACCGCCAGTGCCGGCGCCGTTTCGCCGACAGGCCGCTGGCCGACGACCTGATCGAGAAAATCCGGGCGGTGGGCTTGACCTCGCCCTACGCCTCGGGCAAGAAAAACTGGGAAATCATGGTCATCACCGACCCAGCCGTGCGCGCGGCGATGGTGCGGACGGTCAAGCAGCGCGTCGATGAACTCCGGGCGGGTATCCGCCCGGATCTGGCCGACGATTTCAGCACCTACGCCAGGAATTTCACCTCCTTCGCGGACGCTCCGGCGCTGTTTATCCCCACCTACCGGGTGGCGCCGTCGCTGTCGTTGATGTGCGACGCCGCCGATGAACGGGTCGCGCGCTGGGAACGCGACAACTACGTCAAATCGATTTCCTGCGTGGCGATGCTGATTCTGCTGGCGGCGGAGAGTCTGGGGCTGGCGGCGTGTTACATGACCGGCGCGCTGATCGCGGAAGAGGAACTGGGTCGGCTGATCAAGGTGAAAACGGGCCGGAACATCGGCGCGATCATTCCGGTGGGTTACCGGATCGAACAGGAATAAGGGGAATCCTTGGTGGATATCGTGGCTATTGAACAACGCTTGCAGGAAGCGCTGCTGCCGGTTTTCGGGCTGGACTCGGTCGAGGAATTGCCGGTCGACGCCTCGCTGGTCAACGACATCGGCGCCGACAGTCTGGATTTTGTCGAAATCACCTATTTGATCGAGCGCGATTTCGGCGTGGTGCTCAAACCGGGCGAACTGGTCGCCGCCGGCACCGCGATCGATACCGAGGATTTCTTCGTCGAAAGCCGGCTGACCGAAGCCGGCGCGGCGGCGCTGCGCCAGCAGTTGCCGGACGACAGCGGGCGCTTTGTCGCCGGAATGAGCAAGATCGAACTGTTCCGCTCGATCACGGTCCGCGATCTCGCCAACATCATCCGGCGCCGCGGCGCCATGGCGGCGTCGTGATGCCGCGCGGGAAAACGGTATTCGTCACCGGCGGCACCGGCCACATCGGCATCGCCATCTGCCGCGCCTGTCACCGGCACGGCGCGCGAGTGATTTTTTCCTACCGCCGGCAACGACGGATCGCCGAGCAACTGCTGGCCGAATTGCCCGGCTCGCTGGCCGTCGAGCTCGATCTGCTCGACGTGCCGGCGATGCAGCGCGCCATCGACGCCTTGTACGCCCAGGTGGGAATCATCGACGTGCTGGTCAACAACGCCGGCATTTCGCAGGTGATGCCCTTGCCGCTGGTCGAGGAGGAGGATGTCGACCTGATCATGGACGTGAACATCAAAGGCACTTTTTTCGTCACCAAGAACGTGGTCAAAGGGATGATCCGCAACAAGGGCGGCGCGATCGTCAATGTCGGCTCCATCGCCGGCACGCGCATGTTCGAAGTGCCGGTGACTTACGCGATGACCAAGGCGGCGATTCACGGCTTGACCTTCGCGCTGGCCTCGGAATTGAAACGTTTCGGCATTCGCGTCAATTCCGTCGTTCCCGGTCTGATCGACGGCGGCGTCGGCGAAGGGGTGCCGGAGGCGCTGAAAAAGGATTTCGTCGCCCACTGCGCGGTCGGCCGAACCGGCCGGGCCGACGAAGTGGCCGAGACGATCTGCTTTCTCGCCAGCGATAAATCGAGTTATATCAACGGACAGAACATCGCAATCGACGGAGGGATCTGATGGGCGGCAACGAGGCGATCTATCTGCGCTCGACCATCGCTTACTGCGCGCATTGCGAAAAAACCGAATTTGCCCGGATCATGGCCCGTGCCGACGGGGTGTTCATGGAGCGAGTCTGCCCGGCCAAGGGAACGGCCCGCGTCAAGATCGCCAAGAATGCCGCCTGGTACACGGCAAGGATGTCGCGCCCGCGTGTCGTCGAAGCGGACGGTAGCGGCAAACCGTCGCAAAAAGGCTGCCCCTTCGATTGCGGCCCGTGCCAATGGCACACCGGCAAGCTGCATCTGCCCGTTTTTTCGATCACCAACGATTGCAATCTCGATTGCCCGATCTGTTTCACCTACAACCGCCCCGACCATAAGTATTTCAAAACCGTGGCCGAGACCGAACAGATCGTCGACCACATCCTGGCGCGATCCGGCGGCGTGCAGTTGATCAACCTCACCGGCGGCGAGCCGACGCTGCATCCCGATCTATTCGCCATCTTCGACGCCTGCCGCCGGGAAGGTATCGGGCGGATCACCATGAACACCAATGGGATCAAGATCGGCGGCGACCGGCGTTTCGCCGAGCGGATCAAGGACGCCGGCGTGCAGGTGGTGCTGTCGCTCGACACGCTCAATCCGACAAAAAGTCTGCTCATCCACGGCAAGGACATCACCCGTGCGAAACGGAAATGCCTGGAAAACCTGGAGGCGCTCGACATTCCGACCACCATCCTGCCGGTATGCATCAAGGGCTGCAACGAGGCCGACGTGCTGGACATCGTGCATACCCATCTCCGCAAACCCTTTGTACGCAGCATCACCGTGCAGAACATGACTTTTACCGGCGCCAACGGTCGCCAGTTCAAGCCGCATGACCATATCACCCTCGACGAGGTCGAGGAATTGCTGGCCCAGCGGGAGGGTATTTCCCAGAGCGATTTTTTTGTTTTGTCCTCCTATCACCCCCTTTGTTACTCGGCGAGCTACTACATCGTCCGCGACGATCTGCTGATTCCATTGGCCGACCTGCTGGAGCCGGAGGTGCTGGCGGAACTGTCGGCCGGCTCCTACATTCTCAACCCGGAACGCGATCTTTCCAACGAGTTTCGTGCCGGAGTCAATCGTTTGTGGGCGGCGGGCGCCGACGACCGGACGCTGGCCGCGCTCCGTGCCTTCCTGGCGGCGCTGTATCCGGCCGATCGCGTGTTGCCGGCGAGCGAACGGAAGGCGCTGCTCGAGCGCTGGATAAAAATGCTCCTGATCCATCCGCACATGGATAGCGACAATTTCGATATCGATCGGGTCAGTTCCTGTGGCGATCTGGTGCCCGACGAGGACGGACGAATGATCCCCGCCTGCGCCTACAACCTTCTGTACCGTCAGAAGGATTCGCGCTTCTGGCGAGAGCCGTGAACCGGTCCTTGCTCCTCGCCTGTCTGCTGGCCACGCCATGCGCGAACGGCGCGCAGCCGCCGGACACCGCGTCGCTATTGACAAAGATGGCCGCGAATCACGCTCAACTTCAGGATTACACCTGCGAGATCAGCCGCCAGGAACTGTTCAAGGGTAAACAGCGGGAACTGCCGAACGTGGTGTTCAAATACAAGCGTCCCGCCCGCTATTACATGAAGTGGCCGGATGACGGGATCGAGGCGATTTACGTTGAAGGAAAATACGACAACCGGATGGTGATTCACGGCGGACTTCTGTTCAGCTTCGCCAGCGTCGCCGTCGACCCGAAGGTGGCGCTGAACCACGGTCGTCACACCCTGCCGGAAGCCGATCTCGGCAATATCATCAAGATTTTCGAAGACAACACGCGCCGGGCCAGCAAGGACCCGGAGGCCAAGATCGCTTATGACGGCGACGAGGATCTGGAAGGCCGACCGGCCTGGCGCTTCAAGGCGGTCTTTCCGCCGAACAAGGGGTATTACGGCCACGTCGTGCGCGTGCACGTCGACCAGCACTATGTCCTGCCGGTGCGGATCGAGGTGCGCGGCTGGCAGAACGAGTTGCTGGAAAGTTATCGCTATTCGTCGCTGAAGCGCAATGTCGGGCTGAGCGAGGCCGATTTCGACGTGAAAAATCCTGCCTATATGTTCCGGCTGGGGAATCGCGCGGTGGACAGCAATGAACCGCGCTGAGCAATGCGCCGTTCTTCGGCGGTCCTTGCAGGCGTTTCTGCGCGGAACGAGCCGAAAATTCGAATTCGACATCGACTGCCCGGTCGAGGAACGCATCCGCTTCATCTATGCGGTGGTTTTTCCCGGGTGGGCCAAACTCCGCTTTTATCTGGTTTTTGCCGTCTCGCGGCTGGCCGGGGCGATCGACTATTCGCCGATCAAGGTGTTTCTCTATCGCCTGATCGGCATGAAAATCGGCAAGGGCGTGTTCATCTCGCCCGGCGTGATTCTCGACCCGCATTTTCCCGCCTTGATCGAAATCGACGACTATGCCATCGTCGGCTGGGGAACGCATCTGTTCACCCACGAATTCAGCGGCTCGCGCTACACCATCGGCCGAATCCGCATCGGTCGTGGAGCGGTCATCGGCGGCTTTTCCATCGTTCGCGGCGGCGTGGTCATCGGCGCCAATGCGCAGGTGGCGTCGACCTGTATCGTTTACAAAGACGTTCCGGACAATTACTGCGTCGACAGCGTGATCCTGCTCAATCGGGCGCTGCTCGATGTCTATCGGAAGGAAATCAATGGCTAGCGTCGTTCACCACCACACCCAGGCGCTCTGCCCGACCTGCCGGGCCAAAGTGACCGCCCGCGCGGTGGAACGGGGCGGGCAGGTGTTCCTGGAAAAATTCTGTCCGGAACACGGCTTTTCCGACGTGCTGATTTCATCGGACGCCACGTGGTACCGGAACAGCATGAAGTACGTCAAACCGGGCCAGGCGCCGCGCGAAATCGCCGTCACCGACTTTCGCGGCTGCCCCGAATCGTGCGGATCGTGCCCGCAACATCAGCAACATACCTGTCTGCCGATGATTGAAATCACCACCGACTGCAATCTTTCCTGTCAGGTGTGCCTGAAGCATCTCGGCGCGCCCTGGCGAATGAGCAAAACCGAGTTTTCGTCCATCGTCGACACGCTGATCCGTTGCGAGGGGCAGGTGGATGTTCTCAACATCAGCGGCGGCGAACCGACCTTGCACCCCGAATTGCTCGATTTTCTGCGCCTCGCGCGCGACCGCGGCGTGGTGCAGTCGACGGTATCGACCAACGGCCTGGCCTTGCTGAAAAAACCGGCGCTGCGGCGAGGGTTCAAGGAAACCGGCGCCATCGTCGCGCTCCAGTTCGACGGTTTCCAGCCACGCACCTGGACCGTGCTGCGCGGCATGAATCTGATCGACAAGAAACTGGAACTGATCCGTTGCCTGGAGGACGAAGGAGTCCGCTATTCGCTGGTGACCACCTTGGCCAACGGCGTCAATGCCGGCGGCGACTGCGACGAAATCGCCAGAATCGTCGATTTCTTCTTCCGTTCGCAGGCCGTCAGCCTGATGTTCCAGCCCATTGCCCTGACCGGGACGGCGGAAGATTTCGGTTCGCAGGTCCGGCTGACGATTCCCGACGTGGTGCACGCCATTGAAAAATGCGCCCAGGTTGAACAAGGCGATTTCAACCCCCTGCCCTGCTCGCATTATTCGTGTTTTGCCCTGGCCTATTACTTCATTCTCGGCGACGGCCGTTTCCTGAGCCTGAAGCAATTTCTCGGCGAGGAAAACTACCTCGACCTGATCGCCAACCGGACCTTGCCGGGGCTGGACGACGCCGGGTTCGCCACGATCCGCGATCGCCTGTACGACATCTGGTCGCTGGCCGACGCCGGCTCGCTGGGCGAACAAGCCTTGCAACGCATTCAGCAGGTGTTGCGCGCCGCCGCTTCCGAGAAATTGTCGCCGCAACGCCTGATTTCACTGGGCGCGGAATCGATGAAAGCCATTTTCATTCACGATTTCATGGATGCCGCCACCCTCGATTTCGGGCGTCTGATCAAGTGCTGCAATCCCTACCCGCAAACCGACGGCCGTCTGGTTCCGATATGCGCGCAAAACATCTTCTTTCAAGGAAACCGCCGTGCGTGAGATGACCAAAAAAATTAAGTTCGCCAGCGCTTTCATGCACAAGGAGATGGTGCATCTCAATCTGCAATTGCTTTACGAATGCAACTTTCGGTGCCGGATTTGCGATTTCTGGAAGCCGCGCTTCAAGGACATGCCGAAGCTGTCGGTCGCCGACATCGAGGTGATGGCAAAAAAACTGCCGGGACCGATGATCGTGTCCATCGGTGGCGGCGAACCGATGATGCACCCGGATCTGACCGACATCATCCGCGTTCTCGCCCGCGACAACTTTCCGGTGATGATCTGCAACGGCTGGTACGTGACGCCGGAAAACGCGCGTGCGGTCTTCGAGGCCGGCCTCCACGAAATCAGCATCTCGGTGGATTATGCCGATCCCGCCAGGCACGACAAGCAGCGCGGCATGAAAGGCGCGTTCGACCGCGCGGTGAAAGCCCTTGAAACACTTCATGAAAACCGGGTTCATCCCCACCAGCGGGTGCATATGATTTCGGTGGTGATGAACGACAACGTGGACGAAATCGAACCGCTGATCCTGTTGGCCAAGGAAATCGGCGTCACTTATCTGGTCACCCACCACAGTTCCAACCGCGGCAAGAAACCCCGTCGCGATTCGGCGGACAGGGACGTCAGCGCGCATTTGCTGGAACTGCGCAAGAAGCACGGCAATTTCGTCGCCTGCCGAGGTTTTCTGGAGCGATTTACCGAGGCCCAGCGTTCTCCGGACGGAATCAAGCCCTGCTACGCCGGCAAGAATCTGTTCAATATCGACTGCCAGGGCAATGTCACTCGCTGCATCGATCGCCTCGACCAGGTCGCCGGTAATATCCTCCGCGACGACTACGAGGATATCGCTTCCAAACTGCTGGCGTTTCAGGCCGCCGACGATTGCGGCGACTGCTGGACGAGTTGCCGCGGCTGGTTCGAAACCCTGATGTACGGCAAGAACCGGATACGGAATCTGGTCGACAGCTATCAGGTCACCCGCAAACTGCCACTGGTGCAATGAGCGGCGGCTGCCCGCGTCGCGCGTGGGCCTGGCTGCGAGCCAACGGTCAACGGCTGATCGACTATTACCTGCTCGCCAATGTCGCCGCCTTTGTCGCGTGGCAGGGTTTCGGCATCTTCCGGGCGGGACGCCTCGATCTGGGCGAAATTTCCTTCATCGTTCCCAATCTGGTGCTGGCCTGGTTCATTCTGGTGCGACAGCGGTTTGTGGCCATTGACCGCGATTGCTGGCATCAGGCCATCGCCCTGGTGGCGTTCTTTTCCGGCGTCGCCTTCATGGGCCAACCCGCCACCGCCGGCCCAATCGCCGTTGTGGTTTCACAGGCTTTACTGCTGATCGCCAACCTGCTCGGTCTCGTCACCCTGTTCAACCTCGGCACCAGCTTCGGGATTTTGATTGCCTGCCGGCAGGTCAAGACCGGCGGACTGTATCGTTACCTGCGCCACCCGATGTACGCCACCGATATCCTGCTGCGCATCGGTTATCTGATCGGCCACCGCACCCTGTTGACGGTCAGTCTGTTCGTGCTGTCCACGGCCTGTTACGTCTGGCGTGCGATTCTCGAAGAACGCTTTCTGGCCGCACAAGGGCCGGCGTATCGGGCCTACATGGCGCGGGTTCGCTACCGCTTCATTCCCGGCGTGTTTTGAGGCCCGGCCTTGAATTCCTTCTTCAAGTATCTTTACCACCGCTGCGTCGACGGCGAGTCGCGCTGGTATCCGCTATTGGCGATTTATTACCTGACCTACCGCTGCACGTTTCGCTGTCCCTATTGCAGCAACGGCGCCAACCAGCCTTATCACCGCCTGCCGGTCAAGGCGGTCGATGCGGCTACGGCGCTCGAAATCCTGCGCCGCATCCGTCGACACAGCGAACACTTGGTCATCACCGGCGGCGAACCGCTCGAACATGCCGATGTCGGCGAAGTCTTGCGCCGTTTGCCGGCCCTGAAATTCAAAACCGTCGCGTTCACCACCAACGGCCACGATCTCGACCGCCATTTGCCCGAAATCGCGGCGGCGATCGATACGCTGGTGGTCAGCCTGGATACGCTGGAGGTGCGCAAGGCCGATGCCTGGTTTGGTCAAGGCGATGGCGCGCTGACTAAAATCCTGACCAATATCGAGGCCGCCGCCGCGTATCGCCACCGGCGGTACGAAATCGTCATTTCCGCCGTCGCCACCCCGAACAATATCCCGGATTTGCACGCCGTCCATCGCTACGCCCAGGAACGAGGCTTTCAACTGGCCGTCTGCCCGGAACTTCAAGGGGTCAAAGCGCCTGAAAGGCTGCGTCACCACCCGGATTACAAGGCTTTTTTCAATTTTCTTGTCGATGAAAAGAAAAGAGGACAGGCGATTTTTGGCTCGACGCTTTATCTGGAACACATGCGCGACTTCCGGGCGTTCCGGTGTCACCCCTTCGCCATGCTGGCGGTTGATCCGCGGGGCGAGATTTTTTTCCCGTGCCTGGAAATCGGCCAAATGGCAGGCAACATTCTCGACCACGACGATCTCCACGCCGTCCGCCGCGCCGCGCACAAAAATCGCGTCTTGCCGGCCGGTTTCGGCACCGATAACGATACCGGCAGCCCAAACAGCGGTACCGATTGCCGCGCCAGTTGCCACTCGGCGTGCGCCCTTGGGTTCTCGCTGGCGATCGAACACCCGTGGTCGGCGGCGGCTGATACACTGCGGAGCCGGATTTGATGTCCGGCTTGGTTGTCTCCCCTGCGCCATCGCGGCGATTTTCCCGTTGAAGAAAGCCTCCTCCGCCATGCTCCCCACGCTCGACGAAATTACCGACGCCGCCACGATCATTTACCGGGCGATGCCGCCGACGCCGCAATATTGCTGGCCCCTGCTATGCGAACGACTCGGCGCCGAGGTGTGGGTCAAACACGAAAACCACACGCCGGTGGGCGCCTTCAAACTCCGCGGCGGACTGGTTTACTTCGCCGATCTGGCCCGGCGCACGGGACTCAAGGGCGTGGTGACCGCCACGCGCGGCAATCATGGCCAGTCGGTGGCCATGGCCGCGAAACGCCACGGTCTTTCCGCCACAGTCGTCGTGCCGCACGGCAACAGCCTGGAGAAGAATGCGGCGATGCGCGCCCTGGGAGCGGAACTGGTCGAGTACGGCAACGATTTTCAAGCCTCGCGCGAACAGGCGGCGCGAATCGCCGAGGAACACTCCCTGCACCTGGTTCCAGCCTTCCACCCCTCGCTGCTCCGGGGTGTCGCCACCTATAGCATGGAGCTGCTACAGGCGGTTCGGGACCTCGATACGGTCTACGTGCCGATTGGCCTGGGGTCCGGAATTTGCGGCCTGGTCGCGGCGCGAAACGCCTTGGGGCACCGCGCGGAGATCGTTGGCGTCGTTTCCTCGCAGGCCCGCGCTTACGCGGCCTCGTTTGCCGCGAAAGCGGTCGTCGAGGCTGAAGTCAGCACCTCGCTGGCCGACGGCATGGCGTGCCGCACACCGGTACCGGAAGCGTTGGAAATCATTTGGCGGCATGTCGATCGAATCGTTGAAGTCAGCGACGACGAAATCGCGGCAGCCATTCGGGTCCTGCACGAGTGCACGCATAACTGCGCCGAGGGGGCCGGCGCGGCGGGCTTGGCCGCCGCGATCAAGGAACGGCGGGCCGTGACCGGACGTAAAGTGGCGTTCGTGCTTTCCGGCGGCAATATCGATCGCCAAACCTTCGCCCAAGTGTTGTGCGAAACCTCGACCGCATGACCGAAACGGGATCGGCTCAGGCGTGCTCAGGGGTCGATGCGTAGATAATCGACGGCAAGTACCTCGACCTCGCGCCAGCCGGCGGGACTCTGGAAGCGCACCGTGTCGCCCTCGCGTGCCTTCAGCAAGGCGCGCGCCAGCGGCGATACCCAACTGATGCGCCCGCGCGCGAAATCGGTTTCATCGACGCCGACGATCTGGTAGGTCTTGTCCACCGTCTCACCGTCGTTAACCGTCACCGTCGCGCCAAAAAACACCTGCCCGGTGTTTTCCGACCGCGCCGCCGGATCGACGATCTCGGCAAAATCCAGCCGCTTGCCGAGAAAGCGAATTCGCCGGTCGATCTCGCGCAGGCGGCGCTTGCCGTAGATGTAGTCGGCGTTTTCCGAACGGTCGCCATTCGACGCCGCCCATTGAACGACGCTCACCACTTGCGGCCGCTCGACGCGCACGAGATGTTCGAGTTCATCCCGTAGCCGTGCGTGCCCGCCCGGGGTGATGTAGTTGCGGGTTCCCGACGGCAGACGCAGCGACGGGTCTGGCGTGTCGTCCTGTTCGTTGTCGTCGGTTTCCCTGGTGAACGCTTTGCTCATCGCGAGTCGTGGAGCCCGTCGTGAAAAAAAGAAACGGCGCGGTGACGAAACCCGCGCCGGACCGCGCACCGCGTGAAGGCGATCAGTAGCCGATATTGAAGGCGCCGACATCCACCCGTACCGTATCGCGACCCAAGGCCAGCGCCGTGTAGCGGGCAAAACCCACCGCCCAGTCCTTGCGATCCACGAACCGCTGTTCGCCACCGTAGCGGGCGACGTTGAGGATTTTATCTATAATCAACACTTTACCCATTGGATTGCTGGGCTCGCATTCAAGATCGGCAAACTCCTTGTCAAACCACCGGCGCGCTTCTTCGGGAGAACCTCCAGCAAGTTCGGCATCGGAGAATTTGAACGCATATTCCCTCTCCCGAGCAAACGAAACAACTACGTGATAGACCATCCGCGACCTCCCGAGGTATCTCAAGGTTACAATTTCATACTACATTCTATTCGTAAAAACGCCACATGCCGCAAGTCTCGGACGCATGAATCGCGTTTATTGACAGTCTTGACGCTTACGTTTCGATGCCCGTGCGCTTTCCGCCCGTCGCAATCGGGAGTGGCGCCGCGTGCGCCACGCGGGGTTTGGCCCGCTCAATCGGCCTGTGATCGGCCTGTGATCGGAGCGACGATCGGCGGCCTCGGAAGCGGGTTTCCCGAGTCGGCAGTCCGACCGCGGTCATGGAGCCGACTCGCCCGCCGCCATGAAATGCGCGGCGTTACCAGCCACCGACGGCGATGCCGGCAATCGTCGCTCCCGGTTGTTTTTTGCGCTTGGCACGCCTACCATAGGCTCGGATTCTAGGCGTATCCTCGCCGCCGCGCTGGCGAACTCGCGGCCCATCGCCGACGGACGCCACAGGCATGCGTACCAAATGAGGGCTGCCAACCCTGCCCGGCCAACCGAATCACAACCTTTGGGAAATCGCCGCCATGCTAACGGAAGAACAGATCGAAGACACCCGCGCCACTCTTAATGAATTGCATATCGAGCATCGCGATCTCGACTTGGTGATTGACCATCTTCTCATCAGTCCACCGCCAGACGAACTGCTGGTTCGCCGCCTGAAAAAACGCAAGCTGTTACTCAAGGACCGGATCGCGCAACTCGAACAGTTGCTTGAACCGGGCGTTTCCGCCTGAAACAGGGCCAGGGGTCGAGCACCAGCACCGCATGGAACTCACGGTCGCCGGAAAACGCTGTCGTGTCGCCACTGGTGGCCAGCCGTTTTCATCCGAAAGGTCGTCGTGGCCACCGCTGCTGCTGATTCACGGCGCGGCCAATGACAGCGATGCCTGGCACGCTGTTGCCGCCGGGCTTTGCGCCGCCGGTTGCGCGGTGTTGGCGCCCGATCTGCCCGGTCACGGCCTCTCCGGTGGCCCGCCCTTGCGCGGCATCGAGGCGCTGGCCGATTGGCTACCGGCGTTGCTTGACGCTGCCGGTGTCGAGCGAGCCGTGCTCGTCGGACACTCCATGGGGTCGCTGATCGCGCTCGACTGCGCCGCACGCCATCCGCAACGCGTCAGCCATCTGGCGCTGCTCGGCACATCGGCGCCGATGCCGGTTGCCGAGGCGTTGCTGAGCCGTGCCGAAGCGCACCCGGACGCGGTCTATCGGCTGATGATGGAGTACTCGTTGACACCGCGTTTCCAACTCGCGGGCAGCGGCGGTCACGGCGTCTGGGGTCCCGGCGTCACCTTGGCGATCATGCGCCGCAGCCCGCCCGGGGTGCTGGCCGTCGACCTCGCCAACTGCAACGATTATCGGCGCGGTCTCGAAGCGGCGGCACAGGTCGCCTGCCCGACCCTGCTGTTGATTGCCCGTCGCGACCGGATGACGCCACGCCGCGATCTGCCACCGCTCCAGGCGCGACTGCGGCACGTAAGCGCCGTGGAAATCGTCGACTGCGGACACGCGATGATGAACGAGCAACCAGGGGCGGTTGTCGACGCCTTGCGGCAATTCGTCTCAAAAGTATCGTTTTAAAATTAAATATCTTGACGTGTTCTGCGCCGCACGGCGCCGACCATGGCGAAGCCACTCAACATCAACGCCCAGCTCGACGGCTCTGGAACCGCCGTTCCACCGCTAGTGAAGCTGAAATTGTCAAAACTGAAGCCTTGCGGGTCGTTGTTGCTGAAAGTGACCGACGCTATCGACGACAGCGATCCGAACGATAGCGTTTTGGTTTCGAACTGGATAAAGTCCGTGAAGTTGACCGCGCTGGTCGAACCGTCACCGAAAGTAAGCTGGGCGACCATCACCGAGCCGGGCAAGTTTGCTCCGTCGACAGTGAGACTGAGATTTGACACCGGATTTGCGAAAGTCACTGTCAGATCGTTGCCGCAACTCAAGCTCAAGTCCAGGGAACAGAGTTGTCGGGTCAATAAACTGGCCGGGCCGACGAAATAATCCCCCAGATATAACGATTTTCCGGTGAAAGTGGCTTCACCGATAGTCAGGCTGGTGCCGGCATGACCCAACGGCGCGCTTTCGAAATCGATTACCGCCGCGGAAACCGGTACCATGACCGAACAAAGTAAAAATGCGGTAACAGTTTTAATTTCCATCGTCGTCCTCATCGATTGAAAACGCATGCGAATATCCGCGTGCGGTTGAGTGGTTTTTTTAAAAAACAATTGTCAGCCAAGGTCTTCTGATAGGTATTAACGAATAAAAATTAGCTGAAAGCAATTCGCGGAATCATTCCTTAACACTTGCCTGCCTTTTTTAGTAAAGCATTGCAGGAATTGCCGGCGCTCTTGCTGCCGACCTCATTGCAAATCGCGTCCGACGACTCGCCGATCGACGTATAAGAAAAATATCCTTCCACATAACAGTTATATTTCTTCCCCGTTTTCGTGGTCACCAGATAAACCGCCTGCGCTCCTTCATTCTGGCGATTTGAAATGGTGAATTCGTTTTTATCAAGCCCGAGTGCAAACGCGGTTCTTTTCACTATGGCATCGTCGGTGGCCAGTTTAGCGCATCCCACCACCGCGATCACAAGAAATACTGGAAATATTTTTTTGACTTTCATTTACTCATTTCTCCAGAGCATGATTGCTGACATCGAACTCACCACATAAAATAAAGTGAATAAATTTTATGAGTGTGCCTTGGCAACAATCAACCTTCTTTCCACCAATCGCCGCCACTCGTCTGCAAATGGAGTGGAAATCCGCGAACAGCTTGAAATCGACGATGAACGGCAGTCCAGCGGGTTCCTAGCGGGGAGATAATCGCCGCATGAACGAAGCCGACATTGACGTTAGTGCCTTCAGGAGGGAACCAAACACCATTCTGCGGGCCACGCTGCGCCTTAGTTTGATTTACTGGGCCTGCATGTTCGTCGCCGATAGCGTATTAGGCTATTTCATCAATATCGACCCCGTTGAGTCGGCGCCATTGAAATTCGTGTTGTACGGGTTGTCGGCCCTGATGACTTATGCGATGTCAATGCTACTTTTTCGCATGAGGCGATTATCGTTTGTCCAGAAAGCGCTACTGAACTTTGCATTATCTGCAGTCGGCGCGCCTATTTATACCGCCATCGATTTCATGAATTACACGCTTTGCCAATATCCAAAGCCGGTCACATTCGATCCGGTGTACTCCGGTTATACCTTGATCGAGGGTGCGTCCCAATTATTTGGCTGGTGCTGCCTTTTCACCGCCTTCCTTTACCATTTCGAGGTTCGCGACCGGGAACGTCGTCTGGCGGCCATTCGCGAAGAAGCGTTAACAGCAAAAATGCACGCCCTGCACTATCAGATAAACCCGCATTTTCTGTTCAACACATTGAACTCCATCGCGGAATTGATCAAGGAAGGGTCGGGGACACAAGCGGAGCGGATGGTATTATCGCTGGCCACGTTCTTGCGCACGACGTTGTCGCTCGATCCCATGCACGACACGTTGCTGGCAGACGAGATTGCTCTTCAGCAGGATTATCTGGCAATCGAACGCGAACGTTTTTCCGATCGCATGACCTTCACAATAAAAATGCCAGAAGAGGTAAGCGATGCATTGGTGCCAAGCCTTATTCTTCAGCCGTTGATCGAAAATGCGATCAAGCACGGTGTCAGCGCGTCGGCGGATCCGGTTGAAATCGCACTTCAAGCCAGCCATCAGGCGGGCCGTTTGCGGATCATGGTTGAAAATGACGTTCCAGATGACGGGACGGAGACAATTTTGCGTCAGGGCATGGGGCTTGGGTTGCGGAATGTCGCTGAACGCTTGCGCCTGAGGTTACAAGGTGAGGCCAATGTTTCCTTCGGCCTGGTAACGCCGCGTCGTTTTCGCGTTGCCATCGATTTACCATGGAGGTCGGCATGACGGGTCTGACCGTGCTTGTCGTTGACGATGAGCCGCTCGCCCGGCGAAGGCTGACCCGCTTGTTGGGAAGATTGAACTGGGTGGAACGTATCGAGCAAGCCACCGATGTGTTGGACGCCTGCCGAAAAACAGTGGAAATACAACCAGATATCATGCTCCTGGACATCCAGATGCCCGGCGGCAGCGGTTTCGATGTGCTGGAGAGGTTGGAGTCGGAGCCGCCCGTCGTGGTATTCGTCACCGCTTTCGACCACCACGCACTGCGCGCTTTCGAAGCCAACGCCGTCGATTATCTGACCAAACCGATCGAACCGGGACGTTTCGATCAGGCCATGGCGCGAGCACAATCGATCGTGGGCGCGCGCTTGCAAACAGACCGCATAGCCGAATTACAGGAGACGATTGCCTCCCTGAAGCGTGCGTTGCGTGAACAACCCCGACAAACAGGCGAATTCTGGGTCAAGATCAGGGGGGAGCATCTGCGCGTCGGCCTTGAAAAAATCATTCGATTTCAGGCGGAACGCGACTACGTGCGCATTCATGTCGCGGGAGCGGACTATCTGTACCAGGAAACGCTGGGTTCACTTGAGCAACGCCTTGATTCCTCGGAGTTCATACGCGTTCACCGCGGCGCCATCGTGCGCATCGACACGATTGTCGGCATCAGGCCGGCGCCCTTCGCCGCTATGATCGCGGTGCTCAAGGACGGCTCTGAAATCCGCATCGGGAGGACATATGCTTCGTCCGTGCGAGAAAAACTGATGCGGAAATAACCGACGACTGAAATCTTTTGGGTTGGATGAGAGTTTGTTCGTCGCCGGTTCTCGACCGCTGCCCTGGCCACGTGCGGTCGCGATTCAGATCAACTCGTGTTGTTCGTGCTCCCGATAAACAATGTAGCGCTGAAGGCGCATCTCATCGGCGTGCGGCATTCCGGCGAACCGCAGGCCGATGCGCCACCCGGCAACGCCGGAGCGCAAGGTCAGCGCGGTAAAGTGTCGTACCACCGCCTGAACACGCACATCGACCTTGTTTCCCGGTAACGACAGACGGCAGGCGACCACGGGAAGACCGGTTTCGAGGCACGGTTCAAGGTGACCACCATGCGTGGCGTTCAAACCGACCCCCGCCACCGACAGGTCGTGAAGATCGAAGGTCAGGGTGCGTCCACCCGGCACGCACGCCTCAAGACGCAAGGGGTGGGCGCGCGGTGTTTCGATGCGAAAGCATTCACGTCGCTGGCGGCGGATGATGCGCTCGGGCAGCGGCACGGCGAACGCGCGGCCACCTTGAAAATCGATCTCCCGCGCCGCGCCTGTCGTGAATTGCATATGGATACCGCCGGGCCGGGCCAGGAAAACCGCGCGTCGACTGGCCACGAAACGTTGATTGATCTCTTCGCTGCCGCAACAATCAACGATCAGGCAACCGATTGTCGTATCGACGGCCAGCAAGACGGTCAGGAAATGGTCGTCGGGGGCGGTGCCGAATAGCACTCCGAAAGCGCTATTGCTGTTGGCGAGCGCACTGAGCGTAAACTGGATCGCTGTCCGAGCGGTGATGTAATAACGCTCTTCGATTTCTGATTCCGACAGTTCGGCAATCTGACTCATGCCCCCCCCGCCCCTTCTGCATCACCCGTGTGGTGACTCGTGCGGCGCATGGTCCGCAGGCACCACGCGTGGGAAATTGATGAGTATCCGCGCAACACGCAATCCTCGTCAATCGGCGAACGCCAAAACGCTTTTTGCCACTGCCGCCCCTGCTCCGCTGATGAGTTCGCGATCACCCGCGACTGGGGTCGCGACAGCGCTCTGCTATACTTCGCACTCATTTTTGACTGCCAGCGCGATCTCAAACCATGAAATATCAGATTATTCCGGTGACGCCCTTCGAACAAAACTGCAGCTTGCTGTGGTGCGAAAAAAGCAAACGCGGCGCGGTGGTCGATCCGGGCGGCGACCTGCCGCGTATCCTGCGCGCGGCTGAAACCAATGGGGTAACACTGGAGAAAATTCTAGTCACGCACGGACATATCGACCACGCCGGCGGGGTCGCCGAACTGGCGAAACGCTTGTCCTTGCCGATTGAGGGTCCGCAGCGTGAAGACGGATTCTGGATCGATGGCATGCCGGCGCAAAGCAAGATGTTCGGTTTTCCGAATGTGCGCGCTTTCACGCCGGCTCGCTGGCTTGAGCAGGGTGACGTGGTTACCGTCGGTGAGAGTGAACTGCAAGTTTTGCATTGCCCAGGCCACACGCCGGGACACGTGGTCTTTTTCGACAAACCTGGCCGTCTGGCGATCGTCGGTGACGTGCTGTTTCAAGGCTCGATCGGTCGCACCGATTTTCCGAAAGGCGATTTCGATACCTTGATCGCCTCGATCCGTGAGCGACTTTGGCCACTTGGTGACGATGTTTCTTTCATTCCTGGCCACGGACCGATGTCGACTTTCGGCGCGGAACGACGCCATAACCCGTATTGCGGCGATTGATGTCGAAGTCGCCAAAAAAAAGAGCCGCTCGGCGGCTCGTTTTTTTGGCTGTGTGGCCCTACCTAAAAGTGCAATGGCCTTTTGTCACAGGCCAGAGCGGCTTCGTGGACCACCTCTGACAAGGTCGGATGTGCGTGGCAAATGCGCGCCAGATCTTCCGATGAAGCGCCAAACTCCATCGCCACCACGCCTTCGGAGATCAATTCGGAGGCATTCGCGCCGATGATATGCACACCGAGGAGGCGGTCGGTTTTGGCGCAGGCGAGCATTTTGACGAAACCGGTGGGATCGCCCATGCCGAGCGCGCGGCCATTGGCGGCAAAGGGAATCTTGCCGGCCTTGTAGGCCACGCCATCGGCTTTCAGTTGCTGTTCGGTCTTGCCGACCCAGGCGATTTCAGGGCTGGTGTAGATCACCCAAGGAATGGTGTCGAAATTACAGTGTCCGGCTTGTCCGGCCATGATTTCGGCAACCATTACCCCTTCTTCCATCGCCTTGTGCGCCAGCATCGGGCCGGCGACAACGTCGCCGATGGCCCAAACCCCCGGCAGATTGGTCCGGCAATGCGCGTCGACGTCGATCTGACCGCGTGCATTGAGCTTCAGGCCGACTTTGTCGGCGTCCAGACCATCGGTATTTGGCACGCGGCCGATCGAGACAATCAGACGATCGGCATCGAGTTTCTGCTCGCCGCCGTCGTTGTCGGTATAGTCGATGGACACCCCTTTCTGCGAAATCTTGACGTCGCCGATTTCGATGCCGGTAAGGATCTTCAAGCCCTGTTTGGTGAACACCTTGGCGGCTTCCTTGGCCACATCGACATCCGCGACGCCGAGGAAGTCCGGCAGCGCTTCGAGGATGGTGACTTCGGCCCCCAGGCGGCGCCAGACGCTACCCATTTCAAGACCGATGACACCCGCGCCGATCACCGCCAGTTTTTTCGGCACGGCATTGATGGACAACGCACCGGTGTTGTCGCAGACGATCTCGTTATCAACCGGCACGCCGGGCAGATGGCGCGGCTTGGAGCCGGTGGCCACGATCACTTCACGGGCTTCGACCAACTCCTCGCCGACTTTGAGTTGCCAGACTTCCTTGCCCGCCTCGCCGCCGCGCCCGACAAAAGCGCCGTGCCCGTTGAGCAGCGTCACCTTGTTCTTTTTGAACAGCCCCTTGATGCCGCTGGTCAGTTGCCTGACGATACCGTCCTTGCGGCTGAGCATCCGTCCGACATCAATGCTCGGCGTTCCGACGGCAATGCCTTGATCGGCGAAACCATGCCCGGCCTCCTCGAAAAGATGCGAGGTGTGCAGCAGGGCCTTGGAGGGAATGCAGCCGACGTTCAGGCACGTACCGCCCAGGCGTGGTTCGCCCTTGGGATCGGCATAAGGATTGGATTCGCAGCAGGCGACACGGAAGCCGAGTTGCGCGGCCCGAATGGCGGCGACGTAGCCACCGGGGCCACCACCGACGACGAGAACGTCAAATTGCTTGGACATAACAGAATTCCTTTCCAACCGCAGAGACACCAAGGCACAGAGCGTGCAGAGAAAACGTCTCTGTCGGCTCCGTGCCTTGGTGAAGAGTGGTTAAACGCCGAGCAACAGGCGAGCCGGATCTTCCAGCGCTTCCTTCATGGTCACCAAACCCAGGACCGCCTCGCGGCCGTCGATGATCCGGTGGTCGTACGACATGGCGAGGTAATTGATCGGGCGGACAACCACTTGGCCATTCTCGACGACCGGACGATCCTTGGTGGCGTGGATGCCGAGGATGGCCGACTGCGGCGGGTTGATGATCGGCGTGGAGAGCATTGAACCGAAAACCCCGCCGTTGGAAATCGAGAAGGTTCCGCCAGTGAGATCTTCCATCGACAACTTGCCGTCCTTGGCCTTGACGCCGAATTCTCCGATCTTTTTCTCGATGTCGGCGATGCTCATCTGATCGGCGTCGCGCAGAATCGGCACGACCAAACCGCGCGGACTGCCAACCGCGATACCGATATCGATATAGCCGTGATAGACGATGTCGTTACCGTCGACGGAGGCGTTGATAATCGGGAACTTTTGCAATGCGGCAACCGCTGCCTTGACGAAGAAGCCCATGAAGCCGAGCCGAACGCCATGCGCTTTTTCGAAGCGATCACCGTATTGCTTGCGTAAAGCCATGATCGGCGCCATGTTCACCTCGTTGAAGGTGGTCAGGATGGCGTTGGAGGCTTGCGACTGCAACAGGCGTTCGGCGACCCGAGCGCGCAGGCGCGACATGGGCACGCGTTGCTCCGGACGTTCACCGAGCGGGACGACGACAGCCGGCGCCGGCGCCAGCGTCGGAGCCGCACCGACCGCCGGCGCGACCGTCGCCGCCGCTTTGGCAACGGGCGCCTGCGCAGCCAAGGCATCGGCCTTGGTGACGCGCCCGCCACGTCCGGTACCAGCCACGTCGGCAACCGCCACGCCTTTTTCTTCGAGAATCTTGCGCGCGGCCGGCATCGCCACACCGCTTACCGCCGCGACGGTCGCCGGCACGTCGGTTTTCTCCGGTGCCGCCTTGGTGGCCGGCGCGGCAATGGTGCCAGCCTGGGCGGCGGTGTCGATGCGCGCGATGATCTCACCGGAAACCACGGTATCACCATCGCCCTTGACGACTTCGACCAAGACGCCACCGTCGGGCGCTGGCAATTCGAGAACCACCTTGTCGGTCTCGATATCGATCAGATTTTCATCCCGAGCAACGGCTTCGCCAGCTTTCTTGTGCCACGAAACCAGGGTCGCCTCAGCAACCGACTCCGAAAGTTGTGGAACTTTGACGTCGATGATCATGTTCTCTCCGTTCTAGGGCAATTTGTAATACTCGATCTCACCAAAGACGGAGTCGATCAGAGCCTTTTGTTGGGCATTGTGCTTGCTGTAGTAGCCCACTGCCGGCGACGCCGATGCCGGACGCGAAACGAGCAACAGATGCTGCTTGTCGTTAAGCGAACGCGACAGGTGCTGACGCGAGGCAATCCAGTACCACGCCCCCTGATTGCGCGGCTCTTCCTGGCACCAGACCACTTCGGTGGCCTTGGGATACTTGGCCAACTCCTCCTGAAACGCCTCTTGCGGGAAGGGGTAATACTGTTCGAGACGAGCAATCGCGACATGCGTGATTTTTCTTTCTTGCCGCGCGGCGATCAGTTCGTAATAAACCTTGCCGGAGCAGAAAACGACACGCGTCACCTTCTTGGCGTTGATCGTTTCGACCTCACCGATCACTGGCTGGAATTCACCGTCGCTCAACTCCTCAAGGGACGAGGTGGCATCTTTGTGACGTAGAAGCGACTTTGGCGTGAACACGATCAAGGGTTTGCGCTGATTGCGCACCGCTTGCCGACGCAGTAAATGAAAAACTTGTGCTGGCGTCGATGGCTGGCACACTTCCATGTTCATCTCGGCGCACAACTGCATGTAGCGTTCGATACGGGCCGAGGAATGTTCTGGACCTTGACCTTCGTAGCCATGTGGCAGCAACAGCACCAAGCCGCTATTGCGACCCCACTTGGCCTCGCCGGCCGCGATGAACTGATCGATGACCACTTGTGCGCCGTTGGCGAAGTCACCGAATTGTGCTTCCCAGACAACAAGTTCATGCGGATTGGCCGTCGAATAACCGTATTCGAAAGCGAGAATGGCCTCCTCGGAAAGCACCGAATCGAAACACTGGAAACCGCCCTGCCGCTCCTGGAGATGGGCCAATGGGTAATAGGTACCTTTGTCCCAGTGTTCGCGGTTCTGATCGTGCAAAGCGGCGTGCCGATGGAAAAAGGTGCTGCGACCGACGTCTTCGCCTGAAATACGTACTCCATAACCGGACACCAGCAGGGACGCATACGCAAGATTTTCCGCCATCCCCCAGTCGACAGCGAGTTTGCCTTCACCCATCTGGCGACGATCGTCGATGATCTTCTTGACTCGGCTGTGCAGGGTGAAATTCGCCGGAATTGTCGTCAAGCGATCGGACAGGCGTTGCAACTCGGGAAGTGGGACTTTGGTGTCGCAATTTTCGATATATTTCGGCGAAAGGAACGGCGTCCAGTCGATGGTCATCGGATGACGGTAGCCCGCGATCACCGGGTTGTACAGCAGTTCCCCGCGATCGAGATGCGCGCGGTAATCGGCGATGATTTCGTCCGGCCCATCGGTATGCAGCACACCCTCGGCAACCAGCTTGTCGGCGTAGAGTTTGCGCGTTCCAGGATGCATCTGGATTTTCTTGTACATCAGCGGCTGCGTGACCATCGGCTCGTCTTGCTCATTGTGACCGAGCTTGCGATAGCAGATGATGTCAATCACCACGTCCTTGCGGAAGGTTTTGCGGTACTCGGCGGCAATGCCGGTCACCAGTGCGACGGCTTCCGGATCGTCGCCATTGACGTGGAAAATCGGCGCTTCGGCCATCTTGAAGATGTCGGTGCAATACAGCGACGAGCGGTAGTCGCGCGGATCGGAAGTGGTAAAACCGATCTGGTTATTGACCACGATATGGATGGTGCCACCCACGCCATAGCCGCGCGTTTGCGCAAAGTTCAGCGTCTCCTGATTCACGCCTTGACCGGCAACGGCGGCATCGCCATGAATGAGAACCGCGAGAACCTTATCCTTGCCGTTCTCGCCACGACGGCGCTGGCGGGAATAAACCGACCCGACGACCACCGGATTGACGATTTCGAGGTGTGACGGGTTGAAAGCCAGTGTCAAATGACATGGGCCGCCTGGCGTCGAAACATCAGACGAATAGCCCATGTGATATTTGACGTCGCCAGCCGCCAGATCCTGGGCTTTTTTGCCCTCGAACTCGTCGAACAACATCGCCGGCGCCTTGCCCAACGTGTTGACCAGTACATTGAGGCGACCGCGGTGCGCCATGCCAACGACGATTTCATCGACGCCGCCGGCACCCGAAACCCTGATCAACTCATCCAGCGAGACAATCAGCGACTCGCCGCCTTCCAGCGAGAAGCGTTTCTGTCCGACGTAACGGGTGTGCAAATAGCGTTCGAGGGTCTCGGCGGCTGTCAGGCGTTCCAACATTCGCTTGCGTTCGTCGGGCGTGTAGCTCGGCTTGGAATGAATGCGCTCAAGACGATCTTGGATCCAGCGTTTTTCGGCATGCGTGCTGATATACATGTACTCAACGCCGACGGACCCGCAATACGTAGCCTTCAAAGCGTCGTAAATCTGCCCAAAGGTGGCTCGTTCGGGAACGCCACGGAAAGAACCGGCGTTGTACACCGTATGCAGATCGGCGTCGGAAAGGCCGTAATAAGAGGGTTCGAGCTGCGGCAAATCGGGGCGCGGCGTGCGCTTCAGCGGATCCAGGTTGGCCCAGCGGTCGCCTAGAAACCGATAAGCCGTAATCATCTGCAACAAACGAACCTGCTTTTTTTCGTCGACAGGCGCCACGGCGGCGGCGCGGTAGCCACCCTTCTTCGCCTGTTCGGCAAAAGCGTTGATGACCGGAAGATGCGGCACATCACGCGCCACGTTCCCCGGTAATTGCGCCAGTTTGTCGAAGTACTCGCGCCACTGCTCGGAGACGGAGCCGGGATTGTCGAGATAGTTCTCGTACAACTCCTCGACGAATGGTGCGTTGCCACCAAAGAGGAGAGAGTTACCAAAAAGCTGATTCATCATGGCAGTTACCTGTCGTCACCGTTCTGGTTCGAATTTAAAACACCTGTGGCGGCAAGACCACAGCATGAAAAAAGGGCGGCTACTGCCTGCCGCCCCTTCCGAGTCAGTCCGCTCAACGCTGACCGACTGGCACCACGTCACGCCTGGCGGCACCGACATATAGCTGACGCGGACGTCCGATTTTGTATTCCGGATCGTTGATCATCTCTTCCCATTGCGTCATCCAGCCCACCGTGCGGGCCAAGGCAAAGATGCAGGTAAACATCGAAGTCGGGATGCCAAGCGCCTTTTGCACGATGCCGGAATAGAAGTCGACATTGGGATAGAGTTTTTTCTCGATGAAATAGTCGTCTTCGAGAGCGATCTTCTCGAGTTCCATCGCCAATTTGAACAGACGGTCGTTTTCTAGACCGAGTTCGGCAAGAACATCGTTGCAAACCTTGCGCATCAATTTGGCGCGCGGATCGAAATTCTTGTAGACACGGTGACCAAAACCCATGAGCTTGAATTCATCGTTCTTGTCTTTAGCGCGTTTGATATAAGTACCAACGCGAGAGACATCGTGAATTTCCTCAAGCATCTGCAGGCATGCTTCGTTGGCGCCGCCATGCGCCGGTCCCCACAAGCACGCGATACCGGCCGAAATGCACGCATAAGGGTTGGCGCCCGAAGAACCCGAGAGACGAACCGTCGAGGTCGAGGCGTTCTGCTCGTGATCGGCGTGCAGGGTAAAAATAGTGTCAAGCGCATGCACCAACACCGGATTGGGCTTGTACTGTTCGCACGGGGTACCGAACATCATGTGCATGAAGTTCGCGGTGTAATCGAGATCGTTGCGCGGGTACATGAACGGTTCACCACGGTGATACTTATAGGCCATGGCGACGATGGTTGGCAATTTAGCGACGATGCGATTGAAGCTGATGTTCTGATGTTCAAGATCCGAAAAATCTTCCGCCTCGTGATAAAACGCCGACAAGGCACCGACCACGCCCACCAGAACCGCCATCGGATGTGCATCACGGCGAAAACCCTGAAAGAATTTCACCAACTGCTCATGCACCATCGTGTGTTGCTTGATGTTTTTTTCGAAATTGATTTTTTCGCTGCTGGTCGGTAGCTCGCCGTGCCACAGCAAGTAAGCAACTTCAAGAAAGTTGCATTGTTCGGCGAGTTGTTCGATCGGATAACCGCGATAGAGAAGCTCGCCTTTGTCGCCGTCAATATACGTTACCGTCGACTTGCAACTGGCTGTCGACAAGAAACCGGAGTCGTAAGTAAACAGACCTGTCTTGCCACCCAAGGAACGAATGTCGATACATTCGTTGCCGTGTGTCGGCGTCATGATCGAAAACTCGACGGGATCCCGCCCTTCGATGATCAGAGTTGCTTTGCGTTCGGTCGTCATTGTTTAATCCCCGTTCAGGTGTTGAGGTCACAGCTAGGAACAGGAAGCGGCCAGACTAGGACAGCTTCCTTACTTGACTCTTACGTTGCGCAATAGCGCAACGACTTCGGCCTCGACAGAATCCGTACATTCGCGACTACCATTGATCAGCGGCCACAATTCCAGGTCTTCCATGTCGGCCAAGGCGACAAACGCATCCGCCTGCGCGGGAGTCAGCGTGGGGAATATCCGGTCGAGAAACTCCCCAAGCAAGAGGTCCATCTCCAACATGGCGCGGCGCGTGCAACGCCAGCGCAGACGATTGAGTTTTTCTCTTTCCTCCATCAGATTGCGCGACGGACCATCATTTCCTTGATCTTGCCGATGGCTTTCGTCGGATTCAGACCCTTGGGACAAACATCCACGCAGTTCATGATGGTATGGCAGCGGAAAAGCCGGTAGGGATCCTCAAGATCATCCAGTCGCGCATTAGTGGCCTGATCGCGAGTATCGGCGATGAAACGGTAAGCATTGAGCAAGCCCGCCGGACCAACGAACTTGTCTGGATTCCACCAGAACGATGGACATGACGTTGAACAGCAAGCACAAAGAATGCACTCGTAGAGACCGTTAAGCTCTTCACGATCCTCTGGCGACTGCAGCCGCTCGCGATCAGGACGCGGACCCTCATTGATCAGATAAGGCTTGACCGAGTGGTATTGCTTGAAAAACTGGGTCATGTCGACAATCAGGTCACGAATCACCGGCAAGCCAGGCAACGGCCGCAATACGACAGGTTGTTTAAGCGTTTTGATATCGGTGAGACAGGCAAGACCGTTCTTGCCATTGATGTTCATCGCATCGGAACCGCAAATCCCCTCACGACACGAACGCCGATAAGACAGTGAATCGTCCTTGGCTTTCAGCCGCGTAAGAATGTCGAGCAACTTCCGGTCGATATCAAAGTCGACTTCAACCGAAATATCCTGCATGTACGGCGCATTATCCTTGTCGGGATCGTAGCGGTAAATCTTGAACTGCATGGTACTGGTGGCCATAATCATAGACTCCTTGACGCTCGATCAGTAGGAACGCGTCTTCAGCGCGATGGTTTCAACGGACAGCGGTTTCATGATCACCGGCTTGTAGCTGAGGCGATTACCATCGCGATACCACAGGGTGTGTTTGTGCCAATTCGCATCGTCGCGACCATTTGGGTTGGCCGCCGTATCGGGCGCATCGTCACGAACGTGAGCACCGCGCGACTCTTTACGGGCTTCCGCCGACACCATGGTCGCCTTGGCGACTTCGATCAGGTTGTCAAGTTCGAGGGCTTCGACCCGGGCTGTATTCCAAACCTTGGATTTATCCTTGATCTGGGTCAGAGCAACGGCTTTTTCGATGTCGACGATCTTCGACACACCTTCGACCAGCATGTCCTTGAAACGGAAAACCCCACAGTGCTTCTGCATCGTGCGCTGCATTTCAAGGCGCGTTTCGTTAACATCCGCGCCACCGGTCTGCGTATGCAGCCGGTTCAGGCGCGCCAGTGTGCGGTCGGCGAAATCGGCAGGCAGATCTTTTAACCCAATCGTGCCTGATTTGACGTCGCTGATCACCGAGTCGCCGGACGACTTGCCAAACACCAGCAAGTCCAGCAGGGAGTTGGTTCCAAGGCGGTTGGCGCCATGTACCGACGCACAGGCCACCTCGCCTGCCGCATAAAAGCCCGGCACGGGCGAACCGTCTTCCAGAACGACCTGCCCCTTGTAGTTGGTTGGCACGCCACCCATCTGATAATGGCAGGTGGGAACCACTGGAATCGGCGCCTTGATCGGATCGATACCGGCGAACTGGATGGAAATCTCGCGAATTCCCGGCAAGCGTTTCATGATCGTCGCCGGGTCGAGGTGAGTGATATCAAGCAGGACGAAATCCTTGTTCGGCCCGCAACCACGCCCTTCGTTGATTTCAGTGACCATGGCCCGCGAAACGACGTCACGTGAGGCAAGATCCTTGGCATTCGGGGCATAACGCTCCATGAACCGCTCGTTCGACGAATTGCGCAAAATACCGCCTTCACCACGCACACCTTCGGTGATCAGAACACCGGCACCCGCCACCCCGGTCGGATGGAACTGCCAGAACTCCATGTCTTCGAGGGCGATGCCGGCGCGCGCCGCCATACCAAGCCCGTCACCGGTATTGATAAAGGCGTTGGTCGAGGAATAAAAAATACGGCCCGCGCCACCGGTAGCGAAAACGGTGGCTTTGGCATGGAAAGCGACCACCTCACCGGTTTCCATTTCCAGAGCGATGACGCCCAACACCTGTCCCGATTCGTCTCGAATCAGATCCAGCGCCATCCATTCAACAAAAAACTGCGTATTGGCGCGCACATTACGCTGATAAAGCGCGTGCAACATGGCGTGACCGGTGCGGTCGGCCGCCGCGCACGCGCGACGAACCGGCTTTTCACCGAAATTCGACATGTGACCGCCAAAAGGACGTTGATAAATCTTGCCCTCATCGGTGCGGTCGAACGGCATGCCAAAGTGTTCAAGTTCAACCACCACCTCGGGCGCCATGCGACACATATACTCGATCGCATCCTGGTCGCCGAGCCAGTCGGAACCCTTGACCGTGTCGTACATGTGCCAATGCCAATGATCCTCTTCGGAGTTGCCTAGCGACGCGGACACACCACCCTGCGCCGCGACAGTGTGCGAGCGTGTCGGGAAAACCTTGGACAGGACAGCCGTTTTCAGGCCGGCCTCGGAAAGCTGAATCGCGGCGCGCAGACCGGAACCGCCGGCGCCAACGATCACTGCGTCGAACTTACGAACTGGTATGGTTAGCTTGCTCACTTACATTCTCCACAAAATCTGAACCGCCCAGCCGGCGTAACCGACCAGCACCGCAACCGTCGCTATCATTAACAGAAGGCGCAAGCCATCCGGCTTGATGTAATCCATCCAAATATCGCGAACCCCGATCCAGGCGTGATAAAAAACGCTCAGAAAGAACAGGAATGTGGCGAACTTCATGAACCCATGCGCGAAAACACCGCGCCACGCATCGAACGAATCCGGGCCAACGATAACCACCACAACCAGGAAAAGAACCGTGTAAACAGCCATCAAAATAGCCGTGGCGCGCTGGATGATCCAGTCTTTGAGGCCGTAATGCGCCCCTACGAGAAGACGATTTACCATAGCACTTTTGCTCCAACGATCAGTGTCAGGGCGATACTGACAACAAAAACAACCTTGCTGGAAAGGCGTGCCGACTCAAGGTCAACACCCTTGTGCAGGTCAAGAAACAGATAACGGATACCCGCACAGAAGTGATGCATATAAAACCAGACCAGACCGAGTGCGACAACCTTGACCAACGGGTGACCGAGAATTCCTTTTACGACAGCAAAGGCCTCTGGCGAGGAAAGACTTCCTTGCAATAGCCATAAGAGAAACGGCAACAGCAGAAATATCGATATTCCGCTGATCCGGTGGAGTATTGAGAGGATACCCGGAAGGGGTAGCCTGATTGTGGGCAAATCCAAGTTCTTTGGACGCTTTTTCTTGATTACCATCTCTGCCATGAACGTCATCCCTCATGTGTAATGCGGCCGAATCCGCGCCGCCCGACCCCTTCAATATCACGCCCGATTATACTGCATCGCAGCGTGCCTGACTTACCCAAAACGCTTGTACGGAGTACCTATCCCAGTTCATTGTGATAGTGATAATTGCGTGTGGAATAAAAGCCGCGCCGCCACTCGACGGGCTTCTGACCATAAGTAAACGTCACTCTTTCGACCAGTAGCAGCGGGCTACCTTCGGCGACATTCAGAAGTTCGGCGCTGATACGATCCGCAGAAACGGCGCGCAGCCGCTCGTCGGCGCGAATCATCCGCACGCCATACCGACTCTCGAACAAGCTGTAGAGCGACTCTCCAGAACGGAGAATGTCAAGTGACAAATCCGGGAATAATTCGCCAGGAAGGTAGATTTCGTCGAAAACGACGGCCTCCTCCCCCCATTTCAAGAGACGGCGAACGATAATGATCGGCGCGCCTGTTTCCAGCGCCAGAATCCGCGCCACATCGGCTCCCGCCTTGGCTCGCCAACATTCGAGCGGAACACTCTGGGAAACCTGGACCCCGCCCTCATTTGGAACTAGTCGAAGAAAGCGGAAAAACGAACCGGGGTCCTTGTGGGTTGCCACGAATGTTCCCTTGCCTTGCTGCCGCACAAGAAGGTTTTCTGCGGCCATTTCGTCGATCGCTTTGCGCACGGTGCCCTGACTGACCCCAAAACGTACGGCAAGCTCCGATTCACTGGGAATTGGATCGCCCGGCCCCCAAACGCCGGATTCCAACTGGTGCATGATCAATTCCTTGATCTGCCGGTACAAGGGGCTGAAGGTTGGAGAGTGCAGTGACGATGTCCGGCTCATGGCCCGCCATTTCAGCACATTTCTTCATTGTCGTCCATCTCGAAACCTATTGTATTATCTTATATAAAATATAAGATAGGTTTGACAGTTGGCGATTTCAGATCTTATGATTTCAGCGATTTGCTGCTCCCACAAGCGACCGACGCCGGGAGCGATGCCAATCGTATTCCGCGCTTTTTTCTGCTTAAATCTTGCTCATTTCTCCACAGGAGCCGCATCATGTCCAAAGCCCCCATGCGCGTCGCAGTCACCGGCGCCGCCGGTCAAATCGGTTACAGCCTGCTTTTCCGGATCGCTTCCGGCGAAATGCTTGGCAAGGACCAGCCGGTCATTCTTCAGCTGCTCGACCTGCCGCAGGCGCAAAAAGCCTGCCAAGGTGTCATCATGGAGCTTGAGGACTGCGCATTTCCGCTGCTAGCCGGCATGTTCGCCAGCGATGACCCAAACGTCGCCTTCAAGGATGCCGACGTATGCCTGTTGGTTGGCGCGCGTCCGCGCGGACCCGGCATGGAGCGTGCCGATCTGCTAGCCGCCAACGGCGCAATCTTCACCGTGCAAGGCAAGGCGATCGCCGAAAACGCCAAGGAAAACGTTCGGGTTCTGGTCGTTGGCAATCCTTGCAATACCAATGCGCTGATTGCCGGCGCCGCGGCGCGCAAGGTCGGACGCACCAATCCGGCCAACTATCACGGCATGCTCCGTCTCGACCACAACCGTGCGCTGTCGCAACTCGCCGCAAAGACTGGCCGACCTGTTGCCAGTTTCAAACAACTGGTGGTTTGGGGTAATCATTCGCCAACGATGTATGCCGATTATCGCAACTGCACATCCAACGGGGATAACGTCAAAGCACTCATCAATGACGCCGCTTGGAACAACGATGTTTTCCTGCCGACCGTTGGCAAGCGCGGTGCGGCAATCATCGACGCACGTGGCCTGTCTTCCGCCGCCTCGGCCGCCAACGCCGCTATCGATCACATGCGCGACTGGGTGCTTGGCTCCGACGAGTGGGTGACCATGGGTGTCCCGTCCGACGGCTCTTATGGCATTCCGGCTGGCATCGTGTTCGGCTTTCCGTGCGAATGCAAAAACGGCAATTTCAAGATCATCCAGGGCGTCGAAATCGACGATTACTCGCGCGACAAGATCAACAAAACGCTCAAGGAACTCACCGACGAGGCCGACGCGGTCAAGGATATGTTGTAAGACATCGTTCGCCAGCAAAAAGCCGCGGCAAGTCCGCGGTTTTTTGTGCCGTCTAGCCATTGCCATGCCGCGCTAAAATAGCGCTTTGTCGCGACCAGAGGTTTTATCGACCATGCGCCACCCTAGCCAAGTCTTGTTTGCGGGCGAAAAGCCCTTTCCGGTAATACCCGTGGTCGACCACTACGCGGGTTCCGAAAAATTGATCGTCAAGGCCTTGCAATTGCAAAACGAATTGGGACCGATCTTTGACATCACCTGCGATTGCGAAGATGGCGCGCACGCGAGCGCCGATCGGGAGCACGCGGAAATGGTCGCTGCCATCATTGCCGGCGATACCAATCGCCATGATCGCGTTGGCGTGCGCATTCATGACATTCGGCATCCACATTGGCAACAGGATATCGAAATCATCGTTTCTCGCGCCGGAAAGCGCCTACCTTTTCTCACCCTGCCCAAGGTTGGCGGCAGCGAGGATGTGCGTGTGCTGGTAAACGAATTGCAGCGCGTCGCGGACGCCGCCGGCGTGGAACGTCGCATTCCGGTGCACGTCCTCATTGAGACCCATGGTGCCTTGCGCGAAATATGGGAAATTGCCGCCCTGCCGGCGGTCGAGTCGCTCGACTTCGGATTGATGGATTTTGTCAGCGGCCACCACGGCGCCATTCCAGGATCGGCGATGAAAAGTCCCGGGCAATTCGAACACCCGCTGGTCGTGCGCGCCAAGGCTGAAATCGCGGCGGCGGCGTTGGCCAACGGCGTGGTGCCAACACATAACGTGACCACCGAATTACGCGTCATCGACTCTATTCGCGACGACGCGCGTCGTGCGCGCAATGAATTCGGTTTTCTGCGCATGTGGAGCATTCACCCCAATCAGATCGTTCCCATTGTCGAAGCGATGCGCCCCGATTTCTCCGAAGTCGCCACCGCCTCTGAAATTCTGATTTCCGCTCAGGACTGCAACTGGGGGCCGATTCAGCACGACGGGCGATTGCACGACCGCGCGTCGTATCGTTATTACTGGGAATTACTGGCTCGGGCACAGGCCACGGGAATGCCTCTGCCGGATGCGGCGCGGCAGCGCTTCTTCGCTTGAGTGCCGGGAACATGCTACCGGAGTTAACCGCGCAAATACTGCGTTTTCGCGACGAGCGGAATTGGGCGCAGTTTCATAGTCTGCGCAACCTGATCGTTTCACTCAATCTCGAAGCCGGCGAATTGCTGGAACTGACACAGTGGCGGAACGACGCCGAGACCGCCGCCCTGCCCGAACGTCGAGAAACGCGGGAGGCGTTGCGGGACGAATGCGCGGATGTGCTGATTTATTTGCTGCTTATTGCGGAAAAAGCCGGGATTGACCTCGAAGACGCCGCGCGCGCCAAGTTGCTGAAGAATGCCGACAAATATCCGGTCGAGGTCAGCCACGGATCAAGCAGGAAATACACCGCCATCCAATAGACAGCAGATCTCCGTGAAAATCCCGACCATCCTTTAGGGCGTCAGATTGTTTTCCAGGCTGAATCCGGCGCCATCGTCCTGACCCAGCGTGGCAACCAGATACGGCATTGTCTCTCGCAAGGTCGCCTCCAGCGTCCAAGGTGGATTGATCACGAACAGACCGCTGCCATGCATTCCAAAACCGTCGCCTGCCGGCGTGCGCACCCGCAGAGCGACATGCAGCCAGTTTGGTTTTGGTGCCGACAACCGTTTCAATCGTGCCGGCAGTTCGTGCGCTTCCAAGCGTGTTAGCTGCGGGTACCACAACAGATAAGTGCCTGTTGGAAAACGCTGCAAACCCTCTTTGAGCACCTTGATCACACGCTCGTAGTCGCGCTTTTCCTCGTAGGCGGGATCGATCAACACCAGAGCGCGCCGTGTCGGTGGCGGCAAAAGCGCTTTCAGACCGGCGAAGCCGTCGGCATGTTCGATCAGCACCCGCTTTCCTGCGGACCGACAGGTCTCACGCAGGTGCAGCACGTCGCGACCGTGCAACTCGAACAAGCGCAAACGATCATCGTCCCGCATGCTCGCCAGCGCGATACGCGGCGAGCCGGGATAGATCCTTAACACACCGTCCGGGTTGTCGTCCCTGATGACGGACAAGTATTCGGCAATGGCGACCGGCAACGTGTCGCGCTTTTCCCACAATCGAGCGATGCCGCTCCGGTATTCGGCCAGTTTTGTCGCGTGTGCGGTGTCAAGCGGATAAACGCCGGCTCCGGCATGCGTGTCGATGTACCAGAACGGCTTTTCTTTTTGTCCAAGATAACGTGTCAATTGCAGCAGTACTACATGCTTCAGGACGTCGGCGTGGTTGCCGGCGTGAAACGCGTGCCGATAGCTTAACATCGCTTAAACGCCGGCCTGTTGTTTGCGAACGCTTTCAATCCGGAGGCGGCAGAATCTTGCCGTCGGTGCTGAATTGATAATCGCGGAAAATGTGCTCGGCGTTCAACAATTGGTAGCTGCCGTCGGGCAAGCGGCGCGAGGTATCCTTGAGACGATACGTGTAGTGACCACACGTCCAGCAATCGAAATTGCGCATTTGCGTACACAGACACGTTTTGTCTTTTACCGAAATGCGCTTCACACCGGGATTCAGCGCCACTTCACGGTTGTAGGAGTTGATGTAGGAACAGTTGCCGGTGCTGTCAAGCAGATAGCCATAGGCTTCGCAGTTGGGTCGAATGCCGTCGCCGATTGCCGGGCTGGTCGTCAGCATGCGCATCGGGTAACCGGTCGGAGAAATCTGATTGACTTCGATTTGATCCTCGGTGGCCGCGAAATACCGTTGCTTGACATCCTCCGGCAAACCGCATTCCTTGGCCACGGTGAATCGCGTCGCCACCTGCACGGCGCCGGCGCCGTTTTCAAGAAAAGTGGCGGCGTCGCTGCCGGTGAAGATGCCACCAGCGGGAATCAGGGGAATGTCGAGTTTCTCAGCCTGGAGATGGCGATGAATCTCGGCGAAAATCGTTGCCAGGTCGTACTGGGACCAATCCATGCCAAAACCCAGATGTCCGCCCGCCAGCGGACCTTCGACCACCACATAGTCTGGCAGGCGATTGCAGCGCGCGGTTTTGCGCAGAAACAACTGCAACGCGCGCAGCGAGGAAACAATGATGCCCAACTTGGCGTCGCGGAAACGCGGATGATCTTCGATCAGAGCGAATGACCCAAGATGCAGGCCGGCTGCCAAGGTGATGCCGTCGACACCGGCGTCGAGCGCCCCGGCCATGCGCACACGCAGCGTTTCGCGTGGCGCGTTCATGGTCAATTTTTCCATGCAATTGACGAATATCAGCCCGTCGCCGCGTTTCGCCTCCATGGTTTTGCCGACGTGCATCCTGGTGGCTTCGGCCAGTTGCCCGAGATCGAAACGAACGATCGATTTGTCGGAATTGCTGACGTTGAATTTGTACTGTTTAAGCTTGTCTTTGACGAACTTGGCATTGAACCGGCGATCGGCGACGGTATTGACCATCGCGTCGGAAATATGACCGATCCCGCCAAGCCGGGCCGCTTCAAGCGCCAGTTCGGCGGTCGAGATGTCGACACCCATGCCGCCGATCATGATCGGAACCAATTCCTTCTCGCCGAGCCGCAAACGGAAATCATCAACGCGCTTCATCAATACCCTTCCCCACCCCGCCAGCCTTGACTCGACGGGCGATTACAGAAAATGTCGCCAGCCCTGCATTATCGCTCATCAATTGCTGCTTAGGCTTGATGCATGCAAGGAATTCGCATGGGAAAACGGTCATTCCGGTTCCGGTTGCGGAAAACGTCCCGGTGTTCCATCAGACGCCGAGCAGGGTCAACGCCAACGGTGTCGTTACAGCCGCCAATATCGTCGACAGCACCAGACTACTGGCGATCGGACCTTCGAGAGTGTTGAACTGTCGCGACATCAAATAGACGTTCGCGCCAACAGCCAGCGAGGCAAGCAGTACGACCACTTGTGTTTCGAGTGTCGGCAAACCGATCGCGCGCGCCAACGCCCAGACCACCGCTGGTTGCACGATCAGTTTCAGGAAGCTGATCACGACGCTGATCCGCCACCCGGTGCGCACGCCGTGCTCGGCGAGGCCCATGCCGAGGGCGATCAACGCCAATGGCGCCGCCGCCTGCCCAATCATGCTCAGCGGCTGCGCGAGTAAAACGGGTAGTGGAAAACCGCTCAAACCAAACAAGGCGCCGGCAAGAATGCCCGCGACGATGGGATTACGCAGCACGCCTTGCGCGGTTTTGAGGAAACCTCGCGCCGAAAAGCTGCCGTGCCGCGACCATTCGATCGATATAGTCAATAATGTCCATAAGATCAGCGCATTGAACACCAGCACCAAGGCGACTACCGGTACCGCCGCATCGCCAAGGGCCACTTTGGCCAGCGGTAGTCCGAGCAGCACATTGTTGGAAAACACCCCACCGAGGGCGAACACCGATTGACCGACGCCGTCGAGGGCAAACAAGCGCCAGGCGACCAGACGGCCAATGCCGAACACCAGTAGACATCCGCCAAAGAAAGCCAGCAGTAAACGGCCGTCGACCGGCGGCAAGCGCGAAAAATCGCTCATCAGGCGAAACAGCATCGCCGGCAGGGCAACCGAAAAAACAAAACGCGACAGGTTGTCCGACATCGCTTTGGGCCACCCGAAACCACGCATCAACACATAGCCGACCAGCACCAGCGCGAACAGGGGCGCCGCCAGCTCGACATGATGTAGAAAGGTCGTCACGATCGATAGCCCGGATCGGCAACAAATGAATCGACTGCGGGAAATGGCCGTTCGGTTCTTGCGATTTCCGTTCGGCGCCATACAAGAAGCGCGCGATTCGGACGGATCGAATCGGTGGCGCCGCGAACAACGATGACTAGAGTCATAAAACCATCTTCCCTCGAAAATGGACCAGCGGTTGTTGAAAGTTGGCGCGATCAGGCGTGGTCGCGATCAGGTGCGCGGTGTCGTCGCGCAGTGTAGTCGATTTGCCACCGCCGCCGCGCCAGCGGCCGAATAGCGCGACAATTGATTCTTTCGTACCCGCCTGGAGTTTTGCTCGCATGTCGGCGAACACCTCTTCACTCCTTCACTCGCTAGATTACATCGCGCCGCCCGACAACGGACTCGATGTCGTTTACGCCGATGCAACGCTACTGGTAGTCAACAAACCGGCCGGTCTGCTCACCGTTCCAGGGCGTGGCGAAGGCAAGCAGGATTGCCTGTCGCGGCGGGTGCGGACCGCGTTTCCGACGGCCTTGGTTGTCCATCGCCTCGATATGTCGACCTCCGGTTTGCTGATCATGGCGTTGGGTCGGACCGTGCAAAGCCTGCTGAGCCGACTGTTCGCCAAGCGTCAGGTCGAAAAACGTTATCTGGCGGTAGTTGCCGGCCGACCGCCGGCCGAAGGCCGTATCGATCTGCCAGTGGGCGCCGACTGGCCCAACCGGCCACGCCAGAAAATCGATCTGACGGAGGGAAAAGCGGCGGGCACGCGCTACCGGCTGCTCAGTCACGATCCGGCGGCCGATACGTCGCGTCTGGCGCTGTGGCCCGAAACCGGACGTACTCACCAGTTGCGAGTGCACCTGCTCGCCATCGGACACCCGATCATTGGCGACACGCTCTACGCCGAACCGTCCGTGGCGACGGGGGCCGCACGACTGATGTTGCACGCCGACCAGTTGCGCCTGCCACACCCCGGTCACGGCGAAAGCGTGCTTTTTTCCTACCCGGCACCTTTTTAATCAATTGTTTAGAAAATTGCTCAAAAAACGAACGATGACTCCGTTTCGTCGAAAAAGCTTCTGACGATTTCCTGACGACAGAAATCGACCGAGCGGCTATACTTCTCCGCTTTTCGTATCCGTCTTGCACGCATGATGTTCCACGCATCCCTTTTCGAGATGCCGCCGACGTGAGCTTTTCGGAACGCCCCCTTTGGCAGGTTGGCTTCAGACCCTTCTTCGCCTTGGCCTGCCTCGCCGGCGCCCTGTTGCCGGTGCTTTGGGCACTAATGTTTTTTGGCGGGCGGATGCCCCCGCCCGGATCGCTTTCCTCGACGCAATGGCATGCTCACGAAATGTTTTTCGGTTTCGGCTGGGCCGTTCTCGGCGGCTTTCTGCTGACCTCCACCAAAAACTGGGTGAAGATTCGCGGCTACCACGGGACGGCGTTAATGGTTCTGTCCGGCGCCTGGCTGGTGGAGCGCGTCGGGATGTGGTTCGCCAACGTTCTGCCGGGCACATTATTCCGCCTCTCCAACACGCTTTTTCTCGCGATGATCGTCGGGATGTTGCTGTGGTCGCTGATTCGTTACCACCGTAACGATGCGTTCAGGGACAATTATTTTTTCCTGATCATCCTGCCGCTATTCCTGATCGCCAAGAACCTGTTGCTCGGTGCCGATCATTTTCAAGTCGGCGTCGGCATTACCTTGGGACTCTTTCGCGTGGCTTTTCTGGTAATGCTCGAAAGAACCCTCAGCCAGTTCATGAAAAACGCCCTGCAAATCGATCTGCCGCGCAACCCATGGCTCGACGGCGCGATCAAGCTGCTCGCCTTGCTGCTCGTGGCCGTCGATCTGCTGCCGCAAGCGCTGGCGCCTTGGTCATCGCTACTGTTGGCACTCCTGCTGAGCCTCCGCTTCGCGATCTGGAAACCGCTCCAGGCCTTGCGCCGGATCGATATCGGCATCATGTATCTCGGTTATCTGGCGATCGTTGCCCAATTGGTGCTGGATTTCGTTGAACGCGTCGGTCATGCGGCCTGGCTGGGAACGTTGCCGATACATGTGTTTACCTTCGGCGCGATGGGCTTGATCGTCCCGGCGATGTTCATCCGCATCGTCAAAGGCCATACCGGCAGAAAAGTGGCATTTGACACGGTCGACAAACGGGTGCTGTGGATAATGATCGCCGGCCTGACGATCCGCACGCTCCTGCCGCAATTCGCCCCGGCGGCGTATCCGTACTGGATTGCGCTCGCGGCCATGTGCTGGTTGCTGTGTTTCACCATTCTGGCCTGGCGTTACATTCCTTATCTATTGCAAGCGCGGGTCGATGGCCGGGTCCATTAAGCCGCGCGCAAGAACGCGAGGCGATGGTCGGTCTTGTCCCGGACCGCCTGGCGGGGGGCGTTCGCTGTTCGCCGATTCAAACCCGTTGCAGTCGCCATCGACGCTTCCGCGCGCAACGGGTCGCAACATGCTTACCACGAGGAGAAACGATGAACAAACAGATAGTCGTTTGTATGGATGGCACCTGGAACGACCCCATCGAGCAGACCAATGTATACCGATTGTTCGAGATGCTTCCCGGCGAGGAACAACAGGTTGAAGAAAAAGGACCGATCCGTTCGCATCTCGTCAAAAACGACGAGCACCTTGCCGCTTTCTATCTCGAAAGTGTCGGCAACGGCGGCCGGACACAGGGACTCCTCGGCGGCACGCAAGGCATCGGCTTGCACGATTGCATGATCGACGCCTATGTGTTGATTTCACAGGTCTATCAAAGCGGCGACAAAATCTGGTTGTTCGGCTTCTCGCGTGGTGCCTGGGCGGCTCGCAGCCTGGGCGCGTTCATTGCCCGTTCCGGCCTGATCCCGGCGGCCGACGCCAACGAGGACGGTGCGGCCGATCTGGCGGAAAAAATCTGGCTCGACTACAAGGAAGACCGGGGGAAAAAACGCGGTGGCCGCTTCTGGAAACACCACGACGAAAAACCGATCCGCATGATTGGCGTCTGGGACACGGTCGGCGAACTGGGGGTGCCCCAATTCAACGGCTTGCGCCTGGTTGACCGCGACGAACTTCGCTATCTGAAATTCGCCGATCGCGAACTCAACCCGCGCGTCGAGCACGGTCGCCAGGCGCTGGCCATCGATGAAGAGCGTGCCGACTTCACGCCAACGCCGTGGGTCGAACGCGACGGGGTCAAACAAGTCTGGTTCGCGGGCGCGCACGCCGATGTCGGTGGCGGCTACGAGGACCACGGTCTCTCCGATATCGCCCTTGAATGGATGATGCGGGAAGTAAACGACCTCGACGCCGGTCTCCAGCTTTCGCCCGACCGGCTCAGTCAACCTCTGGCGCCGGATTGTTTGCAGGATCGGCACGACGAAACCCGCGGCCCGATCTGGCGATCGCGTCCAAGCGAAGAACGCAAGATCCCCGACGACGCGGAATTGGACGCCAGCGTTTTGCAACGTCTGCGCGAACGTGCCGATTATCGCCCGAAGGCGCTCGAGGATGTGACGGCCTGTGCCGGTTATTATCTGGACGACGAGCCGCCGCCCGAAGAACAATTGGCGCATGAGCGCGAGTCCCTCTCTTTCCGCAAGCTGCCGGTTGACGGCTCGACCCGGTTCCCTGTCTACGCCCACAAATGGTGGAACGCCTCGGGGGTTGAAGTCGAGGTCGGCGAACGCTATCGCATCGAGGCCACCGGCGTCTGGAGCGACCAGGGCACGCCGGCGGGTCCCGACGGATATCAGTCGAAAAAATGGTTTCTTCATTTGGCGGAAGGCAGTCGCCGCATGGAAGATCGCCCCTGGTTTTCCCTAGTGGCCGCCATTCACCCGCTTCCCGACCTTGAGGCCAACAATCCCGATTCGGAAAACATGCTGGCCGGGCTGATCGAAAGCGCGATCAACGGGGTTGCGCGCATCGACGACGAAAGCAACCTGATTCCCACGCCGAATGGCTGCGAAATCGAGATCATCGAGCCGGGTTTCCTGTATTTTTTCGCTAACGACTCGTCGTTCGCTTACGGCAACAACAGCGGCTTCCTGATGGTCGAAGTCACCCGCCTTCCGTGGTCGTCCGAGGTCGACCAGAAACAGTTGCCCACCTCGCCGGCGGTGCCTGGCAGTCTGGATGTCAATCTTTACCATGCCCCGGGCACCTGCTCGCTGGCAGCGCATATTGCCCTGCGCGAAGCCGGGCTGGACTTCGACCTCATTCGCGTAGACATTCGACAGCGCACATTGGCCGACGGTAGCGATTTCAACAAGGTCAATCCGAAGGGCTATGTGCCGGTTCTTGAACTCGACAACGGTGTCCTCCTCACCGAAGTACCGGCTATCGTGCAGTACATCGCCGACCGCATTCCCGAGAGCGGCCTGGCACCGCGCCCGTACACGCTGGAGCGCTACCAGTTGCAGGAGTGGTTGGGTTTCATCAGTTCCGAACTCCACAAAGCCTTCTCCCCGCTGTTCAAACCGGAGACGCCCGACAGCTTCAAGCAGGGTGTCAAGAACACGCTCGCCAGTCGTTTGAGCTATGTCGCCAGCCACCTGAACGGCCAGGATTACCTGCTGGGTGAGCATTTCACGGTCGCCGACGGTTATCTGTTCACCGTCCTCGGCTGGGGCAAGATAGTGGGGATCGACATTGGTCAATGGCCGGCCCTGCTCGATTTCCAGGAGCGTGTCGGCCAGCGGCAAAGCGTGCGCGATGCGCTGGAGGCCGAAGACTGACCTCTGCCAGATCGCTTGCGAGCGGGTCCCCAAAACCCGCTCGCCGTGCTGACGTCGCCAGCCAATCCGGCGATAATTCAGGACCATGTCGCCGAGCCTGCCGATTCGTTACGTCGAACCCGTTTTCCGCCCGCCAAGCGAAGCGGCGTCGCTGATCCTGCCGGTCACCGACGGTTGCTCGTGGAATCGCTGCACCTTCTGCGAAATGTATACCGCACCGCAAAAGCGGTTTCGGGCACGCGACGAGGCCGAAGTCTTCGAGAGTCTCCAGCGAACCGGCGAACGCTTCGGCCCCCACATTCGGCGCGTCTTCCTAGCCGACGGCGACGCGCTGGTCCTGCCAACACGCCGCTTGCTGGCCATCCTGGACGCCATACGCCGGCATCTGCCGGCGGTGCGCCGCGTATCGAGCTACTGCCTGCCTCGAAATCTGCGCCGTAAGTCGATAGACGACTTGCGCGCGCTGGCCGCCGCCGGCCTGTCGATGGCCTATGTCGGTGCCGAGTCGGGAGACGACGAGGTGCTGGCGCGGGTTCAGAAAGGCGAAACCCATTCCTCGACGCTTGAAGTGCTGGAAAAGCTCGGCGCGGCCGGAATTCGCCGCTCGGTGATGATTCTCAACGGGCTTGGCGGTACGGCGCTGTCGGTGCGACACGCCGACAACTCGGCGCGCCTGCTCAATGCGGCGCAGCCGGAATATCTGGCGACACTGGTGGTCAGTTTCCCACTTGGCGATGAACGTCTGCGTAGCGCATTCCCCGACTGGCGTCCTTTGAGTCAGCAGGCGTTGTTCGTCGAAATGGCGCGTTTTCTCGACAAACTGGAATTGCGGCGAACGATCTTCCGTAGCGATCATGCCTCGAACTGGCTGGTGCTCAAGGGCACATTGGGTGCGGACAAGGAAAAATTGCTCCAGCAAGTGCGGCAGGCGATTGCCGAACCGGATAGCGCGCCGCTGCGGCCGGCCTGGGCGAGAGGACTCTGAATGAACAATTTGAACAATTCGTGCCAACGCGCCGCCGACCTGATCCGTCGGGCTGATGCGCTGTTGATTACCGCTGGCGCCGGGATGGGAATCGATTCCGGCTTGCCCGATTTTCGCGGCCCTCACGGCTTCTGGAATGTCTACCCGGCACTCGGACGCGCGCGTCTGGCTTTCGAACAAATCGCCAACCCAGCCGCCTTTGTGGACCGACCTCGACTGGCCTGGGGATTTTACGGGCATCGCCTGAATCTCTACCGGCGCACCGTGCCGCATGAAGGCTTCCAGATTCTGCGACGCTTGGGCGAAAACCTCCCGGAGGGTATCTTCGTATTCACCAGCAACGTCGATGGTCAATTTCAAAAGGCGGGTTTCGCCGACGAGCGAGTCGTCGAATGTCACGGTTCGATCCACTACTTGCAGTGTCTCGACGCGTGCCACGGTGCCATCTGGCCGGCCGACGATTTTCAGCCGGCGATCGACGACACGCGGTGCCAGCTCACCTCCGACTTCCCGCGTTGCCCGCATTGCCAGGGGATCGCCCGGCCGAATATCCTGATGTTTGGCGACTGGGGCTGGCTTGGCGAGCGCAGCAACGCCCAGGAAGGTCGCCTGCACGCCTGGTTGCGGCGGGTAAAGCGACCGGCGATCATCGAAATCGGCGCCGGAACTCACATTCCCACTGTCCGCCAGTTGGGAGAGCGCCTTCACGGACCGTTGATCCGCATCAATCCAAGCGAAGCGCAACAACCGGACCCTCGGGGCGTATCGATCGCGGCCGGCGGTCTGGTGGCACTGCGCGCGATTGCCGCCGCTGTGGTATAAAATGCGCCCCCGCGTCGAACGCACGCAAAATAAACGCAAAATCAAAGACGAAGAAATCAAGGAGGAATAGCGATGTCCGGTCACGGTTTTCATGTCCATGGTCCGCACGATCACGAAGTCGAACATGTCGCTCACCATGGCGGCGACAATTTCACGTCCCGGGTCGCCGTCCTGACGGCGGTGATCTCGACCATCGGCGCGATTTTCGGCTACATGGGTGGCCATTCGCAGAATGCCGCCCTGCTCTATAAAAACGAGGCGGCGATTCAGAAAACCGCCGCCTCGAACCAATGGAATTACTATCAGGCCAAGAGCAACAAACAAAATCTCGCCGAATTGTCGATCACCCTGACCAGCGGCGAAACGCGCGAAAAGTACGTACAGGAAGTCGATCGCTACAAAAAGGAAAAACAGGACATCAAGGCCGACGCCGAGAAACTGGAAGCGGTGGCCAAGGCGGCCGACAACAAGAGCGAACTCGAAATGCACGTCCATGAACGCTGGGCGTTGGCCACCACCCTGCTCCAGGTCGCGATCGCCTTGTCGGCGATTGCGCTGCTGACCCGCAAGCGCTGGATGTTGTTCGGCGTTTACGGCTCGACGGCTCTCGGCCTGGCGGCGGGCATCGCCGGTTATCTGCATCTCTAATCGACAAAATCGACGACCACGCCACGCAACCAGGAGCCATCATGCCCCGCCACGCGCATCGACCGACCGCAACCGGACTGCCGCGCCTGCGCGTGGTTTTTTTGACCTCGGCGCTGATCGCCGGATGCGCCAGTCAACCCGGCGGCGATCGCGTCATCCTGAGCCGCTGGACGCAACTCGGGCCGGAGGGCATTAGCTTGCGAGCCATCGTTGCCGGCGACGAGTGCCCACAAGCGACGGTCGATGGCGTGGTGTGGCCTTTGAAGGTGCGCGCCGCCGCGCACATCGGCGACGCCACCGCGAAGACCGGGTCGGCAACCACCAACCGGGCCTTCGCGCCTGATTTTCCAGTGACCTCTTGCGAGTTGAACGTACCCGCCGCGCCGCATCACGCCACTCTCGACGGGTGGACACTGCCCCTGCCGCTAGCGGACAGCAAACGGGTTGTCGTGCTTGGCGATACCGGCTGCCGGATCAAGGTCCCGGCCAACGGCGCCGGCGACCCTATCCAGAACTGCGCCGACGAGGCCGCATGGCCGTGGCGACGGATCGCCACGGCGGCCGCGCGCTTGCAGCCCGACTTGGTCATTCATCTCGGCGACTACCATTATCGCGAGTACTGTGACCACCCGGCGCTTTGCGCGCCGCTCAAGGAAAAAAATGTGCGCATCGGCTACGGCTGGGACGGCTGGGATGCCGATTTCTTCTCTCCGGCCGAACCACTGCTTGCCGTCGCGCCGTGGATCGTGGTACGCGGCAACCATGAGAATTGCGACCGTGGTGGTGAAGGCTGGATGCGTTTCCTGTCGCCGGTGCCGTATCGCGCTTGCGACAACCAATTGATCAAAACCGCCAGCCGTTCGGTGCTGACCACCAACGCGACCAACCCCACCTACCGCGTCAATCTCGCCGGCTTGCCGACGCTGCTGGTCGCCGACAACGCCGGCCACGAGGATTACCGCGCGGTCGGCGGCTCACTGGATGAGGTGCTGATTTTCAAGCGCAACTTGAAAGCGCTGCTTGATCTTCCGAAAACGGAACACGCCTGGCTGCTGATTCATAAACCAATCTGGTACGATTTGCTCGACGCGCCGTCGCAACCGAACGCCCTGCAAATGGCGCTGGACAATGCGTTGCCGACGAATGTCCAGTTTGTTTTCTCCGGTCACGAACACGCGTTCCAGACCCTCAATTTCGTTTCAACCGCCGACCCTTCGCGATATCCTGCCGGCCGGCCGGCGCAAGTCATCGTCGGCGCCAGCGGCACGCAGCTCGAAGCCTTTGATCCGCAATCGCCTTTTTACGAAGGTGAAAGCGGTCGCCATGGCAAGGAACGCGCGCGACCCGACAGCCAGCGGTTGTACGAAGGCGCGGCGGCCGACAGCGGTGTGCTCATCAACCGCTACAGCTTTCTGCTACTCGAGCGCACTAGCGACGAGTGGCACGGTTCGCTACGCGATCCCGACGGCAAAATCATCGGCAATTGCCAACTGAACCGCTCCCACAAGCAAATCGCCTGCGACATTCCCGGACGTTGAGAGGAATTCACTCGCCGGCATAGGCTTCAGTCGGCGTTGGTTTCAGTCGGTATTGAGGGTAATTCAGGGTAAAAAAGTCAAATCGGCACCGCCGGCGTGTTTTGTTGTATTTACATGGCCGCTACGCACGAAAGTATTTTCCAGAAAAGACAAAGCCCAGAAACCGGCGGGTTCCTGGGCTTCTTGAACGGGGCTGACTCGACGAAAAAGCGTCAGCCGAGTGCCGGTTATCAGCAAAGTTTGACGACGATGTCCAGCAAGGTGCTGTTGCATACATTGAGACGATCGCCGGCGCCGATCAGCAGGCTGTAGATTTCCTTGCGACGGAAGATGTTATGGAAATCGTTGTCCTGGAACAGTTCGGCCAGCGCGCGGCGGTGCGTCCGGGTCAGATTGCGTTGGGCCTTATCGGCTTTTTCCGCGTCGCTGCGGCCCATCTTCGGATCGCTTCCCAGTCGGCCATAACCAGCGGCAATGGCTTCGACACCGTCCTTCAGATAAACCGACATTTCCAGGCAGTGCTTGTCCGGCCGCAGGGCCAGCATTTCGCTATCCATCTCAACGACGATGGAGTTGCAGCTGTTGATGATCTCGTCGAGGTTGATGATCGCGCGGTGCAGGTCTTCGCGGTCGATCGGGGTCGAGAAAGCTTCGTTCAACAGGGTCAGGTTGCGAACTTTGAGACGATCGCCTTCGTTTTCGGCCTCGACGATCTTCTTGGCGACTTCGGCGCTACCCGAACCCATGTACTCCACCAGCAAGCCGGCGGTCACCGCCACTTGTGCGCTCTGCTCGGCAAGCAGGGCGAAGAAGTTCGGCACCTTCGGGAAAACGCGCTGCAGGATTTTGGAGGTGATCGAAGTTGATGCGGTATTTGCGTCCGACATGATTAGGCCTTTCCAAGAAAGAGATTAACGATAGCGAATGTCTGAATGGCAACCAGTGCCGAACCGGGGATGGTGATCAACCAGGTAATGGCGATGTCCTTGGCTTTTTTCCAACGCACGGCTTTCGGACGTTCCGAGGAACCGATACCCATGATCGAGGTGGCGACAACGTGGGTCGTCGATACCGGCGCGCCGATCACCGACGCGGTCAGGATAACGATCGCCGACGTCAATTGCGAACTCAGGGCATGGATCGGACGAACCCGATAAATCGCGAAACCGAGCGTGCGGACAATCCGCCAACCGCCGGACAGGATACCCAGGGTAATCGCCGCAGCACAGGCCAGCATCACCCAGAAAGGCACTTCGAACTTGGTGATGAAGCCACCCAGAAGCAAGGCCAGGGTCAGCATGCCCATGCTTTTCTGCGCGTCGTTGGCGCCATGCGAGAAAGCCAGACCGGCGGCGGTAACGAATTGGGCGTAGCGCAGCCCGCTGTTCGCCGACGGCTTGGCGGCATACAACATAAGGCGGAGGATGCGCAACACTAGGAAACCGGCCCAAAAACCGATCAGTGGCGACAAGATCAAACTCGCCAACACCTTCATGATGCCGGTCAATTCACCGTTCATCAACTTGGCGAAGCCCCAGACCACATGGTCGGCACCGGCCGAGACGACGACGGCGCCGATCAGGCCACCGACCAGGGCGTGTGACGACGACGAAGGAATGCCGAAGTACCACGTGGCCAGGTTCCAGACGATGGCACCCATCAAACCGCTTAGCAGAATACTCAGCGACAGAACGGCTTGCACGTCGCCTAGGGTGACGAACTTGCCGATGGTGTTGGCCACCGCCGTGCCGCCCAGCATCGGACCCAAAAATTCAAAGGTACCGACGATGATGACCGCTTGAACCGGCGTCATGGCTCGCGATGCGATGATTGTCGCCACGATATTGGCCGCATCGTGGAAACCGTTGGTGTAGTCGAAAAAGAGGACGATGGCGACAGTCGCGATCGTCAGCATAAGTAAGGTACTCATGAAACCGCCCCGAGGTTATTGAAGGTTGGCGCACCACGACTCCGCGATAATCCATATATCATAAAACGCGTGATTGAGTGCAACTGAATCTCCCTCTGAATCCATCGTCGAGTCACTCTTTTCCTCCCTGTGATTGTTTAATCATCCGAACTTGGCTAACGTTCGGCACACCCGCCGACCGACAGCAAAACGTTTCCCACGACCGCTGCCGGCACACTTCCGTAAAGCATTCAATATATTGATTTATTTATTTTATCTAATTGTGAAACAGAAAAGAACAAACACTCCCACGGGCACGACATCGTCCGTGAACATGTGCTCCGTAATGTCTCCCCCACCGGCGACAAATTTGCACAAGTGTAACAAAATGCACAGACACCAGCAACAAGCCAGGAGCTAAAAAGAAGTGCTTTTCACTAATTCATGACTCAAGAACCGCAAAGTCCTTGAAACAGGCAGATATATCTATATTGGATAATCCGGCGCGTTTTGGAAAAGCAGGCGTTTTGCCACCAGCCACCAGCGGTCGACGCGACGACGGCAAGTCGCCGGCCGATCGCAATAGCGATCGGTCCGACACGGGGCTCAATCCACGATCCGAATGTTGTCGATCAGGAGTCGTTGCGCATGGCGCGCCGCGAGAGACGCCTGTTGAGCGCAGGTCGCGACAGTCCCAGCAGTGTCGCCGCGACGCCCTGATTGCCTTTGGCGCGTCGAAGCGCTTCCTTGATCATCGCCTCATCAACCTCGTCCAGCGTCGGGAATCGGCCGGGAATCATTACCGGCATTCCTTCCGCGGCCACCAGAGGCAGATCGGCGGCGACTTTCTGATGTTTTTGAATGGCCTGGCGGAAGCTGTCCATCGCCAGTACCGGGCCGCCGCGGTGCAAGGCCATGGCGTTGAAGACCATTGCCCGCAGTTCGCGGACGTTGCCAGGGAAGTGATAGTTCGAAAGCAGGGTGATCAACTCGTTGGAAGGCGCCGGCGCCGGCTTGTTGATCGCCGCTGCCGCGTCGTCAAGAAAATGCTGCAACAGGAGCGGAATATCTTCCTTGTGTTGACGCAGTGGCGGCACTTCGATCTGATGCACCGACAGGCGAAAAAACAGATCGGAACGGAACTGGTTCTGACGCATCATTTGCGCGAGATTGCAGTTGGTCGCGCAGACGACGCGCGCGTCGCTCGGGCGGGCCACATCGGAACCGAGCGGGAAATACATGTGTTCCTGCAACAGCCGCAGCAACTTCACCTGTGAAGCCATCGATAGATCGCCGATTTCGTCCAGAAACAAGGTGCCGCCGGCGGCCTGTGCGATCAGTCCCGGACGCGCCTGGTCGGCGCCGGTGAAAGCGCCTTTCTTGTGGCCAAACAAGGTGTCGGAAAACAAGGTATCGTCGAGACCGGCGACGTTGACCTGAATGAATTGGCCATTCAAACCGCTGAGTTTGTGCAGGGCGAGCGCGAACATTTCCTTGCCGGCGCCGGTTTCGCCGGAAATCAACACCGGCTCGGCCGAGGCGGCAACCGCTTCGAGATATTGGAAGATCGCTCGCATTTTGCGGCTGTGGGTGACGATGCCGGCAAACGCATCGTCGTTTTCCAGACAGTCGGAGAGCAGGTAGCGTTTAAGCACTCCCATTTGCCGGCGTAGCGAATGCACTTCGAGCGCATGGCGAACACTGGCCAGCAGCCGGCTTTCGTCGACTGGCTTGACGAGGTAGTCGAACGCCCCTTCCTTCATGCTGCGTACCGCCGTTTCCACGTCCTGCGCGGCGGTCATGACGATCACCGGCAGCTCCGGGTAAAGATGAACGATTTCGGGGAGCAGTTTGCTGCCCGTGACGTGCGGCATCATCAAATCGAGAAGTAACGCGCTGGCCGCCTGCCGCTCAAGCGTCGACAACAGTTCGCGACTGTCGTCGAGCAGCTGTATGTTGGCCACCCCGGCGCTGTGCAGCATCGCCGCCGTGGCATGCAACACCGTCGTCTCGTCGTCGACGAGAAACACCGGCAGGCTGGCAAACGATTTCTCTTTCATTCACGCCTCCATGGCGGCCGGTAGATCAATGCTCACTCTCGTTCCCCTTTCGCCACGCGATTCAAAACGCAGCATGCCGCCGTGCCGCTCGACAATCGACGACGAGATCGACAACCCCAAACCGGTACCGCCATGCTCGGCCTTGGTCGTCAGGAAGGGTTCGCCGATATTGGCCATCACGTCGTCGGCGATACCCTTGCCCTCGTCCTCCACCCCGACCAGCACGCGCTTACCGCCGCCCGCTGTCCGCGCCGACACTTTTACCGAGCGACTGCGATCCGGTAGCGATTCCAGCGCGTTGACAATGACGTTGATGAATACCTGTTCGAGCTGCTGGATGTTGCCCTTGACCAGCGGCAAGACCTCCTGGAGGTCGAGGGTAAAGCAGTCGGTGTGCTTGCGAATGCGGCTATCGAGCAAGGTCGCCGCCGCTTGTAGAACCTTGCCGATATCCGCCAGTTCGTCCATGTGTCCTCGGTCCTGCTTGCCAAGATGCTTGAGGTTGTCAATGATTCTCTGAATCCGCTTGGCGTTGTCGGCGATATCGGTCATACCGCGCGAAATCGTCTCGCTGGCTCGCGCGAAACTCAGTCCTGCCAGGAGAAAGCTCCCTTGTTCCTCCTCGTACTCCTTGAGAATCGGCAGCGCGTCCTGCCAGATACGCGCCAACAGGGACGCATTGGCCAGGATGGCGTGATTGGGATTGTTGATTTCGTGCGCGATTCCTGCCGAAAGAACACCGAGCGACGCCAGCCGCGCGCTGCGAATGGCTTGCCATTGCAACTTGCGGTTTTCGGTGATGTCGGTGATCACCACCATTGCCGCCATCACCTCCTGCGACGAGCTGATCGGCACGATGCGGATTTCCCACCAGGTGGCGTCGCTGGCCTTGTACTGATAATGCTCGATACGCCCCTTGGCGAATACTTGTTGCAACTTCTCGAGGTAACGTTCACGGATGTCCGGTGGCAAAATCAGTTCCGATCGCTTTTCGCCGGCGCCGGCGCCACCGACCGGATACGGCAAGTGCCGGTTGGTCAGCAGGATGGTGGCATCGCGATCGACGGTAAAAATCAGGTCGGGCGAATGATTGAACAAGGTCCGCAATTTCGACTCGGAATCGCGCAACGCATCGTCGGTCAATTTGTGCTCGGTGATATCTTCGAAGAATCCGACGATGCGGTTCAGTTCCTGACCATCCTTGCGCACAGGAAAACCGCAGACGCGCAGCCAGCGCAAACCGCGATCGCCACGCGTCACCGGCAACACGACGTTGAAACGCCTTCCATCGGCGAGAAGCTGGTCGACCGCCGCCAACAAGGTGCGTCGGTCGGAAGCGCCAAAAGCGTCGAAAAGCTGCGCCAACGAGCGCTGGTCGAGTCGCGCGTCGCTGCCGGCGATCTGCCGAAAGGCCGGCCCGATGTATTCCAGCCGCGAGGCGTCGGCACTGGCCGCCCAGAACACCACATCGACCGTTTCCGCCAACTGGCGAAAGATCTCCTCGCGTTCCTGTATTTTCTGGCTGAGCCGCATGCGTTTGTCCAGCTCGCGGCGACTGAGCGCCAGATAAAAGCTCAACAGTCCGGTCAGCAGAATGCCGCCGATCAACACCGACCAGTGCGCCTTGGTGAACGCCTCGGCGCTGCGAAAGGTATTCGTCGCCACACAACTGACGGCCCAGACGCGATCGCCGACCGGAATGCGCATCGTCATCCCGCGCGCCTCTTCCTCCCCCGGAAGAATCGACGGCGACGGCTCGTCGGCGAGTTCCACCTTCGATCCCAGACGACTGGCGTAATGGTGCAGGAATTGCGCGTCGCTGCCCCCGGAGTCGTCGCGGACCAGCACCTCGACGCCACGTGGCTCCAGCATGCTGATCGCCGTGTGCAACAATTCTTCGATCACGTAGATTCCGACCACGAAGCCGGTCGGCACCGCCCGCGAGTCCGCACGCCCTGGCGCGTCGCGTGGCATCGCGGTCGCCTCGAATACCGGCAGTGCGGCATAAATCACCTGCACTGGCGGCTTGCCCGGGCGATTCAACGCCAGTCGGCCGCTGACCGCGACGGCACCGCTGGCCGTTGCCCGCTCGAATAGCCCGTTCAACGCCTTTTCGGCGTAAAAATCGGCCCCATGGGGAAAATCGGTATCGGCGCGTGACGCCGACAAGCGTACCGGAAAGTGCGGCGCGGGAACGTTCTTTCCCGCTGTCGCAAACGGTTTCGTTGAACGATTCACCAATGGCGCCCACATCAGGCTGTGAATATACGGCCGGCGCTTGAGAATGGAATCGCTGAACACCGCGAAATCCTTGGCGTCGACCGTCCGCGTCGCGTAGTACAGCTCGCGCACCTCCTGCAACGCGTCCAGCCCCTGTTCGACCACCATGCGCACTGACTGGATACGGTCACCGGCGGCCCATTGGAATTCCTTGAGGTGACTGGTCTGCAACTCCTGCCGCACATTCCACGACGACAAGCAGGTCATCAGCACGCCGCCCATGGCGACCAAATAAGCGACGGCGTACTTGCGCAGGTTGTCGAACATCGTGGCTCGTGAAAATTGGCCCTACGGACGGCGAGGACGCATTCCGTCCATACGCCGCCATGACGTGGTCCGCGAGCTTAGCAGAAAGACCCGCCGATGAGGACGCCAAGCGCGAAGATGAAAACTGTGAAGCGGCATCGAGCCGGGAGCGCGCCAGCGGCGCCAAAATGCGGTAGGGTGGCGCTCTCGCCGGCGCGGTGACCGCCCATCATCGAATCGTTGAATCGTTGCCATGGTCGAATCGTTGAATTCCTGAAATTGTTTGTAAGGAAATCGGTTGGCGCCGCGACCGAGAAATAACGGACTTTCTGAAAGTACACGCGCATGCATGCCACCCTGCCCTTGCTTGTCAACACCACCTTTCCCGCCTTGTTTCGCCGGTCGGTGGAGACACTGCAAGTCAACCTCGGTTATCGCTGCAATCAGAGTTGCCTGCACTGCCACGTCAATGCCGGGCCAACGCGCACCGAGGAAATGACGTCCGAGACGGTCGATGCGCTGCTAACGTTCGTCGCCGCGAATCCCCAGGTGCGGGTTCTCGATCTGACCGGCGGCGCGCCGGAGTTGAACCCGCATTTTCGTCGACTGGTCATCGCTGGTCGGCAACGCGGCTTGCGGGTGATCGACCGATGCAATCTGACCGTTCTGGAAGAGCCCGGACAGGCGGATCTAGCCCAATTTCTTGCCGCCCATGGCGTCGAGGTGGTCGCGTCGCTGCCATGTTATCTGGAAGAAAACGTCGACCGGCAACGTGGCAAGGGAACGTTCGACAGCAGTATCCGCGGCCTGCAAAAACTCAATGCGCTGGGTTACGGACAGACCGATAGCGCGCGGACCGGTCGCTTGCTCAATCTGGTGTTCAATCCACAGGGCGCGGTGCTGCCGCCACCGCAAGCGCCGCTGGCCGCCGCCTACCGTGCGCATCTCGGACACCATTTCGGCGTGGTGTTCAATGACTTGTTTACCCTCACCAACATGCCGATCCAGCGGTTCGGCTCGACGCTGGTTTCCAAGGGACAGTTCAAAGGGTATATGAACCTGCTGCGCGACGCCCACCGCGCGGAGAATCTGGCACACGTGATGTGCCGCGATCTGTTATCGGTCGATTGGCAGGGCTATGTGTATGACTGCGACTTCAACCAGCAGCTCGCCCTGCCGATTGGCCGTGCCGGGCAGCCGCGCCTGCACATCGCCGACCTGAACGCCGCCGCCATCGAGGGACATCCCATTCGTGTCGCCGAGCACTGCCATGGCTGTACGGCTGGGCAGGGTTCGAGTTGCGGCGGCGCGCTTGGCGACGGAACGGCGGCGACTCCAAAGGGCGGCGCTTAGGCGCTCCACGAATACTGTCTATCCGAGTCCGCGAGAGCGCCCTTTCTCGAAAACCGACGACGGTGAGCCGCCGGCGAAAACGAGTCCTTCGGCGTGCATTTCACACACTTCACACATTTTCATCCCAAGACAACGATTCGCCGCGAGCTCGCCTATCCAGCATGACAGTCAATTCATCGGCCGGTACCGGCCGTGAAAAGTGGTACCCCTGCATCGCGACGCAACCCATCGTCAACAGCGCCTTCCGCTGAGCGGCGGTTTCGACACCTTCGGCAATCACCTCCAGACGCAAGTTTTCGGCCAGATTCACGATGGTGGCGACGATGGCTTCGCCGTCGGCGTCGCCAGGGATGTTGCGGACGAAACTTTGGTCGATCTTCAAACGCTGCAAAGGCAGTATCTTGAGATAAGTCAAGGAGGAGCGGCCCGTGCCGAAGTCGTCGATTTCGATGTCGACGCCGAGCGATTGCAGTTTTCGCAAGAGTGAAACGGCGTTCTCGACGTTCTCCATCACGGCGCCTTCGGTCACTTCCAGCGCCAACCAGCACGGCGCCAGGCCGCTGTCGGCCAGTGCCGCGGTCACGGTGTCGAATAATCCGCCCTTGCGCAATTGGATCGGTGAAACGTTAACCGCGACGCGGAGCGGGTATCCAGCGTCGCACCATACCCTGGCCTGTTTGCAGGCGGCGTGCACCACCCAGTTGCCGACGGCTTCGATCAGACCGCACTCCTCGGCCACTTCGATGAATTTACCCGGTCCCAGCAAACCCAGTTGCGGATGTTGCCAGCGGATCAGCGCTTCGGCTCCGACGATCGCACCGCTGTTGCCGTCCACTTGCGGCTGGTAGTGCAGCCGCAACTGCTCGTTCGCCAGCGCGCCGCGCAAATCGCGTTCCATCACCGCCAATTCGATCGCGCGAGCGTTCATCGCGGGGTGAAAAAACTGACAGTTATTGCGACCGTTGCGCTTGGCGTGATACATCGCCACATCGGCATTGCGCGACAATATTTCGCTGTCGGCGCCATCGTCGGGCCAGACCGCGATTCCAATCGAGGCGGTGATATTGAAGAGACGACCGTCGATCTCCACCGGCTCCGCCACCCGCTTGAGCATCAGATTGGCCACGCGGGCGGACGTTTGCCCATTGTGCAGGTGATTGAGCAAAATGATGAATTCGTCGCCGCCGATACGGGCGATGGTATCGGAACGGCGAATGCAACGCGACAGACGCCGCGCCATGGTCACCAACACCTCGTCACCGGCGGAATGATTGATCGTGTCGTTGATATTCTTGAAAAAATCGAGATCGAGAAACAATAGCGCGAAACCCATGCCATGCCGCGAAGCGGCGGCGATGGTTTGTTGCAAACGATCCCGAAGCAACGTGCGGTTCGCCAGACCAGTTAGCAAATCGTGATGCGCCAGATGTTCGATACGCTCCGCGGCGCGCTTGCGCTCGGTGATATCTTCAAGAAACGCCTGCACGAAGGCAATGCCGTCGTCGATGGTCACCGGCTCGAAACGGTAGTCATACAGCGGTGCGCCACGATCATCATCCGCCCAGCCATAACTTCCCTCGTGCTCGACCAGTTCTCCGTCGTAAGCTCGCTTGATCATTTTGTCGAAATCGGGGTGCCCGATACCGTCGGCGGGTTTGCCGCCAATCATCCGCACGCGCGTCGAACGGCAGTATTCCGCGAATTTGGCGTTGCAATCGATGACCCGACAGTGGCGATCGAACATGGCGATGCCGATCGGCGCCTGATCGAAGAGCGCGCGCAATTTGGCCTCGTTGGCACGCAACGAAGCGGTCATCTCCCGGGCCATCGCGTCGGCGCGGGCATGCGTCGTCGCCAGCCAGTACATCAGCGAAAACGATAACAGGCTGGCGAGAACGCCCGACGACAAAATCAGCCACGAGTAGCCAAAATTACCGAGTTCGGCATCGAAACTCGGCAAACTGGCGAAATCGACCCGCCAAACACGGCCACCGATCTCGACATGCAGCGTGTGACGATGACGCGCGCGCGCAAAATCGAAGTCCGGATGACTGTTGTAATACAGATCGTCGGCGAGATCGTTTTCGCCGTCATAGATACGCAAGGCCACATCCATCGGCGTCTCGCCGAACACGCCCTTCATCAGGGTATCCATGCGAAAGCCGCCATTAACGATCCCAAGTAGCTGGGCGCGTCGCTCCTCGACGGTCGCCGGCTGCGCCGCTCCTCGATAAAGCGCCTTGAACATCAAAAAAGCGGGCCGTGGTTTCGCCGGATCGTCGATCGCCAAATTCAGCTTGCGCGTGATCTGTATTTCGCCACTGTCGCGCGCCGCTTCCATGGCCTCCCGCCGCACCGGGCTGGCATAGCTGTCGCTGCCGACGATGCGCGCATCCGGCGAGCCTCGCGGCGCGGCGCACGTCACCACTCCATAGTCGTCGCGTTCGCCGGCTGGCCGAATCTCGAAAGTCGGATCGAAGCGCCGGGTTTCGGCTTCGACGGCCGCCCGTTGCGCATGTCCGAAAATCCGGTAGTACACAATGCCGACGATGCCGGGAAAGTAGCGCTCGATGTCCAGTGCCCGATAAAGCCGCTCCCATTGCCCATCGGTCGGATGCCCGGTGGCGGCGACATAGCCCTGGACGCTTTGCAGGGCTTGCGCGTAAGCCTGCAAACGCACCTGAATCGCCCCTCTCATTTCACTGGCGCGAGCCTCGAAACGACTTTTCGCAAGCGCAAAACTCCTCTCGGCAGAGATCCGCCACCCCAAGGCCGAGATGGAAAACCCGATCAGCAGCACCAGCCAGGCCATCCAGTTCTTCGGGCGCCATCGCGGATGGTCACGATTAATTTTAAGTACCCCCTGCATGACTCTCCGTCTCGCTTGGTTAAAAGGCTCAGGCGTTGATTCGATTTTCCGGCCCAAGAGTTTGCCGTCGCTTCTTCCACAGGCAATAACCTGCTTCTTCATGCTACATTACAAAAATGAAAGCTGCCGAATTTGCACTGATATTACGCAATAAACTCGTGGTGGCCGATTAACGGAAGGCTATACAACCGTTGCCAGGGGATTTCCACCTCACATCCCACATCCCGCGATCGACCGGCGAGTTCCCGGAAAAAGCCAGCAATGCGGCGGCAAACCTTGGAGTCTGTTGATGACAATGACAAACATTACCCTGGGCGACGCGTCGCTGATTACCGTCACCTTCCTGTTCACCGACATCGAAGGATCGACCAATTTATGGGAACGCGAACCCGAGGCGATGCGCGTCGCGCTGCAACGCCATAACGTGCTGCTCGCCGAAGCGGTTTCCCGACACCAGGGTTACGTTTTCAAAACCGTCGGCGACGCCTTCTGCGTGACATTCGACGCCGCCACGGCGGCACTCGCTGCCGCTTGCCGGATTCAGACAAGTCTGGCCACGGAGGCCTGGCCGACGCGAGCGCCGCTGCGCGTGCGCATCGCCCTGCACACGGGTCCGGCCTATCTCTGCGAAGGCGATTATTTCGGCACCACCGTCAATCGTTGCGCGCGCTTGCTCGACGTCACCCGTGGCGGACAGACATTGCTCAGTTCGGCAACGCAGGCGCAGTTGTACGAGGCGCTGCCACCGGAAAGCAGCCTGCGTGACACCGGCATGCTGCGATTGCGCGATCTGCCGCATCCGGTGCATGTCTTTCAACTGGTGCATCCCGGACTTCCCCCCGCGTTGCTCGAAATTGGCCACCACACCGGCGACAAACTGACATCGGAGCCGGTCGCCCGCCTGCGCCCGATCGACATTTATGAAGTGCCCACCTTGCCCACCGTCGTGATGCAGGCGATTCGCGTGATGCAGGCGCCAAACAGCGACGCCAAGGCGGTACAGCGGGTGATCGTCAATGACCCGGCGATCTCGGCCAAGATTCTGCGTGTCGCCAATTCCGCCTTTTTCGGACTGTCGCGAAAGGTCGGCACCATCGCCGATGCGGTGCACATTCTCGGCTTTACCAATGTGCAAGGGATGCTGATTTCGGTCAGCGCCTTCGACGTTTTTCGCACCAAACAACTCAATTTGCTCGATTTCTGGAAGCACTCCATCGCCACCGCCACCGCCGCGCGCTTTCTCTCGGCACACGCCGCGTGTTCCGCCGACGAGGCGTTCATGGCCGGCATCCTGCACGATATCGGCAAACTGATCTTCGCCGTGCAAGCGGAAAGCGCGTATCAGCGCATGCTCGAACTGCAACGCCACTCGACGTTGAGCAGCATCGAAGCCGAACGCACCCTGTTCGAGTTCACGCATCCGGAAGTCGGCGAAATGGTCGCCGAACGTTGGGACTTGCCAGCGCGATACATCGCCGCCATCGCTCATCATCACGAACCAGACAAGGCCGACGAACACGGTGCTTTCGCCACGCTGATCGGTCTTGCCGATCAAGCCGCGCATGTCGCCGTGGAAACCAACGGCACCGCCGATCGCCAAGTCGACGGCGCTTGTGCGGCGACTTTACTCGACGCGCTGGGTCTGACCCAGCGCCATTGGGAAAACTGCCTCCAACATCTGAACGATGCGCAGGAGAGCATCGAGTCCTTCGTCGGCGCCATACGCTAGGGCGTTTTAGTCCCGTTTTCCGTGACCCCGAATCGCCCTTGGTAACGACAGGCAGTTGAATCGGGCTTTCGCGACCTTGGCGACCGCGGCCAAATCAACACCGTCATCGCCATCTCCCACGCCGCAAAAACCACGACGCCAAGCAACGACAAAAATACCCGGCGCGCTTGGCTCTCCACTTCGACGCACTGCGTCATTCCCGCCGCGGTTTGGTAGGTGAAGCGCATTGCCGGTCGATTTTCAGTACAAGAAGCGCGCCTATCATTTCGCCAGAGCGATCACGCGGGCGGTCGCCGGCGGCCCTTGGAAATGTGCGAAGATCCGACCGGTGGTCGTCGCGCTCTCGGGCCTTCGTTCGTCGCCATTCCTTATTCCACATTCCACTTTGAGATTTATCCGCCATGCCGCAAATCGCCGCCAACCGCCTGCAAATCGAATACGAAATTTTCGGCGACGCCACCGCGCCGGCGATCTTGCTGATCATGGGGCTGGGCGCGCAGCTTGGGCGCTGGAATATCGAGCTTTGTCAGGCGCTTGTCGAGCGCGGTTTCCGGGTGATCCGTTTCGATAACCGGGACTGTGGCCTGTCAAGCAAGCTGGACAATGTCGGCCTGCCGGATGTCGGCCGGGCGCTGCGCACCGGCGCGCCGATCGAGGTGGCCTACACGCTCGCCGACATGGCCGACGACAGTGTCGGCCTGCTCGACGCCCTGGGCATCGAACGGGCGCACATCGTCGGCGCGTCGATGGGCGGCGCCATTGCCCAGCTCGTCGCGGCGCGTTATCCGCGGCGCACACTGTCGCTGACCTGCATCATGTCAACCAGCAGCCACCCCGATCTGCCGCCGCCGACACCGGAAGCCGCGCGAGCCTTGTTCGCGCCCTTGCCGGCGGAACGCGACAAGGAAAGTCTGGTGGAAGACGCCTTGCGGCGGCAGTTGGCGGTCGCCAGCCCGGCGTTTCCAAGCTGCCCGCGGCGCTTGCGCGACGTCATCGTCGAGGAACACGAACGCGGTTTCTATCCTCGCGGCGTCACGCGCCAGCTTGCCGCTTTTCTGGCCAGTGGCGACCGTCGGCCGCTGTTGGCGACCATCGCCGCGCCGACGCTGGTGTTGCACGGCGCCGACGATCCGTTGATTCCGGTCGAATGCGGTCAGGACATCGCGGCGCACATCCCCGGCGCGGAGTTGCGGGTGATCGACGGCATGGCGCACGATTTTCCATTGGCCCTGACCGATGTCTTTGCCGACGCCATTGCCGGCGTCGCGCGGCGCGGCACCCGTTGATCGCTCACTTGAACCCCCTCGCCCTCGCTGAAACGCGTTCCAACCTGGTGGAAAGACCGGCGACGGCGGCAACCGAGGGGGACGCCCTGGCGACGCAAGCCCTGGTTTTCGTCGATCTGGAAACCAGCGGCGCGAATCTCGCCAACGACCGGATCATTGAAATCGGTCTGGTCGAAGTCGACGCCGACGGTGCGCGGGAGTGGAGTGTCCTGGTCAACCCGGAAACGCCGCTTTCCGCTTTCATCAGCGGATTGACCGGGATCGACGATGCGATGTTACGGCCGGCGGCCACTTTCAGGGAACTAGCGCCGGCCCTGCTCGAACGGCTGCGCGGCCGCCTGTTCATTGCCCACAACGCCCGCTTCGACTACGGTTTTCTGAGGGGCGAATTCAAGCGCCTCGGCACCGAATTCCGCGCCCCGACGCTGTGCACCGTCAAGCTGTCGCGCCGCCTGTTTCCGGAACATCATCGCCACAACCTGGACACCCTGCTGAGCCGGCACGGCGTGACTGTCACCGGCGATCGTCACCGCGCCCTGACCGACGCGCGCGCGCTGTGGGATTTGTGGCAATGCTGGCATCGACTCCTGCCGGCGGCGACGATCCGCGACGCGGTGCGAACACTCGTCGGCCGGCCGGCGCTGCCACCCCAACTCGACGCGGCGTCGATCGACGAACTGCCCGAAGCGGCCGGCGCCTACGCGCTGTACGGCGAGAACGATCGCCTGCTGCTGATCAAGCGTTGCGCCAACCTCCGGCAACAGGTGCTGGCTCACTTCGCGGTCGAGCAACGCGATCGCCCCATTTTTCGCGACACCCGCCGCGTCGACTGGCGCGAAACCGCCGGCGAGCTCGGTGCGCGGCTGAGCGAAATCGCGCTGGCGCGCGCCGCCACCAACCGACCGGAGACCTTCGACGACTGGTGTTCCTGGCAACTGCGGCCGCAGGCAGACGGCGAATCACGGCCGCGACTGATGCTGGCCGGCGACCTCGATTTCGCGCTCGCCGACGATCTTTTCGGTCTCTACCCGAATCGTCGCGACGCCTTGCGCAGTTTGCGCAAATTGGCGGAGGCCAACCGCCTGTGCCCGAGCCAGCTCGGTCTCGACCCCCCTTCGCAAGACGGGCCATGCGCCGCCTACCGGCAAAAAAACTGCCGCGGCGCCTGCATCGGCAAGGAAACGCCGGCCCTGCACGGCGTGCGTCTGTTGACCGTGCTGGCCAAATTCAAGCTGATGGTCTGGCCTTACAAGGGCGCGGTGGTGTTGAGCGAGAGCGACGATTTCGGCATGCGCACCGATCTGCATCTGATCGACCGCTGGCGCCATCTGGGCACCTGGCACGGTGAGGACGCGCTCCTGGAAGCGCTACGAACGGGCGATCATCCGTCGTCGGGAGGGCGTTTCGACCCTGACATTTACCACGTTCTCCGGCGCTATCTGCGAACGCCCGGAAAGATCCGCATTCGCCCCCTGTCCGCCACGACTACTTGATCGCCACTGGCTCGCCGGCGCGGCCGCCGGCCTTGAGCAGCAGATCGGCGATATCGGTGTTCTCGGTTTTCATCGCCCAGTCGTAAGCCGTCGCGCCGTACTGATTGGCGATATTCGGGTCGGCCTGATTGCGCAGCAGACGCTCGACGACCTCGATATGCCCGAATCGCGAGGCAAACAACAGCGCTGTCGACCCGTTGGTCGTCGTGGCGTTGATTTCGGCGCCCATCTTGAGCAGGTAGTCGACCACCGCCGCGTGGCCGTTGAAAGCAGCGTAGATCAGCGGTGGCCAGCCATAGAAATTGACGTCCGCGCCGGCTTGCACCAGACGCTGCACGAACGGCAGGTTGCCGCGATAGGCGGCCAGACTCAAGGCCGTTTCGCCATTGCGGTTGCGGGTATTCAGACGGGCCCGGCGCTTGAGCAGATAATCGAACAGGCTCGCGTTATCGCGCTGCACGCTTTGCATCAGCAGTGTGTTGCCGGCGGCATCGACCGAGTTGATGTCCAGGCCACTCTCGATCATCCGGATCGCCCAGGGCGTATCGCCGGAGATCATCGCTTCCTCCATGTCTTCCAAAACCCCGGCGCAGGCGGCGATGGGCAGGAATAGCGCAAACAGCAAGGCGGAAATTTTCATGAGGAAACCTTCGTGCGGGCATCGGAAAAAAGACGGAAGAAATTTTCCGTCGTGGCATTGAAAATGGCGTCGTCGCTCACGCCGCGCAGACGGGCGATTTCCTCCGCCACGTGCCTGACGTAAGCCGGCTGGTTGGTTTTTCCCCGATGGGGCACCGGCGCCAGATAAGGGGCATCGGTTTCGACCAGCAGCCGGTCCAGTGGCACTCGTCGCGCCACGTCGCGCACCGTCGTCGCATTCTTGAAAGTGACAATGCCGGACATGGAAATATAAAACCCGAGATCCAGCGCCATTTCGGCGATGGGCCACTCCTCGGTAAAACAATGCATCACGCCGCCAACCCGATCGGCCTCTTCCTCCCGCAACACGCGCAGGGTGTCGAGCGCGGCGTCGCGCGTGTGCACCACCAGCGGTTTGCCGGCGGTGCGGGCCGCGCGAATGTGGATCCGGAAGCGCTCGCGCTGCCATTCCGGCGCGTCCTTGTGCCAGTAATAGTCAAGCCCAGTCTCGCCGATGGCCACCACACGCGGATGCGCCGCCAGCGCGACCAGTTCGTCGACCGTGGGTTCTTGTCCGCCGGTGGTTTCGGGATGCACGCCGACCGACGCCAGGAGCATCGGCCATTGCTCGGCCAGCGCCAGCACGCGCGGCAGGTCTTCCAGTGTGACAGCGATGCACAGCGCGCAGCCGACATCGCTTTCTTTCATGGCATCAACAAGTTGCTGAATATTTCCAGAAAGTTTCGGAAAATCGAGATGACAGTGAGAATCGACCAGCATCGGAGTTTCGTCACATGGTGTGCGTGGGACGACCGGATTGCATGACGCCACCAAGGATGCTCTCGATGCGCCGTCGCGCTTCGATGCCCGATTCGTCATTCTTGAAGTGCACGCCGATGCCCTGCGCCTTGTTGTTTTGCGCGCCGACCGGCGTGACCCATGCCACCGTGCCCGCAATGGGTAATTTGGACGGGTCGTCCATCAGCGACAGCAACATGAAGACTTCGTCGCCGATTGAGTAGCTGCGCGTGGTCGGGATGAAAATGCCGCCATTGCGCAGCACCGAGATGTAGGCCGCGTACAACGCCGATTTCGAGTTGATGTTCAGTGACAGAACGCTGGGGCGCGGCGGAGTCGAGGTCAGCGGCTTGGAATTTTTGGCGTCGGCCATGGGTCTTTCAGCGTCGGAAAATCTGTGCGTAACTCAGGAAAAACTCTTCGAGAAACAAGCGACTGTTTAAGGGCTGCTCGCATTCGGCCTTGTATTGTATCGCCTTTCCGTTGAATGCCAAGAGCTTGCGGAGATCGGTGTGTCGCGCGAGGCGCCGCAACAACGCGGTCTGGGGAAGAAAGTAGCGCGGCGGCAGATTCTGGCTGACCATTACGAGGTCGTACAGCCATTTCTGCGCCCATTCGAGTGTTCGCTTCATCGCCGCCGGGCGCTTTTCGGCTTTCACCGCTTTTTCGAGGTGGGCGGCGCTTGCCAGAGGATCGATGTCCGCACCGCGAGACACTTGGGCCAACAGCGAGTCGAGCAACACCCTTTCGCCGCTGCCGGCCAGTTCCAGCGCCAGCAAGGGCGCGCCACCGGCGAGGGCCAGCCAGTCATCGGAATCGGCTACGCCACCCTGGTGCAGCCATTGCGCCGCCGCGGCATGCGCCGGGGTGTCGACCGGAACCGTCTGGCAACGGCTGCGAATGGTCGGAAGCAGCCGGAAAGGTTCATTGGTAACCAATAAAAACAGAGTCCCTGCAATCGGTTCCTCAAGTGATTTAAGAAGAGCGTTGGCGGTTGCGCGATTCATCGCTTCCGCCGGATTGAGCAGAACGATGCGAGCGCCGTGACGATGCGTGCCGACGTGCAAAAAATCGTCCAATGCGCGGATCTGCTCGATGGTGATCTGCTGGCTCGCTTTTTTCTTCCCGGCCACTTCTCCTTCGCCGCTCTCACCGCCCTCGCCGCCCTCGCCCGTCGCCAAGGACTGCGGCTGCAGCAGACGGAAATCGGGATGGTTGCCTTGCGCGAACCAACCGCAGGCCAGGCAACTCCCGCACGCCTGGCCGGTATCGGAAAGTCGCTCGCAGAGCAGCGCGGCGGCAAAGGCTCGGGCCAGTTCGAATTTTCCGATTCCGCGCCGACCGGCGAGCAGTAAGGCGTGCGGCAGCTTCTCCCGCCGTTTGAGCAGTTGCCGCCAGACCGGTTCGTGCAGTTCAGTTATGTTCATGAACAGTAACTTGAAATTATTTTTTCAATTATTTCATTAACGTCATCGGGGGGTTGATCGGCATCGATCACCCGTATCCGCGCGGGTGCGGCGGCGGCGCGTTCGAGATACGCCAGACGCACCCGCTCGTGAAAGTCGGCCCGTTCCTGTTCGAAGCGATCCAGCACGCGCGCCTGCGCGGCGAGGCGCCCGCCGGCAACGGCGGACGGCAGATCGAAGAGCAGGGTCAGATCCGGCTGTAGATGCGCATGCACCCAGCGTTCGAGTTGGGCGAACTTGGCGCGGTCGAGGCCGCGACCACCGCTTTGGTAGGCGTAAGTGGCGTCGCTGAAGCGGTCGCAGAGCACCCACTCGCCGCGCGCCAGGGCCGGTTCGATGATCTTGTCGAGATGTTCCCGCCGTGCCGCGAACATCAGTAGGGCCTCGGTTTCCAGATGCATGGCCTCGTGCAATAGCAGTTCGCGCAGTTTCTCGCCCAGCGGCGTGCCGCCGGGTTCGCGACTGGTGCGCACCGTCAGGCCGCGCTGGCGCAGAAACCTCGCCAAGCCGTCGATGTGGCTGCTCTTGCCGGCACCGTCTATACCTTCGAAAGTAATGAATTTGCCGCGTTCGGGTTGCACGTGCGCGGAGGTCGTGCTCACGGTCTGCCGCCTTTCTGATAGCGCGCCACGGCGCGATTGTGCTCGTCCAGGGTACGCGAAAACTGGCTGCCGCCGTCGCCACGGGCGACAAAATAAAGCGCGTCGGTCGGCGCCGGGTGCAGGGCCGCTTGCAGCGAAGCCAGACCGGGCATGGCGATTGGCGTCGGCGGCAGGCCGGCGCGGGTGTAGGTGTTGTAGGGCGTGTCGGCCAGCAAGTCGCGGCGGCGAAGGTTGCCGTCGAAATTCTCGCCGAGTCCGTAAATCACCGTCGGATCGGTTTGCAACAGCATTCCCTGGCGCAGGCGGTTGACGAACACGCCGGCAATCAGGGCTCTGTCCTGCTCGCGGCCGGTTTCCTTTTCGACGATGGACGCCATCACCAATGCCTGGTACGCGTCGCGATAAGGCAAGGCATTGGCCCGCGCCCGCCATTCGCGCGCCAGGTGCTGCTGCCCGGCCCGGTAGGCGCGTGCCAGCAGGTCGATGTCGCTGCTGCGCTTGGCGAAAAGATAGGTATCGGGAAAGAACAAGCCTTCCGCTACCGCCGTCGAACCGCCGAGCTTGCGCATGATCTCTGCCTCGCTCAAGCCGGCGGTGTCGTGCCGGAGGTCCGGATGCCCGTCCAGACGCTGGCGGATCTGCCGGAAAGTCCAGCCTTCGATGAACGTCAATTCGGCTTGGGTCACGTCGCCACGCGTCAGCTTGCGTAGCAGTTCGAGCGGCGTGACGCCGGCGACGATCTGGTAACTTCCGGCCTTGATCGACGCGTCGACGCGTAGCAGCTTGCCGAGGGCGACCAGCAGCCAGGGGTCTATATCGACGCCGGCGGCGGCGATTTCGCGGGCCGCACCGCGCATGCCGCTGCCCGGCGCGATGGTGAACTCGACGCTTTGCCGCTGCATGGCGACGGGCGACAACACCCGCCAGGCAAACGCGGCGGCGAGAACAAACAGCAGGAGAAGCGCGGCAAGAAACAGATTTCGCAGGAATTTGCTCATCGATCCGGCGCAGACGATGGGCTGCGAGGGTGGCATGGGTGAAGGGCGGCTGGAATGGCTCAGCCCGCGAGTGGCTCTATAATAGCCGAAAAAATGACCGGACTCAGACCGGGGGGCCGGCTATCGATCCGCCGCGCCGGCGTCGCCCGCCTCCTTGCCCCCCGCCTCTTCCACCTCCCACGCCCCAGACATCTTGACGGACACAATAATGACTTCAACCTGGCACGAATTCCTCGGCAGCGCCGGCGCCCGTATCGAGCGGCGGCTGGTAGGCGATTTTGGCGACGCCACGGGGGAACTGGCGGCAGCCACCACGGCGACCGTTGTCGCGCCATTGACGCATCTGGCGATAATCGACGTTGGCGGCGACGATGGCGCCGCCTTTCTCCACAATCAATTCACCAGCGATGTCAATCGCTTGCCGGCCGAGCGCGCGCAACATTCGGCGTGGTGTTCGGCGAAGGGGCGCATGCTGGCCAGTTTTCTGATTTTTCGTCAGGGACCGGCACTGCGACTGCGACTCGCGGCCGAGTCGGCGACGGCGATCGCCAAACGCCTGCAAATGTACGTCCTGCGCAGCCGGGTGACGGTCGTCGACCAGTCGGCGAACCGCGCAATCGTCGGACTGGCCGGCCCGCAAGCAGTGGCGGCCCTTCAGGCGACGGACCTGCCGCAACCGGCCTCCGTGCTCGGCACGGCCGCTTTCGCCGACGGCGTGGTCATTCGCCTCGACGAGCGGCGTTTCGAGATCGTCGTCGGCGCCGATGCCGCGCCGGCACTTTGGAAGCGACTGCGCGAGCACGCGCGGCCGGTCGGCACACCGGTCTGGCAATGGCTGGACATCGAGGCGGGAATTCCCTTGATCGGTGAGCGCACCAGGGAGCTTTTCGTGCCGCAGATGGCCGGCTTCGAGCGACTGGGCGGCGTCAGCTTCAACAAGGGCTGTTATCCCGGCCAGGAAGTGGTGGCGCGCACGCAATACCTCGGCAAGGTCAAACGCCATCTCTATCGCGTTCGACTGTCTGGCCCGGCCGAGCCGGGAGACGTGCTTTCCGCGCCGGCCAGTCCGGAGAGTGTTTGCGGCACCATCGTCAACGTCGCGCCGGCGCCCGGTGGCGGTTACGAGGCGCTTGCCGTGATTCAGCAAACTTTTGCCGCCGGTGACTTGCGACTGGGCGCGCCCAACGGGGTGCCGGTGACGGTCACGGCGCTCGGCGACTGACCGTTCCGCATGTGCCTGATCGTTCTGGGATGGCGGGTGCACGCCGATTATCCGCTGGTGGTGGCCGCCAACCGCGATGAATTCTTCGCCCGACCGTCGGCCGCCGCCGCGTTCTGGGCCGACGCGCCGCCACTTTTCGCCGGGCGCGATCTCGAGGCCGGCGGCACCTGGCTGGGAATCACTCGGCACCAGCGTTTCGCCGCGCTGACCAATTACCGCGAAGGCGGCGGACAGCATCCGGAAGCCCGTTCGCGCGGGGCGCTGGTGGCCGATTTCCTGACCGGCGACGCCTCGCCGGCGGATTATCTGGCGCAAGTGACGGCGACGGCCGCGCAATACAACGGCTTCAACCTCTTCGTCGGCGACGGCGAGCGCCTGGGCTACTTTTCCAACCGCGGCGACGGACGCTGCCAGTGGCTACCGCCCGGAATCTACGGCCTTTCCAATCATCTTCTCGACACCCCTTGGCCGAAGCTGACCAGCGCCAAGGCCGCTTTCACCGCGGCGCTGACCACGCTGCCGGAAACGGCGCCGTTTTTCGAACTGCTCGCCGACCGTGAAATCGTTCCCGACGCGCACTTGCCGGAAACCGGCGTGCCGCTGGCCTGGGAACGCATCCTGTCGGCGATTTTCGTCTGGACGAACGGTTACGGCACGCGCGCCTCGACGGTGCTCAGCCGGCATCGCGACGGCCGCATACGCCTGAGCGAGCGCGGCTTCGCCGCCGACGGAAGCGTCGCCGGCGAGGTCGACGGCGCCTTTTTCAGTCTTCGGTGATATCCACAGGCGTGTACGGCGGCACCAGATCGAACAATTCAACGATGTCCGCGTTGTGCATGCGCACACAGCCAATCGACCCCGGCACGCCCATCGGCGTACTGTCGGGGCTGCCGTGGATGTAGACGTAACGGCGCATGGTGTCGACCTGCCCGAGCCGGTTGCGCCCGGGTTCGCAGCCGGAGAGCCACAGAATGCGCGTCAGGATCCAGTCGCGCCGGGGAAATTGCGCCGCCAGTTCGCCGCCATAGACCTCGCCGTTCGGACGACGGCCGACGAAAACGGTGTTCAGCGGCTGGCCGCCGCCGATCTTGGCCCGGATCAGATGCCGGCCGCGCGGCGTGCAGTGGCTGCCATTGACTTCGCCGGCGCCCTTCCTGGCCGTCGATACCGGGTAACTGCGCAGCAATCGCCCGTCGGCGTCCGAGACGGTCAAGGTCTGGCTAGCTATCGAGATACGGATGTACAAGGTCGCTCCCCTTCCTGGTTCGACGCGCGGCGAAGAAATCGCTCAGCAGCTGACCGCACTCGCCGGCCAGAACGCCGCCGACCACGGTGGCGTGGTGATTGAGGCGTTCCACCGCGAAAAGATCGACAACACTGCCGTGCACGCCGGTCTTCGGATCGCGGGCGCCATAGATTACCCGGGCGATGCGCGCCTGCAACACCGCGCCGGCGCACATCGCGCACGGTTCCAGGGTCACGAACAGTTCGCAGCCCGGCAGTCGATAGTTGCGCAGATTACGCGCCGCGTCGCGCAGCGCGGCAATCTCGGCATGCGCGGTCGGGTCGTGCTCGCCGATCGGCGAATTGAAGCCGCGCCCGACGATCACCCCGTCCTTGACCACCAGGGCGCCCACCGGCACCTCGCCGAGACACTCGGCGGCGCGCGCCAGCGACAGCGCCTCGCGCATGAAATATTCATCGTTCATCGCCGCCATTTTACCGCGGCCGCCGGTTTGTCCGTCGGCCGAAACGCTCTTGTCAGCCGTGCGGATGATGGCATTGCAGGGTATGGGTGTTCGACAACGCGGTCGGCTGGGGATAGCGTTGACGGCAGTCGGCGCTGGCCCGCGGGCAGCGCGGGTGAAAGTGACAGCCGCTCGGCGGTTTGGCCGGCGAAGGCATTTCGCCGGGCAGGCGGACGAAAGCGGGCTGCTCGTCGAGGCGCGTGCTGGGCACCGCCGACAACAACGCGCGCGTGTAGGGGTGTCGCGGCGAGCGCAAGACTTCGTCGACGGTGCCGCGTTCGACGATGCGGCCGAGGTACATCACCGCCACATCGTGTGCCAGATGGTCGACGACGGCGAAGTTGTGGGTGATGAACAGGTAGGCCAGCCCGAGTTCGGCTTGCAATCCGCTCAACAGATTGAGAATCTGCGCCTGCACCGAGACATCCAGCGCCGAGGTCGGCTCGTCGCAGATCACCAGATCGGGCTGCGCGACCAGGGCGCGGGCGATGGCGATCCGCTGCCGCTGCCCGCCGGAAAATTCGTGCGGGTAGCGGCCGGCGGCGGCGGGATCGAGGCCGACCTGCGCCAGGACGGCGGCGATCGCTTCCGCGTGCCGTTGTGGCCGGCCACCGGCGAAGGCGCGCAGGCCTTCGCCAATGATTTCGCCGATTGCCAGACGCGGGTTTAGCGAGGCGAAGGGGTCCTGAAAAATCATTTGCATGCGGTGGCGCAAGGGCCGCAGGGCGGCGCGCGACAGGCCGGCGAGTTCCAGATCGTTCCCCGCCGGATCGGTCAGGCGCACATGGCCACCGGTGGGAGCGATCAGTTGCAAAATCGCCTTGCCGACGGTGGTCTTGCCGCAGCCGGACTCGCCGACCAGCGCCAGCGTGCGGCCACGCGCCAGATCGAGCGACACGCCGTCGACGGCGCGAACGTGACCGACGACGCGTTGCAGAATGCCGCGCCGAATCGGGAAATGCACGCACAGATCGCGGACCGTCAACAGCGGCCGGTCGGCGGGCGACGCGGGGCGGGACGGTTCGCCGCCCACGGAGGAAGGCGCGGCGGGCTCCGCGCCAAGCCCTTCCTGGAGATGGCAGCGCAAGCGGTGTCCGTCGGCCACCTGCCGCCATGCCGGCGCCTGTTGCCGGCAGAGGTCCCAGGCGTGCGGACAGCGGGCGGCGAAGCGGCAGCCGCCGGGCATGGCCGACAAGGGCGGCACCTGGCCGGGAATCGTTGCCAGCCGGCCGCCGCGCCGGGTCAGATCGGGCAAGGCGGCGAACAGTTTCCGGGTATAGGGGTGGCGCGGCGAAGAGAAGAAGATCTCGCGCGGCGCCTCCTCGACGATCTCGCCGGCGTACATCACGGCGACCCGCGAGGCCATTTGCGCGACGACGCCAAGATCGTGAGTGATCAGCAGAATGCCCATCGCCCGTTGACGTTGCAGATGTCGCAGCAAGTCGAGAATTTGCGCCTGAATGGTGACGTCGAGCGCCGTCGTCGGTTCGTCGGCGATCAGCAGGCGTGGATTGCCGGCCAGCGCCATGGCGATCATCGCCCGCTGTTTCATGCCGCCCGACATCTGGAAGGGGTACTCGCCGAGACGGCGGCGCGGATCGGCGATGCCGACCGCGGTCAACAGTTCGAGCGCGCTCGCGTCCAGCGCCGGCCCGGACAATCCGAGGTGCCGCGCGAGAACTTCGCCGAGTTGATGACCGACGGTGAGCACCGGGTTGAGGCTGGTCGCCGGCTCCTGAAAAATCATCGCCATGCCGCCGCCGCGCACGGCGCGCATCTCGCTTTCCGGCAGGCGCAGCAGATCGCGGCCGGCGAAGCGCACCTCGCCGGCCAGCACCCGGCCAGCGGCCGGCAGCAGGCGCAGCAGGCCGAGCGCGGTGGCCGATTTGCCGCAGCCGGATTCGCCGAGCAACGCCAGCGTCTCGCCGGCCGCCACTCGGAAATCGACGCCGTCGACCGCCGGCAACAGCGCCCGTCCGCTGGCAAATGCGATGCGCAAGCCACCGACGTCGAGCAAGGCCGCGTCCGGCCGGCCGGGCACGGAGGCGCTCCCGGTCATGCCGCCCCCGCCAGACGCGGATCGAAGGCGTCGCGCACGGCGTCGGCGAGCAGGTTCGCCGCCAGCACCAGGGTGAACATGAAGGCGAAAGCGGCCAGCAGCGACCACCACACCGCCGGTTCGCGCGCCAGTTCCATGCGGGCATTGTTGATCATCGTGCCGAAGCTGATCATCGTCGGATCGACACCGATATCGATGTAGGACAACACCGCCTCGGTGAGCACCATGCTCGAAAAATCCATCACCAGGGCGATGATCACGATATGCATCAAATTAGGCAGGATGTGGCGGGCGATGATCCGAAGATCGGCGACGCCGAAGGATTGCGCCGCTTGAATGTACTCCAGTTCGCGAAGCTTCATCGTCTCGCCGCGCAGCAAGCGGCACAGGCTGGTCCAACTGGTGAGGCCGAGAATGAAGCACAGCGCCAGCAGCCGCAGGTCGGCGCGCTCGGCGGCGGTGGTGAACCACTGCGGGTGGGTGTCGATCAGCACCTGCATCATCAACACCGCGGCGGCGATCAGCAACACGCCGGGGATCGAACTGAGCGTGGTGTAAAGATATTGGATCAGGTCGTCGACCCAGCCGCGAAAATAACCGGCCAGCACGCCGAGGACGATCGACAGCGGCAAGGTGACCAGCGTGGTCACCAGACCGATGACCAGCGCCGTGCGCACGCTCTTGAGCACCTGATAGAACACATCCTGGCCGACCTTGTCGGTGCCGAACACGTGGTAGTCGCCGGCCAGCAGCGCCAGCGGCAGGTTCAACAGCAACAGGCCGGCGAGCGCGCCGAGCACCGCGTTGCCGGCGAAGTCGCTTTCGTTGCACCAGATTCGCCGCCAGGCCTGCGCCGGCGAGCAGCCGCGAGCGCGGGCCATGGCCACGGTGAACGCCGCCGCCACCGCCGACCACAGCGCCAACGCCAGCCCGCAGGCGCGCAGCACCCGCTCGCCGATGTCGGCGTCGCGCCCGCCCTCGTCGGCGCCAAGATGCGCGCCGCCGTATTTCAGGCGCGGATGATCGCGAATCTGGCGCGGTTGCCCGTCGGCATCGCGCACATCGACCGCCTCCTTGGCGTAGGCGCGCGTCGCCAGCGGCGCCGAATAGGTTTTTTCCGTGCGCGTGCGCAGCGGCGTCAGCAAGGCGTCGAGCACGGACAGCACTTCGACGCCATACACCGCCGCTGCCGCGCCCTGCCCCGGCTCCTCCGCCAGACGGGGCCGGTAATGCAGCGAGTCGAGCAGCCCGACGGCGACGAAGACCAGCAGCACCGTCGCCGACGCCATGCCGGCGCGGCTGCGGCCGATCCGCCGCCAGGCGCCGCGCCACAAGGGATTGCGCGACGACAAGGCGCCGAAGGCCACCGAGGCCAGCACCAGCAGCCAGATCAAGACGTCGGACCAGAGAAGGACGGGCATGAAATCCATCAGTGGAAACGTATCCGCGGATCGACGAAAGTGTAGGAAATATCGGTCAGGATCAATCCGGCGATGTACAGCACCGAGCCGATGAAAACCATCGCCCGCACCACCGCGAAATCCTGCGCCTTGATCGCGTCGATGGTGTAGCTGCCCAAACCGGGAATGCCGAAGAAGGATTCGCTGAGCAGCGACCCCATGAACAGCAGCGGGATCACCACCACCACGCCGGTCAGGATCGGGATCATCGCGTTGCGCAGCACGTGCCGGAAAAGGACCGCCGCCTCGGCAAGCCCTTTGGCGCGCGCGGTGCGCACGTAATCCTTGCCGATCTCTTCGATGAAGATCGTCCGATACCAGCGCGCCGACGAGCCGATGCCGGCGACGACGCCGATCGCCACCGGCAGAATCACGAATTTCCAGGCCTCGACGCCGCCGCCATAGCCGGAAATCGGCACCAGCCGCCAGACCTTGCTGACCAGATACTGCCCGCCGATGATGTAGAACAGGGTGGAAATCGACATCATCGCCACGCACAGCACCACGCCCCAGAAATCGAGATAGGTGGCGCGGAAGAAGGTCAGCAGCAGGGCGAACGACACCGTCACCAGCAGGCCGATGGCGAAGTTCGGCAAGGCGATGGCCAGCGACGGACCCATCCGCGAGGCGATTTCCCGGGCGATGTCGCGGCCATCCTCGGCACGCCCGAAGTCGCCGGCGAACATCCGCGCCGATTTGCCGAAGAAGATCGTTTCGGTCAACACGCCGCTGCCGCTTGCCGCCGCGTTCACGAACAGCGGTTTGTCGTAGCCGCGATCGGCCTTCCACTTGGCGATCGCTTCCGGCGTCACCCTTTTGACGCCAAGCTGCATGCGCGCCATGTCGTCCGGCGTATTCACCACGAAAAACAGCGCGAAGGTGAGCAGATTGACGCCGAGCAGAATGGGCAGCGCGTAAAACAGGCGGCGGACGATGTAGGCGAGCATGGTCGGCGACTATACCTCAAGCCGTGCGGGGGAACGGTAGCGCCATGTTCAGCGGGCGGTGCCGCGTTCGCGGCGCCGATAACCGACCGCCGCCGGCAACACCAGCAGCAGCAAACCGGCGGCCATCGCCGCCAGCGGCCACAACACCGGCCGATTCCACGCCTGCCGCGATTCTTGCCGCGCGGCGACGTCGATACGCTGGTATTTCAAGGTGTTGTTGCCCATGTCTGTCGGCTTGCGGTTGTGCAGCCAGACATGGCCGAGAGTGTAATTTTTTGGATGGAAACCGTAAATCCATGGCGCGTCGCGTTGCAGCACGGCCACCGCCTGCCGGATGATCGCCAGCCGTTCGGCGCCGCGCGGACCGCTGCTCTCCATGTTTTTCATCTGCTCGAACAGGCGGTCGAATTCGGGATTGACATAATTGGCGCCATTCTCGCCGCCCGTGGCCACCTTGCCCTCGGAACCGGCGAGCAGGAAGAGAAAATTCTCCGGGTCCGGGTAATCGGCGTTCCAGCCCATGTAGAACAGTTGCACCGCGCCCTTGCGCACCTTGTTCTGAAAACGGTTGTAGTCGGTGGATCGGACGACGAGCTGAATGTCGAGCTTGGCGAACTGCCGGGTCAGCCAGTCCAGCCGCGATTTATCGCCCATGCCGCCGCCGGTGGTATCGAGGTAAAGCACCAGCGGCTCGCCGCTACGGGCGTTGCGACCGTTCGGCCAGCCGGCTTCGGCGAGCAGTTTTTTCGCCACCTCGATTGGCTTCCGACGCGCCTGTCCGTCCACCCAGTCGTAAACCACCGGGTTGATGCCCGCCTCGCCGTCGACGAAACCGAAAATTCCCGGCGGCAGCGGGCTGTTGGCGGCGATGCCGCGGCCGTTCATGAAGATCGAAATGAATTCCTCCTGATCGATGGCGATCGACACCGCCTGCCGCAGCTTGGTCGCCGACTCGGACAAGCCGCCGACCACCGGATCGAGCATGTTGAAACCCTGGTAAAAGATCGATGGACGAACGCTGGTCAGCAGGCGAATGCCCTTTTCGCGCATCTCGTCGGTCAACTGCACGTCGCCGCCGACGCCCAGGCGCACCGCCTGATCGTAACTGTCCGACGAAATCCCCGAGGCATCGTAATAACCCTGCAAGAACTTGTTCCAGTAAGGAATGCTCTCCTTCTCCCGCGAATAAACCGCCTTGTCGATGAACGGTAGCGCCTTGCCGCAGTCGTCGAGCAGACCGGCCGCGCGATCGCCCGCCTCGCCGTCGCAGGGATAGCTTTCACCGTGAAAGTTGGGGTTGCGTTCGAGAACCATCCGACTGTTGGGATTGTTCTCGGTCAACATGAAAGGGCCGGTGCCGACCGGGTACCAGTCCAGCGTCAGGTTCTTTTCGGCCATTCCCGGCTGACTGTAAAAACGGTCGACCTCGCGCGGCACCGGCGCGAAAAACGGCATCGCCAGCCAGTAGGCAAACTGCGGGTACTTGCCGTGCAGGACGATGCGGTAGGTATGACTGTCGACACGCGTCACGCCGGGCAATTGGAAGCGGTCGAGATCCAGCCAGCCGTCGGCCGGCAAGGTCTTGGCCGCTGTCCGCAACGTCGCGCCAAGCTCGCGCAGGCCGACGATGCGTTCGGCCATCAGGCTGAAGATCGGCGAATGCAGGCGCGGATGCGCCAGACGCTTGATCTGATAGATATAGTCGTCGGCCAGCAATTCGCGACTGCCGGTTTTGGCGAAATCGGCGACCTTGTCGATGCCGCGCAGTTGCTCGCGGTCGAGGCGGTCATACCAGGGATGTCCCGCGTCGTCTACGGCGAACGCCGGATGCGGCTGATAGCGGATACCCGGTCGCAAGCGAATTTCGTACACGCTGCTGGCGATGGACGCCGCCGGCGCGTCGGCCGGCAATTCCCTTCCCTGCGCGTCGTAATAACGCGCGACCGGCACCGTTTCGCCGGTCGCCGGCACCAGCGCATACGGCCGCCGCAGATAGTGATACTGCAAGGGCGGTTCGTAAATCTGCGCCGTGAAGGCGATCTCGTCCTCGCTGTACGATTGCACCGGGTCGAGATGCTTGGGCCGCTCGGTGAACGCCGCGTAAAGGATGTTGCCGCCGCGTTCGCCAAGCGGATACGGGTCGTTCTGCTCGCTGCCGCAGGCAGTCAGCAACAACAGCGATAGAAATACCAGACGAAGAAACGGCATGGCGCGCAGTGTAGCGCGAACGCCGGTCGCCGCGCATCCCGCCACGCCGGCATGGGTCCGAACCCGTATCGCGCTGTCAGGGAAATGCTCTAAATTCCTTTACAATGCGAGGATCAAGCCGATTCGAACATTCGAACAGAGTCGAACAAAAAGCTGTTGCCCAAACAGCGTCATCCAGTTACGGGAGAACACATGGGATTCCTCGCAGACAAGCGCATTCTCATTACCGGCGTGTTATCCAAGCACTCGATTGCCTACGGCATCGCCAAGGCCTGCCACCGGGAAGGCGCGCAACTGGCTTTCACCTACCAAAACGAACGTTTCCAGGATCGCGTCGCCAAATTCGCCAAGGAATTCGACAGCACGCTGGTCTACCCGTGCGATGTCGCCGATGACGCCGAAATCGCCAGTCTTTTCGCCGCTCTGGCCGAACACTGGGATGGCCTGGACGGTCTGGTGCATTCGATCGCCTTCGCGCCCGGCGAGGCGATCGAGGGCGATTTTCTCGACGGCATTTCGCGCGACGCCTTTCGCATCGCCCACGATGTCTCGTCGTACAGTTACGCGGCGCTGGCCAAGGCGGCGCGGCCGCTGCTGCTAAAAGGCAACAAACCTGCCCTGCTCGCCTTGTCCTACCTCGGCGCCGAACGCACGCTGCCCAACTACAACACCATGGGTCTGGCCAAGGCCAGTCTCGAGGCCGCCACCCGCTACCTCGCCTTTTGCCTTGGCCCGCAAGGCATCCGCGCCAACGCCATTTCAGCGGGGCCGATCAAGACCCTGGCCGCTTCCGGCATCGGCAATTTCTCGCGTCTGCTGGCCTACAACGCGCACAACGCGCCCTTGCGGCGCAACATCACCATCGACGAGGTCGGCAACGCCGCCGCCTTCATGCTTTCCGACCTGGCCAGCGGCATCACCGGCGAAATCATGTACGTCGACGGCGGACTGAACACCACCGCGCTCGGCAACGCCGACCCGATGCCCGGCTGACATTCGACGTTGGCGACAGCGGCGGCCGAGATACCGCTGTCGCCGTGCCGTTCCCGCCAATTGCCGAGCCGAGCGCTCGGCAATCGACAGCCGACTCGCCGATCCTGTCGAGCGTCCGTTTGGGGCGTGAAGAAAAAACGGGAACGCGCCTGCCGCTGGAAACGATGAAAAAATCCCAACTGCTCAGAGACCTGGCTGTTTTGTTCATCGGCGTTTCGCTCGGCGCCCTGGCCGGCGCCGTTGCCGTGGCGGTTGCCGCCTATCGAACGGGTGTGCCGCCATTGCCGCACATTCCCGAAGGGGTGATTCTGGCCGGCGCCCTGTATTTCATTTACCTGGCCGAGATTTTCGCGAACTACTTCATGTGCGGCGTTGGTGCGGTGGTTCTTGCGCACGCCCTGTTTGCAAGCGTTCGCGCCGGGAACTCGCCACCGACCTACTTGCCATCGCTGCTGACCGGCCTGGCCGTCTTCGCCGCCCTGTGGTTCCGGTGGGGCGAGCCGACGGAAATGTATTTTCTACTGTTTGGCGACATTGCCTTCATAAAGCCCTTCCTGGCGTCTGCCGGCGGCTTGCTGGCCTACCATGCCGTCTATTTGCCGTTGCTCCACAGGAACCGAAAATCGTCGTCGGACACGACTTTCCAGACCGGCGCCTAATATTTCCCGGCGCGGGGCGTCGATCGCCTAAGATCGCACGATGTTTCCACTGAACGGGAGTAAACGCCATGAATCTTGACCAACGCATCGGCGCCAGATCCGCTGGCGAAGGGTTCTTTTTTCGGGTTTGGGCACCGCACGCGACGGCGGTTTCGGTGGTCATTCAGGACGGTCCCTATTGGGAACGCACCGACCGGACGACCGAGCATCCGCTGGTCAGATGCGGTGACTATTGGAGCGCGACAGTCGCCCGAGCACGTGCCGATCAGCTTTACCGCTTCCGAATCCGCTGCTCCGACGGCAGCGTCATCGAGCAGATCGACCCGGCGGCGCGCGACGTGATCAGTTCCGCGCTGACGCGCGGCGGCGACCCGGACAACCATAACGGCGCCGTGATGTTGTCCGACGAGGCGTTTCCCTGGGCGCCTTTCGTCACGCCCCGTTTCGAGAATTTCATCATTTATCAATTGCATGTCGGCAGTTTTGCCGGCCGTGGCGACGGTCTGGAGAAGGTTGGCGCCACCTTTGGCGATGTCGAGGGCAAGTTGCCCTACATTCGCGAAATGGGCTTCAACTGCGTGCAGTTACTGCCGATCCACGAATTCGCCATGGACCGCTCCTGGGGTTACAACCCCGCGTCGTTCTTCGCGCCCGAGTCATCCTACGGCGGGCCGACGCAGTTGCGGCAATTCGTGGACACCGCTCATCGCCTTGGATTGGCGGTGATTTTCGACGTGGTCTACAACCACGCCGGACCCGACGATAACGTGTTGTGGGCTTTCGACGGCGATTCGACCGATGGCGGCATCTACTTCGAAGGCGGCCAAATGACCGATTGGGGCCGCGGTCCGGCGTGGTGGAAGCAGGAGGTGCAGGATTTCTTCTATCAGAACGCACGCATGTATTTCGAGGATTATCGCGCCGACGGCCTGCGTTTCGACGCCACCACCCAGATCAATGGCGAACACTTGCGACGGGTGGTCGACCGGTTGCGCCGCGATTTTCCGGATAAATATCTGATCGCCGAACACCTGCCCGACAACCCGTGGATCATCGACCGCGGCCGGTTCTGCGCCACCTGGGACGCCGACGCGCATCACGAATGTCAGCGCGCCCTGGCCGGTCAGGAACCCCTGCGGAAGGTGCGGGGCCTTCTCGGTTGGGAGGGTTACGGCAACGCCTGGAATCTGGTCAGGTACACCCTCGGCTCGCACGATGACATCGGCGATCAGAAAAACGGCGACGCGGAAGACGGTCTGAGCAACTGGGACAAACGCCACCGCTACCTGGTCGATCAACTCGGCGGGCGCCTGGACTGGTCCGCGCGGGCAAAATGCCGTCTGGCCTGGGCGCTCAATGTGTGCATGCCCGGCACGCCGATGCTGTTCATGGGCTCGGAATGCCTGATGGCATCCCCGCACGTCGCCTGGGGCTACTGGCACGACGGCGTCGACGCGCGCGGCGACCACCGTTTTCAGTGGCGCGTCGTCGCCGACGATCTGGCGGGCGAAATGCGCCGCCTGGTCGGCACCTGCAATGCCTTGCGCTGGCGGAACCCGGCCCTGCGCGCCGATTCCTTATGCGTCACGCACGAAGACCAGGATAATCAGGTGCTTGCCTTTACTCGCGCGTCCGGCGACAACCTCGTGCTGGTGGTGGTCAACCTTGGGGAGCGAAATTTCGGCGACCACGGTTACGGGGTGCGTACCGGTGGCAACCACGGACAATGGGAGCAGATCCTGTGCACGCAGGACGCGGCTCACGGCGGTTGGGACGGGGCCGGCAACGCCTATTACCAGCCGTTCACCACGTCCGACGGGCAGCTTTACATCAACTTGCCGAAACTGAGCGTGCTCGCGTTCCGGCGCCTTTGACGCCGCCGGCGCCGATCAATCCAGGCGGGCCAGGGAGGATTTGGCCAAGGGCGGATTCTTGGCGAAATATTTTCTGATTCCCGAGAGGATGGCGTCGGCGATCTTGTCCTGATAGGCATCGTCGTTCAAGCGTTTTTCTTCCTCGGGGTTGGAGATGAACGCCGTCTCGACGAGAATCGACGGAATGTCCGGCGCCTTGAGAACCGCGAAGCCGGCCTGTTCGACATGCGCCTTGTGGAGCCGGTTGATGCCGCCGAGTTCGCCGAGCACCGCCTTGCCGAGTTTCAGGCTGTCGTTGATCGTCGCCGTTTGCGAGAGATCCAGCAAGGTGCGCGCCAGAACCGGGTCCTTGACGTCGATATTCACGCCGCCGATCAGATCGGCGGCGTTTTCTTTCTGCGCCAGATAACGGGCCGCCGAACTAGTGGCGCCGCTCTGGGAAAGCACGAAAACCGACGAGCCGTTGGCATCCGGCCGGATGAAGGCATCGGCGTGAATCGAAACGAACAAGTCGGACTGGATTCGACGCGCTTTTTGAACGCGCATCTGCAAGGGTACGAAGAAATCGGAATCGCGAGTCAACACCGCCCGCATGTTCGGCTCGGCCTCGATTTTCGCCCGCAAACGCTTGGCCACCGCCAACGTGACGTTCTTTTCCAGGCTGCCGCCGCTACCGATGGCGCCTGGGTCCTCGCCGCCGTGTCCGGGATCGAGCGTGATGGTCACCAGATGATCGACCACCGCCCGGCCCTGACGTTTGCTCACCGGTTTGTGCTCGGTCACCTCGGCGACCGAGGCGGACTTCTTCTCCGCTTTCGGTTCCGGTTTGTTCTCCAACTTGTTTTCAAGCGGCGCGTCCTGGCGGGACTCGGGCTTGGGCGGACGCGTTTCCGCCGCCACCCCGGCGTCCTTGCCGTCGAGCAAGGCCAGCAGCGGATCGGGCGGCGCGGCGGGGTAAATGTCCAGCACCAGTCGATGGCCGTAGTTGCCGATCGGCGGCAGTTCGAAAATCTGTGGCCGGGCCTCGCCCTTGAGTTCCAGCACCAGACGCACCACGCCCGGCTTGTAACGCCCGGCGCGCAACAACTTGATATTCGGATCGTCGGGAGCCACCTTGCCGGCCAGACTTTCGAGCACGTTGTTCAGTTCGATGCCTTCAAGGTCGACCACCAGTCGTTCCGGGTTTTTCACCGTCAGGTGGCTGTATTTCAGCGGCGCGCCGTGTTCGATGGTGACGCGGGTGTAATCGGCGGCGGGCCAGACGCGTACCGCCAGCACACCGGTGCCACGATTGCCGATCGCCGACGACAAGGAACTGACCGAGAGCAGCAGCGACGCGCCGGCGAACGTGATCAGCCGGCGACGTCCGGCCAATGGCTGACGAGTGTATTTAGACATTTCCGGCCCTCCTCGCTGCGCGCGACGATGTCCAGCGTCCGCCCGGCGCCGGCGAAGCGAAAGACCAGCATGAGATCGGGCGCGGGCACGTGGCCGGCCGCTTTTTCGGGCCACTCGACCAAGCACACGGCATCGTCGCGGAAATAGTCGCTAAATCCGGCATCGACAAACTCTTCTGGAAAGTTGAAGCGATAGAAATCAAAGTGATACCAGTATATCTTCGAAATCACATAAATTTCAACCAATGCGTAGGTCGGGCTTTTGACCGTTCCGGCGTGACCGCGCGCGCGCAACAGCGCGCGCACCAGTGCCGTTTTCCCCGCGCCCAGATCCCCGTCGAGCCAGACAACCGTTCCGGCCCGCAGCACGGGCGCCAGACGCTCGCCGAATCGGTCGGTCGCCGACGCGTCCGGCAGATGCACGGTCAGCGTCGACTGGTTATCATCCGGAGCATGCACGAAGGGAACTCTCGAAAAGACACCGCAACGGTGCCGGAAAACCACGCCGCTTACGTCGAAACGGTGCGAAGGATCAAGGACTGGGGGCTGGAACTGGGCTTCGCCTCGGTCGGCGTCGCCAGGGCCGATGTCGACGCGGCCGCCCCGCGATTGTCGCGATGGCTGGCGCAGGGACGGCACGGCGAGATGGATTATATGGCCAAACACGCCGCCCTGCGCGCGGCCCCGGAGAAGCTGTGGCCCGGCGTCAGGTCGGTGATTTCCGCGCGCCTGCCGTATTGGCCGGTGGCCGCCGATGCCGAACAGGTGCTCGCCGATCGCCGGTTGGCGTATGTGTCGCGCTACGCGCTCGGTCGGGATTATCACCGGACCGTGCGGCAGCGGCTCCAGAAACTCGCCGAGCGTTTGCGACACCACGTCGCCGCATGGTGTCTCGCCGAGCCGTTCGCCTGGCGGGTATTCTCCGATTCGGCGCCGGTGCTGGAAACGGAATTCGCCACGCAGGCAGGTATCGCCTGGCGCGGCAAGCACACCTTGTCCCTGACCCGACAAGGCTCCTGGCATTTTCTCGGCGAAATTTACTGCAACCTGCCATTGCCCGCCGACATCCCGGGCGACGAACACTGCGGCGATTGCCGACGCTGTCTCGATGTCTGTCCAACACGGGCCATTGTCGCGCCGTATCAGCTCGACGCCCGCTTGTGCATTTCCTATTTGACCATCGAGTTGCCGGGCGCGATCCCGGAAGCGTTGCGCCCCCTGATCGGCAACCGGATCCATGGCTGCGACGACTGCCAGCTTTGTTGCCCGTGGAACCGTTTTGCCAGCATCGGCGACCCGGATTTCGCCGTTCGTCACGGTCTCGACGCCACGCCGCTGACCGCCCTTTTCGCCTGGCGCCAGGACGAATTCGAAAGCCGTCTGGCGGGCAGCCCGATCCGTCGTATCGGTCATGCGCGCTGGCTGCGCAATATCGCCGTCGCGCTCGGCAACGCCGACCGTTCGCCGGCGGTGGTGACGGCCTTGCAGGCTCGTCGAGACGACCCGTCGCCCCTGGTTCGGGAGCATGTCGCCTGGGCCATCGCGCGGCAGCACGCGCGAATCTGACGCGTGTCGCCGCCGGGCCGTAAAAGACCGGAAAAACAGGGAAGGACGCTGAATTATTGTTACTATTCAGCGCTGGCCGCGTTTTTTGGCGCGCGACGACGGCCCGTTGGTCGACCCGCGTCGCGCCGCCCGCCATCCTGGCGACGACCGTTCCACCGATTTGCGGCGAGGCCCGAAAATGACTGTCAATCCCCTCCTTCACGCGCTGACATTGGCGCTCCTGGCCGGTGCCGCCCGCGCGTTGCCGGCCGCCGAACCGCCGCCGCTGTTGCTGGCCACGGTCGAGCACGGGCAGGCCGATGTCGCGCTGTACCTCGTCAGCGAAAAACTCGACGGGGTGCGTGCCTTCTGGGATGGCCGGGCGCTGCGCACTCGCGCCGGCCACCCGATTCAGGCGCCATCGTGGTTTGTCGAACGCTTGCCGGCGCAGCCGCTCGACGGCGAGTTATGGCTTGGACGCGGGCGTTTCGAGGAACTGGTCGGCATCGTGCGCCGGCAGACGGCGGACGACGCCCAGTGGCGAAAGGTACGCTACATGGTCTTTGAACTGCCGGGCGGCGACGGCACCTTCCGCGAGCGAGCGCAGCGGTTGCGCGAGTTGACCGGCCGGCTGGCGCTGCCCTGGTTGCAGGCGGTCGAGCAATTCACCTTCACCAATCGGCCGTCCCTGGAGGAAAAACTCGCGCAGGTGCTGCGCGCCGGCGGCGAGGGCTTGATGCTGCACCGCGCCGACGCCGGGTATGTCGGTGGCCGGAGCGACGTCCTGCTGAAAATGAAACCCTGGCGGGACGCCGAGGCAACGGTGATCGGCCACCAGCCGGGACGTGGGAAGTACGAGGGCCAGATGGGCGCGTTGCGCGTGCGCACGGCCGATGGCGTCGAATTCATGCTCGGCAGCGGTTTCAGCGACGCCGACCGTCGCCAGCCGCCGCCGGTCGGCAGTGTGATCACGTTCCGCTATCGCGAATCGACCGCACGCGGATTGCCGCGCTTCGCCAGTTATTACCGGCCCCGCGATCTCTAGACGCCTTCTCGTCCGAGATCGCCCACGTGGACGATTGGCCGCGCGATCGCTTGCGAGGCGCTTCTCCGGCGTATTCGCTTGCCGCCCGGGTGGTCAGCGGTTAGAATCCCGCCCTCGCTTCGCCAAGCGAATCACGATTTTTTTCCTGTCTGGCGTTGGCTCTATCAAACTGGGGCGGCGCCGTTTTTATGAAAGAGAGTTTGACATGGCGATCAATGTCGCGCAAAAAGCGCAGATCATGACCGATTATCAGCGCGCCGCCGGCGATACCGGCTCCTCCGAAGTGCAGGTGGCCCTGCTGACCGCCCGCATCAACGACCTTACCGGTCACTTCCGCGAACACAAGAAAGACAATCACTCTCGCCGCGGCCTGCTGCGCATGGTCAGCCGCCGCCGCAAGCTGCTGGACTATCTGAAGCGCACCAACGTCGATTCTTATCGCACCCTGATTCAGCGTCTCGGCCTGCGTAAATAAGCCCGCGCGCCGATCCGCTTCGCGGTCGGATGCGGTCGAACCGAAAAGCCGTCAGCGGCCAGCCCCTTCCGGGCTGTGCCGCTGTTTTCGCTGTTGCGGCTTTCATGCAACTGGCGCGTTTTCCGAATGCCCTGCCGGCGTCGTGGGCAGGCGCGCGCCTGACTATTGAGAAAGGGAACAATGTTTAATATCGTCAAGAAAACCTTCGCCTACGGTGCCCATCAGGTCACTTTGGAAACCGGTGAAATCGCCAGACAAGCCGGTGGCGCCGTGATGGTCGCGGTGGACGACACGGTGGTGCTGGTTTCGGTGGTCGGCAACAAAACGGCAAAACCCGGCCAGGACTTCTTTCCGCTGACCGTCGATTACATCGAAAAAACATACGCCGCCGGCCGAATTCCCGGCGGCTTTTTCAAGCGCGAAGGCCGTCCGTCGGAGAAGGAAACGCTGACCTCGCGGCTGATCGACCGTCCTCTGCGCCCCTTGTTTCCCGAAGGTTTCTACCACGAAGTCCAGATCGTGGCGATGGTGATGTCGCTCAACCCGGAAATCGATCCCGATATTCCGGCGATGATCGGCGCCTCGGCGGCTTTGGCGATTTCCGGCATCCCCTTCGACGGCCCGATCGGCGCCGCCCGCGTCGGCTACGTCGATGGTCAATATGTTCTCAATCCCACCGCCACGCAGCTTGCCGCCAGCGACCTCGATCTCGTCGTCGCCGGCACGGCCGCGGCGGTGCTGATGGTCGAATCGGAAGCCAAGCAGCTTTCCGAAGACGTGATGCTCGGCGCCGTGGTCTTCGGGCATCAGCAGATGCAGGCGGTCATCGACGCCATCAACGAACTCGTCGAGCAAGCGGGCAAGCCCGAGTGGGACTGGGCGCCGGCCGCCAAGAACGAAGCCGTGCACGGCAAACTCAACCAGATGGTCGAAGGCGAACTGGCCGAGGCGTATCGGATTACCAGCATGCAGCAACGCACCCAGCGCGTGAAGGACATCACCGCCCACGCCGTCGAGGTGCTGACCGCCGGCGACGACGCACCCGACGCCAACACCATCCGCAACATGGTGTCGGACGCCGAGGCGCGCATCGTGCGCGGGCGCATTCTCGCCGGCGAACCGCGCATCGACGGGCGCGACACACGCACCGTCCGGCCGATCGTCATCCGTTCCGGCGTCCTGCCGCGCGCGCATGGCTCCTCGCTATTCACCCGTGGCGAAACCCAGGCCATCGTCGTGGCCACGCTGGGCACCGGTCGCGACGAGCAGATCATCGACTCGCTGGCCGGCGAATATCGCGAACGCTTCATGCTGCACTACAACTTCCCGCCCTACGCCACCGGCGAATGCGGCCGCGTGGGAACGCCGAAGCGCCGCGAAATCGGACACGGCCGTCTGGCCAAGCGCGCCCTGGTCGGCGTGCTGCCGTCGCCGGAAGATTTCTCGTACACCATGCGCGTTGTCTCGGAGATCACCGAATCGAACGGTTCGAGTTCGATGGCCAGCGTCTGCGGGGCTTCGCTGGCGCTGATGGACGCCGGTGTGCCGCTCAAGGCCCACGTGGCGGGTATTGCCATGGGTCTGATCAAGGAAGGCAACCGTTTCGCGGTGCTGACCGACATTCTCGGCGACGAGGATCACCTCGGCGACATGGACTTCAAGGTCGCCGGTACGGCCACTGGCGTCACCGCCTTGCAAATGGACATCAAGATTCAGGGCATCACCAAGGAAATCATGCAGGTCGCCCTGGCGCAAGCCGGCGAGGCACGTCTGCACATCCTGGAACAGATGCGGAATTCGATGGCCGGGCACCGCGAGGAAGTGTCGACCTACGCCCCGCGTCTGTACACCATGAAGATCAATCCCGAGAAAATCCGCGATGTGATCGGCAAGGGCGGCGCGGTGATTCGCGCCATCACCGAGGAAACCGGCACCACGATCGACATCAAGGACGACGGAACGATCACCATCGCGTCGGTCAGCGGTGACGCCGCCGATGCCGCCAAGGCGCGCATCGACGCCATTACCGCCGATGTGGAAGTCGGCAAGATCTACGACGGCACGGTGCTCAAGTTGCTCGACTTCGGCGCCATCGTCAGCATCCTGCCGGGTCGCGACGGTCTGCTGCACATTTCGCAAATCGCCAACGAGCGCGTCAACGCCGTTGCCGATTACCTCAAGGAAGGCCAGAAAGTACGCGTCAAGGTGCTGGAAGCCGATGAAAAAGGCCGCGTCCGCCTGTCGATGAAAGCCATCAGCGCGGAGGAAGGTGGCGCGCAACCCGCACCGGCGTAGTAGTCACCCGCGGTAGCCAACGAAGCGGACTGGCGGACTGGCAAAAAGCACCCGCCTCCGTCTCGACCCCTGCATTGCCGAAACAATCCGATTCGATGGCGGGAGCGCCAACCAGGAAGGGAGCCAGCAGGCTCCCTTTTTTTGCCCCCCGTTTCACATGACGGCACATCCCGGACGAGGAGTGGACATGAAGGAATCGACGGCCTTCCGCTCGGCCCGCTGCCGCCGCTCGTTCAATCACTGTCGTCCCGTGCGTTCGTCAGGCGTCGGGACCACCGCGACCCGGAAATCGTCCAGAAGCGGCAAGGCGTGACGAACGATGGGCATCAACTCGGCGTCGCCATGTAGAACGAGATGTCGGGCCAGGGCAGCGCGCATGCGCGGTTCCCAATGGCGCGAAATGTGTGTGGCGACATCGTTTACCGCCTGCTCGCGGTCGGGCATGGCGTCGAAGAAGGCGCCGATCTGGTTGGCCATCTTGATCAGTTTGGCGGTATTCACGTAGTTTCATCCCCTATCACCGCTATCGCCCGTGCCACGCCTCTCACGCGCGCGGACGACGGGTGGAGAAATCATCTTGGCCGTGGCGACACCCGCGTTATCGTCCTACGAGGCAGCCGCTTGACGATGGCGAGGCGCCGTTCACGAGTTCCCGCAGCCGCTCCGGGTGGCTGTAAATCGCGCAGTCGGCATCGCGCAGGAAACCGACCAGCGTCAGGTTGAGACTTTCCGCCAGACGCACCGCGGCGGCGGTCGGCGCCGAGACGGCGGCGAGAATGCCATATCCCAATGCCGCCGCTTTTTGCACCATCTCGAAACTGGCGCGGCTGGTGACGACGAGGGCGCCGTCCGCGACCGCCACGCCGGCTTTGGCGAGAGCGCCCAGCGTCTTGTCCAGGGCGTTGTGGCGACCCACGTCTTCACGCAGATGGCCGACGAGGCCGTCGCGGGCGACATGGGCGGCGGCGTGCGTCGCGCCCGTCACCCGTTGCAGCGACTGTTGCTCCGACACCCGGCGCATGCCCTCGAACAAGGCGGTGAGGGGAAACGGGACCCGGTCGACCGTTGGCGACGGCAGCGGCGGTAAATCGCGCGTCACCTGCGCCAGGCTTTCCACGCCGCACAAGCCGCATCCGGTGCGCCCGGCCATGCCGCGCCGCCGCGCCTTGAAGCGGGCGAACGCCTCGCCGGCAATATCGATGCGTAGCGCGATCCCGCGCGTCGACTCCACGGCCTCGATGGCGAACACCTCGCCGCGCCGCGCCACGATGCCTTCGCTCAGGCTGAAACCGAGCGCGAAATCCTCGAGGTCGGCGGGCGTCGCGAGCATCACGGCGTGAGCGACGCCATTGTATTCGAGGGCGACCGGCGTCTCTTCGGCCACCGCTTCGAGCCGTGGCGCCTCGCCCGGTCGCCGCACCGCGAGGAGTTGCAGCGGCGGTTTCATGAGGCGTCGGGCGCTGCGACCCGCCGCGTGGCGCCCCCCCGCGCATCGCGCGCCCGTTCCGGCGGCTGGGCGATGCGCGCCACCTGCACCGCGGTGACCTTGTACTCGGGGCAGTTGGTCGCCCAGTCCGAGTTGTCGGTGGTCAGCAGGTTGGCGCCGGACTCGGGAAAGTGGAAGGTGGTATAGACCACACCCGGCTGAACGCGCTCGGTAACGGCGACGCGCAACGCCGTGTCGCCCGCCCGCGACTGGATGCCGACCCAGTCGCCGGCGGCGATGCCGCGCTCGGCGGCGTCGTGGGGGTGGATTTCCAGCACGTCCTCGCCGTGGAAGCGCACGTTCTCGGTACGCCGTGTCTGCACGCCGACGTTGTATTGCGACAGCACGCGGCCGGTGGTCAACAGCAGCGGAAACCGGCGCGTCACCTTCTCGTCGGTCGGCACGTACTGCGTGATCAGGAAGCGGCCCTTGCCGTGCGCGAAGCGTGTCGCATGCATGGTCGGCGTGCCTTCCGGCGCCTCGTCGTCGCAGGGCCATTGCAGGCTTCCGAGACGTTCGAGCTTGTCGTAGCTGACGCCGGCGAAGGTTGGCGTCAGGGCCGCGATTTCGTCCATGATCCGCGCCGGATGATCGTAATGCATCGGGTAGCCGAGCGCGTTGGACAGCGCCATGGTCGTCTCCCAGTCGGCCTTGCCGGCCAGCGGCGGCATCACCCGGCGCACGCGCGAAATGCGTCGCTCGGCGTTGGTGAAAGTGCCGTCCTTTTCGAGGAAGGAGGCGCCGGGCAGGAAGACGTGGGCGTATTTCGCCGTTTCGTTGAGGAAGAGATCCTGCACCACCACACACTCCATCGCCGCCAGCGCGGCCCGCACATGCCGCGTGTCGGGATCGGACTGCGCCGGGTCTTCCCCTTGGCAATAGAGGCCGAGGAAAGTCGCGTCGAGCGCGGCGTCGAACATGTTCGGAATACGCAGCCCCGGCTCGGCGGACAGGGGCTTTCCCCAGGCACGCTCGAACGATTCGCGCGTCGGCGCATCGGAAACGTGGCGGTAACCAGGAAAGATGTCGGGAAAACTGCCCATGTCGCAGGAGCCTTGGACATTGTTCTGACCGCGCAGCGGATTGACGCCGACACCCTCGCGACCGATGTTGCCGGTGGCCATGGCCAGGTTGGCGATGGCGATCACCGCCGTCGACCCTTGCGCATGCTCGGTCACGCCGAGACCGTAATAGATCGCGGCGTTGCCGCCGGTGGCGTAGAGCCGCGCCACGGCGCGCAGGTCGGCGGCGGCGACGCCGCTCTCGGCCGCCAGCGCCTCCGGCGAATTGCTCGGACGGCTGACGAATTCGCGCCACTCGGCAAACGATCGCGCTTCGCAGCGCGCGGCGATGAAAGCCTCGTCGAGCAGACCTTCGGTGGCGATGACATGCGCCAGGGCCGTCAGCACGGCGACGTTGGTGCCGGGGCGCAGCTTCAGATGATAGGCGGCCCTGGCGTGCGGCGCATTGACGATGTCGGTCTCGCGCGGATCGATCACCACCAGCTTCGCGCCGGCGCGCACGCGGCGCTTGAGGCGGGAAGCCACCACCGGGTGCCCCGCGCCGGGATCGGCGCCGATGACGACGATGACATCGCTTTTATCCATCGACTTGAAAGTCTGCGTTCCCGCCGACGTGCCGAGCGTCTTGCCCAGGCCATAACCGGTGGGCGAATGGCAGACACGGGCGCAAGTGTCGACGTTGTTGTTGCCGAAAGCCGCCCGCACCAGCTTCTGCACCAGATAGTCCTCCTCGTTGGTGCAGCGGCTTGAAACCAGCGCGCCGATGGCATTCTTTCCATGGGTGTTTTGAATGCGGCGGAACTCGGCGGCGGTGTGAGCCAGCGCCTCCTCCCAGGAAACTTCGCGCCAGGCGTCCCGGATGGTGGCGCGGATCATCGGTTTGGTGACCCGATCCGGGTGCGTCGCGTAACCCCAGGCAAAGCGCCCCTTGACGCAAGCATGGCCCTCGTTGGCGCGTCCTTCTCTCCACGGCACCATGCGCACGACCCGCGTGCCTTTCATTTCGGCGCGGAAGCCGCAGCCGACACCGCAATAGGCGCAGGTGGTGACAATGCCGCGCTCGGCCTGCCCTTGCGCGACGACCGTCTTCTCCATCAGCGTCGCCGTCGGGCAGGCGTTGACGCAGGCCCCGCAGGAGACGCAGTCGGAGGCCATGAACGACTCCCCCTGCCCCGCCGTGACGCGTGAATCGAAGCCGCGGCCGGCGATGGCGATGGCGAAGCTGCCCTGCTGTTCCTCGCAGGCACGCACGCAGCGGTTGCAGACGATGCACTTGGCCGGGTCGTAGCTGAAGTACGGGTTGGAGGCGTCCGGCGTCGCCGTCAGGTGGTTGGCGCCGGCGAATCCGTAGCGCACCTCGCGCAGACCGACCACGCCGGCCATGGTCTGCAACTCGCATTGGCCGTTGGCGGCACAGGTCAGGCAATCGAGTGGATGATCGGAAATGTAAAGTTCCATCACGTTGCGGCGCAGTTCGGCGAGCTTCGGCGTCTGCGTGCGCACGCGCATCCCCTCTTCCGCCGGCGTGGTGCAGGACGCCGGGTAGCCGCGCCGGCCCTCGATCTCAACCAGACACAGGCGGCAGGAACCGAAGGGCTTGAGCGTCTCCGTGGCGCAGAGCCTGGGAATCGTCACACCGGCGTCGACGGCGGCACGCATGAGCGAGGTGCCGGCCGGCACGGTGACGGTGAGTCCGTCAATGCTCAGCGTCACGGCGGTATCGGAGACAACCGCCGGCGTGCCGTGATCGAGACCGTTCATCGAAAGTCCTCCGGGAAATGGTCCAGCGCGGAGAGTACCGGCAGGGGCGTCATGCTGCCCATGGCGCACTGCGAACCGTGGATCATGGTGTCGCAGAGACTGCGCAGAAGTTCTGACTGTCCGGGCTTTCCGCCGCGGAGCCGGTCGATCACCTCGACGCCGCGCGTGGCGCCGATGCGGCAAGGGGTGCATTTGCCGCAGGATTCGCGGGCGCAGAAAGCCATCGCGTGGCGGGCCTGTTTCGCCATGTCCACCGTGTCGTCGAAAGCGACGATGCCGCCATGACCGAGCGTGGCGCCGATCGCGGCAAGGGTTTCGTAGTCGAGCACGGTGTCGAAGCGCGATGCCGGCAGGTAGGCCCCCAGAGGGCCGCCGACCTGCACGGCGCGCAAGGGCCGGCCCGAGCGCGAGCCGCCGCCGAAGTCATACAGCAGTTCGCGCAACGTCCGTCCGAACGGCACTTCGACCAATCCGCCGTGCTTGAGGTTGCCGGCGAGCTGGAAAGGCAGCGTGCCGCGCGAGCGGTCGACGCCGAGTTCGCGGTAAGACGCCGCGCCGCGCGCCAGAATGTCGGGCACGCTGGCCAGGGTGACGACGTTGTTGACCACCGTCGGCTGCCCGAACAGCCCCGCGACGGCGGGCAACGGCGGCTTGGCGCGGACGATGCCGCGCCTGCCTTCGAGGCTTTCGAGCAGGGCGGTTTCCTCGCCGCAGACATAAGCGCCCGCCGCCTTGCGCACCTCGATACGGAAACCGTCCAGCCAGTCGGTCGCGGCGGCCAGCGCGGCGTCGAGCGCCGCCAGGGCATGCGGATACTCGGAACGCACGTAGATATAAGCGCCGCTGGCGCCGACGGCGAGACCGGCAATCGCGATGCCTTCGATCAGGCCAAAGGGATCGGCTTCCATCGACAGCCGGTCGGCGAAGGTGCCGGAATCGCCTTCGTCGGCGTTGCAGACGATGTATTTCCGCGCCGCCGGCGCGTCGAGCACGGTCCGCCATTTCAGGCCGGTGGGAAAAGCGGCGCCGCCACGGCCGCGCAAGCCCGATTCGATCACCACGCGGACGATGTCGGCCGGCGCCATCGCCCGGGCCCGGGTCAGGCCCTCGCCGCCGCCGTTGGCCAGGTAATCGGACAGCGAGCGCGGATCGACGACGCCGATGCGCCGCATCGTCACGCGCCGTTGGCGCGCGAGATAGGGAATGGCCTCGCTCGGTCCCTGCCGCGAGCGATGAGCGCCGCCGGCGAGGAAACCGGCGTCGAACAGACCCGGGACATCGGCGACCGTCACCGGACCATAGGCGATGCGCCCCGCCGCCGTCGCCACTTCGAGCAGCGGCTCCAGCCAAAACAGGCCGCGCGAACCGTTGCGCACCAACGTCGGATCGGCGCCGCGCCGCCGGGCTTCGGCCAGCACCGCCGCCGCCACCGCGTCGGCGTCCAGCGCCAGCGCGGTCGAATCGCGGGGAACGAAAACGGTGACGCTCATTTCCGCGGCTCCAGGGCGTCGATCAGGGCATCGAATCGATCTGGGCCGACCGCCGCGTGCACCGCTGTCTCGTCGATCAGCAGCGCCGGCCCGACGGCGCACTGGCCGAGGCAATAAACGGCTTCGAGCGTCACCAGACCGTCGGGCGTCGTCTCGTCGAAGCCGCAGCCGAGCCTTTTTTCCGCGTGCGCGGCCAGGGCATCGGCGCCGACGGACTGGCAGGCTTCGGCGCGGCAGATCCGCACCACATGGCGCCCCGGCGGCGTTTGCCGGAAATGGCGATAGTAGGTCAGCACGCCGTGCACCTCGGCGCGCGCGAGGTTCAGCGCCTTGGCGATCAAGGGCACCGCTTCCGCCGGCACGTACCCCAGGGCGTCCTGGATTTCGTGCAGGACGGGCAGCAAGGCGCCGTCGCGGTCGCCATGGCGGGAAAGAATCGTTTGCAGGGTCGCGTTCATATCAATCGTCTTGAGGTTGCCTGAAATCGCCGGAAATATCCATCTTCGCGCCTGAATTTTCCGGATGCCCGCGGTGCCGGATAGGTCGTTTTTCCGGCGATCCGGGTTGATGATAAAAAGTTTTTTAGACTAGATCCCTTGCCGTTTCTCCATACGAGGATGTCGCGACGCCAGACGTGAATCGCCACCACGCAGCATGGTGCACTCCGAGCTTGAACCACACAACCCTCGGCCTCGCTGTGGTAGCCGCTCTGTCTGCCGTGCCGCCACGCGCGGAAGATGGCATCTTGGATATTGGCACGCTTAATGGCGGCATGTGGTCGGTAGCCTACGGTGTTTCAGCGGACGGTACGGTCGTCGTCGGGAATACCCACGAAGTCACGAGTAACACCAGCAAAGCCTTCCGCTGGACCCAGACAAGTGGGATGGTCGGCCTCGGTACACTCAATGGCGGAAACTCGCTCCCGCATCGACGGCTACACCGAAACCGGCGGCGGTTTCCCGGTGCGCTGGGATGCACGCACTGAAAATACCACCCTCGGACGCCTTGGCGCAGACGCCACCCATGCCATAAACAACAACTGGACCTTGCTCGGCCGGCTCGAAGGAGTCCATCGCGTCAACCGTCAGGGGCAAGCGCATCGGGGCAGGTGCCGGATCTTTATGCCTTCGATTTCGAAGGACTGCGTTACTAGCGCGACTGGCTGCGCGCCGGACTCGGTGCGGAAGATCGGGCCGGGCGTCGCCAGTCCCATGCTCAATACCAGCAGCGAAAACAACGGTCCCGCGCACTGGGGTCATGCCAGTTACCGCATCGGGTTCTGATCGCTGAACGACGGCCGGTCGGTCGACCGAGGGGAGAAACTTGCGCGAGGTTCGGCAAGCGTTTCGTCACGACGTCTCCAACCGATTGAGAAGCCGCTGATATAACGAAAACACATCGACCGGCCGTCGCCGAAATGGCACCAAGCCCTTGCCACCATTGAGGAATTATCGAGAAATAATTCCGGGCGGATGTCAATTGGCACGCGGACGTTTACCGCCGGCAGTGCTAAAGTCCTCGCCGAACACACCGTGAATTGAACTGTCGATGTCGAGAAACCGGTTTGAGAACCGGCCGGCGAGTCAGACATTCAAACGATTTTTCCACCCGGGTTTTACGTCAGCGAGGGTCGAAAATGATCAGGATTCCATCAGACGCCCTGCCACCGCCCACAATCGTCGGGCCAGCGAAAACGTCGGACACCCCACCTCCGGTCGGACCGGTTGGCAATGTCACCGAAGTGGTCAACGATCTGGCCGGTTCACCGCCACGGCAATCGCCCCCTGGCTCGCCGTCGAAAGGCGCCCGCGCCCCCGATGTTCCATCGAACGACAGCCGGTTCGCCAACCCTTACGCCACGCACCATCGCCAGCACGACGCGTCGGCGACGCCCGAGACGCCGGGCATCGCGCCGGCAGTCGCGGTGGAGCGCAGGAAAACCGACCGCCGCGCCGAGAATCGCCCGGTGCTGCTGGACACGCGCACGCAAAGGGGGCGCCGCATGGCATCGGACGATGCCGGCATCAACATCAAGGTTTGAGAAATCCCGTCAGCAGACGACGGTTTGCGCCTGATCGTCGCGCCGCGTCTTGACGCTGCCGATCACCACCGCCGGCTCGCCGGCATCGCGGAGAATCTTCTCGGCGCGCTGCACATCCTCGCGCGCCACGACGACGACCATCCCGATGCCGCAATTGAAAACGCGGTGCATTTCGTTGTCGCTGACCGCGCCCTCGCGCTGCAACCAGTCGAACAGCACCGGACGCCGCCATGCACTCCTGGCGATTTCCGCGGTCAGGTTTTGCGGCAGAATGCGCGGGATATTGCCGGTCAGTCCGCCGCCGGTGATGTGTGCCATGCCCTTGACGGGCAGTTCGCGCATCAGGGTCAGCAGCGGTTTGACGTAGATCCGAGTCGGCGCCATCGCCGCGTCGGCCAGCGTCAGATCGCCATCGAGTTTCATCGACAGATCGGCGTTCGCCCGGTTGACGATCTTGCGCAGCAGCGAGTAGCCATTGGAGTGGGCGCCGGAGGACGGCAAGCCGAGGAGCACATCGCCCGGCTGTATGGTCGCTCCATCGACGATGGCGGTCTTTTCGACCACGCCGACCGCGAATCCGGCCAGATCGTACTCGCCGGGGGGATACATCCCCGGCATTTCGGCGGTTTCGCCGCCGATCAGGGCGCAGCCAGCGAGTTCGCAGCCCTTGGCGATGCCTTCGACCACCGCCGTGGCGGTCTCGATGTTCAGTTTGCCACACGCGAAATAGTCGAGGAAAAACAGCGGCTCGGCACCCTGCACGAGAATGTCGTTGACACTCATCGCCACCAGATCGATGCCAATGCTTCCGTGCCGGCGCAGATCGAACGCCAGTTTGAGCTTGGTGCCGACGCCGTCGGTGCCGGTCACCAAAACCGGCTCCCGGTAACGCCGGGGAACCTCGAACAATGCGCCAAAGCCGCCGATGCCACGCAAGACGCCTTCACGCAGGGTTTTTCGGGCCAACGGCTTGATTCGTTCCACCAGCTCGTCGCCGGCATCGATGTCTACACCGGCGTCGCGATACGAAAGAGATTCCTTGTTCATGTTGTCGTGCACCTCAGGCAAGGCCGGTGAATTCGGCGCGGTGGTAGAATAGACCGCCCCGATCGCCAAAAGCCGCCGATTCTATCCGAAAAAGCCCTCATTGCGCGCTGATCGCGCCATGGACGCCAGACCAGACCGAAGCCACCAGACCACTCTTGATGCGCCAGTTGATTCTCGACCTACAGCCGGAAACGCCGCCCAGCTTCGACAATTTCGTCGGCGACGGCAACAGTGAAACGCTGACCGGACTGGCGGCATGGCTGGCACCCGATAATCGTGAGCCGCTGTTCTTCCTTTGGGGAGAAAGCGGCGCCGGGAAGTCGCATTTGCTGCGGGCCAGCCCGGCGGCCTATTGTGACGCGGGTCAGGACCCCGTTCTGTCGACGCTGGCACCGGAGGCCGATTTTTGCGCCGTCGACCACCTCGAGTCGCTCGCCCCCGCGGGTCAGATCGCGTTGTTCAACACCATCAACCGTCTGCGCGCCGACGGCGGACGTCTGCTCGCCGCCGCCAACGACCCGCCACTGCGGCTTGCGCTTCGCGAAGATCTGCGCACCCGTCTGGGCAGCGGCCTGGTTTACCGCCTACGGGCGCTCGACGACGCCGAACAGATCGCCGCGATCCAGGAGCAGGCCCTCGCACGCGGCCTGCGATTGACCGAGGACGCGCTGCGCTACCTGTCCCTGCGCGTGCCGCGCGACATGCGCAGCCTGTCCGCCTTGCTGGCGGCCATCGACCGTTACTCCCTCGAACAGAAGCGCCCCGTCACCGTGCCCTTGCTGCGCGAAGTGCTGCGGGCCGCGTCGACCAACCGATTTGCCGGAATACCAGACCATGGAACTCGCCCTCTTTGACCTCGACAACACCCTGATCGCCGGCGACAGCGATTTTGAATGGGCGCAATTCCTGATCGGCAAGGGAATTCTCGACCGTTCGATTTATGAATCCCGCAACCTGGAATTTTATGAACAGTACCGGGCCGGCACGCTGGATATCGACGCCTTTCTCGATTTTCAGTTGCGGCCGCTGGCGGCGCATCCGCGCCACCTCCTTGACACCTGGCATCGGGAATTCATGGCCCGGCATCTCCTGCCGCTGGTCAACGCCAAGGCGCGCCGGCTGGTGCGCCAGCATCTCGACAGCGGCGCCTTGTGTGCCATCGTCACCGCCACCAACAGTTTCGTCACCGCACCGATTGCCCGCGAGTTCGGAATCGCGCACCTGATCGCCACCATTCCGGCACAGGAAAACGGTCAATTCACCGGCGTGCCGCGCGGGACGCCGTCGTTCCGCGAAGGCAAGATCGTCCGCGTCGACGCCTGGCTGGAAGCGATTGGCTTGTGGTGGGGCAGCTTCGAGCGCAGTTGGTTTTATAGCGATTCGCTAAACGATCTCCCGCTGTTGTCCAAGGTCAGCCACCCGGTCGCCGTCGACCCCGACCCTTCGTTGCGCGCGCACGCCGAAACCGCCGGCTGGTCGATCACCAGCCTTCTTCCGTGATCGCCATCACCCGCTGTCCCGATACCGCGCGCCCTATCGGGCATCGCACCGACCTTCTGGTGCAGTCGTCACAGGAATCGAGTCTCAAGCAATGATCCGCAAGTTCATTTCCCGCGTTCTCGGGCGCAAGACGCCCCCCAGTCATGGCAAACCGGTGACCATCGCGGTCGCTCAGCACGGATTACAACGCGACGACATCAGCCGGGGCTGTCGCCGTACCGTCGAAACGTTGCAAGAACACGGCTATCAGGCGTTCGTCGTTGGCGGCGCGGTGCGCGACCTGCTCGCCGGTATCCGCCCCAAGGATTTTGACGTCGCCACCAACGCCACTCCCGAACAGGTCCGCCAATGTTTCCGGCGCTCGCGGATCATCGGCCGCCGGTTCCAGATCGTGCACGTAGCAATGGGCGCCGAAACCATCGAAGTGACCACTTTCCGCGGTCATCATCGCGAGCACGATGGCAACAAGGCCCACACCGACGCCCAAGGCCGCGTTCTGCGCGACAACGTTTTCGGCAGTCAGGCGGAAGATGCCGCGCGGCGCGATTTCACGGTCAACGCGCTGTATTACGACCCGACATCGGAAATCATCGTCGACTACCATCACGGCGTCGCCGATTTGCGGCAGAAAACCTTGCGCATGATCGGCGACGCGCGCATGCGCTATCGCGAGGACCCGGTACGGATGCTGCGCGCCGTTCGACTGGCCGCCAAACTGGGGCTGGCGATCGATCCGGAGGCACGGAAACCGATCCGCGAAATGGCGGAACTGATCGACAACGTGCCGCCCTCGCGGCTGTTCGACGAAATGCTCAAACTGTTGACCTCCGGACACGCGGTGCGATGCGTGACCCAATTGCGCGAAGAAGGACTGCATCATGGACTGTTGCCGCTACTCGACGTGATCCTCGAACAGCCGCTCGGCGAACGCTTCGTGATGCTAGCGTTGGAAGCGACCGACATGCGAGTGCGTGAAGATAAACCCATTTCGCCGGGATTCCTGTTCGCCACCCTTCTCTGGCACGAACTACTGGCCAAATGGGAACTGCTCAAGGGCCGCGGCGATCCGGCGATCCCGGCGCTATTCGTGGCCATGGACGACGTACTGGATGTGCAGGCCGAAAAACTGGCGATCACCCGTCGCATCGGCGGCGACATCAAGGACATCTGGGCAATGCAACCGCGTTTCGAGCAACGCTCCGGCAAGCGCCCCTACGGTGTGCTGCAACAACCGCGTTTCCGGGCCGCCTACGATTTCCTGTTGCTACGCGCCGAATCCGGCGAGGTTGATCGGGATGTCGCGGGGTGGTGGACCGACTTTCTCCACGCCAACGACGAGCAACGCGCGGCCATGCTGTTGCCGCAAGCGCCAGGCGAGACAAAAAAGAGACGTCGTCGTCGGCGCGCTCCGACCAATGACGGACCACACGCCGCCACAGGCCACTAGCGTGTCGTCCGTGTTCGCCGATAGCGCCAGGAAAGTATCGAAAACGTGGTCCATGCCCCAGGAAATGCCCGCGCCGGACGACGCGCATCTGGCTTTTATCGCTCTCGGCGCCAATCTGACCCACCCCGTCGAACACGTGCGCGCGGCCGGCGAGGCATTGGCCAGCCTGCGGGAATCGCGGCGGCTGCGGATTTCCTCGCTGTATCGCACCGCGCCGATCGGCATTCGTGACCAACCGGACTTCATCAACGCCGTCGCCATGCTGCAAACCCGGCTTACGGCGCCGCAATTACTCGATGCCTTGTTCGCGGTCGAACACGCTTTCGGTCGTCGTCGGGATTTCCATCATGCGCCGCGGACACTGGATCTCGATCTGCTGCTTTACGACGATTTGATCGTTGACAGCCCTCGACTGCTCCTGCCACACCCGCGCATGCATCTGCGCGCTTTCGTGCTCGTTCCGTTGCTCGAAATCGCGCCGGACTGCCGCATTCCCGGCCGCGGCCGCGCGGCGGCATGGCTACCGGCCGTCAGTCGGCACCGCGTCGAAAGGCTCGACGACTGAATCGCCCGGCTAACGCCACCCCCCATGGTGTCGATAATAGCCACCGAAAAACACGCTCGGCGCGACCACCACGCCCGGCACGCCGATATACGCCCGAGGCGGGCTGACATAAGGCGCCGGCTCGGCGGGTATGACGACGCAACCAGCCAGCGTCGCGGCGGCAAGCAAGGCAAGAGAAAGAGTTTTCATTCGCTGCTCCTTTGGACCATGCCGTGTTAACGCCGCAACCGCCGATCGGTTCGTGAATGTTTGTAACGAAATGTACCTCAAGAGGCTTCCGAGTTTTTTGGGGGGCGGTTTTTCGATCGGCAATCGGCACTCCCATCCAGTGCGCCACCATCACCGCAAAAAATGAAAATCTGTTGATTTATTTATAATTGTTACTCATACTACCTCGACTATTCCTCTGTGCCGACGGTCATTTCAACTGGCTTCAATCCATCAATCGGGTAAAAAAACGATGTTTTTTGCTTCCAGAAAGAAAAAAACCGCTCTCCTTGAACAACGCATCGGCGATCTGGAAACCGAAAACGCCAATTTGCGTAGCGAATTGACCGCCGCACAGGCGCAACACCACGACAAGCAACTCGGCAAGAAATCGTCGGACCACTACAGCGACGATTTGCAGCGTCTTTTCGCCTCGTTCCGCTCCTACCGGCGGTCGCTATCCGAATCGCAGCAAACCTTGTCCATGCTGGCGCAACAACTGCGCGGCGAACTGAAGGAAAGCCTGGGTACCGCGAAACTGGCGATCGACAGTCGTGATACGGTTATCGCCATTGCCGACGAATTGAACCAGCTCGCCGTCGATTCCCGCGGCGCGCTCGAAAAAGTCGTCGGTTTGCAGGAAGGTGCCCAGAAGATCGGCGGCATCGTTCATTTGATCAAGGAAATCGCCGATCAAACCAATCTCTTGGCACTTAACGCGGCGATTGAAGCGGCGCGCGCTGGCGAAGCCGGACGCGGTTTCGCCGTCGTCGCCGACGAAGTCCGCAAACTCGCCGACCGGACGACGCACGCCACCAGCGATATTTCGCAACTGGTCGCCATGATTCAAAGCGAAACCGTAACGGCGCAACACAGTATCGGCAATCTCTCCGCGCAATCGGAAACCTTCAGCGGCCAAGGGCAACGCGCGTCGGCAAGTATCGACAGCATTACCACGCTGGCGCAACACATGGAACGAACCGTCGGCGTGGCCACCTTGCGCAGTTTTGTCGAGGTGGTCAAGATCGACCACCTGTTGTTCAAATTCGACGTCTACCAAGTTTTCATGCGCAACATCGACAAGCGCGGCAACGAGTTTGCCGTTCATCGCGACTGCCGCTTGGGCAAGTGGTATTACGAAGGTGAAGGCGACAAGTATTTTTCAAATCTCGATGGCTACCGGGCAATGGAAAAACCGCACCAAGACGTTCATCACCATGGACGCACCGCCGTCGATCTTTTCCATGCCGGGGAAATCAGCACCGGAGTTCAGGCCATCGAGCAAATGGAGGTTGCCAGCATGAGTGTGCTGCAATGCCTTGAAAGAATGGCCAAGGATGGCGAATCCAGACCTGAGAGCTTTATCGTCAGCCTGTCGCGCGCCGAATAAGGAAAGCTGAGGAGCGCGGCGGACGTTGCTGCTTCGAAGGGGTCGCCGCGCAGATGCGACGCGGCCCCTTCCTTTGAGCCTTCGTCTCCAACCGCCGCGCACGGCCGCGAATCCCGCCTCGTCGCCTTTGGAACGGTTACGCACTCGCTTCGGAGATAAGGAGAGCGTCTGCCTGTCTTTTTGCATCTCGCAACCGCTCTGTGTATCCTAGGCGCGCCGCGCTTGGTCGACTGTCGTTCAATGCCTTCCTAGCGCTTCGCCACGGCCTAAAGGAGCAGTTGATGTTTTTCCGGAGTGAGACGACAATCCGCAGCCGCAAGCCCTCTCACCTCGTGCGCAACCGCGGCGAGGCCGCCACCGACCGTCTGTTTTCGGGATTCTGATCCGGCATTGATCGCCGCCCTTTCCATGTCCACGCGCAATACCCTGACCTCCACCCACCACGTCGTGGTCGAAGGCCCCATCGGCGTCGGCAAGACCAGCCTCGCCCGCCGTCTCGGTGCGTACATGGACGCGCAACTGGTCCTCGAGCAACCCGAACTGAACCCGTTCCTGAGCCGGCTCTATCGAGATCAGGAACGCTTCGCGTTGCCGGCGCAATTGTCCTTTTTGTTGCAGCGGATAGACAAGGTTCGCGCCATGGCGGAGGCGGAACATCCGGAGCGGCGGATCGTCGCCGATTTTCTCATCGAGAAAGATCCGTTGTTTGCCTTGCTCAACCTCGACGAAGAACAATATGCGCTGTATCGTCGCCTTTACGACGAACTGGCGCCGCGAACACCCTCGCCCGATCTGGTGGTTTATTTGCAGGCGAGTCCGGAAACGCTGATCGCCCGCGTCCGCAAACGCGGCTTCGACATGGAGCGGCGGATCGGCGATGCTTACCTTACCGCTCTTGCCCACGGTTATATGAAATTCTTTCATGATTACGACGCGGCGCCGGTCATGATCGTCAATTCAGAGAACATCAACTTCGTCGATAACGATGCCGACTTCCAGTTGCTCGTCAAACGCATCGAGGCGATGCGCGGGCACCGCGAGTATTTCAACCGGGGAGAATAAGACCATGTCCACCCACGTTGCGACGCGTCGCCTGACGCACGTCGACCTCGCCAAGCTACGCGCCAACGGCGAAAAAATTGCCGTCCTGACCTGTTACGACGCCAGTTTCGCGCAACTGTGCGACGACAGCGGCGTGGACGCGCTGCTGATTGGCGACTCGCTGGGCATGGTTTTGCAGGGGCACGATTCGACACTGCCGGTAAAGCTGGCCGACATCGCCTATCACACCGCCTGCGTCGCCCGCGGCTGCCGACGGCCGCTGATCGTCGCCGACATGCCTTTCGGCAGTTTTCAGGAGAGTCCGCAACGCGCGTTGCGCAACGCCGTTACCTTGATGGCCGCCGGCGCGCAGATGGTCAAGCTCGAGGGCGGCGTCGAAATGGCGGAAACGACGCGTTTTCTGTGCAGCCGTGGCATTCCGGTCTGCGCGCACGTCGGTCTGACGCCGCAATCGGTGCACCAGCTGGGCGGTTACCGGGTCCAGGGCCGCGACGATTCGGGTGCCGCCCGCTTGATCGCCGACGCGCTTTCCCAGCAGGAGGCCGGCGCCAGTCTGATCGTTCTGGAAGCGATCCCGCGGCAACTGGCCGCCGAAACCACGGCCCGGCTGACGATTCCAACCATCGGCATCGGCGCCAGCAGCGACTGTTCCGGGCAGGTGCTGGTGCTGCACGACATGCTCGACATCTCGGCCGGCCGCAAGGCGCGTTTTGTCAGAAACTTCATGGCCGGACAACCATCGATCGCCGCCGCCATCGCCGCCTACGTCGCGGCCGTGAAAGACGCTGGCTTTCCGGCGGCGGAGCACTGTTACTAGACGTTTGGCACCCGCTCAAGGCAAGCCGCCGATTTTCTTCCTGTTCCCTAACGTTTGTCCGAGGTTTCGCACAACCATGCAGATTCACGCCGCCATCTCCGACCTGCGTGCCGCCTTGCAAGATCGCGGCCGCATTGCATTCGTGCCGACCATGGGCAACCTGCACGCCGGCCACATCGCGCTGATGAACGAGGCGCGTCGGCATGGCGATACCGTGGTGGCGAGTATTTTCGTCAATCGCCTGCAATTCGGGCCGAACGACGATTTCGATCGCTATCCGCGGACGTTCCAGGCCGACTGCGAGCAACTCATCGCCGCCGGCGTCGATCTGCTGTTCGCGCCGACCGAAAACGATCTCTACCCGGAACGACAGCAATACCATGTCGAGCCGCCGGACATCCAACACCAACTCGACGGCGAGTTCCGGCCCGGGCATTTCCGGGGCGTCGCCACCGTGGTTCTCAAGCTGTTCAACATCGTTCAACCGCGGACCGCGCTATTCGGCAAGAAGGATTACCAGCAACTGATGGTCTTGCGCAACATGACCCGTCAGTTGGCATTGCCGATAAACATCGTCGGCGGCGAAACGGTACGGGCGGACGACGGTCTGGCGCTTTCCTCGCGCAATGCGTATCTCTCGGCGACGCAACGGGCCGAAGCGCCGCGCCTCTACCGCACGCTGTCCGGCATCCGGCAGGCGGTGCGCGCCGGCGACCGCGATTTTGCCCGGCTCGAAAGCGCCGCGGCGGCCGAACTCGACCGAAACGGCTGGCAAACGGACTATGTCGCCATTCGCGAACAATCGGATCTGCAGCGCCCGCGAGCCCCGGAAAATCAGGCTCTTGTGGTCCTCGCCGCCAGCCGCCTAGGCGCCGCGCGGCTGATCGACAACCTCGAAATCGACGCCGTCAACGAGCATTGACAGGTGGCGATTAGCCGCTACAATGCGCTTCCCTCCTCAACTCTAAACGGGTGAAATCCATGCAGAGAACAATGTTGAAGTCCAAGCTGCACCGCGTTTGCGCCACGCATGCTGAGCTTCACTATGAAGGGTCATGCGCGATCGACGAAGATCTTCTCGAAGCGGCCAACATCCGTGAGTATGAGCAGATCGACATCTGGAACATCAATAACGGCGAACGCTTCACGACCTATGCTCTCCGTGCCGAACGCGGCTCCGGAGTCATCTCGGTCAATGGCTCCGCGGCACGTCGCGCCGCACCCGGCGACCTGCTGATCATCGCCAGCTTCGCGTCTTACACCGAAGTCGAGCTGGCGAAATACGCGCCTCATCTGATCTACGTCGATACCCAGAACCGCGTGGTGCGCGTGGCCGGACAAATTCCTACCCAGGCCGCCGCCTGACGGCGCGTGGCCCGGTCCATGCGAAAAAGCCGCGACTTTGTCGCGGCTTTTTCGTGCCGGTTCACGTTTCCCGCGATTCAGTCGGTATCGGCGACGGCTTTTGGCTTGCGCGGACGCCGACCGCGAGTGGCGGTTTTTTTTGCCGGCTTGTCATCCGCAAGCGCGTCCGTGCCCGTTTCACTCCGGTCTTCCGGCGGGTTTTCCGTCTTTGTCGCACTGGCGGTCTCCGCCGTTGAATCGTCGACGCTCCTCGGGCCGGCAGTCGCCAGGGCAAACTGAAGTTCCTCGTCGGCCCTGGCGGCATCGATCACCGCCTTCATCACCAGATCAGCGGCAACATCCCCTTCTGTCGTCGGCGCATCCAGGACGATGACCATCGGTTGCGTTGAGGTCGCCTCCGCCCCCCCGACTTTCTCTTCGCCGAGCAGCTTGAGTCCTTTTTCCACGGCCTTGCGCCGACCGCGTCCCTTGCCGCGCGTCGCGTTCACCGGTTCGTCCGGGACGATCGCCACCGGCATCGGCGGATCGGTTTCCGGCGGCTGCTCGACTTCCGGCGCGCGGGTCACGGGCTCGGGACGTGCCACCGTGCCGCTACAACGCATGACGAAAGTCCCCGATTTTTCGTCGCGGCCGGTTTCGAGCAAACCGCGCGCCTGCGCCTCGTCGAGCAGGTTGCCGAAAGCCCGGAAACCGTAGTACGACTCGGCGAAATCGGGTTTGCGACGCTTGATGGCTTCCTTGAGCATCGACGCCCAGATTTTGCCGCTGTCGCCGCGCTCGGCGACCAGCGCATCGAAGGTGGCGACGGCGAGTTCGATGGCCTTGCTGCGGCGCGCTTCCAGTTCTTCCCGCCGTTGCGCGTCTTCCTCGGGTGTACGCCGCACCACGGGCTGCGCCTCCTTGGAGTCGCGACGCGCCGAGCGCTGCACTTCGCGGACCAGATCGTCGTAAAAAATGAACTCGTCGCAATTGGCGATCAGCAAATCGGAAGTGGACTGCTTGACGCCGACGCCGATCACGTATTTGGCGTTCTCGCGCAGCTTCGACACCAGCGGCGAGAAATCGGAGTCGCCACTGATGATCACGAAGGTATCGACGTGCGATTTGGTGTAACAGAGGTCGAGCGCGTCGACCACCAGGCGGATGTCGGCCGAGTTTTTTCCCGATTGCCGAACGTGCGGAATTTCGATCAGCTCGAAGCTGGCTTCATGCATGGTGGACTTGAACCCCTTGTAGCGTTCCCAGTCGCAGTACGCCTTTTTGACCACGATACTGCCTTTCAGCAGCAGCCTTTCGAGCACCGGCTTGATATCGAACCGGTCGTACTTCGCATCGCGCACGCCCAGGGCGACGTTCTCGAAGTCACAATACAACGCCATGATGGCGGTTTCAGGCGCGACGGCCATAATGTTTTGTCTCCATTGATTTTGTCGATTCGCCACGCCCAAGCATGGCGACACGCTCGCCATGCGGCGGGCCGAAAAGCCGGCAGCGTCGATCCTTGAGCCAACGGCTTTCGGCACCCCGGCCGGCAACGGCGCGGCAGGTTCTGGAACTCGGCCAGCGAACGGCAACCCGCGGTCCTGGCGACCGGATCGTTCTGACCATTTACTGTCGTGATGGTGAACGATGGTAAACAAATACCCGCAGGAAGCAAGGAAAAGTCGGATGGGCATGGCGGCGGGGCGCCTGACGTCGTACCATTCGCACCCTTGAACATCGCAAGCTCCAGGCCGGTCGCAAGGCGCGGATTTCACGCGCTCGACCGTCGCCTTCGAGCCTCAACCCTCGTCACACACCAAAAAAGGGCAACTTATGCGTTTTCCGTCGTCCGTCGTCTTTCTGAGCATCCTGCTGATCGCCGGCTGCGTGACCGCGCCACCGGCACCGGCGCCCGCCAAGCCGGTGAAAATGTGTCTGGCTCTCGGCGGCGGGGCGGCGCGCGGCTTCGCGCATGTCGGGGTGATCAAGGCGCTGGAAAGTCAAGGCATCGTTCCAGACGCCGTCGCCGGCAGCAGTGCCGGCGCCGTCGTCGGCGCGCTTTACGCCGCCGGCAACAGCGGCTTCGAATTGCAGAAGCTGGCCCACCGCCTCGATGAGAGCAAGATCAGCGATTGGTCGCTACCCGACCGGGGAGTGCTGAAGGGCGAAACCTTGCAACAGTTCGTCAACGAGGCGGTCGGGCAGCGGACGATCGAAAAATTGAAGAAACCGTTCGGCGCCGTCGCCACCAATCTCACCAGCGGCGAAAGCATCGTTTTCCGCACTGGCAACACCGGCATGGCGGTACGCGCGTCGGCAACGGTACCCGGCGTCTTCCAGCCGGTACGAATCAGCGGCCAGGAATACGTCGACGGTGGCCTGAGCAGCCTTATCCCGGTGCGCGCCGCGCGTCAGATGGGCTGCGACGTGGTCGTCGCCGTGGATATTTCGGCACGTCCGGCCAATCAGCCGGTGCGCAGCACTTTCGACATTCTGATGCAGACCTTCACCATCATGGGCCAGAGCCTGGCCTACTACGAGTTGAAGGAAGCCGATGTGGTGATCCGCCCGGCCGTCGGCGCGGTCGGCTCCACGGAGTTCCAGGCGCGACATGATTCGATACTCGAAGGCGAAAAAGCGGCGTTGGCGGCGGTACCGCAGATTCGCGACGCCCTGCGCAAGGCCGGCCGGCGTTAGCCGGCAAACCGCCCACCCGGAAAATGAAAATGCGCTTGCTCGACGATTTCTCGGCGTCGGCGCTGATTGCCGGCTTCGTCACCGTGCTGGTCGGCTTCACCAGTTCGGCGGTGATTGTCTTTCAGGCGGCGCGGAGTTTTCAGGCCTCGCCCGCCGAGATCGCCTCGTGGATGTGCGCGCTCGGCGTCGGCATGGGCCTGACCAGTATCGTTCTCTCCTTGCGTTTTCGCGTGCCGGTGCTGACCGCCTGGTCCACGCCCGGCGCGGCGATGCTGATCACCAGCGCCGCCGGCGTCAGCATGGCCGAGGCCACCGGCGCGTTTCTCGTTTCGGCGGCGCTGATCACCCTGTCCGGCTTCAGCGGCATTTTCGAAAAGATGATTGGCCGAATTCCGATCCCGATCGCCTCCGGCATGCTCGCCGGCGTGCTGTTGCGTTTCGGGCTGGAGGCATTCGCCGCCATGCACAGCCAGTTCGAGCTGGTTTTTTCGATGTTCTGCGCCTATTTGCTCGGCCGTCGCCTGCTACCGCGTTACGCGATCATTGTCTCCTTGCTGGTCGGTGTGTTTCTCGCCGCCTGGCATGGGCTGTTGCGGCTCGATGAGGTGCATCTCGCGCTGGCGACGCCGGTGTTTACCCTGCCGACCTTGTCCTGGCCAGCGTTGATCGGCGTCGCGCTGCCGCTTTACGTGGTCACCATGGCCTCGCAGAACGTGCCCGGCGTGACGGTGATTCGCGCTGCCGGCTTTCAGGTGCCGGTTTCGCCGTTGATCGGCTGGACGGGTGTCGCGAATCTGCTGTTGGCCCCGTTTGGCGGCTACGCGCTGAATCTGGCAGCGATCACCGCGGCGATCTGCATGGGCCGCGAAGCGCACGAAGACCCGGCCCGACGCTATGTCGCCGCCGTGGCCGCCGGTGGAATCTATTTGCTGATCGGGATTTTCGGCGCCACGGTCGGCGCGCTGTTCCTGGCTTTTCCGAAAGAGTTGGTGCTGGCGATCGCCGGTTTCGCGCTACTCGGCACCATCGGCGCCGGTCTGGCCGCCGCCGTCGGTCAGGAGGCGGAGCGTGAGCCAGCGCTGTTGACCTTTCTGGTCACCGCCTCGGGCGTCAGCCTGGCCGGCATCGGTTCCGCTTTCTGGGGACTGCTCGCCGGGCTGGCGGCGCTGCTGGTCCTACGCGCCACGCCGGCGGCCTGGCGCCGGCTGTTCCGGCGTCCCGGCTAGGCGCCCAATTCCTCCAGCGTCTCCCAGCGTTCGAGCAGAAGGAGCAGTTCGTCGTCGATGGCGCTTAGGCGCGTGGACAAGCGTTGCGCGTCCTGCGGCTGCGTTTGATAGAGCGTCGGGTCGGCCAGACGTTCGCCCAGGATTTTTTGCTCGTCTTCCAGCGCGGCGATCCGTTGCGGCAATTCTTCGAGTTCCCGCGCCTCTTTCCACGACAATTTGCCGGCGGTCGACTTGGCGCCGCGGGTGGCTTCGGCGGCACGCGGCACGCGTTTGCCGGCACTCGTCGCCGGCAAGTCGTCCTTGCGCCGCGCCGCTTGATAGTCGGCCCAGTCCTGGTAACCGCCGGCGTATTCGCGCCAGCGGCCGTCACCTTCGGCGGCGATGGTCTGCGTGACCACGTTGTCGATGAACGCACGGTCGTGACTGACCAGAAACAGCGTGCCGCGATAGTCCTGCAACAATTCTTCAAGCAATTCAAGCGTTTCGATGTCGAGATCGTTGGTCGGCTCGTCGAGGACCAGCACATTCGCCGGCCGCGCGAACAACCGTGCCAGCAACAAGCGGTTACGCTCGCCGCCGGACAGGGAGCTGACCAGCGAGCGCGCGCGCTGCGGCGCAAAAAGGAAGTCGCCGAGATAGCTGATCGCGTGCTTGCGCTGATTACCGATTTCGACGAAGTCCGAGCCTGGCGAAATGACGTCGATCAGCGTGGCATTGTCGTCGAGCGCACTGCGGAACTGATCGAAATAGGCTACCTCGACCTTGGTTCCCAAATGCACCTTGCCGCCGTCGGGAAGCAATTCGCCGAGAATCAGGCGCAGCAGCGTGGTCTTGCCGGCGCCGTTCGGGCCGATGATGCCGATCTTGTCGCCGCGCTGCACTCGGCAGGAAAAATCGCGCACGACACGCTTGTCGCCGAAACTTTTGCCGACGTTTTCGAGCGCCGCCACCAGCTTGCCGCTGCGAACGCCGGCATCGAGCGCCATCTCCACCTTGCCCTGCCGTTCGCGCCGCGCCGCCCGTTCGCGCCGCAGTTGTTCCAGGCGCAAGACCCGGCCCTCGTTACGCGTCCGCCGGGCCTTGATGCCCTGCCGAATCCACACTTCTTCCTGGGCCAGGAATTTGTCGAACTTGGCGTTGTTCTGCGCCTCGTCGTGCAGCATGGCCTCCTTGCGCGACTGGTAGTCCTTGAAATTGCCTGGACAGGACATCAAGCTGCCGCGGTCGAGTTCGACGATGCGCGTGGCGACGCGCTCCAGAAAACGGCGGTCGTGCGTGATGAACACCAGCGCCACGCTGGAGGAAACGAGCATCTCCTCCAGCCATTCGATGGCCGCGATATCCAGGTGGTTGGTCGGCTCGTCGAGCAGCAACAGTTCCGGCGAAACCGCCAGTGCCTGCGCCAGCGCCAGCCGTTTTTTCTGCCCGCCGGACAGCGTGCCGACCAAGGCATCCGCATCGAGCGAGAAGCGCTGGATGACCCGCTCGGCCTGCGCCTCGAACGACCAGGCGTGCCGGGCCTCGAGCTCGCCCTGCAAGGCCTGCATCCGTTCCAGCAGCCGCTCGTGGTCGGCACCCGTCTCGCCTAGCGCATGCGATACCGCGTGATACTCGGCCAGCAAGGTCGACAACTCGCCCATTCCGGCCACCACCGCCGCGAAAACAGTCAGATCGGGGTCGAAAGGCGGTTCCTGCGACACGTAGCCGACACGCAAGCCCGGTTGCCGCCAGACTTTGCCATCGTCCAGCCCGCCGTGCCCGGCCAGCGCGCTCAACAAGGACGATTTACCGGTGCCGTTTCGCCCGATCAGCGCGACCCGTTCACCGGGATCGAGTTGAAAATCGGCCTGATCGAGAAGCGGCACGTGGCCGAAGGCAAGCGAAGCGTCGGAAAGAATCAGGTAAGGCATGAGCGCGGAAGACTGTCCTCAAGAAAAAGCGGCGAACGGCGGGCATCGATTCTACCGCGCCGATGGTCACGACGGACGGTAAGGCGGTAAAGGCCGCGGCGGATACGATACAATGTGCGCCGCGCCGGCGTCCTGGTAGTTCAATGGATAGAACAGGGTCCTCCTAAGACTCAAATGTGAGTTCGATTCTCGCCCGGGACACCACGCCGAACGGTGCGCCGGCAGCCTCATGTCCGGCGGTCGCCACCCTGCTGCTCGCCGAGCACCGATTGCTCGAGCGCGCCGAATGCCTCCAGCACGTAATTGCCCAAACGGTCGAGATTCGGCAGTTCATCGGTGGCGATCAGGCCAAAAAACAGCCGGCCCGCATAGCTGAACAAGGTGATGTTCAGCAGATTCCCCGGTGGCAAGGTGCTGATTGGATGCAGTTCTTCCATCCGCGCGCCCTGTAGGTACAACACGTTTTCCGGACCCGGCACGTTGGAAACCAGGGTATTGCCGGTTGGCGGCAAACGGTCGCTGAGCTTGCACATTTCCGCGAGCTGTCCGATCAGGCCGGTGACGATCGTATAGGTTTCGATCGCGTCGGGAGCAACGCTGTCGATCATCGAACGCACGTTGCGCAGCGAGAAGCCGATGTTGCGCAAGCGCACGTAGGGATCGTCGGTCGGCGTCGACAGTTCGACCTGGATGATGCCGATCTTGTTGCCGCTGCTGGTGTCCCCTTCCTTGCGCAGATTGACCGGCATCTGAATGGTGATCGGGCGTGTCAGACGGACGCCCTGGTCGCGCAGGTAGCTGTGCAGCGCACCATCCAGACAGGTCAGCGCGACATGGTTCAGCGTCGACCGTGTCTTGCGGCGGATCAGGTTGACGCGTTCCATCCCGATGCAAGCGGTCGTAAACTGTCGGCCGGCCGTGACTTGGCCGGTCAACGGCGTATTGCCGTCGGCGACAAAGGGCAACGAAATGGCGTTCTTGGTCAGCTTGATGCTTTCCAACAGCAACATCGCCGCCAGACGCCCGACTCCCAGTACACGCTTGCCGACACCGGAGAGATTGCTCAGCACGGATCGCGCCATTTCTTCCTGACGCGCTTTATCGCGTTTGCCCGACCGGCGCGGGATGGCCCACAGCGGCCGCAAGCGATGATCGTCGGGGGTGGCGGCGAGCGATTCGATGGCCCAGCGCATCATCGTGACGCCATCGGCACAGGCATGGTGCATCTTGACATATATGGCGAACCGCGATTCGCTCAAGCCGTCGATGATATGCACCTCCCAAAGCGGCCGCGAACGGTCCAGCATCGGTTCATGCAGGGCGGAAACAAAGGCATAAAGTTGGGGACGCTGGTTGTGACCTCGTCGCAGACGGTGGAAAAAGACGTGATCGTTGAGGTCAACGGCGTCGCTTTCCCGCCAGGTTGGCATGGCGGTCAGCGAAAATTGCAGGATCCGGTTGAACGGCGCGTGCACCTCGGTGACGCCGAGAAAATCGCGGTGCAGATCGGCGGCAAATCCGGCCTTGGCGCCGGGCGGTCGCTTGTAGATCATCAAACCGCCGACATGTTTCGGACTGTCTTGCGATTCCGCAACGATGAAACCAACATCCAGCAGGGACAACGTCTCCATCGGGCGATCTCCAAGTGGTTTTCTCGCGGACTTGTTGGTCATTTTTTGAAATCTATTATATTAACAAGTTAAATATTATTCTTCGTGCACTTTCACCGATTCGACGAGCAGCCAGTCGCGAAAGACACTGACGATTGGACGGTCGGCGACGGCTTCCGGAACCACCAGGTAATACGCTTGCGCGCGGTGAATCACAATGTCGAAAGGCATGATCAGGCGACCGGCGGCAACCTCGGCCTCGACTAGCGGTTTCGAGGCCAGGGCGACACCGACGCCGTCGATTGCCGCCGAGAGTACCAGACCTGGATCGCTAAAATGCGTGCCGGCATCGGGAGAAATGCCGGTGACGCCTGCCAGTTGCAACCACTCGGCCCACAGCGGCCGATCCAGCAATTCGATCTTCGATTCGTCGTGCAGCAAATTATGGCGCCGCAAATCGTTCGGCGTGGTCAAGGGACGCATCCCGTACAACAAACGCGGGCTGCAAACCGCGGTGTAAGTCGGCACGAACAGGCGGTCGACCCGGCAGCCATCGTAGCGACCATTGCCGAAACGAATGAAAACCTCGCTTTCGTCATCGCGCACGTCTACGCCTTCCAGGCCCGAAACACCCGATGGCGCGTGCGTGTCGATGGCGTCCATGGATGTTCCCATGTGCAGTTCAATTTCAGGATGCGCCGCGGTGAACGCCGGTAAATGACGGATCAGCCAGCGGCTGGCGAACGCCGGCGGCGAAGTCACCAGCAAGCGCCCACTCGCTTCGTGTCGGCGGGTGCTCTCGATGGCGGCGGCGAAACATTCCAGACCTTCCCGGACCTTCGGCAGCATCGCCTGCCCTTCGTGAGTCAGTTGCAAGGCGCGCGTCAAGCGATGAAAAAGCGGGAATCCCAAATAATCTTCCAGGCCGCGAATCTGATGACTGATGGCGGTTGGCGTAACCGACAATTCGTGACCGGCATCCTTGAAGCTAAGGTGGCGAGCGGCCGCTTCAAAGGCGCGTAGGGCATTCAACGGCGGCAGACGGTAGGTCATATAGCTGAGATTTTCTCATGTATCGGATGATTATTGATCGTTTGTGGCACGACAAACGACAACCTAAAGTGAGTCCATACTCAATAAAGAGAGCAACTCAAGGAAGAGCAACATGAAAACCGATCTCACTCGCGAACAAATCATGCTTATCGTCGATCACGCCCGTCATCAACGCAGCGTCGCCAGCGGCGAAGTTAGCGCCGTCTTTCTTCGTAAGTCCGCGCTATGGCTCGGGCACGGTATCGACAAGTTCCTTCATCTGTTGTTGATGTCACCCACCGCGCATCGCTGATAACAACGGGACGCCGCACGGCGACGGCGCGGCATCGCCAGGAGGCGCGGCAAGGCGGACCCTTCGCCGCGCTTTTTTTAATTTGTTTCCGCCCATCGAACGCGCCGCGACTTTTGGGCGCGAAATCGACGACAATTCCATTTTCGTTGAAAGTCTTCTTCTGACCAGCGCCCTGCCCCGTTCGGCACGTGCCGACCTCCGCCATTGCCGTCCTTGACAGAGGCTGAACCATGCCCCGCATTCACATCGATTTGCCCGAAAAATTTTCTTTCTCAACGGAAATCGTACTTTATATCGGTCATATGAACTATGGCGGCCATCTTGACAACGCCCTGTTGCTGGCAGTGGTGTCGGAAGCGCGGCTGCGTTTTTTCAAGTCGCTGGGCTACACCGAACTGGACGTCGACGGCGTCGGCATCGTCGTCGCCGACGCGGCGGTGCAATACCGTTCCGAAGCCTTCCACGGCGAGATAATGACGGTCGAAATGGCCGCCGGCGATTTCGGCGGCAAGGGTTGCGATCTGCCATGGCGAATGACCGACAAAGCAACGCGGCGTGAAGTCGCCCGCGGCAAGACCGGCATCGTCTTCTTCAATTACGGCGAGCGCAAGACCGCCGCCGTTCCCGAGAATTTCCGTCGTCGCGCCGGCGGCTGAGCAACGGTGCGTTAGACGGGTGCATACGCCCGCGCCAGTCCTCTCTGCAAGCCTTGGATTTGCTTGAATGTTTCTTTAAGAATCAGCCGGTCGAGTTCGTGCAGGTCGTCGGGATCGACCCGGTTGCTCAATCCGCCCGGGCGACCGCTCATTTGTTGTTCGAGGCGAATGCGCTGGATGTGATGGAAGGCGTCGATCGTTGCCGCCATCTGTTCCGGCGTATTGCCCATCCGTTCGCCAACCGCACGCAAGCGTTCGACGGTATTGGTATCGGAAATTCCTTGCGCTAAAGCGTGAATGCGCGCGGCGTCGACCAAGGGGCGCGAGCCATGTTTTTTTAGATCGATGGTATGCGGGAAATCCTTGCTGTATTCGTAGCGAAAACCGTTGCGCCAATTGAGCGGCGACTCCCAGTTCAGCGTGTTTTCGACCATCGCGCGCAGGAACAGCGGATAGGATGGCGCCCTGGCGAGCAGCCAGTCGCGGAGTTCGGTGGCCAGCGCCTCGTGCCCGTAGAGCGCGCGGAAATCGAAGAAAATGCACGAATTGAGCAAAGCCTCCGGTTGCGGCGAAGTCAGCCAGGCGTCGAATGCCGTCCGCCATTCGTCGGCCGAAAGGCACCACTGCCGGTTGCCGGCCATGATATTTCCCTTGCACAAGGGGAAACCGCAGTCATCGAGTGCCTCGTTCACCGCCCGGGCGAATGGAAGAAAATCCTCGCGCAGGCTATCCGCGTGCGCCTTGGAATCGGCGGCGAATAACAAGCCGTTATCTTGATCGGTGGCCAGGGTTTGTTCGAGTCGGCCCTCCGAACCGAACACCAGCCAGCACCACGGCACATATGGCAATTCGAATTGTCCGGCGACCAACTCGATGACTTGCAGGGTCAACAGATCGTTGAGCGCGGACAGACGGTGGCACAACGTTTCGGCGCTCAGGCGCTCGGCAACCAACCGGATCACGAAGCGTCGGATATCGCCGGCCAGTGCCACCAGCGTTGGCAGATCGCGCGCGGCGAGAATGGCGGTCACCAACTCGGCGCTTTGCACGCCGGGCAAGGTATACAAGTCGCTCTGCGATACCACGTTGAAAAAACGGCCGTCGGCTTCAGTGAGCACCAAATGGCGGACGCCGCGCCGGACCATCACCACGCTGGCTTGATGGACGGTGCTGTCCGCCGGAATGGTGATCAGGCCGCCGGTCATCACCGTCACGATCGACGCCTGCAGGTCGCAGGCTTCGATGGCGATCCGGCGCACCACGTCCTTCAGGGTGACGATCCCCAACGGCATCCGGCCGCTGTCGTCGAGCACCACCACGGCATCGGCGCGCGTCTCGTCGAGCAGCAACAGCGTGTCGCGCACGCTGGCGCCAGGCGCGACGCTCAAGGCCTGCCGGCGAACCAGATGCCGCAGTGCGGCGTACGGCGAAAACGAAGAAATCCGCCGCGACTCAGTATTTGAGTCGGGCATGGTAGGTCCGCTGGCTGGCTTCGCGCGCCTGCCGCAGCGTGGTGATTCCTTTTTCCGCCAGCAGGGGAAGCATTTTCAGGAACACCTCGCCGGTGACCATCGCATCGCCCAAGGCGGTGTGCCGTCCGAATACCGAAACGCCCAGTCGTTCCGCAATGGCTTCCAGCCGATGGCTGCTCTGGTTCGGATGCAGTACCGCCGACAGCAACAGGGTATCGAGCACCGGCTGTTCGAAACGGATACCGGTCTGTTTTTCCTTCAGTTGCAGGAAACGCATGTCGAAGGCGGCGTTATGGCCAACCAGCACGGTATCGGCGCAAAACGCGTGGAAAGCGGGCAGCACGCTGTCGATGGCCGGCTGCCCGACCAGCAATTCGGGAGTAATGCCGTGAATCCCGATCGATTCGCGCGACAATTCCCGGCGCGGGTCGATCAATTGATCGAAGCACTCGTGTTTCAACAAGCGACGATTGACGATCCGGGTGGCACCGATCTGGATGATTTCGTCGCCTTCGGACGGTTGCAGGCCGGTGGTTTCGGTGTCGAAGATGGTGTACGACAGTTCGGCGAGCGGTCGGTCATCCAGTTCATGGCCGCTGCTCGACCAAAGGAACAGATCGAAATCGTAGAACTCCGGCCGGTCGCCTTCATCGGCGGCGACAATGGCCCGCGGCAGATCCGTCGGCGCCTCGCAGGCCGGCAGGATGGTCCGGAAAAAGGCGCGATGCGATACCCGTTCCCGCTGGAACCAGATGTCGCCATTGCAGCGCTCCATCACCTCGATGACGCTCAGCGGCGACGATTCGCTGCCGATGATCATCGGCTCCTGTAGCCAGCTCATCGCCGTTTCGTTGTTCATGAACGTGCCGAGCCAGGACAGATCGAACTGTGCCAACTGGCCGGCGCGAATCAAGGATAAACGCACCTCGCGCACTTCGTATTCGTCCTGAAGACGCAATGCCAGGTAACGCAGGGCCTGTAGCAGTCCAAAACTGTCGACGCGCAGCCACAAGTCGTCGTCGACGGTCTCGGTTTTTACCGCCAGCGGCCGCGACTCGTTCGCGCGCCGCTCGCCGATGCGCCGCGCCGCCACCTCGACCAGTTCGGCGCCGAGAATTTCCTCGAGCAGCCAGCGTTCGCGCAGATCGTTGGAAAATGCCGCCGCCGCGTTCTCGAACCGCGCGGACAGGGTTTTCGCTTCGTCGCGAATGGCGTCCAGGAAGCGGTCACGCTGTTGCGGCGGCATGTCGGAAAAATCGGACAACATTTCGGCCGCCGCGCGGATGCTGCCCAAGGGTCCGCGCCCGCCTTCGATCAGCGACTGGATCAGCGCGTCGCGGCGAGCATGCCGTTCATTACTGCCGGTGACATCGTCCAGAACGAGCACGAAACCGGTCACCGAGAGAGCGCCGACCTGTGCGCTGTGCGCGGCGTCGCCGCCGAGAACCGGCGACATGTGGGCGCGCAACAGCCGTCCGGCGCGCGTGGCGGTGACGAACTGCGCCGAGCCGATCAGTTTCTTGCTCTCCGCGCCCGTCTGCTCGCGACTGGCCTGCTGCAAACGCTCAAGCGCGTGCTCGATCAGGGCGCGGTCGAAAACGGTGTAAATCGAACGGCCAAGCCCCAGCAGATCGGCATTGCTACCGTCCGCGCCGGCCGAGAGTTCCTGTTTGGCGCGCTGGTTGTACAGCAGCACGCGGCCATCGAGGTTGCAGACCACCACGCTCTGGCTCAGGTCGGCCATCAACGCCGCCAAGCGCCCACGCTCCTCCTCAAGCGACGCACGCGCGTCGCGCACCCGTTCGGCGACATCGCTCTGCAAGGCTTCGCGCACCGCCAGCAACTGGTTGGCGGCCTGGCCAAGCGCTTGCAGCTCGCGGGAATCATACGCGGCAAGACGCAGACCGCTGTGCGCCACGGCGGCGGTCAGTTCTTCGGCCATCCGCAGCGGCGCGGCCACGTACAGGGCGTGCAGTCGGACAACGCCCCAGCCGGCTACCGCGCACGCCGCCATCGCCAGAACCAGCAGGGAGACGATCCGTTCTTCCGGCGTTCGGGCGGCACCGTGCGCCTCGGCTTCGCTGGCCAGCATCAAGGCCGCCGTCGCGCCGACCACCAGCAGCACGAACAGGCCGGCAAAGACCAAGGCGACGATCAGCTTGCGCGTCGGTTTCATCTACATTCCGAGAAGCTTGCGCACCTCGGCGAGCAACTCCTTGGTCGAAAAGGGTTTGGTCATGTAGCCGTCGGCGCCCAGGCCCAACCCTTTGCTGACTTCGGTATCGCGCCCCTTGGCGGTTAACATCAGGATGCGCGTGTCGCTCAGATCGGGGTCGGCGCGCACCGCCTGACAAACGTCGAAACCGTTCATCTTCGGCATCATCACGTCGAGCAGCACCAGATCCGGCTTTTCGCCGCGCACCTTGGCCAACGCCTCTTCGCCATCGCCGGCCACCTGTACGTCGAAGCCTTCTCGACGCAGCAGGAATTCGATCGAGATGACGATGTTTTGCTCGTCGTCGGCAATCAGTATTTTTTTGCTCATCAGTACTCCGATCATCAAAAAACACGCGGGGCGGGCAGGCCGCTGGTCAAGCCGGCCCCGCCTCTAGCGGCTGCCGCGCGGACGTCAAGGGCAAGGTGAAGCGAAACGTCGCCCCCTCCCCGACCGCGCTCTCCACCCACAAACGGCCGCCGAAGTGTTCGACAATCCGGCGGCTGATCGGCAGACCAAGGCCGGTACCCGATGGCTTGGCCGTCATCGTGTCGCCGACCTGGCGGAATTTTTCGAAAATGAGTTGTTGATCTTCGGGGCGGATGCCGGGTCCGTTGTCGGCGACGCTGACTTCCAGCGCCTCGCCCAGCACCCTTAGCCGCACCCGCACTTCACCGCTGCCCGGGGTCAGGAATTTGACCGCGTTGGACAACAGATTCAGCATCACTTGAATCAGCCGGTCGCGATCGGCCAGTATCAGCGGCGAGTTCTCGGGCAGATCGACGATGACCTGCGCTTCTTTCTCGCGGAAAAGCTGGCTGGTGGCGGCAACGGACCGGTCGATCACTTCCGTCAGATCGAGCTCACAGCCGTTCCAGTCGGCCCGGCCGGACTCGATCTTGGCCAGATCCAGCGTCTGGTTGATCAGCCGCGTCAGGCGCTCGGTCTCGCTGACCACCAGACCGAGAAAACGCTGCCGGTCGGCCAGATGCATCTTCGGATCGTCGTGCAGCAATTCCGAAAAAGCGCGGATCGACGTCAGCGGCGTGCGCAGCTCGTGCGTCACCGAGGACATGATGTCATCCTTGACGCGATCGAGTTCCTTGAGCCGCTCGTTGGCTTCCTGCAATTCCGTCGTCGCCGCCTGCAACTGACGCGATTTGCGCTCCAGTTCGCGGCTGTAGGAGCGCAACTGCGAGGCTTCGTCGAGGATGTTCATCACTTCTTCGATGCTCAAGGGTTCTTCCTTGGCCACCGAGGCGACCATCACCCGCGCCGAGGCGCTGCCGATGGCGCCGGCGAGCAGGGACTCGGCAAACTGCACCAGACGGGCGTCCGCCTCCATTTCGTCGGCGCTGCCGGCACCGTGCCGCTTGGCGAAGGCGGCGAACGCCGTTTGTGCCCGGCCCGGCCCGAGAAAGCGCCCGACCAGATCCCGCAGATCGCCCACCCGCGCGCGGCCACGCCACAACGCCGCGCCGCGTTGGCCGGTGTCCTTCAGGGCATCGACGAAAACCGTCGCCTGCGTCGCCTCGGCGACCATCGGTGGCCGCAGCAGCGAAACGCCGACATAAGCCCCGATATTGGCGAAAAAACTCCAGAACAAACAATGCGATATTTCGTCAACACCAGTCAGTCCGAACAATTGTTGCGGCCGCAGGAGATCGATTCCGAACAGCCCTTGGGTAAGGAAATCGGCGGGCAGCCAGCCGGACTTGGCGAACGACGGCAGCAACAGGGTGTAAGCCCAGACCAGGAAGCCCGCCGACAAGCCGGCCATCGCCCCGCCACGGGTACCGCCGCGCCAGTACATGCCGCCGATCAGCGCCGGCGCGAACTGCGCCACCGCCGAAAAACTGATCAGGCCGATGGCCACCAGCGCATAGGCCTCGCCGGCGAGACGGAAGTACAGGTAGCCGAGCAACAGAATGAGCGCAATGGCGCCGCGCCGAATCGTCAGCAACAAGCGCGACAGATCGCGTGAGTCGTCCAGCAGGGTTTTGTGGGAACGCAGCAGCAGCGGCATGACCAGGTCGTTGCAGACCATGGTCGACAAGGCAATGGTTTCGACGATGACCATGCCGGTGCCGGCCGACAGCCCGCCGATGAACACCAGCAGCACCAACCCTTCATGCCGGAGCGCCATCGGCAGCGTGAGCACGAAGGTATCGGCATCGACGCCCTGCCCCGCGAAATGCAGCAGGCCGCCAAGCGCGATCGGCAGCACGAACAGATTGATCAGCAACAGATATAAGGGAAAAAGCCACGCCGCGCGCCGGAGATGTTCTTCATTGACGTTTTCGACGACGGCGATCTGAAACTGCCGCGGCAGAAAAAGCAGCGCCATCGCCGAGAGGAACAACAGCGAAAACCAACTGGTATAGCCTTGACCGGAAGGCACCGCGCCGAGAAGTTGCCGGAGCGACGGATCGTCGAGCGCGCGCTGAAAAATGTCGCCGAAACCGTTGTACATGCCATAAGTGACGAAAACGCCGACGGCGGTGAAGGAAACCAGCTTGACGCAGGATTCCAGGGCGATCGCCGCGACCATGCCTTCGTGCCGCTCGGTGGCGTCGAGATGCCGCGTTCCGAAAACGATGGTGAACGCGGCGAGGATCAGGGCCACGTAAAAACTGATGTCGGCCGCGACGGAGGTTGTCGCGCTGCGTCCCGGCATCACGATATCCGGATAGCCGAGCAGCAGGCTGATCGAACTGGACACCGCCTTGAGTTGCAGGGCGATGTACGGAATGACGCCGACCACGGCGATGATCGTCACCAGCCCGCCCAGACGGTGGCTTTTGCCGTAGCGCGAGGAAATGAAGTCGGCGATCGACGTGATGCGGTTGGCCTTGACGATACGAATCATCTTCAGCAACAGAAACCAGCCGAGCGCCATCACCAGCGTCGGTCCGAGATACACCGGCAAGAAACCGATGCCCGACACCGCCGCCCGCCCGACGCTGCCATAGAAGGTCCAGGTGGTGCAGTAGACGGCCATCGACAAGGCATAGGTGCTGGGATTGGCGATAAGCGACCGCCCCCGGTCGGCGCGCTGGTCGCCCCACCAGGCCACCGCGAACAGCAGGCCGAGATAGACCAGCGAAACGGCAATGATCACCGACAGATCGAGCATGGCCGTCGCCTATCGGACGTGCCGCTCGATCGCCCAGGCGATCAAGGCGATGACCATCGCCCAGGCGAAGAAAACATAACCGTAAATGAGAGGAATGCCGGCGATGGCCGCGTGCCGGTCGAACAGCGACAAGAGCGGATAGTTGAACAACACGCAGCCCACCAGGAATGCCGCCGCCAATCGATCGCCCGCGAGTATCCTACGATGCATTTTCTCCTCCTTTTGTCGACAGTCGCCGGCGCCTCGCCGCGCTTTGCAGGCGGTGGTGGTGCCGTGCCGCTTCTCCTCTGGATGCACACCCGAAGACTTGCCCGGCACTTCGACAACATGCCCGGGACACCCGGCCGAGGCGATCGCTTTCCCGGAAGGCGAACGATGAAAGGCCGTTCGTCGGACGAAGGATTCGCGGTTTCGGCGCGGTTGTTTCGTGTTTTGTTATGTTCTCGCCCCGCATTGTCGGCAATCGGATGCTGCGACGCAATACCTTCCACCCGAATCGGTGCATCGACGGTTCGTCCGACAGCCGCTTCGTGCGTCCTAACGACGCATTTTCGGCGGTTGATACATGAGCGATGCGTCGGCGCTCCGGCGGGCTAGCAACCGAACGTCCAATGCTCGATTTTCGATTGACCTTGGCGCCCGCGCGCGGTAATACTTTGTTAAGCCTTGCCATTTCCATCTGAAAGCTGCCATGTCCAAAACGGCCAAGATCCTCGTCACCCTGCTACTGCTGGTCGTTTTCGCCGGCTCGCTCGCCCTGGCCTGGCGCGAACAGCGGGCGACAGCGGAGAGCCGGCCGCCGGGAGCCGCCAGCACGCCCCTTGAAGGCGTGATAGCGGTCGACGTCGAACCTTTTTTTCAGGATGAGCGGGTGCGGAAAATCCTGGCCGCCCATCGTCTGCCGGTACAAGTGCTACGCATGGGCAGCCGCGACATGCCCGGCAAGGTGGCCACCGGCACGCCGCCGGATTTCCTCTTCGCCAGCGGCGTCGTGGCGGCCAACGAGATCGTCGAGACGGCACGCAAGGCCAACATCGCGGTCACGCAGGTCGCGCCGTTCCATACCCCGCTGGTCGTCGCTTCCTGGGAGCCGATTGCCGGCATCCTAGTCGCCAATGGCTTGGCCGCGCCCATGCAGCCGCGCGTGTACAGCCTGAACATGGCCGGACTGACCGAGACGATGCTGGCCAAGAAACGCTGGCGCGACCTTCGGCAAGCGAACGCCTACGAGGTGTCTCGCGCGGTCCTGGTTTCCACCACCGATGTGCGGCGCAGCAACTCGGCGGCGATGTACCTGGCGTTGACCGGCTACGCGCTGACCGGCGAAATCATCGACAACCGCGCCACCGCGCGCGCTACCGCCGCCCGGCTGGCGGAGCTGTTCAAGCGTCAGGGCTTTCAGGAAAACTACGTGAATGGCAATTTCGACGACTACGTGGCCATCGGCATCGGCAAGGCGCCACTGGCTTTCATCTATGAAAATCAGTTGGTTAGTCATGCAATGACGAAAAAAGGCATCAGCGCCGACATGGCGTTGCTCTACCCGAAACCGACCATCGTCAACAAGGTGGTCTTCGTCGCCACCAACGAACGCGCCAAGGCGCTTGGCGAATTGCTGGCCTCCAACGCGGAATTGCAGGGCATCGCGATCGATCACGGCTTTCGTACCGCCGATACCGACCGTTTCGTCAATGCCGTCAAACCGACCGGCCTGGCCGTTCAACCGCGGATCGTGGACGTGGTGGACCCACCATCGGCCGGGGTGATGGCCGAAATGATCGATGTGGTTAGCAAGGAGATGACTCAATGAGTGCCCACCGTTGGCTCGCGGCGGCGGCCGCCATTTGGCTGTTGGCGACCGGTTGCGGCCGTCAGGACACTTCCACCGGCCGTTCGGCGGGTTCCGACGACGCCGGCGCACCCGTGTTCCGGGTGCTGGCGACCAGCGATCTGCGCGATGCATTGCCCTTGCAGGAGATGGTCGAGAAAGCCACCGGTGTGAAATTGCGCTTCACGTTCGGCGGCACCATGGAAAGCACCGAGGCGGTGCTCGCCGGAAAGGCCGACGCCGACGCGGCGTGGTTCGCCAACGCCAGATACCTGCTATCGGACGCCCAAGGCCAGAGTCGCGTCAAATTGCAGGAAAAGATCGCCCTCTCGCCGATCGCCGTCGGCGTCAGCGAATCGGCGGCCAATCAACTCCACTGGACCGACCCGGCCATCGCCGACCGGCTAACCTGGAAAGACATCGCCGCCGCCGCCAAGGCCGGCAAGCTGACCTATGCGCTGTCCAATCCCGCCACGTCCAACCAGGGGTTCATGGCGTTGATGGGCGTCGTCGCCGCCACCAGCCAGAAAGCCGAGGCGCTGACCGCCGCCGATGTCGACCGCCGGGCCATTGCCGACTTCATCAAGGGCTACAAACTGCCCGGCGACAATTCGAGCGATCTGTCGGAGCAGTTCATTGCCCAGCAGGGCACGCGGGTGAACGCCTTCATCAACTACGAGAGTTGGTTGCTGTCGCTCAACGCCTCCGGCCGGCTGCGCGAGAAACTGACGCTGATTTACCCGCGCGAGGGAGTCAGCACCGCCGACTACCCGCTGTTGTTGTTGAACGACGCCCGACGCGCCGATTATCTGAAAGTGGTCGATTACCTCAAAAGCGAACCCGCGCAACTGTGGCTTGCCCGGCAAACCTTGCGGCGCCCGATCAAGCCCGAACTCGCCGCTCGCGTCAGCGAACTGCCGTCGCACACCGGCCTGCGCGTCGAACTGCCCTTCTCCACCGACCGGGCGCTGGCCGATGGCCTGATCGACGCCTATCTCAACGAATTCCGCACCCCGATCGCCAGCACCTTCGTGCTCGACACCAGCGGCAGCATGGCCGGCGCCACGCGTCGTGGACAGTTGGTACAGGCCATCCACTACATCGCCGGCGCCGACAATTCGCTCACCGGTCGCATCGCCAAACTCACCAGCCGGGAAAAACTGTGGTTGCTGCCGTTCGCCGACCAGCCCCGGCAGCGCACCGCGTTCACCGTTCCCGCCGGCTCGCCGCCGGCGCGGGGCGTGCAGTCGGTAGCCGACAGCAAGGCCAAACAACAAGTGTTGGCCGAAGTGCGTGACTACGCGGACGGTTTGCGGATGACCGGCGGCACGGCGCTGTACGACGCCGTTTATCTGGCACTGGTGGAAATGCTCGAAGAACAGAAAAAGAATCCCGACTACCGTTACTCGGTGGTGGCTTTCACCGACGGTGAAAACAATCAGGGCCGCGGCCTCGCCCGTTTCAAGGCCGATTACGCGGCGCTACCCGAGGACGTGCGCGGCATCCCGGTGTTCATGGTGCTCTATGGCGAAGCCCGGGAGGCCGATTTGAAGGCGTTGGTGGCCACGACCGGCGGCAAGGTGTTCGACGCCCGCAACACGCCGCTGTACCGCGTGTTCCGTGACATCCGGAGTTACCAGTGACCGTTCTTTGGCGCCTGCTCAACGCGCCGGCCAACTGGTGCGGCCTGCTGCTGGCCAGCGCGGTGCTGCTGCTCCAGGCGAACGGTCTGCTCGGCCTGCCCGGCTTCGCGATCGCCCTGCTCGGCTACGCCGCCGGTTTCGTCGGCGGCGGCTTGTGGCTGGGTTTTCCGGCCTGGCGCGATCCGGTGGGGTCAGCGTGCCTCGATGACCAGACAGACGACAAGAACGATGCCCGTCAAGCGATGGAAAACGCGCTCGCCGCCGTGCGGCAAGGAATCGCCAGCCACCCCGAGCAGCGTTTTCCCGCCGCCCTGCGCAACCGCGTGTTGACCTTGTGCCGGTCGCTGGATGAACTGCTGCGCCAGTGGGAATCGTCGCGCGGCACCCTGTCGCTCCAGGACGGCTTCGACGCCCGCCATATCGCCACCCGCTACCTGCCCGACGCGCTGAACGCCTATCTGTCGATTCCGGCGCCCTACGCCGCCGAGCGGCGGCTGGACAACGGCAAGACCGCCCAGGAGACCTTCAAGGACACGCTGGCGGAGCTAGAAGACAAGGTGCGGGAACTCGCCGACGATCTGGCGGCGCAGGATGCGCAAGCCTTTTTGCAACACTCGCGCTTTCTTCGCCGCAAATTCGCCGAAAATCCGTTGACCGAAATGCCGGCCCTGGACTTGCCGCCGCCGGAGAACCTCTTGCCGCCGCGTCGGGAAGGCTGAACGGAAGAACGCGAGGGCGCGGCGGTGACCACGCTCGGTGTAAACTCCCCTCCGCCGTCCACCTCGCTCCGCGCTACCCGATGAACCCCGCCATCCTGTTGATCGAAGACGATCGCCCCATCGCCGAAAACGTCGTTCTCGCCCTGGCGCGGGACAATCTCGATTGCCGGCATGTCACGCTGGCCGCCGAAGGACTGGCGTTGTTGCGCGACGGCGGTTTCGACCTGCTGATTCTCGACGTCGGCCTGCCCGACGCCAACGGCTTCGATGTCTGCCGCGCCTTGCGCGGTTTTTCCGACCTGCCGGTGATCTTCCTGACCGCTCGCTCCGACGAGATCGACCGCGTCGTCGGCCTGGAAATCGGCGCCGACGATTACGTTCCGAAACCGTTCAGCCCGCGCGAGCTGGCGGCGCGAGTGAAGAGCATCCTGCGCCGGGCGCGCGGCAACGGCCACGGCGCCATCGGCGTGGCGCCGTCCTCCGGCCCGGCTTTCCTGCGGGTCGATGAGGAACGCGCCTGCATCGCCTGCCGTGGCCAGACGCTGGAACTCAGCCGCAGCGAATACCTGATGCTCAAGCTGCTGGCCGCGCGACCGGAAAAAGTCTTCAGCCGCGCCGAACTGATGGATGCCGCCGGGTTGGCCGAAGCCAGCCTGGAGCGCTCGGTCGACACCCATATCAAGAGCCTGCGCGCCAAGCTGGCGGCATGCGCGCCGGATGTCGACGCCATCCGCACCCATCGCGGGCTGGGCTACAGCCTGGTCCGGGCGAAGGCGTGAATTTCTTCGTCCGCTTCTTCGTCGGTTACGTGCTGGTCGCCGCCGTCGCCGTGTTGCTGGCGATGAAACTGTTTACCGATCAATTCGTTCCGGGCGTTCGCCAGTCGGTCGAGGAAACCTTGCTGCAAACCGCCAACCTGCTGGCCGAAATGGCGCGGCCGATGCGCGGTCACACGGGCGTCGACAGCATCGAAGCGGTGTTCCAGGCTTACGAAAAAAGACGCTTCGAAGCGCGCATCTACGGCGTGTTGAAGAACGACCCCGATCTGCGCGTCTACGTCACCGATCACACCGGCCGGGTGGTTTTCGACAGCCGGGGCCGCGACACCGGTCAGGACTATTCCGCCTGGCAGGATGTCGCCCGCACCCTCAAGGGCCAATACGGCGCCCGCACCACTCGCGAGAACGATTACGACCGTAACAGTAGCGTGATGTACGTCGCCGCGCCCATCGTCCAGGACGGACGGATTGCCGGCGTGCTGTCCGTGGGCAAGCCTGCCCGCTCGTTCCAGAGTTTCATCGACCTCGCGCGCGACAAAGCCTGGCAATCCGCCTTGTGGCTGTTCGCCCTGGCGCTGTTGCTGGCGCTCGGCTTTTCGTTCTGGATGACGCGCGATCTGCGCCGGCTGGTGCTTTACGCCACCGAAGTGAGCAGCGGCAAGCGCGACCGCATTCCCATCGAAGGACGTAGCGAACTGCGGCGTCTGGCGCAGGCGCTGGAACATCTGCGCGCCGAACTCGATGGCAAGGCGCATGTCGAGAAGGTGTCGCAGCTGTTGGCGCACGAACTGAAAAGTCCCATCGCCGCCATCGGCGGCGCCATCGAGCTGTTGCAGGACGAAACCGATCCCGCCCGCCGCGATCGCCTGCAAAGCAACATCGCCGGCGAAACCGCGCGCCTGCAACGGATCGTCGAAGGCGTGCTCAATCTGGCGCGGGCCGAGAATCGCGGTCGCCTCGACGAGGTGGACGATTTACCGCTCGACGATCTGCTGCGCGACGTGCTGGCGACGCGCGAGGCGCGTTTGACGGCCAAATCGCTGCGCGTCGATGCAGACCTGCAACGCGTGCGTGTCCGCGGCAGCCGTTTCCTGCTTCGGCAGGCGCTGACCAATCTCGTGGATAACGCCATCGACTTCAGCCCCGATGGCGGCGCGCTGCATCTCCGTCTGACGGAAACGGAAAACGGCGTCCGCCTGGAACTGAGCGATCAAGGGCCGGGAATTCCCGATTACGCCCTGCCGCGCCTGTTCGAGCGTTTTTATTCGCTGCCCCGCCCGGACACCGGCGAACGCAGCAGCGGACTGGGACTCAATCTGGTCCGCGAGGTGGCCCGTCTCCACCGGGGCACCATCGAATTGCACAACCAGGCGTCGGGCGGCACCCTGGCGCGCCTGACGCTGCCAGCGAAAATCCTCACCTAATCTCCGCGCAAACCTCACGGAGCGCCCACGGTCACGCGGCACACTCCCGGCACCTCATAACCGGAGTACGCCATGAACAAAGCCCTCGCCTACAAACTTCTCACCCTGATCCTGCTGGCCCTCGTTCTAGCTTTCGCGGTGATGAAAGTGGAGTGGAAGGTTCAGGAACGCGCCGCGATGCGCGACGGCGCGGTACGCGACATCGCCGATCAATCCGCCCATGCGCAGCAACTGGTCGGGCCGCTGCTGCTGATCTCGTGCAGCGAGCGGCGCGAGGTGGTCGACACCGACGACAAGGGGAAAACCCGTCGCCGCCAAATGAGGCAGGATTGCTCGCGCCTGATTCGACCGGCACAGATCAACGGTCAGGGTTCCCTCAACGTCACCGAACTGCATCGCGGCATCTACAAGGCACGGGTTTACCTGGCCACGCTGGGTGTCCACGCCGTGTTGCCGGCCTTTCAGCCGAAACCCGGCCAGACCCTGGAAGGAGTCAACCTGCTGTTTGGCGTGAGCGATCCGCGCGGCTTGAAAAGCATCGCTCTCGGCACCGCCAGTGGCCAGACCCTGGACGCCCGGCCCGGTGTTCCCGGCGAGGTGTTCGAGCACGGTTTCCACGTGCCGCTCAATCCGGCGCTACTGGAAAAAGGCCTGACACTGGACGCCAAGCTCGAACTCGCCGGCAGCGGTCGTCTGGACTGGGTGCCGCTGGCCGAGGACAACGACTTCAGCCTGCGCTCGGCCTGGCCGCACCCCAGCTTCGACGGCCAGTTCCTGCCGGAAACGCGCACCGTGGCCGCGGACGGCTTTTCCGCCCGTTGGCGGGTCAACGATTTCGCCACCGGCGGCGATCGCCTGCTGAACGGCAAAACCGGCGGCTGGCGGGAGAGCGCGTTCGGCGTATCGCTGATCGATCCGGTGGACGCCTACACCCAGACCGACCGGGCGGTACGCTACGGTTTTCTGTTCGTGCTGCTGACCCTGGGCGGCTTCTTTCTCTTCGAATTGCTCAAGCAACGCCCGGTGCATCCGCTGCAATACTCGCTGATCGGTTTCGCGGTGGTGCTGTTCTTCCTGCTGCTGCTGGCGCTTTCCGAACATACCGGTTTCCCCCTGGCCTATCTGATCGCCGCCGTCGCCTGCGTGGCGATGATCACCGGCTACAGCCGCACGCTGCTGGGAAGCTGGAAAGGCGCGGCCAGTCTGGCGGGCGGCTACGGTCTGTTGTATCTGGGCCTGTACAAACTGCTGGCTTCCGAGGATTACGCCTTGTTGATGGGCGCCTGGCTGATCTTCGGCGTCCTGGCGCTGACGATGTATCTCACCCGCCGCCTGGACTGGCGCAAGGCTGGGCTGCCGATCGCCACCGCCTCCACCACCGCCGCCAACGACTGAGGCACGCGATGTTCATCGCGCACCTGCCCGCCGGTTATCTCTGCGCGCGCGGCCTGGCGAGCCGCGCCGGTGGGTCGATCACGCCGGCCATGGCCCTCGTCGGCATGGTCGGCGGCGTGTTCCCGGATATCGACCTGTTTTACCGCGCCTTCTTCGCCAGCCAGCGCATCCACCATCACCGTTACCCGACCCATCTGCCGCTGGTCTGGCTGGCCATCACCGTCGGCACTGCCCTGCTGCTGCGGGCGGGGCATCCGATCCGTCGCCACGCCGCGATTTTCCTGCTCGCGGTCTGGAGCCACCTGCTGCTCGACAGTGTCGCCGGCGATATCTGGTGGCGGTGGCCGTGGTTCGATCCGCCGTTTTCGCTGGTCAGGATACCGGCGGTCCATTCCCGCTGGTGGCTGAACTACCTGCTGCACTGGACCGCGGTCGTGGAGTTCGGTCTCGTCGGCGTCGCCGCCTATCTGGAATGGTCGCGGCCGGTGTTTTTTGGTCGCTGGCGGCGACCTGCCGCATGAGCCGGCGGCGCTCACGGCACGGCCGGTTTCGGCGTGTCACCGATCAGGCGCACTTCGCGCTGCGGGTAGGGGATTTCGATGCCGTGTTCCTGAAACGCCTGCCAGATCGCCAGATTGATCGCCGAACGAATGCCGCCGCTCCCTTCCTGCGGGTCGGCGATCCAGAACGCGAGATCGAAGTTGATGCCGCTGTCAGCGAACAGGGTCAACAACACCTGCGGCGGCGGCTCGGCCAGCACCCGCGGTTGCGCCTGCGCCGCCTCCTTCATCAAGCGCATCACCAGTTGCAGATCGGCGTTGTAGGCCACTTGCAGCGAAATGACCAGCCGCACCCGGGTATCGGAAAACGACTCGTTGCGGATGATGTTCGAAACCAGATACTCGTTGGGAATGATCACTTCGGTACCGCCAAGCGTGCGCACCACGGTGTAGCGCGCGGTGATGTGCCGCACGACGCCGGACGTGGCGGGGTCGATGGCGATCACGTTGCCGATGCGGATCGAGCGATCGAGCAGGATGATGAAACCGCTGACGTAATTGCTGGCGATTTTCTGCAAGCCGAAACCGAGACCGACCGCCAGAGCGCCGCTGAACACCGACAGCGCGGTGATGTCGATGCCGACCAGCGACAGACTGAGCAACAGCGCGATCACCGACAACACCGCCTTGACCAGCCGGCCGACGACCACGCGCAAGTTGGAATCGAGCGTCTCGTTGGCCGACAGGCGTTTGTCGACGACACCGGACAGCCACAATGCCACCAGGACGGTGCAGATCACGGTGATCAGACCGTTAATCAGGGTCCACAGATCCAGTTTCTGCTTGCCGATGGAAAAAGTGACCTGTTCGAGCATCTCGACGATCGGCTCCGAGAGGCCGCTGATATACAGCGCCAGACACAGCCAGATGGTGGTGGCGATGAAACGCTCGGAGGACACCAGCCAACTGCTCGGCGAAAAGGCGTAGCGCAGAATGTAGATCGCCGCGCGCACCAAGGCCAACGAAGTCATCAACGGCACCGCGAGTTCGAGCAGGCTGACCGGTCCGACATGCCAGAACTTGAACAGCTTGCGGGCGATGAGCACGAACAGCAGCGCCACTAGTGGAAAAAGGATCCGACGCAGGCTCCCCGCGCCGAGCGTGCGCAGCATGCCGTGTTCGGCGGTGGTGTGCGCGATGTCGTGACTGCGCCAGTAGCGTCCCAGCGCCCAGGCGAGCGCCAGACAAGCCGTCAGCGCCAGCACCTGCCAAAGAAAACCGGGATCGCTGAAATCGCTCCAGAGATCGAGCAGCAGCGAAAACATGACTTTTTCGTTCATGTGCGCTCCATCGCCGTCGCGAAAAAAGCGTCGGTGCCATGACGGTGCGGCAACAGACGCAAGCGATCGCCGCAATCGATGGCGATCGCCTGCCGGGCAAGGATTTCCTGCGCCGAACAAACGGCAAATTCAGGATGCGCGGCGAGAAACGCGTCGACGATCGCGTCGTTTTCCGCCGTCAGCAGACTACAGGTCGCATACACCAGTCGGCCGCCCGGCTTCAGCAAGGTCGCCGCCGCCGCCAGGATCGACGCCTGCTTGACCGCCAGTTCGGCCACGCTGGCCGGCGTCTGCCGCCATTTCAGATCCGGATTGCGCCGCAAGGTACCGAGGCCCGAGCACGGCGCATCGACCAGCACGCGGTCGAGCTTGCCGGCCAGACGCCGAATCTTGATGTCGCGTTCGGACTCGATGCGCACCGGATGCACGTTCGACAAGCCGGAGCGGGCCAGGCGCGGCTTGAGTTTGGTCAAACGCTTTTCGTTGACGTCGAAGGCATACAGCCGCCCTTGCGAGCGCATCAGCGCGCCGAGCAGCAGGGTCTTGCCGCCGGCGCCGGCGCAGAAATCGGCAACCATCTCGCCGCGCCGGGGCTGCAACAGGAAACCCAGCAACTGGCTGCCCTCGTCCTGCACTTCGATGCTGCCCTCGACAAATAGTGGGTGCCGGGCCAGCGCCGGCTTGCCGGCCAAACGGATGCCGAGCGGCGAGTAAGGGCACGCGCTGGCGACCAGACCGTCGGCCCGCAACCGTTCCAGCACCGCCGGCCGCGCGCTTTTCTCGGTATTGACGCGCAGATCCAACGGCGCCGGCTGATTGAGCACGTTCGCCAGCTGTTCGAGCTCGTCGGCGACGAAGGCGCCGGACAACGCGTCGTAAAGCCAGTCGGGCAGATCGAGACGCACCGCCACCGGCAGATCCGCCGGCTTGACGGCCTTGGCCGCCGCCAGCCATTTGCTCTCGCTTTCGCTGAGCACCGGTTCGAGCTGCCGCCGGTTCAAGCCCAGCACGCACGCCAGCAAGGCCAGCAGCAGCCGGCGCGACGTGACGTCGTCGCCGCAACGCGCCGTCAGCGAGCGCTTGCGCCGCAGCACGGCGAACACCGTTTCGGCGACGAAGCCGCGATCGGCGTGGCCGAGTTCGCGGTGCTGACGAAAATAGCCGGAAACAACACTGTCCGCCGGGTGCGGCGAACGCAGCAATTCGGCGAGCAAGACTTCGGCATGGCGGAAAACCGCCGGCGTGAAACGGGCGAGAGAATTGGTCGCGGTCATGTCATTCCTAGTTGCCGAGGTCGATGGCCGTGGCCACCTGGACCAGAATATTGCCCTTGCGGTCGACGTGCTGCACTTTAATCGGCAGCATCGCCCGATCATACGCCAGCCACAACTCGGTGGTCGCCACGCCCGGCACACGCAGATGCAGGCAACGGAAAGTGCCGGCGGGCACCGAAACTTCCTGATCGCCGAGCACTTCGAGACGGAAATTGGCGTATTTCTTGCCGGTGGCGATCGGCATGCCGTCACCGCTTTGCAGATGGGCCAGCAGGCTCAACTGGTAGGGAAACGACAGCAAATCCTGTGCGCCGGCATCCAGGGACTGCGGCGGTCGGGCGCCCATTCGCACTTGCCGCCGCGACCAGTCGAATTCCGCTCCCTCGCCGCCGGTGCCGTCCTTGCGGCGGGTGACGAAATGTTCCGGCACCAAGCCGCTGTCGGTCATCCGTCCGCGACTCTCGACATCGATGCGCAAGGGGCGAAAAAAACCGACCATGCCACTGGTTTCGGTGACCGCCGTGATCCGGTAGGCGCCGTTGGCGATTTCCCAGTCGTGAATCGAGGTGCCGACTTGAAATCCCTGATCGCCGCTGTCGACGCGATAACCGATGCGGCCCCTGGCCGGCAGGCGGTCGGCAACGATTGCCGGTGCGCCGGCCGACGCGCCAGACGAAGCGGTCCCAGCATTTTCCGGCACGGAATCCGGCGCCGATGCCGACGCGGATTCCGGCGCCCCGCCAACCGTTTCGGCGGCTGACTCGACCGCTGGCGCCGGCACGGCTTGCGGCGACGGCGTCGCGCTGACGGTTGGCGACGGCGGGTGGGCTGGCGCCTTGCGCGATGTTTTCCGCGGCGTCTGGTGTTTCACCGGCGCGGCCTTGGCGACCGGCGGCGACGCGGCGGGTGCCGGCGGGCGCGGTTTCGGTATTTTCAGTTCGGCGACCAGCGGCGGCGGCTCGGCCGGTTCGGACAACTCGTAATCGGCGCCAAAGAGGACCAGGCCGTGCACGCCGAGCGAGGCCAGGACAGCCAGCAGCAGCGCGACAGGCATCGGCTCGGCCGCCTAGGACGCGCCGACTCGCGCGGCATCGGTCTGGGGCGCGATCAACGCCGCGTCGCTGGCTTGCGCGGTGGCCAGCCGCACGCGTCCGTCCTCGACGCGCAAGCGACCTTCGGCGAACCAGCGCACCGCCAGCGGATAAATACGATGTTCCTGCGCCAGCACGCGCGCGGCCAGAGTGATCTCGTCGTCGTCGTCGAGCACCGGCACGGCGGCCTGCGCCACCACCGGCCCGTGGTCGAGATCGGGCGTGACGAAATGCACCGTGCAGCCGTGGATGCGCACGCCTTCGGCCAGCGCCCGGCGGTGGGTGTGCAGGCCGGGAAACGACGGCAGCAGCGAGGGATGAATATTCAGCAGCCGGCCGTGGTAATGGCGGACGAAAGACTCGCCGAGAATGCGCATGAAACCGGCCAGCAGCACCAGATCGGGAGCGAAAGCGTCTATCGCCTCGCGTAGCGCGCGGTCGAACTCGTCGCGTCCGGCGAACTGCCGGTGGTCGACCACGGCGGTTGGCACGCCATGGGCGGCGGCGGTACGCAAACCGGCGGCATCGGGCCGGTTGGCGATCACCGCGACGATGCGCGCCGACGACAATTCGTTGGCGGCGGCGGCGGCCAGCAGCGACGCCATGTTGCTGCCGCGCCCCGAAATGAGGACCACCACGGACACGCGGGCCATCAGGCGGCCTTTCGCTGTTGCCACCAGCCGATCAGCACCGGCAGCAAGGAAACGGCGATGATCGCCAGAATCACCAGCGTCAGATTCTGCCGTATCCACGGCAAGTTGCCGAACCAGTAGCCGGCCAGGGTCAACGACAGCGCCCAGGCGCCGGCGCCGATCAGGTTGAAGAACGTGAATTTGGCGTAATTCATCGCTCCGACGCCGGCGACGAAGGGCGCGAAGGTGCGAAACAGCGGCAGGAAGCGAGAAATCACCAAGGTCTTGCCACCGTGCCGCTCATAAAACGCATGTGTTTTTTCCAGCGCCGCCTTGTTGAAAAAACGCGATTCTTCCCACTGAAAAACCTTCGGCCCAAGAAAACGGCCGATCTGGTAATTGAGCATGTTGCCAAGCGTCGCCGCAGCGACCAGCACGGCGAGCAGGATGGCGATGTCCATGCCGCCCAGCGCCGCCAGCGCGCCGGCGACGAACAGCAGCGAGTCGCCGGGCAGGAAAGGCGTGACCACGAAACCGGTCTCGCTGAAAATGATCGCGAAGAGAATGGCGTAGATCCACGCGCCATGGTTCTGCGCCAGCGCGGCAAGGTGAACGTCGAGGTGCAGAACGATGTCGATGAAGCTGCTGAGGTATTCCATGGCTGGCGGGGAAGAACGGCAAGCCGCGATTTTACCGGAAGCCGGACCGGTATAATCGCGGCATGCCTGAAACAATCCACCTGCTGCCCGATCTGCTGATCAGTCAGATCGCGGCCGGCGAAGTCGTCGACCGACCGGCATCGGTGCTCAAGGAACTGCTCGAAAACGCGCTCGATGCCGGCGGTTCGACCCTTCAGATCCAGCTCGAGGAGGGCGGTGTCAAGCGGATCCGCCTCGGCGACGACGGCCGCGGCATCGCCCGCGACGAACTGGCGCTCGCCCTCACCCGCCACGCCACCTCCAAGATCGCCTCGCTGAGCGACCTGGAAAATGTCGCCACGCTCGGTTTTCGCGGCGAAGCGCTGGCCTCGATCGCCGCCGTCGCCCGCGTTGCCATCACCAGCCGCCAGAACGGCGCGCCTCACGCCTGGCGCCTGGTTGGCGAAGCCGACGCGAGACCGGAACCGGCGGCGTTGGCCGTCGGCACGGTCGTTGAGATGCGGGATTTGTACTACAACACCCCGGCGCGGCGAAAATTCCTCAAGTCCGAGCAAACCGAATTCGCCCACTGCGCGGAAACCGTCAAACGGATCGCCCTGGCGCATCCCGCGGTCGCCTTCACCTTGTCGCATAACAGCCGCGTCAACCTGCACCTGCCGCGAAGCGACGCTCACAGCCGCGCCGGCGCTGTTCTCGGCGACGATTTTCTTGCCGAATCGCGCGCCCTCGACGTGCAGGCCGGGCCGCTGCGCGTCTTCGGCTATTGCGCCCTGCCCGCCTACTCCCGACCGCGCGGCGACGCCCAATACTGTTACGTCAACGGCCGTTTCGTGCGCGACAAGGTGCTCGCCCACGCCCTGCGCGAGGCCTACCGGGATCTGCTGCACGGCAGCCGCTACCCGGCGTACTGCCTGTTCGTCGACATCGATCCGGCGGCCGTGGACGTCAATGTCCATCCGCAAAAAACCGATGTCCGCTTTCGCGACGCGCGCTCGGTGCATCAGTTCGTCTTTCACGCCGTGCAACGCCTGCTCGCCAACCCGCTGAGCGCAGAGGCGCCGGTCGGCCACTCGGCCCCGCCGCTTCTCGTCCCTTCCGCGAATTCCGCCGCTTTCGAAAGGGACGGCGAGAACGATGACCGCGGCGCCGGTGGCGGCAACCCGCGCCCGACTCCCTTTTTCCCGCCCCACGGCGCTTTCCAGCCCGCCTTGCGCGTTGGCGAACGCGTTGGCGAACGCGTCGGCGGCGACAGCTATCTGGCCTTCGCGCGTGCCGCGTTGCCGGCAAACAGCGACAACACCGCCGCCGAAACGGCGTGGAGCGACGACGGCGATGCCGCGCCGCCGCTCGGTTACGCCCTCGCCCAACTGCACAGTATCTATATCCTGGCCCAGAACGCGCGCGGACTGGTGATCGTCGACATGCACGCCGCGCACGAACGCATCCTTTATGAAAAGCTCAAACAGGCGTTCGACGAACAGCGCATCGCCACCCAGGGTCTGCTGATTCCAGCGGTGTTCAGCGCCGACGACATCGATCTCGCCACCACCGAGGAACACGCAGACGCCCTGAGGCGGCTCGGCTTCGATCTGGCGCCGCTGGGGCCTCGGCAACTGGCGGTGCGCGGCGTGCCGGCGTTGCTGGAGGCGGCCGACCCCGCCGCGCTGGCGCGCGCGCTGCTCGCCGACTTGCGCGAGCATGGCGTCAGCCAGGCGCTCACCGCCCACCGCGACGCGCTGCTCGGCACTCTCGCCTGCCATGGCGCGGTGCGCGCCCGGCGCCTGCTGTCGATACCCGAAATGAACGCCCTGCTGCGGCAGATGGAAGCAACCGAGCGTTCGGGCCATTGCAACCACGGTCGCCCGACTTGGGCGCAAATGAGCCTGGCCGAACTCGACCAGCACTTCCTGCGCGGTCGATGAACGGTTCATCGTCACCCACGCCACCCCTGCCGCCGGCGATCCTGCTGATGGGTCCCACCGCCAGCGGCAAGACGGCGCTGGCGCTGCGACTGGCCCGCCGCTTTCCCGTCGACTTGATCAGCGTGGACTCGGCGCAAGTCTTCCGCGACATGAACATCGGCACCGCCAAGCCCGACGCCGCGACGCTGGCCGACTTCCCGCACCGCCTGCTCGACCTGCTCAGCCCGGAAGACGCCTACTCGGCGGCGCGCTTCTGCCGCGACGCTCTGGAGGCCATGGCCGAGATCACCGCGCGCGGCCGCGTGCCGCTGCTGGTCGGCGGCACCATGCTGTATTTCAAGGCGCTGATCGACGGGCTGGTCGACCTGCCGCAAGCCGACGCCGCCACCCGCGCGGCCATCGACCGCGACGCCGCCGAACGCGGCTGGCCGGCGCTGCACGCCGAACTGGCCCGGCACGACCCGCTCACCGCCGCCCGCCTGCACACCACCGACTCGCAGCGCATCCAGCGCGCACTCGAAGTCTTCCGCCTCGGCGGGCGACCGCTCTCCGAACTCCTGGCCGGCGGCGGCAGTCCGCCGCCCTACCGCTTCGTCGCCATCGGCCTGCTGCCCTCCGAGCGCGGCATTCTCCACCAACGCATCGCCGAACGTTTCGAGGCCATGCTCGCCGCCGGACTGGAAGACGAAGTCAGCGCGCTACGCGCGAAATACCGCCTGCACGCCGGCCTGCCGGCCATGCGCTGCGTCGGCTACCGGCAAGTCTGGGACGTGCAGCACAATCTGGCGCCGCGCCACGAACTGCGCGAGCGCGGCATCCACGCCACCCGCCAACTCGCCAAACGGCAGATCACCTGGCTCAACAACACCCTGCGGCCGCGAACCGTCGATTGCCTGGCCCCCGATCTCGACACCCGCGTCCTCCGGCAGCTTGACCCTTTGTTCGCCTGAACGACCGCCGGCCGCGCCCCACACGGCTGAAAAACCGCTCCCGACACCGCCACGCCCTTCGCGCGGAGTGGCTTGTCGCCCGCTGCGATCTGTCGTCTAATTCAATATCGCTAGACGCGACATATTCTCTAGTCACTGCATCTCCGCGTTTTTCGGCAGACGCAGAAAAACACCGTGAGCGGGCGCAAGCCGACTTAATCAACCCATTATTTGTCGAGGAGTTATCATTATGAAAATTGCTTCTTTTTCAGCCGTTGCCGCTGTACTTCTAATTTCAGGTTGTGCATCCGTGGAAATGTCTCCGAAGGCAGATTCCGATAAAGCAAAGGAGTTCAACCCGCCAAATCAAGGCACCGCCGGCGTCTACATTTATCGCGACAGCTTCATCGGAAAAGCACTCAAGAAAGACATATGGATTGATAAGAAATGTGTTGGCGAGAGTGCGCCAGATGTATTTTTCTATACTGAAGTTGAAGGCGGGAAGTTTCACAAGGTCGACACTGAGTCAGAGTTTTCTCCAAACACATTAGAATTGATGTTCGAAGCCGGGAAAAACTATTTCATTCGGCAGTTTATTAAAATTGGCGTAATTGTTGGTGGCGCGGGTCTCGAGCAAGTTACTGAAGAACAAGGGAAAAAAGATGTCGTTAAACTGGAAATGGCGAAGCCTGGTAAATGTAGCGCATCGCCACAATAGATGCGATTCACGGGCACCTCGAATAACCCCATATCTACAGTAAATCCTAGCGCGCGGCGATGGCCGCGACTGGATTCGGTTCAATTTCTCCGACAACGCACCGACTTTTCTGGCGGCGTTGTCCCCTTTTTGCTTTGAACCGCCTCGGGCACCGGCGATTCGGCCCCTTTCAGGCGTCAGAAGGCCTTGATTCCAGCCGCTTCAAGTGTCGCAGACCGCCAAGGGGCGTCGAGGATCTGTCCGCCGCGTGCGATGACGCCCTTTTCGGGCAACTGCGCCGAGATGCTGTCGAATCGGGCTTTCGATCCCGCGCCACCGATCCGGCTTTCGAAGGTCCACACCGTGGTACGGTTCGGGATATTCGCCACGTTCGCGAGTCCACAGACGCGCTTGTCGCTCATGCGGTCGAGCAACGGGGATTCCATTTGCTCATCGGACAGGTTGCACAGTCGCTTCAGAACCGGAATTCGCGCCATCGTCTCGGTCGGGCGCGGTACCACCCGACCAAGCTCGACCTCCAACCCCACAAAGTCGATTTGCGACTCGATCTCGACCAGCGGGTCGCCGAGGGAGTCGATCTTCTTGCGGTGGTGTTCGTCAGCAAATAGGCCGGCCTTGGCGGCGCTACGCGATTTCATCATTTCAAGATGCAGCGGAATTCAGGACGTTGTGATTTTGCCAATGGCAGGCGAACCGAGGTTTTTCGAGACTCCCTTTAATTCATCGAACCGCCGGATAGGTGACCCGTTCGTCCGGTGGTATGGGAGGGAGGGGCCGCGAGGCTTCTTTCTATCCCGATTAGAGTTCGCATGAATCGCCCTTTAGGACACTCCAATGAAAAAAGTAGCCGCGATCTTCTGTATCTTCGTTTCATCGCTATCTTTTGCCTCTCAAATGTTGGAGAGCGATTTCACCCAGTACTTTACAAATCGCGCGTCTGAGGTGTTGAAAGATGTTCAATTTCGGGTTTTGCGCCCGCTCCAAGTGAATTCCAAGGATGTGAACGGGTACGAGCTAACAATCTTCCTAGACAATGCGTATGCGCAGTACAGGTCTGTTCCAGACAACCTACGCTCCATAGTCGATAGCCACATTCAGTCAATTAGATCGCAGCGTGATCTACTAGGCGCAAAAACTGCGAAATCAATATTTGGCGTCGTCAAGCCCGCTGACTATCTCATCACCGTGAGACGACAACTGACCCAAGCGGGATTGGGCGACAAAGAACTGCCTCTTGTATTCGAACGAGTTAACGACGAACTGTACGTCTTCTATGTCTTCGACAGCGACAATGGCATACGTATGATCACTAAGAAGGACTTGGCAGAGATCAAGGTCGCTGAGACAACGATTCGCTCAATTGCAACCCAGAACCTCAGCACATACTTTGACAAGAAAGGGGTAACAATTCGCCCGTTGGACAAGATTGGGAACGCGAAGGTGTACTTGGTGTCTCTCGACGAGAACTACGAAGCATCAATACTTCTTCTGAGTAAGTACTGGAACAAACAAACATTTGACGTTCGGGGACAGCTAGTGGCGTTCGTTCCAGCTCGAAACATGGTTCTCGTAACTGGCGCGGGGGATTCAGAAGGAATGCGCATTGCCGGGTATCTGGCAAGCAGTGCCTTCAAGGAAGCCGGATACGCGATTAGTCCCAAGGGATTCGTTAATGAAGCCGGTAGTTGGAAGGTATACAAGCCCTCTCAAGAAACACATTCCAACTAATTGAAGCGAAACAGAGAAACCAAAAGGGTCGGAGACATGTGGAAAAGACGGTGGCGCGGAAACGGGAAATGTCTTTGACCCTTTGGCCGAGTGCGGGTGGAGCGTGTCCGCCTCACGAAAAGATGGAGTTTCCTTTTAACCGTGAGCGGCTTGGGCATTCAGCGGTCGCGGGGTTCGGCGCGAGGAAATTTTTATTTCCCCTTTTTCGGTGGGAAAGCACACCACGCTTGTCCAGCGAGCGCCATCGCCTGCGCCGATCTGGCGGCTCGTCGCCGACGACGAGCACCGACAATCCGCTCATACCGGCGTCCAGGGCAAATCGATTGCCGCGCGGTAGCGGCCGGGACTAATAGGGCCGGCGGAGAATCGCCCCTCCTCGCCAAAGCGGGTACGCAAGCGTTCCGCGACATTTTTGAGTCCGATTCCCATTCCTGGCGGTCGCGAGCCTCCAGTATCTGGGGACGGCATGTCGTTCTCCACCCATAGATGTAGCCGATTCCCATCGCGGTGCGCATGCAGGACGATCCTTACCTGTCCACGTAGCGCACCCACGCCATGTTTGATGGCGTTCTCGATCAACGGTTGCAAAATCAGGCTCGGCACCCGCGCGCCGCGTACATCCTCGGCCATATCGATGCTGAAATCCAGGCGGTCGGAGAAGCGTTCGCGCTCGATTGCCAGATACTCTTCCTGCAACGAAAGTTCATCCGCCAAGGGCACATCGTGCATCGGATCGAGCGACAACGTGGTACGTAAGAACGTGGACAGCGACAACACCATGTGCTTGGCGTGCATCGCCGAGCCTTCCTCGATCAGTCCGGTAATGGAGTTCAGGGTATTGAACAGGAAGTGCGGGTTTACCTGATAGCGTAGCGCGCGCATCTGCGCCGTCAGCGCTTCTTCGCGCACGGTCGCCAGGCGTCGCGCACGATCGCTGAGTTCGAAGCCGAAAACCAAGGTAATGAGCAGGCATGACCAAGCGAAGAACAGCGATGCGCCATGGGCCGTGTCGTAACCGAACTCTTTCCAGTCCAGGACAGAGGGTTGCGGCCAACGATAAACGCTATCGACCACATGGCCGAAGATCGCCCAGACCGGCGCCGCCAGAAGAGAGAGAACGAAAGACGCGCCAATCAGCAAAGGGAGCGAATTTTCGGATGAGTGCGCCGCAATCGACCGTTCATACACGCGGAACAGCAATGCCGAAATGCCCGTGGTCACTAGGGGGCACGACGCATAGAGCAACAGTTTTCCCGTGCCGGATTCAATTGGACCCGTGCCCGCCAGACCCCACAGCAGGCCCAAGAATATAAACACACCGCTCCAATAGATCAGGCTGAAGCGGGTGGTGGCCTGACGAATACCGCAAATGTCGGATGATTGCTTTGTCACCGAGCCTCCCGGACGCAAATCGGCTTCATGCGTGGCGCCATCCCCATGGCGAAGTGGAAAATTGGAAAAGCGAAAAAACGCATACGGTCTGGGACGATGCGGAATCAGCCGTGCAGGCGATCCAGACGCAAGCGTTGCCGGTCATCGAAAAGACGACGCGCCGCCAGCCCGACCGCGACGGCGGTGCCGAAACCGGTGCCGCCGGCGATCAGAAACATCACCAGAATCTGGTAATTCACCGCCTCGACCGGCGGCGTGCCGGCAAGAATCTGGCCGGTCATCATCCCCGGCAGGCTGACGATGCCGGCGGCCGACATGGCGTTGATGATCGGAATCAGCCCCACCCGGATCGCGTCGCGGCGACTGTCGGCGATTGCTTGTCGCCAATCCTGCCCCAGCGCCAGACGGGTTTCGATCGCCGCGCGCCGTGTCGTCACCTCCTGCGCCAGCCGGTCCATCCCCAGCGCGATGCCATTCATGGTGTTGCCGAGAACCATGCCAAGCAAGGGAATGGCGTATTGCGGCGCGTACCACGGCGTGGCGTCGATCACCAGTAGCAAGGCCAGTAACGTGACGACGAACGAGGAGACGAACATCGACAGGGTGCCGACGCCGAAGCCCCAGGCGCCGCGCAGTCGCCGCTTTTGCCGGACCATTACCTCGCGCCCGGCCACCGCCAGCATCGTTGCCGCCATCAGCGCCACCCAAGGCAGGCTGGCGTTCGCGAACAACACCTTGAGCACCAGGCCGATCAACAATAACTGGATCGTGCTGCGTGCCGCCGAAACCAGCAGTTGCTTTTCCACGCCCAATCGCATGCGCAGCGACAGGCCGGCCAACGCCAGTATCAGCAGCGCCGCCACGGCAAGATCCCAAGGCGTCAGCGCAACGACATTCATCCCCGTATTTCCGTCAACTTTCCGTCGTCAAGAACAAAACGTCGCGTGGCGACGCGCGCCGCCTGTTGTTCGTCGTGACTGACCCATAACACGGCCGCTTGCCGGGTCCGGCGATACTCCGCCAGCAACGCCTCAACGCGCCGGCTGCTCTCGTCGTCGAGATTGCCGGTCGGTTCGTCGAGCAACAGCACCGCCGGGCGTCGCATCAGCGCGCGGAGCAAGGCCAGACGCTGCCGTTCGCCGGTTGAACAGCGCGCGACCGACCAGCTCATCGCCGCCGCCGTCAAACCCAGCCGCTCCAACCAAGCGGCGTCGACACCGTCAATGAAATGGTCGCCGATGGTGTCGAACCACCACTGGCTTTCGGCCATCACCAACATCACCGCCGCTCGCCATTCGGGTGCCGGCATCGCCGAACAGGCGCGGCCGTCGAAGAAGATTTCGCCATCGTGCGGGTCAAGATCAGAAATCGCCCGCAACAACAGTGACTTGCCGCTTCCGGAAGCGCCAAGGACACAGATGCACTCGCCGGCTGCGACGTTCAAGGACAGCGGCCCGACGTGTCGTGCGACGAGTTGCTCAAGACGGAACATGCGTGCCCTGGCCCTTTCCCTTGCCTGGCGACAAGCCGGCGACCGTTAATGCAAGAACGCCATCTTAACATTGGCGGACGAATGACCACCCGTGCGGCGTCGTGGTTCAAGCACAACGGCAAACTCGCGGAAAACGCCGGAAATCGAACGCAAATCGGCTTACACTGATTCAAGAAACCGTCGCCAACAGCCGTCTACCAACTTAGGAATACCCCGAACAGCATTTTCAATCCACGCTTTCCGACGTTTGCCTGCCACCGGTCGGTGCGCCACCGACACACGAACGACGACGCCCCGGGAAAATTCTCCACGGAGAAAATCATGCGCCCAACGCCAACCTCTTTGATTCCATGCCGGGCTCAGACGCTCGAAATCCTGCAATTCATGGGCAAATGCCGACCGTTGATGATGTTGCCAGGCGACGACGACGGCTTTGGCACGCGCTGGGTGCTCGACGGTCAGCAAGTCCCGCCGGTAATCGCCGAATATCTGATGCATACCGGCGTGATCGCCGACACCGGCGTCACCGAAGTTGGCACCCGGGCACTGCGCTTGACCGAAATCGGCATGCGAGTACTTGAGAACGGTGTGCGCTGGTGGAACAGCCTCGACTTCGTGCAACGCCTGATCGTCAGAATTCGCGGCTAAAATGCGCCCCCCGCGCCGGAAATTCCTGGCGGGCAGGAGGACTGTCGATCACCGGCCGTTCATCGCCGTTGCGCAACTATCGGAGAGTTCCGCGAAATGACTGTAACAAAATTGTTTGTTTTGCTTTCCCTGGGCGCCAGTCAAGTCATGGCCGCACCCGCTGCACTCCCGCCGGAACTGCGCCAGCGATGGGAACGCTTCCAAAACGCATTGCGCGCCGATGATCCGGCGGCGATCGCCGCGCTGGCGAAATTCCCGATTCACTCCAATGAATTCGGCGGAAACATCGCCAACCCTAAAACACTCAAGAACAGATACGCGACAATTTTCCCGGCGGCGACAAAAAAATGTCTGACATCCGCCACCTTACAGCCCCTGAAGGGGCTGATCGGTCACTACGAAGTGTATTGCGACGTGGGCAGCTACCCCATAAGGTTTCTCTTCAATCGCATCGGTTCGCACTACTACTTCACTGGAATCGACAACATCAATGAGTAAGGCGCTAGTCAATCCATCGCCGCGCACAGCAGAGACTCAACGATTGAAGCGATAGACCGACCACGCAACGTCGCCGACCGGCTGCGTTGCGCAACATCCAGCCTTCTGCCGGCCGGCAGACGGCAATTGTCCCTCAGACGCGAAAAGAGACTGACGGAACAACAATGCCGAATGTCTTATTGCCCTCCGGCGACAAACGATATTTTTGTCGGATGGCCGGGAGTGCCGGGCTGAATACGTCGGCTCAGCCACGCCCCGTTGATTTCCGCGGCGATCTGATACGTCCCTGGCGACAAGCGCAAGTACAACAAAGGACCTTCGCTGACACCTGAATAAATACCCCGTTCGCGGTCCGGAACCATCTGCGCGACTGAAAATGGAATGGTGGCAAGGTAACTGCCCGACCTGTCGCTGAACACGATGTGTACGTTGTAGTCCGATGCCATTTTACGCATCGCATCCCGTGCCTCGTCGCCGATACCGCCACTCATCCACTGGATCTGCTCGTCGGAACCACTACTACGGTTACGACTCGCGGGATCGGCCGCTTCATCGGCCAAAAGTGTGACCGCGGGTAGGGCGACAAACAGGACGATCAATCCACTTCGCAGTATCGGAAAGACGACGTGCCAACCGCCTCGCGCGACCAACGCCGACACATGGTTGTTCATGTTTTTTCCTTTCAGATCATTGTGCGTTTGTAGCAAACGCCCTTACCAAGGCCACGCCCTGGCGGCGTGTAGCCGCCCCGCCTGCGTCCTAGTGTGCAAAAACGCGGCTGCACGCGAGTCGCCCCGTCACTGCCCGCGGTTTGCTAAACGCACACCGGCGAACATCACTTCGATTTGTTGATTTCGTGACCGATGATGCCGCCGACGGCAGCGCCACCAACGGTTCCTCCGGCGCTACCACCCGTCAGAATCGCCCCTCCGACAGCGCCAACTCCTGCGCCAACGGCCGTGTTCTTGCCTTGCGTCGACATCCCGCCACACCCACTCAAAGCAAACGATAGGGCGATAATAAGGGGAGCAACCCACTCTTTTTTAACGGCTTTCATCATGCAGCCTCCTCTTGATGATCGAGCGACGATGGTTTTTCGGCCGTGCAAAACGACATCGAAACGGCGTTACGCCATTGCGCCGAGATTGGACGCATGGACGACTTCCAATGCGAAGCGAATCGGATAGGATCGAATCGACCTAAGCTCATTCGATTGATTTTTCCGTTGTTTCACCGGTCAGCGTCCGATGCTTAGTAGACCGAATCGCAAGGTTTTTGTTCGTCAAACGAACGCGATAGTCACCGTGACAACATCGCGTCATCGGCGCTCGTCGGAAAACGCCGGAATTCAATGCGTGTAGAAAAAGGACAATTACCGTCCCAAGTCATGCCATTAGGAGAAAACCCTAACAAATGGGAGCAAGGCGACAGGGGTCAAGCCCGGAGCCATCCGGCGGTACGCGTGCCAGCCGGCGACAGTTTTGTCCGCTCGAAAAAAAGGCAATACCGCCGCGAGTCCTGCGGCTACTAGAAACCCACTACTTTTCCACTTCTTTTTGCACCTGCTTCGTCGAATCGGATGGAAAACCCGGTAGCGGAATCGCCGTGAACAACGAGCGGGCTTGGGTCTTGATCTGATCCTGCATCTGATGAAGCATGTTCCGACTTTGCTCCATGTAAGTCGTCATCATCGTCTGCATCGCCGGGCCCTGGAAATTCATGAACTGGGACCACATATCGCTTTGCATCTGGCTGCTGCTTTCGCCGTATAACTGCTGCGATTGTTCTTGCAGTTTCTTTTGGAATTCGATGAACGACTTGATATTTGTTTCCAGATACTTACCGAGCATGCCTTGCATGGCGTGACCGTAAAAACGGATCATTTGCGACAACAGATCGGTGGTGAACAGCGGCATGCCGCCCGCTTCTTCCTCAAGAATGATCTGCAACAGAATGGTGCGGGTGATGTCTTCGCCGCTTTTGGCGTCAAGAACATTGAAGGACTCGCGGTAGAGCACCAAATCCTTGACGTCGCTCAAGGTGATGTAAGCACTGGTCTTGGTGTCGTAAAGGCGACGATTTGGATATTTTTTGATCAGTCGCGGCTGCTCGGGCATGACGACCGTTCCTCCATTGACAGGTAACTCGGCGGGCAACTTGCGGCGCCCCATTGGTGCGGTGCAACACGATTATACTCTAGCTCAAAAAAAACAGGCCCCAATAGGGGCCTGTTCGCGACAAAAGTCGAACTTACTGATAATACAAGCCACCGCAAATGTTCAACGTCGAACCGGTCATGAAGCCCGCGATGTCGGAGGCGATGTAAACCACCGCGCCACCGATTTCTTCCGGCTTGGCCAGACGCTTCATCGGCACGGTGTCTACGATGCTCTGAAGAATTTCCGGTTTGATCGCCATGACCATTTGCGTGGCCACATAGCCCGGGCAGATCGCATTCACGGTGACGTTCTTGGCGGCCAGTTCGGCGGCCAGCGCCTTGGTGAAACCAATGACCCCCGCCTTGGCGGCGGAGTAGTTGGTCTGACCGGCCTGACCGCGCAGACCATTGACGGAGGAGATATTGACAATGCGGCCCCAGCCACGCTCCGCCATCTTGGAGGAAACTTGCTTGGTCATGTTGAACAGGCTCGACAGGTTCGTCGAAATCACCGCGTTCCACTGCGCCAGTTCCATCCGTCCAAACATCTTGTCGCGCGTAATACCCGCGTTGTTGACCAGAATATCGATTTGACCGGCCTTGGCTTCGGCTTCGGCGACCATCGCCGCGCAGGAGTCGTAGTCGGAGATGTCGCCGGCAACGCAGATGAAATCGTTGAATCCGGCTTCCGCCATCGCTTTTTTCCACTCTTCCGGCTTGTCGAACTCCGGATGGTAGGCTGCAACAACCTTGTGACCGGCCTTGGCCAGTTCCTGGCAAATGGCCGTGCCGATACCACCCATAGCACCCGTAACCAAAGCAACACGTTGCGTCATAGCTCTTCCCTTTCCTGTTGACGATAAAAACGACTGGCGACCTGATGTCGCCACAATTACCACAACTGCCGACTACCTCAGGTGCAAACTCCGGCTCGACTAATCGAGGCGATGCACGCGTGAACCGGCACGCCAGCGAAGCCGCGCATCAAAGCCCTATCGTGCACACCACGCCAGAATCCCCGCCCGAAACCCTTCTGATGCCATTCTGCTGGTCAGCCGTCGATTCTCCATTGCGGCCTCTATGCTGTCAATGCCAAACTTCGCCGCCCACTGGCCGGACACGGCGCCATGCCCCATTCATCTCCGCGGACTATAATCCCGCACCATGCATATTGTCGCGATTGGCTGGCTTTACGTTACCGCGTTGATGGCGCTGACCGAATCAAGCGCCGTCGCTGGCGTGCTGACTTTTCTCTTTTACGGTGTGCTGCCGACGACATTGTCGTGGTGGCTCTCCGGCGGTCGCAAACGCCACCACCGCCGTGCGCCGCGGTCCGAGGAACCATCGCCCGATGCGCGCCAGAGCACTCGGGAGCGCTGATCAATTTGCCGATAGCCAGATCAAGGAGGCCATTCGTCCGGTGGCACCGTCGCGGCGATACGAAAAAAAACGATCGTTTTCGTGCCACGTGCAGCATTGCCCGCCGTAAATGGCGGTGATTCCGAGTTGCCGCAATCGCTGCCGCGCCAACAGGTAGATATCGGCGAACCATTTCTCCGTTTCACCGGTCGCCGCCGGCTGGAATGCCGCGGCAGCGTCCCGACATGAAGCCACAAACGCTCGACGAACCTCGTCCCCGACTTCAAAAGCCCGCGGACCGATGGCGGGTCCGAAATACGCTAGCAAACGATCGGGAGAAATGTCCATCGCCACAACGGTTTGCTCAAGGACACCGGCCAACAGCCCACGCCAACCGGCATGCGCGACCGCCACGACCGAGGCGGACCGGTCGCAGAACAACACCGGCAGGCAATCGGCGGTCAGCACCGCGCAGACCACTGCCGGCAGACGCGTGAAGCTGGCATCGGCGACCGGCGGCGTGGTCTTGCCGCCGGCCATCGCTTCGATGACGGTCGTGCCATGAACCTGATTCAGCCAGCACGGTTCGCTCGGCAAGTGGCTGGCGAGATGCCGACGATTCGCCGTCACCGCCAACGGGTCGTCACCGACATGGTCGCCAAGATTGAGGCTGGCGTAAGGCGCGACACTGACACCGCCGAGACGGGTGGTGATCAAGCTGTTGATGCGGCGCGGCGCGGGCCAGTCGGGCACCAGACACTGTTTATTGCTCATCCGGTTCCTCATTGTCAGGCTCGTCGTCGACGTAAAAGATCTCGACGCCTGCGTCATCATCATCCCACTCGTCGTCTCCCGAAGCGTCGTCGTGTGCGGCAGACGCTTCCTGACGCAGCGTATCGATCAACTCGGCCAGATCGTCGGGCAGGCCGGAACGCCACGACATCGCCTTGCCGCTGAGCGGATGAACCAGCGCCAGACGGCAGGCATGCAATGCCTGATGCGCAAACAGCGGTCCACGCGGCACGCGACTGGCGACACCGCCATAAACCGGGTCACCGACCAGCGGATGACCGATCGAGGTCATATGAACGCGAATCTGATGCGTCCGCCCGGTTTCCAGTGCGCATTCGACGAGAGTACACCCCTGAAAATGCTCCAGACTCCGGTAACGCGTCCGTGCGGGCTTGCCAGTGCGCACAACGGCCATCCGTGTGCGTTGCGTCGGATGGCGACCGATCGGGGAATCGACGATACCGGCCTTGTCGACGATACCGCGCACCAAGGCCTGGTAAATGCGTTTGACGGTGCGCGCCTGTAATTGCCGCACCAGATGGGTCTGCGCCTCGAGCGTCTTGGCAACGACGATCAAACCGCTGGTATCCTTGTCGAGTCGATGCACGATACCCGCCCGAGGCACCTTCTCGAGTTGAGGGGCATGGTGCAGCAGTGCGTTGAGCAAGGTGCCGTGCCAATTGCCGTTCCCGGGATGGACGACCAGACCGACCGGTTTATCGAGCACGATCACCGCCGCGTCCTCGTAAACAATTTGCAGGGGAATATTTTCCGGCGTGGACGATTCTGCGCGTTCGTCGGGCGCTGCTGTCAATTCGATGCCTTCGCCCGCCCAGAGCTTGCGACGCGGTTCGAGGACGACGTTTCCCCCCACGGCGACGCGCCCCGCGCGGACCCAGTTTTGCAAGCGGCTGCGCGAATGCTCGAATAACAATTGAGCCAGCACTTGATCCAGCCGTAGCCCACTGCATTCGGTCGGCACGGTCAAGGTAATTTTTGGGTTTGCGCTATAATCGCCTGGTTCCGTGTCCTTGGTGGACATCGCGCCTGGCGCCTTTTCTTTTTGTGGGTTTTTCATCATGCGTAGTTTAGCGTTTATCGTGACGCTTTTAATCGCCACGCTGCTCGCCGGCTGCGGCCTCCTGCCCGCCGAGAAGGACGAAACCGTCGGCTGGTCGGCCAACAAGCTTTACGCGGCAGCCAAGGACGCGCTGACCGAGGGCTCTTATACCAAGGCGATCAAGTATTTCGAGAAGCTCGAGTCCCGCTACCCTTACGGCCGCTATGCACAGCAAGCGCAGATCGAAATCGCTTATGCCTATTGGAAGGATCTGGAACCGGCTTCGGCAATTTCCGCCTGCGACCGTTTCATCAAGCTGCACCCCAACCACCCCAACGTCGATTACGTTTATTACTTGCGCGGCTTGATCAATTTCAACGAAGACCTGGGCCTGCTTGGTTCCATCAGCAATCAAGACATGACCGAGCGTGATCCAAAAGGCGCACGTGAATCCTTTGAAACGTTCAAGGAACTGGCGACACGTTTTCCCGACAGCAAATACACGCCCGACGCCATCCTGCGCATGCGCTATCTGGTCAACGCACTGGCCTCGCTGGAACTGCATGTCGCACGTTACTACATGAAACGTGGCGCTTATCTGGCGGCGGCCAATCGTGCCCAATATGCCTTGAAGACCTACCCGGACGCGCCCGCTGGCGAGGAGGCGTTATTCATCATGATCAAGGCTTACGATCAACTGGGCCTCAACGATCTGCGTGACGACACCGATCGGATCATGCGCAAGAATTTCCCCAACAGCAGCTATTACGCTCGCGGCCTGACCCTGAGTCGCGAGGAACCGTGGTGGAAACTTTGGTAGGATTATTTTCCCACCGAACGCGATGGTTCGCTTTCGGGCGGTGATCGGCCGAAATCGCCAGAATCACCGGCACCGACGGCAGACCCAATCCTGAACTCAGATCGACTGCTTGACAGCCAGCAAGGCTTGATTGCGCAAGGTTCTCAACAGCGACAATTCCTTTTCCGAAAACACGATTTCGCCAGCGCGCGCACGGTCGGCATAAATCAGCGCCAGCGGACCGCTCTTGAGGCACAACGGAAAAAGAACGAAGGTTTCCGAACTCACCGCCTGACGGAACCATGCCGGAATACGCGCGGCGATATTTGGATCATTGGTATTGCTGATCAGAATATCGACCCCGTTGGCCAGCGCGGCGTGAAAAATGTCGGGGACAAACAGCAGCGAAAATTTGAAACGCCTGGCAATTTCCAGGGCGTTGACGCCAAACCCGAAGCGTCCGAGCATGGTGTTGCTGCGTCCGTCGCGAATGCACAACACCACGGTTTTGAATTTCATCGCCCGATACATGGTTTCTAGGATGATGTGCAGAACATCGTTGAGCTTGAAGTCGCTGATCAAGGCGTTGCTGACATCCTGAATTCCCGCCAGCAGGATCGCCTCACCTTTAGCCGCCCCATTGCCACCGCCGCCGCCATCCGAAATGACGTCGGATACCCCCGATCCCGTGCCCGGGTCGCCGAGCACCAAAGTCCCCTGCAACCCCCCGTCACCGGACGCCACCATTTCCAGTCCGTCGATGGCTCGACCGATCTGCCGACCAAGAGGCGTTGGCTGCAACTTCAAATGGATGATTCTGGAAAACGCCGCCAACTGCGCCAACGCCTTGTCCAGCGCCTTGTGCAACGCCGGTTCATCGAGCGGCACGGCGTTTTCGAAGCGGGCGGCGATCCGGCGCAATTCAACGGGCTGCTGCTCGATCGCCAATTCACCGACCAACGCACACACATCGTTCGACAATTCCGCGAGAACATGTAAACGCTCTTCAGCGTTGCCCGGACGGCGAACGCTACCGGGCGGTAGCTTGTGCATGCTGTTGACGATCAGTCGCGGAAATCCCCAGGCTTGAGCAATGGCCACCCCAAGGTCCTGAAAAGAAACGCCGAGCACTTGTAGCGCCGCCTTATCGTCGGTGAGATTCTTTTGCGACGCCACCCGCCGGATTTCGGCGGTTTCCTCTGGAAAATAGTACTGGCTGAGCAGGCTGCCAAGGTTATGGAGCATCGCGCAGATGAAAACCTGCTCGACGTCGCCGCGCGCGACGACCTTGCTGGCCAGATCGCGCGCCAGAATGCCTGCCAGATTCGCGCGCAGGAACTGATCCTTGAGCCGATTGGCAAGTTCCCTGTTTTGCAGGTGGTCGAAGAGTATGACCGTGATGGCGATACCGCGCACCGCGTCCAGCCCAAGTACCGCCACCGCGCGTGAAACGGTGCTGATGTCGCCGCCACCGGCCTGTCGGTAATGCGCGGAATTCACCACCCGCAGGATTTTGTTGGTCACCGAAAAATCCTTGAGGATGACGTTGGCGATGTCGGAAATGCTCTGCGTTTCAGTGGCGGCGATGCGATTGATCGCGCAGACAGACTCGGATAGCGCGGGGAAATCGCTTTTGTGACGCATGCGCCGCAACAGGAACTCGATCGTGCTTTGAGTCTTGTCCACCGATTCGACGGCTACCGCCGGCCGCAGATAGACGTCGAACGCCTGGCGCATCTGCGTGGCGGACGCGAAACGCTTATCCGGGTCGCGCGCCAGTGCACGGTAAAGAAGGTGCGTGAGCCGGTCGTCGAACGCACTGCCGGCGGCAGCCGGCAGCCGGATGTCGTCATCGGCGATCTTATTCATCACCGATTTGATATCGGTGCCGGCAACCGCTCGCTGCCCGGTCAACAATTCGTAAAAAACCAGCCCCGCCGAAAAGACATCGGATTTCTCACTGCTGATCCGCCGCGTGATGTATTCGGGCGCCATGTACGCCGGCGTTCCGGACAGTGCCCCGCCATCGGACGCCAACGCCTCGGCACGCGCGGCGATACCGAAATCCATCACTCGCGGTACGTCGTCGATGAGAATATTGCTGGGTTTGAGGTCGCGGTGAATGATGCCCTGGGCGTGCGCATGCGCGACCGCGTCGAGCACCGCCTGCATGATGGCGATGCTCCTGTCGACCGCCAGCGCACCGTTCTTTTTCAAATAGTCGGCAAGACTCTCGCCGGGAACATGCTCGAATACCAGATAAAAATCGCCCTGCTCTTCGCCGGCTTCAAAAATCGGCACGATATTCGGGTGCCGCAACTGACTGACGATACGCGCTTCTTCGAGCAGGCGCCGGTTTTGCGATGCCTCGGCATGGGAAAAATGCATGGTCTTGATCGCCACCTGCCGTTGCAGATGCGGATCGAGCGCCAAATAGACCACGCTCTGAGCGCCGCGTCCCAACTCACGAACGATGGTGAAACGTCCAATGCGTTTATTCACGCTGTTCCATGCTCACGATGGGAAAGGGTGACTACAGTCTAGGCGGCTTTGTTGCGCCGGAAAACCAGAAAATACCGTTGAATCGTACGGTTAACACCGGTTTTTGCCGTCCACCGGGGCGCATTGCCCCGCGCCTTCCGATGGCCTAACCTATACTTCAAAGACTATCGGAGTTTCCCCAACCTTTTCGTCGAGTAAAGCCATGTCCGCCTTGACCGTGAAACGAGGTAGCACGCGCCGTCCGGACCCGAGACAAGCGGTTGATGAACTACGAAGCGTCATCGGCCAGAAAAATGCCAACCTGATTCTTCTTTTCATCTCGTCGACATACGATTTAGCGGCGCTCGAAGAAGCGTTGCGCGGTGTCTTCGATTGCCCGGTCGTCGGCTGCACCACATCCGGCGAGATCGCCTCGGATGGCGGCTATCTGACGGGCAGTCTGGTTGGAGTCAGCCTCGCCTCGCCGAATCTGTTCGTTCACCCCAAGCTGATAGCGCCGTTGAGTGCATTCGGCCTGACTGAAGGTGAAAACCTGGCCAGTGCGCTGCGCGGCGAACTAAAACTGGGCGCCGATTTCGATCCACGCCAGATGTTCAGCCTCCTCCTGGTCGACGGACTGTCGATGCTCGAAGAACAACTCGTGGCGACACTGCACAAGACGTTGTCAGGATTGCCACTTTGCGGCGGCTCGGCCGGCGACGATTTGTCATTCGCGCGCACGCATGTGTATTTCGACGGTTGTTTCCACACCGACGCCGCGATTTTAATGTTGTTTGAAACCACCCTGCCGTTCGTACTTTTTCAGACGCAGCATTTCGAGCCAACCGAAACGCGCCTGGTCATCACGGCCAGCGACTGCGCGACGCGAACGGTCAGCGAGATCAACGGCGGCCCGGCGGCCGAGGAATATGCCAGATCTGTCGGTCTCGATCTCGCCGAGCTCAGCCCGCAGATTTTCGCCGCTCACCCGGTGATGTTGAAGATAGACGGCGAATATTATGTCCGCTCGATCCAGAAAGTTAATCTGGACGGTAGCCTGACCTTTTTTTGTGCCATTGACGACGGCTTGGTGCTGACGGTCGGGCGCGGCAAGGAACTGGTCGAGAGCCTGGCCGAAACCATCGCCCGTCTGCGCCGTCAGTTGCCGACCCTCAAGCTGATCGTCGGCTACGACTGCATCCTGCGCCGCCTCGAACTGGAGCAGAAAAATCTCACCGAGGCGGCGGCGCGGGTCCTACAAGAAGTCGATTTCGTCGGTTTTTCAACGTACGGCGAACAGGTAAATGGCATTCACGTCAATCAGACGCTGACGGGCGTGGCCCTGGGAGATTAGCGCATGAGCGACATCGCCGCGCTACAGGCACGAGTCGCCCAGCTGGAACGGGAAATCGCCGCGCAGCGCAAAATCAACAAGGTATTGATGGAGCGTATCGAACGCAGTGTTAACGACACCGGCAGTTCGTACTCGCTATTCGAACGGAACATCACCTTGCAGCGCAGCGTCGACGCGCAAGTGCGCGAACTCGAGCGCGTAAACGGCGAACTGCATCGGATGATCGAAACCGCGAATCGCGCACAGCGCGTCGCGGAGGCCGCCAGCCAGGCCAAGAGCCAGTTTCTGGCAACCATGAGCCACGAAATCCGCACGCCGATGAACGGGGTGCTGGGAATGACCGAACTCTTGCTCGACACGCGGCTCGATAGCACGCAACGCCAATACGCCGTAGGGGTACTGCGCTCCGGCCAGCATCTGCTTGGAATCATCAACGATATCCTGGACTTCTCGAAAATCGAATCGGGGCGCATGGAGCTTGAAGCGGTGGCGGTCGACATCGGCGAGATTGTCGAGGATACCGCCGCGATGTTTGCCCAGGCGGTGGCCGAAAAGGGTCTCGAACTGACGACGGAGATCTCGCCGCCCGACCAAGCCCTGATTGTCCGCGGCGACGCCTTCCGCCTCCGGCAAGTGCTGATCAATCTGATCAACAATGCCGTCAAGTTCACCCCGCGCGGCGAAATTATCGTCCGCGCGCATCTTGCCGTCGAAGGCGACGACTGCCGGATCGACCTGAGCGTCGAAGACACTGGCGTTGGAATTCCACCGGAGGCCCGGGAAAAAGTATTTGAGCACTTCGCCCAGGCCGACGGATCGACCACCCGCCAGTTCGGCGGCACGGGTCTCGGACTGGCGATTTGCCGGCGCCTGATCGAATTGATGGGCGGCAAGATTGGCGTGGACAGTCAAATCGGCCAAGGCAGCCGCTTCAAGGTCGAATTCGTGCTGCCGCGCCTTTCCGACCCTACCGCCGAAACCCCTTCCTGGATGCTTGGCTCGCCCGCTCTGGTCGGACTGCCCATCCTCGTCGTCGACGACAACCCGACCGCTCGCACCGCCCTGGCGGCGCAACTCGCCGCCTGGCGCTTGCGGGTCACCGCCGTCGATAGCGGCGAACAGGCGCTGGCGACCCTGCACGATGCTCACCGCGCGGGCACGCCTTTCGCCCTGCTCGTTGTCGACCGCGACATGCCGGGAATGACAGGCCCGCAACTCATCCATGCCATCCGGACCAGTCCTCCGTTGGCCGATAGCCGCGTCATTCTGCTTCGCCCCGCAAGCACGGCGGCGCATTCCGACCAAGACACCTACCAAGACCCGCGAAACGGCAATCTCCAGAGCGTCGGCAAACCGGTTCGGCGAGCGGAGTTGTGGTCGGCGCTGATGCAGTCCGTGGATATCGTGAGCGATCCGGCGCCAGATGTCGCCGCCGCGGAACCGCCACCACAGCCGGTGAAACTGCGCGGACGAGTGCTTCTTGCCGAGGACAACGTCGTCAATCAGATCGTCGCCGAAGCGATGCTGACCAATCTCGGCTTGACCGTCGAAATCGCCAATGACGGGCAGGAAGCATTATTGCTGGCCGCCGTTCAAAGTTTCGATATCATTCTGATGGACTGTCAAATGCCGGTCCTGGACGGTTATGAAGCCACCCGGTCGCTACGCCTGAGAGAAACGGAAAACGGCCGACGCCGGCCAGTGATCGCGCTCACCGCCAATGCCATGGAAGGCGACCGCAAGCAGTGTCTGGCGGCGGGCATGGACGATTATCTCGCCAAGCCCTACACCCAGGAGCAACTGGAGCACGTTCTCAACCACTGGCTGAACAACGAGAATGGACTCCCCGCCGGCGAAACAAGTGAATGAGCGGCGCGCCGACGCCGACGGTTTTCTCGCCCTGCCGAATGCGGTAGCCACTTCAAATGGCGTCGCCCGCTTTGCCTTTGACGTTCGGCGGAATATGAATGTCGCGTTCATCCTCTCGATTCCCCCGCTTGCTGGTGCTGTCACAACTTCCGCAATCGCAATCGCTGGCGAACTCGCCAAGCGCGAAACAGCCGTCGAAATCCGGAATATCGCAGCCAAGGTCGCAAAACCCCCGTTGCGAATGAAGCATGCGCGGAGGCAAGGTCGAGAAGCGCCTATGCGCCACGCCACACAGATAAGTACGGCGCCTGAGAACCAACAATCCCGCGACAACACCGTATCGTCGCACTGCCCTGAAACCCAGAACCGAACAACTCCTGCGTCCGGTGTGGGCGGCATACGCACAGCAAAAACCCTTGTGTGGCGACACATAACGCTGGTAGCCGACTATCGCCGCGAGGAGAAGCTTGCGCATGGTCAAGGGCAGCGATGGAAGAGTGGAACCGCCAGTTCTTGTGACAGCGCGTAATCGTGATAACCGTCATCCATTCTTCGATTCCACTTTCAAACAGAAGGGTTCATCAAGGTCGCCTTTTCGGTCGCGAGCAATCGACGTCGGCTGATCAGTTCTCATCCGCGATCCACAGCAGACGTGGTGCGGCACCCCGCCGACCACCGACTGCGGCCAATTGGCCGAATTCCCGGGCCAGCGCACACACTGCCTGTTCGTCGACGCCGACCAGCAGGCAGCTCCGCTCGACAGGCCAGAGGCCGTCGTCGGCGATATTGCACGCCGGAAAGTGTACCCAGCGCAAGGCGGCGAGGCGATCTTCCAAGGCGTGTTGACGAGATTCGTTTTCTACGTCGGTCAGTGGCGTCCCTGGATTGAAAGCGGTGACGATTCCCCACGCGATACCATCCCGGTCGGTGGCTGGACACCACAGGAGGCTCTGCCGCGCCAGAAAAGCGTCGAAAGCGGCGTCGACACGACCAATGCGCAGGTCGAACGCCCCCGAGGGCGTCAGCACCCGATAGGTGGTGGCCCGAAATGCGGTCGCCAGCGCGGTATCGTTCATTCGTCGGCGCCCATGGCGTCGATTTCCTGAAGGCCGCCGAGGTGGACTTGCGCCTCGTCGGCGGTCAACGCCTCGACGCCTTTCAGCTTGCGCTCGATCTGGCGCGTTCGGACACCGGCCGCTTCGATGCTCCGGCTGGCTTGTTCGAGTTTCTTGCGGGTGACTTCAAGGGCTTCGCCGAATTTACCGAATTCGCTTTTCACCGCGCCGAGCACGCTCCAGACTTCCGAGGACCGTTTTTCAATGGCCAGTGTGCGGAACCCCATTTGCAAGCTGTTGAGCAAGGCCGATAAGGTTGTCGGACCGGCAATGCAAATCCGCCAGTCGCGTTGCAGCGTTTCGGTCAGCCCCGGTCGCCGCAGCGCCTCCGCGTAAAGACCTTCGGTTGGCAGATAGAGAATGGCGAAATCGGTGGTGTGCGGCGGTTCGATATATTTGTCGCGGATTTTTTTCGCTTCGTCGCGCAAACGCTGTTCCAGCGCCTTGATCGCTGTTTCCAGCGCCACCGGGTCAGTGCGCTCCTGCGCGTCGACCAGGCGCTGGTAGTCTTCAACCGGAAATTTGGCGTCGATCGGCAACCACACCGGCGGCTGATCCTTGTCGCCGAGTTCGCGGCCTGGCAGACGAATCGCGAATTCGACGCGCTCGGCGCCATTCGGCCGGGTGAGGACATTGCGGGCATATTGCTCGCTGGTCAGCAACTGCTCCAGCAGCGCGCCCAACTGCACTTCGCCCCAGGTGCCGCGGGTCTTGACGTTGTTCAGGACCTTTTTCAGGTCGCCGACGCCAGTGGCCAGGGTTTGCATTTCGCCCAATCCGCGATGCACTTGTTCGAGGCGCTCGCTGACCAGCTTGAACGAATCGCCCAGCCGCTGCTCCAGAGTGGCGTGCAGTTTCTCGTCCACCGTTCGGCGAATGTCTTCCAGCTTGAGCGCGTTGTCCGCCTGGATGGCGCCGAGGCGGCTTTCGAGTGTTTGGCGCAATTGTTCGAATCGCTGCTCGTTACTGTCGGTCAGCCGCGCCAGTTGCTGGGCGAAGGTTTCAAGTTGCTGCGCCTGCAGCCGCCCGAGCTGTGCGAGTTGCGTCGTCAAGGTCTGCGACAGGCGGTTCAAGGAAAGCGATTGTTCTTCGCGATCTCCGCGCGCGGTGTTCGCGGTTTCCTGCCGCCCGTGCGCCAGTTCCTGGCGAAGTTCCCGTTCCAGGCGTTCGACGCTCGCTTGCAGATCGCGAAGCCGCGCCTGCTGAATTTCCCGCGCCACGCCGCCACGCAACAACAGCACGACTTGTAATCCCAGCACCGCGATGAAACCGAGCGCCAGCGCGACGAAAATCATATTTTCGCTCATCGTCGTTCCCCCTTCACGGGCGACGTCGGATGGCGCCGGAAAAAGACGCGCACGATGTCATTTCAGCGAAAAAACGACGCCAGCGCTCTTGGCCGCTTTGTCCGTCGCCGTCTTGCCGTCGGTGGTCTTGCCGCCATCGGTCGTCATCACCTTGACCGGCACGTAGAACAAACGCTCGACCGGCAACTGTTTGGCCACCAGCCAGTCGCGAACCGCCGTGGCGCGCCTTTCGGCCAGATCGCGGAGTTCCTCCTCGCCAACCGCCGAGTTGGCGAGAATCAGTTTTTCCATTTCCTCGACCGGCAGGCCCTTGACCAGTCCGACCACGTTGCGCGGCTTTGGAAATTTCTCGGCGCGATAGACCCGTTCCAGCAACGCCGGGTACTCCTTGCCGCCGACCTCGATGCCTTCGGCGGCGTCGCCATCGGCACCGCGTCTCAACCTGGCCACCTTGTTGTTGAGACGATCGCGCTTCAAGCCCTCGGTGTCGGTCTCGGGATAGGCACGGCCTTCGATTTCCAGCTTGAGCGCCGGACGATCAAGCAGCACCTTGCCGAGGTTCTCCAGACGCTGTTGCGCGGCCGGCGTCAAAACGGCCTTGCCGGCATCGAATTCGACGTTCGACATCTGTTCACCGCCGCCAAAAACCGACCCCAACAGGGCGAATGGCGATGTCGCCGCCTTGACCAGCAAATTGACGATCACCTTGACCACCAAACCGCCGACGCTGAATTCCGGATCGCTGAGCGACCCGGCAATCGGCAAATTGATATCGATCTCGCCATTGCGGTTCTTGAGCAAGGCCACGGCCAGCGTGACCGGCAATTTCGTGGCGTCCGGACTGTCGACCGGGCTACCGAAGGTCAGTTGATCGACAAAAAGACGATTTTCCGCCGACAGTTGATTGTTCTCGATTTTGTATTTGACAAAGACCGACAGTTTGCCCTTTTCGATCGCGTAACCAGCGTATTTGCCGGCGTAGGGCGACAAGGACGTCATCTCGATGCCTTTGACATCGGCTTCGATGTCCAAGTAAGGCTTGGCGGCCAGGGGATTGAGTTTCCCCGAGATGGCAAGCGGCGCGATGTTGTCGTAACGGCCGCGCAAATCCACGCTGGCGACGCTGTCGGTGGCCGACGACAGTCCGCTGACCGTACCGCCGATCTTTTTCAGGTTGGCCGAGTAATTGGGTTTGACGAAGTAGTCGCTGAACTTGACATCGCCACCCTGCAACGTGATTTTGCCGATCTTCAGTGGCAGGGGCGGTTTGCCGCTGGTCGCCACCGTGGTCACCGACTTCCCTTCCTCCACGACCACGCTCTTCGCCGCTGGCGTCGCCGCGGCTGCCTTGCCGTCATCGCGGACTACTTGCAGCAGGTTCAGCTTACCTTCCCGGCTCAGAATCACCCGCGCGAAAAAGTCGCTTAACGCCACCTCGCCGATCGACACCGACTGCGGACGCAAGCGCACATCGACATGTCCCAGGTGCAAGGATTTCCATTTCAGAAAATCGGTCGCATTGCTCTTGTCGACCGACTGAAAATCGCCCACCGTCAGGTCGCCGGCGAATCCGCCGTTCAGCTTGGCCACTTCCAAGGTGCCACCGCCAGCCGGCTGCCTCAACTGTAGGGCGCCGTTGACCGTCACCAGGCCGCGCGTCAGATCGATGTTTAGAAAATCCTTGAAATAAGGCGTCAGCGGGAGGATATCCACCGCCTTGACGGCCAGTTTGAGGTCGGTTTCAAGCGGGGCAGCCTTGACGGTGCCGCCGACGTCCACTTCGCCCTTGCCATTGAGCTTGAAACGCGTGGACACGGTAGCGACCTTGCCGGGTTCGGTCGAGAGATTGTCCACCGACACGCTCATCCCTTCGATCACCTGTGCCGATGCCGGCGACACGGCGCCATCCTCGAAGCGCAGCCCGAAATCCTCGCCGCGAGACTTGGCAATGGTCACTTTCCAAGGAATCGCAACATCTGGAGTACTCTTATTTGGCGCGCGGCTGGCGCGCAAGGCGGGTGGCTGGACGAACACGATGCTGCCATTTGCCGCGCGTTTAAACGCGGCCTTCAAACCGCGTGCCGATAATTCGTCGATCGACATGGTGTGTTTCGCCAGATCGAGCGTTCCGCCCTTGATCGCGAAATTATCCAAGGTCGCCCAAGGCCCGGCATCGATACGCCAAGAGCCGTCGAACTCGGCGGGGGTACTGCCCGCGCCGTCGAGATTCCGGACAGAAAAATCGAGATTCTCGACGCTGGCCTTGAACGGCGCGCCATGCGATTCGTCAACCCAGTTTACGCGGCCGGAACTGACCGTCACTTCGCCGAGCGACCACGCCGGAGACGACGTCTTTTCGGCCTTGGCTGTTATCGCGTTCTTTTCCGTGGCCGACCCGGCGTCGCCCTGCCCCGCGCTTTCCCGCTCAAGGATGTCGAGCCAGTTGATCGTCCCCTGCCGGCTGACGCGGGCATGAATTTCCGGCGACTCCAGCGCCACCGTGTCAACAACGAAGGTCTGGCCGAGCAAATCGACGCGCCCTAACCGCACCGCCAGGCGCTTGAAGGACAACAGTGGCGAATCGTCGGTGTCGCTAAGCACCAGATCCTTGAGCGCCGAGTGCCCCGACAAGGTGAGAATCGAATGATCGCCGTCGCGGCGACTGAAATTCAGTTTCAGGTCCGTGTCGAGCGTGGCGGCACGCAACTGCACCGGCAGGCGCACCGGTACGTAACCGATGTAACGGCTCAATTGGACGTCGTGCACCGCCAGCGTCAAATCGCTTTCCAGGGACTCGGCGAATGGCTTGCTTTTACCCTTGACGGCGAGCGGCGCCCCATCGACGATAGCGGAAAATGCCGGTTCGACGAAAATTTCCGTGGCGTCGCGCATGCTGGAAACGAAAGGCAAGCCGAAAGTGATATTGTCGATCAGGTGCTTTTCGCCACGCGCCTGATCGTCGAATACCAGTTTGCCGCCGCTGATCTGGATGTTGTTGATGGCAAAGGCGGGCGTCGGATCGTCGTTCTTGGGGCGAGCCAGGAACTCGTCGATCAGGTCGGAGAAATTCAGCCGTCCGTCCGTCAGGCGGACGATCTTGAATGCTGGACCGAGCAAGCGCAACTCGCTGACTACTGGACCGCCGCGAAACAAGGAACTGCCGTCAACATCGACCAGCAACCCATCGAAACCGGCGACGGTGTCACCGCCACCCTTTTCCTGGATCGCGAAACCGCTTGCCTCCAGCACTAGCGTGTAGGGATTGATACGGATGCTTTCGATACTCACCGGCCGATGCAGTCGTTCCGCAAGTTGACCGATCAGCACCGATTTCACGATCGGCGGCAAGACAAAAAAACCCAGCACACCGATGACAAGTGTGGTGAATAGAAGACGTAGCCCGTATTTTCTGGCTTTGTCGGCGATTGTCGCCTTGCGGAGGTCGTTGTTTTTTTCGGTCATGAGAACGTGCCGGAAATTGTCTCGCTAGATGCCGAATTTAGCACGAACAACCACGCACCCGCTCAGAAGCTGTCCTTCCATCCGCGCAACGCGGCAAACACTGCCTCCTCGTCCTTGGCGGCCGGCTCCCGGCGACGTACTGTCGCAACCACTTCTGGCTCGCGGCAGCGGAGAAAGGGATTGCTCATCTTTTCGATGGCGATGGTCGATGGAATCGTCGCCAGCCCCTTGGCCCGCCGTTCCGAAACCTGCTCCGCGCGCTGCCGTACAGCGGCGTTACCGGGTTCGACCGCCAAAGCGAAACGCAAATTGGCTTCGGTGTACTCGTGCGCGCAATAGACCGCCGTGTCGTCCGGCAACGCTGCCAGGCGCGCCAAGGAGTCCGCCATTTGTGCGGCAGTGCCTTCGAACAGACGTCCGCAGCCAGCGCCAAACAAGGTGTCGCCACAGAACAGACAGCCTGCTCCATAATACGCGACATGCCCCAGCGTATGACCGGGCACGGCGATAACCTGGAACCGTGTATCGAGGGCAGCGACGGAAACGGTTTCGCCGCCCCGCAGCGGCACGCCGATTCCATGAATCGATTCGGATGCCGGGCCAAGCACCGTTGCCGGAAAACGCGACAGCAAATCGGCGACACCGCCTTGGTGGTCCGCATGATGATGGGTGATGAGAATGGTGTCCAGCGACCAGCCTTTTCCGTCCAGGACATCGAGAACCGGGCGCGCGTCGCCGGGATCGACGACCGTCGCCGCCCCGCCCATGCGCAGCAGCCAGATGTAGTTATCCTTGAACGCGGAAATCTGGATGACTTCGAACATGGGTCAATTGTGGGAAAATTGGGAAAAATGTCAATTCGAGGTCTAGACACTTGGCTCAACAGCCCACCCGGGCGGTACGTCATGGCGTGGGAACAGCGCCAGATCGACACCGCGGTCGTCGATGCTTTCGGCTACAACGCATTGCAATTGGGACTGCCGCAACAACGCCTGCTGGCGGAAAATCGCATTCCTCTCCGGCAGGTGGTCTATCGATCCCACGATGTCGACGTTCTGGCCGATCTTCGCCAACTGCCCTTCGCCGCGCACAGCATCGATTTGATCGTCATGCCACACGTCCTCGAATTCCACGAGCAGCCGCACCAAATCCTGCGTGAAGTCGAACGCGTCTTGATTCCGGAGGGTGTGCTGATTCTTACGGGGTTCAACCCGCTTTCGATCTGGGGCCTACGGCAGCGGCTACCAAGAGTTCCCTTGACGGACTTTCCGTGGAACGGCCATTACCTGTCCACCCTGCGTCTCAAGGACTGGCTGCAACTACTCGGTTTCGAGGTCGATCGCCCCAATCTCGGTTGTTACGCGCCGCCGTGCGCCACCGAACGCTGGCTCGGGCGATGGCATTGCCTGGAAGCGATTGGCGATCGCTGGTGGAGCTTCGCTGGCGGCGTCTACCTGATGCGCGCCATCAAACGTGTGCAAGGCATGCGCCTGATCCTGCCAAACTGGAAGCAGCCGCGAGCGCCCCGCAAGGCACTCTCCGTGGTCAGCAAGAAAGAGATCGAACATGAACAATGAAGTGCCAATTACCGTATTCGCCGATGGTGGCTGTCGCGGCAACCCGGGTCCTGGCGGATGGGGCGCTGTCCTGCAAGCCGGTGGGAAAGAAAAGGAACTCTGGGGCGGCGAAGCCAATACCACCAACAATCGAATGGAACTGACCGCCGCAATACGCGCCCTCGAGGCGCTCAAACGACCGGCGACCGTGCTTCTGCATACCGATTCGCAGTATCTGCAAAAAGGAATCAGCGAATGGATTCACAACTGGAAACGCAATGGCTGGCGCACGGCGGACAAAAAGCCGGTCAAAAATGCCGATCTATGGCAACGCCTCGACGCGTTGGCCAGTCAACACCAAATTGAATGGGTCTGGGTCAAAGGACATGCCGGCCACCCCGGGAACGAACGGGCCGACAACCTGGCCAATCGCGGCATGGATGAGCTATTGCACGCAAGAACGAACCACGGATCGTGAACGGCCATGTTGGCGCCATTTTGAACAACGAACTCACCGAAAATACTAACGCGAAAGCCATGGACCATTGATGCGCCAGATTTTCCTTGATACCGAAACCACCGGCCTGGAACACAAACTGGGACACCGGATCATCGAAATTGCCGGTGTCGAAATGTGTAATCGACGCCTGACCCACCGTCATTTCCATCGCTATTTGAATCCCGAGCGCGAAATAGACGCCGGCGCACTATCGGTGCATGGTATTAGCCGCGAATTTCTGCTCGACAAACCGCGATTCGCCGACATTGCCGCTGAGTTTCTTGACTTCGTGCGCGGAGCGGAATTGGTTATTCATAACGCGGCATTCGATGTCGGCTTCCTGAATGCGGAGTTGGCACGCCTCGACATGGCGCCGATCGCCACCGTATGTCACGGCGTCCGCGACACCCTGCGCATGGCCAAGGATTTGCATCCAGGAAAAAAGAACAACCTCAACGCACTATGCGAACGCTACGGCGTCAACAATTCGCACCGCACGCTTCACGGCGCCTTGCTCGACGCGGAAATTCTCGCCGAGGTTTATTTATCGATGACCCGCGGGCAGGAAAGCCTGATCATCGATCTTGGCGACGCCGCCGCCGAGGGTATCGAGCAAGCGCTACCCACGGGACAGCCTAGGGAACAACTGATCAAGCGCGCCGGGGAAGAGGAAGTGACCGAGCACCAGAAGATACTGATCGACATACAAGGCGCGAGCAAGGGGAATTGTTTGTGGCTACAAACCAACCCGACGTGACGACGAATATACGAAGTACGAAGCGCGCCGAAGATTGGGCAGCGGATCACCGCAACCGAACAATGGATCGGTTTTAGTTTTCGCTGCCGGTGCTGTTGCCTGAGTTACCGCCGCCGGAACTACCGCCACCGTTGCCGCCAGCGCCGTTACCACCGGAATTCTCGTTTGGTCGCCTGGGTCGGCGTGAGTGCCGTTTTGGAGACCGTGAATCCACAGAACGACCATCCGACTGCCCCTCGCCGTTTCCACCCTCCGGCTTACCGGCGACAGGCCGCTGCTCCTGCCGTGACACCGGGGGTCTGGGTGTTTTTCGGGGTTCAGGGCGACGCCCCGGGACAGTCGTACCCGGTCGCCTGTCCGCTTGTCGTACCGGCTGCCTTTCGGGTGAGCGGTCCGACTCACGATTCCCCGGCGCCAGGGTAATTTCGATTTCAATGATTTCATCCCACTGCGCATCTGTACGATCACGCTCGGTGATGGATAAAAGTTCGCGGAGCCGACGGCGCGGATCCTGGGGAGAAGAGTCATTCATGGCGACATTATGACTCACAGTATCGCCGTCATTCAACTGGCAAGCATCGCGACGCAAGAAAAAACAACACCCAATCGTCAACGGCGATCCGACTCAAGCTCCGGAAATGAATTAAAACGCGAAAGCGGTCAATGCTGTGTCCGCAAAGTTGCGGCAAACGTCGTTTCCAGGCTTTCGGGTAACTGGAACTGCGCGAAGGCCTTGTGAAGCGCGGCCCCATTTACCCGGCCATATCCTTTCTTGAAACGAATGCCCAACGACTGCCCGTAAGCCACCAACGTGGCAAAGGCAAAACGCCAGCGTTGGGCTTCGGCCAAACGCTCACGCAACTCATCCTCGTTACTGATTGCAACACCAGCGCGTTTCAACGAATCGACAAACTGGTCAAACGGTTCCACATTCAAGCTACCCATCTTTTTTCCTGTCTAGATATTATTATTCGCTAGTCACCCGTGCTGCGGATAACGCCAAGATCGGACGGTGGTTGACAAATTCGTCGGAGAAAGAGCAAGTGCGTTTTTCCTGCCCACAACTGAAAAATCCACACGCATACTGGATTTTTCGACATCCCGGCACTCTGCGTCAGGCAGCGTGTTCGCCATCATCGTCGGCAATCAGATGTCGTCGAGCAAGCTTGCCGCGAACTTGGTCCGCACCATGTCGGGAAGCTGGAAATGGGCAAAAACGCGTCCGATTTCGGATTTCCTCACGCCAGCGTGACCGTTTTGAAAGCGGATTCCAAGCGAGCGGCCGTTCGTGGCGAGGGTGGCGAAAGCAAAACGCCAACGTTGCGCTTCAGCCAAACGTTCGCGCAATTCCAGTTCGTTTGAAATTTCAACGCCAGCCTGTTTCAGGGAATCGAGAAACTGGTCGAAAGATTCGCTGCTTAAACTACCCATGATTCTCTCCTAAAGAGATAAGTTGCCACTCATGGATTGAAATAACGCCCGCGGTAAATCCCGGTTGACGGTAACAATGGTCGCCGCGTCCGCGCGGCGTATACAATCGAAACATCGACCGTCAAGACCGTCTAATGCGCGATAAAGAACGCTCTCTCGAACTGTTGGCTCCCGCCAAGAACGCCGACTTCGGTATCGAAGCGATCATCCATGGCGCGGACGCGGTATACATTGGTGGTCCCGTTTTTGGCGCGCGTGCCAAGGCAGGCAATGCGGTTTCCGATATCGCCCGGCTGGTCGCCCATGCCCACCGCTATCGAGCGCGCGTCTTGGTGGCGTTGAATACATTGCTCAGGGACGATGAACTGGAGGAAGCACGGCGGCTCAGCTGGCAGATTCATGATGCCGGCGCGGACGCACTGATCATCCAGGACATGGGCCTGCTCGAACTCGACCTGCCACCAATCCAGTTACACGCCAGCACGCAAACCAATATCCGCACGGTGGAAAAAGCGTGTTTTCTTGAGGCCGTGGGTTTTTCACAGCTCGTCTTGGCACGAGAGCTGGCGCTCGACCAAATCCGCCGTATCGCCGACGCCACCCGTGGAGTGCTGGAATTCTTTGTTCATGGCGCGCTGTGCGTCAGTTACAGTGGTCAATGCAACATCAGTTATGCGCACACCGGGCGCAGCGCCAACCGAGGCGATTGCTCGCAAGCTTGCAGGCTTCCGTACTCGCTGGCAGATCAGCAGGGGCGCCTGATCGCCGCCGACAAGCATCTGTTATCGATGAAGGACAACGATCAAAGCGACAACTTGCGAGCCTTGGTCGACACCGGCATCGACTCGTTCAAGATCGAAGGTCGCCTCAAGGATCTGGCCTATGTCAAAAATATTACCGCTCACTACCGCGGAATGCTCGACAAGATCATCGCGGAAAGACCGGCTACTCGCCGCAGTTCAGTGGGCGAAAGCACCTTTCTGTTCTCACCGCGACCCGAAAAGACATTCAATCGCGGCGCGACGGACTATTTCGTCAATGGTCGCCAGGAAAACATAGCGGCCGTGGAGTCGCCGAAGTTTGTCGGCGACGAAATCGGTACCCTCGCCAAATGTGGCGGCAAGAGTTTTGAGGTGACAACGTCGGAAAATCTGCATAACGGCGACGGTGTCGCCTGGTTCGACGAGCGCGAACAACTGCACGGCTTGCAAATCAATCGGGTGGAAAAACTACCGAATGGCTATCGCCTGTTCCCGCCGCCAGGCGATGGCAAACTGCCAACCGGATTGCGGGTCGGCGCGCCGATTTTCCGCAACCGCGACCAGGCCTTCGAACGTCAACTCGCGGGGAAATCCGCCGAGCGCCGGATTGCGGTGCGTCTCCGTCTGTTTGAAACAACGACGGGTTTCGCTCTCGAAGTGGACGACGGCCAAGGCGTTGCGATCACTGCCATGCTGAGCCATCCGCACGAGGCGGCGCGCAATGCGGAACAGGCGCGCGCAATGCTACGCGAAAATATCGGCAGGTTGGGCAACACCGTCTATACCGCTGAGTGTATCGATCTCGATCTCTCTGGCGCTTGGTTCGTGCCCGCTGCCGCGTTGAACCGGTTACGGCGCGAGGCCATCACCGCTCTCGACGAGGCTCGTCTAGAGGCTTATCGGCAACCGCCACGCCGCCAGGCCACTGAACCGCCCGCCGTCTATCCCGAGCACGCGCTCGACTACTTGTCGGGCGTTCTTAACCGTCGGGCGCGCGAATTCTATGGCCGTCACGGTGTCAGCGTCGTCGAACCGGCTTACGAGTGCGGTCAGGAAAAGGGCGAGGTGTCGCTGATGGTCACCAAGCACTGTCTGCGCTTCAGTTTCACGCTTTGTCCGAAGCAGATCAAGGGCATTCGCCCCGACCCATTGCTACTGATCAACGGCACGGAAAAGCTGACCTTGCGCTTCGATTGCAAGGCCTGCGAAATGCACGTGGTCGGCAAACTACGGAAAAATCGGTCGCTACGCCTCCGCGAGAAATAGCACCCGGGTCATACACCGTCTCAATAATGCGGTGGAATCTCCTCGCGTGGATTGCGTTCGCCGGCAGCGACGGCGGCCATGCCATCCTGCAATTGCCGGTGCAGATGTTGTAATTGCCGCTGCAACAGGTCGATCTGTTGCTGCTGGCGATACACCGTGAGATTGAGCGTCTCCACCAGATCCTCGGCCAGACTGATCCGCGTTTCCGCTTCGGTCAGTCGCGCTTCCATCGCGGTATCCCTCATTTCCATCGAACTGCCTCGTATCGCTTGTCGCGTGGCCGTGATCCGCACGAAATACGTGCCGCTGGCTCACTAATCCGTCAAACGGTTGATGATAGCCTGCAAGGAGTCCACCGGATAGACGAGAGGAATCATTACCCCACCGACGCGGGTGAATAAACCGACCTGTTCCGGTTTGGCGCTGTACAAGACATGGTGCTGTTCCATCCCGTCGACATTCAGCCAGAAGGTGTTTTCGCTATCGATAGGCGTGTGGCCGACGATGAATGGGAGATTCTTGTCCAGATCGAGAGAGCGGCGAAAACGCTTGACATCGCGCCGGCCATAACCGTGCGGCCGCTCGGGTCGACGCGAACGGTTAGTGATCAACTCGTTTTGAAGTTGCGGGTGACGGTGCAGTTGCACCAGCATCTCCCTGGTGACCTTGCCCATTGGCGGCGCCGCGTGACAAGCAACGAAATCCGCCGCAACGACGACGTAAGGCAGCAACTGATAAAACGTATCCATCGCCTGCCGATATACGTCGCCGCGCCGCTCAGTCAGTGCGTTCGCCCAGCAACGGCCTTGCTGAACGCCGCTCTTGACCATGTTTTCGGAAAAGGAGTCGTGGTTGCCGCGCAGATAAAAAACGTGTGCCGGAAAACGCCGCTTGAGACGGAAAATGAAATCCATCATCAGCATGGAACTCGCCATTTCGTCCAGTTGCCCATCCACTTCGGAATGCACCGCGTCACCAAGAATGATCAGCGCGGCGGAACCTTCTTCCAGCGCGTCGAGAAAGGCGTTCTGGCTCAGAACCGTCAGCAGGTTATCGAGTCGCGCGTGCATGTCGGCGAGCACGATAGGCGTCAGCGTGTCGGGCACGATCAGCAGACCGCCAGGCAGGCCGCGGTCGTCGACCGGACGCCCCTCCTCCTGTCGTAACAATCGATTGACATCTTCGAGCAGCCGTAACGCCTGATCGTTCGGCAACAGATCAATCGGACCGCCAAAGATTTCGCGTAACCGCCGGAAGCGGTTCTCCGGCACCCAGCGCATCTCCCGGAAAGCCGCCCCGATGCCGGTGTCAGCCTCGCTCAGATTGCGAAACACGATGGCGTCGCCACCATGAACCAGCGCCAAATGTTGATCCGCCACCGTTTCCGGATAGCGAAAGAGCGCCTGCTGTACGGCATCCGCCTTGCCCAGCGATAGCCAGTTTTTGGGCGTTAATCGCAAAAATCCGTCGATATGCCCGGGATTGGTAAAAGGATCGACGACGATGAAACTTTTCAGAGAAAGAGTCTCACCTTTATGATTCAATTGTGTTTCTTGGTAAAGATGCAGTTTTTTCCTGCCTGAGCCAAGGGTAATTTCGATCGGTCCGGCATCGAGAGGAACGCGCACCTTGGTGTCGCCAAGCCGATGGACGTCACCCAATTTCAGATGGTATCCCCAACCGTACCCCCAGCGGGCAAGCAGTGTTCGGAACCAGGCCGACAAGCGCGACAGTTTGAATCGGCGCCGAGAGAAAAGCGCCATCACGGAGGCTCCTGCCGCCGCTCGACAAAGCGCCGAGGACGGTCGTCGTCACCTTCGCGGAGATAAACGCCAAATCCCCGGACATGCAGAAATTCAGCGACACGTCGGAATACCTCGCGTTGGGCGGCGCATATTTCCAGGCTCAGTTGCGCATCGACGGGGTGTGAACCGTGAAGCGCCCGCTCGCGACGTCTTTCGAAGAGTACTTCTGGCGACGGCAGCAAGAAGTCGAACACGTAACGGCGATACCAGTCGACCGCGAAAAAAAGGCGCTTGCTCGACGGCAGGACGATGCGTTCGAAATCGACGGATGGCAGGGGGTCGCGGTCCAGGAATTCGGCGTCGAATACCGTCACGGCGTCGTTCAAACCGCAAAACGGCAATCCCAGGTGAATTTCACGCGGTCTAACGGCCAACACTTCCGAGCGCCACCAATGTTTGCGGCCCAAATCCAAATACCCCTCCTCCGACCATCCGCCTAGGCGCGAAATCAAGGTGCTTTTGCCGGCGCCGGGCGGTCCGGTGACCAGCACCTGGCCAACCTTGACGTCAACGGGAAAGACCGTTCCTTTCAAATCCTGCAACGCGTCGATCGGCTGTGTGGGCAGTTCCGGCATGTCGGCGGATCAAAGAATAGCGGGCCTGGCCGCGCCGAAAGGGCAGTCGGCGCCTCCGCGGGTAGGGTTGTCGAGAGTGGTTTTCAAAAATCCACCGGTAGGTGAAGCAGCGCATCATCCTAACACTGGCAACCGGCAAACGCCCCGACTTAAAAAAACGAACGCCCCAAAAACGGGGCGTTTGCCGAGCCATCGCGAACAACCGAGGCTTGCGGTCAGGCATTCTGAATCAGAATCTCCTCGATCATCTGCGCCGACGCCTTGCAACAGCGGATAACTTTCTCTTGTAAGGCGTAGAACTGTCGCAGGCCGACGGCGCGTAACGCGGCCTCTTCGTCGCCCTCTTCCTGAAACAATGCTTTGATCGCCCGTTGAATCACCAGATCGGACTTCTCTTCGATTCGTTCGATTTCGGAACAAAGATTGACTGTTTCCTCGCTACGTTCCTTTTCCTTCAGTGAGCCAATGGCCCGGCTCAGGCGCAGACAAGCCTCGACGGCACGTAGCGCTAGCTCACGCGATTCGCTGGTCGCTTGTTCGACGTTGTAAATGGCAACCGCCTGCGCGACATCCTGCACCGCGTTCATCACCCGGTCAATGTCCAGTGTCAGCGCATAGACCTGGTCGCGGTTGAGCGGCGTGACAAAGGATTTGTGCAGCATTTCAATCAGATCGGCCTTGATCTGATCCGCACTCGCCTCGTTCATATTCACCTCCTTGACCAAGGCGGCAAGATCCTGAGTGCCGTCTCCGAGGCTGTTGATCAGACGCTGCATGGCATTGGCCCCTGCCAGAACTCGTTCGCTGTGCGCCGCGAGAAGTTCAAAAAACTCGGCCCGCTTGGGTAACATACTTAACTCCCTCGATAATCATCTATTGAAACTCGGTGTGCCCGTGCAACGACTCGCGACTCACGTTCCGCCGCCGTCAAAGCGCCCGCTCAAGGACGGTCGTCGGTTACCGACGCGCGGAACCAGGATCGTCGGGTGACGGGACCTACACGGGTCGGCGAAAACCTGTCGAGGCCCCGTTACCGGGACCCGCCTGGCGACCATCGGCACCTTTATAGAAATTTGGTGCCCAGATACCAGAAAATCGCCGCGATCAATCCCGCCGCCGGGATGGTCAACACCCATGCCACAAGCAGATTCATGGTGATCGCCCAGCGCACAGCCTTGACGTCGGTGGCGGCGCCGACACCGATGATCGCACCGGTGATGGTATGCGTGGTCGACACCGGGATACCGCCCAGTGTCGCCAAACCCAGCGTGATCGCACCGCCCATCGACGCGCAGGAACCACTGATGGCATTGAGTTTGGTGATCTTGGTACCCATGGTTTTGACGATACGCCAGCCGCCCAGATACGTTCCCCAGGCAATCGCGAAATAGCAGGAATAGATCACCCAACTCGGCAACGTCGCCACATCCTTGGTCGCCACGCCGGCGGTGATCATCAGCAGCCAGATAATGCCAATGGTTTTTTGCGCGTCGTTACCGCCATGGCCGAGACTGTAGGCGGCGGCGGCGAACAATTGCCCGCCCTTGAACCATTTTCCTGCCTGATAAGGCGATTTATTGCGGAAGATCCAGGCCACCAGCACCATCAGCAAACCGCCAATAAGCACGCCAACCAAGGGAGAAATGATGATGAACGCCAGAATTTTCCCGAAGCCTTCCCAAACGATCGGTGCGCCGGAACCCGCCTTGGCCACTGTCGCCCCAACCAGACCGCCGACCAGGGCATGTGACGACGACGAGGGAATGCCGTAATACCAGGTGATGATGTTCCAGGCGAGCGCCCCCACCAAGGCTCCGAAGATCACGTAATAGTCCACGAAAGACGGATCGACGGTTCCCTTGCCGATGGTCGCCGCCACCTTGAGCTGGAAAACCCACAAGGCCGCGAAGTTGAAGAACGCGGCGAACAGCACCGCCTGCTTGGGGGTCAACGCGCCGGTAGCCACGATCGTCGAGATCGAGTTCGCGCCGTCGTGAAACCCGTTCATGAAGTCGAACGCCAGCGCCACCGCGATCAGCAGCGCCAACGTCCAGATGCTCATATTTAAGCCTTCCATTTTGGGCAACCTCTCAGGAGTTCTCGATCAGGATCTCTTCGATCATCTTGGCGGCATCCTGACAGCAGTCGAGGACGGACTCCTGTAGCGAGTAAAATTCCCGCATTTTCATCGTCTGCCAGACGTTGGCCCCGGGTTGAAACAGGGCGGCGATCGCTTTTTGCTGCACCTTGTCGGCCTTGCTCTCGATGTTCTCCACTTCCTTGCACAGATTGAGCGTTTCGGCTCCACGTCCCTTCTCACCCAGGGCGGCGACGGCGCGATTCAGACGCATGCAGGCGTCGGCGCTCAAGGACGCCATTTCTCGCGCTTCCACCGTCGACTGTTTGATGCCGTACATATCGATGGCATTCGCCACCGACTGCAGAACATTGAGCGTCATGTCGAGATGACTGATCAGCGAATGAATCTGATCGCGGTTGATCGGTGTCGTGAAGGACTGATGCAAACGCGCGATCACCTTGGCCTTGATCTCGTCGGCATTTTTTTCGTTGAGATTGACTTCGGCGACCAGCGCCGCCGCATTGGCGCCGCCATCGTCCAAGCCATTGATCAGGCGCAGGGTTGCATTCGCCCCGGCAGCGACCTTCTCGGAATGCGCTGCGAGAAGTTCATAGAATTCCCGGCGTTGCGGCATAAGACTACTAAACATACGACCTCCATTGGTTAACGATCCGCTCTTTTGAGCACCGCTTGCAAAACAGCCGAAAAACCGATCACTCGTCGGTATTCCCGGCGTGAAACAGAATCCCTACGGGCGGCGGGCTTTCGCGAGCGTGAACCGCCCGCCGTTCGCGACACCCGCCTCAAGAGCATTCAATAACCGGAACGTCGCAACCGTTCAGCTCTTTTTCCGTCGTTTCGGCGGCAGCGCCACCGAGGCCAGCAATTCCTTCATCGCGCCCACTTTTTGCTCGGCAAACAAATGCACCGCCGCGCGAACGATGTCCGACTTGCTCGCTGTCCAGCCAGCGGCCTTCGACAGGTCCACGCGCAAGTTTTCGATCGCCTCCCCCTCGCTTTTCGGCAGTTCAAGCGGATAGCGCACTACCTTCTCCGGCTTTACCTTGACAACCTTGGTCGATTTTTCAGTCGTCTTTCCAGCCTTCCCGGCGGCCTTTTTTTCAGCTTTTGTGTCAGTCTTTTTTGCCGCCTTTTTTGCCGCCTTTTTGTCGATTTTTCTGCTGCCCTTGAGTTTTTTTACTTCCGGAGTCGCCGGCGGTATCGCCGACACCGTTTCTTTCACAGGTGGCGGATCTTCCGCGACGACTGCGGGGGCTTCTCGCGTCGGCGTAGACAGCAACGGGATCTCGCTTTCGGCCAGACGGACCGCAAGCGATTCGTCTTCCTTCTTCAAGCTCGCGCGCAGTGCGGTCTTGTTGTCGGTAATGATCGGTGGCGTGGTCATGCGGGTTCTCCCAGTTGTTCACGGATGGCTTGGATGAGCTTGCGGACTTCTTGCTGCGCGGCATCGGCGGCAGCGCCGAGCTGAAAAACAGAGGCGCCGACAACGGCGCTTTGTGCATAGGCATTACGCTGCGAAAGCGTCGCACCCAATACCGGCAGAGTGAATTCATTCAACAGATCAAGCACATCAGAAGCAAGCGCGGTGTTTTGCACCCGATTAGGGAGAATACATCCCCGCAGACGATGGCTTTGTTCCATGCGCTTGAGAATCAGGCGCTCGACCGCCAGCGTCGACCACAAATCCGTCGGACCAGGCACCGCCGGGATCACCGCCAGATGAGCGACAGCCAAGGCCGCCATGGTCGAGGGATGCGAAATGGAGGGCGGCGTGTCGAGGACAATGTAATCAGCCTCGCTTTGCAAGGCGGCGATATTCTTGATCAATTCAAGGCCAGACATTTTCCGCACATCCAGGTGAAGATCCGAATCCAGCAAAGGTGCCGATTCAGCCCAACGAAACGAACTCTCTTGCGGGTCCAGATCGACCAGCAACACCGAGGCACCATTCTCATGAAACCCACCACCCAACTGCATGGTGACGGTGGTTTTGCCAGCACCACCTTTTTGCGAGATCACAGCAATCACCCGACCCAAAGACACGGACATGGGAATTCCTTGTAAAGAGCGAATTAATGTGAATCTGCGAGGCGAAGATTATGCCCGCAGGGGAAAAACGGACAAGGCGACGACGGGCCAAAACACGGGCCAAAAAATGGGCCATTTTGCGGTCGGCAACGATAGTCTGCCGCACCTCTCGGAACCCCAATCCGTGCGCCTTGTAACAGCAGGACAAGGATAGCAGCGAAAACCGGCGACAACGTCAGGGAAAAGGACCGGAATCCGGTCGGGCACGCTTCAGTCGTCGAAAAGAATATTCAGCGCGCGCGCTCGGGCGACGGCTTCGCGACGATTCGATGCCCGCAATTTGGCGTAGATATTTTGCGTATGGCGTTTGACCGTTGCCCGTGAGATGCAGAGTTGATCCGAAATCTCGAGGTTGCTGAGTTTCTCCGCCAGCAGCTTGAGGATTTTCAACTCGCGGCGGGTAATGTCGGCCTCGAGCGGCTGGCTCGCCGTTCGGTACAGCCAGTCCTGGTCGAAAGCGGCAAGCAACTGACCGATGTAGCGGGTTTGGCCGTGGTCGGGATGCAGATGTTTCAGGGGGTTGACGAGTTCATGTCCCAAATCGACGAACAGGCGGATGAAGCCGCTTGGCTGCGCAAGGGTGACGGCGCGTAGCAGACGCTCACGGGCACCGGGCTCGTCGCCCTGGGTCTGGTTCAGTAACGCTTGCAAAGCCAGCACTTCGATCAGGAAACGCAGATTGTGCCGACCCGTCAGTTCGATCTCCAACAATTGCAGTAAACGCCCGGCCTGTTCGCGACTGGCGGAACTCCCTTCGGCAATCCAGACGCGCGCCAGGGTGAGATGCGGCGCGCTGAAGAAGCGATAGACGAAACGCACCGGGCCGGGATCGAAATTCCGCGCCCATTCCAGCGCCTCTTCGCGCCGCCCCTGGCGCAACGCCAGATCGGCCTGACAAGCCTGCGCACGAAACAGGGCCGGCAAATCGCCGTTGTGCCGCAGACGGTCGCAGACCGCGTCGACGATCTGGCGAGCCCGTTTCTCCTGCCCGAGCGCCTGACTGACCGCGGCCATGACAAAAGAAATCTCGGTGCGGTACCCGAGACGGGGCGCATGTTCGGGAGCAAGGGCCGGTAACAGCGTGGCCTCCGCCTGGGACAGCTCGTTGCGTTGATACTGCACCAGCGCCAGGAAGTGACGCCCCAGCGCCTGATTGCCTTCGGTGGCGTAACGCGCGCCGCTGAGGTTGTAATTCTGGATCGCCGTCCATTGCAAGGCCGACAAATCGGCGGCCATCCATTCGATGAAGCAACGGGTGGCCACCAATGGCGCCTGGCAGACATCGATCGGTCCCGAGGCGTGCGCGAGGGCTTGCTGAAGCGTTTGCCGGGCACCGGCCAGATCGCCGGTCATTTGCCGGGCGCCAGCCAGCACGGTATGCGCGGTGACGCTGGCATGCGTGCGATCGGCGTGCAGATGCGATAGCGCTTTCCCGGCGGAAATCAGCGCCAGATCGGGGCGACCGTCGCAATAATCCTGCAGGCCGCGCAAGGCCAGAAGGTCGCCATGCAAGGCGTCCAGACTGGACGGCTCCATGTTGTCCCTGGTGCGAGCGATCAGTGTTTCGATGCGATCGAGTACCGCCGGCGTTTCGATATGGCGACCTTGATGGTAGAGCAGCCACGCCTTCATCATCAGCAGTTCGGCATCGCTTTCGATGGTATCCGGCGGCAACAGACCCAGGCAGCGGCCCAGACGGTGCCGCTGCTCCCTATTGATCAAGGGATTGCGATGACGGATCAGCAATCGCCCCGCCGCCCGCGCGCCGCCACCGGACAGCGCGTGCGGGACGGCGTCTTCGAGCAATCCGTGCGCCTCGAACCAATCGGCGGCCCGCTGGTGCAGCACGGCAATTTCGGTGGCCGGATAGTCGTTTTGAAGTTCCGCGCGCAGGAACGCCTGGAACAAGGGATGGTAACGGAACCATTCCTGATGATCGTCAATCGGGAAACACAGCAGCGTGCCGCTGGACAGGCCATGCATGAACGCGTGGCTGTCGAGTGCCGCGCCGCACACCGTTTCGCACAGCGACGCGCAGAAGCGGTCGAGGATGGCGGTCTCCATCAAACGCTCGCGAGGCAGCGTCGTTTGCCGGGTGCGCACGTCTTCGGCGAAATATTGCCGCACTTCCGGCAAACCACCGCCAAAACGTTTCTCGGCGGCGACTTGACACGTACTCTGCCGCAATGCCAGGATCGCCAGCCGCGCGCCGGCCGGCCAACCTTCAATCCAGCGCTGCAGGACCGGCGCCAGATCCGTGCCGACAACCGCTTGTCCGGTGCTGCGTTCGACCAAGGCGGCGACCATGCTGTCTGGAAAGCGCAAGTCGCGGAGGCGAATTTCGCTCATCAACTCGCGAACGCGCAGAACGCCCAGCGACAGCGGCGGATCGTGGCGGGCAACCAGCACCAGATGCAGTTCGTTCGAGGGATAGGCCAGCAGGCTGTCGAGCAAGGCATGCGTCACCGGCGAATCGATGGTGTGATAATCGTCGAGGATCAGTACCAGCGGCGCGGAGAGCACATCGAAATCGTTGCTCAGACTGCTCGCCAAGGTCGCCGGCGATGGCGGCGACGCGCCATTCAGATGCCGCATTGTTCCGGCGCAGTCGTCGGGCAGCACCGTGCGCACGGCGGCGACCAGATAACTGGCGAATACGAACGGATCGCTGTCGTCACGGTCCAGCGACAGCCAGGCCGACAAACCGGCGCGCCCGGCAAGCCAGTGCGCGACCACCGACGATTTGCCGTAACCGCCCGGCGCCGACACCAGGGTCAATGGCAAGTGACTTCCCGCTTCGAGCAAGCGCAACAGATCGCCATGCTCGACGAAATCGGCGACGACCCGTGGACGGCGTAATTTACTCATCGAAATGGGAACGGCGGGCATGGTGCCTTCTCCTGGCCGCGGCGGCGACCGAACGAGCAAACGAACATGGGAGAATCATACGTGCCAACCGGAATACGTGCCAATCGGTGTTCCGGCAGCACAATGTATCGTTAAGCGCCGGCGGTGCCGACTTCTGTCGTCGCTCAGTGCTTTTCGCTGTCGAGCAACGCGGCAATCTGAATATCCTTTTCCTGCCAGAGAGTTTGCAGCCAGTGCTGGAATGCCTGGCGAACCGCTGCGTCGTTGGCGTAATCGCCGCTCGCCAGATCGCGGGGAACCGGCAGATTGCGTACCCGCACCCGCACGCACCGCAGCCGACCGCACAAAAAATCCCAAAAATTCGGCGCGCCGTCGGGATAGACCAGCGTGACGTCGAGAATGGCATGGAATTTTTCGCCCATGACATTGAGAGCCAGGGCAATTCCGCCGGCCTTCGGCCGAAGCAGATGGCGATACGGCGACCGCTGACGCTGGTGTTTGAGCGCGGTAAACCGCGTGCCCTCGCAGAAGTTCACGACGCTGGTCGGAATCAATGAAAACTTCTCGCAGGCAATGCGCGTCGCCTCCTGGTCCTGGCGGCGCAAGCCGGGATTTTTCCGCAGTTCCTCTTCGCCATGGCGGCGCATGAAGGGAAATTCCAGCGCCCACCACGCCAAGCCCATCACCGGCACCCAAATCAACTGTTGTTTAAGGAAGAATTTGAGCAGCGGGATGCGGCCGGTCAACAAATGCTGCAACACCAGGATGTCGACCCACGATTGATGATTGCAGTTGACCAGATACCAGCCACGCGGAGTCAGCCCGGAAATCCCCTCCACATCCCAGCGCGTGGCCTGGGTCAGAGCCATCCAGCCGCTGTTGCAGCGAATCCAGGCTTCGGCGACGCGCACCAGGAGCGGATCGAGCCGCAATCGAGCGGCGCGAAACGGCAACAAGCACTTCACCATCGCCAGCAGCAACAGAAAAGGCACCCAGAACAGGGTGTTCAACACAAGCAGCAGCGAAGCGAGCAAACCGATCAGCGGAGCGGGTAAAAAACCGGGCATGGCTCAAACGACGAGGAATGGAAATAGTTAGGTAGATTACATCGAGGTTTCGGCCACCGGGGATTCCGTGACCGCGGCACCCGCCGGTACCATGAGGCTGGCATCCAGCATCGCGCGGCGGGTCAGAGGAGTTTCCAAGGTGATGCGGCCAAGCCGTCCATCGCGATAGTCCTGCAACAATATCTTGGCCGCCTTTTGAAAATCGACCTCACCGCCGCGCATGCGCAAGCCGCGCCGGCGGGCGATGCCTTCGATGACCGCCACCGCGTCGCCCTCGCCGGGTCCCGCCGGCGGCAAGCCATAGCGTTCGACCAGCAGCGCCGGATAGCGCTCAAGCAGCACGCCGGCGAGAAAAATCGCCACTTCGTCGTCGATCATCGCGTTGCGGCCGACCGCATGGCTGGCGGCCAGCATCAGACCGTCGCTGGGGTATTCAATCTTCGGCCACAGCAAACCCGGCGTATCGGTAATCGTATGGCGCACGTCCAGTTGGGAAGTTTGCTGCGTCTTGGTCACCGCCGGTTCGTCGCCGACCTTGGCCAGCTTGCGTTTGAGCAGCACGTTCATCAGCGTCGACTTGCCGACGTTCGGAATGCCCATGATCATCATTCGCAGCGGCTTGGTGTTATCGCTACGATGCGGCGCCAGTTTCTGGCACAGAGCGGGCAGACGCGCCACGTCGCCGGGCTTGCGGCACGACACCGCCACCGCTCGCACGCCGTCCTGAGCGTTGAAATGGTCGATCCATAGCTGCGTCGCCAGCGGATCGGCCAGATCGGCCTTGTTCAGCACTTTCAGGCAGGCGCGCTGGCGATGCAGGCGGAGTTCATGCACCATCGGATTGGTGCTCGCGGCCGGCAGGCGCGCGTCGACCACTTCGATCACCACGTCGATGGTCGCCATGGTTTCAGCGGCTTTTTTTCGCGCCGAAGTCATGTGACCGGGATACCACTGAATGGTCATGCGCAGTCCGACAATAAAAGGGAATCGCGATTATCCCACCGCTTCATCCCGTCCACCGGCTTTACGAACGTCGCGGCGACCGGCAAAGCGCTAAAATGCCGCTCTCGCCCTATTCGCAACAGGACCCGCTTGTCGTCTCTGCCCGAAATTCCGCCTGGACAGTCGCCCGAACTGCTCAAGGAACTGCATATCCTGACCCGCGACGGCAAGCTAAATCAAGACAGCCGCCGCAAGCTCAAGCAGGTCGACCATCTGTGCCGGTTCATCGTCCCGCTGCTCGAGGAATCGGCCGGCGACGCCGGTGGCCCGACGCTGGCCGACCACGGCGCCGGCAAATCCTACCTCGGCTTTATACTCTACGACCGCTTCTTCAGCCGCCGCGACCACGGCCACATCTACGGTATCGAAACGCGGGCCGAACTCGTCGAGCGCTCCCGCCGACTGGCCGAACGCCTCGGTTTCGCGCGCATGTCTTTTCTTGGTCTGCGCGTCGAGGAGGCAATCGACGCGGCGGCGCTACCCGAGCGCATCGACATCGTCACCGCCCTGCACGCCTGCGACACCGCCACCGACGACGCCATCCGTTTTGCCTTGCGTAAACAGGCGAAATTCGTCGTTCTCGTGCCATGCTGCCAAGCCGAAGTCGCCACCCTGTTGCGCCGCGGAAAAGCGGCCTCCTTCGCCAAGACGCCGCTCGCGGAACTCTGGCGGCATCCGCTGCACACCCGCGAATTCGGTAGCCAGGTGACCAACGCCTTGCGTTGCCTGCAACTGGAGGCCCATGGCTATCAACTGACGGTGACTGAATTGGTCGGATGGGAACATTCGCTTAAAAATGAACTGATTATTGCCCGTTACACCGGTGTGGCGCGCGGTAACGCCACGACGCGCATCGAACAAATTCTCGACCAACTCAATCTCGACGACTTGCGCGGACGTTTTCTCGACTGACGCCCGTGCCCACGCCCATTTACTGGAAACCGCCATGGAAAAATGGATTACCCGCCTGACGGCCGCACTGGTTGCCGCCGGCGGTCTCGGCCTGTTCTGGACTTTCGGTGTCTTCGTCGCCGTCCCGTGGCGCGAAGACCGGCTGCTGGCGCTCTCCGGCATCGAGATACAAGTCCTGAGCGTCGCGCTGGTCGGCGGCTTGGCCGTCACCTGGGGCGCCCTACACCTTCTGGCGATTGCCGACCGCGAACACAATCCGCAACTGTACGGCGTCTTGCGGGCCGCGTTGTTGATCGCCTCGGCGCTGTCCGTCGCCAGGGGGGCATTGTGGACCACGGCGCATTTGGCTTGACAGAGGCCCACACGGCGATGCCCGCGCCGGCCGCTTGAAACACCGGTCGCCGCTGTCGCACGGGTATAAAATCGACCTTTTACCATCAGGGGTTTTACAAGCGCACATGGCAACCACGACTACCGTTGAAAAAGCTGTTTTCCCTGTCGCCGGTCTGGGGACGCGCTTCCTGCCGGCAACCAAGGCCAGCCCAAAGGAAATGCTGGCCGTCGTCGACAAGCCCTTGATCCAGTATGCCGTTGAAGAAGCCTACGCTGCCGGCATCCGGGAAATGATCTTCGTCACCGGCCGCAACAAGCGCTCGATCGAGGATCATTTCGATACCGCGTATGAACTGGAAGCGGAAATCGCCGCCGCCGGCAAGAACGATCTGATGACGCTGGTGCGCTCGATCAAACCCGACGACATGGATTGCGTCTATGTCCGCCAGCCGAAGGCGTTGGGCCTCGGGCACGCGGTGCTTTGCGCCGAACGTCTGGTGCGCGGACAGCCCTTCGCCGTTCTGCTGGCCGACGACCTGATGCTTGGCGAGCCGCCGATCATGCGCCAAATGGCCGACCTGTATACCGAACGGCAGTGCAGCATCCTCGCCGTCCAGGAAGTTCCGGAAAATCAGACGCATCGCTACGGTATCGTCAAGGGCGACGCGCTGGAGGCGGATCTGGTCAACGTGCGTGGGCTGATCGAAAAACCGCACCCCTGCGTCGCGCCGTCCAATTTGGCGGTCGCCGGTCGTTACATCCTGACGCCGGCGGTTTTCGAATCGATTCGCCGGCAACCGCGCGGCACCGGTGGCGAAATCCAGTTGACCGACGGGATTGCCGGCCTGCTGGCGACCGAAAAGGTCCTGGCCTATCGCTACCACGGTCAACGCTACGACTGCGGCAGCAAGCTCGGGCTGATGCAAGCCAGCGTCGTTCTTGCGGAAAGCCATCCCGAACTGGGTCCCGAGTTTTCGGCCTGGCTGGCGGCACATCGCGCCGGACACTCCGGCGATTCGTGACACCGTCGCTCACTCGGCTGGCCGAACCAAACACCAAGCAGAGCGATGATCGACGCGATGTAGGTATCGCCGCCGATTTTGTTCAATTGTCCGATTCGTCCGGCTGATTTTCCAGCCACGCGACGCCCGTACGCGCCGGCTTTATCGGCTCTCCGGCCATCCGGATGGATAGGCGCGGCCATAAAATATAATTAAATTAATTTATTGACCGGACTGGCGATGGGCACCAAAACAGGTTTCAAAATTCCAACCCGCCTGGACGCCATCTGGTTTTGGCTCCGGGTCTGGGGATTGGTGCTGCTGCGCGTCGTGCGCGATCTGCACACCCCCGGTTTGCGCCGGCATGCCCGTTCCCCCCGTTTGGCGCGGGCGCCAGTGATCGCCGAATCGCGAACGCCGTTGTGGGACGACGGTCGGACGGACGAATTCGCGCTTCTGGCGGGCAAGGTCCATAACTTGCGTCTGGCCGCCAAGGCGTTCGATCGGGTCCATGTGCCAGCGCACGGTCTGCTGAGTTTCTGGCGGCAATTGGGACGGACCTCGCGCTGGCATGGCTATGTGGAAGGTCGGGAAATTCGCGAAGGTTGCGTGGTTCCGACGGTGGCGGGTGGCTTGTGCCAATTGTCCAACGCGCTGGCCAGTTGCGCGCTGCGGGCGGGCATGACGCTGGTGGAGCGGCACGCCCATTCGGCGCGGATCGAGGACGCCGCGCGGAATCGTCCAGGACCGGGGGATGCCACGGTGTTCTGGAACTATCTCGATCTGCGTTTGCGTGCCGAGTTCGCCTTCCAACTGGACGTGGCGTTGACCGCGACCGAACTCGTGGTTCGCATTCGGGCGGAAACGGCCCTCGCCGTTCCCGATCGCTTTCCACGCGTCATGCTTCTGCGCCGCTCACCGCCTGATCGCACGCCCAAACCGGTGGCGAGAGGCTGCCTGACTTGTAACGAAACCGCGTGTTTTCGGTATCGGCCCGACGCGGCTTCCGCGACCGGGCGCACGGCGATACTGGTCAACGCCTGGACACCGGAATTCGCCCGCTACCTGGAGCCGCACGCACGAGATGCGGATTGGTGCATTCCGTGGGTTCGGGCCGCCCGGCGCGGGGCCGGCGCGTGGCAAACGATGCAGATGGCTTCCGTGCGTATCGCCCGAATGGGTTCGATGCGCCGCATGGCATGGCTGCGTTGGCACGCCGTACGCAACGAAGGCGGTCGGCGCCAGGCCGCGGTAATGCAAGCGGACCACTGGCTGGCACGGGCTTACGCCAGAGCGTTGCGGCCTGAACACTCCCATCTCGTGATCGATCAAAGTCTGCTGGTGCCCTTGCGACGACTGGGCGTTCTCGGTGGCCGGCGCTATGACGTGCTGCTCCAGGCACTGCCCGCCACGGAAATTCAGCGACGGCTGGATCTGGCCCGGCAGCGCTGGCCGCAGGCCGATTCGCTAACGGATTTTCGGATCGACGATGCGTATTGCCATGAGGAACTACGTGCGCTGGAAGCCGCGCATTGCGCGATTACCCCGCATGCCGAGGTCGCGCGATATGTCCGCTCCTTCGTCGGCTTGAAAGATGTGCGTCAGTTGGCATGGGCAAGCCCGCCGGCCGCGCCGCGCATTGAGCGCGCCCACCCGGCGGGCGTTCCCACGGTCGTTTTCCCCGCCAGCGCCCTGGCACGCAAAGGGGTGTTGGATTTGGCGCACGCGCTGCGGATTTTGGGCTGGAAGTTAACCGTGCTGGGAAGTCCCGCCGAAGATCCGCGAATATGGGACGGCGTTTTCGTCAGCTATTCAAGCTACCGCGACCCGCGATGGCTGCAAGCGGCCGACGTGGTGGCGCTGCCCGCCTATATCGAACACTCGCCTCGCGCGCTGCTGCGCGCACGTGAGGCCGGGATTCCCGTTGTCGCCACGCCAGCGTGCGGACTGCCCGCCAGTGATGGACTGCAACTTGTGCCGCCGGGAGATGTGGTGGCTTTGCTCACAGCCTTGCGGCGGGCCGCGCCCGGTAACGAATGAAAGGGACATCCCCGTCCCGAGGCCACGGCGGAGGCCGCAAACGGCAGCGAATGCCATGATGGGATTTGCAGGTCACATCGAAACCACGAAAGGGGAAGTCCATGAGCACTATCACGGTAGGAATCGATCTTGCCAAGAACGTCTTCACGGTGCATGGCGTTGATGATGATGGCAAGGCGGTGCTGGTCAAGCCCAAAGTTGCCCGGGACACGCTGCTGAAGCTGGTGCCCAACCTGCCGCCGTGCCTGATCGGCATGGAAGCCTGCTCCGGCGCCCACCACTGGGCGCGGCGGTTCCGGACGCACGGCCACACCGTCCGGCTCATGGCCCCCAAGTTTATCGCCCCCTACCGCCTGTCCGGCAAGCGCGGCAAGGCCGTCGCCGCCGATGCCGCCGCCATCCGCGAATTCGGCATCGTCCTGCCCCAGAAGGTCGCCAACCCGCGGCGGCGGATCGGCGAGCACCTGGAGGATCTGCCCGGCTACGCCAACCGGTGTGTCGGCGACCTGCTGGCCCACGCCGACGTCCTCGACGAGCGCATCGCCGAATACGACCGGGCCATCGCCCAGATCGCCCGGGACGATGCCCGCAGCCGACGCCTGATGGAACTGCCCGGCATCGGCCCGACCACGGCCAGTGCCCTCCTGGCCAGCCTGGGTGGCGGCCTGGATCGGACTCACGCCCGGGCAGCAATACAGCCGCGGCGGCACGGCCCGCCGGGGGGGGGCGGATCACCCGGGCCGGCGACCGCTACCTGCGCAGCCTGCTGGTCATGGGGGCGCGTGCCATTCCCAGCGGCCTGGGAGACAAGCAGGACCGCTTCGGTCGCTGGGCGAGGAGCCTGGTGGAGCGGCGGGGCTATTGGCGGGCGGTGGTGGTCATTGCCGCCAAGAATGCGCGCCTGGCCTGGGCGGTGCTGAAGTTCGGCGAGGATTTCCGGCGGCACGCCGGCGCCTGAACGGCCTGGCAAAAGCGTCTATGGGAAAAAGACAGGGAAAGGAAGGAACGTGCCGCCGGTTGGCGGCAAAGAATCACGGTGCGCTGCCAGCGTTGATGTGAAGCGGGTTGGACCGGCGCCGGGAGAGCCTGATTAATTCGAGGGGAAGCCGTGATTCCCGACTACCGATCAAGGCCCCGGCGCGCGTCTTTCATCAGGGTCCGGGCAATGAAGCCCAACATGACCGGTTGTCGTTTCGCAGTCCGCCATCTTCTCGACCAACACAGGCAGGCAATTCAGGAATCACCCGGACAGGAAAATATGAAGACCTAGAAGCAAAACCCGTGCACTTCTTGGGGAAGCCCTTGTAGTTTAAATTCACTGGCTGCTGAAGGCAGTCGAGTGAAATGATGAGTTTGGCGCATAGTTATTCGTTTAACGCGAGTTGAAGTAGGAAGTCTAGGTGAATAGTGGCATTCCCACAGGCAACTGTTTTTCCCGATTTTGTTCCTCCCAGTCGCAAGGCGGGAATGAAATAATACATTTCGTTGTATTTCAATTTTCCACGGGTGGCTATTGCATCATCAAACATGTTTTTCTCAAGGAATTCTTCAATAACGTTTTTGTCGCAGCACCAATCATTAAAAAAACTCTCTAACGACCATGCGAGATCCCCGCTATCAGAAGTGTGCGGGTCTAAAAAAGAAATGTCTTCGTCACCTTCATCACTCAGCTTTCGGTAATAAAAAACGTTCCCGAAGGCTGAAATTGCGATGGGAAGGCGGTCCATGTCTTCTTCGTCACGCATAAGCCAATTCCAAAGATTATCCCTGTATTCGTCAGGATTTATGACTTGAATAAGGCCATCTGAATACAACCCAAATCCCTTTTCCTTCCAAAGTTCCAATAACGGGATAGGTAAGTGATTTTGATATTTGAAGATGATCTCTTGACTTGCTTTTATATTATCAAGGTCTGGTTTGTGGGTATCTATAAATTTTTGCAATGCGATATTCATTTGTATTCCCTGACAAGAGACGACGCCCAACGTTCGAGGCAAGGGGCAAAGCGCGGCTTGTCTCACTTTGCCCGTATCCTATAAAATGGGAGCAACGGATGGCTCGCCTCGAAGAGATTGAGAGCGCACACGGTGCCGATATATTCACACCGTCGTCAATAATAATTCAAAATCTTCCTGAGGACTTTGTTCTGGCTGCTCTATCTAGACTTGAGGCTCTTTATGCACGCACCTAACAATTCCATCGAGCGGACCACCAATCAGCACTCACCAGGAATGACAATGAGCCAAGACAACCTTTCGATTTTTGGTGAGTTGATTGCTTCGAAGCTTCGAGATCCAGCCATGGATCGGTTTGAGAATCTGAGAAAAGGCAATCACAAAGCACCAGCACTTCAAGACCTGCAATCGCGGCTGCGCGGGCTTGATCCGGAAACACGAGAAATAGCCCGCCGATGCGTGGTCTCCGCAGTTGATTCGGCAATCCATGATTTCTTGTTTTCCCTGCAAGAAAGAGGGTTCAAGAATCGACCGATAGCAGTATTGGTTGATGGAGAGAACATCGCTGATTCCAGCGACGGGCTTCACGGGGAAATCTTTGGAAAAGACGGTTGGTTTGCGAAGTTCAGCGCATATGGTGAGTCACCTGATGTGGCTTAGTGCAGGCTTGCCCAATCGGGTAGCCGGAGGTTTCTCTCCCCCGGCCCCCACCCACCGTGCGGGTCCAGAGTAGGTGGTTCAACGAGATGGCGCGCTCGACCACGACGAATAGCCCTGTGCCTTGAGCCAATCATTGTTCAACGCCTGCTGCATCGCCGGCGTACGCGCCATGTGCCAGTAGCGCATGCGGCTGACGCCATGCTGGATCGCCGTCTTCAGGCTCACGCCCAAATCCAGCAGGTGCTTGATCGTTGTCGTCGCCCCTGCAAAATTCATCCAAGCGCCCCGACCGGACGAGAAATCTGCTGGCTCGATTTGAATCGGGAATTTTCGCGGCTGAAGATCGAGGTCAGCGGGAGTAAAACGGGGCGCACGA
>Ga0209608_1000010_pt1 | contig 217975 bp, 211 predicted proteins | sample AD_UKC130_MetaG_FD_184428 | JGI IMG/M metagenome (GOLD analysis project Ga0209608, IMG submission 184428) | Active sludge microbial communities of municipal wastewater-treating anaerobic digesters from Canada - AD_UKC130_MetaG (SPAdes) (version 2) | ecosystem: Engineered > Bioreactor >...
TATATTAGTTTATCGCTTACAAATCTATCCGTCTATCAACAATCTAATTGCATCACTAAAATTATTCTATCACAAAAACAAGAAGTGAATTCATTCTTGTTGAGAAGAAAATAATTTTTTTTCGAATGGAATACTCGAGATGCAAGCATTTTGGTTTGATGGAATATTCGATGAAATGGTATAATTTATATTAACAAGAGTTTCAGAAGTATTCTATGTAGGAGTTGACTAATACAGGTGAATTTTCATATTGAGTTACTTCAAAGAGAAGCATTGCTCATGCCACATACGTACGATAGAATGGTTGAAAGAGGTATATCAATAGATGATTTGAAAGAACTCCTCGAATCGAAATCTTCTACTGCCGTGATGCAAAGTAATGGGAGAATACGAATTTCTAATGGAAAGATAGTTGCGATATTGCAACTATCCTTCCGAGGTTTGTACATCGTGACTGTCTTTAGAGAGGGGAAATCGAGAGATTAAATAGATTAGTTAAACAAAATCTCATTTGGGCTTCTAAGTAAGATCTCTGGTCTTCCATTTTCATCCCAAAGTTCACCGTAGAAACGTACTGTCTTGCCTTTCAAATTATATAAATTGTAATTATTGAAGAGATATTGGTATTCCTCTTCTCTAATGTTTATTCTGAACCAATCGCTGTAGATGTTGTACCAACCATTGGAATTTGTGACACTAGTTACTTTTCCTTCTAAGAAAACTATCTTTCCCAAATAGGATTTGTAATTCTGTGCATTTGTTAGTACCGGTGCATTATCCCATTTTGAGAAGATTCCTACTTTATCTTCAAATGCTTTATTGTAGGACTGTACAATCTTAGGTGTTAGGTACTGATCAGCATTGTCATCATATATTAGGGGCCTTGCTAAACCCTGCTTTACAACTGAAGATTCGTAGAAGGCATATTCGTTTTCATCAACTTTCCCGAAGACATATGCTAATGTTCTACCGTAAGTATCCGTGCCAACTTTTTTTATATACACATCGTATTCCTGTGCAAAGTCCTCGAAGTATTCTTTTGCCTCTTCACCATATTCGCCAATAGGCTTGCTTGAATCATGAATTTCTGGAGTGTCAATCCCAACAATTCTAATGGATTGATCACTTCCAACAAGCTTGAATGTGTCCCCATCTATGACGTACGAAATATCAACATCTTCAAGTGGTTGATTTATTTCAATAACATCGGAGTCCGTTTGGATAGGAATACTTGTTTGCATACAAGAAGAAAATGTGAAAAGAAAAGCAAAAAATAGAAGTGGTATCAGCCTTTTGATATCCATAGTTTCATTCCTTTCAAAAATGATTTCTTTTATTTCAGAAAATGCCGCCGGTATTATCGGCGGCACTATTTAGTATCTTCGCTATTGCTTCATTCAATGATCACTATATCGTCTTGGCTTCTTGGAAGTATCTCGTATTCTCCATTGTAAAGGCTCAATATGCCTGTGACTTTAACCTTTGTACCGTTACTTATATTTGATATGTTGATATTTGTACCCTTTGTCAAATAGACTTTTACTGAGAAATCTCCGGTATCGACAATGAAATCGAAGTTACCCTTGCTTTTAACTGTACCTTCAACGTAAACCAAACTACCGAGAGTAGTTTTCGAAAGGCTCATTAACACATCTGCTGTAGGTTGACCAGTTCCTAGTTTTTTTACTTGAGTAGCAACAAGTTCTATCATGCCATTCCACAGTTTGGTACTTCCTGTGACTTCAACAACTTCTCCAATACTTACGCTGTCAGTGTAGGATGGGGCATAAATCATGAGCCCGGCTGCCTCATCTTGGATGTAGAAACTGCCCTTGCCGAGTAAGTCCTTAGAAGAAGTGACAGTCCCTTTAACAGTGTAGACCGTTCCTTCTTCACTCAGGAGAACATCCATTAAAGATGCATATCCGGTTGTTGAAACTTGCTGCGTTTGGGTTGTTGAAACTTGTTTGGCTGCTTGTGCATTGAAACTGATCAGTTTTCCGAAATCCATGGAGTAGTAGTAGTTAAGTTCCATGGCTATCTTCTGTTCTCCAGATAGATTGCTTATAAGATCACCATTTCCAATTTTCAGTTCAAAGTCTTTGTATCCAACCTTTAAACCATACAATGGAAGCATGTTTGACGCATTCCATGCGCTATTGTACCTTAAAAATGCACCCAGTTTGTATCCATTGATGTTGTAATTAAGGTCAGCGTATGCTGCCCAGCTATTTGCTACAGATGCAACGCTATTTGGATCTCCAGTTTGGAAACTTGCATCGTACTTATTTGCACCAAGCTGTAAGAACTGCGCAGAAAGGTCGAAATTACCGTAACCGGCCTTCCCTCCTACTAAATATGAAAAGTGTAATAAATCCGACGTCTTAGCACCGATAGCACCCCATGATTCAAGTGACAATTTTCCAAGTGATATTTTTTCATACACATCCAATGACACTTGATTGTATTTGGTTTCATAATATCCTGCTATCGTTGTTCCTAACAAACTTGCACTTGCGTATGCAGCATAGAGAGTGAGACCACAAAGACTAAAACTAACAAAAATGACCTTTTCTTCATACCCTACACCTACTGTTTTGTTGTGGACACATTCAAAATTTTCTTCAAAATCCCCCATTGCAAAATCTTCGCAAGATTTCATATCATATTGGATAGAATAATTTGCAACTAGTCTTAGACTGCCAAAGCATTTATTATGAATCCACTATCAATTTTACAGCGTGATTTTTCTATCTTTATTAAGAATTTTGAGGTGTTTTCGAAGTTATTTGACAATATTTGATATAAACAATGTTGCTTTCTACATCCATTTTCTTCTCTTGAAGTATATGACCATACCAATTCCAATGGATAACATGACAACAAGTATCGTGGGATATCCATACTTCCAACCGAGTTCTGGCATGTATTTGAAGTTCATCCCATACACCCCTGCGATGAAACTCAGTGGCATGAAGATTGTTGCGATTATCGTGAGTACTTTCATTATTTCGTTCATCCGATTGTTGACACTGGAAAGATAAACATCGAGTAGCTCGCTTGTGATGTCCCTCAATGTTTCTACCATATCTATGATCTGTATCGTATGGTCGTGGACATCTCTGAAGTAAACTGATGTTCTCTTGAAAAGTTGCATTTCGTCTTCGTACAAAGAACTGAGTACGTCTCTCAATGGCCATACAGATTTTCTCAATTCGATGAGATTTCTCCTCAAGGTGTGAATGTTTTGAATCGTCTCGGGTGACGGATTAACAACTACCATTTCTTGAAGTTCGTCTATCTCCTCACCAAGCTTTTCCAGTATTATGAAGTAGTTATCCACAACAACGTCGATCAATGCGTAGAGCAGATAGTCGGCGCCGTTCTTCCTTATGGAGCCTCTGTTGTTTCGTATTCTATCTCTCACAGGGTCGAAGACATCGCCTATATCTTCTTGGAACGTCAAAACGAAGTTATTCCCTAATATCAAACTTACTTGTTCTGATTGTACCTCCCGCAGTTCGTTGTTGTAGGTCAGCATTTTGAGAACGATGAATGCATAATCGTCAAAATATTCCAATTTCGGCCGCTGGTTTATGTTCAGTATGTCTTCAAGTGTCAGTGGATGGAGGTTATAGTATTTACCAATCTCATCTATTGCCTCGGTGTTGTAAAGTCCGGCGATGTCTATCCAAGAAACATTTGGCGAGTCTTTGAACTTGAAACAACTTTCAACACTTTCCATCTTCTGCTCGGTATAACTGTCTGCATTGTAGTTGAAAACGTTTATCTGAAAAGTTCCCATCTTTTCGCCGGTATAGATGAGTGTACCTGGCGGGGTACCTACCTTCTTAGTTAGTTTTCTTTCTTTCACAATTACCACCTCATTTGTTATTCTCTGTGAATTTTTCTATCTGTCTTGCTCTATGATTTTCTTGTATTCTTCGAGAACTTCCTTTGCGTGATTCGTGACCTTTACCTTTCTCCATTCCTTTCTTATTCTTCCATCTTTATCGATTATGAATGTAGAGCGTATGAACTTTCCATCTTCGACAACGCCAAATGCATTGGCAATCTTTTTATCTGGATCTGAAAGTAGCTTAACGCTCAGTCCTTTCGATGATTTGAATTTTGAGATTGCATTACAGCTATCTGGAGAGATGCCGATTACGTTTCCACCAAACTCATCTATGAGGAACGAGAAATCTAGTCCTTCGAGTGTGCATCCCGGTGTGTTTGCTTTTGGATAGAAATAAATGACGGTATACTTACCGAGCAGATTATCGGATGAAAAATCATTCCCATCTTCGTCTTTAAGTATGAATTGTGGTATCTTTTCCCCAATCAAGCTACTCATAATTCTCTCACCTCCAAGTATATTCAAGATTGTATTCAAATATATTATAGACCAAATTCGGCATTTCGACAAAAAGGTGGACGCTTTATATGATCGCGTCCACCATGAGGAATTGCAATACCCATGCCAATACCGGTTGAAAATTCTTCTTCACGTTTCAATACAGCTTTCTTAAAGCTCTCCTTATCGATTAGCTTTCCATCATTGTAGAGTAGTTCGATAAGTTCATCCAAAACTGATTCTTTCGTTTGTCCTTGTAAATCAAAAGTCATTCTTGACGGTGAAAATAGCGTTCTTACATCCATTTTAACCCACCAACCTTTCCAGTTTTATGGTACTGAAGAACTTATCTATTTCTTCTCTCTTCGGAGGTTTAACGCCCTCTTCCAATACTTTCGCCGTTGCACATGCAACCGCTAGTTTGAACATGTCACTGTCGCTCATCTGCTGCGATAATCCAAATGCCAATGCTGCCACCATGGCGTCGCCAGCTCCCGTTGTACTCTTGACGTTTACACTTATTGCTGGTGCAATCATCGAGGAATTCTCTGTTACGAAGATCGAGCCTCTCTCACCCATCGAGACCAAAATTAGCTTTACACCGCTCTTTATAACTCTCTTTGCTGCTCTTACGATGGATGGTATGTCGTCTTCACTTGCATTGAAGATGGAGTTGAACTCATATATATTGGGTTTAATGACGTCAGGCATTTCCAAGATCCCTCTTGCGAGCGCTTTGCTATCTGCGTCAAATATGACGGTTGCACCTTTCCTTTTCAGTAACCTTATCAACTGACCGTAGAGATCCTCGCTTGCACCAGATGGAAGGCTGCCAGATATTACGAATATGTTTTCGCTATTTGCCAGTGATTCTAATTTTTCAAAGAGTAAGTCGATATCTTTGTCGCTCACTTTGAATCCACTTTGATTGATATCAGTGTAGATCTTCTCAGTTGTTTCCACGATCTTTATATTTGTGCGTGTGACTCCTTCTACAGATATGAAATCGACCGCTATACCCATGTTTTTCAAGTATTCGAAGAACCAATCCTTGTTCTCATTTCCTATGAATCCCATTGCAACAGATTCGCCACCCAATACTTTTATGAATTTGGATACGTTGACGCCTTTCCCACCTGCGTCTGTCAACCAAGAGTTACTCCTATTCACCATACCTTTTTGTAACTTGTCGAGATATATAGTCATGTCTATCGCTGGGTTCAAAGTTATAGTATAGATCAACGCAATCCCACCTCTTCATGTTTTTTTAAGTTATGATTCTGACGCCAATTTTCTCGTACTGTACTCTTTCTGATTCTTCGATCCTGTCTGTCACGATGTAGTCTATTGTGTTGACTGGGCAGATGAGTGAAAACGAGACTTGATCGAACTTAGAACTATCGATGACCAAAAAGATCTCCTTTGCATTTTCCATCATCGCTCTCTTTGTTGCGGCTTCGATGACATTTGGAGTTGTAACACCAAATCTCAACGACACGCCATTAGCTCCTATGAATGCCTTGTCAACCCGAAATTGACGAAGAGTACCTTGCGCAATATCACCTACGAGTGCTTGCGTTCTTGTTCTAAGTAGTCCGCCTGTCACGATGACTTCAAAATTGGAATTATTCGAGAGCTCGTATGCGATATTCAGGGAATTTGTGATTATTGTTACATTCTTTGCTGTGATATTTGGCACGATGTATTTTGTCGTTGTACCTGAATCGAGGATAATTGTGTCACCATCTTTGATGAAGCTTGCCGCAAGTTTTCCTATGTGCTCTTTTTCCTTTGCGTACTTGTCTTCTTTTTCAGCAAAAGATGGCTCAAATGAGGTTATAAAGTTGTCAACTGCGCCACCATGTGTTCTCTTTATCATTCCAATGGTTTCCAAATCGGCAAGGTCTCTTCTAATTGTGGATTCAGATACACCAAACTGCTTAGCAAGTTCTGAAACCCTTACGCTCTTTCCGTTCTTTATCATTTCAGTTATCTTACTTTTCCTTTCTTCTGCAAACATACATCTCACCTACCGATTTTTGCTCTATTGTGTTTCATTGTGTGAATGATTATTCTCATTTGTGCGCATTTATGATTGATTGTATTATAGAACTTTCAAACTTGTTTGTCAAGAAATTTCTAGAAATATTATGAAATATTCCAAAATATGTGTAAATACAGGTACTTTGACAACATGACATATTTGAATATTTTTATACTTGGGGTTGTGCATTTGACAAGAGTAAAATGAGAACATATGAGCATTGCATATTTTTCATCTTTGTCTGAGATATGTGCTATAATTTTATGATGATTGTATTTGACGAGGAGGGGATTAGAATGAAAGTGATTCCTGGTGACAAGGTTATATATACATTCAAGCATGATATGGACTATGTTGATAAGGTGTCAGTGGGCGAGAGGTTCAAAGTTGTAACGAATGATTGTTGGTTTCAACAGATAAAAAGTGAGAATCAAGCGATTGAACAGATCGATTTCAATGTTGTGAATCCAGCAACAGGTCCGATATATGTGGAAGGTGCAGAACCAGGTGACATACTTAAGGTTAAGATCATAGATATTGCTGTTGCGGACTATGGCTCTGCAGCAGTAATTCCAAACGAGGGACTACTTGGTGATAAGGTGACTAAGCCTGTTGTTAAGATCATAAGGGTCGAAGAAGATTATGCCATTTTCAATGGGATGAAGTTATCGATCGACCCTATGATTGGTGTCATTGGTGTTGCACCTGCTTTGGAAGATGGTGAATGGCCAACTGGTAGTCCTTGGCACCATGGTGGAAATATGGATACAACAGATATTAAAATAGGCTCAACGTTGTATTTTCCCGTAAATCAACGCGGAGCATTACTTGCTCTCGGTGATTGTCATGCACGCATGGGTGATGGTGAGGTGTGTGTGACAGGATTGGAAATAGGAGCTGAAGTTACGCTCGAAGTGGATGTGATAAAGCGTAAGTCGATTACATGGCCAATTGTAGAGACAGATGAGTATGTGATGATAATTGCATCTGGAGATAGTTTGGAAAAGGCTTCGTATGAAGCGACTAGCCAAGCTGTTGAGTATCTGAAGAGTGGACTAAAGATGAGCTGGGAGGATGCATACATGCTTGCCAGCTTGGTTGTTGATTTGAAGATATCGCAGCTTGTTGATCCTAAGGTGACCGTACGAGCAGCCATACCGAAATACGTTTTGCCAATAAACAAGTTAATGGAAGCACTTTGAAAGGTGAAAAAGTAGAAGATAAAGAAAGGTGGGCGAAAATGCCCACCTTCTTTTTTTGATACGAATTGAGTTATTTTAAATTTCTGTATGCTACTGGTGTTTTGTCTGTCTTGTACGGTGCAAGTTGTTCTTCAAAAATTGGCTTGTTGGGATTTTTGTATATTACACCAAGCGCCAATTTTGATGTGTCTGTTGCGATCTTGAATGCTTGTTGCCTGTCGGTTGGATCGTAATTGTCTGGTAGTATGTATGTGTTGTCTCTGTACCACTGGTATGTGTTGACCTTGTTGAATGTGACACATGGCTGCAGTATGTCGATGAGTGCATAACCTTTGTGGTTTATGGCCATCTTTATGAGTTCTACGGTCAAGTTGAAGTTTCCCGAGAAGGTTCTTGCTACAAAGGATGCATCGAGCGCAACGGCGACTGCTATTGGATTGAATGGATCTACGTAGACTCCATCAAACTGGAGTGACGTAACCTGGCCACGTGCCGTTGTCGGTGATGCTTGACCTTTTGTAAGTCCGTATATCTGGTTGTCGTGAACGATATTCGTTATATCAGGATTTTTTCGAATAGTGTGAATGAAGTGGTTGCCCCCTTCTCCGTAAGTGCACCCATCACCGCTCTCTGCAATTACTGTGAGCTCTGGGTTTACCATCTTTATTGCCACAGCTGCTGGTAGTGACCTTCCATGCAGTCCATTGAACATGTTAACTTTTACGTATTGTGGCATCTTTGCAGCTTGTCCGATACCGGATACGAGTACTACTCTATGTGGCTCTAGTTCAAGTTGAGCCAATGCTGTTTTCAATTCGTTTATGATTCCAAAGTTACCACAGCCAGGGCACCAAGCGATGTCTGCATCAGGTATATCATACAATTTTGTCTCAAACATCTTATTTCACCTCCTGAGAAAGGGCTTCCACAATCTCTTCAACTGAAAATTCTGAACCATCGTATTTTAGAATTCTATTGGATGTGTCAATTCCAAATGTCAATTTGACAAGGTCAGCAAAATGGCCTCTTGCGTTTTGCTCTAAGAAGAGTACTTTCTTTGCTTTCTCAAAATACTCTTTTGCAATCCGTGGAACTGGATAGACTTGAGAGAAGTGAAGTAGCGCAATTTTATCGTTCCCCAATCTTTCCAGTGCTTCTTTTATGTTCTCTTGCGTCGAGCCCCATGCAACGACCAAGTATTCGTAATCTGGATTACCGTAGAACGTTGGTGGTACAAAATCTTGAGATATGAGCTTTTCTTTTCTCAATCTCTTTTCTACCATTTGCTTTCTTACCTGTGCACTTTCCGTGATGTGGCCATATTCGTCGTGTTCGTCGCTGTCAACTCTCACTACGCCTGTACCGTATCCCGGTATGCCTCTGGGTGATACACCATCTTCTGTGATTTCGTATCTCCTGTAGTTTTCATCTGTCTTTACTATGTATCTTTCAACGTTTACTGGTTGCATTTCTTCTACGTTGTAGAACGAGTCAAGGAAGTACTGGTCAGTTAATACAAATACTGGCACTTGGTATTTGTCCGCTACGTTGAATGCCCTTGCAGCTAATTGATAGGCCTCTTGCAGATTTCCAGGTGCGTATATGATTCTCGGGAAATCGCCGTGACCTGCATATAGTACTAAGTTCAAGTCTCCTTGCTCAGTTCTCGTCGGCAATCCCGTCGCTGGTCCTGGTCGTTGTCCAAGGTGTACAACGATCGGCGTTTCTATCATTCCAGATAAGCTTATCGCTTCTGTCATAAGGGCAAATCCACCACCAGATGTGGAAACCATAGCCCTTGCACCCGCATACCAAGCGGCAATTGCCATGTTTGCAGCAGCTATTTCATCTTCAGCTTGATCTATGAGTATTCCGTATTTGTTTGAAAGTCTCGAAAGTTCGGTAAAGACCGATGTTGCAGGTGACATGGGGTAGGAAGAGATGAAATTACATCCCCCAGCAATTGCACCTCTTGCGACTGCTTCAGCACCATTCATGAGAAGTTGCGCTTTTACATCTTCAGAAGGCTTTATGTTGTACCTCAAGCCAAGTGTCTTTCCTAGTTCGTATCCTCTTATCGCTGCATTAACATTTGCTTTGACGACTTCTTGTGATTTCTTGGCAAAATATTCAGATATGTTTTTTACGAGTACGTCTTCATCGGCACCTATTATGCCAGATAGTACACCTATTGAAACAGAGTTTTCGTATATCTTGTTTCCAAAGCTCTCAGCGATTTCTTCAAAATTCACAGAGATGGAATTTGGCTCTTTACCAACGTATCTGCCTTCTCCAAGAATAACTGTGTCTTTGGAGAGTCTCGGCCTTAGTCTTTCCAGTGCGTTGTCACTCAGTGGGACTAATATATCTATTCGGTCAGTGTAACTGTGAACTGGCCTTTCTGAGATGCGTATGGAAGTTGAGTTATTTCCACCACGTACTCGTGACATATATTCTTTCGTTGCAAAGATGTGGAAACCTGAACCTTTTGCTACTCGGGTTAGTATGTGTTCGACTGCTTGTATACCTTGACCAGCAGCACCGCTTAGTACTATCGAAACTTCAGAAATTTTTGAAACGTTCTCATCTATCATCTTTACTCCACCTCCACTATTTCAAGGAATATTCTCTTATTCTCTTCCAATATTTTCGGGCTCATCAAATCTTCCATAGCTTGCATGTAATGATGTACGTTGACTTTTGGTATCAATTCATATTTGGCAACTGTTCCAAGCAACGCTATATTTTGCATGCGTACGTCTGGGAGTTCCTTGAATACTCTGTAAACTCTGATATGCCGCTCTTTTGCCGTTGTCTCTATTTCCTCATCACTTATCTCAGAAGTCCTTCCAAGCCTCACTGCAAGTGGTTGCCAAGATGTGTCGTAGTATGTGAGAATTCCACCATCTTTGAGATAATTCATACCTCTAGCTGCCTCGTGCCTCTCAAGTGCAAGTACCAAATCTACGTTACCTGGCGTAACGAGTGGCGAGTTTACATCACCGATCTTCAAGTGTGAAGAGACGATACCACCTCTTTGTGCAAGGCCGTGCGTGTCAACACCAACACACACTTGACCACTGTAATCGACTGCCCTTATGAGTATCTCGCTCAATAGACCTATACCTTGTCCACCTACACCGATCATGAAGATTTCAAATTTTGTAATTTCATTGCTCATTTCTGCTCACCACCAAATTTTTCGATTTCGAGTGCACCTGATGGGCATACACTACTGCAAGAGCCATCACCTATGCATAGGTCTTCATGGACAAAGACATTGCCATTTTTATCTTTTTGGAACGATGGGCATGCAAATTGCGTGATGCATACATTTGCCAATGTGCATCTGTTGGTTACCTTCATCTGCGGTACTTTGACGATGCCTCTATGTCTTCTTTCTCTTGTGAATTTGAGCATACACGGGTGACGTGCTATTACTACGTTGAATTCTTTCGTAGCAAGTGCTTCTTTGAGTGTCTCTTCCAATTTATCGATTTGGTACGTGTCCACTTCCCAGATGTGTTTTACACCAAGTGCTTCAAGCACGGTCCTTATTTTTATCTTTTTTCCAGGGTGATCTTGGTGGCCTGTCATAGCGGTTGTGCCATTTTCCATGATCACGAGTGTTAGATTGTGGTTATTGTAAACTGCGTTTATTATTCCCGGTATGCCTGCGTGGAAAAACGTTGAATCTCCCAAGAAGGCAACTACTTTGCGATCATCATTGAAGATACTCAATCCGGCACCTGTACCAACAGAGTGGCCCATCGATAAGAGCACTTGCCCGACTTTGTATGGTTCTAAGAATCCAAGTGTATGGCAACCGATATCTGCCACCGATATGTCATCCTTTGCCAGTATTTTCGATAATGTGTAGAATACAGGCCTATGTCCGCAGCCAGGACACAATTGTGGAGACCTTGGAATTGTACGCATTCTGTTATTTTCAGAAAGCGTCAAACTAACATTCAAGACAAGTTTTGGCCAGACTTTTGCCATGACATTTCTGACCTTTTCCGGTGTGTATTCACCCATCCAATCTTCAAGATCAAGTTTCCCTATTATTTTCGTATGGATACTTTCCTCGTATGCTATAGCTTTCACTTTTTCTTCTATGAAATCATCTAATTCTTCAAGCACCTTAACTTCTTCGTGTGATTTGAGAAAGTCTATTATCGCTTGTCTTGGTAAAGGATATACCATGCCAAGACGCAGTATATCAATTTTATTCGCATTTTCTCCAAGTACATCTAACAGTGATAGATAAGGCAATCCGGCAGTGATAACTCCAGTTCTGTTCCCAGTCGAAGAAACATATGCATACTTTTCTGAAATCTCTGACCAAGTCTGTAACCGTTTGATAGCTCGCCACTTCATTATTGGTACATTCTCACCTATAGGGACGTATGGACCAAGTTGAGACGGTGCAAAGATGGGCTTGCCCAGTTGTTGTGGGAGGTACTCACCAAATTTGACCTTCTGTTTGAAGTGCGCGGTATGTGTTGTGAGGCGCAATATAACGGCACTGCGAAGCGACTTTGCCTGTTCAGCTGCTTCTTTGAACATGGTATAGACTTCTTGTGCGTCTTTTGGTTCGAACATCGGAGTGTAAGAAAGTCTTGCATAATGTCTGTTATCTTGCTCATTTTGCGAACTGTTGGCACCAGGGTCATCACCAACTACAACGACCATACCACCTGGAATTTCCATCATGCTCAACTGGACGAATGAGTCTGCAACTACGTTCATACCAACACTTTTAAAAAACACACAAGAAGTGAATCCATTGAGTGCGGCACCGAATGCAACTTCTAACGCTACCTTTTCGTTCGTTGAAAATTCGAAATACATAGGATTCCTCTCAGCTGGTATAGCCTTTATAGCTTCAGCTATCTCTGGTGTTGGAGAACCTGGATACGATGTTACAACCCTAACACCGCTTTCTATCATGGCCCTTACGATTGCCTGGTTTCCTATCACTACCTCAGAAAAAGGTCCTGTAGAGACGAGCATATCACCCAGGTTTTTCATTCTTGTCCCTCCATTCCTAGATTTTTGCATCCTTTACTGGTTCTTTGATTTGTTTTCAACTATCAAACAATTAAATAAGGTATACCTTATTATAACATACAATGCTGTACACTGTCTAGTTTATTATACCATACGTGCTGCGAATATTTTCGAAGATTTTTCTGTCAAATTGAAAAAAGTACTTGACAAGCTATGGCATGCCTGTGGTATAATGTTAACAAGAATTTTTGGTTTGTAAGTATACGCAAGGATATGAGAGAATTAGAAAGGATACTGAGGAGAAAGCGTATGAGTTTACCATTTTCGTGTTTTTTGATGAATACTTGCCAAAATTCACTAAAAACGAATAGAGAGAATACGAAAGCTAAACGCAGCTGCCCGCTTGATGGTGGTCAGCTTGCGTTTGCTGTGGAATAGAACTAGTATAGGGCGCAAGCTACATAACACCAAAGCGGGCTACAGATTACTGTAGCCCGCTTTTTTTATTACTTAATCAATTCATTCCATCATATAACTGGAGGTGTTTAGTATGTTGAGAGTTGGTAGTGTCGGTATAGTTGGTGCAACTGGTGCGGTTGGTAGAACGATGCTTTCTGTCTTGGAGGAGTCGAATGTGGAGATTGGCGAAGTTAGTTTGTTTGCTTCTGAACGTTCATCTGGTCAGGTTATGAAGTTCAGAGGGAAGGATGTGACGGTTGAGACACTCTCTGAAGAAGCGATGCATCGTGGATTCGATTATCTGCTTTTCTCCGCAGGTGGCGAAGTGTCTAGGAGATTTGCCCCAATTGCTGCAGCAAGCGGTACTACGGTTATAGACAACTCATCTGCATTCAGAATGGTCCCAGAAATTCCTCTTGTTGTTCCCGAAATCAACGGACATCTGCTAAGGAATTACACAGGTATAGTTGCAAATCCAAATTGTTCAACGATACAGATGGTGCTCGCACTCTACAGAGTCCATGATCGTTACAATTTGAGTGAGATCACGGTCTCAACTTATCAAGCTGTCTCCGGTGCAGGTAACAAGGCTCTCAAAGAGTACGATGCGCAGCTCAATGGCAGCAATGAAGTAAATGTCTTTGCAAAACCAATAGCGCACAATGTGATTCCACTGATAGGTGCGCTTAAGGATGATTTGAGCGAAGAAGAGTGGAAGATGATAAACGAAACGAGAAAGATACTCAATTCCAGGTCAATCGATGTATTTCCAACAACAGTTCGCGTCCCTGTGAGGATAGGACATTCTGAGAGTGTAGTTGCGCGGACGCTTTTTCCTATCATGAGTAAGGATGATTTAATTGAGACGATTTCAAGTGGTGAGGATGTCGTGTTACAAGATGATATCGTAACACCTTTAGAAATTGCTGGAAGCGACCTTGTCTACGTGTCAAGAGTGAGATTGTTCGATGCACATACGTTTGCACTTTGGATAGTTGCAGATAATTTGCGGGTTGGTGCTGCTACGAATGCGGTGAGAATTCTTGAGAAGCACCTGATTTTAAATAGTGATGGTACGGGAAATGTTGAAAATGCTGAAGGGGAGAACAAAGACAATGAGAATAGAGAGATATTCAGCAACAGGTAATTCTTTTGTAGTGATTGATATTGTAGGTCAGAGTGTAGACGATTCAACAAAATCGAGTTTGGTGGTTGAGCATGTTGGCGAACGAGACGGGGTGATATTTGTAGAACAACGTGAAGGTCTCTTCCACATGGATTATTTTAATCGAGATGGAAAGAGAGCCGATTTCTGTGGCAACGGGGCGCGCACGTTCTTAACGTTTCTTAGGTCTTTTTATGGTATCAGCGGTCAAGTGACCTTTTCAACTTATTCTGGTAATCTCGTTGGCAAGGTATACGATGCGATCTCTGTACAGATGCCAACACCGGAATTTCTGGATGAGGTACATGTTGAAGCTCAAATTGGTCATTCAAGACTCGATTTGCATGGTGGCCTTCTGAAAGTTGGTGTACCACATGTAGTTTTTGCAGTCGATGAATTGAGTGATGATCTAATCTCACTTGCACCGGAGATCAGACGTATCTACGATGCAAATGTCAATTTCTTCAGAAAGACCGGTAACAAGAAATTTGAGATTAGAACGTACGAAAGAGGTGTAGAGAGGGAGACTCTTTCTTGTGGTTCAGGTACAACAGCAACGGCATGTTATGTGAAGTATATTCTGAATGGTGATGCTTCTTTACCTGATCACATATATGTTCAAGCACGTGGCGGTGAGTTGCAAGTTTCGTTTGATAATTATGGAGTGTTCTTATCGGGAGGTGTTGTAAATGACTGAGGTGGATGTGGATGGAATGCTCGTATGTAATGAACTTTTTGAGGGTGTTGGCACTGCGATAGTGACACCTTTCAAAGATGGTGAGGTGGATTACGAGAGATATAGGGAGTTGGTAGAATGGCAGATCGAATCCGGCGTTAAGGCGATAGTGGTTGCAGGTACAACAGGAGAGGGCTCTACTCTAACGATCGAAGAAAGAGATAAATTGACGGCAATAACGAAGGAAATATGCAAACATGCTGCAAAGGTCATAGTGGGTACGGGAACGAACGATACACGTAAAACATTAGAACTTTCTTTGAGTGCTCAGAAGGCCGGTGCAGATGGGTTATTGATCGTTACACCGTATTACAACAAGCCAACTCAAGAGGGACTCTATGCACATTACAAGTATCTATCGGAGAGACTGAGTAAGCCAATTGTGATATACAACGTACCATCGAGAACTGGCGTGAATATAGCACCGGAAACGGTGGCGAAGCTTGCACAAGATTGCAAGAATATAGTAGCGATCAAAGAGGCAAATCCTGATGTGAACCAAGCGGATGAGATATATCGATTGACTCGTGGAATGGAGTTTTACATCTATTCTGGAAACGATGATAGGGCGTTCCACATGTGCTGTGCAGGCGCACGTGGTGTGATCTCCGTTGCTTCGAATGTGATTCCCGAGCAGATGGTTAAGATGATGAACTCCGTACTCAATGGTGATTTGTCTACAGCACTCGCTATTCACATGAAGCATCTTGAACTTATGAAGGTGCTATTCATAGAATCGAATCCAGTGCCAGTTAAGGCCGTATTGCACCTCATGAACAAGATCGAGAATGAATTCAGACTTCCATTAGTGCCAGCAAAGAGTTCAACTGTTGAAAAGCTAAGAGTCGTTATGGGTGAATTGGGGTTGTTAAGATGAGCGAGAACGTCAGTATAAGATGTGGTCTAATCGGTTGCATGGGGAAGATGGGACAGGAGATTAGAGATTATTTTACAACTTTTGGGGATCGATTCGTATTAGAAGTTGATAAAGGTTTTATAAATGAATCTGATCGGCCAGATGTAATCATAGATTTTTCCAATCCTGCAGCACTTGATAGTACGATAGAATTGTGCAAGGAGTATAATTCCCCACTGGTAATTGGAACAACTGGACTGAATGAGGAAAATCTGGCGAGACTGAAGGACCTGTCAAAGAATGTAGCTGTAGTGCAGAGTTACAACTTTGCTGATGGTATAAACATCATAAGGGAAATTCTTGAGATGTTTGGCAGATATTTTGATAATTGGGATGGTGCTATCGTTGAGATTCACCACAATCAGAAAAAAGATGCACCATCAGGTACCGCAATTATGTTGAAGAATAGTCTTGGCAGAGAATTGCCGATAAGTTCACTTCGTGTTGGTGGGGTCTTTGGCGAGCACACGATTATTTTCTCAAACGCAGGTGAGGTGGTAAGAATCAGTCACACAGCCTTGTCGAGGCGTGCGTTTGCAATTGGCGTGCGTAAAGCTGCATTGTTTGCAATTCAAGCTGGGAAAGGTTTCTATTCTTATCGAGATGTGTTGAGAAATTCTGGAAATCACTGTGAGTAGAGAATAAACGACAAAGGGGTGTTATTGATGCAGTATTTCGATGATTCGAAGAAAAGTCCAGAAGACATGACGAGCGAGGAGATTATAGAGATAATCGCAAACAGCAAAAAGAAGGATATAGTACGTGCATATGTTTCGGGAGAGCTTGAGAAAATAAATGTAAAAGGTATGAACGGATACGGCAGCGAGTTTGAGTTTGTTGGTAATGGTAGTTTCGGTGTGCTTTTCGGTAGTTATGATTTCATCTTACCTGTGTTGAAGAGCGAGTATATCACTTCCTCAAAGGTGGAATGGATTGCAAGGAATTCTGCTATTCCACTTTCGGATCTTTCGAAGTTCAATGCAAGGATTGAACCTGGTGCCATTATTAGAGATTACGTGGAAATAGGTGATGGTGCTGTTGTAATGATGGGTGCCATCATCAATATCGGTGCAATTATTAGAGAAGGTACGATGATAGATATGAATGTTGTAGTTGGTGCAAGGGCTCGTATCGGTAGATTCTGCCACATAGGTGCAGGAAGTGTGATAGCAGGTGTCGTTGAGCCACCGAGCGCAAGTCCAGTTGTGATAGAGGATAGGGTAGTCATAGGTGCGAATGCAGTTGTGCTTGAAGGTGTTAGAGTTGGCGAGGGGTCGGTTGTTGCAGCAGGTGCGGTAGTTGTTGATGATGTACCTCCCCATACTGTAGTTGCTGGTGTACCTGCGAGGGCGATTAAGAAAGTCGATGAGAGGACCGCGGCTAAAACGCAAGTTTTGGAAGAGTTGCGTAAGTTGAAATAGTCTTACACAGTTTTAACTGCACAGACTTGAGAGGTGATAAGATTGGCGGTTGTTGTTCAAAAATACGGTGGCTCTTCGGTTGCTGATCCAGTGAGGATCAAGAACGTGGCAAGAAGGATTGCAAGGAAGGTTAGGGAAGGTTTCAAAGTAGTATCCGTTGTATCGGCAATGGGAAAAACGACTGATCAACTGATCTCACTCGCCAAGTCCGTATCTGAAAATCCGAATGAGAGAGAACTCGATATGGTACTTGTGACTGGCGAACAAGTTTCTTGTGCCTTAGTTGCGATGGCACTGAGAGATTTGGGAATCAATGCAATATCACTCAATGCATTCCAAGCGAAGATACTGACCACAGGAAACCACACGAATGCAAGAATCGTGGAAATAAATTCAAAGAAACTGAAAGAGTATTTGAGAAGCTACGATGTGGTCGTGATAACGGGTTTCCAGGGTATTACCGAAGACGAGAATTTCACAACTCTGGGGCGTGGTGGTTCTGATACATCTGCAGTCGCGTTGGCAGCAACATTGAAATGCGATTGTGAGATATACAGCGATGTAGCAGGGGTGTACACGTGTGACCCAAAGTTGTATCCAAAGACAAGAAAGTGGAAGTACATTACGTACGATGATATGCTTGAGCTTGCTGCTATGGGGGCAAAAGTCCTGCATTCGAGGTCTGTTGAAATTGCGAAGAAATACAACGTGAGGATATACTGTGGTTCATCATTTAGCGACGAGGAGGGAACTTGGGTGGTAGATAAACTTCCAGAATGGTTAGAAGAGCCGGTTGTTACTGGAATAAGTTTGGATGAGGGGCAAGTAAAGGCTTCTATAATGAATTTGCCAAACGACGCAACTGTAATTAGTGATATATTCAAGCGAGTAGCTGAGAAAGGCATAAATGTAGACATGATATCGCTCGTGAAAAATGGAGAGGCCACACACGTGTCTTTTACTGTCGTATCGGATAAGATAGTTGGAATTAAGGAACTGCTTGACGAAACGCTGTCAACTTATGGTGGGAATTATCATTTCTACGGCCGATTTTCAAAGATAACAATTGTTGGGACTGGTATGAGGTCAAATTATGGCGTTGCCTCAAAGTTCTTAGAGTTACTGGCGTCTGAGGGGGTCGAGCCTGAACTAATAACAACGTCGGAGATAAAGATATCTGCACTCGTACCTGAGGAAAGGGCACGTGCACTTGTGGAGAAAATTTGCGAGGAATTTCAATTATGATTCTGTGATTTTCAATTGTAAGTGTAGTCAAATGTAGCTAAGTGTAATGTTGTTTGAATATACGAATAGGCGAGGTGATTTCATGAGTTATGTTGCTGATACGTACAGTAGATTTCCAATTCGCATAGCCAAGGCAAATGGTATGAATGTTTGGGACGACGAGGGACGAGAGTACATCGATACGTTCATGGGCATCGGTGTACTCCTATTTGGGCACAATCATCCAGTGGTCGTTCAAGCAATGAAGCAGAAGATGGACCACTACGTGCATCTTTCGAACTTTTTTGCCGACGATGATGCAGAAGTTGTTGCAGAGAGATTAGTGATGGAAACGGGAAGGAATGGGAAGGTGTTTTTCACTAACTCTGGTGCAGAAAGCAGTGAATGCGCACTCAAAGTTGTAAGGAAGACTAAGAAGACCGGAAAAATCGTGTCTTTTGTCAAGAATTTTCACGGCAGAACGATGAAGTCACTCAGTATAACGGGATTTGATGATTTAAGAAGGCAGTTCGTAGATGAAAAGGATGTTGTGTTCCTCCCATACGATGTAAATGTGGTTGAGGAGTTCTTTGAAAAGGAATCAGATATAGCAGCGGTTTTTGTAGAGGTGCTTCATGGAAGTGGTGGGCTTGACTTGATTCCAACGAGTATTGTTGAATTGATAAATCACTACAAGTCTATTCGTAATTTTATTTTGATCGCAGATGAGGTGCAGAGTGGACTTGGCAGAACTGGTAAGTTCTATGCTTATCAGCATTTTGATCTCAAGCCAGATTTGGTAACCCTAGCAAAAGGAATTGGCGGTGGATTGCCATTGGGTGGCTGCATCATGTTAGATGATTTTTCAGATGTATTTGTCAACGGTGACCACGGTTCAACCTTTGCACCAAATCCCGTCGCACTTGCAGGTGGTCGAGCTGTTTTGAGCTTGATAAACGATGAATTACTCGAGCACGTGAGAGAGATGGGAGAGATTTTCGAATCAAGGTTCAGCACGCTTGGTGAGGTGCGCGGTTTGGGATTGATGAGAGGTGTAAGACTTACAGATGAGATTACAAAGAAATTGACGAAAGAGCAGTTCTTGGATCAAGGTCTGTTAGTCAATATCATCTCCAACGGCGTAATCAGATTCTTGCTTCCATTGAATGTAACAGTGGAGGATATAGATACTGTCTTTTATCGATTTTCTACTACGCTCGAGAAAGTAAGTTCTAATGTTTAAAATTTGGATTGAAAATTAACCTCAAATGTCAACTATAGATATTCATAGTGCAGATAGATAATTCAAGAACTCTCCGATGTCTATGTTTGATTTTCCATTTTCAAGTGCTAGCCTTGCAAGTTTATCCGCGCGGTCGTTGTATTTATCGCCCGAGTGTGCATCGACTTTTACGAATTGACAATTTACAATCTGATTTTCGATTAGAAATCTCTGATACAACTTTGTGATGTGTGTGTTTGTTTTCCATTCGCCACTTGCCCATTTGGCTATACCTTCGTAATCATGGTGAATTATTATGCAACTTATTGAATTCCTTGCCGCATGGTACACTGCATACATAGCGGCAAGGAGCTCACCTGATACGTTCCTATGTTTTGAAAGTTCTTCGTTTTTTATTGAGAAGTAGAATTCTTTGTTAAGCCTTTCGTCAACATCTACGAAGATTATTGCACCTGATATTATCCCATCTCTGTAGCTCCCATCTACGTAGACATCCTTGCACATGCTAGTATCTTTCGTGAGATTCTCCATCTATTAATCTACCCATCCCTCAATGTATGTGTAATGTTGATGTGCTGTTTACAACGTAAATTTTCCAATGGAAGAATCTAGTCTTGAAAGTGATAACATCATGTTATCCAGTCGTGTTGACAGAGTACCTAGTTGGTCAATAATTTCTCTCATAGATTGAGTTATTCTATCACCTTGGGATTCTACCTCAGAAATGCTATTAGTTATTTCATTTGCACTACCCATCATCTCTTCCGCAGAAGCACTTTGTTCTTCGCTATGGGCTGCTACTGTTTCAACTGCAGTAGTCAGTTCTGCTATGACACCTTCAAGTGTGGAGAAACTCGTACTAAGCAGTTCGTATCCTTCTTGAGTTGTCTGCAGTTCCTTCTTCAATGAGTTTATTTGCATACTCAGTTCATTGGAGGAAGATTCAACAAGTGAGATAGTGGATGTTATTGTATCGGTTGATGATTTTGTCTGTTCTGCAAGTTTTCTAATTTCATCTGCAACAACTGCAAAACCACGTCCAGCCTCGCCTGCTCTTGCTGCTTCTATCGCTGCATTTAGCGCTAAAAGGTTTGTCTGCTCAGCTATAGAACGAACTGTCTCGATAATTGATCCTATATTTCGAGTTGAATCTGTGAGTTTATTTATGCCCACTTCCAATTCCTCATATTCTTTGAAAAATCCAGAAGTGATGCTCTTCACTTTCTCCAATTGATCAAAACTTTCTTGCGAGTTATCCTCCAAAGTTGTGGTAAGATTTTGAACTTTCTCTGCAAAGCTAGCAAGGGACTGTGCTTGAGTTGACAGATCTTCTATATTTTCCATGATTTTTTCAACTGTGCTTGTTGTTCTCTTGATACTTTGTTGCTGCCTTTCAACGGCGGAAAATGCATCTGTGGCATTAGTGCGGAATGTTTCAAATTCTTTCGCTGTATATTCGGTTGTCTCTCTTGACTCAGCAGATATGTCTCGCGCTTCTTTTAATATTGCAGATATGTTTTCAACCGCAATTTCCAATTCATTCGAGATGTATCTGAACTCATCAATTGAACTTGTATTCATTTTTTCGGTTAGATTACCACTCGACATGTGGTCAAAGTATGCGATCATTTTTGGAATAGCCGACAAAATGTTTCTTGATATGATTATAACTAACAAAACAAGGACTAAATTTAGTCCAGTACTCGTTATAACCAAATTTTGCTGTATTTCTTGGCTGAGTTCCATCTTTAGCAACAGATATTTCAGTATTATCGGTCCAATCCACATCGATATGGAAAGTATACCAACGGAAAGTTTCAAGACAATTGGTATCATGAACTTCTTAAACAAATCTCCTTTGAGCTGCTGCAGTGCCTTGTTCTTTGAATATAAGTATATGTATATCGCCATAATATCGACGTTAATTGCCAATGCCCCTGCCAATCTGATCACCATTGTCTGTGCTGGCATTGGTTGGAATATTTCAGAAAAGAATCCGATGGAAGTTGCAGCGAGAAAGTTCGCAAAGAAGAGTACTAACGAAGATACAACAGCAAGATTGAAATTTGATTTGTCGAAAAGCTTGGTGACAAGATGTCTCAGTAAGAACACAGTTGCAGTTCCAAAAATGCCTGCAGCAATCAAAAAACCAACCAAAATGATCCATATGGGATACTTACCAATCCCTGCAAAACCATAATACGAGAAAAGAAGCATCGGTGGGTCGATCAGGAAAATAGTTATCAATGTTATCTTAGTTAAAAAGCTCTGTAGAGCACTTCTTAAATCCGCACGATCATTCATTTCATCCTCTCCTTCTTTAATGTATTGCTGTATGAGGCATCTACAATTCAGCTAGAATAAGTGATAAGGAGATAAGTTGTCATGCAACGTACAAAGTCAAAAGAAAAAGAGCAAAAGAAGCACTGATGTAAACAGTATCGGCAAATGCCCAGTTTAGTTCGTAATAATGGGTCCTTGGGTTCATGCCGTATTTTCTAGCTCTAAGTGCTAGCGAGAGTTCTTCTGCCTTTCGAAGCGACGAGACTAAGAGTGGAATTATTATGCTCGATATTGCAGTCAATTTGTTCTTGAATCCTTTTTCTGTGTACTTTGCGCCTCTGGCAGTTTGTGCCTTTATTATTCTGTCTGTTTCATCTAGTAATACTGGAATGAATCTTATGGAAATTGAAATCATCATGCCAAAATCTTCTCTTGTTTCTTTGCTTATCCTGAAGTACTTCAGCAGATCTACGATACCACTCGCTGTAAGTAATGGGGGTGTCGTGTAAGTTAGCATGGAGGCAAAGAGGAATATCAATGATAATCTTAAGGCTATGTATAAGCTACCGACTAGACCTGACACGAAGTATTGGACGATTGAAGCAAATGCTATGAGAAACCACATGCTCTTCAAACTTCGTAAGTAGATGATTGGATGTATCTTTGAAAGTAGCATAAACACTATGAAGAATGTTACGGGAACAATGTAATCACGAAGTTCTTTGACGAACATAATCGACGTAATACTAACCAGCGTTCCGATCAACTTTGCTCTTGGATCCAGCTGGTGTAGTATAGAATCTCTTGGTATGTATTTACCTATAGATAATTTCAATTCTGCCACCTCGTACAGTCTGTCTATGCGTTTGATGTGGTCAAATCAAATAAATTTTCCATCATTTCTTAGATTTTGTGGAGCTATTGTTTGTGAAGTCTAAGTACTTTTGAACAACCAAAGTGTAGTTTTGGAAAAACTTAATTATGTACTCGTTGTATTTTGTGCTTCTTCCATTGTAAGATGAGACTGCTTTTATTATATCCCAATTATGTACATTTTTTAAGGTGAGATAAATATAACGATAAGCAATTTTCAATTGCCAATCAGGGTACTGTATCAAATCTACGTGGTTTCTGTGTTGCTTTTTGAATTCTTTTACATCATCGTAGAAATTGGCAACGTAAAAGACTGCGTCTTCATGTAATTGGAAATATCCGACTGCCTTACCTGAATCTCCGAAAACGTTCATGAAGTCTGTCTCACTAAGCCCAAATGCCAACATGAAGAGTGGGTCTATAACGTCTGGAACTTTTGCTGCTTCTTCTTCAAGTGTCTTAGCCAATACTCTTGCATGGTTTTCCAGCACTTTTTGCTCTCTCAAGAATGAGTAAGCAAAATCTTGCAATGTAGCAGAAAAAACTATTTGCGCAAATATGATCGCAAATATCGCTACAAATGCCCTCTTTTTCATACGTCACCTCCAAATATTTGTTGCTTTTTGTTTCTTCACATCATATGTTCAGAATACTATTTCTACCTCACTTCCTTCTGAAACTTTCAATTTCTCTCTTGCCGTTCCTTTGTTTAAAGCTATCTCTAGATATCCTGTACTGTCTTCGTGTATGAGCAGCTCCCCTTCGTCAACATCCGCGTATGTTTCAACGACAGGGATTTGTAGAGTTTTGTTTCCCATCTTTAGTTTTACACTTTCTTTGTTTTCAATCCATGAGAATGGTATGTTTGTCTCGATATTTCCAAATCTATCGAAATATGCAATCTCACCGTACGCGGTATTTTGAATGATGGTAGCTTTCCTATATGGTAACGTTGCATAGTTCGGCAGCCTCGTTCCCAGCTCGTTAAAAATACCTTTGGTTATGTAGGCAGCTGCTGGTGCGAATATGTCTCTACCATGGAATGTTTTCGACGTTCCAGCATGGTACTTTCTGTTTGTTAAATCAATGATATTCTTCGGTTGGTACCTTTCGAGTGCAAGTGTGAAAACACCATTGTCTGGTCCAACAAAATAAAATTTCTCTGTTTCGATTGCGATTGCTCTTCTCGCAGTTCCAACACCGTAGTCGACAATCGTCAAGAATACTGTTTTTTCTGGGAACCAATCGATGCTTCTGTCCAATATGTGCATTGCTTCTCGTACGTTGTAGGGTGTTATGTTGTGCGTAAGGTCAATAATCTCCGTATCTGAGATACTTTTAATTACACCTTTACATATTCCAACGTAGTGCGAATTGCCCCAATCTGTCATGAAAACTATCATACGGTTTCTCCTTCCTCTCTTCTTCACTTCGTTTGTCTTCTATCATGGTGACATAAAGAATTCTTAGAATCATTAGACTTCTTAGTCAATTGAGTTCCATAATTCACTCAACCATTTTACCATTGAGTCTGTTAAGGATGGTATCACTTCATCATCCGGTAGAAAATGTGGATTGTGGAGTCCATGCGACTGTTCTTTTGTTCTAACACCGGCCCAAAACATTAAAGAAGGATATTTCATCGTGAAAAAGCCAAAATCCTCTCCGGTATATTTCATACCACAGTCGATGTATCTGAGATTAGCAGATGAAGTAAAGTGCTTGAACAAACCAAGTAACCTTTCATCATTTACAACAGGTGGGTAGAGACTACCTCTTTCCAATGTACCACCGTAATCTACCAACGTCTTTTCAATTTCCGAGAATGTATCGACTACCAATTCTAATTTCTCACCTCTTATCGAGCCTTCCACTTGTGCAAAGTCTGCTACAGCATTTCTTACGCTACCTGCAAACATCTTACCAAATCCGACTAACAATCTTGAACCTATCGAATCGTTATCATACGGATTATTGTAAAAATGGTTTAGAAAGGTAACTGCATTTTTCATTGCATCTACGCCGTTCTGTTTTTGAGCAATGTGTGCGGATCTTCCTCTGAATTTTGCTGTTATCTCCATTGCGCAAGCAAAGAGTGTACCACTCGATGAGGCGACCTCACCTAAAGCGTATTCATCCGTGACGTGAAGTGCGGTTGCGCACGCTACTTTATACTTCTCGCGCATTTCATCTATCACATATTTAGCTCCGCCTATCGTCTCCTCGGCCGGCTGAAAGACAAAGACAAAATTACCCGGTATATCTTCTTCGATTATCCTTTTTATGACGCCGTACATCACCGACATATGTATATCGTGACCACAAGCATGCATGTTGTTGTTTTGAGATGAGAATTCACATCCTGTGTCCTCTATAATCGGTAGTGCATCCATATCTGCTCTGTAAAGTATAGACGGTTTATTCTTTTCTCTCTCGATGTAGACTAATAAGCCAGTCTTGGCAATCTTCACCGGATGCAGTCCCAGATTCTCCAAGTTTTCTTCAAGTATAGCTTGGGTAGAGAATTCGTTGAACGCCAGTTCTGGATTCATGTGGAGTTTGTGCCTTAGTTCAATTGGTGACATTGCCATATGCTTACACCCCTCTGATTTCTTTTAATTTGTGATTAATTTCAAGATACCTTTCAATATCTTCTTTGAAACTTGTATTCTCACTTATCGTATACATCACTATACCAAAGTATAATTATACCAGATTATATCAGAAATCAAAAATAAAAAAGTGCACCAAAATTGGTGCACATAATGTGGGTTTATGCGGTGTTTTTCACACCTTTATATCTATTTGTCTTATAGTTCCAACCGTCCCGTCTTCGGAAAGGTAAATTCCGGAGGATCTTACCATGTGATCTTCGTAATCAAAAGGTGTCGAGACATTACCAAGGAATATTGCGCCAACGTTTAAGTCTAATAGGCCGACTAGTTTCTCTTTTCCTTGTTCGTTTGTTGTCCAGATCTTGAGTTTAAGGAATTCCAAATCGTTTTCGTCTATCCAGTTGTTCTTATCACTGTCAAATTTCGATAGTTCCGAAAATCCATCGTTCGTTTGTGGACCGAAAAGCTCTTTGGCATCATCGACGTAGCCATTATTATTCTTATCGTACACGAGAAAACCGTTTTCTCCACCTATATAGAATTTTTCATTTTGACCATCGAAATTCAAATCCAATTCAGCTAATTTCTTTTCGGAAGGATTGTTACCAAGTTTCAAAACTAATGGATCAGTAGTCTTTCCGGATGTTTTGCTGTAAGAGTAATCCAATTTGAACTGTTCAAAATTGGCAGAAAAGTTGATTTCTCTTCCATCCTTTGTCTTTACGTAACCTTGCGCTGTAAAGTTTGATTGCTGTACATCTAAATTTTCTTGCTCATTTGTGAATTCAACAACTTCTTGACCCTTCTTTTCATTCACTTCGACATCGTATGTTGAACTTGGCAGATAAAGCTTTATCTTCCTGCCAGTTAACTTCTCGATCATTGCCACGAGTATCTTTATCTTTTGGAGTGTCTTTTCATCGATTTCAGGTTTCTTCTCAGTTACAGTAACTTCCAGTGTATCTGGTGTTTTGTATCTCCTGATTTGCTGAGATACCTTGGAATAATTGATGGAAAGATTCTCCGATGAAAGTTCTACCTTGTAATCATCGATCTTCATTTTTCATCACCATACTTATCATGTTTTTTATTCTTCGTATATATTATCGACAAAAATGGTATAATAATTAGTGAGTAAATGATTGACGAGTAGGGGTGAGATATGCGTAACTTCAAATTCCTTGTTTTGATATCCATACTTACAGTTACAACGTTGCTTGGTTACAGTGTTACTTTTATCGTCGAAGCTCCTGTTTATACACCAGACGATGAATCAATATACCTAGCTGGAAACTTCAACAACTGGAATCCAAAAGATGAAAAATACGTGCTTGCTAAGGAGTATGATCATTATTCGATAACTGTTGAGCTCAGCGGAAACATCGAATTCAAGTTCACTAGGGGTTCTTGGGAAACTGTTGAAAAAGGACGAAACGGTCAGGAGATTGCAAATAGAACGTTGTATGTAGACAAAGATATGACGGTTCAATTAGAAATCATGCATTGGAGGGATTTTGTGGAAAGGCGTCAAGTTAATTTGAGAAATACTTACACGGGGAACATCAAATTACTCAAGGATTTTTATTCGCCACAGTTGGAAAATTACAGAGATGTGGTCATCTATCTGCCACCAGATTATGAAAGTAGTGGAGAACGTTATGGCGTGATGTACATGCACGATGGCCAGAACGTCTTCGATGTCACAACTTCGTTTGCTGGCGTAGAGTGGGGCGCTGATGAGACGGCTCAAGAACTCATAAATAGTGGGATTATCAGACCAATTATTATAGTTGGTATTTACAACAAGGGGGTAGATAGACTAAATGAATATTCACCTTGGGTTGATGAAAGCTACGGTGGCGGAGATGGTGATTTGTACGCGCAATTCGTAGTAGAGACTTTGAAACCTTACATAGATTCGAATTTTAGAACACTTCCTGACAGAGAGAACACAGCGATCACTGGTTCGTCATTGGGTGGACTCATTTCTTTGTACATGGGTGTCAAGTACAACGATATATTTTCGAAAATTGGGGTTATGAGTGCTGCGTTTTGGTTTGCAAACGGTGAGATCATGAACTATGTAAAGAATGCGAATTTCGAAAAACAGACTAAAATTTACATGGACATAGGGACTGCTGAAGGTAACGATGCAACGGTCTATTTGGAAGGTAGCCGCACGATGCGTGAGATTCTGCTGTCAAAAGCGAACGTAGAATTGTCTTACATAGAGGAAAAAGGTGGAACGCACTCTGAAAGCGCTTGGGCAAGAAGGTTGCCACAACTCTTAACTTATTTCTTTGGAAAGACATCAAAGTGAGGTGAGGGAAATGCATGTTTCAGCTACTATGACGAAGTACTGTAGTCGATTTTTGATTTCGATACTCTTTATGATGTTTGCAACCATTTCATTTGGTTGGAGTGGTCACGAGACTTATACGTACATTGTTGTCAATTCGCTTGGAATCGATGTTAATGAACTGGTGGAAATTACAAAGTACTCGTACGTTGAAAACAGGGTATACAACGAACCTTATTACTATAAAGATGATTTTGCAGGTACTAGAAAATTCTTTGATTCGCTTGGTGACGGAAAGTTTCCACCTGATCCAAAACCTGTTGACAACAAATTGCCTGCTTGGCAGATACTTACTATTTATGCACAAATGCCAGATTTTGGTATGGATGAAGGCTTAAATCTATCTCCGCTCCAAGCACTTATTGGAAATAGTCAGGGTGTTCGGCATATGAGATACAAAATTGGTATCATCGAGGCTTTTGAAGGGAACAAATCTTTTGTGTATTTTGTGAATATGTCTCAAAAGGCGTTTAATGAAGGTGATCGTTATTGGGGATACAGGTTTCTTTCATATGCAGTACACTACATGGAGGACCTATTTCAACCATACCACGAAAGCCCCGGCAGCATATGGGAAGTCTTGGGAAGTGTAACGAATAAGAGTGTAAACAAAATGCTCAACAATGCACACTATGCATACGACAATTATTTGCTTTTCCTTATGTATTATTCAAAGCACACCGATGAGATTAGAAAGTTGATAGAAGAAACGCCAGCTAGGAGAGTACCTTCCAATTACGATGCATTAATGGAAGAGGTTATGATGTATGGTTATTCGAAATCACACATCGTACACGATGAATTGAAGAAGGCATTTGGTGATATACTCTATCAACGCACACCAACGATAGAAGATTTCAAGAATTTGGAAGAGATAGGAAAGCTTGATAAATTGTACAGTACGACAAAGGATATCATTGCTACAATGACCGGAACAGTTAAGGGGTTTCTCGTTACGTACATTAAAGAAAATCAAAAGTAAGTTTAATCGCACTTAATTATAATATAGTTGAATAGCCTTGGTTTTTCTAAACTTCGTGGAGTTTTTTGAAACTCCACGTTTTTATCTTATGGATGTATAATAGCGTTGATTTTCTACATGCTGATTGGGAGGTGCACTTATGTGGGAACATGTTAAGCAGGTGGATCCTGAGATCTACGATGTCATCTTGAAGGAATGGGAGAGGCAAGAATATGGGCTCGAGCTTATAGCCTCTGAGAATTTTGTCTCGCAAGCGGTTATGGAAGCTATGGGAAGTGTCTTGACAAATAAGTATGCGGAAGGATATCCAAAAAAGAGGTACTACGGCGGTTGTGAATGGGTAGATGTCGCCGAGACTTTAGCACGAGATAGGGCAAAGAAGCTTTTCAATGCAAAATATGCGAACGTGCAACCGCACTCTGGTTCTCAAGCAAATATGGGTGCTTATTTTGCACTAGCTGAACCTGGTTCGGTATTGATTGGTATGTCTTTAAGTCATGGAGGACATTTGACACACGGTGCTGCAGTTAATTTTTCGGGACAGATATATAAAGTATACCAATACGGTGTAAATCTTCAGACTGAAACGATAGATTACGATGAGGTTCGGCAATTGGCAGTTGAGCACAAACCAAAAATCATAGTTGCAGGTGGCAGTGCATATTCGAGAATCATAGATTTCAAGAAGTTTAGAGAAATTGCGGATGAAGTTGGTGCATATCTCGTCGTCGACATGGCACACTTTGCAGGATTGGTGGCTGCAGGTATCTATCCAAATCCATTGGAATATGCACATGTTGTAACGAGTACCACGCACAAGACTCTCAGAGGTCCACGCGGCGGATTAATACTGACAAATAATGATGAAATCTACAAGGCGATAAACAAATCAATATTTCCAGGCATGCAAGGTGGACCACTGATGCACATAATTGCTGCAAAGGCGGTATGTTTCAAAGAGGCGTTGACAGAAGAATTCAAAGAATATCAACATCAAATTGTCAAAAATGCGAAGGCACTTGCAAAGGCTTTGGAAGATAGGGGCCTTAGGATCGTTTCCGGTGGTACAGATACACACTTGATGCTCGTTGATCTAAATTCGCTTAACGTAACGGGTAAGGCTGCAGAAACTGCACTGGGATATTGCCACATAACGGTGAATAAGAACACAATCCCAAATGAAACGCGGTCTGCATTTGTTACAAGCGGTATAAGGCTTGGTACGCCCGCACTCACAACACGTGGCATGAAGGAGAAACAGATGGAGGAAATTGCAGATCTAATTGTTGCAGTTTTGAAGAATGTTAAGGATGAAGATGGTAATGTCGATGAACAAGTAGCAAAGAGTGTGTCAGACAGAGTTATGAAGCTATGCAAAGAATTCCCACTATATGCAGGGAAAATAACGCTCTAATAGATCTTTTGAATCTTTCATTAACTTGCACTACTTTGCACTGCTTTTCATTGCTTTTCACTGTGCAACGTGAGATTTTCAGTTATAAACCATAATGATGAATGTATGGAGGTGCTGTGGGGATGGTAGTTAGACCATTTAGAGCATTGAGGCCTACGAAAGACAAGGTTAGTTTGATTGCTGCGAAACCATATGATGTTGTAACTGAAGAGATGGCAAGGGCGGTTGCACAAAAGAATCCTTATACGTTTTACAAAGTGTCGAGGCCCGAAATCAATTTCGATCATCCTGTAGACACGCATGACCCGGAAGTACTAAAAACCGGAAGAGCACATTTAGAGTGGCTCATGGAAAAAGGATACATGATAGAGGAAGAAAGACCAGTATTTCTTATCTACAGGCAATACTGGCAAGATCATGTTCAGACAGGCATATTTGCAACCTTTTCTGTAGATGAATACATACAAAACAAGATAAAAAAACATGAATTGACAAGAAAAGATAAAGAAGATGAGAGAGCACTCCATGTGAAGGTAGTGAGGGCACATACCGGCCCAGTTTTCTTGATGTACAAATCACAACCAGATGTTGATCAAATAATCATGAGAAATGCGAAAGGTGAGCCAGAATATGACTTTGTCGATGAATCTGGAGTGAGACACGTTGTTTGGGTTGTGAGAGATGAGAAAGAGATTGAAACTATTTCAAAGGCATTCGAAAATGTGGATGCGTTCTATATTGCAGATGGACACCATAGGGCTGCTGCTGTACGAGCTGCTATCGATTTTAGGAATGAAAATTCAAAGTATACAGGTGACGAAGAGTACAATTATTTCCTAGCGGCACTATTCCCACATAACCAGCTGAAGATATTGGATTACAATCGTGTGGTAAGAGATCTAAACGGAAATTCTGAATACGTTTTTTTGAATAAAGTATCAGAGAAATTCAATCTTGAGAAGGTTGTTGGCACGTACAAACCTGAACGGAAACACACGATAGGAATGTATATGTCAAACACTTGGTACAAACTCGAACCGAAGTATGGTACCTACGATTCCGAAGATGTAATTGCATCTTTGGATGTTTCGATTTTGCAAAACAATTTACTTGAACCGATATTGGGTATCGAAAATCCACGTACAGATAAGAGAATAGATTTCGTTGGAGGTATACTTGGAATCGAAGAATTGATCAGATTGGTGGATAGTAAAGAATTCAAAGTTGCCTTTGCACTGTATCCTACTTCGATAAATGATCTTCTGAAAGTGGCAGATGAGGGTAAGATAATGCCACCAAAATCTACTTGGTTTGAACCAAAGTTGAAAAGTGGTATAGTGGTACATCTCATTTAGTTTTCTGTTTTGATTTTCTGTCAATACATCAAGTTGGGATATTTGTGAGATATTCAAATGGGAAAAAAGAGCGAGGATGACTATCCTCGCTTTTTCTTGATATTCTTCAGAGTGTGTAGAATCGTCTTTGCCCTCTTGGTACCTATACCATCAACCTTTTCCAAATGATTGATATCACTCTTTGCAAGATTTCCAATTGTATGAAATGATTTGACAAGGTTTTGTGATACAGCCACTGGAATGTGTACTTCTCTTCTCAGTATCCTATAACCTCTGGGAGCGACCAATGTTTCCATAACCTGATGAAGATTGGATATTTCGTATCCCAAAGCCCTTGCAAAAAAGATTAATTTGTGTTCAAGCCCCCACATACTTTCTAAGACAGTCCTTGCTTCTTCTTCCGACAAATCCTTCTTGCTATAATCCATGATCATCAAAGTCATTACATCATTGAGATCTTTAAGGACTTCCCGCAATCTTAAAGAGGAAAGTCGTCCCTCGTTGCCGAGTTCTACTATATTCACTAAAACATCGTTGGAAATGTTCTTTATTTCAACACCCCTGGCAAGTATCTCGCAGACAAAATCCAAAGTAACATTTGTATCGATCTCTCTAAAACTCAACAATTCCAAATCTTTGTCAAATGTTTCTCTGAATTTCTCCAATGTATTTATCGTTTGAGATACTCTTGTCAGAATGAAATTTATATCTTCGAATGCGTGTTTTTGATCTTTATAATATAGTGTCACGACATTTCTTCTCTTGGAAATGGCAATCACCATTTTGTTAAACTGCTTTGCTATCCTTTCAGCGGTTCTATGCCTTGTACCTGTTTCTAAAGTTGGTATGTATGGATCAGGCACTAAATGAATATTTGCTGCAATAATTTTCGTTATACCTTCATCGATTATTATTGCGCCATCCATTTTTGATAGTTCATACAGTTTCTCTGGAGAAAATGGACTATCGATTTTAAATCCGGACTGAAAAACATTCAAATTTGCCTTGAACTCGTCTTCGTTTATAAATACGATCAGTGCACCAAGTTGAGCATCCATGATCTCATCTAATGCCTTTCTAAGTTTTGTGCCAGGCGACACCAATCTTATCTTATCGAGCAGTTCTTTCTCCAAGTTTTCTTCCATCAAGCTTCTCCTTTCTAATATAATCTGTTTAGCCCTCATTTCACCTCTCAAATTTATATTATACACTAAATTAAAATCTTGTGTTATAATCGGATAGGACAAAAACTCAAATACATTAGATCAAGAAAGTAAGGGGGCACATGAAGATGTATGTAGTTGGCATAGATCTCGGTGGTACATTTTTCAAAGTTGGTCTGATAGAAGCTGAAAGTGGCAGAATAATTAGAAAAGCTGAAGAAAAAACGCTTGTGGAAGAAGGCGGGGAAAAAGTTGTTGAAAGAATGGCCGCGACGGTAACAAAAATAGCCGAAGGATACGACCTCTTAGGTATAGGGATCGGTTCCCCCGGTTCGATAGATCACGATAAAGGTATAGTGAGATTTTCACCGAATTTTCCAAATTGGATTAACTTTGAATTGGGCGGAAGATTGAGTGATTTACTTGATAAACCTGTTTACGTTGAAAATGATGCAAATTCTTTTGTCTTGGGTGAAAAGTGGTTTGGTGCTGGAAAGGGATATGATCACATTGTGGGAATAACACTTGGCACGGGAGTCGGTGGAGGTGTCATCTCTCATGGAATCCTTATCACTGGAAAAGATGGCATAGGTACGGAACTGGGCCATGTTATCATAGACCCGAATGGACCTCAATGCGGTTGTGGAGATTATGGCTGTTTGGAAGCATTTGCCTCAGCTACGGCAATTAAGAGAATGGCTCTTGAAGGGAGAAAGAAGTTTCCAGAATCTATAATATTCAACTCGGAACAGATTGATGGAAAAGTTGTTTTTGATGCAGCAAAGTCTGGCGATATGCTCGGACAATTGATTGTTGAGAAAGTTGTGAATGCACTAGCAGTTGGTATTTCTAACTTCATCCACATATTTAATCCAGAGGTTGTTGTAGTAGGTGGTGGCATTTCCAGAGCTGGAGATATACTTTTTGCGCCTTTGGAGAAAAGGGTTGAACATCTCGTTATGCCATCCTTCAAAGGTACATACAAAATAGTACAAAGCCCGTTAGTCGAAGAAGCAGGCATACTTGGGGCTGCATCGATTGTCTTACAACATTTGAATGGGTAAATTCTCGAATATTCGAATAGAGAAAGATAAATTCACAATATCAAACGGAGGTGTTTAAAGTGAGAAAGTACATTTTACCGATCTTACTCGTTGTTTTTACAGTAGTCGCAGTTGTAGTTGGTACTGCTGCCGATACGAAAACTGGTCCAAAGCTTGGTTATATTGATCCAAATAAGGTCTTGCAAAGCTACGACAAATGGGTTACGTTCCAAACCCAAATGCAAAATGAGATAGACAAGTACCAAGCTGAATTGGACAAGATAAAAGATACAACTCAAAAGCAGCAAAAGTACCTCGAATATCAACAAACTATCAACACGAAGATATCTCAAACGCAATCTCAAATAGAAGCAGAGATCCTTCAAAAAGTTAAGGAATACGCAGAAATAATGGGATACGACTTTGTCTTCAATAGCACAACGATGGCATACGGTGCATCTTCCTACAATATAACAGATGCATTCATCCAATACCTGAAAAAGGCGAAGAAGTGAGCTTTTGAGAGATTATTGAATAATTATGCCTGAGGATGTAAAAGATCAAAAGAGACAAATCCGGTGCGAAGGAATATTCAAGAAATTCGGAAGAAAAATAGTACTTAACCATGTTGATATGTACGCAGATACTGGTGAGGTAGTAGGTTTGCTTGGCCCAAATGGGTCAGGCAAAACTACTTTGTTTAATATTATACTCGGCGTCGTTATACCAAACGCTGGGAAGGTTTATTTCGATGAAAAAAACATTACAGCAGTTCCTATTCACAAGAGAGCAAGATTGGGTATTACATACCTTCAACAAGAAACATCTGTATTTAGAGAGATGCGAGTTGAAGAGAATATAAGAGCCATACTTGAATATCAAAAATTAAAACCAAAAGAGAGAAAAGAGTTAATAGATAAGACTTTACAAGAGTTCGGAATAGACTCACTTAGAAAACAATACGCATTTTCACTATCCGGTGGAGAAAAGCGTAGGCTTGAGATCGCTAGAATGATGGTTATGCGACCGAAATTCGTCTTATTGGATGAACCGTTCATTGGAATTGACCCTAAAACAGTGAAAGAAATCCAAAAGATAGTCATCAGTCTTAAAGAGCGAGGAATTGGTGTGATTATCACCGATCACTCTGTTGATGCATTGAGAACGATAGTGGATAGACTTTATGTCATTCACAAAGGAGAAGTCTTGGCTTCCGGAGTACCTTCAGAAGTATTCGAGAATGATTTGGTAAAGAAAGTGTATTTGGGAGAATGATTCTTCTTTATAGATTCAAGAATTAGCAGTGCAGAAAATGAGAAAGGGAAAATTCAGCATGCAGTTGATAATACATTTTAAGAAAAAAGGTATGATGCGTTTTCTTTCCGCTATAGAAACGTCCAATACTATATTAAGAATTCTGAAAAGGACAGCACTTGAAATGGAATACTCACAAGGCTTCCATCCGACACCAAAGGTCTCTTTCTTAGATTCAACGCCAACTGGTGTCATAGACCTTGCATTGTACGCCGCTGTAAAGATACGAAATGCTGAACTTGATCCGAAATGTTTTTTGGAAGAGCTGAAATCGAAAACTGTTGCAGGCATAGAACCCTGTGATGTCTTTATAGATGAACGTAACTTAAATACACTTGTATCTGGTTATGAGTACTTGTTATTTTTCAACAAAAAGCCCGATTTTTCAATCCCGCTCAAGAAACACTCCGGTAAAGAGTTCATACCGAGCAATTTAATGAACATTGTAGACGAATTTTCAAAAAACAGATATTATGTGGTAAAATATATCGTAGATAAGTCTAATATCTTCAACCCATATTTGTTTGAAGATGTTTATATATCGGTAAGAACAAGAGCTGTTGTTGGTGATGAGGGAGTCAATTCACTACTGCAAAAAGCGAGAACCTGAAATTGGAAAGGAGAGAAGAGCACATCCTCTTGGCAATGGAAGTGGAATTAGGTGGCGATTGCTTGTGCTCGTAGCGCATGAAAGTTTTGGTCGTAGATGATTCAGACGTTTTAAGAAAAATCACGGTCTTCAATCTCAAGAAGTTGCAAATGGATGTTGAAGAAGCCGTTGATGGAATAGATGGATTAGAAAAAATGCGAGAATGGCATCCAGATGTTGTCATATTAGATATCATGATGCCGAGGATGGATGGTTTCACTGTGCTTAAGGAAATGAAGAAAGATGATCAAATAAGAAATATCCCGGTTATCGTTTTAACTGCAAAAGGTGGACAAGACGATGAAGAGATCGCTCTTTCTCTTGGTGCTAAAAAGGTCATGACAAAGCCGTTTAGTCCAACTCAACTTATTGAGGAGGTTCGCAACATTGCAGGAAAGTGACCTTGAAGGATTGTCAACACTTTTGAATCGGTTAGCCAATTTGTTTGGTAAAACATTCGGCGTTTACAATGACTTGGAAGAAATAACGAATAATCTGGAAAAGCTCGTTGATTACATCGAAAGATACATGAACGATCAAAAAGCAAATAATGATGAAATGCAACATCTCGTTGATGCTCAACTAGAAGAGCTCTCGAAGGCATACGAAGGACTTTCATCTCTTTTCGAACTGAACAAGGTAATTTCATCTGTTAACGAACCTTGGACGATACTCAAGAACGTTCTAAAGCTCTTAGATAACGCGATAAATTATTCTTGCGCAGTAGTAGAACTTGACATCGACGGTAAAGTCTATAGAGAAATAGTCGGAGATGAAGATAAAGCGAGTTATCTATCTCAGCAAGCGAAAGATAAATTAGAAACCGTACTTTTGGAGTGTGATTTAGGTAAAGGTAGTTATATTGTGGTCCCGCTGATATCTGAATTGGGTAAATTTGGATTTTTAGCACTATTTGATGAAAACAAGTTGTTAACTGCCGGTGACAAACAAATCGCTGAAGCTGTTGCACAACAACTTTTGGTTGCTATAAACAGATATGTCATGATCGAAAGAGAGATAGAAAAGAAGAGATTAGAAGAGCAATTACTCATAGCTAGAAGGATACAGTTGGATCTTTTGCCAAAAAAATTTCCACTTTCAGATGTGTTTGACATAGGTGCTGATAGTGTGTCAGCAGTGCAAGTAGGTGGGGATTACTACGATATAGTAAAAGATTCCGACGGTTCTTTGATTGGATGTGTTGCCGACGTTTCTGGTAAAGGATTTCCTGCTGCATTTATAATGTCGTCATTTAGAAGTATGTTTAGGTTGTCTATAAATATGAGCAGTGATTTGAAAACGTTAGCAGCGCAATTTGACAAGATGATACACGATGATTTTGAAATTGGTAGATTCATAACTGCTGTCATATTTAGAATAACACCCGATGGAACGATGAAAGTTGTTAATGCAGGTCATGATCCGTTGTATATTTTTAGGGGAAACGATGTGATCAAACTTGATTCAACGGGCACACCATTTGGAATTCTTGGAAATGGTGAATATGAAATTACGACGATGAAGTTGAACAAAGGAGATATTGTATTAGCTTATACAGATGGTGTTGTGGAAGCGCGCAATGTAAACGGTGAAGAGTTCGGTTTTGAGAATTTTGAGAATATCGTTCTTAACAATAGGGACTTGAAAGCAATGGATATTGTTGATAAAATCGTTAGTGCAGTCTTTGAATTTTCTCAAGGAGTGCCTCGGTACGATGATACAACAGTGCTTGTAGTGAAATATTGAATTGCGTGTCATAATTTGTACGACAACAAATAATATGAAATAATGCTGTAGAGATTGAATTGATGAATCAATTTCATTTTAGATACTCTTGGAGGTGTAAGGAAAGATGATTGAAGTTGGAGATCTTGAAAAAGGTATGCACATCAAGTATGAAGGAGATATATACAGGATAGTAGACGTGAACAAACATTTCAAAGGAAGAGGTTCCGGATTGATAAGGACAAAATTGAAGAGTCTGACAACTGGACTCATCCGAGAAGAGAATTTTGCTAGTGGAGAAAAGGTTGAAGAAGCTGAACTTTCATATAGAAGGGCCGAATATCTTTACAACGACGGTGAAAGCTATTATTTTATGGATTTACAAACTTATGAGCAGTATGCAATACCATCGGACGAAGTAGAGGATCAGAAATATTATCTTCTCGAAAATATACAAGTTGATCTTTTAATGCATGAAGAAAAGCCAATAGGTGTTCAACTACCAACAACTGTGACACTTGAAGTTGTCGAGACTGAACCAAATTTCAAAGGTGATACCGTTTCTGGTGGTGGAAAGCCAGCAACGTTGGAAACTGGCTTGAAAATCAGCGTTCCATTTTTTATCGATGTCGGTGATAAGATTAAAGTTGATACAAGGACTGGAGAATATATAGAACGAGCATAATAAGCAGTATGACAACGATATTCTCATGAAGAGATTAAGAGACTAAGAAGTTGAGTAAAGGGGGGAACAACATGGGTAACATAACAGTGTCGGATAATGTAGTATCGGAAATAGCTTACAGGGCAATGTGTTCAGTTTACGGAGTAGAACCGGAAGACAGAGATTTCAAAAAGTACAAGAAAAACATAAGCATTGAAAGAACTCCGGAGGATAACATCATCATAAACATCAAAATTGAAGTCCCTTACGGAGAAAACCTGGTTAATTTTTCTCAAAATCTCATGAAAGTGGTAGCAGAAAATGTTACGCAAATGACAGAGAAAGTCGTTGAAGCTGTAAACCTTGTTATCACGAGTATCTCAGAACCAAAAAATGAAGAAGGGACAGATAGTTCAAACTCTTAAGGTTTTTGTGTGAATAACTATCTTATAATCTATGGTGAACTTGCTTTGCAATAAGGTAAGTTATGTTTAGTATAGGAATTTGTTAGCATGAGAGGATGCAGACCACCCCTCTCATGGTTGAAAGCATTGTTGTCTATTCTTGAATTGCCCTTAACGATGGAGAATTATGAAATGGTAGTTTATCGTAGGTAATGTACCGCGAAGGGAGGGAAGCGAAAAGTAGTCCTAAGTTTTTTTTGATGGACTCACTTTCCGTGGATTGGTGTTGGTGTCAAAAAGGAGAACTTTGAGAGAATTGGTTACTAAGGTACTTTTTCAAACAGATTTCAGACCAAATGATTTTCAAGAGATATTAGGAGATGTTACAGAAAAGATTAAAGAGAACGACTTGAAATCGGAAGTGGAAAGATATGCAAAAAACATCTGGGAAAATAAGGAAAAGATAGATAGCATAATTTCAAGTCATCTTATCAATTGGGATTTTGATAGGGTCTCTTTCATTGAAAGAAGTATCCTAAGATTGGGTACTTATGAGCTCATATACGAAATGGATATACCTATAGAAGTTACGCTTAATGAGATGATAGAGATTGCAAAAAAATACGGGGAAGATGACTGTGGAAAATTCGTAAATGGTGTGCTTGACAAGATAGCAAAGACGGAAACTCCCAAAGAGAAACACGAAATCTGACATTCAATATCTTTTGTATTCTTATATTCCTTCTTATTGTTTGTTTTTTACGTATCCCAAGGGGGTAGGGATCTCTTTATGAATTACGTCGAGTTGATTATTGCTATCATTGTATCGACGATCATTGTTATTACAGCACTTGAAGGATTCAGTCAAGTGCTTTTTCATATGTCTAATATATTGAAAGCAAATAGGACATCTCTTTCTGTATTTCACATGATAAATTACATAAGGTTTGATTATCACAGGCATGCGGTAAGAGCGCCGAATGGAAAGATAACATCTTCTCTCTCATCGACCTCATTTTCATTCGACGAAAGTGTTGACAACGAAGTAAAGAGGGTATTGTACAAGATAGTAGGCCCAACTAAAGGAAAATATACACTCAAAAGGGAAGTATACGAGAAGATCGAACAGAGCTATAAACTGTTGAATACAAGAACGTATACATTGGAAAGACCCCTTTCATTGAAGCAATCTTCCGATGGAAGATTCCTTGTTATTAGTTCGGATCTTTATGGAGATGCGCAGATCCCTCTACAGCTTCCACCAGTGCAAATAGTTAGTATAACTGTTGTAAGAACCGAATAAAATACTCATTGTCTCTGGAGTTCTCCAAGAATTTGCAATTCAAATGGGGTGATGAATTGTCAGAATTGAAGTCGATTTTAAAAGGCGGACATACCGTTGTAATGGGAATAATAAATATAACGCCAGATTCATTTTATCCAGGCAGCAGAGTTGATGAAGAGCATCTATTGTTGCGTGTTGAGGAGATGATAAGAGACGGTGTAGAAATATTAGACATCGGTGGGGAAAGTACAAAACCAGGCGCAGATGCAGTATCGCTTGAAGAGGAATTGAAAAGAGTTATCCCAGCAGTGAAGATGATAAGAGCTCATTTCGATATCCCGATTTCTATAGACACGTATAAATCAGAAGTTGCAAGGATAGCTTTAGAGGAAGGGGCAGATATCATTAACGATATAAGTGCGTTGCGAATGGATGTTAACATGGCTGATGTTGTTGCTCATTACAACTGTCCAGTTGTGCTCATGCATATGAAGGGCACACCAAAGATCATGCAACTAAATCCCGAATATGTCGATGTTGTCGAAGAGATAAAAGAATTTTTTGAAGAGAGAATTGAGTTTGCCAAGAGTAAAGGCATAAGAAGAGAGAACATCATCATTGACCCCGGGATCGGATTTGGTAAGAAGTTGGAACATAATCTGGCAATATTGAATAGAATAGACGAACTCAAATCTTTAAGATTGCCAATATTAGTGGGTGCAAGCAGAAAATCGATGATAGGAATGATATTGGACAGACCGGCAGAAGATAGATTAAATGGTACTCTTGCGATAACTGCATATTGTACCATGCATAATGTTGATATAGTCAGAGTACACGATGTAAAAGAGAATGTCGAGGTAGTTCGAGTTATCGAAGCCATCAAGAATGCTGACAAAAATAGAAGAGAATAAGAAAGTAGGTTACAGTAATATGAGTAAAGAAGACGTAAGACTTGATAGATTCCTTTCCAACGCACATGTTGGGACGAGAAGTGAGGTAAAAGAGTATATAAGAAATGGAATGGTGGAAGTGAACTCGCAAGTAGTCAGAGATCCTGCATACCATGTTTCTGACAAGGATGTCATCACCTTGAACGGAGAGCAGGTTTCGGGACATAGAAACGTATACATAGTACTTCACAAGCCCACAGGATATGTTTCAACAACGTCTGAAAATGAACCCAGCGTTTTGAATTTAGTTGACCACCCATATTTGGATGAACTACACATAGCTGGAAGATTAGATAAAGACGTTGAAGGTTTACTCATTCTAACTAACGATGGAGATTTTACACACAGACTGATCTCACCGAAAAGACACGTAGAGAAAGAGTACTACATATACACAACAAAACCTGCGATTGTATCCGATCATATGAAACAACTTGTAGAAAATGGAATGATTCTTGATGATGGCACAAAGACCATGCCCGGCAAGATAGGATTGATCTCAGACAACGTGATTTCAATAACAATAGTTGAAGGCAAGTACCATCAGATAAAAAAGATGTGCAATGTTCTTGGGATAGAATGGTCGAAAATAGTGAGAATGCGTATAGGAAAGTTGGAACTTGGAGATTTGGAATACGGCAAATGGAAGGAAATAACAAGCCAAGAAGCAAAAAAGTGTTTAAGTTAAAACCTCTAGGATAAGTAATGTGAAACTAATGAACAAAAGTGGAGAGAAATTCTCTCCACTTTTAATTCAGGTATTTGGCTCCCGCTTGGTTATTACATTCCGTCAATAAGGAACGTTTTGAAGCTTTGCATACTTCTTTGCTGAATCGGTTGTATAGAATACTTCTATTGTATGTGTCGCTTCAGGTGAATCACTCTCAAATGCAGCTATCCAAGAAGAAGTCACATATTCAACTATTCCAAGGTCGCTCAAATCAACATTTCCGGAGGAATCAGTGTATTTTATTATTCCGCCGGTCTTTTGGCATATTTCACGAGGATCCTCAGGTGCTGAAAAGTCTGTTGCGGAACTGATGTAATATCTGGGTACAAATGCACCATGTATAGTGAAATATCCGACCAACTCCGAGAGCATCTCTGATTTTGTAAAGTGAGCAAAGGAGGTTCCATCGCCTTCATAATGTGATGATGCATCTGTAATGACGATCATGGATCTTTGTGCATAAGGTCTCCAATTCATTGCAGTTGCTGCAAACATGATCCCATCATACAAGTTTTCAGGAGAATCGCCACCATCGCCAGCGTACAACGTGTCAACGTATGCTTCAACATCAGCAGGCTCGCTCAAATTAAGGTAAGGAGAATCAACAGATATGTCACTTGGAGGGTTCACATAATCATCGTACGGGACAACGCCCAATCGTACATCGAGGCCAGATGCTTCCAGTGCTTCGGCAAACTCGATGATACTGTTCTTCGCTCCATCAATTGCATCGCTCATGCTTCCGGTAACGTCTAAGATTATTGCAATGTCCAACTTATTCCTTTCCTCGCTTTCCTTATGAAGTGCGAACCCTTGTTCTTTGTTATCCTCAAAAATGCGAATGTCTACTGCCTCTAAGTTTTCAACATTGGGTAAACTGATCCTCACATTTACACTATCTGGAATCGCTATAGGAACGAGAGTTGGCATCTTGTCAATGCTAACAAAAATGTTATCAGTCGTATAATCCCCTAGGGCAGGTTTAGTTGTGCCAGTTGGGTCAGGAGGTATCATGCTTGACGCCACAGGTATATTTGAGCATCCGTACAAAACCAATATCACTATCAGCACTGAAAACATTTCAAGTAAATTTCTTATGTTTTTCTTCACATCACTCACCACCTAAAATCCTATTCCTAAACCTGCAGAAACGGCGTAGATTCCTAAGGTTTCGAAAGAAGTCGTCAATGTTGTCAGTCCTTCCACGAAGAACACGATACCTTGTCCAAACCTAATACCGGCTTTGGCGTGAAATAATTCAGACGAGTATAACGCAAAGCTGACATTTGCGATGTCAAATATCACAATTGGAGCAACTCCAACATAGATGAGTGTGGATGATATGGGTAATCCTAAGTAGAGATATGGATCTATTTCGAGAAACCGGATCTGATCGACATTCACGTTTTGCACATCCTCAAAAGAACTCAAAGGATAATATGCTTCTAACATGAGAGAAATGCCACCAGATAGAGTTCCTATCCTTGCTCCAATGTACGGCCGGTTCTTGCCACTTAACTCCATACCGCCTAGAGCAGAAATCTCAAAACCAAAACTAACGGATACAAGAAAAATAACTAAGAGAATTAGGATGATTCTTTTCATCTTCTCGCCTCCTTCTCACTTTTGACTGCATTTATCTCAATAACGTTCACTGTTATTGTGAAAACAAACCATATTTAATCATTGTAATCTAAATGCAATATAGATACGTCACAATGGTAGGAAAATCAAGGTGTGAACATATAAAGCAGAGAGATTAATTTACAGATGAACTCACTTGTTTTTGAGTGGCGGTTCCCCCACTGATAACTGCATAATGGACCTTCAGTCTCAATTCATCTCTAATGCTGTGTACACACAAATAAAAAGCCCCGGTTTAAACCGGGGCTTTTAGGACTTTCAATTTATTTTATTGAATTTTTATCTCAAGAGCAGGTTTTTCTTCCTTTTTCTTTGGCATTTCAAGTGTTAGAACGCCATCATCGTACTTTGCAGAAATGTTCTTGGCATCTACATAATCTGGTATGACGAATGCCCTTTCAAATTTTCCAAAGCTTCTTTCCACTATTCTATAGTTTCTACCCTTTTCGTCTTTTTCGGTCTTCTTCTCACCACTAATTCTCAAAACACCATCTTCCACCGTTATCTTGAGTTCATCCTTCTTAACACCTGGAACCTCTACTTCAAGTACTACCTTATCTTCCGTCTCATATGCATCAACTCTTGGTAGGAATTCGTAGTCAGTTCTTGCAGGTCTCATGAAGTCGTTGAATATCCTGTCAACCTCCTTTTGAAGTTCCATGAATGGTTCAAACAAGTCTCTCCTTCTTTCCAACATAGTGCCACCTCCCTTTTACCTTTTTATTTTTTTACTCTTCTTTTCAATTGCCGTCTACTGTTACTTTGAGACGTTCTGTCTATAGTTTCTTTACTTTTGCTTTTTTCTTCTACATTCTTGACCTCTTTCTTCATTTTCCGATTTAATTATATATTATTATCACTCCAATGTCAAGAGTGCCAATTATGATTATGATATGGCCTACAAATATCTAATGAGCAATATATCTGTAATATAAATTATAATGTTCCCAATTTTTTAAGCATATGTAACTATTGAGTGCCACAATGTGTCTCCACGAATAGTTTTGGATTTCTGCATAAGTTACATAGATGCTACTGTAATACTGGTAAGAAGGATTTGATGCAAAGTAATTGATTATGTTTCATGAGGCTTGTGAAAAACAAAAGAGGGGCTTATAGACCCCTCTTTTGTCATTGCCTATTTAAAGATGTTGTTTATCAAGCAATTTCCTTTATTAGTCTTTCAACAAGTATCATTCCGACTCTTTCTTGAGCTTCGAATGTTGATGCACCTATGTGTGGTGTTGCAACGATGTTTGGTAGTGCAAGCAACTTTTGTCTTAGTTCGTCGGTTGGTGGTTCTAATTCAAACGTATCTAATCCTGCTGCGTATATTTTTCCACTCTTGAGTCCTTCGTAGAGTGCTTCCTCATCAACTATTCCACCACGTGCAGCATTGATTATTATTACTCCATCTTTCATTTTATCGATTGTTTCTTTGTTTATGAGCTTTTTCGTCTCTGGGGTGAGTGGAACATGAACTGTGATGTAATCGCTCTCTTTGTATATTGTCTCCAAATCGACAATCTCAACTGGTAAATCTGACTCTTTCACAAATGGGTCGTAGGCTAAGATTCTCATGTTGAATGCTGCAAGTCTTTTTGCCACTTCTCTTCCAATATTTCCAAATCCGATGATGCCCACTGTCCGACCAAATAGTTCGTGCCCTTCAAGTTCTTTCTTTGTCCATTTACCATTTTTCAGATCAGATGTTCCACGGGCGATGTGTCTTGAGCATGCAATCATGAATCCGATCGTGAGTTCTGCAACCGATATGCTGTTTGCACCAGGTGTATTGATGACTTTTATGCCTTTCGCTTTGGCAGCTTCTACATCGATGTTGTCAAGACCTGTTCCAGCCCTACCGATGATTTTCAATTTCTTGCCTGCTTCTATGAGATCAGCAGTCACTTTCGTTGCACTTCTCACTACGAGTACTTCTATCTCTGGCATAAGTTTCATTAATTCGTCTTTTTCATAATGCTGAGAGGTAAGTTCTACACCTCTCACACTTGCCAACTTTTCAGTTGCTTGTTTATCCAAAGGATCATTTATGTGTACTCTCATATTATCCCACCAATCCTTTGAAAAGTATTTCTTCAGCGGCTTTGACTCCTTTTCCAATCTCGACTTTGTAGCCAAGTTCGCTAAGTGCAAATTCAAGTGCGGTTATTCCTGTGATTATATCAAATGGCGTAAGATATCCAAGATGCGATATTCTAAATATTTCATCCTTCATTGGTTCTTGTCCCGCTGCTATAGTGACGCCGTACTTGTCTCTCATAACCTTCGTTAAATTGCTCGAAGGAACATATGGAACACTTGGTGACTTGACAGCCGTAAGAACATTTCCAGGTCTTTCAGAGAAGAGCTCGAGACCAAGTGCGCTTATGGCAGCCCTTGTAGCCTCACCGTACAACTTGTGTCTGGCCCAAACATTTTCTATCCCTTCTTCTTTAAGCATCTTAACGGCCTTATTCAACATATATATGAGATTAACAGCCGTTGTCCAAGGATTGTCTGGTGCACTCTTTTTGTATTTTCTCAGATCGAAATAGTATCTACTGTTCGTACATTTTTCGATCTTCGCATATGCTTTGTCGTTGACTGCAATGAATGCCAGTCCAGGAGGTAGCATCCAACCTTTCTGTGAACCAGAGACCACCACGTCTATTCCCCATTCATCCATCTTCAATGGTTCTGCGAGTAGTCCACTTACTGCGTCGGTGACTAAGATTACATCTGTACCTTTCGTAAGCTTCGCAATATTCTCTAAATCGATGACCGTACCGGTTGAGGTCTCACTGTAAGTTGTAAATACAACCTTTACATCGGGATTCTCTTTCATTGCTTTTTCTATCATCTCTGGTGTTACTGCAGCTCCCCAAGGTAATTTGATCTCGACTGGAATTATTCCATATGCCTTTGCAATATCGACCCATCTCTCGCCAAACTTACCTGCGTTAACGATTATAGCTTTTTCACCAGGGTTTACAAGGTTTACCATGGCCGTTTCCAACGCGCCCGTTCCAGATGACGAGAGTACATAGACGGGATACTGTGTCTGGAAAATGTACTTTGTCATCTCCAAGGTCTCTTTTAGAATGTTGACAAACTCAGGCGTTCTGTGGTGTATCGTTTCTTTTGCACCTTCAAGCAAAACCTCCTGTGGTACTGGAGTAGGGCCAGGAGACAAAAGCAAGTATCTTCTTACCATACAAATCCCTCCTTGTGAGTGATGGTGATACTTTCAATAGAGTTTTTGATATTTACGTTGGATTGCGAAGTATTACTTGAAACGTCCTAATTTTCCATAAAGCAATACAATTTTACATCTAATAATGGTGAAATGACAATATCGTTAATGGTGAATTTTTTTGCATGCAAATGTTTGCACAATCGGATTTTTTCAAAATCGTGAGTATGCTACTCTAAATGCATTATAACAGTACGAAGTGATTTTTGATATTTGGCACATTTTTGCTAATATTAATATGTATTTACCAAAAAATCATTGAAGGAGTGATATGCATGGATCTCGATAGCAAATTATCTGAGGTAGGTAGGAACTTGAGATCATCTCTGATTAGAGAACTATTGAAGTTCGCGTCGGTACCGGGCTCTATATCATTTGGCGGCGGTGTTCCTGATCCTGATACCTTTCCAAGGCACGAACTTGCTCAGATTGCTCAAGAAGTTACCGAAAAGGAGTACAAATACACACTTCAATACAATACAACAGAAGGCGACGACGAACTTGCAACTCAGATTATCAAATTGCTCGACCGTATGTATGGGATTAAAGATGTAAAGCGCGACAATATTATCTTCACAACCGGTTCTCAGCAAGCTTTGGATCTAGTAGCAAGAATTTTGCTCGACAAAGATAGCATTTGTTTTGTAGAATTCCCTGTTTATCTGGGCGCTGCAAGCGCATTCAGAATGACTATGACACAATTTGAGAGTATACCACTCGAAGATGATGGTATCGATGTTGATTATTTTGAGAGGAAGTTAGAAGAGCTTGACAAGGCTGGAAAGAGAAAGAATTTTAGATTCCTCTACACTGTGCCAAATTTCCACAACCCAGCCGGTGTTACGATGAGTTTAGAGAAGAGGAAGAGATTGATAGAGATTTGTGATAAGTACGATATCATAATCCTTGAGGATGATCCTTATGGTATGCTTAGGTTTGAAGGAGAGAGCTTGCCATCACTTTACAGCTTGGCCGGACCTGAACGAGTTATACTTTTGAATACCTTCAGTAAAATACTCACACCTGGTATGAGAATAGGTGTAATCATCGGTAGAGCAGATATTGTTAGAAAGGTGAACATGGCTAAGCAAGGTGCAGATCTCTGTAGCCCAGGGCTTAATCAGAGAATAGTTGCAAGATATCTTGAAAGATACGATATCTTTGAACACTTGAAACCAGCAATCGAACTATACAGAAGGAAGAAGGATACAATGATCAAGGCACTAGAAGAGAATTTCTCAGATATAAAGGGTGCCCACTGGGTAAATCCAGAAGGTGGCCTGTTCATTTGGCTAACGTTGCCTGATGGATTTGATACCATGGAGATGTTTGAATTGGCAAAGGCAAAGCAGATATACTACATTCCTGGTGAGGCATTTACTATAGATGACAGTAAGTCGCCTTCAATGAGGTTATCGTTCTGTCTACCATCTGAAGAAAAGATCATCGAGGGTATTAAAAAGCTTAAAGAAATTACCGTTGAATATGGAAAGATGAAGGGACTGATTTAAACGTGAGGATTCTTGTCATAAATCCTGGTGCAACAAGTACAAAAATAGCGGTCTTTGAAGATAAGAAAAAGATATTGCAAGAGACTTTGGAACATAGTGCAGAAGAGATCGTACAGTACAAATCTGTCATGGAACAAAAGGGAATGAGAGAAAGAGCAATTAGATCTTTTCTGGAAAAACATAATATGGTTGTCGAAGATTTCGATGTCATAGCTGCACGAGGTGGAATTCTGACACCTGTCGAAAGTGGAACCTATCCCGTCGATGAAAGAATGGTTGATTATTTGATGAACAGGACAAAAGTTGATCATGCATCGAATTTAGGAGCAGTTATTGGCTATGAACTTGTTAAGGCAACCGGAAAGAGTATTCCCGTTTATATAACGGATCCAATCAGTGTTGATGAGTTGATACCAGAAGCAAGAATTGCTGGAATTAAGGATCTGGAAAGGAAAAGTTTATCACACATTTCCAATATGAGAGTTGTTGGAATCAGGATTGCAGAAGAACTTGGTAAGAAATTCAGTGAGCTCAGTATGATCGTGGTACACCTTGGAAGTGGAATTTCGGTTGGCAGATTTGAAGATGGAAAGCTAATAGATGTGAACAATACAACTGATGAGGGACCATTTACTCCCGATAGGACAGGAGATTTACCTGTCAGAGACGTTGTAGAGATGGCCTATTCTGGAAAATACGATAAGCAAGAGATGAAGCGGATGTTCGTTGGCAGAGGTGGATTAATTGCATACCTCGGTACTAACGATCTGAGAAGAGCGTTGAAGATGGGAGAATCTGATCCAAAGGCTTTGGAAGTTGTTGAGGCAATGGCCTATCAAGTTGCTCAGGAAATCGGTGGCCTTTGTGCGGTGATGAAAGGTAAAGTGGATGCGATAGTATTCACTGGTGGAATGGCATACAGTGAGACTTTTATCAATATGATCAAATCATATGTTTACAAGTTTGCACCAATTTTTGTTGTGCCGGGTGAGATGGAAATGGAAGCGTTAGCTTACGGCGCACTGAGAGTTGCCAGTGGGCAAGAACCTGCAAAAACATGGAGTGATGATGAATGAAGAAACTCGTCGAATTGTTGGACAAAGCCAAAACTGTTGGCAAGAAGACAGTAGCAGTCGCAGCTGCAGATGACGATGTTGTTTTGAACGCAGTTGAAATGGCAAGAAAAGAAGGCATAATAGACGCCATCTTGTTTGGTAATATCGAGAAGATAACGAAAGCAGCTCGTGAAATAAATGTCGACCTTTCGCATTACCAAGTAGTTGATTCCCAAAGTCCAGCTGATGATGCTGTCAAAGCTGTTGTAACCGGAAGGGCTAACTTTGTGATGAAGGGAAACATACAGACCGGAAATCTGATGAAAGCCGTCTTGAAGGATGAGTACAATCTAAAGACTGGCAGGACGATGTCACTTGTAAGCGTCTTTGAAACACCTCTCTATCATAAGTTACTCGTTGTAACGGATGCAGGCATGACTATCGCACCTGACCTTGATCAAAAAGTTCATTTAATTGAAAATGCGGTGCTCGTATGTAAAAAGGCGATTGGAACAGAAAAGCCAAAGGTTGCTGTGGTGGGTGCAATTGAGGTAGTCAATCCAAAGATGGAAGCTACAATTCATGCGTCAATACTTTCCAAAATGAACGAAAGAGGACAAATTAAAGGTTGTATAGTAGACGGCCCATTTGCACTCGACAATGCCGTTTCAAAAGAGGCAGCAGAACATAAAGGCATCGTAAGTCCAGTTGCAGGAGATGCGGACATTTTACTCATGCCGGACATAGAAGCGGGAAACATCTTCTATAAATCTATGATCTTCCTTGCAGGTGGGAAAGTGGCTTCTTGCATAATCGGCGCAAAGTGTCCTGTAGCGCTCACGTCGCGGGCTGATTCTGATGAAACGAAATTGTTATCTCTTGCACTTACGTGTCTGATGGTTGAATAAGGAGATGGTGCAAAATCATGAAAATATTGGTTATAAATCCGGGTTCGACGAGTACAAAAGTTGCAATATTTGACGACGAAGAACTAATTGCCTCAAAGACATTGAGACATTCTGCGGAAGAATTGTCGCACTTCAATAAATTGACAGACCAATTTGAATTTAGAGCCAAGATCATAGAAGAGTTTATAAGAGAAAATGGAATGCAACCATCAGATTTTTCAGCAGTTGTTGGAAGAGGTGGCTTACTCGACCCAATTCCTGGTGGTACTTACAAGATTACTGAGGATATGTTAGAAGTACTCAGAAATGCAAAGAATGGTGAGCATGAGTCGAATTTGGGTGCACTAATTGCATACGAATTTACGCGAGATTATAATATACCATCCTTTATAGTTGACCCAGTTGTCGTGGACGAGCTTGAACCATTGGCAAGATATACTGGTCATCCGATGTTCAAACGTAGATCTGTATTTCATGCACTCAATCAGAAGGCAACGGCACGAAATGCAGCCGCTCAACTCGGCAAGAAATACGAAGATCTTAATCTTGTCGTTGTACACATGGGAGGCGGAATCTCCGTAGCTGCCCACAGAAAAGGGAAGGTCGTAAATGTCAATAACGCACTCGATGGTGATGGACCATTTACACCAGAACGCAGTGGGACTTTGCCTCTTTCTCAACTTATTGATTTGTGTTTCAGTGGTAAATACACACTGGCTCAGATGAAAAAGAAGATAAAGGGTGCAGGTGGTATGGTTGACCACTTGGGAACGAACGATGCTCTTACTGTGCAAAAGATGATAAGAGAAGGCAATAAGCAAGCAGAACTTATCTATAAAGCCATGGCATACCAGATAGCAAAATGGATAGGTAGAATGGCAGCCGTACTAAAAGGCGATGTCGATGCGATCGTTCTTACAGGTGGTTTAGCATACGATGCAAACTATATTGTCAAATGGATTACCGAATACGTTAGTTTCTTGGCACCTGTGCTTGTTTTTCCCGGTGGGGATGAAGAAAGAGCACTTGCCATGGGAGGACTTAGGGTCCTTAGAGGTATCGAAGAACCGAAAATATACGCTGAAAATAGGCTGGTTATTTGAATTAAATCTTTCCTTGTAGGAAAAAGTGATAAGGTGATAGTGTGGCCAAAAACTATGCATTTATAGGATTGTTTGGAAGTGGTAAAACAGAAGTTGCGATAAATTGGGCACTTGAGCTTAAGAAGGAACATGAAAAGGTTGCGATAATAGACGGTGATATCATATCACCATATTTTAGAACAAGAGACGTGGCTGAAGAACTTGAAAGAATGGGATTGGTTACAGTATATCCAAAAGGTGCGTTGAGAAATGCTGATCTGCCTATCATAACTGGCGGAGCTATTGGGTATCTTTCTAATCAAGATTACAAGACTGTGTTGGACGTTGGTGGAGAGGAAAATGGAATAGTGGTACTCGGCTATCTAAAACCGTATCTTGGTGATGCTGAAATTAGCATGGTTGTTAATATTGCGCGTCCGTTTTCCTCTACCGTGGATGGAATAATAAGTGCATACGAACAGTTGAGAAGGGTAGTTGGCATAAAGGTAGATTATCTCATAAATAATGCAAATCTGTCCTACGAAACGACATCTGAGCTTATAGTTCGTGGAGAAGAAATGCTTGCCAAGGTATCCGAAATAATAGATGTTCCAGTTAAATTTACTGTAATTCCAGATTTCATAAACGAAGACGGAAAGAAGTTCAAGTACCCAATTTTCAAGATCAAGAGATTTATGAGAATGGAAATTTAGTGCTCTGAGAACTTAAAATCTTTACTTGGAGGTGTAAGAGAATGCCAAAGGTTAAAGGAATGATAGAGATCAACCAAGAGAGATGCAAAGGTTGCGGACTATGTATAAGTGTTTGTCCAACGAAAGTTATTGAATTCAGTGATTCTTTCAATTCCAAAGGATACCACCCTGCTGAAGCAAAAGCCATGGATAAGTGTATTGCTTGTAGTTTCTGCTACTACATCTGTCCGGATGTCTGTATAACAGTTTACAGAGAAATTGAAAGTGCCTAATTTTCATTCTTCTTTTCCATTTTTATCTCTAAAGTTTGTAAATTTTGAATAGGAGGGAAATATATGGCTGAAAGAGTGCTTGTAAAGGGTACAGAAGCAATTGGAGAAGCAGCAGTGAGAGCGGGTTGTAGGCTATTTTTTGGATATCCAATAACGCCGCAAAATGAACTACCAGAATATATGTCTAAGAGAATGCCAGAGGTTGGTGGAAGCTTTCTTCAAACGGAGAGCGAGGTTGCAACTATAAACATGGTTTACGGTGCAGCTTGCACAGGCAGACGTGTCATGACATCCACTTCATCTCCTGGATTCAGTCTTATGCAAGAGGGAGTTTCTTATATGGCAGGTGCAGAGTTACCAGCAGTGCTTGTAAATGTTGTACGTGGAGGCCCTGGTTTAGGTGACATTCAACCGGCACAAGGAGACTATTGGCAGGCAACAAAAGGTGGAGGGCATGGCGATTACAAACTCATCGTACTTGCACCATCAACACTTCAAGAAGCAGTTGATTTGGTTGGTCTTGCATTTGATTTGGCAGACGAATATAGAAATCCAGTTATTGTGTTGGCAGATGGTGTCATCGGTCAGATAATGGAACCTGTCACATTCCCGGAATTCAGAGATCCCGATACGTTGCCAAAACATGATAGCTGGGCATTGCAAGGGGCCGTTGGTAGAGAAAAACATGTTGTTACATCGTTTGATATAGACCCAGTTGTGCTAGAAAAGATGAATTTTGAACTTGTAGAGAAATTCGAAAGAATAGAGAGTAAAGAGAAACGTTGGGAAGAATATAAATTAGATGATGCGGATGTTGTTATAACAGCATTTGGTACAATCGGTAGAATTTCAAAGAGTGTTGTTGAAAAGGCAAGAGAAGAAGGCATCAAAGTCGGACTTTTCAGACCTATCACACTCTGGCCGTTCCCATACGAGAGGCTCGAAGAAATTGTTAAGGGTAAGAGACTCGTTTTGGATGTTGAAATGAACATGGGTCAGATGCTTGAAGATGTAAAACTTGCAGTTAAGGATAATGCACGAGTTGCTTTCTACAAACGAATGGGTGGTATGGTTCCAACACCTGAAGAAATTCTAAATGCACTTAAAATGGAATTGGGGAGGTAATGATATGGCAATGCAGATAATACAGAAGAAGCCTGAAAGCCTTACCGATAAGGAATTTACATATTGCCCCGGATGTACTCATGGTATAACCCATAGATTAGTTGCGGAGGTTTTAGATGAACTTGGAATAAGGGAAAAGACTGTAACCGTTGGGCCAGTTGGTTGTTCGGTTTTTGCTTATCAATTCTTCAATACGGATGCAACCGTCGCTGCACACGGTAGAGCCCCGGCAGTTGCAACGGGAATAAAGAGGGCAAGACCTGATCTGTGCGTTTTTACATATCAAGGAGACGGTGATCTTGCGGCAATAGGTACTGCAGAAATCATGCACGCGGCTAACAGGGGAGAGAAGATTACAACGATATTCATCAACAATGCAATATATGGAATGACTGGTGGGCAAATGGCTCCGACAACACTGTTGGGCATGAAGACCACAACAACGCCATATGGACGAAATCCAAATAACGATGGGTATCCAATTCATGTCTCGGAGATAATTAAAGAAACCAAGGGAGTTGCTTACTTGGCTAGAGTAAAAGTCAATACACCGCAAGATGTACAAAAGGCTAAAAAGGCTATTAAGAAAGCATTTTTGGCACAGTTGAAAGGCATAGGATTCGGTATGGTAGAAGTGCTATCTACCTGTCCAACAAACTGGGGATTAGACCCTGTTGCCGCACTCAAATGGCTCGATGAGCATATGGTACCAGAATATCCACTTGGCGTATTTGTGGACAAGGTGGGTGACGAACAATGACTACGAGGATAATCTTTGCCGGATTTGGTGGTCAAGGTGTCATGCTGATGGGTCAAATTCTCTCGTTGGCTGGAATGCTTGAGGGAAAACATGTCACGTGGATGCCTTCTTATGGTCCTGAAATGCGTGGTGGCACGGCAAATTGTACAGTTGTCATGAGTGATGAAGAAGTTGCATCACCTGTTACCGAAAAGGCAGAAGTCGTCGTTGCCATGAATATACCATCGCTTCTAAAATTTCAAAATGACGTTATTCCAAACGGATTTCTATTCATAAATCAATCTGTTATCGATAGAGATTCAAATAGGACAGATATCAATGTCATAAAAGTGCCGTGCAACGAAATAGCTGATGAACTTGGCAATTTGAAAGTATCCAACATGGTTATGCTTGGTGCTGTCGTTGGAGGTACAAATATCATAAGCACAGACAACCTTTTCAAAGCACTTGAGAAAAAACTTGGCAGTAAGGCATCTATGATTGAGATCAATAAGCAAGCAGTAATGAAAGGATATGAATTGGCAAAGTCCTCTTTGGTAAAATAGTTTAAGTTTTCTAAGTGTTTACAGACATCATCTTCAATGGAAAACACATGAGATTGTTTTCTAAGGCGGATGAGATAAAAACTTGCATTATGCCAGGGTATTCCCTGGCTTTTTTATCTGAGTTTTTCCAATATTTTGGTATCGATTATACACAATTGTGATATAATCAACTTATCTGAGATGATGGAGGTGCTGAATTATGAAAAGGATATTGGTTGTAACAGCCTTTTTTCTTTTACTTTTTGCTACATTGAGCTTTTCAGAATTTTATCTGAACGTAGGCTCACTCCAAATTGGAAGCAACAACTACATGGTTTACGAATTTGGACCGGAGTTCACGATTGGGCCGTTGACACTTGGACTTACTTTGACAACCTATGCAACAGACCTCACAACTGGACAATTTTACTTTGGTGCACCGTCGTTGGCACCGAGTCAGAACATCATCGACGGAATAAACATCACCTCCCTTGGACTTGATTTTGGGACCTTTTGGTTCAGGTATGGTAACATGAAACCACTAACTTACGGGATGGGGTTTGTATTCAACGGTTATTCTAACTACCACGCAAGGGTAGTCGATGCAGGTGTGAGAATGGGATCACTTCAGTTATCTGCACATGTACCTTATCAACTTACTCAACTTACTACATTCACTTTTGAGCAATCAGATTCCCTTTACACGGTGAATGCAGTAATGCCTGTGGCTGGCTTGGATCTTTCAGTATTTGGTGGAATGGATACATATGAAGTTCCGGAAACTGTAGCCTCTACACCTGTCCAATACGTTGGAGGAGTGTCATTAACGAAGAACATATTTGGATTTTCTATCGGTGCTGAAGTAGATGGACAGATGTGGAAAGACGGTACGCTTGGTTATGGAGCATTTGCCGGAGCATTCGGCGATTTTGGCGCATTTACGCTTGTAGCGGGACCTTACTATGCAACAGATGGATTTTCTGCGTGGCTAGTAGATAAAAACTATCACAACGCACTTACCTCACCCAATTTTGGACCAGAAAATTATCCCAGTTCGATGGGATACATAGCAAGAGCTGGATTGACAATATCGCCATATGGAAAAGTCGTTGCCTCTTTGAAGGGTGATTTTGAAGGTAACATGCTCTTCACGGGAGAAGGGCAAGTTACAATACCAGCAGTTGCAGGAACGAACGGGCTCGTCATTTACGGATATCTCTACGATCCCACTCCATTTGCAGCTGGACAATTTATCGATACAGACTCTAACGTACGACTTACAATTGCATATCCTGCTTTCCAAAATTTCTATGCGGGTATTAAGTACATTTGGAGCGGCAGTGATTGGTTACAGACAGCTTTCGTTGGCGGAAGTGCAAATTTCTAATGAGCTATTGTCAAGTGTCTTGAAAAGAGAAAAAGGTATGGTATAATTATTCAAAAGAGAAAGTTCTGAGCGGGTGTAGCTCAGTTGGTAGAGCATCAGCTTCCCAAGCTGAGGGCCGCGGGTTCGAATCCCGTCGCCCGCTCCAGTTTTTTAATAAGTTTCCTAGGCTGATATCACACGTTATTTATACATTCTTTTTAAATATTTCTCTTAATATCTCTTAGACAATTGGGAAGAACTTTTTGAGAAGAGTTTGTATATTCGCTAAAACAAGAACAATGATGCAAATTATACAATGGTCGAAAGTAGATGATACGTATGATAGACCCACGATGGGTCTATTTTGTTATAATAACTCCATCTCCGATAAATATTTATAAGATAATTAAGAAGATAAGTAACTGAGAATTTGCCAAATAGCCGTGGGGAGGTTGAAAAAATGAAAGAGGATGAAAGAAAAGCAAAAGCAGGAAGAAAAGAACTCTTGTTCGAAGAAGCACTAACCTTTGATGACGTACTGTTGGTGCCACGATACAGCGAGGTTTTACCTTCAGAAACGGATGTTTCCACATACCTTACACGAAAAATCAAGCTAAATATCCCACTGCTTAGTGCCGCGATGGACACGGTAACCGAAAGTGAGCTTGCAAAAGCACTTGCCCGAGAAGGTGGCATAGGGATAATCCACAAGAACCTATCTATCGAAAGACAAGCACACGAAGTAGAGTTAGTAAAAAGAACTGAGAATGGTGTTATCGAAAATCCCGTCACCATCCACCCTGATGATAGTATTCTCAACGCCCTGAAACTTATGGCTGAATACAGAATAGGTGGTTTCCCAGTAGTTGATGATAATGGTTATTTGGTCGGATTACTCACGAACAGAGATGTCAGGTTCGAGACTGATGTATCGAAGAAGGTAAAGAATTTAATGACCAAGAGAGAGAAACTGATTGTCGGGCATCCAGGGATATCACTGGAAAGTGCAAAAGAGATTTTGCATGAGAACAGGATAGAAAAATTGCCGATTGTAGACAAAGACAATAAATTGATAGGCCTCATAACGATCAAAGATGTGCTTAGCGTCATAGAACATCCAAATGCAGCAAGAGATAACAAAGGTAGGCTTATCGTTGGTGCTGCAGTTGGTACTGGTACAGACACTTTTGAAAGGGTAGATGCACTCGTCAAAGCAGGAGTAGACGTAATAGTAGTGGATACTGCACACGGTCATTCCAAAAAGGTTTTGGAAACAGTGAAGGAAGTAAAGAGGAGATATCCGGAGATTCAAGTGATTGCTGGAAACGTAGCAACTGGTGAGGCAACGGAAGCATTGATAAAAGCAGGTGCGGATGCAGTTAAAGTTGGTATTGGACCGGGTTCAATATGCACAACCAGAATCGTTGCTGGCATAGGTGTTCCTCAACTGAGTGCAATCTTGGATTGTGCTGAAGTTGCGAGAAAATACGACGTGCCGATCATTGCAGATGGTGGAATAAGATATTCGGGAGATATAGTTAAGGCACTGGCAGCCGGTGCACAGACGGTCATGCTTGGAAGTATATTTGCCGGTACGGAAGAATCGCCTGGTGAGACTGTGCTTTACCAAGGAAGAAAGTACAAAGTTTATAGAGGTATGGGTTCTATCAGCGCGATGAAAGCTGGAAGCGCTGACAGATACTTCCAATCCGATAATCAAAAGTTCGTTCCAGAGGGTGTTGAAGGGATGGTTCCTTATAAAGGATTGGTGAAAGATGTAGTCTTTCAGCTGGTTGGTGGTCTAAGAGCAGGTATGGGATACGTCGGTGCACGTAATATCAACAAGTTATATGAAAATGCAAAATTCATAAAAGTATCGCAAGCATCGGTAAAGGAGAGCCATCCTCACGATATAACGATCACGAAAGAACCGCCAAATTATTGGTCAGGGCAACAATGACGATATTGATAGATGCTGAAAGATTTCGAAAAACGTGAGCTACTAAGCTCACGTTTCTCATCTTTAGACTATTTCTTTTCCCACTTGCTGTGAGAAGAGACTATTAATTTGACTCCTATTTCAATTAGAGCAGCAGCAATGATAGCTATGACGAATTCCCAAAAACCCATCGATATGAACCCAAGCGATTGAATAACTATCAAAATGCCCAAAACACTTAGGCCAAGACCATTTGGGAAACTCCTTATCATGCCAACAACTCCACCGACTATCGCAATACCTCCCAAAACAAGCCACACCGACGATGTGATGGAAAGGATTATTGAAAGCAAAATGAATATTCCAGCAGCCAAGAGTATAATTCCCCACACCATTTCAGTCACCTCCCGATTTCAGTTATAGATCCTCGATTTGGTATCATTCTTTGACTGGTTGATTGCCTTCCAATCTTTCAACAAAGAGCTGATCTGCAGATATTTTACCATGATTTCTCACAACCTCGCCAGTAAGAGATATTACTGTGATCTCACCATTGTTTTCGACCATCTCTGAATTTATAGAGTCACACTTAATTTTGCCGTCATTCTTCAATGTTTCTATATCTATGAAGTCTGAGCTGATCTCACCAGAATTTTCAATATTCTCGGCTCTAATCTTTCTGCAAGTGATTCTACCGGAATTTGAAATCTCCTCACCATCTGCTCTTTCAACTTCTATGGTTCCACCATTTGTAAGCCTTTCAAAATGCAACTTATCTGCTTTTATCATGCCACTCTCTGATATAGTCATTGCCTCACATTCTATTCTTTCAGTCTTAAGTGTACCGGTCACTATGAGAGACTCACATTCGACTTCTTCTGCAGTAACATCACCATTAATTATTATCTTTTCATGCTTTAACTTAGTAGACTTGCTTTTACCATTTATAACTTCTTCATCGTTAAAATTCACATTGTTTACAAACCTACTAACAAACGGCATATTGAAAGCGACGACGTTGTACTTTCCTGCAACATTTGCTTTTCCCTCTTCTTTTGTCAGAACCAAATTCACATTCCCCTCTATCTTACCACCATTCCATAATATTTTCGAGTGTACAGCGTTGAGATTACCATGAATGCTTCCGTATAATTGTATTTCAGTGTTGACAACAGAGACATTTCCAAAGACTTCCCCCCTGACGATCAATCTACCATTTGTCATAGAGATGTTCTTCCTGTATGTCTCGCCGTCTGATATCTCAATTGTTCTATCGACTACCTCTTCCGTTGGAACGTTTTCAGTGTCGAACAGTGCATCTATTAATTTCTCTGCATCCTCGGGCAATATATCTCCACTCTCAACAGATTCAAGTATCTTTCTCAAATCCATAATTCTCACCTACCATCCATCGCATTTTTTGAAAATATCACGAAACGAGAAAAATCAAAAATGCTACCTACTCTTCAATCTTTATACCAGACAAGAATGGTTTTACGACCAAGTATTTCACCGTTCCAAGTATGCCATTAATAAAAAAGTTGTTTATCTCCTCCACTTTACCAGTTACCTTTGGACGTTCTCCGGAATATGTGCAGCCAACTAGTTCCAAATTGCCGCCTATTGTTCCACCGTTCCATTTGATAGTGGAACCTACCAGCTGGACGTTACCCTTTACCTCACCTGAAAAAGATACATCGCAGAATGCGATCTCAAGATCTCCGTTTATTGTTCCTTCTATAACTATTTTACTGTTCACTGCTTCCAAGTTTCCTGTGTATTCTTCTCCCTTATGTAGCACGAATTCCTTTCCCAGAACAGATTTTTCATATTTCTTTTCCTTGGGCGAATGATAAGATTCCTTTTGCTTGATACTGAGTATCAACTGTTCTGCTTCCTCAATAGAAATATCCTTTCTTGCGAGTGCTTCCAATATTGCCCTAATATCACTCGGAATTTCTCCCATCATCATCCCTCCCTTTTTGCTTTTTCAATAGCGCTATGGCCTCTTCAACAGTTATCTTTCTTTCTTTAACAAGCTTGAACACATCGGAAGAGTCCGGTTGCTCTTCTTCTGTGTCGATAGGTGTCAGCCCCATCTTGTCTAACACTTTATCTAGTCTTCCACGTAGAGCAAAATAACCAACCCCTGTGAGCCTTTCCAATTCTTTCAAATTACCCTTGGTTCTCAGAAACATTATTATGAACTTCGTATCTTCCTCGTCTAAGAATGCAAATGGTGGCGCTTCAAAATAACCGTTAACTGCAACCCCATCCTCATCGCATTTCAGCTGAGTAACCTTCATGGGTTTGCCACAAACTGGACATTTTGGTAGCATCTTTGGCATATAATCACCTCCAGTGGTTTTACAATACACTCGTTCCAATCCCATATTTCAAAAATATTGTATCACCATACAAAAAATTTGTCAATATAGACAAATATTTTCCCGGAACCGTTTTCATAAAATTTTGCAAACAGCGAATAAATGTATTTGAAAATGTTTCAGTTTGTGATAAAATTGATATGCTTTCAGTTTGTCTATATTCTACTATCTGGGGGGATTTTTGTGGCAAAAGAGAAGTTTAACCTTCAAGACAGGTTCCTCAACATCGTTAGGACGAAAAAGATAGAAGTAAAAGTCTACTTGGTCAATGGATTTCAAACAAAGGGGATAGTGAGGTCATTCGACAACTTTACCGTTCTACTGGAAAGTGGAAAGCAACAGACTTTGATTTACAAACATGCTATCAGTACTATTCTTCCTGCAGAGTACATAATGCTCATGAAAACAGAGGAACAAGAAGAACATGTTGAAGAGGAATCGGAAAGTTCAGATTGATTTTATCAATTTCTCATTGATCAATTGTTCTTTGTGATTGTTCTTGTTGTTCTACATGATAGAAGGAGATGAGTAAATTTTTCGGTAAAACAGCCGTTTTACTATCGGTTCAGAGTGATATCGGTATTGAAGGTTCTGAGTCTATAAATGAGTTAGAGGAACTTTGTAAGACATTAGATATAATAACTTTAGATAAGGTGATTCAGCGCAGGAACAAGCCTGATCCAGTTTTTTATTTTGGTATCGGAAAGCTGGAGAAAGTTAAGGAATTTTGCAGAGTAAACAACGTTGACTTGTTGGTTGTTGATGATGAATTAACGCCTATTCAGCAAAGAAATGTCGAGAAGTTTGTAGAGGTAAAAACTGTAGATCGTACTCAGATTATACTTGAGATCTTTTCAAGGCATGCGACTACGGCAGAAGGTAAGTTGCAAGTTGAGATGGCGAAACTTGTTTACGAATTGCCAAGGCTTAGAGGTAAAGGACTCCAACTTTCGAATCAAGGTGGTGGTATAGGTACTCGAGGGCCGGGCGAGAAGATGCTGGAGCTCGATCGCAGAAAAATAAAGAATAGAATTGTGCATTTAAAAGATGAGTTAAACAAGTTAAAGACAAACAGAGAGAATATCAGAAAGTCTAGGACAGAGAGCGGTTACTATATTGTATCGATAACAGGTTATACAAATGCTGGAAAAAGTACTTTATTGAGTGCACTTTCGGGCGAGAAGAATATAATCATATCTGAAAGGCTTTTCGCTACGCTGAATCCCACCACTAGAAGGGTAGTATTACCCGGTGGAAGAGTCGTTCTCTTCAGTGACACGGTAGGTTTTATAAAGAAACTACCACATACTTTAATTGAAGCATTCCACTCAACTTTGGAAGAGATTTTGTATTCTGATATCGTCGTGATCTTGGTTGATGTGAGTGATCCATTTTATAGGGACAAGATATCAGCGTCTTACAATGTGTTGGAGGATATTGGTGTGGTTGATAAAGAGGTTATGATCGTATTCAATAAGATAGATTTGGTCCCCGATGAGTACCTACAGACCGTTAGGATAGAATATCCTGATGCAGTTTTTATATCCGCAAAGTCAGGACTCGGATTAAGCAATTTTTTGAATAGGATAGTACAACACATTCACAATCACGATATCTGTGCTAGAATAAAGGTTGATAACTTGAAAAAAGGGATTATCATGAAATTCTCAGAATTTGTTGATGTTGAAGTCATTGATGAGAATGAAAGTTATACCACTTACGATGTGCATGGCCCCGAGAAAATAGTTGAGAGAATCGCAAAATCTGTAAATTTTGTCGAGGAAGGAGATACAAAATGAGAAGGTATAGCATCGTCGTTTTTTTGGTTGTTTTGTGCATTTCTGTCTTTTCTTCGTACATTCCACCTGTGGATAATTCGTACGTAACGGCAACTTTTCTTGAGTTCAGATCTACCGGTAATGTACCACATTATCATTCTGGGACAGATTTTAGTACGTTCTTGAAGGAAGGAATTCCGGTAAAGGCTGCAAACAATGGATACCTGGCAAGACTTGAAATAGACGAGGGCGGTATATATGGTAACACCGTTGTCTTGCAACATGATGACGGTTACAAGAGCATATATGCTCATCTATCCAGGTTTGCCGAGAAGACTGATAAAATCGTGAACATGCTCACTTCAGAATTTGGCAAGCAAAGGATTGTTGTTGAATTTCAATCTGATGATATAGTATTCTCACAAGGAGAGGTCATTGGATATTCTGGAAAAACTGGCGAGGCCTCACAAGCTCACGCTCATTTTGAAATTAGAGATAGGGAAGAAAAGAACGCATATGACCCACTTGATTTTATCGATAAGAGTTTGTTGAGACCTGTTCAAATGGGAGTAATGATAAAGAATATTGTAATCGATGGCAAAGAGTATACATATCAACCCGGAGGAGTTTATACTTTCAGTGGAGATTTTCCAAAGATATCTGTGGAAGCTTACACAGAATTAGCGAAAAATTTACTTGGAGTTAAAGAAGTGAAAGTGTACTTTTCGGATAATTTAGTGTATCATATAATACTTGATAGGCTCCCGATGGATTATTGGCAGAAACCGTACGATTTGTACGATGAAAAAACAGTTATGACGAGTTTGATATATCGTGGTTACTACAAGCTTTACTCATCGAGTGATCTTCCTTTTGTTAAGGTCAACAAGTTGAGTGATTACAATCATTCATCGCAGTATTCTGTTAGCATAGAAATCAGAGATACTTTTGGCAATGTTGGGACCTTCCCATTCAAGCTCGTTAGGGGTTAATGCATTTGTTAATGTACTTAACGTATTGTTGGAAAATCATTAGCTAGGAAGGTGGTCTTCTGATGCTTTTTAGGAAAAAGGAAAAGAGCGATCGCGATCTCGAGGTAAATCCGTTCTACAAAGACAAGAATGCACTGATTGTATACATAAAATGTGACAAATGTGGTGAGGTATTTAGAAGCCATCTCAGGATTGGTTATGATTTCATAATAAATTACGATGATCGGTCCGCTCCTTTCATGATCGATAAGGTATATGTTGGTTCCAAATGTCCGAGTAAAATTGAATTGAAAGCAAAATTCACTGGTTCATATAAACCAGTGAGTATTGAAATAGACGGTGGAAAGTTCATCTCGAAAGAGACTTACGAAGAGGAGGTTAAGGGATGAGAAGATTCTTCACTAGTGAGAGCGTGACCGAAGGTCACCCAGATAAGGTGGCGGATCAGATAAGTGATGCCATCTTAGACGCGATTATTGCTCAGGATCAACGAGCACGTGTGGCGGTAGAAACACTGCTGACAACAGGTGTGGCTATTGTTGCCGGAGAGGTTACAACTAAGGCATACGTTGATGTTCAAGACATAGTGAGAAAGACGGTATTGGACATCGGTTATACTAGGGCGAAGTATGGTTTTGATGGCGAGACTTGTGCTGTTCTTTCTTCAATTCACAGTCAATCGCCAGATATTGCGCTCGGTGTCAACAAGGCAGCAGAGTTCAAGCAGGGAGAAAAGGCCACAGACGACCTTGAAGAGCTTGGAGCTGGCGACCAAGGTATGATGTTTGGATACGCTACAAACGAAACGGCTGAACTTATGCCACTTTCGATTGTTCTTGCACATAAGTTAGCTATGAAACTTGCAGAAGTGCGAAAAAACGGAACGGTACCATTTTTGAGGCCAGACGGAAAGACTCAAGTGACCATTGAGTATGACGAAAACGATAGACCTGTGAGAGTTGATACTGTTCTGATTTCGACGCAACACGAACCAGATGTGACAATACCTGAGATCAAAGATGCACTCGTCAAGTACGTCATCGATCCCATAGTTCCTGCAGAACTTAGAGATGACGACATGAAGATACTGGTTAACCCAACTGGTAGATTTGTCATAGGTGGACCATCAGCTGATACTGGTTTGACTGGCAGGAAGATAATCGTTGATACGTACGGTGGGGCTATACCGCACGGTGGCGGGGCTTTCAGTGGTAAAGACCCAACGAAAGTGGACAGATCAGCACATTACTTCGCCCGCTACGTTGCAAAAAACGTTGTGGCAGCAGGACTTGCCGATAAGTTTATGATTGAAGTAGCATACGCTATAGGTGTTGCGAAGCCTGTTTCCATAATGATAAACACGTATGGTACAGCCAAGGTAGACGAAGAAAAGCTCATGAAGGTTATAACTCAGCTTTTTGATTTCAGACCGGGTGCCATAATAAAGAAGCTCGATTTGCTGAGGCCTATATACAAGAAAACTGCTGCATACGGACATTTTGGTAGAAACGATCCAGACTTTACTTGGGAAAGAACGGATATGGTTAGCGAATTAAAAGCTGCTTTTAGCATCTGAATAGTTAGTTAAAACTGTCGAAAATGGGAGGGAATTTTGGTTATGCCAAATATAAAATCAGCTGAAAAGAGAGTTAAAGTTTCAGAGAACAAGAGAGTTGTCAATAAAGCATACAAGACAAGTATGAAGAATAAGACGAAGGCCGTTCTTCTGGCAATCAATGAGAACAAGACTGTAGAAGAAGTACAGCAACTCTTTATAAAGGCACAAAGTGCAATTGACAAGGCAGCAAGACGTGGAGCAATTCACAAGAATCAAGCAAGCAGGAGGAAATCACGACTAGCAGCTAAAGTAAAGGCATACATTGCTGCTAAAGAACAAGGGGTGTAAGAATGCCGTCATTCTATTACGTGATGGAACTTGATGTTAATGAACAAAGAGCAAACTATGCGTTGAAAAACCAAGAACTGATTGATTTTATCAAGTCGAGAGGCTGTGAATTCAGTTATACCGATGGTATCTTGACTGTCAGATTTCCGGATGATCAAGACTTAGATGAAGAAGTCATGATTAAGCTTTTATTGACACTGAAAGTACCAGTCAATGCAAAAGAGTACATTTACGAAAACGGTCGCAAGATAGAATTTTTCTCGGGCAAACTTGATCCGCAGCATCCTTTGGGACAAGCAAAAGAAGAAATTCAAGAGCGTGAAATAGAAAGCATCGAGGAAGAAGACGAAGGTCAAGTAATAAAAGGGTCATACGAAGATTTATTAGATGACATTGATGAAGAACCAGATGAAGAATAAGAGAGTTTTATTATCAACAATAGTAATATAATAAGGAGTTACACAAAAACAATCCCCCTAAAACATTAGGGGGATTGTTTATTAATTCTTACTATCTACTATTTACTGAATCCAATGCTCATACCTTAAATCTCTTAACGTAAGCATCGAGGTCACTAACTGCCTTAGAAAGTTCATCTGAATAAGACTTCACTTCATTTACTTGGCTAGCTTGGTTTGTGATCTGTGCAGCCATTTCTTCGATATCCTGCTCAACTTGTTGAACATTCTTCGTTACTCTATCCATAGCTGCACTGACCTCTTCGGTTGCACCACTCTGTTCTTCTGCAGTTGCAGCTAAATCTGTTGTCATCTTCGAAACATCTTCTATTTTGCCTATCAGGAATTTCAAGCTCTCGCCTGCTTCTTTAACTATGCTTACGTAACCATCGATCTTTTGGCTCACACCAGTCGTTACTTTCTCGACTTTTCTGGCTTGTTCTTCTATTTTACCAAGTATTTCTGCAATCTTCTTAGTTGCCTGTCTACTTTCTTCCGCTAACTTCCTGATTTCATCGGCTACAACTGCAAATCCTCTACCAGCTTCTCCGGCTCTTGCAGCTTCTATAGCAGCGTTTAAAGCTAGTAAATTCGTTTGTTCTGCAATGCTAGAAATTGTGTTTACTATCTCACCTATTTGATTAGAGAATTTCGTTAGTTCAACGATTGCACTGAGAGATTCGCCCATTCCACTTCTAATTTGACCTACAGAGGTCTCTACTTCATCCATCTTCTGAGATACGTTGGTAACATCAGTTCTCATAAGCTCAGCACTCTGTGATAATTTCTCGGAATATCTTGCGATATTTTGAGCACCAGATGCAATTTCTTCCATTCCACTGTTAGATTCCTGAGTTGCAGCAGCAATGTCTTGAACCTCCAGTGTCGTTTTCTGAACGGTGTCTCTCGATGCCATGGCAGCTTCTGCAGAACTATTTGAGAGTTCATCGAGCATGAACGAGACTGATGAGACTTGTGCACCGAGTTTCATAACCTCGCCAACAGTCTGTCGGAAACTGTCAATGAGTACCTTAAATGCCTCACCTAGCTTTGCTATTTCATCCTTTCCAAGCTGCTTCTCATCTACTTGAGCGGTCAAATCATTCTGAGCTACCTTTTGTGCAATCTCTACAACGTGGTCTATTCGAGTTGTTATTGTACCAGTTATCAAAATTGCAACTAGTGCAGCTGCTAGTGCTATAATTATGCCAGCAAACACTCCGGATGTAATAATCTGATTACCCGCTGAAGATATTTCAGAATATGGTAACACACCTAATGCTGTAAGATTATAATTTCCAATCCTTTCAAATGCCGCGAATTTCTTACCATTGAAATTGTAAGTTACAGTCCCTTTGGTCTTTGATAGGATTTCAGATGCAAGTACCTTCGTTCCTTCTTCTTTTGCAAGGTCCAACTTTCCTGCGTATTGTGAATCAGGATGTACTACGGTTAATGTTCCGTAAACTAAAGACATATAACCCGCTTTGCCGACCTTGAGCTTTGAAACCATATTTTGCAGGTCCTTCAATGGATACATGCCTACAAGTACACCGATGATGTTCTCAGAGAAGTCATAAATAGCCGCAGCAACAAGTATCGTGCTTTGGCCATCGTATACATACGGTATGTAGATATCAACCTTCTTCTTTCCCTCGAGGATATCGCTGATGATCTGTTTTGGAAGGTCTATTTGAACAACTCCATCCTTTGAAACTACTCTCATGTCGGAAAGTACCACATACGTTTCAAGAAAGTCTTTTGCATTCAAAGCACTGTACGCATTTCTCACACCCCAACTTAATAGAGACATTCCAAGTTCATCGGTTATGTTTGTCATATAAGGTGAGATTGCACCACTGAATGAATACTCGGAAAGGGGCTTTGTAATGCTGTCCAAGTACACTTCTACATCCTTCTTGACGGATGTCAGTACCAACGACTCAATTTGGCTAGCTGAATCCCTAGCAATGGATGTTGAAACTACGACTGATACTAATATACTTACAAATGAGGCCCCTATACCTACAAGCACAACTGATAGTATCAGCTTTGTTCTTAAACTCATTTAGACACCTCCTCCGCTATTATCGACCGCACGTTTTGAAAATCATCACCAAAGAATTTATCAGGACTTGGAGTTATGTTAAACTTTCCCAGGAATTTTTCGATATTTTCAGAACTTCTAAGTGGACGTCTGAACTCTAAGGCAACTTTTGAAAGCATTGTCTCTATCGTTAACAATGATACCACATTTTCGAATACTCTAAACAATTTTCTCACTGCATTTGCACCCATGCTTACATGATCCTCTTGGTATGCAGATGTAGGGATGCTATCTGCACTCGATGGGTGCGAGAGTGTTTTATTTTCATTGCACAGGGCAGCAGCTGTGTATTGCCAAATCATGTATCCACTGTTCAAACCTTCCTCACCTGCTGCCAAAAACGCAGGTAAACCTTCATTTATCTTTGGATTCACGAGTCTGTCTATTCTTCTTTCTATCATGTTACCCATGGAGGTCAACGCTATTGCTAGATAGTCAGCGCAGAGGGCGATAGGTTCACCATGAAAATTCCCGCCACTGATGATTTCATCATCAAATACAAGAGGATTATCTGTGGATGAATTGATCTCCCGAGTCACAACTTCTTTTATCCAATTTACAGTATCGTAGACGGCACCGTAAACTTGCGGTATTGTTCTCAATGTGTACGGATCTTGGACTTTAGCACAATTTCTGTGACTCTCCCTTAATTCACTGTTGCTGAGATTGTCTCTCAACATCTGCGCTATCTTTATCTGTCCCGGATGAGGTCTGCAAAGTTGTACCTTTTCATCGAACGCTGCAGGTGTCCCCAAAAGCACGTCGACGGAAGCTGAAGCAGTCAAGGTAGCGAGCTGTATGAATTTTTCAACATCTCTTATGAGTAACGCAAGGTGAGCTGCCATGAACTGAGTACCGTTTATCAAACTCAAACCTTCCTTTTCCTCAAGTTCAACTGGGACGTAATCTAAGGAAGACATCTCAACGAATTGCTTGTTGAAAAACGCTTTTCCTTCTCCTATCAATGCCATCGCAACATGTGCGAGTGGCGCCAAATCACCGCTTGCCCCAACAGAACCTTTTTCTGGAACAGCGGGTGTTATTCGCTTGTTCAAGAGCTCAATCAATTTCTCCACTATGATAGGCCTAACGCCACTGTACCCTTTTGCTAAGGCATTTGCGCGTATGAGCATCATTGCCCTAACTATGTCTTCTTTTAAATATTCCCCAACACCAGCAGAGTGGGATAATACTATGTTTCTTTGTAATTCCTTTAACTTCTCTTTTGAGATTCTGACGTTTGCCAAAGCACCGAAACCTGTGTTAACACCGTATATTGGTTTCCCTTCGGAAAGAAATCTCTCCACTATACTGCGGCTTTTCATCATCTTTTCGTAAGCAGATTTTGAAATACTCACATTTTCGTACTTTCGTGCTACTTCATGCACTTGTTCAAGTGTTAGGTCATCGCCATTTATCGTAATCATAGTTCGCTTCCCCTTATTTCCTGTATCTTTTCCCCTTCTACAAAACGTGCCATGATGTATAGCAAATCAGAAATACGATTTAAGTACTTGATTACTTCGGGACGAATTCTCTCTTCTCTCGATAATGTTACAACCAATCTCTCCGCCCGTCTAGCGATCGTTCTGCAAACATCTAAATGTGCACTTGCAATTGTCCCTCCGGGAAGTGCAAATGAACTTAGATTCACTAATTTCTCGTAATCATGAATAATATCTGTAAGCTTGTCAATTTCTTCTTCCGATATGAGTCTCACGAAATTCTCGCCTTTAGCCAACTCAGCAGCTAATCTAAACAGTGTTTTTTGAATCTCTTCAACAATCTTCTTCTCTTTTTCAGGCAAGTGATGCTTAGCTAGTCCAAGAAAGGAATTCAACTCGTCGACTGTTCCATAAGCTTGCACTCTAATGCTGTCTTTCAAAACACGTTCACCATTAGCGAGACTTGTCTCCCCAGAATCACCTGTTTTAGTTGTAATAGACACTCAAACACCCCCATATTTGCAACATTATCTAAAGAATATTGTACAACAATTTGAGGTACTATTCAAAAACCAACGATGTCAAAAATAGTAAGTATATATTCCTATGGATATCGCAACTACGGATTTTAACTTCAATCATCGTTTTTGCAAAACAGTCTTGCATAGCAGACCATATTCTCGAAATTCCCATTGTTGTTTACGTAACAATGTTTTGTCCCCTCGTATTCAAAACCGTTTTTTTCGATAATTCTTCTCATTGGCTCGTTTCTTTCTAGTGTTTGCACTTGTATTCTAATTGCACCAACTTGCCTTGCCCACTCTACACCAATTTCAAAGAGTTTGCTTCCAATCCCTTTTCTCTGATATGTGCTCAGTACTTCAAGACCAATTTCAGCAACATGAGCTAATTTTGCTTTGCTATCTGAGAACCATACCCATAATTGCCCGACTATGTTTTTGTTGTCTTCGACAACGGCAAAGAGCCTTTTATCATTTCTCAGCCAGCTGTCGATCCATAACTTCATGCCTTCTAGTGATATCTCTTCTGAAGTTGCCAGAATTGTATCACAGCACGATGCGATATTCTTCCTCATTTTGTATGCACTTGTGGAATCATCAATTGTAATCTCTCTTATTATGTAATCATTAAAAGCCATTGGCAATGTCACGTTATGCATCACGTCTCCTACTTAGAGCACCTAAAACTTTAGATTAATTTCAAAAATACTCACACGCTAGTTAGCTTTACCATTGTTTGGCCTGAGTTCAACGATCTCAAGGTCTATGTATTCTTTTACGCTTTCCAAGAGCTTTATTGCGTCTATGACAGTATCTTTTGTAGCTATGACTCGCAGATAGTCACCTTCGAAACTTCTGATGTTCATGATATTATCTTCAGCCTCGAGTATGTAGTTCAGCATGTGTACATTCTCCCTTTCCATCTTGACAATGATGTCGTACTCAGAAATCTCCAGCTGAGGGATTCTATTGTTTTTAACATATCTATTGCCCTTTTCATTCTCACTCACTTTTAAAATCACCGCTTTCCTTTTTTTCTTCATCGAACATTGTTCTTATCTGGCATGGTGTGATCTTTTTTCGTGGCTGATGAATAAATTCTCTGAATTTTTCTACTACGTCCCTTGCCTCGCCTTCTACAAGAAATCTTGCAAAATCGGAAAATCTTCTCACCGTCTTATCACTAAGGTTGAAATATATGTTCCACGCAGCTTCAACTGCTTCTTTCTCATCCAGAGATAGAATCTCACAGAAGAACACCCTAACGGCATTCAGATGTGCGTTTTCGATAATTGCTAGTCGCTTTCCTTCTTGAGTAAGTGATATACCGCCGCGCCTTTCATAATAGATCAGTCCTGCTTCTTCAAGCTTTGTCAAAAATTGTTTTGCAGAAGGCATTTTAACTTTGAGAAAATTGGATACCTTTTTTAAACGGGTCCAACCCATTTCATTCAAAGTAAGGTAAACTGCTAAGAGATACTTTCTCTCGGTCGAACCTATTGATTGGCTTTCCATCAATAATCACATCCTTCCATTTTTTTGTTTCCTTTCACAACATCAATATCTAAATGCACTTCTACCAATGAATTCCCTGATTATGGATGTTCTTGGTATATCCTCTATGTTGGTTATAGGTATGAAATAATCCAGGATTTTCAGTAATCTGTTTGCTTCGGTTGACTCTGGAATGTTGTCTGGGACTACTGCAAGAAGTGGTTCCGCGTATATTTTCAATACGGGCAATTCGTATATGAGTGCACTGTTGAACATTGCATCTGCATTCTCTTGATATGGGAATATGTTTTTCTCCTCACCTCTTCTAACACTATCCCACATCTGTAACGTTGACAACGCATCGTGTCCTCTAAATTTGCTGTCTCTAACCATTCTTCTGAATAGTCTTACATCTGTCGTATGCAACCTGTTCACGTTATCTAAGTTTAGTTGTGCCAATGCGCTTGCATATATCTTGAATGTCAAGTTTTCCTTTACTAACTCCGTTAGTTTTGGATTTAATCCATGTATTCCTTCAACAATGATTATTTGATCTTTATCTATCTTCAATCTCGAACCACGCGCTCTCTTGCCAGCCACGAAATCAAATTTGGGTATCTCCACTTCTTTGCCTTTGAACAGATCCACCAAGTTTTCGTTGAATAGTTCAACATCTATCGCTTCCAATGCCTCAAAATCGTAATTACCATTCTCGTCTCTCGGCGTCTTTTCTCTGTCCACGAAATAGTCATCCAAAGAGATAGTTATAGGTCTGAAACCACTTGCCTTCAGTTGAATCATCAATCTTTTAGAGAACGTCGTTTTTCCACTCGATGATGGCCCTGCAATCAAAACGAGTCTGACACTCTTCCTCTTTTTTATTTCTTCTGAAATCATCGCAATACGCTTTTCATGCAATGCTTCGGTGAGTATTATCAAATCATTTACTGATCTCTCACCCTTTGATATGACTTCGTTCAGATCTCCGACATTATCGATATCCATGATTTCCAACCAGCGGGAGTATTCCAAAAATATACCAGAGAGTTTTGGAAGTGGCTTAAAGTCAGGAACGACAACTTGACCATCCACAACTCTTGGAAGAAGCATCACAAAACCTTGGCCATATCTAACTATCTTGAACCATTTAAGATAGCCAGTACTCGGTGGCATATATCCATAGAAGTAATCGAAATGATTGTCAGCCTCATACACTTTGACTGTTTTTTTCTTCCTATATTTCAGAAGCTTCACCTTGTCGTACATTCCAGTATTTCCAAATAACTCAATAGCCTCGCTCTTGAGTAACTCACTCTTTTTGAATTTGTGGTCTTTTTCAATCCATCTGTTCATCTCAGAAATTATGTCCTCTATATCACTGATACTAGGCTCAACTATTTTTCCGTTTTTTCCGTTTTCTCTTATCTCGCAATATACACCGTGGCCTATCGAATGAAGCACTTTTATAGTACGATTTTTGTAAAGTTTTCTCACCGTAGCATGCAATATGAAGAAAAGTCCACGTTGATATATGCTCAATCCATCTTGTGAGTCCAAAGTTATGAATGAAACCTCGCCAGATCGCGTTATCGGTCTGAAGAGTTCAACTATAGAATTGTTCAACCGAGCCCCTAAAATGATTTTCCCGATCTTTTCTTGGTAGGCCTTCGCAATTTCCTCGAGTGTTCCACCAAAAGGTATTTCGTATTCTTCAGATTCTATTCGTATTTTCAAGTTTTCTTTCTTTTCTATCTCCATAATTTGCGAGCACAAAATGGTAAGCTCTTCTCCCCTTTCAAATATTCTGAAATACTTTCAAGTATGAAGTACATTCAAACAGTTCAGGATATATATTATATGTATCAACTTCAGTGTCAAAGGTACCGTGGTAACAAAATACCGATTTAGCTATTCCGACTATATCTTCCAAGATATTTCGTAAGTATTGGGATCAACGTGCGTGTAGTGAATATGAACCTCTACTTTGAAGAATTTTTTCAATTCCTCTTTCTCAACAAAATTCTTGAACTCTGGATGCATTTTAATTATTACTTCTTTAGCCCCATTTGGTTTCTTTTCAACTTCCTTTTTTAGCTTCTCAAGAACGATCTTTGGATTTAAGACCCGCCCTTTGCCTTCACAAGTAGGGCACACGTAGATGAACTTTTCATCCAATGACTTGCTAGTTCTCTTGCGAGCCATCTCAAGGAGTCCAAGGTGTGTAAAACCATATATCTCAACCCTATTCCTATCTCTGAGAATCTCTGACTTAACAGTCTTCAAAATCTGTTCCTTGCTTTTCTCATCTTTCATGTCTATAAAATCTATTATGACGATACCACCGATATTTCTCAGTCTCAAAATTCTGCAAATTTCTCTTGCAGCCTCCAGATTTATCTCTTCAGAAAGCTGTTCGTGACTTTCGGTAGCAATGTAATGACTTGAATTTACGTCTATCACAGTCATAGCCTCTGCCTTATCTATAACAATCTCTCCGCCAGATGGTAATGTCATTTTTCTTTTAAGTACTTCTCTCAATTTCTCGTCTATTTCGAAATTCTCAAATACATCCCCGCTTATTACTTTTATGGTTGCTTTTTGATGGAATCTTCTGATGATTTCTCTATGGTTTTCGTCATTGGTCACTACTTCGGTAACTTCGGGTCTGAGGAATTCTCTTATTATGAATTCATCGCTATCGGATTCTTTGTAAAGTAGTTTAGGCTTTCTTGCCTTCTTAAAATTGTTCACAATCTCTTTCCATTTGCCGTATAAATTCTCCATTTCATTGTATATGAACTCTTCGCTTATTTCAGCTGCAGCCGTTCTTATGATGAGACCAGTACTATATTTTTCCTTGAGTAGTCTCCCGATCTTCTTCAATCTTTCTCTGTCTTCTTCGCTCAGAATTTTTCTGGAAATACCAACAGATTTCGAAAACGGTAGGAGTACCACATATCGTCCGGCTATACCTATATTGGTAGTTATTTGTGGCCCTTTGGTACCCACACTTTCCTTTTTTATTTGTACGAGTACTTTTTGACCCTCTTGAAGTTTCTTTATCGAGAAAGAATCCAGGTAATCTTGCTTTATATCTCTCATCCTTAAAAATGCATTTTCTCCATTGGGCAACTTAACAAAGGCAGCTTCTAAAGCTGGAATGAACTTTTCTATCTTTCCCAAGTAAATACTTCCAGCAATGCTCTCTTCCTCTTCTTCTCCCAAATAAACTTCAATTAATTTATCATTTTCAAGTAGAGCAGCCCTTGTTTCTTTAGATTCGGAAGTTTTGTTCAATAGCAATAACATTTTTCACCTCAGAAAAATTAGAATTCATTAAGGTACTCTTCTTGCTCTTTCGTTAAAGTATCTATAGATATTCCAAGAGACTCAAGCTTGAGCAATGCAACCTTTCTATCAAGTTCTTCAGGATAACTGTAGACTTTGTTGGAGAGCTTTTCATGATTTTGTGCAAGGTACAGTATCGAAAGAGCTTGTAAGGCAAAAGATATATCCATTATTTCAACAGGATGCCCATCTCCAGCTGCAAGGTTTAGTAATCTTCCGAGGCCAATGACGTATATGTCTTTTCCATTTATCTTATAGCATGTCACATTTTTTCTTATCTCGTAGCTTTGATTTGCCATCTTTTCTATCTTATCCATCGGTACTTCAACATTGAAATGTCCTGCATTTGCAAGTACGACACCATCTTTGAGGTTCTTGATAACTTCCTCTGACAGTATATCCTTAACTCCTGTTGCCGTTACTATGAAATCAGCTTTCGGTGCAAGTTCTTCTATCTTGCCGACTTCAAATCCATCCATGACAGCTTCGATAGCTTTTATCGGATCTACTTCAGTAACCATGACCTTTGCGCCAAGGCCATGAGCACGCATCGCTATACCTCTGCCACACCATCCATACCCTGCGACAAGGAAGTTCTTTCCTGCGATAAGCAGATTAGTATTTCTCATAATCGAATCCAAAGTAGATTGTCCAGTGCCATACCTATTGTCGAACATGAATTTCATCTTAGCATTGTTAACAGCTATAGCCGGAACACGCAGTATGCCACTCTTTTCGAGATTCTCTAACCTTCTCACGCCGGTTGTAGTTTCCTCCGAAACGCCCTTAAGTTTCTTCAGTACGTCTTTTCTCTCCATATGCGCCAAAACAGTTAGGTCAGCACCGTCATCTAAGATCAGATCCGGTTCATAATTTAGAACTTCGTGCAAAAACGAAAAATACTCTTCCTCGCTTATTGTCCTTTTAGCATGAACTGCTATACCAAAATCCTTCAACGCTTCTGCCACATCGTCTTGGGTAGACAACGGATTTGAACCAGTAATAACAACATCTGCACCAAGCCTCTTTAATGTAACAGCCAAATATGCTGTTTTAGCCTCCAAGTGTATCGACATCGCAACTCTTAGACCTTCCAATGAGTACCCTGACTTTTGTATTGTGTTCAATAGTTTCATGTGTTTTGAAACCCATTCGATTTTTTGATGACCTGATTTTTTTAATTCATCCACATTTCCCATGTTTTTTCTCTCCTTTTTTGCAGTGATTCATAACATTTTCGATGAGTTACCTGATGCGTTCAAAATCACAAAAGCACTACTTACTTACCGCCACAGGTATTTCTTTCTTTATTGTAGACTTTCCAGAATAAGCTTGTACTATCATTGTGTAAACACCCGCTTGATCAAAATTTAGCCTTTCGAGTTTTGTGATTTGGTATCTACCAAAAGGTATTAAGAAAACTCTCCTGTTCCCAATCTCAAAATTGTAACCTATTGCTGGAATGCTTATCTGTATTTTATCCACTTTTAGAAATCTATTTTCCCTAATCTTATTTACGATGTACAGATTGATGTTTGCATCTTTATCAACTACGACTGCATCTTGAGCTTCGATGACGAAATCAACATTTGAAACACTACCTTCAGTTTTTTCGGTAACGGGTATTATCCCCTTGACCTCTTTAATAATTCCGCCCTTTAAATACACAGATGCAGAACTTTCTTGTTGACCCACTTTGCTAGCTTTGAACTTGTGTCTTGATTTTATAATATACGATTCCCCAGACAACAAAACAATTTGTTGATTGAAGTTCTCAGTAATGCGTTCTTCATTGAGTGTCCACTCTATTTTCTCTATATCGAACGTTTGCTTTCTTGCGGTACTATTGATGATCGCAACTCCTGGATTGATTTCTTCACCAAGTACGTAAAATGGGTCACTTACTAAGATGTATGATATTTCCTCCTTATACGTAAAAGTCCTAGAAGTTTCAACTTGTCGACCGTTTATCTTGCACTTCACATATATCGTATAGTCATTTGGGACAAGATTAACCAATGAAACCTCTCTTTCAACATCGTAAACAAGCCTCTTACCTAAACTAGAAACGCTTCCTTCAACGGCATTGGGAAATGAATATTCGTAAATTGTGGTTGAATCAGAGTATATTTTCAAATAGAAATCACTGATGGTAAAATCTTTATCCGTCCGTTTGGTGTTTACGATGTACACCTTAGCCCCCACTTTATCTGGAGATATGTATTCCAACTTTTTCAATTCAATCACAATTTGTAAGTTTTCAACTATGTTTGAATAAGTTTCGGGAGAGGAAGTTTTCAAAAAGAAGAGTAGTGCAAAGACTGCAAGAACCATCATTATGTTCAAAAAAAGGAATCGAAAACTCCTCTTTCTCATCTGGCCATACTTTTCGGATATTTCTCTTTCCTTCTCTTCGCGAAACTTTTTCGGATCGAAAGGCAAGACTTACTCCTCCTCTTCTTCACCGACAGTTGCAAGGATTTCTTCGACGGTGGTCTCTCCGCTAAGAACCTTGTAAAGTCCATCTTGGAACATTGTAATCATACCGTGTCGTTTAGCAACTTTTTCTATCTCAGCTGTCGTGGTACCCTTTTGGATTAGCTTTCTAATCTCGTCGTTTATCATCAGTACTTCGGCAACTGCAGTTCTGCCCTTGTATCCAGTGTTGTTGCATTCTTGACAACCTTTACCTACATATTGGACAAGTTTCATATCTGGAAAATATCTTTTTGCCCTTTCAGCAAATTTGGGTGGAAATTCAGTTTCGACTTTGCATTTTTGACAAACTTTCCTAACGAGTCTTTGCCCCATTATTCCTATCAGTGACGCCGATATCAAAGATGGTTCAACGCCCATGTTCACGAGTCTATCAACGGCACCGGCAGCGGTGTTGGTATGCAACGTTGACAAGACCAAGTGTCCTGTCAATGATGCTTCAACGGCAAGCTGTGCTGTTTCCCTATCACGCACCTCACCAACCATTATGATATCAGGGTCTTGCCTCAAGAAAGATCTCAGATATTTCGCAAATGTCAGACCGATTTCAGTGTTGACTTGGCACTGCGTGATTCCTTCAACCGTGTATTCTACAGGATCTTCTGCAGTTACTATATTAACATTGTCAGAATTCAACGAGTTTATCATAGCAACGAGTGTTGTTGACTTACCACTTCCCGTCGGTCCGGTGACAAGTATTATTCCGTAAGGATGCTCTATCAACTTTTGTATTCTTTCATAATTGTACGCTGAATAACCCAAGTCCTCGAGTTTCTTCTTTGAAGATGACACCTTTAGAAGTCTCATAACCACCTTTTCTCCATTTACTGAAGGCATCGTAGAAACGCGTAAATCATACTGCTCGTCACCCTTTTTTATGAAAAACTTGCCGTCTTGTGGCATTCTACGTTCCACAATATCAAGTCCGGAGAGTATTTTTATACGTGAGACTACCGCAGCATGTAAATTTCTCGGATATTCTGTTATCTTTCTCAATACGCCGTCTACCCTATACCTTACGATAACATTCCTTCGTTGTGGTTCTATATGGATATCGCTTGCCTCAAGTTCTACGGCATGGTCAACGATATTTGATACAAGTCTAACAACAGGTGTTTCTTCTTCCATCGATATTTGCTCTTCAGGGACCTCTTTTGGTTGTTCTTGTATCGTAATTTCTCCCATCTTTTCAGAGAACACATCCGCAGAAAGGCCATGGATAACATTGTTGTACATAGTTTCAAAAAGATTCGGTGGCATCAAGCAAAAGTCTACATCTTTTCCCATCCTAAATTTTAATCTTCTCTTTATAACCGGTATATCGTAAACATTATCGATGCCAAGAAATATCTTCCCATCTTTTTCGTCTATCGGTACTATCCTAAGCTCGTTTAAGATATCTTTTGGGAAATTCTTGTAGAATTCTTCATTTACTTTTACCTCACCGATACATGCATGTACTTCGTATTGTTCGGCAAGGACTTTTACGATATCATCCCAAGTACAATAACCCATCTGTACCAATAATTCTCCCAAGGGACGTTTAGCTTCCTTTTGGAGTTCCAAAGTCTTTTCTAACTCATATTGAGTTATTATACCTTGCTCTATGAGTATGTCCCCAAGTTTCTTAGGTTTCCTTTCAGCGTCCAAAACCTTCCCCTCCACTACACAACAAAAATTCAAGAATGCCTAACTATTCACCAACATTACCTTTGTATTCCAAGCCAAATTTGTATATTGCTGGAATATCTTCAGCCTGTTTTTCAGAATTATCTTCAGTGTCAAATTTCGTTGCTATCACGGTTACTCTCATCTCATCATCAGATAGTTCATCATCTATTACCATCCCAAACTTCATGTCGGCGTCTTCACTACAAGTTTGTTTCACAATCATCGCAGCTTCCTGCATTTCTTGAAGTGTTGAATTTCTTGGGGCTGATATGTTCAGTATCAACGATTTTGCATTTTCTATCGGATAATCTAAGAACTTGTTATCCAAGGCCTTTCTTGTTGCATCATAAACTCTCTTTTCTCCTTTGCCAATTCCTATTCCAAGCATAGCGTTTCCAGCATTTCTCATGACAGACTCTATATCGGCGAAATCTAAGTTTATGTAACCTCTTTTCATTATTAGATCAGATATTCCTTTCACTCCTTGGTGAAGTATTTCGTCTGCTGTGCTAAATGCGTCAACAATTGTTGTAGATGGTGATAGCTCTTCGAGTAATTTATTGTTGCTAATCTTTATGAGTGTGTCTACCTTGCCTGCCATTTTCGCTATTCCTTCACGTGCGGTATTCCATCTCGGAGTACCTTCAAAAAAGAAAGGCATTGTTACGATCGCAACTGTCAGTATGCCTAAGGTTTTTGCTATCTCAGCTATTACTGGTGCAGCTCCAGTGCCTGTTCCGCCACCAAATCCAGCAGTTATGAAGAGCATGTCAGTACCATGCAAGATATCTTCTAATTTTTTTCTGTCTTCTAACGCAGCTTCTTCTCCAACTTTCGCATTTCCACCAGCACCGAGCCCCTTTGTGAGTTTTTCACCAATTTGGACAACAATGTCCGCTTTACTCACTTCGAGAACCTGAGCATCTGTATTAACAGAGATAAGAGTCACACCTTTTATCCCTACCTCTGCCATCCTATTTATTGCGTTACAACCAGCACCACCGACTCCTATTACTTTTAGTATTGGTACGCCTGGAATTCTTTCTGACGATACTTGCTTTGACTCCTTTTCTATCATAAATGGCATATTTCTCCCTCCTCATTATAAAATGTATCAGCAATATTTACAGAATAGTTCATGCTATATTATCCGAATATCTTACCAAATGTATCCGATATTTTCTTGAAAAACCCCCCACTTTGTCTCTTTGTCTTCTCATTTATACCTGGAGAGTATATATTTTGCTCCCTTTGATAGACCATGATGTTTCCGAACACTGGAGCAAAAAGCGGAGTTGACATTAACATGTTTTCTTCTTCAATCTGAAATCTTTCAAGATCCGAGAGAGTGCCTATCCTCACAGGATATTTAAAAACATCACCTGCTAAAGATTCAATTCTCTGAAGCATTGCACCTCCACCGGTCAATACTATTCCACCAGGAATTCCCATCTCTCCCATTTCTGGATGATTAGCAATCATGTCCTTGTACATTTTCTTTACTCTCATAAGAATCTCGCGCAGTCGTGCATATATTATCTTGGCGAGATACTCTCTGTCAGTTTTTTGAATACTTCTTTTATCAAGTCCTTTGTATTCTATAGGAGTTGGTTCTACATCTAAGTAAACTGCAACACCATACGTCTTTAACAAGCGTTCCGCTTCTTGAAAAGACGTCTTCAGTACTTCCTTTATATCTTTTATGACGTTTTTCATTGCCATATCCATTCTTTGAAGTTCTACAGGTGTATTTGCATAGTAGAGAGTAACGGAAGTTGTATTGTAACCAAGATCCACATGAAGCACTCCCATGTCCTTTTCTTCATTTGATAAAACCGCTTCGGCAGTTGATATAAATGATATATAATATTCTGCCTCACCTAAAATATCTTTCGTTGCATATTCTACAACATTTTTGTAAGTTTCGTTGCCCATGACTATAGAGTACACAGCTTCTAACTTATTTGCCTTCATTCCGACTGGATTGACAACTATCTTTTTGTCATCTAGTATGTATTTTTTTACGAACAGGTGCAAAGAGTTTCTCTCGTTGGACTGGAAGATATCGTTGAGTAAGTTGTCAGTGAGCTTGTTAACGTGTTCTTCTGATATTTCACTGCCTTCCTTTTCGCTCAACAAAATCTCTTCCCTTATCTCTGTAAGAGTGAAATCTCCACAACCAGATGAGACCAGTATCTGACCTTTGAGTTCTCTACCCGCTTGATCTTCAAGATCATCTATAACTTGGCCCATGGATTCATTTAGAGCTATGACATCCTTTATCTCGCCACTTTCCACACCTCTTGTCTTGACGTTTGAAAATGCGATTACCTTCCCATACCCTTCAGAATAGTCAACAACTACCGCCTTTATGCTATCGTTCCCGATATCAAAAGAAACGATTTCGCGAGCCTTTGGCATACTCTCACCCCTTATATTTACAATATATAAATCCTTCCATTTCTGTACAAATAAATCTTCCCAAAATCGAGATATCTGAAAGTCATCTTGAGTGTGTTTATGCAAGGAATTATATCTGAAATATCTGTAACATAAATTATAGCAGAATTTTGAGTGGTGATGTATTTCTCCACAATATTTATTTCAAAAACAAAGTCCGGGATCTTTGAAGGTAAATAGATCAAGGCGTTGTCACTAATCTTCCCTTCTAACACATCTAAATTAACTCCCGTTACTAATGGACTTACATCCAAGTAATCTACGGGATATACTTCATACACCTTTTCATCAGTATTTACCTTCCAAAAACGTTCATCATAATATATCGAAAACCAATAATCGTTCTCTCTTTTGGTATCATTCCCAGCTATTGCCCGATTACCCTGCAAGCTGACAACCCACGAAAATAGGCAAATTGAATAAAATAAAATGAATACAACATATCTTCTCATTCAATATTACTCCTGAGCGCATGATTTGGTATAATTCTTGGTATAATTCTAATGTGGGAAAAATACAGAAAAATATTCGTTGAAATTAGTTTTACGTCAACAATTATTTTACCATAAATTTGATAGAATCGTGAAGAAAGATTTTACAATTTTTGGTATAATATAAATATAGTGTCTATTTCCCTTGTATGATATACCATTTTCAGATTTGTGTGTTACAAAAAATAATAGAGACTCAAGAGATTCAATCTATTAGGGAGGGATCAGGTGTGAAAGACTTTTTTTCAGTGATGAGGGGACGTCTACCATTTTTAGCTGTAATATTTGTAATGTTTTGCAGTGTCTTTTCAACATACGTGTTTTCACAAGTTGTCCAATATAAGACTGGTGAGGTAATCACTGGAACGATTGTTGAATCAACTGACAAGTATCTTGTTGTCGACTCAACTATAGGGAAGATATTCATTCCTTTAGATCAAGTAAGGAGTGTCGTCTTTGATGATACCGAGAATTTTCCGACCAGTGGTTCTGAAATATCGATAAACGGTAGAAAATATGCAGGATATTTCAAAGATTTGAAGAATGGAGTAATGACTGTTTCAACATGGTTTGGCAAGATAGTTGTACATTCTTTTCAAACGCTCGATTATGTAGGATTTGAACAGAAGGATTTTCCTGCAAACCAGAGTGTTGGACTGTTCCGAATGGAACTTTCTTCGAGTGAGAATTATGTATGTGTACTATATACCGGAGATGTTTTCATTGGAAAAAATATCTACTCAAGTGATTCATTCTTAGTCATTGTTGATCAATATGATAATGAGTTCTACGTATCGAAGATGCTTATTGAAGATATCTACATTCCATATAAATATGCATCAGGATATGATCTTGTCGTATCAAAAGATGGTAAGAAAGTTTACGGCAAAGTATCGATCGATAATTCTGGAATGATGCAAATTTTAGGTAGTTGGGGTAGTACAACACTGGAGGCTTCAAATGTCGCATTTACTACGTTTGATAGTACAAAGGCTAAGGGATTAGATTCATTGCTCAGCCAGTTGGAATACGATAAGGCTGCTGTTGCAGTTCTTGCAGCATCAACTCCTTTAACTGTAGATGGTAAAGAAGTGAGTACGATAAAAATCTATCCAAAAGAGATCATCGATTCTCGTACAGGTATAACATTTGTATTTGTACCGGGTGGGACTTTTTCTATGGGTGCAAGTAAGGATTGGAAGGGTGCAGATGAAGATGAATTGCCGATGCGTCAAGTGTACGTTTCTGGTTTCTACATATCGAAGTACCCAATTACTACAAAGCAATATCTAGACTTTTTGAGGGCCGCCCAGGTGTCAAATGTAGCCTTAGGCAATCATATTGATACAGTAGAGGTAGAATTTCTTAAGACAAAGCTGATTGCCGGTTATACAGCAGATGAAAAATTCTACAGCATTCCTATCACTGGAATAAACTGGAATTCTGCGAAGGAATATTGTAACTGGGCAGGTTATCAATTGCCTACGGAAGCTCAATGGGAAAAGGCAGCAAGAGGTAAAGACGGTAGAATGTATCCGTGGGGGAATGAGATCCTCTCAGGCGGATTTAACGATGGAAAGAAAGAATACAGTGTATACAGCTTTGAAAAAACGGACGTCTCACCATACGGTGTTGTAAACATGTACGGTCTACCAATGGAGTTCTGCCGTGATTACTATGATAAATCAGCATATAAGAAGCTACCGACAGATAATCCTTTCAATGCTTCAGGTACACTTGTTGTTGGACGTAGTGGTGCTGTTGCTGGTAGAATCACAGATAGAATAAGTGTGGATCCAAAAGAAAAGAGAAACGATTTCACTTTTAGAGTAGTTATCGATGCTGATGATGCTATGGATGTTGTCAAGAAACCGTTGAATAATAAAGCATTTGGCGTGACTTGGTTCGTTGTTAATGACTCAGTAAAACAGACGTACAAAGTAAAGTCAGATGGATTGTATGTAGCGTATGTGGAAAAAGACTCCCCAGCTGAAGTAGCTGGCCTTAAAGCTGGAGATATCATAGTCTCAGTAGATGGGAAAATTGTTAAGACTATCGACGATGTAGCAAAATCCATCGTTGGAAAGGCTACAGTGACGATAACCGTTGATAGGTCTGGAAAGAAAATTGATCTGAAATTGACGCCGGGTGAATGGAAATTCTAATAATGTCTAATAATGCATCAAATGAATCATGGTTTTAAAGTTTGAAACTTTTGCCAGAGCTTTTCAATCTTTTGTCTATCTATATCACAAAATACTACTTTTTCTAAGCTGCCTTGATAATCTGAGAAATAACTAATAACAGTCTTGTACGTTGTTTGTATGAACAGTTCCAATGGGTATCCGAATATTCCCGTACCAATGAAAGGCAGTGCAATTGAATTCAGATTTAGCTCCGATGCTTTATTAAACGTATTGATTAAGCACTTTGATAGTATTTCGTCATTCCCAGCCTTGTTTCCAATGGGGCCTACTGCGTGAATAATGTATCGAGCATTTAAATTACCCGGTCCTGTGACTGCAACGTTACCAGGTGTCACAGGACCGTACTTTTGTACATATTGATCACTTTCTTTCTGAATTATCATCCCGCCTTTTCGCACAATCGCACCTGCCACTCCACCACCGTGTTTTAAGTAAGAATTTGCAGCATTTACAATTGCATCGACTTCAAGTTCTGTGATGTCTTCACAGATGAATTGCAGCACTAACTCTCTATCCTTCTTTGTTTTGATCTTCGTCTCCCAGGCCATGTTGCTCACCTCGATTTTCATCGTATGATGTCTTACTTTTTAGATCTTTGAATCTGTCACTCCAAAGTTTACTATACACTTCAGCAATTTTCGACTCTCTTGCTATATTCTTTGGTATGTAAAATGGTCCTTTTATACCTCTTGGCAAGTAATCTTGCTTAACAAAACCACCAAATTCATGCGGATACTTGTATCCACTACCAGACACATTGAGCAGATGCCTTGGAACAGGTATATTCATAGTCTTTTTTGCCATATCGCGTGCTCTATTTACTGCCTCATAAGAGGAATTGCTCTTTGGTGCAAGTGCGAGATATACAGTACATTCGGAGAGATTAAGTAAGCATTCTGGCATTCCTACCATCTCAACTGCCTGCATAGTTGACGTAGCAAGCACAAGTGCAAATGGGTCTGCCAACCCTACATCCTCACTTGCGAGTATCACAAGCCTCCTTGCTATGAATCTCGGATCCTCGCCACCTTCTATCATCCTTGACATGTAGTACAATGCAGCATCTGGATCACTTCCACGCACACTCTTGATGAATGCAGATGCCAAATTGTAATGTTCTGTGTCTGTATACTTTGTCAACTCTTCACCCAGATATAACTCCAAAATAGAAGAGTCAACAATGTCCTTACCATTGATGGAAGCAGTGTTGGCAAGCATCTCGTACGTACTTATCATGTATCTTGCATCCCCATTTGCGGAATCTATGATAAACTGCTTTGCCTCTACTCCAACATTTATTCCCAAGTATTTTACAGCTCTATTCAATATTTTCTCAAGATCAGTATTTGAAAGTTTTCTGAAATTGAGCACACGACATCTGGACAACAGCGCCGGATTTAGTACATGTTGAGGACTTTCGGTTGTTGTTCCATACAAAACATAAAGCCCGGTTTCAACACCGGGCAAAAATATATCTTGCTGCTTCTTATTGAACCTATGAATCTCATCTATGAACAGTAATACTTTCTTTATGCCTTTCATGTTATAGGCATACTTTTCCCACTGTTTAATCTCATCTACTGAAGCAAATGCAGCATTTAGATGAACGACTTCATAGGTCGTATACTTCTTTATCAAACTCAACAATGAAGTCTTTCCACACCCGGCAGGTCCATAGAGTATTGCGGAGAATAGCTGATCATTCTCGATCGATGTACGAAGCAGTGCACCGGGGGCCATCAAGTGCTGCTGACCTATGAAATCTTCAAACGAATTAGGCCTTAGTATTTCGTTTAAACCATTCGACAGTTTTCCTCAGTCCTTCTTCAAGAGAATATTTCGGTTCCCATTTCAACTCGATCCAAGCTCTGTTGTAGCAAAGTAGGCTCTTCCGTATATCGCCAGGTCTGTGTGGTCCATAAATCGGTTCTTTCTTATAACCCGTTAACTTCTTCAATACCTTGAATAACTCATTTGTAGTTGTACCGGTTGCAGTACCTATGTTTATGACCAGTTTATCTCCCTTTTCCATAGCTCTGATGTTTGCATCAACGACATCCTCCACGTAGACGTAATCTCTCGTGTACTCACCATCACCAAATATTGTACAGTCTTCACCCTTCAACATTCTCGATGTAAATATCGCTATTACACCTGCCTCGCCGTACGGATCCTGCCTTGGACCATAAACGTTACCATATCTTAGCACAGTATAATTCAGTCCGAATTCTTTGCTGAAGAACCTAAGATAGTTCTCGACAGAAAACTTTGCGATGCCGTACGGAGACATGGGTTGCGGATAGACGCTTTCAGGAGTTGGAAAAACCTTTACATCTTCACCGTACATCGCACCCCCGGTAGATGAAAATATGAACTTCTTGATTTTGTGTTCTACAGATGCTTTTATCAAATTCAGTCCACCAATTATATTCCAAGTAGCATCCTTAACTGGATCTTTAACGGAGATGGAGACACTTGCTTGAGCTGCAAGATGGAAGACATATTCGAAATTCTCAGCGGCAAATAGTTCATTAACTTTGTCACTTTGCGATATGTCCATTTCCACAAATTTCGCATTAGGATTCAAGTTCTCACGTTTACCAGTTGACAAGTTATCCACAACGACCACGTCGTTGCCTAATTCAACAAGCTTATCTGTAATGTGTGAGCCGATAAATCCGGCACCACCAGTTACAAGTACTTTACTCATCAAGCTCATCCTCCTTAATCTTGTCTTTTAGTCTGTATACTTCATCAGGAATTTCAAGGTCTTTTCTGTTCTCTCTAATAAATTCTTCCAATTCTTTCGTCTTCTTGTCAGAAAAATCGATCAATATAGAGTAAAACTTTCTCAACTTTCTCCTTGTATCAGCATCTAAGTCGTATACCATTAGACTCGCAATTTGCTGTGCCTTTTTTTCTGGTAAGCCAACGACATATATGAAGAAATACTTTATACGAGATTCTCCAGATTTCAGCATCTGTGCTATTTTGAGACCACGCTGCGTTAATTTTACAAATCCGTATCTCTTGTGGTCCACGACTCCAAGTTCCACAAGCTTTTTCACTGCGTTTGTAACGCTTGCATACGAAACATTCTTTAGCTTTGCTATATCTGATATCCTTGCGACACCATCGGTTTCTATAAGGGAATAAATTGATGAGATATAGCTCATAACTGTTGGTGTTAATTTTGTTTCATGCTTTAAATCTCGTTGTTCTCTTTTCACTTTTCCTATACCTCCTCTGTGGAACATTGTATGTTTCTATGATGATTCTACTTACTTCTGAGTATCACCGTGCATAAAATCATCGTAATACTTTCTTACCTTCTTTATATCTTGCCACGTTAGATCTTTTGGGCTTCCCTTTTCTTTCGATGGATTTCTTAATAGATAGCTTGGATGAAACATCGGAAAGATTATTATGTTTCCTTTCCAAATGAATTCTCTCCCGCGAACTTTTGTTATCTGTTGATCTTCTCCTAAAAAGAAATTCAACGCAGTACTCCCAAGTGGTACAATCATCCTCGGATTTATGACCTCTATCTGTGCCAGTAGATACTGAGAGCAAGACTGAATTTCTAAGCTTGTTGGTACTCTATTGTTTGGTGGCCGACACTTTACCATGTTTGCTATGTACACATCTTCTCGAGCAATGTTTACTGATTCAAGGATTTTAGTAAGAAGTTGACCAGCCTTTCCTACAAACGGTCTCCCTTGATTGTCTTCTTCCTCGCCCGGTCCTTCACCAACAAAAAGTATTGGGGAATATAGATTCCCTTCACCTGGTACGGTATTCTTTCTAAGTAAACCTAATGGACACATTTGACATTGTGCTATTCTTCCTTCAATAACAGCCATTAAATCCTCTTTTTTCATTGTTGTCCCCCTGACCTAACAAACCTTGCAATTCATTAGGCTTACGAATGTAGAAGTCACATTCAATTGAAGATGAAAAACAAAGTTTAACTAACAATTTTATTATATCATATATCAGTACATTATTTCAAGTCTTTTACACTTGTAATTTCTCTTTGTTCAATACATTGACAGAAAAATCCCATCGCTGAAAAGCGATGGGATTTAATTTTTTTAGGTGTTAATTTTATTAACTGTCTCCTTAATTATATTATGCTCAATCGACAAGTGCACCTGCAAATTGGCTCTTATACATATCTGCGTAGAAACCGTTTCTTTCCAAGAGTTCTTCATGCTTACCTATTTCCACAATTCTTCCCTCGTTCATGACAAGTATCATGTCCGCATCTCTTATAGTGGATAATCTATGTGCTACTATGAATGATGTTCTACCTTTCATTAAAGCGTCCATTGCCCTTTGAATGTATATTTCCGTCAATGTATCAACATTACTCGTTGCCTCGTCGAGTATGAGTATGTCTGGATCAGCCAAAAAAGCCCTTGCTATGGTTAATAGCTGTCGTTGACCTTGTGAGATATTTGAGGAGTCCTCACCTATCAATGTGTTGTACCCATCCGGCAGAGCAGTTATGAAATGATGCACATGGGCAGCCTTTGCAGCGTTTATCACATCTTCATCTGTAGCATTTTCGCGACCGTATGCAATATTATCCTTTATTGTCCCTGAAAACAGCCATGTGTCTTGCAAAACCATACCGAAATGCTTTCTGAGATTGTACTTCTTTATATCCCGAATATCTATTCCATCAACTTTTATTGATCCACCTTGAATTTCATAGAATCTCATTAGTAGATTTACGAGTGTAGTCTTTCCAGCACCTGTTGGACCTACGATGGCTACTTTTTGTCCACTCTTGACATCTATGTTTAAGTTCTCTATGAGTGGCTTCTCTGGAACGTAACTGAACCTCACAGATTCAAATTTGACATTACCTTCAACTCTGTCTAATTCAATAGCATCTGGTCTATCTGGAGTTTCTTCTTCCTTCTCCATAATTTCTGAAACCCTTTCAGCTGCTGCAAGCGTAGATTGGATCATATTTGCGATGTTTGCAATTTGGACGATTGGTTGATTGAACTGTCGTGAGTACTGTATAAACGCCTGTATATCACCTACGGTAATTGCGTTTCTTGTAACCAAGATTCCACCAGCTACGGCAACAAATATGTATCCCAAATTTCCTATGAAATTCATTATAGGCATGATGATACCTGAAACAAAGTGTGCCATATATGCAGAGCGGTACAGCTTTTCATTGGTTTCGGAAAATTGCTTGATTTCATCCTTTTCACGATTGTATGCTTTTACTACGATGTGTCCACCGTACACTTCTTCAACTTGCCCCGTCAATAATCCGATGTTCTCTTGCTGTTGTGCGAAATACTTTTGTGAATTTTTCGCGACAATCATCGTTGCTATTATACTCAACGGTAGTGTGGCTATTGTCAAAAGTGTTAACCATCCGTTTATCGTTATCATCATGTATGTAATACCAACTATTGTGACAATACCAGAGATAAACTGAACCAAACTTTGCTGCAATGTGTTGCTTATTAGGTCAATATCGTTGCTTACTCTACTGATAATATCACCGTGAGATGTGTTATCGTAGAAACTCAGCGGAAGTTTTCTCAGTTTTTCGTTTATATCTTCCCTCATCTTTCGCACTATTCTCTGGGTAACTCCTGCCATCATAAAACCTTGGAAGAAATTCAAAGCTGCTGCAAATGCATATAGGATACCCACGGTTAAGAGAATTTGGAAGATTTTATCAAAATTCATCGTTGTATTCAAAAATCTTGATAAAGGTGACTGTCTCAACATTATGACTCTGAATATCTCAGTTGTTGCCTGTCCCAATATCTTTGGTGCCCTTATTGTAAGTATCGTTGCAGTGATTGCTATGGCAAAGACTATGATTATGGGAATTACGTATGGCTTTAAGTACGAAAATAGAAATCTCAGTGCTTTCCTAAAATCCTTCGGTTTTTCCCCGCCACGTGCAAATGCAGGGCCACCACCCATTCTTCTTTCTCTATTTTTGGAGGCTTTACTTACCTTGGAGTTATCTTGACTAACTGTCGTTGGTTTTGTATTCTCTTTCTTTTCGTCCATTCATATCACCTCATTATACACATTCTCAGGCTCTTCATATCTCTTCTTTTGATAATTGAGAATTGACGATGTCCTTGTATATTTCATTGTTTTCAATAAGTTCAGCATGAGTGCCGACTCCAACCACTTTTCCATCTTCTAAGACTATTATTTGATCCGCGTACATAATCGTGGCAACTCTCTGTGCAACTATTATCACCGTAGCGTCAGACGTCTCTTTGAACAATCTCAATCTAACATTTGCATCCGTTTTGAAATCCAGTGCACTGAATGTGTCATCGAAGAGGTAAATTTTAGGTCTTCCGGCTACTGCCCGTGCAATCGAGACACGTTGTTTCTGACCACCGGAAAGATTTAAACCTGATTGATCAATGTAATAGTCTAACCCTTCAGGATACTTTGATGCAAATTCCATTACCTGTGCAATATCCGCAGCATGCTCCACCATCTGATCAGTGATCCACTCTCTACCAAATCTGATGTTGTCCCTTATAGTTCCAGAGAAGATCATTGCTTTCTGAGTGGCATAACCTATATTCTTCCTTAGCGTTTCCAATGGGAATTCTCTAACGTCGATACCATCTATCTTAACGCTACCGCTTGTAACATCGTAGAATCTTGGTATCAAATTCAATAAAGTACTTTTCCCAGAACCAGTAGAACCAATTATTGCCGTAACCTTCCCTGGCAGGGCTTTAAATGAAATGTTCTCCAACACAGGCTCACCCGCACCGGGATATGAAAAAGTGACGTTATCAAATTCAACTTCACCTTTAATATTCTCACTTTTTCCGATTTTCATGTACCAAGCCGAATTTACAAGTCTTTCATCTTCTGCACTTCTTGTATTTCTTGCATTTTTACCATTCTTTGAATCTGAAGTTGATGATGATAGGTATGGATCCTTTACTTTCGGTTCTACAGCTAATACTTCCTTGATCCTATTTGCAGATACGTTTGCCCTTGGAAGCATGATGAAGATGACAGAAATCATGATAAATGAGAACATGATCTGCATAACGTATTGCATAACAGCCATCATCTGGCCGACTTGAAGTTTGCCGATATCTATCTGCTTAGCTCCAAACCAAATTATCAATATCGTTGTAAAGTTCATTACGATCATCATATATGGGAACAACAATGCTGCAACTCTGTTTATCTTCAATGCAGTATTAGTCAAATCATTGTTTGCTTCAGTAAATCTCTTCTTCTCGTGTTCTTCTTTGTTAAATGCCCTTATGACCCTTATACCCGTAACTCTCTCTCGCAACACGAGGATTAGTCTATCGATCTTTGTTTGCATACTTCTGAACCATGGAACTACTATCCATCTTATCAAGCCGAGTCCTGCAAACACTATCGGTATCGAAATGAACAAAACGCTCGTTAATTGTGCATCCTTATTCACAGACATGACTATACCGCCAATTGCCATGACAGGTGCCATTGCAACCATTCTTAGTACCATCATTGTTGCCTGCTGAATTTGAGTAACATCGTTTGTGGTCCTAGTTATCAAAGATGCAGTACTGAACTTATTTATCTCCTCCAACGAAAAAGAGTTAACCTTTTCGAACACTGCACCTCGGAGGTCTCTACCAATTCCCATGCTGACAATCGAAGATGTGTAACTACCAACGATTGCGGCAAGAGCAGACATGAGCGAGTAAAGTAGCATCTGACCGCCAACTTTCCATATGTAATCAACATCACCTTTGGTGATACCTTTGTCAACAATATTTGACATAAGGTCGGGCAGATAAAGACTTATTACAGCTTGGACGACTACAAGTAATACCGTAACCGTTATCAATAACCAATACCTCGAAAAATACTTTGTTAACATTCTGCTCCTCCTTTCTCTCCATAATAAGTTGAGAGGTGTTTTCTTATCTTGGTTAATAATTCCATGAGTATAGTCCTCTCGGAATCCGATAATCCTGACAAGATGATGTTCTCCATCTCTTTTGTGAAATCCTTAATTTGCTTTAGTATATCTTCAGCTTTACTCGTCAAATATACCCTTGATATGCGCTTATCATTTTCATCCACACTTCTAAAGATAAGGCCTTTCTTTTCCATCCTCTTTAGCATAACAGCGACTGTACCAGGTTCGACATTTATCGATGTTGCTATCTCTCGCTGAATTGCCCCTGGCTTATATTCGAGCAAGAACAATATTGGTATCTGACCCGGATGCAAATCGTATTCCTTTACCGTTGTTTCGTATACTATCTTGAAAACATATTTTTGAATCGATGAAAGATAGTACAAGACACTTCTTTCGTCAGAGAAATCCTTCATAATTCACCTCCTCCATTCAAACTCAAATAAGGTTTGATGTATAATTATTAGATGTATAACAATATTATCATCGAGTGAAAATTTGTCAATATAATTTTTGAAGAATCGTTTGTTAAGTGATCTTTCAAGAAATTACGAAACGTAAATTGATAACTACAAAATGAATCTTCAATGTGATATAATACTCTTGAAATCTTAGATCGATGAGGCTGACTACATCTATGAAAATCACGGCGAATAGTAATTCTAAGGGGTTTTATCTCTACACTTTGATCTTGGTTGTCATTTTTGCAACTTCATTATTTCTGTTGATTGCTTCACTCGATAATCTGAAGCATAGCTTCTTATCATTAAAGGAAGTTAACGCAAGACTTGTGCTAAGTGATTGTTCGATAAATGGTATGACAGTTGAATGCTATGGAAATATTACTATTGATTCCACTATACCGTACGAGATAGAGTTGATACAACTAAGTATGAGCAATGAAGAAGGGAAAGATATGGGTAGCTGGACTGCTGATTATGTCAGGGACGCAGGTAAGAGCTTTTTAATCAAGATTTCTGACGTGCAGATTTTCGAAGAGTTTAGAGATGGTGATTCCAAAGTTTACCTTGAAGGGTTTGTAAAGGTCAAGTTTGATATTGGAAGATACGGAATGAAGTTAGATATACCGTTGAAAGCTGAGGTGTCAACTTTTGGAAAGGAAGGATGAATTGACTGAAGAAAAATATCCGGATAGCGAACAAGTTATTTCGAACATACAAGAAAGGATAGTTTCTCCGGAACGAACAGGATATGATACTTATTCGCTTCGTCCTAAACTTCTGTCAGAATACATAGGCCAAGACAATATAAAGGAGAGATTGAAACTTTCCATACAGGCATCGAAAATGCGTAATGAACAATTAGACCACATACTTTTGGCAGGACCTCCGGGACTTGGAAAGACTACTTTGGCAACGATCGTTGCAAACGAACTCAATGCAAACATCCACATAACAAGTGGGCCGATATTGGAAAAGCAAGGCGACTTGGCTGCAATGTTGACCAATTTGGAATACGGTGATGTACTTTTTATCGATGAAATCCACAGAATGAACAGGAATGTTGAAGAGATACTCTATTCTGCTATGGAAGATTATCAAATTGACATAATGATCGGAAAAGGTCCTGCAGCGAGATCAATAAGGGTTGAACTTCAGCCATTCACACTGGTGGGTGCAACTACGCGAAGTGGTTTGTTGACATCACCTTTGCGTAATAGATTTGGCATGATCTTTGAGATGAGTTTCTATTCGCAAGAAGAGCTTCAACTCATAATATCAAGGGCTGCAGAAGTCATGGGAGTAGGAATAACTCCAGATGCTTCGCTATCTTTGGCAAAAAGGGCACGCGGTACTCCGAGAATTGCCATCAGGTTGTTGAAAAGAGTAAGAGATCTCAGTACTGTCAGAGGTAAGGAAGAGATTGATATTGCGATGGTTGAAGAAGTTATGAATTTACTTGGAGTAGATGAAATTGGGCTTGATGATATGGACAGAAAACTACTTAAAGTAATTATTGAAACGTACAAGGGTGGACCGGTAGGTCTTAAAGCTTTGGCCGCATCGATTGGTGTGACAGAAGATACGATCTCCGAGGTGTACGAGCCATTCTTGGTTCAGTGTGGATTTGTCGCGAGAAGTGCAAGGGGGAGAATAGCTACCGAAAAAGCATACAGATACTTAGGCTTTTCGAATCTATCGGGAGGTTTGTTCGATGGACCTTTCTCAAAATGATATACGACGAAATTTTCAAAACGTTATGGAGAAGATCAAAATTCATGCCGAAAAGGTTGGTAGAAATCCTGACAGCATCAAGATAATAGCAGTTACGAAGACGCATCCAATTGAAGTTGTGCGAGCTGCGTATGATGTTGGTATCCGACTATTTGGAGAAAACTATGCCCAAGAACTTAGAGACAAGGCCAAGAATATGCCTGAAGATGTTCAGTGGCACTTCATAGGTAGAATACAGACGAACAAATTGAAATATGTAGTGCCAGTTGCCGAGTACATACACTCTGTGTACAGAGTAGAAGAAATGGAAGAAATAGAAAAGCTTGCTGCACGCGTTGGAAAAGTCCAAAAAGTTCTCATAGAGGTCAATATCTCCAATGAGGAGACTAAAGGTGGGCTAAGACCTGAAGAGGTTAGACGATTCATTGAAGATTGTTTGATCTACAAGAATGTCAATGTTGTAGGACTCATGACAATGGCACCATTTTTCGAGTCGGAAGATACTCGTCCGTATTTCAGGAAATTGTTTGAACTCAGAGAAGAATTGAGGAACGATTATCCGGGAATAAAGGAACTTTCGATGGGAATGACGAACGATTTCACAGTCGCAGTAGAAGAGGGAAGTACGATGGTTAGGATAGGCACTGCAATATTCGGAGAAAGGGAATATACGAAGGCATAATAAGAAGAACATAAGAGGTGATGATATGTTTGTACTTGGAAATCTTTTCTCAGCAATAGGAATAGTTTTGAGAGTGTTTATTGATATTGAAACAGCGGTTATCATAATTAGTGCTATACTGAGTTGGATACCTGGAATACAACAATTCGGCTTTTACCATTTTCTCAGAAGCTTGTCTGATCTCATTGAAAGGCCACTGAGACGTTTCATTCCGAATATCGGTTACGTGGACATAACACCGATCATAGCGATTTTGATTCTAGTATTCATTGATCAGTTCTTGGCACAGACACTCATAGATTTGGGATTGAGACTAAGGTGAGGATTTCAGATAAATGCATTGATAATTGCATTAAAGTTGGAGTTTCTTACAGAAGAGATTATGAAAGTTCTGCAAAATTGGTTTTGGATGTTCTTAACAATCATAATAACCATGTTAATATAACGTTTTTCGTCGAATCATCAAGTGATTTCACAAATCTTCCACAGTGCGATATTATCATCGTTGTCGGTGGTGATGGCACTGTTTTGAGAACTTTGAAAAAGAGTTCAAAGCCGGTTATAGGTATCAAAGCAGGAAGATTAGGCTTTTTCTCTGGATATCGTCTTGACGAGTTAGACAAGCTTGTTGCCGATTTGGAACAATGGAATTTTGTAGAAGATAAAAGATGGATATTGGTAATTGAAGCTGAAGGCAAGTATTACCACGCAATCAACGATGCGATACTTCAAAGAGATCCAAATCAAAAGATCCTAGATTTTGATGTTCAAATGTCCGATGGAGAATTTTACTATCATGCAGATGGCGTGATAGTAAGCACTCCAACAGGGTCTTCAGCTTATTCACTCGCACTTGGTGGCCCAATAATGCTTCCAAACGTTGAAGCGTTTGTCATTACTCCGATAGCTCCGCAGTTCCTTGCAACTAGGAGCCTCATAATACCGAGCAGTGAAAACATAAAAATAATTGCCAACGACAGTGTAAATCTTGTTATCGATGGTGATGTTGTAAAGAAAGTTAAGGAGATCAATATCAAGAAGAGCAGTAAGAAGGTTTCCATCCTTAGACCTGTAGGATACGATTTTTCAACTTCCATAAAGGAAAAGATCGGTTATGGAAGAAATGTTTTTGGATTGATGAATGGAAATTCATCAAAGAACGAGGGTGATTAAAGTGAAATGGATGGTAACTGATAAATCTGAAGAATTGAAAAAGATGGTAACAAAAGAAAGTTGGTACGTTGAAGATATATTGAGAATAACTGCCGAATCTTTCAAGGAAAGGAACACTGACTTGGCAAAGCAAGTAAAGCATGACTACTGGGACGTCTACGATGCGTACTTGGAGATTCTCGACTTCTCACAGGTTCTTCTTGGGACTTTTGCGCCAAATTCTTATTATCTACGCTTCATATCCGGTTCTGTCATAGTATCGAAAATACTCTTAGATATAACCGATAGATTGAAAGATATTGCAGAGAACATCATATACTTGGTCAAAGAACCTGAAATCAATCAAAGCATTATGCTACCCGAGATGTTTTCTTTCTCGCAAAAGATGTTACGTAGGTCTCTGAGAATATACGTGGATCAAAACATTGAAGGAGCCGCAGGTGTATGCACTCAAGATGCAAAAATAGACGAAGCGTACAGTAGTTTTAAAGAAGAGATCATTCGAATCGTACAGGACAATCCAAGGTTGATAAACAGGGGATCTATGCTGTTGGATATTTCAAGGTCTATAGAGGAAATATCGGATTTCGCAACTCAAATTATAGAAACCACTTGTTATATACTCATGGCCAAACACTATAAATGTTACGATGATGAGCTCCATGAATTCTCTTTAGAAATATTTAAAGATGAATATCAATAAATATCGGATTAAATATCAGAATCAAAAGAGTATGCTTGTGAAAACTAAGACTCTTTTAGCAAGATTACTTCCAAGTAGAAGTCTAGTCGATGAAGTAAGAGAGTTGTAATTCACATGACAATCGCGAGTTGGGGTGGAATTTTTTGAAGATACTGACAAAATACACGTTAAAGTTATCTTTGAAACCTTTTTTCATGGGACTGGCTGGCTTTATAGTCTTTGTAAGTGTTGAATGGTTGTATCAGATCTCAGATTACATCATTAGAAACCGTGTTGGCTTTTCAAAGCTGCTAGTCTTCATTGCATACAACATCCCATATTTTGCCGTTCTTGGAATTCCGGTTGGGGTACTTTTTGCCATCTTCTGGGTTATCAGCGATCTCTATTCTAATAGAGAAATAACTGCATTGTTAGTACACGGTGTATCTTCAAAAAAATTGGTTACACCATTTTTTATATTGGCAGTTGTCTTATCGACATTATCCTTATTCCTCGCAGATTACGTCGTTCCGAAAGCGAACTACAAATCATCTCAAATACTTAATCAATACATTCTTCAATCTCCTGAAAGTGTTGTAAAGACAAACATGCTTGTCGAGTTGGAAAAAGATCTCTATTTCTATGTAAAAGAATATGATCAATCAAAGGGAGAATTGTACGATGTTGTCTTATTCAGAAATGAAGATAGTAATGAGCAGATCGTGACTTCAAGCAAGGTTGAAAAGAGAAAAGATGGCTGGTATTTGACAGATGGTAGCATGTACATAATGGACCTTGAAACAGGCTTCATGTCGATTGAAATGCAGTTCAAAGAGATGAAGTTGGATGTTGCCGGAGAGATAGAGGACATGCTAAGGTCTTCTAGAACGATACAAGACAAGACTTCTCGTGAGCTAAGAGCGCAACTGCAGACTTATGAAAAACTCGGTGTAAATACGGCAAGCTTAGTAGTTGAACTAAATCAGCGCTATGCAAATGCACTCGGGTCTTTAGTGATCGTATTGATTGGTATTCCTGTATCTTTACTTTTTGGATTTACAAGTCGGTCGTGGAGTGTTGTGATCACATTTCTCATAGTTGTGTTATATCAAGGTTCAGGTGCTTGGCTATCTGGAATGGGAAAGGAAGGTCTCATGAATCCAGTACTTGCCACTTGGTTGCCAAACATAGTCTTTGCTCTTACTGGTCTTATACTTTACCTGATGTTAGACACTCCTTTGTCATACAGAATCAGAGAGTTGTTGAGTAGGTTATTTGTGATAGCTATCTTTTGCTTTCTGTTGATTGGTACAACTGCACAGGCATCAGACGTGAACGTGAGTTCATCCAACGCTATGTTCTATGATGATCAAGTCGTTGCAAAAGACGACGTGAAGATTATCTGGGACAAATATCAAATAGAATGTGATACGGCTACAGCAACACTTCTTGATGGAAAAATTAAGATTGTTGAAGCCGAAGGAAATGTAGTCTTCAAATTCGATGATCAAAAATATGTTTCCAAATATCTTTCATATGAATTTGAAACGGAGAGAAGTCTAATCCTTAACGCAACGACTACTTATAACTACACTTATCAAAACAAGAATGTACCGATATACGTTTACGGTTCAACAATAGAATACGATGCAAGCAGTACAAACGCGGAACTAACTAATTCACACATAACAACATGCAATTTGGATGAGCCACACTATACTGTGTTGGCATCGAAAATATACGTAATAGAGAACAAATACATCATTGCTGAGAGTGCGTTCTTAACTGTTCTAAATGTACCTTTATTTCCTTACCCACTATTCATAACAGGTCTTGAAGGTACTGTTCCTTATACCTTTTCTATAGTTTTTAGCAACACGCTCAGTGTTTCTCAGACATTTTCATTCGCTATAGAAAACTGGGCGCTCACTTTGGGATTATCATCGACAGATGGTATAAGTGTAGATGCGAAAGATACAAATAAGAATAGAATTACTTACTCGGAAAAGAATGGAATGCTTGAATTCTCTATTTTACCCCTCACTTATAGATACAATTACTCTAGAAACACACTTTACTTCAAATACGATGGGCTCATATATTTAGAATCAAATTACATAAACGATAACAACTTCTCACAGAAAGTCGGGTTAAATTACCAATCAAAGGATGGAAAAATGTACTTGAGACCTTATCTTTCATACGATGGAGCGCAAACCGACAGTATTCTTTATCTAAACGGGGGCTTTAGGAACATCTCATTTGTGCCAGTGCCGGATAATACTTTTTCAATTAACAGTTTAGACATCATCATGCGCACTCAGACTGATGGATATTTAACGAGACTAGACAAGACATGGACACCCTACTATCAGGCAAATTACAGCTTATCTCTAACAAACGTTCCATGGAATTACAGATTGAATATACAAGGTACTAGGTACGAAAACAGTCAAAATCAAGTGATAACGTACAATTATCAATTACCTCGGAAGTTCTCATCAGGACCTTTCGGCTTGAATTTCCAATATCTATTCGATGTAAGGGATATTCTAAACATTACAGGTACTAGCCGAAAAGAAGCCATAAACATGACAGATACATATAAGTTGGAAGGCAAATACACAATAGGGCCATTCAGTATCTCCGCAAACTGGGACCAAGTCTACCCATTTGTTGACGAATCAATAAGTACGAAATCGAACCTAATCACACTTAATGCACAGATTTCTACAAGTGCTTTATCATTAAGTACAAAACGTGGTTGGGACCTTTTGAAAAACCAGCAAGTACCTGATACATACACACTAAAATTCGCAAATAATATTGGAATTATGGGACTATCAGGGTCACTTTCGACGACATACGATAATGTTCAGAACAAACTCGGAAACGAAAACATATCATTTGGTCTTAATGTATTACCAGTTCAGTTAGCTTATACGCTTAGTTTTACTGTAAGACCTGGTTCGGAAATTGATTTATACGTTCACAGTCTAAAATACTCGAATTTTACTGCTTCGATTTATCAATCTCAAGACTACATAAGAAACCTCATCGCGTCAGGATATTTTTACATGTTTGATTACAAAAATACCGTGAGCGCAAATTTTACAAAGAGTGCTAAAGATGCAATACCAAATTGGAGATTTGCGTATACGATGGAGAAGAAAAATGAGAAATATTCTTTATCGTACAACACCAATGGTGATAATAGATACACACTTAGTGCCGACATGAAAAATATAGATCCGAACACGAATATATCACTGACATACGACCCACAACAAGTAGTATTAACAAACCTAAAGATGGCCTTTGACAAATCTTTGCATTGTTGGGTATTCTCACTTGGTGCAGAATTTTCTTACAGGTCAGGTGCTGATATTTTGGGAATGTTAGATAAGATTTATTTCAAGTTCAGGTTAACAGATATGCCCGACAAGTTCTTCTATTTTGAACCTACATCTGGTACACTTCAGATCAGCGGGATGTGATTACTTGCAAAACGATTTTGATTTATTTGAAAGGTTTGTACAAGTAATTGATACTTATGTAGCTACAGGCCGCAATACGAAAAAGATTCTTCTTGCCGTCTCCGGTGGTGTGGATTCAATTGTGATGCTTGATCTTTTTGATAGATTGAAATCACTAAAGAGCGACTGGAGAATCGATATCGGCGTAGCAACTTTTAACCACAAACTGCGCGAAGAAGCTTATTCAGAAGTAGAATTTGTAAGGCAGGTATGTGAGTCAAGGAATCTTACATTTTACACTTCATCGGGTGATGTTGCCAAATTTGCACAGAGCAATAAGTATTCTACTGAAGAAGCTGCAAGGTTTCTCAGATATTCCTTCCTAAATGAGATCGCTCAAAAGAACGGATACAACTACATATCAACAGCGCACAACGCAAATGACTTGCTTGAAACCATTTTGCTTAGATTTGCAAAGGGTACAGGACCATTTGGACTTGCCGGTATCAAGCCAGCACATGATCAATACATAAGGCCATTGATCTTTTTCAGTCGAGAGGAGATAGAAAAATACGCACAAAGTAGAAAGTTGCACTATGTTGTTGATAAATCGAATTTTGATGTCAAGTATCAAAGAAATTTCATTAGGCATGAAATAGTTCCTCTGTTGAAAAGTATCAATCCGAGTTTGGAAAGGTCAGCTCTGCACCTTTCAAAGAATATCTGGAAGATGGATGAATATATCGACAGGGTCCTAGCGTCAAGTCAAATTAACATGACTAATCTAGAAGATAGAATCATCTTCAAACTCGTTGAAGATAAGTATCTTCAAACTGAACAGATTAGGCGTATGGCCCTAAAGTTCTTTAAGAGACCTTTGGATATGGAAAAACTTGAACGTTTTGAAACGTGCGATTCTCAATCATTCAAGGTCTCTTTTTGGAGGAATTTGGGTATAGAAGTTTCATACAATTGGGTAATGATGGGACCCATTGATAATTACCTTAGAAAAAGTATAAAGTTGATGCCATGCTATAGTGGCTTTGACGGCAATAATACAAACAATTTTGAATATGAATTCAATGGGTACTTTATAAAAATAAATTTTGGTGGTATAATCAATTCACGATTTAGTGGCGATATAGAAATAAGAAATTGGATTGAGGGTGATCGATTGACTGATGGTAGAAAGATTAAGGACTTATTTAATTCTAAGAAGGTTCCAACATTTGTGAGAAAGCTAATGCCACTTGTAGTTTTCGATAACAGAATTATTTTTGCCCCTTATTTATATGAAGACAAAAAGACTCTTAAGAGTATCGATATTGAAGTTCAGGTGAAAGGAGGTCTTTGCTTTGAATCGTAACATCGGATCTGTCATATTTCTTATACTGATTGCACTCTCTCTGTTCTGGGTTTACGAAGGTTTTGTAAGCTCTAAAAGCGCAATTGAAGTCAACATGAGCTATAGCGAGTTTATGAAACGTATAGGCGATGGAGAAACAGATATTGCAAGAGTCGTCATAAAAGACGATGGCAATTTGAGAGTGGAGACTAAGCAAGGAAGAGCGTACTCTGTTTATGCCCCGTGGTTTATGTACGATGTAGAAAACATAAACAACATTGTTTCTTACGGTGTCATAGTAGAAGGCGAGAAAAGTGTTGACAGCAACTTTTGGATAAACGTGATTGGAAACATAGCTATTTTCGTAATCACTCTTCTACTCTTTGCCTTCATAATTAGAGGCCTTGGAAGGAACAATAATCAGGCCTTTACATTTACGAAGAGTAGAGCTGAGAAGGTTAATCCAAACAAGATGAAGGTAACTTTCAAAGATGTTGCTGGTGTAGATGAAGCAGTCGAAGAGTTAAAGGAGACCGTTGAATTTCTCAAGAACCCCAGTAAATTTACCAAGATCGGTGCTAGAATGCCAAAAGGTATACTGTTGGTAGGGCCTCCGGGTACGGGTAAGACGCTACTTGCAAGGGCAGTTGCAGGTGAGGCAAATGTGCCATTTTTCCACATTAGCGGTTCTGACTTTGTTGAATTATTTGTTGGTGTTGGTGCTGCAAGGGTTCGTGACCTATTTGAACAGGCGAAGGCAAATACACCATGCATCATATTTATAGATGAAATTGATGCAGTTGGAAGACACAGAGGAGCTGGCCTTGGCGGAGGTCACGATGAAAGAGAGCAGACATTAAACCAGTTGCTCGTTGAGATGGACGGTTTCGATGTCAATTTGGCCATAGTGGTTATGGCAGCAACGAATAGACCTGATATACTAGATCCTGCTTCGTTGAGGCCTGGTAGATTTGACAAAAAAGTCGTGGTTGATCCACCAGATGTAAAAGGTAGAGAAGAGATTTTGAGAATTCACTTAAGAAATAAGCCAATCGACAGAGATGTGGACATAGGTGTACTTGCCAAGAGGACGATGGGTTTTGTCGGTGCTGATCTCGAAAATCTTGTAAACACAGCAGCGCTATTGGCTGTCAGAAATGGAAGAAACATCATAAAGATGGACGATTTTGAAGAGGCAATAGACCGAGTAATCGCAGGTCCAGCTAGAAAGTCGAAAGTGATATCTGAAAAGCAAAAGAGAATAGTTGCATATCACGAAGTGGGACACGCTATAATAGGCTCGTCTTTGCCAAATTCAGACCCAGTACACAGAATTTCTATAACGCCACGTGGTTACGCTGCGTTAGGTTACACACTCCATCTACCTGCGGAGGATAAGTATTTAGTGAGCAAGAATGAACTTCTCGACAATATAACGACTCTGTTGGGTGGTAGAGCTGCAGAAGAGATCGTCTTTGGGGATTTTACAAGTGGTGCTTCAAACGATATCGAACGTGCAACTGAAATTGCAAGGAAAATGGTCTGTGAGTATGGGATGAGCGATACCTTTGGTCCGTTGGCATGGGGAAAGACAGAACAAGAAGTATTTTTGGGTAAGGAATTAACAAGGATCAGAAACTATAGTGAAGAAGTGGCCAAGCTGATAGACCAAGAAGTTGAGAATATAATCAAAACATGTTACGAACGTGCAAGAGAGATACTTGTGAGAAACAGAGCAAAGATGGATCAAATCGTTGCAGTATTGTTGGAAAGAGAAGTCATGAGTGGTGAGGAACTAAGGGCAATGCTCAATGGTAATGAAGAAGTACTACCACCACAAAACGAGGTGATCAACTGAACCATCATTGATGTTTACTGGGGGGATTGCTGTGCTGAACAATTTTGAAAACATGGTTGGAATGAATAAGTCCGTGGAGTTAATACCAGACGATGGAATGATTTGGGATGAAGATGAAGAAATGGCTCAGTTGCGTTTTGTGTCAACTTCGGGGCTCATTAAAGAAGTAAATGGACTAATTGGTGAGTTCCTATCACAGTACTTAGATGAGAATGTTATATCTGTTGTAACAGAAGTTCAGTTTTCTCACATTAGGCCCGTTGTAGTTGGTGAGAGGCTCATAATAGGTATAAGGATCAGTGAGGTCATTGCAAATCAGTTTACATTCAGGGTAGTTATCATGAAGGACGCAGATAAAGTAGCTGAAGGTGCGGTAAAACGTGCGGTAGTCTCCAGAGATTACTTGCACCGAAAATCTGTAGAAAATATTTAATTATACTGTTCTTGAAGGAATGTGTTTGTCGTATGAGAAGACCACGAGACGAAGAATCTTTTAAGGAATTTAACTACGTTTCCAAAATTTTCAAGGATGAAAAATTGATTAGCCAAATTCCGGGCAACCTTCCAAAGGTTGCCCTTATTTTCCCAAACGATTACGAAGTAGCCAGTAGCTCACTCGCTTGGAGCTGGATAGAGCAATTATTGGCAAACAGAGGTATTGGAGTTGAACGATTTTTCTATGAACCATGGTTTAAGCGATTTTATTCCGTCGAAGAGCAAAGACCAATAGATGAGTTTTCGACTTGGCTTTTTACATTCCAATTTGAAAATGATTTGAGAAATATTGCTGATTTGCTTATTAAACGTGGTATACCATTGAATGCTTCAGATAGAGAGAATTACCATCCACTGATAATAATTGGCGGGCCAGTGAATTTGTTCAACGTCGAGATACTTAGTGATATTGCTGATCTTCTATTCGTGGGGGATTTGGAGTGTGCCATAGATCAAGTCTCGCAAGCTCTGATGAACGATAACAAATTTGAGAGCATAAAAGAAACGCTTAAGATACCTCAGGTTTATTCCAAGGTACATGGAAAGGAGAATTTCAAGAACTGCCAAGGTACCCTAGATATCGTACCATTCTCACATTTTACAACTCCACATTCGGTATTTAAGAACAAATTACTTGTAGAGATTGGTAGGGGTTGCATAAGAAGATGTGCATTTTGCGTAACCGGATACACCAAAAAACCTGTAAAATTTGCAAATGCAGAAAGTGTTATCGAAATATTCCGAAAGTATAAGACTGAGGAATTCGGTCTAATAAGTGCTACAATAACAGACTATCCGTATTTAAACACTTTACTAGATCACATGGAAAGAGAGAATATCAAATTCTCAGTTTCTTCGATGAGAGTTGATGATGTAAATGAAAGACTGCTAAAGATGTTGAAAGTGACTGATCACAAGTCATTTACAGTGGCACCGGAAGGAATATCACAGAGAATAAGGGAAATTATGCTCAAAGACATAACACAAGAAGGGATCTTCAATGGATTAACATTAGGTCGAAATGTCGGCTTTGAACATGTAAAGCTATACTACATAATTGGTTTTTCGGAGGAGACATCGGAGGATTATCGTGAATTTTTCTGGTTTATAGATGAGGTAAACAAAATGGGGTACAGAAAAATTACGTTGAGTATAAACCCATTAGTCCCTAAACCCAAGACACCATTTGAATATAGAAAAATGATAGATCGAAAAGATTACGAAGAAAGGATAAAGTACATAAAGAAAAATCTGCAAGACAAAGCAAAAATATATGCTGAAAGTTATAAAGAAAGTTTCATGCAATATCAAATATCAAGATTGAAAGGAATCGAGACCATAGAATTCATCAAAGAGAATTTTATGAAAAAATAAATATTCATATCTTTCCAAGTTTCATACTGAAAACACCCATCGATAGGATTATGGCGGTCTCAAAGCGTAGAATTTTCTTTCCAAGGCATATACTTCTAAACTTTCCCTTCAAAAGTTCAATTTCCTTTTTTGAAAAGCCTCCTTCGGGACCAGCGATTATACCTACATTCTTCGATATCCTTTTCGGTATCTTTCGCCCTTTAAAATCCAGCATGTAAGTACTTTCGGGCGCCAAAGAGAATATGTCTAGAAACTCGATACTCTTTATATCGGGGAAATGGTATCTCACACATTGCTTCGATGCTTCTCTAACGACTATTTCAAGTTTTTCTTGCTTATCATCGTAATGTCGAGATGCCCTTTCGTTGTTAAAAATATATATCTCATCTACACCAAGTTCTACGGCCTTTTCTATCGTCCAGCGTAACCTCTCCCAGCGGCCGGACGGTGCAAAAAGCACCAACCTACCATCGGAAGGTTCAACAAACTCATGAGACAATACCTTTCCCTGTGCAGATTGCTTCCCTATTACATCAACTATTATCTTGTATTTTCCACCATTACCATCGGTAACATCAATTATTTCTCCCTGCTTTATCCGCATCACTTTCATGTGAGTTACTTCATGTTCGTCGAACGATATGAAACTATCACCGGGTACTCCATAAAAGATATTTGGCAAAATACGTTCCTCCTTGCTACTTTGATAGAGGGATAAGGTCATAAAAACTACACCATAACTATTCTAACACAAAAAACGAAAAATCCCCCCAAAATTTGGGGGGTAAAATAACTGACATTGTCTTTTATAAAGAGAAATCAAATTACCAGTGCAGTAATTCTTTCTCTGTTGCCTTATCGAATATATGCATGGTAGTCATATCAAAGACAAGGTCGATCTTCTGCCCATCTTGTGCCTGACTCTTTGCATTAACCCTTGCAACTATCTTATCGTCTCCTGCAACGACATGAAGTAACGTCTCACTACCAAGAGGTTCCACAACGTCAACTGTAACTTCTGCTGTGTTTTCCGGCCTTGGAGCAATGGCAAACATCTTATCGTACACGTTTTCTGGCCTTATACCAAAGATTATGTCTTTATCAATGTATTGAACAAGTTTGTCTTCGTATTCTTGAGGAACTTTGAGCTTCAACCCACTTGTCTTAACCCAAAGTCCACCTTCGCCCCTGTTGCCTTCGAGTGCTCCCTCTGGCATCTTCTTGCCATTTGTCTTACCCCATAGACCACCTTCACCCTTAATTATCTTACCTTCTATGAAATTCATTGCTGGACTTCCAATGAATCCTGCAACAAACATATTGGCCGGTCTATTGTACACTTCGTAAGGTGTTCCAATCTGCTGGATGACCCCATCTTTCATGATAACTATCTTATCGGCCATTGTCATGGCTTCAACTTGGTCGTGCGTAACGTAGACAATCGTTGCTTCAAGCCTAGCATGTAGTTTCTTCAATTCTGATCTCATCTGAACACGTAACTTTGCATCAAGGTTCGAAAGAGGCTCGTCAAACAAGAACACCTTTGGATGTCTAACGATTGCACGTCCGACTGCGACCCTTTGCCTTTGACCACCGGAAAGTTGTCTAGGCTTTCTATCGAGCAAAGACTCAATCTCAAGTATCTTTGCAGCTTCATGGACTCTTTCGTCTATTTCATTTTTTGGTACCTTTCTTAACTTCAAACCAAATGCCATGTTATCATACACAGTCATATGTGGATATAGAGCGTAGTTTTGGAACACGAATGCAATATCTCTATCTTTTGGTTCAACATCGTTAACTACACGCCCATCAATCTTTATTTCTCCTTTTGTGATCTCTTCAAGCCCTGCAATCATACGAAGTGTCGTTGTTTTTCCACAACCAGATGGACCAAGTAATACGAGAAACTCTTTGTCTTCAACTACGAAATTCGCATCCTTTACAGCCTCTACCTTACCTTCGTATACTTTCCAAACATGCTCGAGAACAACCTGCGCCATATCTTTATACCTCCCCTTCATCTCTAATAATGTTAGAATCTTCTCCAAAAATATCTTCGAGTTTTAATTGCTTAAAAAGAGATGGATCGCCAATGTCTAACAGATAAAGATCCCACACCTTATCCATGAATTCAAAAATCTTAGAGTACGTATTATAATTCATAACAACAGATACTGGTTTACCATTTTTGGTTATCACAATATCCTCACTAATCGAATCTTCAATCACTTTAGAAAATTTTGCCTTCGCGTCTGCCAGTGAATAAAACTCCGTTTTTCTTTTCATATAACGCCCCCTTGACTACTATTATAGTCATAATCTTTCCAAATGTGGTAGACACACATAATTTGTTTCATAATTGTTACTTTAACGAAATACAGATACTCAAAAATAGGTGTAAAATTTGACCGAACGGTCAGTAAAAACAGTTGGGGTAACTCTGCAATTTGTAGGTTTGTTTATCACTATTAGACGACTATTATCATCTACATTATTGCAAATAGAAAAAGGAGGAGGAGAATTATGGCTACAGGCGGATTGAAGGGTATGGTTTACCACCAAGCAGGTAAATTGGTGGCAAATGTTGTCAGGAAGGCAGATACAGATACATTCTCAAAGCTCTTGTATACCGTAAGTGCGGTGAGCAAAGAACCAGCAAAGAGCGGACTTAAAAAACTTGGCCTTATGGCTCAAGAAGGTCATCCAATGATCAAGAAGTGGATGGATGTATTCCAAAAGGCATCTCCAAAAGCAGTTGAAAAGATAATCAACAACCTCATCATAAATGAATTTGCGATTGGTGAACCGATGAGGCAGAAGATGATGCACGAGTACCAAGTCGTCCTTCCAAAACTCGGTGTTATTAGTCCAACTTATGCATGTAACCTCAATTGTATCGGATGTTATGCTGGATTGTATGGAAGAAAGTATGAACTGACAAAAGATGAGGTTAGAAGTGTTCTCAAGCAAGGAGAAGAACTTGGAATATACTTCTGGATCATCACTGGTGGAGAGCCATTCTACTGGCCGTACATAATGGATATATTTGAAGAGTTCAACAATCACTATTTCATGGTCTATTCAAACGGTATACTAATAACTGAAGAAAAGGCTAAAAAGCTTGCGGAACTTGGAAATGTCACACTTTCCATATCGGTTGAGGGCTTTGAAGCAGAAACAGACTGGAGAAGAGGACACGGCGTATTTAAGTCGGTTTTGAATACGTGGGAAAGGCTGAGAAGATACGGTGTACCATTTGGTGCAAGTATAACTGCAACGCGTGTTAACCACGAAATTTTAATGAAAGACGAATTTTGGAATTTCTTGGAAGAGAATGGGGTAATATATGCTTGGGTCTTCCAATTCATGCCTGTTGGTCAGGATCCAATGATGGATTTGGTCCCCACTCCGCAACAAAGGTATGAAAGGTTCTTCAAAACTGATGAAATGAGACTTAGCGGGCGATTTGCATTCGTTGCAGACTTCTGGAATCACGGGTTCTTGACTCACGGATGCCTATCTGCGGGTGCTAAGTACTTCCATGTCAACGCAAAAGGTTACGTTGAGCCATGTGTTTTCCAACAATTTGCAACCGACAGTATAAGAGAAAAGAGCCTAATAGAGATATTTAAGTCGCCGTTCTTTGAAGCATACAAGAGGGCAATACCTTTCTCAAACAATCTATTCAGGCCTTGTCCAATCATAGATAATCCAAAGGTGTTCAGAGCAATGGTTAAGAATTTCAACGCTATACCACAGCATGAAGGTTGTGAGAAGACTATTACAGAACTGGCTCCAGAACTAGATAAACTAGCCGATGAATGGAAAGAATATGCAGATAAACTTTGGTATGAATACGGATATGTTGAAAGATACCCAGTTAACAGAGGCCTGTACAACTACGAAACAAGGATGAAGAGATACGCAAACAAAGAAGAAGCGTTGAAAGTTGACAAAAAGTTGAACGTCTGACGTTTCCCAAACGTTGAAACTTTTTGGAGGGGCTTGATTTGAGTAAAGAAATAAAAGAGAACGAAACAAAAACAAAGATAATAAATGCAGCACGAAAGCTTTTCTCAGAAAAGGGATTTGATGGCGTTAGTATGGAGGACATTGCGCAGGCCTCAGGCGTGCGCAAGTCCCTTATTTACTATTATTTTCCAAGCAAGGAAGTCCTCTTTGAAGAAATATGGATAAATGTGATAGATGAATTGGAGAATGATATTTTTTCTGAAGTAGAAGGAGAAAGCAATATAGCAAGGAGTATCAAAAAGCTTATAAAGAAGTACATTGAGTTCGTTATGAATAAATCCGAGATAAGTAAGCTCATAGCAAGAGAGAGAATGAATGTTCTAGGTAGAGATAGTCAGCTTGACAATGCGAAATCAAAGTACGTTGGATTGATGAAAAGAATCGAAAACGTTTTTGAGAAAGGTAAGCAAGAAGACGTACTCAATGACATAGAACCATCTGCCGCTACAGAGATGATATCCACAGTTGATTCCATACAAAAGAAGAGTGTATTGAAAAATATCGAAGAATTCCTCATGAAAGTCATCCTAAAAGAAAAAACAGAACATTGACGATGATACGAACAAGCACTTATATATACTATTCCTAAAATGAGGTGATACAATGGCCGATCTGAAAAGGCGGGCATTTTATTTTGTCATAATAATGGGAATCATCAGTCTTTTCAGTGACTTAACATACGAAGGTGCCAGGAGTTTAACGGGCCCGTATTTGGGTTTGCTCGGTGCATCAGCACTTGTAGTTAGTACAGTTGCAGGTTTGGGAGAGTTAATTGGCTATACGCTCAGATATTTCTTTGGTCGATTAGTCGATAAGACGAAAAGATATTGGTTGTTTGCTATAATTGGCTATACGGTCAATCTTTTGGTGATTCCGTCACTCGCTCTGACAAATAACTGGCAAGCTGCAGCACTGCTAATTATATTGGAGCGCATTGGTAAGTCTATTAGGAAACCTGCAAAGGATACGCTTACATCGTTTGCTGGGGCTCAACTCGGATATGGTACAACATTTGCTTTGGAAGAACTTTTGGACCAACTGGGCGCTACCATAGGACCACTTTTCATGAGCATATCCGTTGCCAACAATATATCGGTTGGCGATGTAACTGCATACAGAAAATCATTTGCATTACTAATATTTCCAGCTATAATTACGCTCGGCCTTTTAATCATAACTCGTGTATTGGTACCAAATCCAGAACATTTCGATGAAAAGAAGGAAAGTACTGGTGCAGTAAAGTTCGATAGGTTATTTTATCTCTACATTGCCGCAATAGCACTTATAGCCTTTGGGTTTGCAGATTTCGCATTGATAAGTTTTCATGCACAGAAAAATGCACTACTAACTCCTGTGCTAATACCAATTGCGTACATGATTGCTATGATTGTTGATGCTGTATCTGCACTGATTTTTGGCAGATTATTTGATAAGAAAGGATTCTTGGCTCTATCTTTATCGACATTTGTTGCATCATTCTATTCGATTTTTGCGTTCGGAAATAGCACATCTGCCATAATACTTGGTGCCGTACTTTGGGGTATTGGTATGGGGGCACAAGAATCGATACTTAAAGCTGCAATAGGAAAGTTGGTAGACAAAAAGGTAAGGGCAACTGCATACGGATTTTTCAATGCTATATTCGGCATTGCTTGGTTTGCTGGTAGTGCATTGATCGGTTTACTTTATTCCATCAATCTTGTCGCTCTAATGACCGTGTCTGTCATTTCAGAGCTCTGTGCATTTATTATACTCATCAGAATTACTTATTTAACTAAGAAGGCATAACAAAATATCAATAACATAAGAGTATAGATATCATGAAAAAGAAAAATTAAGGGGTGTTTCACACACCCCTTAGTTTTATTGTGTAAGTTTTAAAATAAAACTATCGTCTCTTGGTTATACCTTGCTTTTTGTCCAGTCTTCTCTTGTATTCCGAATACGTTCTTTGGCTATCTTTAAGGAACTTCGCAAGTTTCTTTTCGAAATCCTCTTTCTTTACTTCAGTGTCGTTTCCTTTCATTTCCTCTTTCAAGGAAAGTTCCCACTTACCATCCTTACCTTTACCTATTATCTTTGCCTCAACGTCTTGACCAACTTTGAGGAAATCATCAACTTTTTGAACATATTGATTCGAAATCTTTGAAATGTGAACAAAACCCTTTTCACCATTTTCCAACTCGATATTTGCACCAAACTTTAGCACTTCAACTACTTTGCCCTTCACTACTTGACCAACTTCCATAAAATAGAACCCTCCTGAGAAATTAGATTGGGCGATACCAATTTATCAATACTTTCCTTCGTACTTTTTCTTAAACTTCTGAACGCGTCCTTCGGTGTCAACTATCAGCCCAGCACCTCCACTTCCTTTGTAAAGTGGATGACAATTCGAACAGACATCAACTTTGAGTTGTTCCTTTGTTGTCCAGATCTTGTGTTCAGTGCCACATGCGCATCTAACCGTTAAAAGTTTCATTTCCGGGTGAATACCCTTCTTCAACCCACTCACCTCTCTAAAAAATTTTCAGCTAATTAAATCAAGTTATATGATATCACTTTTTTCAATACTTTTCAAGTATTATATTTTCACGTCTTTGAAATTCTCTTGGATTACGTTTAACAAATTTATCGTCTGACGTACATTTCCAAAGACTGTGTTAAGCTCATCTAAGAATCTCTGAATTGAAGCGCTTATTTCCTCAGCAGTAGCTGAACTCTCTTCTGAGATTGCAAGTAGATTCTGTATACTCGTTGTTATGTTCTCAAGTTTCTCCGTTTCGTTGTTCAGATTATCGATGAGTGTGTTGAGCTGCCCTGTAATTTGCGATATAATCTCACTTGACTCTTTACTATCATCTGCACTGCTTGATAGCTCAACTGACTGTTTCTTTAGCTCTTCGTAACCTTTTAAGACCCCTTTGCTCAATTCTGCAATACCATTCGAGACACTCGAGAGAAATTGCGATATCTTGTTTGCCGACTCTTTACTCTCCTCTGCGAGCTTTCTTATCTCATCTGCAACTACTGCAAAACCCCTTCCAGCTTCTCCACTGCGTGCAGCTTCTATTGCAGCATTCAAAGCAAGTAGATTTGTCTGTTCTGCAATACTCATGACCGTATTTGCAATATCTTGTATCGCACTTGCCTGGCTCCTCAACTCTTGACTCTCTTTTGCTATGGCCTCAAAATCATTACTCATTACTCTCATACCATTTGCTGAGTTTTCTACGCTTTTTGCGGCATTTCTGATCTTGTCTACAGCGCTGTTCAAATTCTGAATAATCTGATTTTGTTCGTTTATCGTTCTCGAAATTGTATCAACATTCGATGAAACTGCTTCAGAAATCCTTTCTGCATCGTTGCTAATCTGTACAGCTGTATCCGCAATCTGTGTTGATAATTCTTTCATTGTATCTATCTGCTCTTGCACTGTATTTGCAGATTCCAAGGTCTTGTTGGAAAAATTCATTAGTTCCTCAGTATCGCCCTGAAGTCCTATCAAAAATTCTCTAAGTGACATTGTCGCTTCAGCATTTCCCTCCGAAATCTCCTCAAAGTCTTTCTCACCTGATATTATCACAAGATTGTTGAAATCCTTAGTCTTGTAGATGGAGGATATTTCTTTCGTTGCATTAAGACCCTTCTTGAAGTCTGATAAGCCTAAAAATATTCCCACAAAGGTAACTGCAGTAATGAGTAGTGAGCTAAACACAGGACTCAAAAAGCTTGTAAAAACAAGCGACAAAACAAATACAACAACGGGAAAGATAACAGTATATGTTGTCATGATTTTCCTAACTAATCCAAGAGAAAGTGTTTTGAAAAGGCTTAGAGTGACCTTTTTCCCATAAGGTTTTGTTGCAACGATTCTTACTTCAAGGAAAGAACCGCTACCAGTCGTACCTTGGTTTAGTATTTCAACCTTCATTGGATCTTTGAAAAAGTCGGCTGAACCTCTGAGTAGTCCCAAAAAGTAACTTCTAAAATCTCTATTCGATTCATAACGTACGACTGCCGTCTTTTCATCAACGTAATTGTATATGATTCTCGGTGGTTTTGCACCTTTTATACGTCTTGTAAGGGACCTGTGGACCATGTCCATGGCGCTCAAAAACGACAAGACTCCTTCTTTTCTAAAATAGCTTGGATAGAAAGAGTGGAAAGACCAAATGTTTTGATAACCTGTCTCCTCCCAAAGTTCTTCGTAAGTTTTTCCAACCTTTTGCGCCAATGATTTACTGACCCTAACAACCAAATCATCTGGGACATCGTTCGTTGGAATTATCAACTTACTTGTCTCGATGTTAAACTCGGAGACCAAAGAGTCTACAACCTTGTCCCCGTATAATTTCTTCCATGTAGTTAACCATATGTTCATAACAAAACTTTTCATGCACTCATTCCTCCTCTCGCGTCTTCTTTGGGTTCTAATTTTTCTGATTGCTTACAAATTCAGATTATAGCACATTTTTACCATTTTTCATATGTATTTTCACTCTTCATTATCGTTCAAGTTTTCTATCTTCTTTGATTCTTTCATTTTGTACATCAACATGTCGACATTTTTCAGTGTTTCAGAAAATGACTTTTCAAACGTCAATATGCCATATGAAAAGGTTGGGTGAAGTGGATGATTAGTCATAAATGTCAAGCTAAGTCTTTCGAAGATTTCGTTTGCCTTATCCTTTGTGCAATCCTTCAAGATAACGAGGAACTCGTCTCCTCCCATTCGAATAATCAAATCAGTGCTTCTTAAATGACTCTTTATGTTCTCAACAAGTAACTTCAGGACTTCATCTCCAACGTCATGTCCGTAGATGTCGTTTATGTCTTTCAAGTTGTCCAAGTCGATGTATACAAAAGTATCGTTCTTGCTAGTTGTTATTTCGGGAAGTACTCCTCTGTTGTATGCACCTGTCAGCTCGTCAGTAATACTCTTCATGTGTGTTAAAGTAACTTTCACAAACATCTCTTTGTACTCAAACACTACAGAGTAAGCAAACCCCGCAAAAATCGCAGCAATACCATAATTAGACATTAGTTTCAGATTGAATGAAAACATCACGACAACTGCATCGTAAACTACACATGTTGCAAAGAATGTTATGAAACCAAACAGTATGTTTGAGTAAATCTTAAATGACCTCAAAAGGATATAAATGGCGGTAAGTGACAGAATCAGAGAAGCAACGTTTGTGAAAGTCTTGAATACGTAGGAAGTTGTAGGAATTGTAAGAGAAAGCCCCGTAACAAAGGTTAACAATGCGAAAATCTTGTCCGAGTTGGTTTTCCTTTCGAAATATATATTTGAAAATCCTGTGATGAATGCCGATAAGCCAAAATACGCAGAACTAAGAAATATCTTCCTGAATAAAAGGAAGGTAGTTTGAGAGCCCAAACTTGGGAATCCAACTAAATCGAACATCCAGATGCTGCCAAGGAAACTGCCTAATCCAAATCGAACATCCAGATGCTGCCAAGGAAACTGCCTAATCCAAGATATAGGTATGCTCTCTTTTTTTCTGGTACCAGATTTTTTGAAATCGCATATAAAATTATTGCAATTGTCAGTGCCAACCCTATGGTGATGTGGAGTAGCGAATTTGTCAAGAAAAGGAGAATGTTGTATTTGGGCAACTGAGAACTATCGATGATGTACGCACCAAAATCTATCCCAATTTCATAAATACCACTGATTTCTAATCTAATGTTACTAAAACTCTCAGGAAGCTCAAAAATAACCGGCTGATACCAAAAATGACCGGTCCTTTTGTCTTTAAATCCTAAGGTACCTATTTGTTTTCCATCGATGTAAACTGCAAAGTAAGAGTTATCTATTTGTGGAAGATAAAGATACTTTGTGGAACTTTCTTTTAGAGAAAGTAAGTGCCCTGCATCCACACTAGATGATATAATTATTGTTGCTGGTTTTTTAGTTACTTTGTAGAACTCCGAACCAAGATTGTTTCTCCCGATAGCATTTTCCAGATCGTTAACAACGGTCCAAGACTGTATCTTGTATCCGTTTGGAGTCATGGAATACTTGAACAACCCAAATATCAACAGAAATATCAAGATTGCAAAACAGAATGGTTTGATGTAGTATTTTATATAACCCATCATGTAATGTCACGCCCTCTAAGTGGAATGTTAACGATAGAAGAGACACTATGTATTCCACAGCTATTGAATATTATATCATGAAAACTATGACAAAGTGCCACGGATACAATGATATGGTAAATTGAATGATCTGATAGGAGATGATACAAATGTGTAGAATGGCAGCGTTTTCTTTAAAAAAGGTTGAGGACATTTCTTGGGTTATAGAATACGTAAAGCAGATGGCGCGTTTTGGGAAAAAGGGACCACACTGTGATGGTTGGGGATATGTCCTTCTCAATACGAACAAGAAGGTTGAATACAAATCTATTTCACCCGCATACGATGATAACAAATCACCGAACTTAAATGACGAAAAGTTTGAAATGGGAATTGTGCATGCAAGGTTGGCATCTGATGGACTCGACAAAACAAGGCTGCAACTTCATCCATTCTACAAAGATGGAAAATATTTCGCCCACAATGGAACTATTATAACGGCAAATCGGCAGAATCCGTACGACAGTGACACGTACGACTTTTTTAAACATGTGGCATCTTTTGAAAACTTTGGTCACATCGTAAAGTTAGTAAGAGAATATGGAGAAGAGAATGAGTTTTCTGGAATGAATTTTCTGATGATAGACGACTTAACCGATGAATTGTACGTTGGTTGTTATTACACGCCTGGCCAAGATCGAAAAGACTATTTTACACTCTTCTATGGCTGTGACGACGAGCGTTTCTTTGTCTTTTCCGAAAGGCCAGTAAATGATTATTCGAAGATACCTTCAAGCGAGTATAGACCCATGCAAAATGGTGAAATCTTCAAAGTATCTTCTGGTAAGATTGTTGAAAGGGGGAACGTATTCGATGTCTAGTCTAATTCTCAACGACGACAGAAAGCAGATTATACAAGAAATTGCACAAACTTATGGTACACCTGTATATGTCTATTTTGCTGACGAAATAAATGAAAGGATAGAAAAGGTTAAATCCATCTTCGAAGGTATCAATATCCTACCGACCTTTGCCTGCAAGGCCAACAACAATCCGCACATCGTGGAGCACTTCTCTCGAAATGGATTTGGGACTGATATTGTCTCAATTGGCGAATATTATGTCTCGAAAAGGGCGGGTGTCGATGATCAAAAGATAGTGTGGAATGGAAATGGAAAGTCGAGACATGAAATAGAGGTTCTAAGTAACTGCGTTGGATACGTAAACATAGATTCTGTGGAAGAATATGAAAGATGGAAAGAATATGAAACTGACGCAACATTTTTCTTGCGAGTTAACCCAGACGTTGACCCAATGACGCATCATCACATATCAACAGGTCTTAAGAAAAACAAATTTGGTATACCAGTGGAGGAGATAGATAAGATACTCAACGACAAAAACGGTCCGAAAATCTCTGGTTTTCATGTCCACATAGGTTCCCAAATAGTTGATGTTGAACCATTTGATGAGGCCTTGTCTTCGGTAGCTAACCTATCTCGTAGATACGGATTTTCGAAAATAAATATTGGCGGTGGATGGGGAATAAAATACGAAGATAAGGAATTGAATCTTGAGGAATACAAGAGGAAAATCATCCCCCACTTAGAGGGTTTTGAATTGGTTCTATTTGAACTTGGCAGATATCTAATAGCACCTGCAGGATTACTTGTAGCAACTGTTCAATACATAAAAAGAACCTCGCATAAAACTTTTGTAGTTGTCGATGCCGGTATGAATACTTTGATAAGGCCCGCAATGTATGATGCATATCACAATATGATTGTACTAACCCCAACTGAAGGAATTGCCAAAGCTGATGTAGTTGGACCTTTGTGTGAGTCAGGAGACTTATTGGCGAGAGATAGAGAGATTCAAATTCCCAAAGTCGGAAGCCACGTTGTTTTTGAAAACGTTGGGGCATATGGATATTCTATGTCAAGCAACTACAACTCATACCCGAGACCTGCCGAGGTTTTAGTAAGTGAGAATGGCAGCAAAATTACACTAATAAGGCGTCGAGAGACTATTGATGATCTCTTCCGCACAATAGTCTAATCACGTAGAATTCTCACTATTAGGGATGAAAAGGAAAAAATACTATTGACAAATCCAAGAATTTATGGCACAATAGACACCGGTCAGCAATGAAATGCGACTAGAGAAGTGGGGACGTGGTGCAGCCTGGTTTAGCACGCCGGTCTGTCACACCGGTGGCCGCGGGTTCAAATCCCGTCGTCCCCGCCACGAAGTGAGATCGGGACCTTAACAAGGTCCCGATTTTTCATATGCAAATGTGAACTTGAAAAGACAATGTAAGTTATGGTAGAATTGTGAATAACATCACTAATATCAAAATCAGAATCCAGACAGAAAGTGTCGAAAGGGGGGGTACCGTGAAAATACCAAAACCAACTGTGAAGAGATTAGGGCTCTATTATCGTTGCCTATCAAATTACAGGGAAAGCGGTGTTGACTTTGTGGCATCACAGGACATAGCTGAAAAATTGAATATAAAACCAAGCCAAGTTAGGAAGGACCTTTCATACTTCGGAGAATTTGGCAAGAGAGGTCTCGGCTACGACGTCAAGAAACTTCTCAATGAGATTGCACACATCATAGGTGTGAATAAGGAATGGAACGTTGCAATAGTCGGGGCAGGAAATCTGGGGAGTGCGTTGACTAGTTATCCGGGATTGAGCAAGCATAAGTTCCGTGTAGTGGCACTGTTCGACAACAACCAACAGAAGATTGGGAAGAAGATTTCAGACATAACAGTCTACGATATAAGGGATCTTGAAAAGACAGTCAACGAACTAAAAATAGATATAGGCGTTATAGCGGTACCAGAATCTGCAGCTCAACATGTTGCTGAATTACTTGAGAAATCAGGTATAAAAGGGATCGTGAATTTTGCACCGGTGAGATTGCGTACGAATGTACCTGTGGAAGATGTCGATATCACACTTTCGTTCGAGACAATTGCTTACAGCATCGTGAAAAAGTCGCCTGCCGATTTACTTGATACATCAAATGACTAATTACTTTATTTATCATCTATCTGGCAAGAGCTTTGAAAAAAAGGAGTACTTCACATCTTGTGTGATAAGTACTCCTTTTCTTCTTACTCTTAGAGGATTTTCATCGTATCAGCTGCACTTACTCCATCCGCATTTCTTACAACTCGTGCACCCTTCTTGTTTTAGTATACTGTTCTTCGATAGGCATGATGGGCAGTAGGTGTTACCATCACTATCTACGTAGAATCCTTCGCTCCATTGTAATCCATTGGCTGTAACAAATTTCTCTATCTCTTCTGCACTTTTCACCGTTCCATCTATTACGAATGTGTCGTAATTTTCAGACGTAGTTTCGCCCCAAAGTTCTACAAAATCATCTACTGCGCTTTTAATCTCTTTAGCTAAAGTTGGTGTATAAGTGCCCTTTACCTTCCTCAGTTGCTCCAAAATCTCATCTGCCGAAACGCCAGCTCTAAGTGCTATAGAAGATAACCTTCCGATAGCCTCTGCCAGTTCTGTTCCATTTGACAAGAAGATTTCAACCGCCTCGCCGTTGTCGTCAAAACTCACGGTAATGTATGTTGTACCAGTCTCAGTTTTTAATTTTCTAGTTACACTACGCAGTGTATCTTTTCTAGGTTTTGGTCTCAACTTGTGTTTCTCATCGAGTACAAAAAACTGTACCTTCGGTGCATCTTTCGTTTTCAGCGTTTTTGTAGATGTTAAGACTTGAGTTTGCAATGAGCCATCTCTGTAAATTGTAAGTCCCCTGATGTTGAGCTTCATAGCTTCGAGATATATGTTCAGTACGTCTTCTTCCGTTGCAGAATTGGGCATGTTTATTGTCTTTGATATGTTGTTGTCTACATACCTTTGGAATGCATCTTGCATCAACAAATGGTCCATAGGCGAGATATCCATGGCGGTCACAAATACTTTTCTTACATTTTCGGGTATCTCTTCAAAATTCTTCACACTACCAATCTCAACAAGCTTATCTTTTATCTTCTCGAGCACTGTTGGTTCAAGTTTTGATTCAAGGATTTTATTTATGTAAAAGAGTGCTTCTTTTGTCCCGTCATGTTTGTTCATATATCTAACGTAAGCAATCAAGAAATTTGGCTCAAGTCCGCTACTCGTATCAGCTATATTTGAAATAGAACCTGTTGGTGCAATCGTTAGAACCGCGACATTTCTCTTACCATTCTTAGATTCCTTCATAACTTGCTTCAATTCTTCATCAAATCTACTCATACCCATTGCAAATGGGGCGAAATCTTCCTCCCTTGCATACCTGCTCTTCTCAAATAGTGGGAAACTACCCTTCTCATGTGCAAGCTTATTTGACTCATCGTGACCATGCAGCGCCATGAATGCAGTCATATCTGCTGCAAACTGACGCCCTTCTGGAGAGTCATACTGGATATCAAGTTGATAAAGCAAGTCCGCGAAACCCATGATACCCAGACCAATTCTCCTGCTATTCCTAACCGCTTCGGTTATTTTATCGAGTGGGAATACATTGACATCTATGATGTTATCTAAGAATCTCACCGCCAACCTAGTAGCTTGAGCAAATGCTTCCCAATTGAATTCACCATTCATGTAAAACTTTGCAACATCTATAGAACCCAAGTTACATGCCTCGTATGGTGCAAGTCCAATCTCACCACACGGGTTGGTACTCTCAATCTTCATCTCAGGGTACATTGCATAGTACTTGTTCATCTCACCAAGGAAAGCAAGTCCAGGATCTCCAGTCTTCCAAGCATTCCTTGCCATTCTATTGATTATCTCTCTCACCTTTACACGTCTCTCTCCAACATACTTTGGATGATGAAGCTCTATCTCACCATCTTCCATGTAGAGCTTCAACAATTCTTGCCTATCCATTGGAATTCCAACAGATATGTTGAAGAATTTCAAGACCTTTTCACCATCGTTGCCTTCCTTTGCGGTGATGAATTCTTCAATATCCGGATGGTCTATGTTCAATATTCCCATTAACGCTCCACGCCTTCTATAACCTTGTTCAACAACACCTACTGCTGAATTAAAGACATGCATAAAAGAAACAGGACCACTTGCTTGGCCATGAGTCCCAGCGACAAAGCTCCCCTTTGGTCTAAGCCTTGAAAAGTTGCTACCTATTCCGCCGCCGGCCTTTGTTATCAGTGCATACTCTTTCACAGAATTAAAAATGCTCTCTATACTGTCTTCAATAGGAACAACAAAACAAGCTGATAACATGTGGAGGTGATTTCTGGAATTGTATATCTCCCAATAATCTTCAAGATTCATCTCATCGATAGGCTTCCAGAGTAATTCGTGCCTAACCCCCATACCTGCATTGAAGAGGGTTGGACTATTTGGGATGAAGATTCTAGAGAGCATAAAATTGTAGAAAGTGTCCTCCCAGGATTTTACTGTGCCAAGCTTCTCGTCATCTGTTGCATCTTGCAGCGATGGATTGTTAACAAGCTCAGCAGTTGCAACGACTCGAGCAACTCTTCTACATACGTCAGACCATTCCTTTTCGAGAAATTCTCCTTCAGGTGTTTTGAGAAAATAACGTTCCGTAAGTATCTTGTAAGCATTCATAGACGGGTCCACATGTGACCAATGATTTACCAAAGCACTCAAAGCACTAAACTGTTTCATAAACTTCCCTCCTTGAAATTCAAAAAATTGACTAAATTGGCAAAGACAATATAAGACCAGTTAGACATAATTCTTGTAAAATATCCCCTCTACCACGTCCTGTATTATACCATACATAGTAGTTTATACAAATAATACTCAAGCTATAGTTGATTAAGCTTCAGAAGGAATGGAAGAGAAAAGGACAACTATTTTCTTTAGGTAGTCGGATATGGAAGTAAACGAAGAGTTGACACAAGAAAAATAATGTCTATGCGGTTTATTAACTCTTGCTTTGTTTGCTCACTATGTTTTGGATTGCTGGCATCATTTTCCAAGTGCAGAAAGCAACTATTATCAAACCAGAAAGCAGATACGAAACACGTGTGCCGATGGCATTTGAGAGCAGACCTAAGGCAAAGCTACCAATCGGAGAACCACCGTTGTTGACAAACGAATAAACTGCCATCGTTCTACCGCGCATGTTGTTCGGAGATGTAAGTTGTGTTCTACTGTTGGTTATATTGAAAAACGATGATTGAGCTGCACCAATTATTAAAGAGGCAACAAGCGTAAAGTTGGGAAAGATAGACGCAAGGGTGATACTTATGCCGTTTATTAGCAGTAGATACTCTTCATGGAGAGTTATCAATCTTTCTGGTGGCAGCATGCTGACCAAATTCGCACCTATGAATGCACCAACCCCCATCGCACCCATGATAAAGCTGTATCCGGTTATGTCTGAATGCATAACATTCTTTACGAAAGCCTGCATGAGTTGGCCAAAAGGCATTCCAAAGACCGAATAGATGGAAAGAGACAACAACGTATTGCGCAACGTTGCATTGTTGAAAGTGTAATAAAAACCTTCCTTCAGGTCAGAAAAGAAATCGCCAAAAGACTTCCTTTCTGCACTTTTTTGAAAATCTTCCTTTATGAATGGCAGAACTATCAACAATGGAACAAAGGAAATCACATTGACCAAAAATCCAAATTCTAAACCATATGATTCTACAATGAAACCTGCCAATGTAGGCCCGACCATCCTTGCAACGTTGAAAATCATTGCATGGAGTGCTAAAGCATTTGGTAATAAATCTCTATTGACAATACCGGCAATGAAATTATTCCTCGAAGGAAGATAAAATCCCGATGTTACCCCCATCAAAAGGCTTAAAATCATGAGCTGAATTGGAGAAAGTATGCCTTTCCAAACCAAGAACGCCATTATAAACGCATTTATGGCATCCACAAGTTGAGTCATGAAGAGAATGGATTTTGCACCAAACCAATCTATAAATACACCGGCAATTGGTGAGAAGAAAACAGATGGGAACCCTTTTAGAAAGGCGATCAGCCCAATAAAACCAGCGGCTTTGTCCTCTGAAAACAAATTAACAGCTACCCACCCTCTCAGAGTGGTATCAACCCAGGAACCTATGAGTGATATGCTTTGTACCGTCCAGAAATTCCGATATCCTTTATTTTTAAGTGCCCTATAAGGGTTCATATATTTAGCCATACGAACTAATATTACCACATCATTTGGGTTATGCAAGTGAAAAAAACGTTAAAATACGGTGATATATTCAAATCATTGCCGACACACGATTAAAAGAGCAAAAATAGACAGATTTCCGTGTTTTGAGGTATTCCGATTTTCTGATTAAATAGTAACAGTACCGGTAACGTTACCAATCACAATGTCAACGGTAATACAAACACAGAAGGGAGCTTTAGTATGCATGTATATGGTGCAGATTATTATCCAGAGCATTGGAGTCAAAGTATGTGGGATGAGCATATCAAGATAATGAAGGAGTATGGTATTGAATGGGTGAGAATCGGGGAATTCGATTGGGCTTTGATTGAGCCCATCGATGGCGTTTTCGATTTTACAATCCTCGATAGGGCGGTTGATAAATTACGTGATAATGGCATTAAGATCATTTTTGGCACGCCTACCGCAACACCACCTGCATGGCTTGTCAAGAAGTATCCTGAAATTTTGCCAATGGATCGTTCGGGGAGGGTCAGAGAACCTGGCAGTAGACGTCACTATACGCCGAATTCTCCGATATTTAGGCAGTATGCAATGCGATTGGTTGGAGAATATGTACAGCATTATGCAGATGCTGCAGATATGTGGCAAGTGGATAACGAATTTGGCTGCCATGGCACAAAATTTTCGTTTACGGAAAATGATAGAAAGGCATTCATCGAATGGTTGAAAAAAAGATATGGTACTCTGGAAAACTTGAATGCTGCATGGGGCACTATCTTTTGGAGTCAGACTTACGATGATTGGGATGAGATAGTTTTTCCATTGAACACACCAACGTTTGAAAACCCTCATCAAATGCTCGATATCCACAGATTCATGTCAGATAGCACTATTGATTTCATGAATGCACAGATAGAAATCATCCGAAAGTATTCCGACAAACCAATTACACACAATTTCATGGTAGACTTCATGGATCTTGATTATAAAAAGATGGCGAGATATATTGACATCGTTTCTTGGGATAACTACGTTGCTACCGATGATTATGACCCGTTGCGTCAATCTGCAAATCATGTAATGATGAGGTCACTAAAGAAATCCCCATTTTTGGTGATGGAACAGCAGCCCGGACGCGTTAATTGGAGACAGAGGAATGAGAATTATCCAGGCGAGTATCTTGGGATGTGGACTAAGCAGGCGTACGTCGACGGTGCTCTTGGTGTAATGGTTTTTCGATTTGATCAAATAAGATTCGGTGCTGAGCAGTATCACGGTGGTCTGCTTGATTACGCTTCAAGACCGACCAAAAGACTGGTGGAATTTTCAAAGGCAAGAGAGGAAACGTGTGGGGTAGTAAATCCCATTAGGCGAGTGGCAATATATTTTGACTATGAAAATGAATGGATTCACAGAATAAACCACATAAACAGAGATTTCAGATATTGGGATAGTGTTGTTGAAATCTACAAGGCAGTGAGAAGAATCGGTTCCAACGTTGACTTTGTCTTTTCAGATGATGACCTTGAAGAGTATGATGTATTGATAGTACCGTATGCATTCAAAATTGAAAAAACCTTTGTCAATAAAATCAAAGATTTTAAAGGACCTGTCTACATGACTTGCATGAGTGGCCTTAAGGATGAAAAGAATTGGATCGTTGAGAATGCGCCCGAAGGTTTGACAGAAGAATTTGGCATAGAAGTTGTCGATTTTGGTGCCATAGATGACAAGGAAATGTTGCTAAACAATGTGCCACATTTTGCAAGGTACTGGCAAGACGAGGTAGAATTAAACGGTGCAAAGGTGGTCAGTGCCTTCGTCGATGGAACACCAGCTTTGACATTAAACACATTGAGTGGAAAGGAGCGATTTTACGTAACATCAGTTCTCGATGAAAATACTTGGATTGAAATTCTGCATGATAAATTGCCTTTGAGAATAGTCGGAAGCGATGTTCAGTTTGCAGAAGATAGTGACAATATGTATATCCTAAATTTAAGAAACTCACCAAACGTAATCTACCTCAATTCGCAGAAACTGAAATTAGAGCCATTTGAGTTGAGAAAAGTGATAAAATAGATTCAAATGGAGGATGGTTTCAGATCGATTGGAGGTAGAGAACGTTGAAGAAATTTGTCACGATTAGAGATGTTGCAAACGCTGCGGGTGTTTCGATAAATACTGTTTCCAGGGCACTTAATGACAAACCGGATGTAAATGAAGAGACTAAAGAGAAAGTACTTAAAGTTGCAAGAGAGTTAGGGTATGTGAGAGATGCAACCGCGCTTTCTCTTAGATACGGACTCACAAGAGTTATTGGAGTCATCTTTGAGGATAGTTCAAATCCGTTTTTTTCAGAGGTATTCAAAGGCATAGAGATGAAAGCAAGAGAGCATAATTTCAATGTCATACTGATGAACACGGAAAAAGATTACGATATCGAAGAGGATGCAATTAAGACGATGATCAGCCGGAGGGTTGACGGGCTCATAATTACTCCAACACAAGAAAGATTTGAAGATATAGAATCTCTTGCAAATCTAAACATTCCAACGATTATTCTTGGTGTTCATTTCAAGGAGTTGAAGTTGCCAGAAGTGCACACAGATGATGTAACAGGTGGATTTTTGGCTACAGATTACCTCATAAAAAAGGGCAGAAAGCGCATAGTACTCTTAAATGGTTTATCATACAAATCTGTTGCTCAAATGAGATTTGAAGGATATGTAAACGCTTTGAGAGATAATGGCATTAAGTACCTTGACGAACTCGTGTACGAAATTCCTGAAGGGGTTGAGAGTGCATACAACAAAACAAAGGAACTTCTTCTTTCTGGTTTAAGATTTGATGGGATGTTCTGTTTCAATGATATCTTTGCCATCGGTGCCATCGAAGCGTTGAAAGAGTTTGGTAAGAGAATTCCAGAAGATGTTTCAGTAGTTGGATATGATGATATAAGTTATGCAAAGTATATCTCACCATCACTGACAACGGTTGCTATAGACAAGATATTGGAAGGTCAAACAGCGTTCGAATTACTTTTAGAAAGTGTGAGATCAAGAGCAAAGATGCCAGCAAAAGAAATCGTACTTGATGTTAAACTCATTGAAAGGAAATCTGCTTGAATCTTGACTAAACTCGGAAGGAGGGAAGAGCACGTCCTTCTCAAATTTTGGATGATTTGAATGAGAAGAATTTGATAGTGCTCGCAATGACATGAGTATTTCGCAAGTTATAGACCTTGAGAACTTCAATGATATCGACATGAAAAAGATGGCTGGATACAGAAAAGAAGATGGCTTTGAATTGATTGTCGAAATAGAGAAACTGCACCTTGGTTTCAAGATTAAAGGCTACCTTAAAGGGTACGTTGATGAGGTTGAAGTATTCAAGTTCAAGAGACCAGATGAGTTGTTGGTGAACAATTGGCAATCTTGGGGGCCATCGAAGGTCATTCAAAAGGATTTTCAGCTTAACTTTCCGAAAGAGCTTATCCAGAAATTTGGTTTCAGTGCATCGATCATGCCAGAATCGTACTTCGATAATCTTTTAAGTGATTATTACGTAGCATCTGACCGTTTCTTTGTTGGTTGCCTATCTAGCAAAGTTGCACATCCATATTTCCAAATAGGCGGAGACGAAGTTTCAGTCAAACTCAAGTATTTCGGAATGAACTTTAACGAGTGGAATGAGACAGAAACGATTGTTATTTTATTAGATAAGCCGGAGGTCACGCTTCCATACTATGCGGACTTAGTGGCTAAAGAGAATGTAGTCAATATATCAGATAAAAGATTGATTGGTTGGTCTAGTTGGTATCAATATTTTGTTGATTTTGATTATGAGAAGATGTGCGCTGATTTAGAAAACGCTCGCGGAAAGGGATACGACGTTTTTCAGATCGATGATGCTTGGGAAGTTGATATAGGTGATTGGACACCAAACAATAAATTCCCATCCCTTGAAAAAGTTGCTGCTAAGATAAAGGAGTACGGCTACATACCAGGTATATGGCTTGCACCGTTCAGTGTTTCTGAAACTTCTACATTATTTATGGAACATCCAGATTGGCTCGTAAAAGATGGGAACGGTAATCCGAAGGTGGCTTACGAAAATTGGAATAAGAAGATATACGCTTTAGATACAACTGTGCCACGAGCTGTGGATTGGTTGACAAGTCTTTTTGAACATCTGAAAGATTGTGGCTTTGAGTATTTCAAAATAGATTTTCTATTCGCCGCAGCAATACAAGGTAAACGATTTGAAAACGTTACTCCCGTTCAAGCGTATATTCAAGGGCTGAATACGATCAGACAAGCGGTTGGCGACTCTTTTGTCTTGGGCTGTGGTGCACCTCTGCTTCCCTCCGTTGGCTACGTTGATGGAATGCGCATTGGACCTGATACTGCACCTTATTGGGATGCTAATGGACCTGACATTGGTCATCCAAATGCGTATTACGCACTCAGGAATGCTTTAACAAGGTGGTACATCAATGGTATATGGTGGTGGAACGACCCAGATTGTTTGATGCTTAGAAAAGTTGATACGCAACTTTCTGATGTGCAAAGAGAGTTGTACACATTGGTTTCATTGCTATTAGACAACATGATTATCCAAAGTGATAATCTCTCCTACGAAATCGATGATGGACTATGGAATGTTGTCTCAGAATACAGAAAATATGGGAAAAGAAAGGTACTTCTAAGTGGAATCATGTCTGGACAATACAACATCACAAGTTGTGGCGTTGATGGATGTGATCTGCTGTCAATAACAGATTTGGAAAAATGTGTTTTTACATATTCGAAGGATTCCGGAGATATCAAATTGAAAAAGACGATAGAGATACAGGACGATGGCAGAAGGTTCAATTACTACAACGAAAACGATTGATTGAAATTGACTGAATTAGAGGAGTGAGTTAAGATGATGGAAAGAAGGTACAATGTTCTTACAGACGAATGGGTCATGATTTCTGCATTTACCCAGCAAAGACCTACGAATCCTACAACTACTTGCCCGTTATGTGTCGGTGGAGATGAATTCTCAAGACCGTACGACTTAGCTTCTTTTGATAATAGATTCCCTTCTATGAAAGTCGACGCACCAAATGTTGAGTCAGAAAATTCGTTATACAAAAAGGCAAGATCTAACGGTAAGTGCGAGGTCGTAGTTTACACGGTTGATCACAACAGTGCGATGAGTTTGATGCCGATACATCAAATAGAGAAGCTAATAAAGATGTGGACAGATAGATATTTAGAGTTATCGTTGCAACCAACGATAAAGTACGTATTCATATTTGAAAATAGAGGGGCCGAAGTGGGTGCAACACTCTCGCATCCTCATGGTCAATTGTATGCATTCCCATTCCTGCCAAAGCGAATCGAAGCAAAAGTACAATCGTTAGCAAAGTACTACGATGAACATGGACGTTGTGCCATCTGTGATGTTGTCGAAAATGAAGTAAGCATTCGAGAAAGGCTCGTGTACGAAAACGAGAGTTTTGTAGCACTAGTTCCATTCTATGCAAGATGGCCATATGAAGTACACGTTTATCCAAAAAGACATGTAAGCAGCTTGGTTGAACTGAACAATTCTGAAAGAAACCTATTGTCAAAAGTGTTAAAAGTTGTTACAATGAAATACGACTTACTATTTCAACAGTCGTTTCCATACATGATGATGCTATTTCAATCACCAGTGAACGATATAAGATACGAACATGCATTCCATTTCCATATAGAATTCAATCCAGTTAAGCGAGACAAGAACAAGATCAAGTGGATGGCCAGCGTCGAGACGGGTACTTGGGCGTTCATCAACCCAAAGCTTCCAGAAGAAGCTGCAGCAGAACTTAGAAGTGTGGAGGTTATCATATGAGCGATACAAACGGGAAGATTGTTGTGTATTCACCGGGTAGGGCAAACCTAATAGGCGAGCACACAGACTACAACGATGGTTACGTCCTACCATTTGCAATTAAGCGGTACGTAAAGATAGAAATTGAACCTTCCAAGGCTTTCAAAATATTTTCAGAGCAAACGAAAAAAGGTGTGGCTTTCGATAATCTTAATCGCACCAATTCGTGGGCAGATTACGTAATCGGCATGATTGTGAAACTTCAAGAGAGGGGTTACAACGTAAAGCCATTCAACATGAGGATAAATTCCGACTTGCCTATGGGAGCGGGATTATCGAGTTCTGCTGCATTGGAGGTCGGCGTTGGATACGCTATCTGTCAGATGATGGATTACGATATTTCCATGGAAGAACTTGCAAATATTGCACACAGTTGTGAGGTTGAGTTTGTGGGTGTAAGATGTGGAATAATGGATCAATACGCAGTTGCACTCTCAAGAGAAAATAACGCCCTTTTCATAGATACAATGACCAAGGAATATAAATACGTACCGTTAAATCTTGATGGTGCACGACTTTACCTTGTTAATTCTGGCGTTAAACACGAACTCGGAAGTTCTGAATATAATAAACGCAGGAAAGAATGTGAAGATGCTCTAAAAATCATGGGTAAGATCTCTTTCCGAAGCGTTTCAGTTGAAGATATTGAGAAGATTTCTGACGATGTACTTAAGAGACGAGCATTACATGTACTCACGGAAAATGAGAGAGTACTCAAGACACTTTCAGCATTGGAGGCAGATAATCTTAGGCTTGTTGGAAAGTATCTTTACGAATCCCACTATAGTTTGAGAGACAACTATGAAGTATCTTGTCCTGAGATTGATTTCCTCATCGGTGAGTTTGAAAAGAGTTCAAACATCTACGGTGCAAGGATCGTAGGTGCTGGTTTCGGTGGAAGTGTAATAGTATTGGCCGATACTGGTTTTGAAAGAGTAATGGACGAAATTTCAAAGAAGTATGTTATAAAGTATGGCATAGAACCGAAGGTTATAGACGTTGAGACAAGCGATGGTGTTCACAGAATAGAGTAATCTTAGGATGCATTGTAAAAGGATCAAAAGTGGGGGCAGTTGTATGGGCAGCGATAACTTGTTCGATGATGTGAATCTCTCAGTAGCTGAAGAAATAATAACTTATGCGCAACTGATTTCAAAAGAAGGATTTACCAAAGGAACGTGGGGAAATATAAGTGTATTCCATGGTGAATACATATACATAACTCCATCTGGACAACCCTACGATAAGCTGAGTTTAGAGGATATATGTGTGTTAAGGAAAAATGGCAACGTCGTATATGCGAAGAATAAACCTTCGTCAGAATCGGCTATGCACATCAAGATATACGAATCAAGAAATGACGTTAAAGCAATTCTTCATACCCACCCAATCTATTCCACAATTGTCTCTATCACACTTTCATCTATCCCACCGATCGTCGAAGATGCAGTGATGATACTCGGTGAGACTTTGCATGTAAGTGAATATGCATTGCCTGGAACCGTGGAACTTGCACAAAATGCAGTAGCGGCACTTTCAAACAACCACTGCGTCTTCCTGAAAAACCATGGACTTGTAACTGTTGGAGAAAATTTGCAGGAAGCATTTGTTGCTACTCAAGTAGCAGAAAAAACCGCACAAATTTACATCGAATCATTGAAACTTGGTAACTTATCTACAATCCCCCATGAACATGCCACAAAATTGCGAGAAAAATATTTGCAATCCTATAGACAAAAGTGATATAATTAATAAAGCTAAAGTTTATCTCAATTATTACTAAGTGACAATATGTGTATTCATTCGCTTACTTCTTTCTCGAACCGGGTTTTATAGCAGGTATTCTTGCCTCACACATTGGGCAGTTATCCGATGTGTAAGTAGGGAAATCAAGCTTGAGAAGATAGCTGTACGGCTTTTCAAAAGGCGTTTCTTTACCACTCCTGTTTATAATGGACGCATATCCAATTACTTGGGCACCGAACGATTTTACCACTTCTTCAACTTCAAAAGTAGATTTACCTGTTGTAACAACATCTTCCACTATGATGACCTTGTCACTTTGATCAAGTTCAAACCCTCTCCTCAATTTCATTTCTCCCTCTTCTCGCTCCGTAAACATCACCTTTGCACCACTGTATTTCCCAACCTCGTAGGCAACGATAATCCCACCAAGTGCTGGGCCAATCACGACATCAGGTCTAAGTCCGGACTGGAGTATCTTTTCTGATATCATCCGCCCTATCATTTCTCCATATTTGGGATATTCAAATATCTTTGCACATTGCACGTAAAACTCTGAATGTAATCCCGAAGACAGGATGAAATGTCCTTTCAATAGTGCCCCGGTTTTTTCAAGTATTTCCATCACTTGCTCTTCCATGCTGCCACCTTCTCTTCAATTTGTGATTTGATTTCAGTGATCTTTTGGGCAGGGTCTTTTGACTTGTACACCTCTCTACCAAGTATGGCGAAGTTGGCAATTCCAAGTACATCCCACAGACTAACTGTATCCACCTGATCATCACTTTTCTGCTCCATACGTATGCCAGGGACGAGTATTTGTCCACCGATACTCTTTCTCAATTCAATGGCCCATCTGCCTGGTAATACAAATGACGAACCAAGTCTCGCAAGCCCCTCTATCAATTGTCTGTAATCATCCAATCTGCCAGACATGGAAGTAAGTTTTACGACCGAGAATACATATTTATCTGTTGAGTCAAGTGCGGCGAGTACGCTTTGAATTCCACTGTTGGCATGTACGGTGAATCCTACTATTGCAGGGTGATCCCAACTCTTGATTGACCTTGCCACAGTGCTCGGTATGTCTGAAAACTTCAAATCTAATATGACCTTTAATCCCTTATCTGCCAAAAAATCCAGTATACCTTTACCTTTGATAGCCAAATTGTGACCTACCTTGACATATTCAAAAGCACCATACTTCTCTATAAATTCTTCAGGATTATCCATATCCAAACTCAAAACCGGGTGCGTTTGATGTATCGAATAAGGTGAATAAGAAGATGTACACTGCGCATCACAAGAGATTGCCTCTACATAACTTCCCTTCATGCCAAATCCCTCCAATCACTTTTTCAAGTATTCTAAAATATGCTTACCTATACGAAAAATCACTTGTTCATCTTGAAATATGGCACTTCCAATACTTACGGCATCCGCACCAACCTTCAATAACTGTTCTGCATCCTCTTCTCTGTAAACCCCACCGGAAGCCACGATGTAAATGTCTGGTAATTTCTTTCGTACTTCGTACACAGCTCTAGCAGCTATTGGAAGTAGGTTTGGTCCAGATAACCCGCCAAGCAACATCTCACGGTTATCGTTGAACATGAGCCCCCGTATTGTGTTTATAACAGTGACACCATCCCATCCAGCTTGTGCTGCCTTCTCTGCAAAATTCTCGATAAATCCTCCCTCGATGCCAAGCTTGGCTATCAGAAATGTATCAGGTAGCTCCTTTCTTATTTCTAAAAGCAAGTTCTGCCATTCAGTCATGTCAGTAACTATTGAAAGTCCACCTTTACTGACATTTGGGCAAGAGAAATTGTATTCAACGGCTGCGAATTTGCCTAAATAAGGCTTTGCTTTCTTTGTAACTTCGATGTATTCTTGATAATCGTCTCCACCAAGGCTAAGAATCACTTTTGTCTTCTCAAAGAGATGGTCATATTCGCCATTTTCCAGTGTGCTTGAGAATTTTTCAATACCTGGATTCTCAAGGCCAATCCTATTTATCATGTAGCCATCCCTTGTGTACATGCGCGGGGGCACATTTCCATATTTCTGGTTGTAAGTTACGGTCTTCAATGTGTAAGCACCCACATATTCCCAAGGGAAGCCATCGATCTTTGCATACTCACCAAATCCGCCAGGGCCTGAGGCTATTATCAATGGAACTTTCAATTCTAATCTTGAAAGCATATCTCATCACCTCTGAATATGGGGCCATCGCCGCACACATGCTTTACGCCATCTTTCGTTATCACTGCACAGGACTTGCAAGCACCTATTCCGCATCCCATGTACTCGTTGTACGATACGTAAACAACTTTTCCTGGCACATCCGCAAGAGCCTTTATACCTATCTTTTCCATCATCTTCGAACCTGTTATGAAGACCCAATCGTGCTTTTCGTATTTCAATTTGGCCAGTAGTTGCAGATACCCATCATCACCGATATGCAATTCGATTTTATCGTTGCTCACTGCCTCCGCAAACTCTCTCTTCAATGGGGTTTTCGAACATACATGGAGTGGGATATCAAAGTGCTCCGTTAGATGAATGCCTTCAGCGATACAAGAAGGTGCAACAACCGCAACGCCGTTTGATGATGGCGGGATAAACGGATTTCCCAGTGGTCCAACCACTTCTAAGGGCGTATCTGTTTCGACTATATATCTCGAACCGTCGCCAATGATTTTTACAGAGATGGCCAAATCGCCACCAAATTTCCCTATTGTGAATGGTTTCCGCGTTAATCCGTGAGAGCCTACACTTACCATCACAAACTGACCAGTTAGAAAATCAATGCTCTCATTGAAGGTAATCAGAAAGGTGTCTTCAGTGATATCAACACATTCTTTCTTTGTGAGCAAGTGTTTCTTAATCGTCTCAGTTATCAAGGAATGTTCCATCCCAATACACCCACTTCCCATTCATTCTGACTCCAAATATTCTTCCTTTCAATTTGTATCCGTTGAACGCACAGTTCTTACCCATACTGTAAAACCTACTGTTGTCAACAACATATTCCTCTTCTGTGTTCAGAATTATCAAATCATCAGGAAATTTCATGCCCAAATCTTCATAGCGCCAACCGAGAACTTTCAAAGGATCAACTGTCAGTTTTCTAATTACAAGTTGTGGGTCATCGAATACCGTGTGATACACTGAAAACGCAACTTCGATATGAGAACTACCGTAGGGTGCTCTTTCAAAATTGTTAGGCTTCTCTGGATGCGGTGCATGATCTGTTGAGAACGTATCGATGAAGCCTTTCTTCACAGCATCGATAAGTAAATCCCTATCTCTTGAGATTGGTGGATTGATCTTTTGATTCACATTGTCTATCATCTCCGGAATGAAGAAAACATGATGTGGGGTTACCTCACAAGTAACACGTGCAAGCTTTCTTAAATGTTCTATCTCGTCTAAACTTTTGGCTGTTGAAATATGCTGAATATGGAACTTGTTGAAGCCGAATTCTAGTCCCAATAGTACAGTTCTGTTTATCGCAACTGGCTCATTAGAATATGGCCTTGTCGCATTTGGTAGATTTGTACCAGTATAGAAATCCCCTGCCACTTCATGCAGTTGACTATGATCAAAAAGTAATGTTGGTTTCTTACTGCGGAATGATTCAACGATCTCTTGAGAGTTGTATCTAATTCCGTCGGTTGAAAATCCTGTCATTCGAATAGCTGAAGATCCAGACGAAATATCGGTAATCCCTCCAAAAAAACTCACTGTGTACAGATATTTGACGAGTTCATCTTTGGATAGAGATACATGGTTACTTAGAACGTCCCACTCATCAAGAGGTGGATTCGTATTCGGCTGGATATTCAGTACTCCAAAACCACCTGCAATTGCAGCTTTGCTAAGTGATTTATAATCCTCGCCACCATTTAGCCTTACATGGGTATGCAAGTCCACAAAAGGATATGTTACAGCGAACTGATTGCCCATCGATACTTTTTCCGGTAGGTTGAGATTCAATTGTCCATCGATATCTTCGTGCCACCTATTAGAAATTGGGTCATAGAATCGCACATCAATCACCTCTTCAGCTTCAGCAAAAATAAAAACGAGGGCTTAAACAACAAGCCCTCGTCAATATTTGCTCTCGAATAACAAAGAATGTGATCATCGAAAAAACAGTCCAAGTACTTAACAAGATATTCAAAAAGCCAAAGTAGTTAAGAACATTGCATTTAAAGTTATTCAAATTTTTCAGATGCTCTTCAGCAAAAAGATTACAAAATTTTTCCCACGGGTTTCGGCCTCTCAGGACCAAATTAACCATCAACACACCTCCAATATTTCGAAGAAATTCTACCAATAAAAGTAAGTAAAGTCAAGAGTCTGAATGTGTGATAGAATTTCTAATGTTGTCGCAGTGATGTATTCATGCGGATTTAGGAATTATCAACAATTTTCTTAGTCGAAAAATTGACATGCAAGATGAAAAAATGATATACTATATCTATGAAACGGGGGCACTGGGGATAGGTGGAAATCGAGCAAGCTTTCTTATATTTGGTGTGCACGCTATTGGCGTGCACACTTTGTTATATACATTGTTATATACATCATTTATGAATATTCTGAGATCTTACTGAATACGCATTCCAAGAATTGTGAACTGTTTTGCCGTTGATGTAGTCTAATTAGTAGTCACGGAAAATCTTGAGTGTGGCAACTACTCTATTAGAGGGAGGGGTATTTGTGGATAACATGATGACTTGGGTTCTCATCGGTATACTTGCTGTTGGATTGGTTGTAGGTGGTATGTTCTTGTTAACACCAAAGGACAGGTACATCGAAGTTGATGGTGTGAAAATTTGGCAGATACCAAAAGATGCAGAAGTAACGTTCATCAACCAAGCTCAGGCACAGTCTGTGAAGACATTGAAACAGAAGAACCAACTTATTGCATTCGTCGGTGAGGCACAAGGAACTGGAAGTGCTCAGGACCAAGAAGTCGCAAAGATGAGAGCATATTCGCAGATCGCAGAATTTTTGAATGCCCAGGTTAGCACCTTTGCCCAGTTAGTTGAAGGGCAGCTTCAGAACGTTCAAGTTTCCGGAAACAAGAACGATATTGTCAGTGCATCTGTAAATGCGTACAAGAGAGTGACTGAACTTTTTGCACAAGGCAGAGTCTCCGGCGCATATGTCTTTGCAGTTTGGAGAGTAAAGAGTGGAAATATTACAAACACATATTCTTTGCTTGTATATGATCCTGGATTAATCGTGAAGATAATCGAGCTCGACGCGCAAGTACAACAGGCAGTAGATGAACTTGGAAAACAGGGTGTCAATTTCTTCGAGAATCTAAACGCCGTAATGCAAGAAGCAACAAAGGGCACACCAATGGAGCAGAAATAATTATTCCTCTTTGCATCCCCCTGCAAATGCAGGGGGATATTTTCTTTTAGTTGGAGGTGACTGAGCGTGGATAATATAACCTGGCTTTTGATAGGTGTTTTGTTAGTTGCAGCGATAGGCCTGGGTGCGTTTTTTTTAATGCAGCCACAGGATAAGTGGATAGAAGCAGATGGTGTGAAGGTTTGGAAGATTCCATCGGATGCAGAGATTATGGGAGTCAATACTGCAAAAGCTGGAGCTGTCAAGAACCTTGCACAGTCTAACAAGTTAATTGCTTTTGTGGGAGAGGCACAGGGGGCAGGCACAATTCAAGATCAAGAAGTAGCAAAACTAAGAGCCTATTCACAGATAGCAGAGCTTTTGAACGCAAATGTCAGCACGTTCGCTCAATTAGTTGAAGGTCAATTGCAGAATGTCCAGGTTTCAGGAAACAAGAGTGATATTGTCAGCGCTTCGACAAATGCTTACAAACGTGTCACAGAACTTTTTGCAGCGGGCAGAGTTTCAGGCGCTTATGTGTATGCTACGTGGCGTGTAAAGGAAGGCAATTTGGTGCACACGTACGTTTTGTTGGTTTACGACCCAGAGGATGTGAAAAAATTCATTGAGATGCAGCCAGATATCCAACAAGCCGTTAATCAACTTGGGAACCTTGGTGTCGACTTCTTTACCTCGCTCAACAGTGTCATAGATCAAGCGATGTTGGGAACTCCGTTAGCACCTGCAGCTCAAACGCCACAACAACCAGCACAGCCGACTCAACCAACCCAACCAACTCAACCTACACAGCCAATCCAACCAACTCCTTCGTTACCTTCTAACGTTAGTTACATGAAAGGTATCGGAGAAGCATATGGTAATACTGAACTTGAGGCAGAGGAAGTTGCAAAGAAAAATGCTCTTACAAATCTTTCAGAACAACTCTACGTTGATGTGCAAACAACTTCAAAGCTGAACGAACAACTTCTCCAGACAATTTCAAATAGCACTGTGAGAGAAACTCTCAACAGAGAGTATCAAAAGACGATAGAAACAAAATCTCAATTTGAGTTTATCGATGTTAGATACAATGTTGTCGACAAGAAGAAGGATTCAAGCGGTAAGTATTATGCAAAGGTAGAAGCCTTGGTGGAAGAAGAGAATACGAAGAAAACTTTTGAAACATACATATCTTTGAAATTGGCAGGTACACTTTTGGATTCTGGCATGGTATTCACAGCCAAGGGGCTTTTAGATAAGTATGAACCGCTCTTTTCAAAATACAAGTTTCCACCAACTATATCACAGGAAATTGCATTGATTGTCGGAAAGATAAGGAGTAAATATGCAGAGATCGATGGAATGGTGAATAATATTAAAGCCAAAGAGATCAAGGATTTCAACGATGTAGTTCAAATCGTAGAATTACTCAATGCATTGGATGCTGCTGCTTTGGATGTTCCAGACGGTTTAGTCGATAGAGAAATGCTTAGACCATATTTGAAGGATGTGAGGATTGAGCTCTCTGGACCAACAGAAGTACTCATTGGTGAACAGGTTTCTGTGGAAATAAAATCCAGCGCAAATGCTATAACATCCGTGAGGATTATAAACGACAACATCGATGGTCCAAATATCGTTACTCTAAAAGATGGCAAAGCTGTCTTCTCAGGGATTGTGAAGGCAATCGATTCAAAGATTACCGTTTCGATAGGTGGATTAGTCAATACAGTTTGGGCACCGGGAAAAGTGCTCGTTAATCCAGATGTCGTGAGAGTGATTTCAAGAGATGGTGATAAGCTGAGAATACTCGCAGGCGGAAGCGCAAAACCTGGTTTAGATACGAAAGCTACAAGAGACAATGCAATCAAAGATGCGTTGACAAAAATCGTCAGAAAATCTGCTGCAGAAGTTTTATTGGGACAAGACAAGGATTTACTTGATGTTCCAATAGACGAATACATAGTGAACAAAGTCAGTGCAGGTATCGATTATGAAATTACCGCGACTGGAGAATATCAAGGTATATACTTTGCGGTGGTCAGCGCAACAGTTATGAAAGAAAGGTTCCAAAATGATATACGAGATGCGCTCAAAAGTGCACCAAGTGGATTTGCGATGCTGATAGTTGATGGTGATAGTTCAGGCTATATTGAACCCGCTATGATTTCGAGTATCGTTGATGCAGGGATAAAACTCGTTTCAAAAGATTTCTCCAAGAAAATACTCGAAGAACAACAGAGATTGGGTTACAATTTAACAACTTTGGGAAAACTTGCCGTCCTATCTAGTGCAAGATATGTGCTGTATACAAAGGTGACTTCAACTTCAACGTACGTTTCTGACTACGGTGTCTACTCAGTGAGAACGGCAGTTAGTACACAGATAATCGATTCCATAACGGGTAATATATTAACTGCACCACAATTTGAAGAAGTTAACACAGGTGCTACCGCACAAGCAGCAGTCTCAAAGATTGTCAATGGGCAGAATTTCAAGAACTACGTCCAGCAGATCATAAACTCGCTGAACTTTGAAAATGTACAAACGAAAAAGGTCTTTAGGTATACTTTTGTGCTCGAAAGAGCGGTGTATGGTTCGATGCTAATGGATTACTTGAATGCAAAGTATGAGGGGATTAAAATTATAGAAAAGGCAGATACAAAACTCGTTATAGAGACTAATGTGGACATGAACACACTTGAAACGTTCTTCAAGACGATAGATGCGCTCAAGATAAAGAAGATATCTGATTACAATTATCAAGTGACGAAGTGATAACATGATTATTCCAAATTATTTGAAAGGGGTGGTTTTATGAGGCATTCAAGAACGATAATCTTGGCATTGTTAGCAATAATGGCAATTTCGATTTTCGCTGCGGGTGGGATAGCTGTGACTGATAAAATCAGCTTGGTGATTCTCCCTGCAAAAATCGGTAGTGGATGGAATATGGATGAGGTAGATTATCTGCTCTCTATTATGGAAGAACAAGCTTTAGAACTTGGAAGGTTTCAATTGTTTCCACGTGCTGATCTTCAGCAGATCATGAAAGAACGGAACATGTCGGAATTTGGGGTTTCAGATGCGATTGAGATAGGAAAACTTGGTGGTTCTAAGTACGCATTATTACTTACTTTGACTGAACTTTCCTCTGCATGGAGCGATAAATCGAAATCGTATGAAGCAACATCGAGATATACGATCAAACTTTACAATATCGAAAACGGCGAGCTCCTGGCTTCCAAGACAATGGAATCGAGCGGCAGTTCAAAGGATACAGGCCAAAAGGCAATTACAGATGCACTGAAGTCTACTGCGTCGTCTATATGGCTTGAATTAAGAGAAATATTCAAGTTGGAAGCATATGTAAAGTCAGTCAGCGGTAATAACGTTGTCCTTGCGGGTATAGATCCGAAACTTGCACAGAAAGGGTTCGTATTTGAGATTGAGACATCGAGTGGCGGTATCGGATACGTAAAGGTCACAGGATACAACAAGGCAGATGGCACGGTTGTGACTAAATTCATGTACGGCGAGAAGCCCATGCAGTATGACGTCGCAACGGAATATCCGACTCCTGGAGTACATGCTGGTTTAGGCCTTTCAACGTTCTCGGGTATGTTTGGATTGGGAGTAAGCGCATGGACGGATGGTAGTGATAGTACAATACCTCTTCCAATTTACGTTGGTGTTGGGACATTTCTCGGATCGATATTAAATTACACTCCAGCATATGTGAATTTAGGAGCTGGACTCAAACTATTGGAGATGGGAAGAATTGGAGTACAAGTCAATGGTGGGATAAGCTTAATAGGACTCTTTGACTTAGACACATCCGATATGGCTGGTATGTTGTATGGTGCATTTGCAGGTGGCATGCTGACTTACGAGTTCAATCCATCGTTGGGGATCTACGGCTCTGCAGGTTATTCAATGTACTTTAGTGAAGATGGCCTATCCGGACTCAGCATACAACTTGGCGTCTATTTCTAAAAAATCGTATACATCCTCAACAGTGAAAATTGGGAGGTGGTCTCTTGGATACAACCACAATATTACTTGTAAGTGTAGTAATAATAGCCGTCGGCGTTGGGATATTCTTGTTCACACTTCCAAAAGAAGATGTTCAATGGATCATGGCAGATGGTATCAAGATTCAAAGCATCTCAAAGGATGCCAAGATTGTTTATGTGAACAATACAATGGAAAAACGTGTTCGTGAGTTATACCAAAGTGGAAAACTACTTGCATTTAGGGGAGAAAGTATCGGTGGAGGCATAGATACAGTCAAGGCAAGGGATAAGGCAAAAACGAATGCGTACAAAGAATTGTCCGAATATTTCAGTGCAAAAATCTCAACGTTTTCTCAATTGGTTGATGGACAGATACAAGCGATTGCTAGTTCTGGAAAGGCAAATGCGGAGAGCTTGAAAAGCACAGCCATGCAGGCATACAAATCGGTAACTGAAATGTTCTCAAGTACAGAAGTATCAGGTACCTACATATATGCCGTGTGGGAAGAATATGTGGGAAACCTTGTATATACGAATGTTTTACTCATATTTGATCCTGTAGGTGCCATCGAGGCTGTCAAGAGCAATGAACAGATAGCAAAGCAGATAGACGAACTTGGCCAAAACGGTGTTGATTTCTTCAAAGCATTGAATGGAGTCATAGAGGAAGCAAAGAAATAGAGAATGTTTGAGAATTAAGAATGCTCAGTTTTTTCTTGATATTTTAGATTTGCAAACTAAAAGGCGTGCTTGGCACGCCTTTTGAGTTTATATCTGGATGTATAATTGCTAATTAGATGGTCCCCATTTGAATTACGATATTCATCACAAATTCGCTTGTACTCATTGTGCTGTGACGGATTTAAGCAGTGGTTGAATTGGTCCAAAATCTGCAAATGGCCATATTCTCAATATTGGTCTACCTATGATTCCACTCTTTGGTACGAATCCAAAGTACCTACTATCCAGACTTTCCACGGAATTGTCTCCCATGAAGAAACAAAATCCTTTTGGAACTTTTATGTATACTTGGCCATTTTCAGTCCAGACGTAATCAGAAATGTCTATATTTTGCGGTTTGAGGTACTTCTCTACAACAACTGAATAGTCGATGCCATAAGGGACTGGATCAAGTCCACCAAGTATACTGAATACCGTATTTGCAAGTTCGTTTCCTTCTGTCTGAGCCAACGTAAAGAGGTAAGCGCGATATTTCTCTTTATCGCTTTTCAAAGTAGATGCTTCGACTAGATATTCCCAGAGTTTTGGATATTTGAATATTCCACCAAGTTCGTAATTTATGGATGCCAAGTGTTCAGGGATGACACCATTTACAAAAAGCTTGTAGTTGCCATCAACCTGCTTTAAAGTTAGTACATCGCCTTCCTTGCCGACCAATCTTTTGACATACTTCACTGAACCTTTGAATTGACTTGGTGTGAACATATCCATGAATTTGTCAAATGCTCTCAGCATCTGTTGTGCCCTTTCATCTGGAAAGGGTGTATAAAAGACAACGATCTCACCTATCTGAGGTTCACGGGCAGAATAGGTGATTTTTTCGACAAAGAGACGATCCCCTACGTTGATCGTGGGGACCATAGACGGTGTGGGAACGAGCATCGTTTCAAAGACATATAGTCTTATAATCGTTGCAGCAACAAACGCATAGATAAGAGTTATTATCGTTTCCCTTAGCAGACTCTTTCCTTTGCTTGTTTTTGTTGCCTTTGTTGATTTTTGAACTTTACTTTGCTTTTGGTTGCTTTGAATCTGCTTGTTTGGCTGGTTTTTGGAAGCCATTATTTCTCTCCTTGATCTTTACCTTACCCTTTACGTCTCTCAGATAGTAGAGCTTTGCCCTTCTCACTCTTCCACGTTTTACGACCTCTATCTTATCTATCGTTGGCACATAAAGTGGGAATATCCTTTCTACACCTATTCCTCCCGATGCAACTCTTCTCACTGTAAATGTTTTACCAACACCTGATCCTCTGATGGAAATAACAATACCTTCGTAGACTTGTATTCTTTCTTTGTCTCCTTCTTTAACCTTAACGTGAACTCTGACGGTGTCACCGGGTCTGAAATCTGGTACCTCTTTAATTTGCGTTTTTTCCACGATTCTGACAATGTTGTCCATACTCATATGTATACCTCCCTTTCATTGTTTTGACATATTTCAAAGTTTTATGTGTTTATGATGTTAGAGTGTATCAAACTGATTCGCCTATTAATCTGTCGAGCACAATTGCAACTGCTGCTCTAACAGACAGATGGTTGAATTCACTTTGACCACGTATCGGTTCGAGTGAATAGTCACACATGTTTTCAAGTTCTTTAGGCATGCCCCATCCCGTTCCAAATAGTAACAAGACAGGCTTTTGCGTTGTGAGTATGATTTCTCTGCCTTGTTGAAAAGTGACCGTATTGGGCCTGCGTTTTGCCGATGTAAACATTATGAGTGGTCTTTGGCCCTCTTCCCTTTCTATTTCTTCTAAGACATCTTCGATATATGGCATGAGTTCAACTATCGAAAGTGCATCGGATCTGCTTGGATTGTACGTCTTCCCAAACCCTTCTGTCCAATACCCAAGTACCCTTCTTACTATGTCTTGTTGAGCTGGTAAGTGTGTCACAACATAGTATTTTTTGATGTTGTACGTCCTTGAACTTCGAGCTATATCATGTATATCAAGGTTCGTTACGGCTGTTGTAATAATCTTTCCGTCTCGGCCAAGAACTGGGTAGTGAATAAGTGCTGTGTATATTTTATTGAGCATGCTTCATCAACTCCTTGAAGAGCATCAGAATGGCCTTCTTGTCAATTTCATCAATTTGGTGTTTCATGAACAGATCCGGCCTTTTCATCATAGTTTTCTTGATGGATTCCTTTCGACGCCACAAGTCTACTTCTTCGTGATTCCCGCTAACCAAGACATCTGGTACATGCATGTTATCTATTGTACGTGGCCTTGTGTAGTGTGGATAATCGAGTAAATCGTTATAGAACGAATCATTTTTCACAGATTCATCTTCCACAACGCCGGGAATGAATCGAGACACAACATCGGTTATTACCATCGCAGGCAGTTCTCCACCCGTCAACACATAATCACCTATCGAAATTTCCATATCAACTAAACTCATAACTCTCTCATCTATGCCCTCGTATCTTCCGCAGATGATGACCATTCTTTCTTTAAGTGCAAGTTCTTTTGCAATTTCGTTGTTTAACACGTCACCTTGCGGAGAAGTTAAAAGGACATACGGTTTGCCGTATTTCTCAGTATAGAATTTGAAGAAATCAAAAAACGGGTCCGGTTTCATAACCATTCCGGGTCCACCGCCAAACGGGTAGTCGTCAACCACTCTGTGTTTTTCCTTTGTAAAATCGCGGAGATTGAATATCTCTATATCGAGTAATCCACTCTCTATCGCCTTAGATATGACACCGTATTCTTTGATGACTCTTACGAAATCTGGGAATATCGTTAATATACCTACATTCACTAAAGCGTCACTCCAACCACTCCGGGACCTTCACAGTAATTCTTTTTTTCCCCTTCTCGATATTTAACACATACCTTTCGATAATTGGAATAAGCATCTCTGATTTTTCATTCTTCACAACAATTACATCGTTACTTCCGGTTTCTATGATATCTCTTACAGTGCCAAGAAAATTATCAGATTCATCGAACACATCTGAATCTATGATTTCAAAGAAATAATACTCACTGTCTTTGGACTTTGGAAACACGTCTTTAGCAACGTACACGACAAAACCCTTCAGCTTTTCAGCTTCCGATATAGTGTTTATCCCAACTACATGTATTATGAAATGGTCTCTGGCTTTTCTAATCTTCTCGAATTTTACAGTGATGAATTTTTTCTGTTCTTCGTTGTAAGCTACCGCTTCAGTCAAAGTGCTTAGAAAATCGGATGAATTTGAAAAAGGATAGAGTTTCAAATCACCATTTAATCCATGTGTGTTACTCAAGATTCCAAGTGGTACTCTATCCTGAAGTAAATCCTCAAGATTTTTCATCATCTTATCACCTTCAGGATGAAATCGGAATCATCAGAAATGCTTGATAAGAGAATTTTAATCGATTTTATCGTTCTTCCATCTTTGCCGATAATCTGACCTACATCTTCTGGATGGACAGATATGTCAAAAACCTTCTTTCCGCCCTCTTCATATTCAACGACTACAACATCATCGGGATGTTTTGCTATAGATTTGAGGACGTACTCAAGGAACTCTTTCACGTTTATGCCTCCTTCTTACCCTTTAGTGCCTCGATCTTTTCGCTCAAGCCGGATTTTTCAAGTAATCTTAGAACTGTCTCGCTTGGTTGTGCACCCTTCAATATCCATTCTGCTGCCTTATCCACATCGACTTTGACTTCGTATGGTTGCCTTAACGGGTTGTAATAACCCAAACTCTCGATGTAGGCACCGTCTCTCTTTTTCCTTTGGTCCACTACAACGATTCTGTAAAAAGGTTGTTTCTTCTTTCCCATGCGTGTAAGTCTAATCCTAACCACTAAAAACACCTCCTAGTTTTTTGATCATCTAACCGATTTTTGAACTAAAATTTCAATCCTCTCAGAGCAAAAGGTACTTTCCCTTTCTTGAACATCTTCATGAGTTTTTTCATTTCTTCATATGACTTGAGCAGCTTATTTATATCTTGGACCGTCGTTCCACTTCCAAGTGCTATTCTCTTTTTCCTACTTGCATTTATTATATCCGGATTATTTCTCTCTTGTGGCGTCATTGAATTTATTATCGCCTCAACCCTTTTTAATTCCTTCTCACTCGTATTTATATCGATTTGTGGTGCCCCTGGAAGTGCCTCTAAAATCTTGTCCATACCAAGCTTCTTGATCTCTTTTATCTGTTCTTTGAAATCTTCGAGTGTAAATTCTGCTCTTATGAACTTCTCACCCATCTTTTCCATCTTTTCTTGATCGAGCTCTTTCTCAACTCGGTCTATCAAAGAGAGAACATCACCAAGTCCGAGTATTCTACTTGCCATTCTATCTGGGTAAAATTCATCGAAATCATCTATCTTTTCGCCAACCCCAACAAATTTAATAGGCTTACCAGTTATGTGCCTTATTGTGAGAATGACACCACCACGTGAGTCTCCATCGAGTTTTGTAACAACAAAACCTGTTACACCAAGTCTGTCGTTGAATACCTTACCTGAATTGACCGCATCTTGACCGGCCATAGCATCAACTGTCAGTAATATCTCGTCTGGGTTGACGAGCGCTTTGATATCGTCTAGTTCTTTCATCATTTCATCATCTATGTGCAAACGTCCTGCCGTATCGAGTATGACAACATCGTAACCACTATCTTTTACAGTCTTCATAGCTTCTTCAACTATCTTTATGGCATTTTTTCGATCCCCTGCTATAACAGGGACACCTATTTTCTTTCCCAATGTTTCAAGTTGATCAATTGCAGCAGGTCTATACGTATCCGCAGCTACCAATATAGGGTGTTTACCTTGTCTCTTTAGATAATTTGCAATCTTTGCAGCGCTTGTTGTTTTACCGGTACCTTGCAATCCAACCATCATGACATAAGAAGGCCTGTGTATAAGTTTGAAAGGTTCTTTCTCACCCAAAAGCGCTATCAATTCATCTCTAATGATCTTGATGAACATCTGATCAGGTGTGAGTGATTTCAGTACCTCCTCACCTAATGCTCGCTTTTTTACATTTTCAACGAATTCTTTCACAACCTTATAGTTAACATCTGCTGCTAAAAGAGAGTTCTTAACTACTTGTATAGCTTCTTCTATATTTCGTTCGGAGATTTTCCCTTTTCCAGAAAGTATTTTGAACGCACCTGACAACTTATCTCGAAGCCCTTCGAACATCGAATCACCTCGCTGTTTGATTCACACTTGTTATATCTTACTATATTGAGCCGAAAAATCAATTAAATCGCAACGACCCTTGAAACGATTGAGAAAAATATGTGTGAACAATATGTTTCACATATAGCGTGTGTTAACTTAATGCACACATTAAAAGTTACATTATTGTAAGATATTTCTTCTGCCTCAGTTTTTTGTGTCTCATTAGGTGTTTATCGATATCTTGTACCCATCATGGCTTTACTTTTGACTTGTAGTGATATATATCATGTACTCTTGAGCCTTATTTTTTTGCGTTCTTGCAGCGTTTAATTGGCAATGTGCTAGTATCTGAATTGCTTAAGCAAACTGAGAACGGGAGAGGTGATATCATGAGGTTATCAAAGTGGGTAATCATTAGTTTGTTGTTGATCATGTTCTCGCAGGCCTTCTCATCGGCCCCAGTAACGATAACTGAAAAGACTAGTTTGGTTATACTTGCAGGACAGATCGGCAGTGGTTGGTCCGCCGACGAGGTTGATTACTTGTTATCTATCTTGGAGGAACAGGTCTTAAAACTGGAGAGATTTCGTTTGTTTTCACGAGCCAATATACAACAAGTCATGAAAGAGAGAAACATGAGCGAAATAGGGGTTTCCGAAGCACAAGCAATTGAGATTGGAAAGATAGGGGGGTCAAAGTACGCACTCTTGTTAACACTTTCCCAGTTGTCTTCTGCATGGAGTAATAAGTCTAACGCTTACGTTGCCACGTCGAGATATACAATCAGACTTTACAATATAGAAAATGGTGAGCTCTTGGCCTCCAAAGCTTTGGAGTCGACTGGAAAATCAGAGGATACAGAGCAACAATCTTTAACTGATGCACTAAAATCAACTGCATCTTCGATATGGTCAGAGCTAAAGAATATTTTCAAATTGGAAGCGTACGTAAAATCAGTTACTGGAGATAACATAGTACTTGGGGGACTGGATCCAAAGATCGTTCCGAAAGGAACTATATTTTCTATTGAAACAAGAAGTGGTACCGGATATGTGCAAGTCACAGGATATAGCGATGTGGACAATACAATTCTTGCAAAATTTGTTCGTGGTGAGAAACCTGCTGTCAATGACGTAGCTACTGAATTTGTAGAGACGATAACAATTGCGTCAACATCTCCGACCACCACAGAGGCAACTACAAAAACAAGTACCCCGGTTATTCCAACCGTGTCGACAAAAACGTTGCCTGAAGCACCGACGAACTTGAATGTACAATCTTTGTCATCATCACAGATGAATTTGATGTGGAAAGACAGTTCTAACAATGAGGAAGGATTCAAAATAGAAAGAAGAATAGGGACAACTGGTTCATGGCTTGAAATTGCAGCAGTTGGTGTGAATGTTACCGAATACACCGACACGAAGTTATCACCAAACACAGCATATTATTACAGAATCAGGGCATACAACAGCTCAGGAAGTTCAAATTATTCTAATGAATCGTACGGAACAACAGTATCGTTGATTTGGCAAAGAAATTATGGTGGAAACTATTACGATGCAACATATTACGTGCAACAGACCAAAGATGGCGGATACTTTGCATCGGGATACACTCACTCTTCCAATGCAAGTTACGCAGATATGTATGTTGTCAAGGTTGATGCATACGGTAATAAGGTGTGGGAGAAGAGTTATGGTGGCGGATACAACGAGATTGCTTACTGCGCACAACAAACGAAAGATGGTGGATACATCGTTGCAGGAAGTACATCTTCCACTAGTTCAGGATACGCTGATTTCTATGTATTGAAACTTGATTCAAATGGAAACAAGGTGTGGGAAAGAACTTATGGTGGCATATACGATGATGCAGCCAACTATATCCAGCAAACTCTTGATGGTGGTTATATAGTTGCAGGCTACACACTTTCTTTAGGTTCCGGTTATGCTGACGCCTATGTGGTAAAGATAGATGCGAATGGTAATAGAGTTTGGGATAGAGTTTATGGCGGTGTGTACGATGACGAAATCTATTGCATACAACAGACAAAAGATGGAGGATACATTGCTGTAGGAAGTACCTATTCCATGGGTTCCGGGTATTCAGACATCTACATACTCAAGATCGACGCATATGGCAACTGGATGTGGGATAGAGTTTACAGCTCAAGTTATGACGAGATAGGATACTCTGTTCAACAAGCTACCGATAACGGATACGTAATTGCTGGTTCAACAGATTCTTTTGGTGCAGGTGGTTGGGATGTATACGTGATAAAAGTAGACGGATACGGTAACAAGATATGGGAGAGAACATACGGTGGAACATACGATGATGAGAGTAACTGTATACAATTAACAAACGATGGTGGGTACATCATCACAGGTTGGACAGAATCTTACGGTGCTGGAATGTGGGATGTTTATGCAATTAAAACTGATGGGTATGGAAACAAGACATGGGAGAAAACATACGGTGGAATGTACGATGATGTAAGCTATTTTGGTCAACAAACAGGTGATGGCGGCTACATTATTGGTGGATATACAGAATCCTTTGATTCAACACATGTCGGAGATGTGTACATGATAAGAACAGATGAAAATGGAAATGCTGGACCAAATCCATGACGAATTAGCTTGGATGGATTACCTTAACGGTTCAATACGCAGATTATGTGAGTTAAATTGTATTTTATGCTGTCTAACATGAAATACACTAGAAACAATTTTAGAAAGCACAGATGATGCAAATTGGTGAAATTGAACTTTGCATGCTATAATATCAATAGATTCTAATTGAAGGGTGTGATTTTATGGGAATTAAGGTCGGAGATAAGGTAAAAGTTCATTACACAGGTTCATTTGAAGATGGGCAGATATTTGATTCGTCCATTGGTAGAGAGCCGCTGGAATTTGTTGTCGGGGCAGGTCAGGTTATACCAGGCTTTGAAGAAGCTATAATCGACATGGAAATTGGTGAAAAGAAGTCGTTTAGAATAGCTGCTGAGAAAGCATATGGCGTAATTCGCGATGATTTAAAGTTCTCGGTACAACGTTCCATGTTGCCGGAAGATGTTCAAGTTGGGGATATGTTAGAAGCGCACCAACCAGATGGTAATGTTTTTGTCGTCAAAGTAGATGATCTCAACGATGTGTCCGCTGTGCTCGATGCAAATCATCCGCTTGCTGGTAAAGATTTGATCTTTGATGTGGAGATAGTAGAAGTAGTTTCGTAAATTCTGGTCTCATAACGATATCATTATGAGAGTATGCCTCATTGTTGAAGGAACTTATCCGTACGTAATAGGTGGAGTTTCTGAATGGATTCAAATGTTAATGGAAAATATGCCAGATGTAAAATTCAGTGTGGTACATCTGGCACCTTGGCAATGGAATCATCCATTTCGTTATGAATTACCCAAGAACCTTGAAAATCTTTATGAGTATCAACTTTTTTCCAATAACCCTGATCCTGATGAACTTACAAAGAGTGTAGACGTCAAAAAGGTCATCGCAAAAGTAAGAAACATGATAGAACTTTCAAGTGATGAGAGGGCCAAAGAGTTTGGCGATTTGTTAAGGTTAGCTGCTGGGAAAAATGTTGACAGCTTATTGAAAACAAGACACTTTTGGGATTTCATAATAGAGATATATGAACATTACTTTTCTGATGAAGGTTTCACTGGATTTTATTGGACGATCATTGGTTTTCTAATTCCAATTCTTGGTGCAATTCAATCGGTACCACCAAAAGCAGACATATACCATTCCACTACAACTGGATATGCATCACTTAGTGCATTGATGGGGAAGTATCTCTACGGTGGAAAATTGATCATTACAGAACATGGAATTTATCACAGAGAACGAGAAATAGAGATTGCAAAATCGACCAGCGTTTCAGAAGTTTACAAACCTGTTTGGATCGAGATATTCAAACTGATCAGCAAAACCGTTTACGAAGAGTGTGATTTGCTGACTACTTTGTTTGAAAAAAACCAACTATTCCAACTGGAATTGGGTGCCGATTTTTCCAAGATGCGAGTGATTTCGAATGGTGTTGATGTTGACAGATTTAGTACAGTCAAAAGAGAAGACCATGAAATCTTCAACATAGGAGTTGTTGGAAGGGTTGTACCGATAAAGGATATAATCACCGCCATAAAATGTTTTGATATAGTACGTAAAGAGATCCCAAATGCATTTTTGTATATCATGGGACCAAATGACGAGGATGAGGAATACTATGAAAGGTGCAAAGCGTTGACAGAATTACTGCATATAGATGATAGAGTTATATTTACTGGGAAGGTAAATGTTAGAGAATATTACGGCAAGCTCGATGTTTTACTGATTAGTAGCATATCTGAAGGTCAACCGTTGGTGCAACTGGAAGCAATGGCTTCAGGAATACCCGTTGTTACTACAAATGTTGGCAATTGCGCTGAGATTGCCTTAGATCCGGATGGGCAATCTGGTTTTGTTGTAAGATCAAAAGATTATGTTTCAATGAGTGAAAAAATCATTACACTGGCCAAAGACAAATCACTTTGGTCCGCATTTTCCGAAAATGGAAGAAAAAATGCTGCAGCAAAGTACACACTTGGCAGAATGATATCTAACTATAAAGAGTTATACTACGAGGTGATGCACAGTGCACAAAAATAGATTAAGATTTTTAGTCATACTTATTCTTTTGTTGTCACTGTCTTCGACAATGTTTGCCACAAAGGCGTTGTTACTTTACAAAGGCTCGGAGCAAGGTTATGGATACAACGTTCAACTCAAGTATATAGCACCAGAATTGAAAAAATTGTTGATCGACTATGATGTAATAGATGTAGAAACCGATAGTTTCAAAAATACTTCTTTGAACGACTATGAGCTTGTTGTTTCATGTTACTATACCTCTCAAATGAATCAAGCAAAACAGTATTTGAAAAGTCTGTTTGATTACATTTGCCAAGGGGGAAAGCTCTTGATCATTAATAATATAGGAGCATCCATCGATTCTTCTGGAACAAATAATCCAGGTTTACAAGAACTGAACTCAGTTTACAATTTGTTGGGTGTTTCGTACACTTACAGTTGGAAAAAGTCAAAACCGATTCAAGTTTCCATCAATAGCGAATTTCAAGCTGACAAGACGTTATCTTTTGAAAAAGAGAGAGATGTTGAGTCTTATCTTTTTATTGGCTCTAATATTGAGCCTCTAATTCAAGTTGTAGCTGGAGATAACAAAACCTACAACACAGCGTTCCTCAGTCCAATTGGTGGAATGATAGGCTACAACTACCTACTTGATGATAATGGCAAAGTCACCGTAAATCTTTCGAGAGTATTTGGAGAATTAATTTATGGCGATTGGAAAAATTACAAATTACTAGTCGTTGGTAAGGATAATTATGAATTGAGAAAAGCACTAGACTACACGTTGTTAGATTACGATTGGACACCAAGCTTGCCAAGCGTACTTTTCGGATATGAGGCTGTTATATATCTGAATGATACTGTAGAACTGAACGATGCCGTTCTGAACAATTACATGCTTGATGGAGGTACTGTAGTCATATTATCAATGGGGAGTGTAACGAGAGTAATCAAGGAAATAGAAGTGACTAACGATATATTTCCAGTCCCCAATGAATTCAAGATATCATGGAACAAAAGTGTGCGTTTCCAAGAACAAAAGACATCATCTGAAATTCTTCTAACGAGTTCGGATAACGACGTTTTATCTTGGAAGATTGAGATTGGAAGTGGTCAACTCATATATTATCCAATTGACTTACTCGAAAAGAGACTACGTGGACTCTTTATCCAGACTGTTTTCTCACAGCTGCCTATATCCATTCAACCTGTTATCAATAGCTACTCAATATATCTCGATGACTTTCCGCTTCCAGCGTACAATAGAAAGATAGATGCCTTGACGAGGGAGTTCGGAGATATCACAGATAACAATTTCTACTATAATATCTGGTGGCCGATGATGAAAGAATTAGCGAAAAAATTCGGAATAAAATATACAACTGCGTTTGTTGCAAATTACAATGCCTCAGTTACATGGCCATTCAGTTTTCAAGAGTACATCAATACCCCAGAACAAAAGAAGGCACTTCAAGAGTTACTTGATGGAGAATACGAAATAGGTGTGCATGGATACAACCATATTCCACTAACAAAGAGCAACTGGAAAGAAGATGAGCTTGCTGGTGTTCTGAGGACTTTTAAAATTTTTCTAAGAAACGTATTAAATGAGCAATATGTACCTTACACTTACGTCGCTCCAAACAACATCATAGATGAGTTTGGTGCTAAAGAACTGCTGAAAGTTTTTCCAGATATCACGTCAATTGGTACGACATACAAAGCAACGGATACGATATCAGAATTTTCAGTAATCGGAGATAAGACTGTTGTAATACCGAGGACAACATCGGGATACTACCCGGTCCAAACAATCATAAGTGATTCTGTGCTTTCTATAATGACACTCGGTACGTTCCAGTATTTCGTTCATCCAGACGATGTTTTTTCAACGGATAGAAATCCTGAGAATAAGACTTGGAAAGAGATGTACGAAAGTATACAGAGTTTTATATCCACAATTCAAATGTACTACCCATTTTTGAACAATCACTTCTCATCTGAAAGCGCAGAAATTATCTACGAGTTTTTGACCAAAAAGCCTCATATATCATTGACCGACAAAGAAATGATTGTTTCATTACCTTTAGAATGTGACTTTCCAAGATACTATTACTTGAGGGCAAATAAACCATTTACAATTTCTGGCGGTAGAATAGTCTTTGTATCAAACGATTTGTATGTGATTGCACAGTTTGATAACGTGATGAAAATAGTCTTCTAGGGAGTTTAAATGATAAAATCAGGGGTGATTGTGTGCCGTATAGATTCATAGCTGTAGATATTGGCGACGATATAGATATCAAGAAATTGATGTCTGAGAAGTTGTCGTACGTTGAATACGTAAGATGGGAAGAGCCCTTCAAATTTAAGTATGGCGATGGTATGGTTTTTGTCTATTCCTTTGGTGCCGTGGTGGGACTGAATGTGTCGGCTAAGCAATTCAGTTCCCTTATTTCCGAGTTTGATGACTACGTTATAGGCTCAGTAAAGCATAGTGCTCCAGATAATTTAGAAGTTACGCAAAGCAAAGACAGAGAGATAGAAGTATCACAAAACACCGTTTATTTACCAAGGGTGGATGACGGGGCACTTTCAACAATCGCGTTTGTACTTGCCCAAAGCATCTCACTACATAGAATAGAGCAGAAAACTGAGTTCTTGATAGATGAGATCGAGAAATTTCTGTCTGCACGTCGTAAAAGATCAAGAGGGAAGAAAGCTCTTGACCTTGCAATGAAGATACTGAAAACAAGACACGAAATACTTTCCGATGTTATGATACTGGACAAGCCTGAGATGGCTTGGGAAAATGAAATGTACAACGAGGTTTATCAAAAATTGACTAGATACTACGAAATTTCCAGAAGATATAAGAATGTCACAACAAAACTGGACCATGCATTTGGTGTGACAACTGTGCTGATAGAACTTCACAGCGAGAGTAAGGCAAATTTCTTAGAATGGATGGTGATATTGCTCTTCGTTGTAGAAATACTGATGAGCCTTTTCGAAAGGTTTTTCCCTTGAAACTTCTTAACACTCATTTACATGAAAAGTAGTATAATAATTATTAGATGATCACAACTTTACAAGAGGAGGGATTAGGATGAAGAAGTTAGCAGTGTTTACTTTCTTGGTTATGTCTTTATTTGCATTCGCAGTTAACATCACTGTTTTCCACATCAACGATACTCACGCACATGCTTGGCCATTTGCGGATTCAAACGGCAACATGATCGGTGGATTTTCAACGATAGCAACGATGATCGATGCGGAAAGAAAGGTGAATCCGAACGTCTTATTCCTTCATGCAGGCGATATAAATACCGGCGTTCCAGAATCGGACTTGGTTGATGCAGCAGCAGATATTCTAGCACTCAACAGGATGAAACTCGATGCGGTGGCTGTAGGTAACCACGAATTCGATAAATCAAGAGACGTTCTCAGAAAGCAAATGTCATGGGCAAAGTTCGACTTTCTTAGTGCGAATATTTATAAAGACGGTGAACCATTCTTTACACCATACATCATAAAAGAAGTGGGTGGAGTCAAAGTCGCAATAGTTGGGTTCACTACGGAACATACAAAGATACTCGAGAATGTCTACAGCGAAGACTTGGAATTCAAAAATGTTGTCGAAGTTGCAAAACAAATAATTCCAGAAATCAGAAAGCAAGCAGATGTTGTTATTGCGTTGACACACCTTGGTGTTGGTCAAGGATATTCTGATCTTTACACAACAGCGGATCAACTTGCACAAAATGTTGAAGGCATAGATCTAATAATCGATGGACACAGCCACACAAATATGACAAGCCCAATGGTTGTGAATGGCGTACCGATTGTTCAAGCCTTTGAGTGGGGAAAGGTACTTGGTAGAGCAGACATAGAAGTTGAGAATGGTAAAGTTGTTAAGATTGATTGGCAAGCAATTCCTGTGGTGCAATCTAAGTTAGTTGGCAAAGACGAAGCAGGAAACAACGTTTATCAGACAGTTGTAAAAGAGAACTTGGCGGTAAAATCGGTACTTAGTTATTTTAAACAATTGGGTGGTTCAAAGTTGGATACAGTTATCGGAACAACGGAAATTTTGCTCAACGGTGAGAGGGCAGATGTACGAGCGAAGACAACTAATCTTGCAAACTTAATTGCTGATTCTATGATTTGGAAAACAGGTGCCGATGTCGCTTTGACAAATGGTGGCGGTATTAGAGCATCGATAAAACCGGGTAATATAACTATAAGAGATGTTTTGACGGTTTTACCATTTGGAAACACGCTTTATGTTATTGAATTGAAGGGTTCAGATCTTCAAAAGGTCTTCGAATATGCTGCAACGATTCCCAATGGACAAGGCGGATTTCTCCAAGTTGGAGGCGCAACTTGGAAAGCTGAAGACGGAAAGCTCACGGAGGTACTTGTCGGTGGAAAACCAATAGACCCAGAAAAGACGTACAAAGTTGTTACGAATGATTATATGGCTGGCGGTGGAGATGGATACACAGTGTTGAAAGGCCAACCAGGTTACAACACGTTCTACGTCATGGCCGATGTTCTGACAGAGTACATACAGAAAGTACTCGGCGGGAACGTAACCAACTACGATGACAAACCAAGAGTAGAAAGAAAATAAAGAAATAGCATACTGACCAATCTCTAAATATATTAAGATATATTAGGGGCGGAAAACCGCCCCTAATTTTTTTCTTGAATACCATGTTGGCAATGTGTTGTCAGTAATTGACACTTAGTGTATAATGATATATATACATGTAGGTGCATCTATTTTTCTTGTCTGTAAGTGTAACACAATCTATTTCTTTAAGGGGTGGGAAAGTGAATAGAAAGGCAGAGATCTTAGATTTACTCAAACGAACAAAGGCTCCAGTGAAGGGAAAAGAATTGGCAGAACGTTTTGGAGTGAGTAGGCAGGTGATAGTATCAGATATAGCTCAGCTCAGAGAAGACGGGAACAAGATCTTTTCAACTAGGGATGGGTACATCTTGGATACTGGTGGTAGAGTGAGGAGAACCATCGCATTTCAACACTCATCAGAGGAGATTTATGATGAGCTTCGAACAATTGTTGAAGCAGGTGGAAAAGTTATAGATGTCATCGTCGAACATCCTGTTTATGGCGAATTAATAGGTCGCATAGATGTATCAACGTTAGACGACGTAGAGAAATTCGTTTCCCTACTTATATCTTCTAACACTAAACCTCTTTTGGAAATTTCAAATGGCATACACCTCCATACGATAGAAGCATCAGACGAAACCACAATGGACAGAATACTCAATGTAATCGAGAGATACAGACTTAGGAGATAAATGCTAATAACATATTAAAATGTTGAAATGAGGTGAAAAGGCGTGAGAGCATTACTTATTGTAGATTTACAAAACGACTTTACAAAACCCGGTGGTGCATTGTACTTTCCAGGAGCTGAGAATGTGATACCCCCGATAATTGAACTTGTGGAGAGATTCAAATCCAATGGTCTACCGATAATTTATACACGAGATTGGCATGAAGATAACGATTACGAATTTGCCGTATGGGGTACTCACTGTCTCCATAACTCAGAAGGTAGCGAGATAGTAAGTGAGCTTAGCATGTCTTTGAAAGACTATGACAACGTCTACGAGATTAGAAAGAGCAGGTATTCCGCATTTTACCAAACCAATCTTGAAGATATTCTGGCAAGTATGGATGTAGATGAAGTGCATGTTGGAGGACTTGTAACACACATCTGCGTACTTTTTACCGTTGAGGAACTACGAAACAGAGGTATAAAGACATATGTTCACTCAGATTGTGTTGATAGCTTTGATAAATCCATGCACGAATTTGCTTTAAAAGAGATGAAAGAAGTATTGTTAGCGAATGTTATCTGAAAGTCAAGAGCGATACGTAAAGTTACGTATGCTGACGGGAGATTATGCAAAACTTGTTCGATATGTTTTGGTATATTAATGTAAATTTAACTGAATGAGTCAAAAGATGTGTTAAACTAATCATCGTTGAGAAAGACTTAGATCCCTTTCATCTTGCTACTCTAAATGGATTCTATCCCTTTTGAAGGTAAGAAAAAAGAGTTAAGCAAGGAAAGGGATAAATCTACCAAGTGGCGAGAAGAAAGAGGAGGAACTTAAGAATGGAAGATAAGAGTAAGACGTATGAAAGCTTTAAAGATTTCGGATTAAGCGAAGATTTGTTGTTGGCGATCGAAAAGAAGGGGTACACAACTCCAACAGAAATTCAGAGTTTAGTTATACCCATTGCACTTTCGACTGACAAGGACATAATCGCTCAAGCACAAACAGGAACAGGGAAGACCGCAGCTTTCGGAATTCCTATATTACAAAGGGTGGAATTTCGAAAGAGTAAGGCTCCGAAGGTACTGATAATCACACCAACGAGAGAACTTGCTCTGCAGATTTCAGATGATCTCAAGAGTCTAAAAGGTAGCAGAAGAATTAGAATTTCAACTGTTTACGGCGGGCATTCGATGGCTGACCAGTTGAAGGACATGGAAAAAGGAATAGATATAGTTGTTGGAACTCCCGGAAGGTTACTTGACCACTTGAGCCGTGGGAGTTTGGACCTATCGAGTATAGAATACCTTGTGCTAGATGAAGCTGATCGAATGTTGGACATGGGATTCATCGATGATATTATGGAAATAATCAGCAAACTTCCAAAAGAAAGGCGCACATTCCTATTTTCAGCTACTATGCCAAAGGAAATAGTCAATATTGCTGAAAAATTCATGAAAGAGTATGAACATATATCTACGGTTACGTATGACCTAACAACGGAGAATGCAGAGCAGTTATACTTTGAGGTCGAAGAGCAGGATAAATTACCATTATTATGCAGGATAATAGATATGGCCCCAGATTTTTACGGCTTAGTTTTCTGCCAAACAAAGTTGGAAGTGGACGAAGTTTCAAAGAGGTTATCGGATCTTGGTTATAGCGCAGATGGATTTCACGGAGATTATTCTCAATATCAGAGAGAAAGAGTGCTGGATAAATTCAAGAAAAAGAATTTAAGGATTCTTGTCACAACCGACGTTGCAGCACGTGGTATAGACATCGATGGGTTAACCCACGTAATAAACTATTCTGTACCAAGAGATCCAGAGTACTACGTACATAGAGTTGGAAGAACAGGAAGAGCAGGGAAGAAAGGATTTGCGATAACATTTGTAACAAGAGACGAGTATTTCCACTTTGCAAGAGTAAAGAAATTTGCTAAAGCTAGGATATCAAAAGAAAGGATACCTCAAGTAGAAGACATAATGCAACGACAACTTCAAAACGTGATAAATGACATAACAAACATGCCACATATTTCGAACGATTTGTACAGAGATGTTGCAAAAGAACTCATAGAAAAGATGGGACCAACTGGAGCTGTCGAGCTACTCATACATGCGTTGCTGAAAGAGAGAATAGACGTAAATAGATACGGCGATTTAGTTCAAAGAGATTTTTCAAAGGGTAGTTCATCGAATAGTAAGAGCGATACTGTAAGATTATTCGTAGGTATGGGTACTGCAAAGGGTATCGATAAGAAAAAATTGATAGAGTATATCTCAGAAAAGACTGGAATAGAGTCTAAAAATATCCAAAATGTGAGAGTCTATGAGAATTTCTCTTTCATCGATGTAAACGAATTTGATGCGCAGATAATACTCAAAATACTTAATCCAAGGGATAGAAGAGGAAGAAAAGGTAAACCACTAGTAGAACGTGCAAGGGAAAAGAAAACTGAGAAAAGCCAAAAAACAAGCGTGTAGAATAGACTGAATACAAAAGAGTCTCTACATTATTTATGAAACGACTGCTAGATATTAGTTGAAAAAAGGCTTGCCAACAGTAACGTTGGCAAGCCTTTTTAATCTTCATCTTCGATGTTTAAAATTCGATGTATTCACCAGGTTTCAATATCCTACATTCGACACCAAGTTTCTCGACTTCAGCCTTGAATTCATCAGCATCAGCCCTTATTATATCCCAAGTGTTGTAGTGGATGGGAACAACGATTTTGGGTTTGAACATTTCCACTGCCACTATAGCATCATCCACATCCATTACATAGTTTCCCCCTATTGGTATGAAAGCTAAGTCAACATTTTTGAGTAATTCCATCTCTTTTGTTAGTCCTGTATCGCCTGCGTGGTATACCGTCTTTCCATCTGCGTTGATAAGAAAGCCACACGGATTACCACCGTAAATCGTGTTCTCACCATCGTGTATCCCCGAACCATGTAGGGCAGGCGTCAACTTTACCTTCCCGAATTCAAAGTAATATGTACCTCCTACATGCATGGGATGTACTCTACAACCTTTTAACTGTAAGTAACTACATATTTCCGCATTTGAAATCACAATAGGGTTGTACTTTTTGCAGAGTTCTACGGTATCACCTAAGTGATCATTGTGACCATGTGTAACGAGGATATAATCAATTCGAGGTAATTTAAAATCATTTGGATACTTTGGATTTCCCGTAATGAACGGGTCTATTATTACGTTGTATCCATCCTCTATGTCCTCGAGTAAAACGACAGCATGACCCAAAAATCTTACTCGCATTGAGAATCCCTCCTCATTTTTCGTGAATTTGCAAATTTCAAAGTGCAGATAAGATAAATCTTGAGATAACGCAACAGTTATGCATTGTCATTCGTACAACACTGCTTTAATGATCGAAGGTTCCAAACGGAATATTGAACCTTTCCCTTGGAGGAAATGATGTTTTTCGAGCAAGTGTACGGAAAGATCACTGATCATGATTTGCTTTGAATTATTCAAATTCTTTATTGTGGCAACTCGTTTACTGAACATCCCATCTTTGAAGGGGCATGGAATATTACCTCTAGCTTCATCAACTGTGATCTCCCATTTCTCAAAAGTAACGACATTCCCCAACCCTTTTGCTCCTTCTCTTAAAAGCTGTCTTAGCAGCTTTGCAATTTCTGAAAAATCAAGATTTAGATGTGCAAACTCTTCCTCATCCGCTGTAATTATATCTACGATATTTCTATCATCGTCTCCGAGGAATCCTTCAGCAGTTATTTTCCCTGGTTTCATGCTTTCTTGGGCACTCGCATATTCAGGAGTTAATTTCATGCACATTCACCTCTTTTCTAAAAAGTGCGCTCTCGCTTTTCATAACGTTATTGAATACTTCAGATTACTGCCAACAGACTAGAACTTATCAAAATATACGTCTTTTATATTATATTTGTTGAAAACTTGTATACACCCACTTATCATGCCAGGGCTCCCACACAGATATCCTTCTTTTACGTTATCTTTTGGTATCATACTGTCCAAGTATTTGTCGAGTACGTTCGTTATCAATCCAACCTCACCACTCCAGTTATCTTCTGGTTTTGGGTCAGAGAGTGCGGGAACGAAGTGAAAATTGGGCCACTTTTTTTCCAAATCTCTAAAAAGTTCAACGTAATAAAGATCTCTTAGAGATCTTGCACCGAAGAAGAACCAAACTCGCCTGTTTGTAATATTTCTTTCATACATATCAAAGATTATCGATTTGATAGGTGCCATACCACTTCCGCCTGCGACCATGACCATGTCGGCATTGGTGTCTCTCATATAAAATTCACCGAATGGACCCACGAGCTCAGCTTCATCTCCCTCTTTCATATAATTATGCACGTAGGTTGTGACTATACCGTTTGGTACCAATCTTATGAGCAATTCCACGTGGTTTTTGTCACTCGGTACGGAGGATATCGAATAAGCTCTTTGCGTGTGCTCCTTGATATCGCCATATGGTGGAATGACTATCTGAACGTATTGGCCGGCTTTGAATGAAATCTCGTTTGGCTCGATAAGTTTGATACGTAATTCCTTTATATCGTACGTGACATTTTTCAAACTTTCTACGACCCCTTTATACTTCTTTATGTTGAACAATTCCTCTGGTAATTCTATTTTGATACCACTTTTGACCTTAACTTGGCAAGCAAGCCTAACGTTCTTTGAAATATCTTCACTGGACATATGCGGCATTTCGGTGGGAAGATATGGACCAACGTCCGATAGTACTTTCACCTTGCAAGCACCACATGTACCTCTTCCACCACAAGCGGAAGCGACGAATATACCTTGCGATGCAAGAGTTTGCAAAAGAGGAGAGCCACCTTTAACCTTCAATACCTTTTTCCCGTTGTTTATATCTATTTCTACATCCCCATAGTTATTCACTATGCTATCCACTATCGTTATGATGATTGCGAACGCGGTACTTATTGCTGCTATCACGAGTGGATCCATCAAGACTCTTATCATCACCATCACCTCTCCCTTACTGGACGTTTATCATTCCAGCGAAACCAACGAAAGCCATAGCCATTATTCCAATCGTTATCAATGTTATACCGATTCCCTTGAGAGGTGCAGGTACAGGTGCATTATCAGTCTTCTTCCTTATTCCTGCAAGTAGAACTATAGCAAGCCACCATCCCAATCCACTTCCAAGACCAAAAAATACAGATTGAAGAAACGTATAGTTACGAAGCTGCATAAAAAGTGCAACGCCAAATATCGCACAATTCACAGTAATGAGTGGTAAGAATATACCGAGTACGATGTAGAGATTTGGAGAGACTCTGTCTATTATCATTTCGAGCATCTGAACGACTGCTGCAATAACAATGATGTACAGTATGTATCTCAAATATCCTAAATTGAGTGGTTGTATGAGGTATTTCTCCAAGATCCAATTTATAGCTGTGGTTATCGTTATGACCAATGTGACTGCCATCCCCAGACCATTTGAAGATTTCAAGTCCTTCGATATGGATATGAAAGAACAAGTACCTAGAAAATTTGTCAGCAATATGTTACTCGTGAAGATCGAAGCAAAAAACAATACAAGTGGATTGATTGCCGGTGCACTCATTTGTTAGCACCTCCTGTCTGAGCGTTCTGTGCATTTTTAGTACTGATTCTTAGTTGTGCTCCTCTGATTACCCAAATGAGAATCGCTAAAACGAAAAAGGCACTTGGAGGCATGACCATGATCGTCCAATTGACAAAATTCTCCGGCATCACCTGAAAACCGAGTATAGTCCCAAAACCAAGCAATTCTCTGAACAATGCAACGACAACCAAAACCCACATGTAACCAAGCCCCGCAGTCAAACCATCCCAAAAAGAGATTAGTGGCGGATTAGCCTGGGCAAATGCTTCAGCTCTACCCATGAGTATACAATTTGTAATGATCAATCCCACATATGGGCCAAGCGCTTTGCTGACGTCAGGTACGTATGCCCTTAAAACTATGTCAACGATGATAACATAAAAAGATATAACAAGTACCTGTGTGATCATCCTGACTTTTCTTGGGATGATATTTCTCATAGCGGACAAAGTCAGATTCGAGAAAGCAGTCACAAGAGAAACACCCAACGTCATTATCAACGTGTTTGATAGTCTATTTGTGACTGCCAAGGTTGAACAGATACCCAAAATTTGGACTATAACTTGATTCTCGGTCCAAAGATTCTTTATGAGCACTTTCTTGTATTCGTTCATGATCATTTCACCCCCAGCACTTCACGTAATCTCACAAGTGAATCATTGACTATCTTTTCAACAGACTTTGAAGTCAACGTTGCACCGGTGACTGCATCTACTTTTCCATCTTCCTTGCTTCCATCTGTCTTCGTGACAGACACACTTACCATACCATCTGCTACTTTTTCATCTCTAAATTGATCCTTGAACCAATTTTCCTCTATTCTACCGCCAAGTCCTGGCGTCTCACTCTGCGAAATGAAATCGATACCTTTTATCGTACTAAGACTTGAATCAACTGCTAATACGCCAGTTATAGTACCCCAAAGGCCACTACCAGAAAAGATCAACGCGTAAATTTCTTCTCCACCAGAAGTTGTTTTGTATATCTCGTACTTATCATTTTCAACTTTCTGTACATCATTACGAAATTTATCCAAAGCTTCATCATCCGATAGATATGATATATCCATAGCATTCAAAATAGCTTTAACCTTAAGGAGTTCTTGATTTTTTTTCACGGTTGGCTCCGTCGCGTTGTTTATCAGTGAGAGTACTATAACAAACGCAAATGTGATGATGAAGGTGAATGCAATTGTATAAACCTTATTTTCTCTGTCGATCTTCATACTCCCACCTTCTTTGCTTGGGTATTCTCCGGCTTTTTCGACTTTTTATCCTTTATGAATTCATCTAGCAAAGGTGCGAAGATATTTCCAAGCAATATTGCAAAGCTCCAACCTTCCGAAAACAAAGAAAAAGTTCTTATAATAACCCCAGAAATACCTATTATCATACCGTAGTACCACTGGGATGCCATCTTCTTTGGCGCAGATATTGGATCAGTTGCCATGAAAACAGATATAAAGAATAAGCTTCCAGAGAGTATCGCTGGCAGTGTGGGAAGTGCCTTTGGTACATTGAAAATGTCGAAAAGAAATGTCATTATTGTTGCCGAAGATAGTGTCGATAAAATGATTCGCCAACTCGCGGTCTTAGTAGCAATCAAATAAATTGCTGCAAGTATTATTAAGAATATCGGTCCTTCTCCAATTGATCCACTTCTCCATCCGAAAAATAGATTTGAAAGACTGACCTGACTGTTCTGCCTAAGCAATTCTAAAGGTGTAGCACTTGAAACAACATCCGTTCCAAAAAGAGACGGTGATACCCATCCCTTTGTCATGAAAAGGGGGAATGCAATGTAAACAAAAAGCCTACCAGTTATCGCTGGGTTAAACACATTTCTACCAAATCCACCGTATGCTTCTTTTCCAAGTGCTACTGCAAAAACCGTTGCAACAACTGCTATCCAAATTGGAACGTTTGGAGGCATCGAGAGTGTCAAGAGCATGCAAGTGACAAGCACTGCCTCACTTACCGGTTTCTTCTTCCTAGATTCGAAGAGCCACTCCACGAAGATGCCCACAGCAAAAATGAAAAGACTGAGTAACAGTACGTTTAGGCCGTATGCGAAGATGGAGAATATGTAGATCGGAATTAGTGCGAATATCACCCTTCTCATCATCGGCTGTTTCTGAAAAGAAATACGTAGCTTTCCATCACTCACAAACTCTCCCCCTTTCTGATGTTCGTATGCTGACGTTCGTGATTTGGTATGGCCATCATTTTCCAATGAGGATGCAACTGCACATTGTACAACAACAGTCCCAATTCAAGATTATACCATAACTCTATGTAGAAAATACAATTGCACACATTTTTCCAATTTGATAAAAGAATGGATAAAAGAATGATGGAAAGAGCCACTTTTCTCTTTGCATGTACAAAATAGCATTCTCCAGAGCATCAATTCTTACTAATTACAATGCATTATTTTATGCTTATTTCAGTTGATTTTTTCATTGAAATCATGATATAATCTAAAAAACTCTGGAAAATGAATAATTCTTCGGTACTACGGTCTGTCTTGGCAAATAATACAAAAAAAGGAGGCACTGTTATGGAGTCAGAAAGTCTACGCAACTTATTGGGAGAACTTTCAGCGTTTTTGCTTGTATTGCAGTTTGCGTTATTTGTTTTCAGAAGGATATTGATACGTTCCAAAAACAAGTCACAAGGGCTTGTGAAATTCGTTAAGTTCTTGAAGCCGTTACACGTTTATACTGGCATAGCCCTTATCATAGTTGCCTTGACACATGGTATACTGGAACTTAACTGGATGAAGATTGGCACCGGTTGGATATTATGGTCAGGTATAGTTGTAACTTTCATACTTTATTTGTTCCGAAAGAAGCTTGGAAACGCATGGGTACGTTATCATAGAACGTTAGCGTTCATATTGATTGCTTTGTTAATACTGCATTTGATCATACAGTAGATGATAGTAATTACCTAATAATCACCAATTAATTAACAATCCAAAAATGTTGAAGACCATAGATACTTATACTTATACTCATTACTATTGCTCATTCGAAATTTGTGCTATAATTGTTTTAGTTTATTGAAAGGATTGGTACATTGTATGGTTGACAAAGAAAACATAGAAAGATATACAATGGGTGAGGAGATAGCAAATTCTGTTACGCATGGCGTTGGAGCATTGTTGAGCATTGCAGGGTTAGTTCTACTGATTGTATTTTCTGCTTTCACTGCAAATAGCTTGACGATAACATCTTTTACAATTTACGGCGCTTCTTTATTCTTGCTTTATCTTATTTCAACACTTTATCATGCAATCCAACATAAGAAGACAAAATTCATTTTCGAAATCATGGACCATTCGGCAATTTATCTGTTAATTGCTGGAACTTATACACCATTTTGTCTGGTGTCTCTAAAGGGCGCACTTGGTTGGACTATCTTTGGTATAGTTTGGGGATGCGCAGCTTTAGGTGTCGTCTTCAAGATCTTTTTTGTTAAGAAATTCATGTTCCTTTCCACACTGATGTACATACTAATGGGATGGATGGTTGTTTTTGCACTCAAACCGCTAATTGCTGCAACATCCAAGCAAACGATTATTTTCCTAGTTATTGGTGGACTTTTCTACACATTTGGTGCGATATTTTATGTCTGGAGAAAGGTAAAATATCATCACATGGTGTGGCATCTTTTTGTTTTGGCTGGGAGTGTGTTTCATTACTTTTCAGTTTTGAGCATACTTTGAAGAACACTTTTAAGAATTTTGAGAACCTTAGTATATTATACATACAAAAAACCCTCACGTGGAAGAACATAGTGGGGGTTTGATTTTTCTAAATTCTCAATTAACTTACAATTTTCTGCACATTTCGTATTGTGATAGTACCGTTCTAAATCCCACTTTGCAAAGCGCTTCGTACAGTGCATCGTTCTCAGGTACAGCAACGATACTTATCAATTTAGCACCGGTCTGTGCCACTATATATTCAACTGCAGCTTTAACAACATTTTCCAATGCGCCGGACATTATACCAAGATCAACTATGAAAGCTGATTCTTTACCACTTTTTCCCCAAACAAAGTATCCTTCCTCACTATTTATATTAACACGTACATAGTTGTATCTTCCATTTGCCAAAAGGAGGCTGATAGGTTCCCTTTGCCAATTTGGATGCCTTTGTTGTTGAATTTCGAAATTGAGAGCCATTGGATAAACGACCTTAGAATCGCTAACGATGTAAGAATAATTTCCTCCATCAGTGGCTATCCTCTCCGGATTGTCCAGTATCATTGTATGGAGATTTCTGACGATTCTGTATCCGTTTTTATCATAAAACCTCACGGCTCTTTCATCTATAGATGCAACTTCTAATAAGACTTCCTCTATGTTTTTCATCTTTAGATGGTAATGAGAATGTTTCAAAATACGTTCTGCAAGTCCCTTACCTCTCTCACTTTCCACAACTCCCATTGCATCTATCCTAGCCCTGTTTCTTCTTAGTGCATTTAGAATAAAACCGCGGGGCTCATCTTTATTTAAGAAAACAAATGAGTCGTTCAGAGATACAGAATTCTCGCGTGCATCCATTTTGAATGTTAATACACTCCAATCTATTGGAACAACGTAATCAGAGAAGATTTTATTCACCAATTCGACGAAATCTATCAGAGAGTATTCAGATAGGACTACTATCTTTTCATCACTCATATCGATCCCTCCTAAAAGAGAATAGAGTTATGAATATTATTCTGACAATGCTTTGAGTATGCCGGCAACTAAATTCTCATCTAAGATGCCTACGGCAGACACCCTTTCTCTTCCAATTGCTTTAGACAATTCAGATTTGTTAAAATTTTCTATACACTCTACATTGTTCATCTCACATCTTATTTTCAAATCTCTCTTTACCCTATCACCAGCATCTTTTGCAACGATGACTACTTTACTCTTTATTTTTGGGTTAGTAATGTATTCTCTGAGCATGTCCTTTCCCATGACAAAGCTTTTGGATCTTGCTGCAAAGCCTAAGTAAGTCAATATCTTTTCATTGCTTTGCATTCTTTCATTTTTTTCAGACATCTTTTCACCTCATGTAATGCAACTTTCTGTGCTATAGCTATTATATTGATTCTATGTTATCTGACATTTCTTCGCTCAATACGCATGCATATGCGTTGTGCAAATGAATGGATTCATCACTTTCTACTTCTACCTTGTACCACTCAATTTTACCATAATTACTAAGTTTTAGTGCTACATCTCGTGCAACATCTTCGACAAATTTAGGATTATCATATGCTAACTCGGTTACGAATTTTTCATCTGGCCTTTTTAGCAAGGTGTATATCGGAGCACTCGCACTACTCTCGATAATATCTATAATGCTTTCAATCCATATCATCTCTTTGCTCTGAAAAGTAACCGTACAAAACGCTCTTTGATTGTGAGCACCTCTATCACTAATTTCCTTTGAACATGGACACAAGGTATGAATTGGCGCTGTTACAACAACTTGAAAGTCAAAATCATCTTCGTACATCTCTGCGTTAAAGGCACACTGATATTCGAGATAGCTTTCGATTCCTGTAACCGGAGCTTTCTTAGATATGAAATATGGAAACTCTATTTCTATGACTGCCCTAGTTGCGTTGAGACTATCCCTTAATCTTTCCAATATTTCCTTTATTCTTCTTGGATTGATTTCCAGATGATACTCGTTTAATACTTCTATAAACCTACTCATGTGAGTACCGCGATAATTTCTCGGTAAATCAACATACATATTGACGGAAGATATTGTCGATTGTGTTCCCTTTAGCTTGTCTAAAACAACTATTGGATATTTTACCCCTTTTACACCAACGCGATGCAAATATATATTCCTATGGTCATACTGACTTTGAACATCTTTCATCATATGTACCTCCACTATGTACCTTCGCATTGATATTTGTCATTCGGCATCTTGATCAGATACCCATCTGTGATAATATACTTTCAACTTGCTTTTTCACATCACCTGTTGATAAATCTTTCAGTAATAATAGTGCTTCTTTGCGATATATCGAATATTGGAAACTCTGGATGAAAGCAGACAGGAAAAGCTTAGAACTCTCAACCTCACCTATCTTGTACAGAGACATTCCAAGGTAGAAGTATATTTCATCCATCCATGGATTATCAACATCTTTTATCTCGCGCAATAACACAGAAGCATCGGCATAATTCCCTCTTCTATATGCGTCTTTTGCACTATCAAGTTTCGATCTCACGTCAGATAATAGTTTTTTTGATATCAACCAATCCAATTCCTTCAAATTATTGTCTTTCACATATTTAGAAAAATCATTACTACCCGAAACGTAAAGTTCATATGCCTTTGTAAGTTTTCTAAGATTCTCCACATCAGTTGTTAATTTCACATTGTACATGTAGGTAATTAGGAAAAGAAATGCAAATACAGTTATCAAAATAAGATAAAATCTCTCGTGCCTCACCAATCCATCTCCTCTTTCAATGATTTATCACCACTTTGCGATCATCTTGAATTGACCATCTGAAATCTGATATAAGTAAACATCTCGTTTAACACTACCGCTGTTAAAGAAAATTTTTTCCTTGCTTACCTGTATGACCGAATTGTTGAGAAATCTTTTAAATTGTTCTGATGAGATGAATCTGTGCTCTTCCAATATCTCGGCACACTCATCAATCAGAGATACTTCTGGATATTCAGTGTATTCAAGTGGGTACAAGATTAACATACCTTCAGAATTCTTACCGCCGAACGTTATTAAATCAGAATTCAACAGTGAATCAGTACCGATTATCCTCATTTCCGGGTTTGCCTTCCTTAATTGATTAATTATGTCAATAACGTACTTAAATGAAACTGTAAGTAATGCAGTATCATAACTGCTCAAATCAAACCCACTTAGAGATTCTTGATTATAGTAATAGACACTTTGACCATTGTAGTTGTTCAGTATAGTCTTGAATTCATCACTGTATTTAACATTTCTAGGATCTAAAACTAGTAGAATATTTCTTGAGCCAACGTTTTTCAGAACTTCCATTAAACTGCTTATGTAAGCACTATTCGATGGACTCAAAGAATATATGTATCCAGAATTCAGCAAATCATCTGAAGATATAGTCGCTGAAAGAGATATCATCTTATACTTTTTGAGATAGGGAATTATCTTCTCGCCATCAGACGATAATGGTGGACCAACAATTACCTTTATTCCTCTTTGTGCAAATTTTCCGAAAGACTTTTTCATATCCTCATCCGCACTTACAGATATAAAAGTTAAATGCCTCTTTGACGATGAAAGGTATTCATATGATGCAGTATCCAGATTGTACATATATCCGACATATCCTGAACTGTACATATACCAAACTATACCCACTGTGAAGAGTAAGGCAATAACTAAAATCAAACGTTGCACAGGCATCACCTCAAATAGCTGCAAATAGCTGCTGCAATAACTTATTCCACAAAAAGTCTAACATCGTTTGTTATGACATAATCCACAAATTCTTTGATGTCTTCTACATCACTTTTGGAATCGACAGTCCAAAGAGCTATTTTAATTCCCATTTTGTGTAATTCATTCAACATCATTTGGAACAATTTCTCATCGTATCTTCTTAGCTCTATCGGAATGTGTGCGCTGAACGTGTTTTCTTTGAAAAGGGAAAAGAATTCATCCATAGTCATATTTAATGCAGTTTCATCAAAAAGATAACCGAACTTCAAGTTGGGATATTTATGCTTGAGTTCATTTATCATCTCATGGTTGAACGAGCTATAGATGATTTCACCCTCGTACATCTTTTGCGACATCTCTACTGAAATTTCACCGGCTCCAGCTTCCTTAATCTCCAAATTCAAACATTTTCTGCCCGGAAACTGCTGAAGTAATTCTGCTAAAGTTGGAATCGTTTCCTCACCTATGCGATAACTTCTCAGCTCTGGAAAAGTAAGGTCTCCTATCTTAACATCTACTCCAAGAAGCCTTTCTAGATTATCATCGTGAATAAGGACAGGTACACCATCTTTCGTCAATCTTACATCTGTCTCAATTCCATCGGCTCCATACCTGAATGCTTCTAAAAATGACCGTAACGTATTTTCAGAACACAAAACTGGAATTCCTCTATGACCAAGTATTATCATACCTTTCCTCCTAATACACTTATCGTTGTCTAAGTTTGAGTATGAACCATATTTCCTCATATTAATAATTATATCAGAAAACCAAGAAAAACAAAAGTTGGAGTAAGTTCATCACTCCAACTTTTCTACACCTATATTCTACTTGGTCTTCGTTTAATTCAAGTAAGCACACTGTGCCTCATGATCTCTGTTTTATAGCCTCTACAACATCCTTAACCGTCTTGATCTTTGATAAATCCTGATCACTGATTTTGACACCAAACTGATCTTCGAATGCCATGACAAGATCAACCATATCTAATGAATCTGCTCCAAGGTCATCCATCAAGTTCTTTTCTAACGATACCTCGCCAACATCAATTCCAAGTTGCTCTGCTATGATTTGAAACACCTTTTCTTCCATACTTCTTACCCCTTTCTCTTCTAATATATTTTCTTCCACATTGGGATATAACAAACACAACTAATTCAATCGAAAGTTAATATACCATAATATTTGTTTGTTGTCAATAAGTAAGTTATTGTATCTTTATATATGTTTGTCTATATATATAAAACTTTATATTGACTAATTTTGTTGATGATGATATAATTTTGCCGTATGGAGGTGATGATTGTGTACACGTTTATCACAGATTCGGGTTACGATTTGCCGGAAATGGTTTTACCTTATGAGCTAAAAGTTTTACCATTACGAGTTTTTGCGGGTGACAAAGAGTTCGAGGACAAGATAAACATACAAGCCGATCAAGTATATCAATATCAACTATCTGGACAGTTGCCCACAACATCGTTACCAAAGCCAGACTTTGTTGAAAGGACAATATTAGAAGCGTCAGAGAAGAGTGATCATGTCTATGTTCTTCTAATATCTGCTAAACTAAGCAATACGTACGATGTTGTCAAGAGCGTTGTGGAGAATATGAAAGTAAAGAATGTAACTGTACTTGATACGAGATCTGCTTGTGTCAAACAAGGCTATGTAATACTGAGAGCAATGGAGAAGGTTATGAAGACTGGTACATTAACCCAAGAAGATGTAGACAAATTCAGCAATGAGAGTACGTTGATTTTCTTGGTCCCGACACTCGAATATCTTTACAAGGGTGGAAGAATAGGAAAGGCCAAGGCTTTGTTTGGTAAGATGCTGAACATAAAGCCTATTTTAACTATAGATGAAGAAGGCGAAGTAAACTCTTTGGCAACTGTTAGAACGATAGAAAGCGGTATCAAATCTATAAAAGAAGCGGCAAAGAAATTCTTGGAAAAGATAGGGTTTGAGAAAAACTATAGCGTTATTGGTGCATTTACAACTCAAAAGATGAGAGAGAATCTCGAAAAGATATTGGATGGCAATTTCAAGAATAGGCTATTAGGATCTGCAACTATTGGTTCGGCAATTGCAGTTCACGTCGGACCGGAGGCTTTTGGTATTGTTGTTGGGAAGAGTATAAATTTCGAAGCATAGGGAAAAGGAGTGGGTAGCCTTGAGACGAGTTGTTATAACTGGAATGGGTACGATTAATCCCATAGCAAAGAATCTCGATGAATTTGAAACAAACTTGAAGGAAATGAAGATTGGAATCGATGTAATTACAAGTTTCGATGCTTCGAATTTACCTGTAAGAATAGCAGCAGAAGTGAAAGATTTCAAGCCTGAGGATTATATGGATAGAAAACTTGTCAAAAGGCTCGATAGATACTCGCAACTTGCCTTGGCTGCAGCAAAGCAAGCAGTGGAAATGAGTGGTATCGATTTGGAGAAGTACTCTGAACGAACTGGTGTACTCATGTCCTCAGGAATGGGTGGATTCATAACATTAGCTGAGCAAAATGATGTACTCAGGGAAAGAGGACCAGAAAGGGTAAGCCCATTTCTCATTCCTATGATATTGATAAACATGGCAAGTGGTGTTATCGCGATCGAGATGGGTTTAAAAGGGCCGAATTTTGCACCAGTCAGTGCTTGTGCGACTTCCGTACACTCAATTGCTCTCGGTGCTATGCTTATTAGGCATGGCTATGCAGATGTTGTGATTGCAGGAGGTTCTGAGGCAACTATAGCGCCCCTTCCCATCGCAGGTTTTGCCTCTATGAGAGCGCTTTCGACAAGGAATGAGGATCCAAGTCGCGCATCAAGACCATTTGATAAGTCAAGAGATGGTTTTGTCATGGGAGAAGGTGCCGGTGCATTGATACTCGAAGCTGAAGAAGTTGCAAAGGCAAGAGGCGCAAGAATCGTCGCTGAAATCAAAGGGTTTGCAATGAACGATGATGCATACCACTTCAGTGCACCTAACCCAGAAGCAAAAGGTTCAACTGCTGCAATGAAAATGGCATTAGAAGATGCAAAGATCTCAGCTGATCAAATAGATTTTGTAAGCTGTCATGCAACTAGTACACCTGCAGGCGATGAGGTTGAGCTGAAGGCAATAGAAAATGTCTTTGGTGATAGAGTAAGAGATATATACGTCAATTCCACGAAAGCGTTGACGGGACATTTACTTGGTGCCGCAGGGGTTATGGAGACGATAGGTGCAATAATACAAATGAACTCGGGATTTGTTCATGGAATGCCAAATTTGGAAGAGCTCGATGGACCTGAGTATTTCAATATACCAAGAGAAACGGTAAGTGCAAATATTCGGAACTTTATAAAGAATTCATTTGGTTTTGGAGGGCACAATGCTTCGATAGTTGTGGGGCGATATGATGGATAAGGAAGAAATCAAGAAAATTCTGCCACATCGCGAACCGATCTTGCTAGTTGATGAGGTAATTGAAAAAGGTGAAGACTACATAGTTGCCAAAAAACACGTCTCACTCGAAGAACCTGTTTTGACGGGACATTTTCCAGGATATCCAATCTATCCTGGGGTGTATATATTGGAAGGATTGGCTCAAAGTGCAGGGGTATTGTTACTTGGAAATTTAGGCGAGAAGTCTATTCCACTATTTCTTGGTATAGATGAAGCAAGGTTCAAGAAAGAAGTTAGACCTGAATGTGACCTCCTTTATGAAGTTAAAGTTTTGGAACAAAGAGCGGGTATAGTTATCGTTGAAGGTAAGGCAAAGGTTAACGGACAGATTGTGGCGAAGGCAAAGTTAATGCTCGGTACCAAGTCACAAAATGAGTGATCAAAGGGTAATCGGAATTTTTGGAGAGGTGATAAAATGAGTGGTTCATCGAAAAACAGAATTTGTGACTTACTTAATATTCAGTATCCCATATTGATGGGTGGTATGTCTTGGGCAGGCACACCAAAACTTGCAGCAGCCGTATCGAATGCAGGTGGGTTAGGTATCATAGGTGCTGGAGCCATGAGAGCAGAACACTTAAAGGCCGCAATAGCTCAGATACGAACGCTTACAGATAAACCTTTCGGGGTGAATATAATACTTGTATCACCTAGCGCTGATGAGTTAGTAGACTTAGTCATACAAGAGCATGTTCCTGTTGTTACTTTTGGTGCTGGCAACCCATCCAAATACATCGAAAGATTAAAAGAAGCTGACATAAAGGTGATTCCAGTTGTTGCGTCAGACAACATGGCAAGGATGATGGAGAGAATAGGTGCAGATGCAGTAATCGCCGAAGGCATGGAATCAGGTGGACACATAGGCGAGGTAACGACATTGGTACTTGTGAACGCAGTATGCAGAGCAGTCAGCATTCCAGTTGTAGCTGCAGGTGGTATTGCGGATGGAAAGGCAATGGCCGCTATGTTTGCACTTGGTGCAGAGGGAATACAGATGGGTACACGCTTCATTGCGACTAAAGAAGCAGACACACACCAGAACTTCAAGAATTTAATAGTAAAGTCAAACATAAGGGACACCGTTGTGACAGGTGCGACCCTTGGTCATCCTGCAAGGGTTATAGAAACCAGATTTGCAAAAAAAGTTAAGGAACTTGAAGTGAAAAGTCTTCAAGAGGCGGAAGAGATACTCGTTGGTAGCCTAAGAAAAGCAGTAGTTGATGGTAATATAGAAGAGGGTTCTTTCATGGCCGGTCAGTGTGTGGGACTAATCAACGATATAAAATCCGTTGAGGAAGTTATCAGAGACATAATCAGCGAATTTCACAGTGCAGTTGCAAACATCATTCAAGAGGCTAACAAACTATGATCAATTAAAATGTCTGGAGGTGACGATATGAGAGCAGTAGTATTTCCTGGTCAAGGATCACAATACAGCGGTATGGCAAGTGAATTTTCAAACTATGCATCTTGGGAGCATTATGCTAAACTTGCAAATGAGACGTTGGGTTTTGATATAGTTGAGATAATGGACGGAAATGAAGAAATATTGACACTCACCGAAAATGCGCAACCTGCAATATATTTGGCAAGTTACGTTGCATTTGCAGAGTTATTGGCTAATGGCATAAAGCCAGATTACGTTGCAGGGCACAGCTTGGGAGAATATGTTGCACTTGCAGCAGCAGAAGTCTACGATTTTGAAACAGGTGTTTACCTTGTTAGAAAACGTGGAGAATACATATCCCAAGCCATTGAACCAGGTATGGGCAGCATGGCAGCTGTGATTGGAGTGCCCGCGGAAGTGGTTGAAGAACTTGTAAAAAACTATAAAGACCTTTACGTTGCAAATTACAATTCTGCTGAACAATTGGTAGTAAGTGGTAGAACTGAGAGTATCAAGGCATTCATTGCCGATGGAAAAGAAAAAGGATACAGGATATTGGAGCTCAAAGTCTCGGGCCCATTCCATACGCCTTTGCTTGATAGCGCAAGAGAAAAGATGGCAAATGAACTGGAACACATAAAATTCAGATCACCAAAAATGCCTATAGTTATGAACAGTATCGGAAGAGAGATTACTGACCCGGAACAGATAAAGCACTACTTACTTGAACAGACTTCTGGTCCCGTTTACTGGAAGCAATCTATCGAAAGAATGATTCTCTTAGGCGTTACGGAGTTCATAGAAGCTGGTCCGAAGAATGTACAAACCTCTCTCTTGAAAAAGGCAAAATTAGATGCAAAACATTTTAGTACAGTTGTAGCGAAAGGGGTTTTGAATGAAAGAACATGAACCAAGGAAAAATGGCGATAAGGCCTTAAGTGTTGCGGTGATACCACTTTTTGCGGCGTTAACCGCGGTTGGTTCACAACTTTCAATCCCGTTTGGAGCGGTTCCAGTAACTCTACAAATGTTCTTTGTATTCTTGGCAGGTTACATGCTAAAGCCACTTGATGCCTTTATATCGATGTTGTTGTACTTGGTACTTGGTGCAATAGGCATGCCTGTATTTGCAAATTTTTCTGCAGGATTTATGCATCTTGTGGGTCCAACTTCAGGTTATATATGGTCATTCCCATTGGCTGCGTATATGATATCAGCTCTGAAAAGCAGAAATTTCTTTTTTGCAGGTCTAACAGGCCTTTCAATTGTCTATTTGCTTGGTTGGCTTATCTTGGGAATAAGTACTCACGCTTTTCAACAGGCCTTTATCGTAGGTGTTCTACCGTTTATCGCATTTGATGTTGGAAAATTATTTGTTGCGATCTATGCGTACAAGAAGATGTATAAATTGTTGGATCGCTGGGAGGAAGCCTAATATGGAAGGAAAATTGAATGGGAAAGTTGCGATTGTTACGGGTGCTTCTGGTGGCATAGGAAAGTGCATCGTGAGAGAACTTTTAAGCGAGGGATGTACAGTCGTTGGTTTCAATTACGTGCAAGACATCGAACCAACTGGATACACTGAGTATATCGTGGACATAACGAATAGGGAACAAGTGCAAAAGAGTGTGAAAGAAGTTGTTGATAGATTTGGAAGGATAGACATACTTATAAACAATGCGGGAATTACGAAAGATAATTTAGTGTATAGAATGAGTTATGAAGATTGGGATAGTGTTATTGCAACCAATTTGACAGGCGCATTCAATATGGTAAAAACGTGTATTCGAGAAATTGTAAAAGCTGAAGGCGTCATAATTAATCTGTCTTCCATCGTTGGACTTGAAGGAAACATTGGCCAAGCGAATTACTCTGCTTCCAAAGCAGGATTAGTTGGATTAACGAAATCGTTGGCAAAAGAGTTCGGTAGAAAGAACGTTAGAGTTAACGCAATAGCTCCAGGATTCATAGAAACCCCAATGACAGAAAAATTGTCAGAAGAAATGAAGAACGCAACGGTTGAAAGAATTGCATTACGTAGATTCGGGAAACCTGAAGAGGTTGCCAAACTCGTCAAATATCTCGTCGTAGATGGTACCTACATAACTGGTCAAGTTATCATAATAGATGGAGGATTAGGCGTTTAATTAATTATCTGTCTCGTTGTACTAAGTCGATAAATGTATGATATCTTTTCAATAATTTTATCGAATACAAGATATATTCCTGATTGCGGTGAGTATTACCGCAATTTTTTATTTCATTGTACTTGATTATACTCGATCTATTCTGATTACCTAAAACCTGGTCACCATTGTACAGTAAATTAACAAAAAAGAAAAAACAATTTATCACATCATGTATACGAGAGCATAGAAAGGTATGGTAAAATTATAGGGTAAATAAGACTAATTTCCCAAAAATTTCTATCACGGAGGTGTGAAAATGAGTAGAAAGTGGGTTTATTTCTTTGCCAACGGTAAAGCAGAAGGAACGGCCCAAATGAAAGATCTTCTCGGTGGTAAAGGTGCAAATCTTGCCGAAATGACTAACATAGGGGTTCCAGTTCCGCCTGGTTTTACCATTTCAACTGAGGTATGCAAGTACTATTACGATAACAACAGGTCTTATCCTGCTGATCTTAAAGAACAAGTTGAATCATCGATCAAGGAATTGGAAAAGGTAACCGGGAAAGGCTTCGGGGATCCAAAAAATCCACTGCTCGTCTCAGTCAGATCAGGAGCAGCAATTTCCATGCCTGGTATGATGGATACAATTCTCAACCTTGGTCTAAATGACGAAACCGTCAAAGGACTTGTTAGACTCACAAATAACGAAAGATTTGCTTACGATGCTTACAGAAGATTCTTACAGATGTTTGGAGATACGGCACTTGGTATCCCACACAACGATTTTGAAAATGCACTCTCCGAAATGAAGGAAAAAAAGGGTGTAAAGCTTGATACAGAATTGGACGCAGATGATCTGAAAAAGCTCGTCGACATTTACAAAGGAATCTACGAAAAGTATGGAAAAGAATTTCCACAAGATGTTTACAAACAACTTTGGGGTGCAATAGAAGCAGTTATTTGGTCTTGGATGAGTGAAAGAGCTATAAAATATAGAGAAATCAATGGTATCAAAGAAGGCCAACTCCTTGGTACTGCAGTTAGCGTAGTTACAATGGTTTTCGGTAATATGGGAGACGACAGTGGTACGGGAGTTTGTTTCACGAGAGATCCAAACACTGGTGAGAAGTTACATTACGGTGAATTTCTACCAAACGCACAAGGTGAGGATGTTGTTGCTGGTATAAGAACTCCGTATCCTCTTGAAAAGATGAAAGATATGTTACCAAGTGCATACGATGAACTCATCAACATAATGGATAGGCTTGAAGCATACTTCAAAGATATGCAAGATATAGAATTCACCGTTGAAAGAGGTACTCTCTACATTCTCCAGACAAGAAATGCAAAGAGAACAAGCCAAGCAGCGATAAGAATAGCAGTCGACATGGTAGCCGAGGGCTTAATAGACAAGAAAACGGCAGTTCTCAGGGTACAACCATCGGATGTTGAAAGAGTACTCCACCCGAAGTTCGACGATAAGGAAAGAAAGAATGCAAAAGTCATAGCAAGGGGTTTGCCTGCAGCACCTGGTGCAGCAACTGGCAGGGTATATTTTGAAGCTCACAAAGCAGAAAAAATGGTTGAAGCAGGAGAAAAGGTTCTGCTCGTTAGACCTGAAACAAGTCCTGAAGACGTTGGTGGCATGAATGCAGCAGAAGGTATACTTACCGCACGTGGTGGTATGACATCGCACGCAGCAGTTGTTGCAAGAGGACTTGGAAAACCAGCGGTAGTCGGAGCAGAAGGTATATTTGTCAGTGAGGAAGAAGGCTATTTAAAGGCAGGAGATGTTGTAGTAAGAGAAGGTGAGTGGCTGTCGATAGATGGTACAACTGGTGAAGTATTCCTTGGAAAGATCACGGCAGTAAAGCCAACGGGTCTCGAAGGACCAGTCGCAGAACTTCTCAAATGGGCAGATGAATTTAGGAAACTTGGCGTTAGAGCAAATGCGGATGTTCCAAGAGATGCAAAGGTAGCAAGAGAATTTGGGGCAGAAGGTATAGGACTTTGCAGAACGGAACACATGTTCTTTGAAGCAGATAGGATTCCAAAAGTGAGAAGAATGATCGTAGCAAGGAATAAGGAAGAAAGAGAAGCTGCACTCGCAGAACTTCTTCCACTACAGAAAGAAGATTTCAAAGGCTTGTTCAGAGAAATGAAGGGTTATCCTGTTACAATAAGATTTATAGACCCACCACTTCATGAATTCTTGCCAAACGATGAAGAACAGATGGCAGAAGTTACTAAACAAACAGGTGCAACTATAGAGGAACTCAAGAATGTTGTAGCACAACTGCATGAATTGAACCCAATGCTCGGTCACAGGGGTGTCAGGCTTGTTATCACGTATCCTGAAATTGCAGTTATGCAGACCAAAGCGATAATTTTGGCGGCTATAGAACTCAAATCTGAAGGAATCGACGTAGTTCCAGAAATAATGATACCGCTTGTTGGACACGTAAACGAATTGAAATATGTAAAGAAACTTGTCATGGAAACAGCCGATGCACTCATAAAGGAGCACGGTGTGGATCTAAAGTACTACGTTGGTACGATGATCGAAGTTCCAAGAGCAGCAGTTACAGCAGATCAAATTGCTCAAGAAGCAGATTTCTTTAGCTTTGGTACGAACGACCTCACACAAATGACATTTGGATTCAGCCGCGATGATGTTGGTAAGTTCTTGCCAGAGTACTTTGCAAAAGGTATTTTGGAGGATGACCCATTCAAACATGTTGATACGGAAGGTGTTGGTCAACTTGTCAAGATGGCAAGTGACAAAGGTAAGGCAGTCAAACCTGGTCTAAAATGCGGAGTTTGTGGCGAGCACGGCGGAGACCCCGAATCGATAATGTTCTTTGCAACTACTAAACTTGACTATGTAAGTGCATCACCATATAGAATTCCTGTCGCAAGATTGGCAGCTGCACAGGCAAGTATCAAGTACAGGAGCTAATAATTTAATACCTTGGGGGCGCTTTAGCGCCCCTTATTTCTCTTATTGGCAGTTTAAGATAAGTCGTAACAAAGCTAAGACTACTTAAGAGTACTATTTAACGCTGCGAGGTGTAATATAATGGTAATTGCAATTATGAGCATAATATCTTCCATTCTTGCGTTTTTCCTTACAGGAAATTATTGGTACTTTACACTAATTGCTATCGGAATATACTACTCTTTACGAAAGCAGTCTAGAGTTGAAGGAATAGTATTGCTAAATCTCGTCTTAATTTCAGCAATTGGGTTACTTGGTAAGATAAGGCCAACAAGTATCGATGGTTTAAACTTTGTTGTATACGGTACTTTCGTATCCGTTATCTATGATTTATTCAAGAAATGGTATGCTTCAATTCCCATGTTTTTCCTAACGGGAATAGGAATAAGTTTGATAGGTTCTATAAAATACGGGAATATTGGAAAGCTCTTCGGACTTATTCTTATCCCTGTTTTCCTTAGAGAGTATTCCTTGGAAAAGAAGAGGGAGCTCGAAAATGGAGAAACAGAGAAAGATAACAACAATCCTGGGGGCGAGGAGAAATGAAAGTATTGATATTGGCAGCAGGATTAGGTAAAAGGATGAAATCGAAATATCCAAAAGTTATCCACAAGATACTTGGTAAACCGATGATAAATTGGGTTGTAGACTTGGGTAAGGATTTTGGAGAGGTTGGGGCCGTTGTAGGTCACAAAGCTGAAATTGTGAAACGTTATCTCCCAGAAGATGTATCAGTGTATATTCAAGAACCGCAACTTGGAACTGGTCATGCGGTTATGTGCGCAAAAGATTTCATATGCCCTGATCAAGACCTACTCGTCCTATACGGTGATGTTCCTTTATTGAAAAAGGAGACAATTGAAAGGCTTGTAAGAGTACATCAAGAAAATGAGTACGATGTTACCGTACTGACATTCGTACCTGAAAATCCTTCCGGTTACGGTAGAATAGTAAGACATGACGCAAATATAAAGATCGTCGAAGACAAAGATACCAACGAAGAGCAAAAGAAGATAAGAGAAGTTAACAGTGGTATATACATTTTCTCTGGTAAATTCTTGCTCGAAAACATTGAAAAGATAAGCAACAACAATGCACAAAAAGAATATTATTTAACGGACGTAGTTGCTTTCTCTCAGCATGCTGGAACCGTACTGCTTGAAGATCCAATTGAGGTATCTGGCGTAAACGACAGAATTCAGCTGGCTCAGCTCGAATCCATTGCGAGACAAAGGATACTCGAAAGCTTGATGCTATCAGGTGTGACAATAGTAGACCCAGAATCTACGTTCATCGGACCAGATGTTGAAATTGGAATGGACTCGATAATTCATCCGTTTACAATCATAGAAGGCAGGACTATAATTGGACAGGACTGTGATATAGGTCCATATAGTCACATTGTTGAGTCCAAAATCGGTGACAATGTGAAAGTCGTTAGATCAGAAGTGGAAATGGCAACTATAGAAGATAACGTGTCAGTTGGTCCGTATTCGCGATTGCGCGAAGGTACAGTATTGAAAGAACATGTAAAGATTGGTAATTTCGTTGAGACGAAAAAATCAATCATTGGCAGTAGATCAAAGGCTCAACATTTAACGTATCTTGGAGATGCGACAGTTGGAAATGATGTAAACGTCGGTGCCGGTACAATAACTTGCAATTACGATGGACGCAATAAATATCCAACTTTTATTGATGACAATGCTTTCATAGGTAGTAATTCATCGCTCGTTGCACCTGTAAAAATAGGAAAAGGCGCAATAGTTGGTGCTGGTTCTGTTATCACTAAAGATGTGCCAGAAGATAGTTTGGCGCTTGGAAGAGCTATGCAAGTTAACAAAGAAGGTTGGGCGAAGATCAAAAGGGAGGCTATGGATAATGCAAACAGCAAAAAATGAGATGAAAATATTTGCCGGAAATGCAAACAAAGTCCTCGCAGAGAAGGTAGCCAATTACATTGGAATGCGGCTAGGTGATATCACTGTTGGAAGATTTGCCGATGGTGAGATAAACGTTAGGATAGAGGAAACAGTGCGCGGCCATGATGTCTTCGTTATCCAACCAACTTGTCCACCAGTAGATGAGAATTTAATGGAGCTGTTGATAATGATAGATGCATTTAAGCGTGCTTCTGCAAATAACATAGCTGTAGTAATACCATATTATGGTTATGCAAGACAGGATAGAAAGGCAAAAGGTAGAGATCCTATCACAGCAAAATTGGTTGCAAATCTACTTACAATTGCTGGTGCAACACGTATTATGACCGTAGATCTACATGCGGAACAAGTCCAGGGCTTTTTTGATATTCCAGTGGATAATTTGTGGAGTTTTCCGGTATTTTTGGAAACATTGAAAAAGGATGGATTGATAAGTGAAGATACTGTTATTGTCTCACCAGATGTCGGTGGTGTGAAAAGAGCAAGGCAAATTGCCGAGAAAGTTGGATTACCTTTGGCTATACTCGATAAGAGAAGACCAAAGGACAATGTGGCTGAAATACTAAACATCATTGGTGATGTAAAAGATAAGACTGCAATAATAGTTGATGATATAGTCGATACAGCAAGATCACTTGTGGAAGGTGCTAATGCAATTAAGAAAGCCGGTGCAAGCAGAGTAGTCGCATGTATAACTCACCCAGTTCTGTCAAATGGTGCAATTGAGAGGATAGAGCAATCCACTATTGAAAAGATTTATATTGGTGATACAATATATCATCAGAGCCTGCCTGAAAAATTTCAGATCGTTTCAGTGGCCTCTTTACTTGGTGAGGCTATAATAAGAGTTAGAAAGAACCTATCCGTAAGTATATTATTTAAGTGATTCTATAGTAACCAGTTCATACAATAGACGAAAATAGAAAACCTTTAAAATAGAAGAAGAGGAGGTACGTGACATGGAGTACATAGTTAACGCGCAGATTAGGTCTATCATCGGTAACAAGCGCGCAGTAAGGAGACTTAGAACCCAAGGAGTTATACCAGCCGTTGCCTACGGACCAGGTATCGAAAAACCATTGAGCTTAGTGCTGAACAGCATAGACTTCCTTAAACTGTTCAAGCACATCACAGAATCCACACCACTTTCTTTGGTTATTTCAGACGAAAGTGGTAAAGAGACTTTCAAACACATGGCATTTATAAAGATGGTCCAATATGACAAAGTGACGGATGAGATCAAGCATATCGATTTTTACATTCCTGAGGCTCACCATAAGATGAAGATTAACGTTCCAATTAAATTCAACGGCAAGCCAGTTGGTGTTGAAAAGGGCGGAACTATGGTAATTATACACCATGAAGTGGTTGTTGAAGCAATACCGGAATTGGTACCTGAAGTAATCGAGATTGACGTTACAAATCTCGGCTTAGGTGATGTAATAAGAGTTAAGGATATTCAAATGCCACAAGATGTAAAGATAGATCTTGATCCTGAAGAAACCCTTGTAACAGTTATTACTCCAAGAAGCATTGAAGAAGAAATAACAGCTCCAGCCGCAGAGGGAGAAGCTGAACCTGAGGTAGTCAAGAAGGGAAAGAAAGAAGAGACAGAAGAGAAATAATATAAAATGTAGCAGTCAAAATTTAAACTACTTGCAAGTCCCCCTTTATGGGGGACTTTTCAAATGTACAATTACTCTGGAATATGTATAAGGAGTTGGATATCAATGACCGTAATAGGATTAGGTAATCCGGGAGAGAAATATTCAAATACACGCCATAACGTTGGATTCATGTTGCTTGATAGAATGAGTCATTCGTGGAAGAAGGGCCCCAATTATCTTTACAGTGATGTAAACATAAACGGTGAGAAGACAAAGCTTATAAAACCTATGACCTACATGAATCTTAGCGGTGAGGTATTCAAATATATTCAACACGATGATATAATAGTTGTGTACGATGACTTAGATCTTCCAATTGGAAGACTGAGGATAAGGAAAGATGGAAGCGCCGGCGGGCACAACGGTATAAAATCCATAATCTCGTACATCGGTCAAGCATTTCCAAGAATAAGAATAGGCATCGGTCCCAAACCACAAGGTATGGATGCAGCAGATTATGTGCTTTCAAACTTCTCTGAAGAAGAATTCGCAATATTAGATAAAGTATTAGAAGCAGCAAAAGAAGCTTTAGAATACATAACAATTTACGGGTTGGACAAAGCAATGAATAGATACAACTCTTTCAAAGTTGACGAAGATAGCGAAAATAGCCCAAGCAAGTGAAGTAAGTTATTTTCAGAAAATTTGGAAATTTCAAAATCTCGATGAAAACTCGATGAAAAAAGGTGACATAATTGAAGTGTATTCGTTGTGGAAAATCTGCTGAAATTGTAAGAAAAGTCTATTTTGATGGTACGATAAAGGAAGTAAGTTATTGTAAGAATTGCTTTCGTGAGATGTTGAAGTACGAAAGCATAAAATACGCGCGTGCAGGAGTCTACACGTTAACCTCACATATGGAGTTGGTAGAGGAATCAACAATGAAAGATAATAGATTTCATAACTCCATCGAAAACATATACTCTGAACAACCAAGTGTAGTCCAGCTAACACTTTTTGCAAATGATAGATACACATACAAAAAGACGCTTATGGATATACAGAAAAGAAAGCTCACTTTTTTGAAATACAAATTGAGAAATGCATTGAAATATGAAGATTACAGAAAAGCTAGCAAACTAAAGCAAAAAATAGATGAATTGATGAGAACATTGAAGGAGACTCCGCAGCAATAATGGAGTCTCCTTTTTCAAATTATCATCAAATGTGGAATTTCAACTGCTCACATACCCTCAAATAAAGGCTAACATATTTCTGTACACCACTCCGCATCATCCAAGTCATAAAAAGTATAACTATACCAAGTAAAGTATAGCTGATAAAATTATCATAGCAAACAGAATGTACTTTAGAACCCTTTTGTCGAGACGTAAATTCAGATGTGCACCAATGTTTCCACCAAAAAAAGAACCTGTACCAAGTACCAAGCCCGGTATCAATTCTACCTTGCTGTTAAATGAGAACACGATTATCGAAAATATCGTAAAAGTCAGTGTTAGGAAGATTTTAAGTACATTTGCACTCTTGATACCCTCACCTTCAAATTTTCTAAGAGCCGCAATGAGAAAGAAACCAACTCCTGCTTGAATGAATCCACCGTAGATGCCGATGAGAAAGAAGATAATAAACTCCAAAAGTCTATTCGAAGGTTTTAACTGTGACGCACTTTCTTCATCTTTTGAAAGTAAGTTGAAGAAAGCCATGAAAAGGAATATTACTCCAAGTACTGTTTTTAAAATCCTATCAGGAATCTCTACAGCAATGTTTGCACCAGCCAGTGATCCAAGAATAGTTGGTATAGAAAGGTACAGAGCCTTCTTAGTGTTCAATACCTTCTTTCTTGAGAAACTTGCCGTTGCTGAAATATTCTGCAGCAATATTGAAATACGGTTTGTACCATTTGCGACACTTGGAGAGAGACCAAACAAACTGAGCAACGGCAATGTAAGGAACGAACCGCCACCCGCAAGAACATTTATTATTCCTGAGGCTAAACCTCCAAAAAACAGCAGTAAATAAAGCATAAAACTACCGACAGTCATCTCAAAACACCTCAAGAAATGCGTTAAGCAACTTTATTAAATTATCCAAATCTGAAAGACTTATCATCTCTACTTGAGAATGTAGGTATCTCACTGGGACACTCAGTGCAACCATTGGAACTCCCAATTCCAAAAACACGCTTGCATCGTTACCCCCACCCGTTGCACCAATCTGAACTGGGATATTTCTCTGATGGGCTACATCAACTATCTGACGGACAACTGACATATCAGAAATCGAAGAATTGTCGAGTACCCTAATAACAGGGCCTTTCCCAAGTTCTACATGTTTATTCTGTTTACTGCAGCATGCAAACGAATCTACAGCTACGGCTAAACGCGGGCAATAAGATTTCGTCAAAGCCTTCGCACCTCTCAATCCAACTTCTTCTTGAACGGTCCAGGCAAAGATGCAATCTGACCTATTTTCTACATGATTAGCTACTTGAGACAACGTATAGCATCCGAACCGATCATCCAGACTTCTCATCGCAAGATTATCAACATTAAGAATCGCACTATTTTTCTTAAATACTACATAATCCAACTCCCTTATCCCCATATCGTAAACTTCTATTCTTGATTTAGCACCAATATCGACGCACTTATCGAAAACCTCTCCATCGCTCTTCAAATGTGGCGGTATAGCACCGATGACACCATTTATGATTCCATTTTGCGATATGACTTCAACAAAAGTACCTGGAAGCGTTTCTTCTATTATTCCACCAACGTTCCTAATCGTTAATTTTCCATCTTCTCTAATATCAGTTACGTAGAATCCTATTTCATCCATGTGTGCCATGAGTAGAACTGAATTATCACCCTTGACACCACCTACACTGCTTTTTCCATCTTTTTCGTATACCAAATTCCCAACCTTGTCAACCTTGCATACCATAGGAATCGTGGAAGATATTTTCTCCCTAACCAATTCCTCTCTCCCCGAAACTCCAGGAACACTACAAAGTTCCACCAATTCATCAACTCTCACAAATTCGTATTCTACTTTCTCTATTCTCACAATTGTCACCTCCACGATATCATATATAAGATATTCTACCATGAATTTGGTTCGTTATACTAATTTGTTATCACACAAATATTTTTCATATATTGACAATTTTTTTGTGTACTAGTATAATATTTTTGTCACAAACAAAATCCGGGGGTGATACTGTGGAAGAGAGTAACAAAATTTATCAACATGAAAAGAGAAATCTAGCACCCGTAATAAGTGGAAGATTTGAATCTCTTGTAGGAGCTTCTGCTTTGATGGTTGCAATGCCACTTTTTGTGTTGGACAGAACGGGCTCTGGGACTATCATGGGACTCTTCAGTGTTCTTCAAATCCTCCCAAGGATCTTGTCTACCCCATTTGGCGGTGTGCTCGGGGATAGAATGAACAGAAAGCACATCATGGTTTTAGTAGATGAACTTAGGGGGATGATTTTGTTTCTTTTGTGGCTGATAGGTGTTTTTGGAAAGATCGACATACCTTTGCTGCTAATCTTCACAGCGGTTTTGGCACTCTTGGATGGTATTTTCGACGGTCCAACAGGTGCTATGTTTGGTGATGTTGTTAGAAAAGAACACATGAGGCGAGCGACTTCGTTTAATGCGATGGCAAATAGTGGTGCTACCATCATTGGGCCTATCCTCGGTGGTATGTTGTATGGCTTTTACGGCTTTCAAAACGTCATATTAATGACCTCGATATTGTACTTCCTATCGGGTATCAGTGAGATGTTTATCATATACAAATTCACGCCAAAAGAAGGAGAAGTTCACGTATTTAAAGAACTTGGTGAGGGAATAAAATTTGTAGTTGCAAACAGAGGATTGAAATTTCTATTCACGTTTGCCATTGCGATAAACTTCATTACATCTCCACTATTTGGTGTTGTTTTTCCATACATCGTCCGCACAGTTTTACAATTCAGTTCAACTCAATATGGTTTATTACAAACATTCTTCACAATTGGTGCTCTGCTTGGAAACTTTTTGATACTCATAGTGTTACACAAGGTAAGCTCAAAAATTCTGATGATTGGTGGGTTGATCGTTCAAGAACTTATAGGTGTTGTTTTTTCTATAATGATCATGCCTGTATTTGGGTTCTCCAAGTCTATGCTCTTCATAATTTTCTCGACTAGTTCATTTCTCATAAGCTTATTTAACGTACTCCTCAACACACCATTGAACGCAAATCTTCAGATACTTGTACCTTCAGAACTGAGATCAAGGGTCTTTTCTGTACTTTCCGTGATGGCCATGGGAATTACACCCATTTCTTCTGCTTTATATGGCTATCTAATCGACAGACTAAATCCATTCTGGTTTTTCTTTTCCATAAATCTCTTGGGACTTATCGTGTCACTGTTTTTTGTAATTCTAGCACCAGATGAGGCATACAATCCTAATCCTCCCTTAAGTGACAGATAGAGCATGCAGAACACTCCAAAAGTGCGAATAGTTAAAACATTGTGCAGGTGAAAACCTGCACCCTTTTTCATTCTTTAGCTATGTGCTATAATAAGTGTTGAGATGAGAGGTGAACATAAAATGGGGGAAAGAGGGAAAAGGGGAATAAATACTCAATGAAACGACGTGGAAGCGTACTTGTTGCAGTACTCATTATCATGATTTTCACTGCAATTATACTCTCAAAATTGTGGTTTTTACTTGCTATCAGGTTGAAAGGGTATCCATAATGATTAAATTTCTATTTTTCAGGCCTTTCGTATTTTAAGGCATTTATTGTTACCAAGTATTTATGACCGTCGACTTCAACCTCAAAATCAACGTTGAAATGATCAGGACGGTTCTGAAGGTAAGTTGCATCAACAGTTTCCCAAAACATATTTTCTGCCATTATTTGTGCCTTTTCTTGTCTTATAGCTTCGTTTAATGTTTCATTCTGGAGCGGTATCGTACCAAAAATCATCACAATTAGTAACATGAGTATGAGTAGTGCAAAAATGATTTCCGTGTAAACCATTTTCTCACCTCTCTACACAGATTTGCAATACTTATCGTGTTACAGAATATTGCGAGTATTAAGAGGAGGTGGTATATATCAGTGCATTTCTTAAGGGCGTAACTTTCAGCACCACAGCTGGACTTGCTACGATGTTGGGTGTTTTACCATTACTCTTGTTTCATAAACATCTCGGTGAAAAAGTAATAGACTCTCTATTGGGGATGGCTGCAGGTATCATGCTAGCTGCCAGTGCGTTTAGTTTGGTTGGACCATCACTAGAAGCAGGTGGTCCGTTACGCTTTTCAATTGGTTTCTTATTAGGCGCGGCCATAGTAGACCTCATGGATAAATTTTCACCGCACGAGCACTTTTTAAAGGGTCACGAGGGTCCAGACCTCAAAAGAGTTAGCAAAATATGGTTATTTGTCATGGCCATAACTATTCACAACTTTCCAGAAGGTATGGCCGTCGGAATCAGTGGTTTTACACCACAAGCACTGAGTGTTGCCATTGCAATAGGTACTCAGAATATACCCGAAGGTTCTGCTACTTTTGTTGCGCTTCTGAACGCGGGATATTCTGTAAAAACTGCATCGCTTGTAACACTCTTAACTGGTTTGGTCGAGGTACTTGGTGGACTATTCGGTGCTAGTCTAATACTCGTTAGTCAAAAACTGTTGCCATACATGTTAGCTTTCGCAGCAGGTGCTATGGTGTTCGTAGTAAGTGATGAAGTAATACCAGAGACGCACCTAAAGGGTAACGAAAGACTCTCAACGTATTTCCTTGTGTTTGGTTTTCTCATAATGTCGATTCTCGATGTTGTCCTCGGGTAATTTTTGATAACCACGATATTTTATGAATAATTAATTATGAATAACTGCATTCAAGACACGTTTTCGTCTGATAAGAGTTCATCACTTTGCAAAAATTCGTATACAGCTTTATCTTTACCTGATTTTTTAGCTAAGTAAAGTAACTTATCAGCTGCTTTCAATGTTTCCGTAGGAGAATGGTAATTTTTCGAACTTGCTACTCCACATGATATTGTACACTTTCCACTTGGGAATTGTGTCTTTCTAACTTGATCAAGTATGTTGTCGATAGTACTGATTACTTCCCTTTCATCGGTATTGGTGAATACGATGGTGAATTCCTCTCCACCGTAGCGACCCACCATTGTATTCTCACCAATACTCTTTCTCAGTATTCTGCCTATCTCTCTCAGTACCTCGTCTCCTACTAAGTGACCATATGTATCGTTAACTCTCTTGAAATCATCTATATCAAGCATCGCGACGTAATATACTTTACCATCGTCTATTGGTTCAGCTACTGCTTCAGATAGAGAGTTATGTGTTTCATCAAGAAATTTCAAGATCTCCTTCTTGTTGAATAAACCTGTGAGATTATCAATAGAAGAAGCTACCTTTAATTCTCTAAATAGATTTAGAGTATTGAAAAGCAATCCAAGACTTTCTTCTGCTTCAATAAATACATTGTACGCTCCTCTCGGATCAGATGCACGAGAAAATGCAATCACGCAAATTTCTGAGGAATCGTATTTTACAACGAAGAAGATGAATTCTTCTAATGCTGAGTCATCACCATATTCACCGAAAAATGACCATGTTGATGGTTCTACAGGCCTCTCCATAACAGAGATTATCCCGTTTTTTAGGCTTTCTTTCTGAACGTGGAATCCAAAATTGTATACTCTACCTTCTACAGGTGATAACAGCATGAATGCCAAAGCACCGAAATTTGAAAAATTCTCAAGAAATTTCTTCAAATTGTTTATAACATAAAATTCATCCCTTGCAAATTGGATGAGCGACAATATTTCCCTATTCAGTATCTCCGTTCTCATCTTCTGTTCTAAGACATCGTATATATTACTTGCATAATGCGTCAACGACGAGTCCGTTTTATAATCTCCATGAATAAATCTCAGCAATTCATACTCAAGCTGTTCTTTAGGCAGCATCTTTGAAATGAACTTATTTGCACCACTATGAAATGCCCAAAATTCATTTATGATGTCATCCGAGCCAGTGAGAATAACAATTCCTGCATTCTTAAATGCAGGAACTGATCTCAAATAGAGGCACATCTGTAATCCTGATATGCCTGGCATATTGTAATCGGTTATTATTATATCAGGATACTCCTTCAAGGCAACTTCAACTCCTTGAAGTGCATTTTCCGCAACTAGCACCTCGTATCCATTCTTTTTCAACAAATCTTCAAGAATTGTTCGCCAAAACCTGCTATCATCAACCAATAAGACCTTGCTCAACGTCTATCCCCTTTTTGTAAAAATCGCTATCCCTGTGCATTAAATTATACTACATTTTTCTCTTTTTCTACCTCCGCATTTGCAAATCTATCGACATTTAGGTAAGATATGTCGGTATGAGTGGTCTTTCCAAGCACGATAAGCTCAGCCAACGCTTCGGTCACAGCTGGTGCAACCATGAATCCATGACCGGAATATCCCACTGCATAGAAGTAATTGTTGACAATATTACTCTGACCTATTATAGGTTGAGCATCAGGTGACATGTTGTACATCCCACTCCAATGTCTCATTATTCTAAGATTTCTCAAAAACGGGAATAATTCGACCATTTTGACCGTGAGTTCTTTCTCAAATTTGAAAGTTACGTTGTAATTTATGCCAGGCTTTTCATCTTTATCGCCTTGGCCCATTATGAATTGTCCATGTTGTGCTTGTCTCATGTAGAAATTCCCCGCAAAACTTATTGCCATCATCGGGAAGAAATTTTCAAGCGGTTCTGTCACGAAGATTTGATGCCTATAACTCTCAGTTGGCAAATCAACACCGACGAGTTGAGATACTTGTTTTGACCATGGCCCCGATGCATTTACGACAGCATCACATTTGAAATATCCTTGATTGGTATCAACTCCAACAACCTTACCGTTTTGCACGTCAATTCCCAAGACCTCTGTATGTGTGTATATCTTTGCTCCCATTCTTCTTGCCGCCTGCGCGTAGCCAATAACCGCCTTGTGTGGATTGGCATGTCCATCTTTCTGGCAAAATGTAGCTAGGACGAGGTCTTTTGTGTTGATATAGGGATACCTCTCACTCACTTGTTTTGGGGTTAGTATTTCAACATCAAGTCCCTCTTCTCTCTGTATTTCAACGTTCTTCTCAAATTGTTTTGCCTCTTCTTCATCGTAAGAAAGCATGAGATATCCACCTTGATAATATTCAATATCAGTTCCAACGTCTTCTTTGAAATGTTCAAAAAGTTCTACACTTCTCATTGCAAGACGTACGTTATTTTTCGTAGACCATTGTTGACGAATTCCACCGCCACAACGACCTGTAGAACCAGAAGATAGGTACGACTTTTCAAAAACGGCCACGGAAGTTTCACCCAAATTGCAAAGTGAATATGCCAGTGCCGTCCCCGTTATTCCTCCACCTATTATGCAAACATTGTATGCTCCTTTTACCTCACTCATCTGTATCCACTCCTTTCGCATATCTCACAATAGCATCGATCGGAAGAGGGATAACAGGTGGTCTGAATGCGCCCAATCTGCTCTCCGAAATTGGAACACCAGTTTTTTCGGATATTATTTGTAAAACAACACTTCTACAAGTCTTTCCACCGCATGGACCCATACCGATGCGTAATACTCTTCTGATCTCTTCGTAATCCGTAATGCCAGCATCTATCAGTTTTTCTACATCATTTCTTGAAACTTCTTCACATCTGCATATGTATGCCTGCGACTCTTCCGAAGCGGTGGACATTTCAAAGTGCCTTACAACACCTTCCATACCCTTTGGAACCTTTAAAAATACGATATGAGTCTTCTCTTTTCTGTTGATCATAACCCTATCTATCTGACCATCTGCAACATATTTCCCATTCTTATCTAGTAACTTGACAGAACTTCCCTTTTCGGGAATTGGTAAGAATTCATACGGAATTCCAACTATAGAATGCTCTTCTCTTTGTTGCATGAGGAAGATCGCAAGTCCTGGACATTTAGTTACGCATATGCCACACCCTGTGCATTTCTCATAATCTACTTGTGGTACACCATTTATATTTCCACCAGTGTTTATTGCGCCAGTTGGACATGATGTTTCGCAAGGATTGCATGGAATGGCTTGTGGACATTCAATAACTGCCTTTAATTTTGAAGGTGATGATGGAATCTGCTGTATTTCTTCTCTGTATCCACCGCTTGGGAATGATATACCCATTTTCTTCAGACCTTCTCTAACTTTGGCTGCAAATGGACCTTTTCTAAATTCAACGAGCTCATTTTTCATATCAGTAATCTTTTCCGACAAGTCTTTTCCTGTAATCTTTTGTGCTATGTTGTACCCTGCGATGTATCCTTCTATCATAGCGGTAGAAGCCTCTTCGATACCTGAAAGATCACCTGCAACATAGACATTATCGACCGTCGTTTTCATGTTCTCATCTCTCACTGGTACATACCCACCGAGTTCAGAGATGTACCTAATCTCTCCTCCAGTTTGGGCAACGAGTTCAACACTGGGTTGCAATCCAACTGCAAGACAGATAGTATCAACGGTAATTTCTTTTTCCGTACCTGGAATCGGTTTGAACTTACCATCTACCTGAGCAATTATCGCACCTTCAACTCTATCCTCACCGAGTGCGCTTATAATTGTGTGATTAAGCAATATTGGAACACCAAGGCGCATGATCTTATTTGCATGGACCATGTACCCACCGATTTTCGAAGTTGCTTCCACGATTGCTTTGACCTTTGCACCTGCTTGGAGCAGTTGATATGCAACAATTAATCCTATGTTTCCTGCACCTATTATCAAAAATGATTTCCCGGGCATGACTTTGTATTGATTCATTAAAGTCTGCACAGCCCCGGCACCATACACACCCGGTAATGTATTATTCTTGAATAGTAAGAATCTTTCCGAGGCACCTGTCGCAATCAAGATGTAGTCTGCAGTATACTCACTCACGCTGTTTGAATTTCTATCGTAAGCAACGATTGAATCTTCATAAATACCTGCGAGCGTAGTTTGCATCAAGAAATCTATACCAAGTTCTTTAGCTTTATCTACAAGACGTTTTCCTATTTCAAAACCTCTTACAGACGCATAAAATCCCTCATGACCAAAGAATTTATGAGTCTGTTTCGGAAGTTGTCCACCAGGTTCTATACCTTCATCGACTACTAACACTTTCGTACCGTCACCAATACTTTCAGCAATTGCAATTGCACCACATAGACCTGCAGGCCCTGCCCCAATTACTATAGCATCAACATGCTTTCTTCCACCAGCTTCGTTGTCTACCATTTTGGCTTCCCCCTTCCTTCTTGTCTACGGACATTTATTCCATCGCGGACGGGGGTAATGCAAGACCTTACATTTGGAATGCCATCAACTTCGACAAGGCATGATGAACATTTTCCAATTGCGCAGAAGAATCCCCTTGCATGGTTGTGTTCGGTAAATCCAAATATATCGATACCATTTGCAATCAGTGCACTTGCTATCGTATCACTTGGAAGTGCACAAATAGGCTGGCCTTCGAAATAAAAAACAACATGCGCTTTACTAGTAGAAGACTTAACATCCAAAATTGGATGTTCAACTAACCTCCCCATGTATTCCCCTCCAATCAACAAACTCAAAGAATTTAAAGAATCAAAAAGTTCAAAAATTTTCTTAAATGAAAGCTCCTACACCTATATAATTATATGACCTGAATGCCATTTCAGCAAAATATGGAATTTGTTTGTTATGCGAAGATAATTTTATGTATCGCTACGGAGTTCAATCAATCTCTGGTTTGTGTTATAATCTAAAGTGTATCTAACGCATGGAAGTGAATAGTAGAATTTGGAACTTTCCTTGAGAGGGTGATTGTGTGTCTAAGTTGTCAAAAGGAGCAAAAATTGTACTTAAGAAAGACATCAAAAGGCGTGTATTACTTGGCCATCCGTGGATTTATGATAACGAGATAGAACGTATAGATGGCAATTTTACAAATGGTTCAATAGTCGATGTTTACACATCTGCAGGACAATTTCTAGGACGTGGTTACATCAACACTGAATCAAGAATAACTGTAAGGTTGTTGACTCGCAAAATGGTTGAAATAAACAAAGAATTCATAAGAAAGAGATTTGACGAAGCATTAAGAAATCGTTATAACATCGTCCATGAAAATGCGTACAGAGTGCTCTTCGGTGAGGCCGACGGGCTACCCGGTCTTGTTGTCGATAAATTCGACAAATATCTCTCGGTGCAATTCAACACATTAGGGATGTACATGCTCAAGCAGCAGATAATTGATGTGCTGATAGATATCTTCCATCCAACTGCCATTTTCGAACATACTGAAGGGAGTGCTGTGAGAAAAGAGGGATTAGAAGAACGTACTGAATGGATATATGGAAAGGGCCCCGAATTGATACCTTTTGAAAACAACGGTATCAAATTCTTAGCTGACACAAAAGGTCAAAAGACAGGTGCATTCTTAGATCAAAGAGAAAATGCAAAAAAACTTATGGAATTTGCCAAAGATAGAGTATGCTTAGATTGCTTTTCATACACAGGAAATTTTGGTATGCACTTACTGAAAGGTGGTGCTAAACACGTTACATTTGTCGATTATTCCGATAGAGCAATCGAAATTTCAAGAGAAATAGCCAGGCTTAACGGGTTTGACAACTGCGACTTTGTTGTTGAAAATGTTTTCGATTATCTAAAGTCCAACTACGAAAAATCCAACTTATTTGACCTCATAGTACTTGATCCACCATCATTTGCAAAGAGTGCAGCAAATAGAGATGCAGCATTCAAAGGATATAAGGAAATAAACTACAGGAGCATGAAGATTCTCAAGAATAATGGTTTGCTTGCAACCGCTTCTTGCACTCAAGTTGTATCACAAACAGAGTTCGAAAACGTTTTGGTGGAAGCAGGTATTGATGCAAAGGTTATCTTGAGACTCTTGTACAGGGGAGGTCAGTCGATAGATCACCCGCAAGTTTATAGCATACTGGAAAGCATGTACTTGAAATTCTTGATTTTGCAGATAACCTACATAAGTAGCATCTAACTATTTTCAATATCGTCACAAAATGTTATAATTGTTTCAAGAACTTTGTACATTAGAAATGTTTGTACGCTTCAAGATATTTAGGAGATTTAGGAGATTAAAGATGGATCGAGGGATGTAAAGATGCAGGGGAGAAAGCACACACGTTTTTTTAAATTATTTCTTTATACTATCCTTTTCTTACCTTCCTTACTTTTTTCAGGTGCACTTATAGTCTCTTCCAATTCTCTTGTGGATGAGGCTGGAAATGTCATAAAGTCTGGTACTTTTTCAGATGTTTTATACGATGGAACGCAATATTATTATATCGCCAGTGATGGAATATACACGCTCGATGGAAAAACGAAGATAGACATAAGGAATGCTCAAAGAGTCGGCATAAATTATGTTACTTCAGCAAATAAAGTATACAAGATATCAAACGGAAAGGCAACCACCATCGGAACAGTTCCAAGCACACTCCAGAGTATAGTAGTAAAAGATGATTACATAATGGGCATAGATGGAAGTCAAGTCGTTTGCTATGATGAAGGTACAATCGTCTGGTCAATGGTCGTTTCGGCAAAGACGTTGAAATTGAGTGGTGACTACTTGGCCGCTCTTGGAACGCAATCACAGCTTTTCAATGTATCTAATCCGAAATACGTCAGACTTGAACGCACCTACCCTTCGTACAAAGACTATGCATTCTTTTCAGGTTATCATGCATTTAGCGATGGAACAAAGATATACTTGTACAAGGGCAATTCAAGACTTAGTTCGACGTTTCCATACAAAGGTCAACTACTCAGTGATGGAAATAATCTTTATTCAGGAAATATTGTAATAACAAGTGATTTGATCCAAAAGGATCAAAAATTCACTGCCAAATCTCTTGTACCTGTTATCACAAACGAAGAAGATACCACAACTGTTGCTGAGGTTCCCGACAAGATTGAAGAAACTCAACCAACAGTTCCCAGCCAAAGTACTCAGTCCGATACGAGTGTTCAAAGTACCCCTCAGCCAGAGATATCCGTTGTCAAACCGTCTGAAAAAACGCCAACAACGAAAGAACCTAAGTTGTATGAACTGATTTGGAAAGTAGTTATAAACGATGAAATATTTGGAAAGCCAGCAGTAAAAGAAACAACTGCGTATGTTCCTACACTTAAAGGTAGTGTTTTTTCCATATCCAATGGGAAAATTCAGTGGACTTTTAAGACAAGCTTTGTGATAGTTGCACATGTGACAGTTGGTAACAATGTATACATAGTATCTTGGGACGATACCGTTTATGCTGTAAATGAAAAGGGACAACTCAGTTGGAAACTAAAACTCGATGGAGATATCTCTCAAGGGCCTGCATGGGACGGTTATTATCTCTATGTTGTGACCGACAATGGCACAATGTATACTATAAAAGACCTTGGAAAGAGTGGAAATATAACATCTTCTTACAGGACTGCATCGTATCCTGTAATACCACCGTCTGTCTCACTCTCTGGAAAGATATATGTTGTAGATGGTGTGGGAAATCTGTGGCGCGAAAAGGAATCGACTATTTTTGTAGGGAAGATAAAGAATTTACCGTTAGTATCGGAAAATCCTTACGTAAGTCAGCAACTCGGTTTTGCGCTGATAGATGAAACAGGGTTATCGTATGAGTTCGTACCTATGCAGAAAGAAACACAGATATTGAGAGGGAAAAGCGCATTTTTAACGATAAGTGGTCAAGTTAACGATGCAGTTATGGGCAAGAAGAACATGTACGTCCTAACAGATTCAGGTAAATTCTACGTCATAGATAAAGAATCGAAGAAAACATTATTTACCGATACAGTTCAAAACGGTCGATATATTTCTTTGAGCAACGGTTATTTATTTGTATTTGGTGATGATGCTAGGTGCTACTACGTTGGTGATACGCCATCCGGGCTGTGGAATAGTTTGTACGGAAATTCATTGAACTGGAATTCGGCAATAAAATAGTGATTAGTAAAGAGTAGTAAAACACTCATTATTTCAAGAGAGGTAGTACATTGACAAGACTATTAGGTGATTTTTCTTATTATGCCGTTTGTGTACCTGTTTTTATGGGCCGATTCTTATTTGAAGTCAGATCAGAGTACGTCTCTCAACCACTTGAAGTTGCGTTCCCTGGTGGGAAAATAGAAGATGATGAAACCCCTTTTGAAGCCGCTCTTAGAGAACTAAGAGAAGAAACTGGGCTTAACATAGTATCAAAAATTTGTGATGTAGAGCCTGTTGTTACTCCTTTTAACACCGTTATATTTCCGTTCATTGTAGAAGTTGATATAAAGAATATGGTCATCAGCAAATCTGAAGTTTCGGAAGTCTTTCTTGCACCTGTAGAATTCTTCGAAACCCCTTACAAAGTAGCAAATGTAGATGTGAGACTTGAACCTCCAGACGATTTTCCATATGATCTTATTCCATTTCAAAAAGATTATCCGTGGAAAACTGGTAAGTATGAAGTCATATTCTACAAATGGGACAGTTACATCATCTGGGGTATAACTGCAAGAATTGCTCGGAGGGCTGCTCAAATTCTGAGAAAAGATTGAATGGTTTAACGCATAGAATGGGAAAGACTGAAAAATATGGGGGGAACGGGGATGTTCTTTAAAACTTATTCTGCTGTCATAGTTGGTATAACACCACTTCTTGTCTCAGTTGAAGTGGACATAAATTCTCGTAGCGTAAAAAGAGATATGAACATAGTCGGGCTTCCTGACACTGCGGTAAAGGAAAGCAAACAGAGAATTATCAGTGCATTCAAAAACTCTGGTATTGCACTTCCCGATGGACTTGTAACAGTGAATCTTGCACCGAGTGATGTAAAAAAGGAAGGGACCTATTTAGACCTTGCAATTGCACTTGCGATCTTGGGTGCAACAAAGCACATTCCACAATTTGAAAGTGTTGTCCTAGGTGAGTTAGGATTAGATGGAAATATCAGAAAAGTGAAAGGCGTACTTCCTATATTACTTGAATACTCTGACAAGGGTTTTGACTTCATCATACCGCAAGATAACACCACAGAAGCACTCGCTTCAAAATCCAAGTTCAAGGCCTTCTCCTCGCTTTCCCAAGCGGTATTATCACTTAAGACAGGTGAATATTCACTCAAAATAGATGAGTTTTCCTCAAACGTTGAGAACGTGCAGAAATACGAAGAAGACTTTTCAGATATAAAGGGCCACACTTTGCCGAAGAGAGCTTTTGAAATTGCAGCAGCCGGTGGTCACAACATTCTTATGGTTGGTCCCCCAGGTACAGGAAAAACGATGTTTGCTAGAAGATTCCCGACGATATTGCCCGAGATGGATGAAAAGGAAATCATAGAGACGTCGAAGATATACAGTGCAGTTGGATTGCTAGACTCCTCTTTGATAAAGCAAAGACCGTTCAGAAGTCCACATCATACATCGAGTGCTGTTGCCATAATAGGGGGTGGCAGCAACGTAAAACCTGGTGAGGTAACGCTCGCACACAACGGTGTACTATTTTTGGACGAACTACCTGAATTTAGGCGAGATGTCCTTGAAGCACTGAGAGAACCACTCGAAGATTCTGTTGTAACCGTCTCAAGGGCAAAGGCAACACACGTATTTCCAGCCAACTTCCAGCTTATAGCAGCTATGAATCCTTGTCCATGTGGTTATTTTGGTGACAAGGAGATCGCATGCAAATGCTCTTCATATGAGATAAAGCGGTATTGGAAAAACATCTCAGGACCTATCTTGGATAGAATCGATATTCAAATCCAAGTACCCAGAGTAGAATTTGAAGAAATGCGTAGCAAGACATATGGTGAGACGAGTGCACAGATAAGGGAGAGAGTGATAAAGGCACGCGAAGTTCAAAAGAAAAGATATGCAAAAGAAGCAATAAAGGTCAACAGTAAATTAAGTCACAAAATGATAGAAAAGTACATAACTCTATCGAGTGATGCCGAAGAGATATTAAAGTTGTATGTAAAGAAATATAAATTATCCGGAAGAGCTATCGATAAGGTCTTGAAAATGGCGCAAACAATTGCTGATTTGAACGAATCAAATATGGTAGATGTGAAATGCATCAGTGAGGCATTACAGTACAGGTTGAATAATCTCGATAGCGACTTTGCACTGTGATTTTCATGAGTCTTAGAATAATCGTGATAAAGCACAAAAATAGAACAGGGGGATGAAAATGGACAAGTTGAAGGAGTACTATCAAAAGATTGCGAAGTATTCAAGTGCATCAGCATTACTATATTGGGATATGCAAACGTACATGCCATCTGCAGCCGGTGAATATCGTGCAGAAGTTCTCTCTGAAATTGGCAGTTATGCATTTATAATGTCCGTTTCAGATGAACTTGGCAATCTTCTCAAAAGTGCAACGCCAAACTCGGAAATAGATGAAGCTATCGTGCGTGTTGGTTTGAAAGAATACGAAAAGTACAAGAAGGTACCGGCCGAAGTCTTTGAAGAAATGATGAGAGTTTCCGCTATATGTGAACAATTGTGGCAAAAAGCAAAAAAAGAAAGAAATTTTGAGATTGTAGAACCTTATCTTGAAAAGGTCGTAGAATTGAACAAAGAAATGGCAAAGTACCTTGGGTATGATAATGATCCATACGATGCGCTACTTGATCGTTTTGAACCCGGCATGACGGCCGAAGAATTAAATCGCATATTTACACCGCTTAAAGAATTCACAATCAAAGTATTGAAAGAAATAGAAAAGGTAGGAAAAGTAGAAGACCCATTTGAACGAGAAATTGATCCCGCGAGGCAAGAGAAATTCAACAGATGGCTCCTCACCCATCTCAAATACGACAGTACAAAATGTAGATTAGATGTATCTGCTCACCCATTTACAAACCCAATTGGTATAAATGATGTAAGGATAACTACAAGGTACGTGCCAAATGATCCGAAAAATTCCATATTTTCTACAATACATGAATTTGGACATGCGCAATACGCCTTGTCTATCCCAGACGAATTTTACGGTCTACCAATAGGTAGTAGTGCATCGTATGGATTTGACGAAAGCCAATCGAGATTTTGGGAGAATGTCTTGGGGAGAAGTCTTCCTTTTTGGACGGGGATATATGAAAAATTCATTGAAGTATTCCCGGAGATGGCGAATTATTCTGTAGAAGACATTTGGCGAGGTGTAAGTATAGTAAGACGCTCTTACATAAGAACGGAAGCAGATGAGGTTACTTACACGCTTCACATAATTTTGAGATATGAATTGGAACATGCATTGATAAACGATGAACTGTCTGTCAAGGATATACCAACGGCTTGGAACGAATTGTTTTCAAAATACTTTGGGCTGAAGATAGATGATATATCGCTTGGTTGCTTGCAGGATCCCCATTGGTACGGTGGCTCGTTTGGTTACTTCCCAACCTATCTACTTGGAAACCTGTACGCTGCACAAATTTACGATGCAATGAAAAAGGAAATTGATTTCGATACGCTAGTTGTAAATGGTGAATTTGACAAAGTAAGAGGCTGGCTTACCGAAAAGATTTACTCTAAAGGCAGAATGTACGAACCTAAAGAATTAATCAAGAAAGTAACGAACAGCGATTTTGACTCCAAGTACTTCATAGATTACATAACAAAAAAGTACAGCAGAGTATATTCGAGTAACCTATGATTTTTTGTCTATTTTCAATTCGTGAATGTTATACACTGTGCAGATTATATAATTAAAAATAATTAAAAACAAACCTGCTCAACAACTCAACAAATTATAAGTTATGAGCAGGTTTGCTTTTGTTTTAGTTTCAATATGACTATCTAGAAAATTCGCTTGTATTGATCGTATCCTCTCACCGTATCGTTCAAGGGTTTCAAAAGTCTAAAGCCCCTTTCTGGTATATCGAACTTCAAAAGTCCAGCGCTTAGACTAAATTTTTCACCCGTAAAAAGGTCCACAAATCGTGTTCTATCGAGCAATCTACCATCTTTGATCTGAGCAGCAACTCTTCTTGCATTCGACCTATTTATGGCGACAACAATATCATCAAGCATGTAAGGTGCCTTTCTCAAAAAGACCAGTGGGTCTGTGTTTAGCACTTCAAAAGACCCGATCTTCAACGCAGTCTCAGTCTTTCTCAATGCTATGATTTTCTTATAAAATTCTCTTAATTCTGTGTCCCAAGTTTCTTCATTCCACTTCATTGTATCTCGGCATTCCGGATCCCTTCCACCTTCCAAACCAACCTCACTGCCATAGTAAACAACGGGAACACCAGGATAGGTAAATTGGAGTACTACTGCTAATTTTCTCAGTGATTTATCTGGAAGCACATTCGCAATTCTCTCACTATCATGGCTATCAAGCATATTCCAACAACCATAAATATTCGGTGTATCGTTGAAAACAGAAGTCAACGCACTACCAATCTCATTGAGTTCGCCATTTAGATAGCTCAAAATGAGCTCACGCAGATGGTAATTCATAATACCATCGACCATATTCCAGCCTTCGGGATAAGTCCATAACTCACTTACGACATATTTCTCTGTTGAAATACTCTTAACTTTAGAGGCTATGAATGCATTATTAACTGGTCCCAAATCTTGCCCACAATCCAATCTCCAGCCATCTATTCCCATCTTGAGATACTTATGGATCACTTGTGTTATGTAATTGCGTACTTCCAATTCCTCCAAATTCAGTTCCGGCAAAGATTGTGCACCCCACCATCCCCTATGACCACTCTCATACATCGTAAATTTGCTCATGGCATCTCTGTTTCCATTCTTAGCTTTAACAAACCACTTATGTTGAGAACTCACATGATTGAAGACACCGTCCAAAACGAGCCTCATATTCTCTCTCTTCAGTTTACTTACCAAAAAAGTCAGTGCGCGATTTCCACCAAATTGTGAATCTACCTTGAAATAATCTGCACCGTCATACTTGTGGTTTGATGGAGACGAGAAGATCGGTGTCAGATATAGACAATTTACACCAAGGTCCTTCAAATAATCGAGTTTTTCACCCACTCCCCACAAATCCCCTCCATAGAAAGACTGACTTGATCGCCAATCTCCCGTTGCAACTGGCTTTTCATCCCACTCTTTGATTGTACCGCCTCGATTTATGTACAAACTAGCTTTGTCTTGAACACTCTTTCCCTTACCAATAGAGAATCTATCGGGGAAGATCTCGTAAACGACACTTTCATACACCCAAAATGGTATTGGGTATTTTAAAGTATTACTCACGTTATTAATAGAATTGCTTGAGAACTGCACAACACACCTCCGAAATTTTCAAGATTTTAAAGTGTCTTCCATATTTTTCCAACATTGTTGGCATCAATTAACTAAACTACTCGATGGTATATGTGATAAAATAAGAGTAGAACTTTCATTCTTTTATACAATCATATCACAAAAACACGTCTGAGAAAGGATGATGGTAGAATATGGAACTCACGGATATAATCGAAAAGCGCAGAAGTATAAGAGATTTCAGAGACATCCCAATTCCCAATGAAATTTTGGAAAAGATATTAAACTATGCACTCTTGGCACCAAGCGGAAGAAATGCAAAGCCAGTTGACCTCATCGTTCTAAAGGACAAAGAGACGATCACCAAAGTAATGAATGCAAGAACAAACAACTTTGGATTTTTGAAAACGGCACCTGTGTGCATCGTTGTTACCGCCGATGAAGAAAGTAGCACTTGGTGTGCAGATGCGTCGATAGTTGCTAGTTACATCCAATTACTTGCAGTCAACTACGGCCTTGGAAGTTGCTGGGGACAAGTTCATGGCAGGTATTTCAACGATAAATCCGTTGAAGAAGAAATCAAAAGAATCCTGTCTATTCCAGAAAATTTCCGCGTTCTTTCGATAGTAAGCTTGGGATATGCGAATGAAGAGAAGGCTCCACACACACTCAATGAGGTTAACAAGAGCAAAATACATTACGATCACTGGTAAGTAAAGATGGCAGAATCTACAAATCCAAGAAAGAGAGGGGAGAAGAGGGATGAATGAATTCAAGAACACTCTAAGAACGAACAAGGAAAAAGTAGTAAAACTTTCGATACTTGTAGAAATCTCACACCCAGTTGTACGTATGCCCGTAATGGATGGTGTAGGCAACGCATACTATTTCCCTGGTGTCGGTGGAATAACGTACAACTTCGGCCTAGGTGACAACGCATTTTCCATGCACGGTGATCACATAGAGCCGGACCTTAGCACAAAAAATCCCGACAGAGATCTCAATCAAACATGCATGTCGTTGGCTTGTATCGGCAACGAAGCTACTGTAGTATCGGGTGATGGTAAAGGAATGAAAGGATACGTCATAGGAAAGCACGGTGGTATAGACCACGTACTTGTGTGGATGCCAGATAAAGAGAAACTTGTATTAGGCGACAAGATTCAAATCAAATCGTGGGGACAAGGCTTGGAACTAAATGACTACCCCGATGTAAGAGTCTTCAATGTAGATCCAGAACTATTTGAGAAAATACCAATAGAAGAAAAAAACGCTAGACTACATGTCCCAGTCACCGCTATAGTGCCAGCACATCTAACAGGTTCCGGGATCGGTTCATCCAATCCAGTTGGAACAGACTATGATATGAACACGTTAGATGAGGAAGAGATTAGAAAACACGGCCTTGATAAAGTCAGAATCGGAGATTTAGTTGCAATCTCGGATCATTACAACGGGTACGGCGCAGGTGGTTATAAATCTGGTTCCATTTCCATCGGTATTGTTGTACATTCAGACTGCTTCAAAACTGGTCATGGCCCTGGAATCGTTGTCATCATGACAAGTTACGACGATAAAATCAGGCCTTTTGTAGATCCAGAGAGTAACATCAAAAAGTACTTAGGTATTTGAGATACTCATAAATTAGTAAATTAGAATAATAGATCAATTATCGTATCAGTTATCGTAAACCAACGCACTCCAAAAGGAGTGCGCTTTTATTTTTTACTTTCATTTTTTCAGCGTAATATCGGATAATACATGGAAGACAATTGACTTTAATAAATAGTAATAGATATACTTAGGAAAAGGAAGAATAATCCACATAACCACAATTATTGATTGCTTTTTGCGAGATAAACTTGCATAATTAAGTGGCTGAATTTGCACTGCTCTGTGTTATAATCTGAGAGGTGATTCATACCTAACATGAAAGGTGATTCACACAGCATTCATAACTGCATTAAACTAGTGGGTTTAGCAAAAAAAAAGACGCAAGGGAGGAGAAAAACATGAAGTATGCAAAGATAGTTTCGTCGGGTATGTACGTTCCCCAAAAGGTCATGACAAATGCCGAGTTTGAGAAGCTGACTATGTTGACGATTGATCCATATTATTCAGATGTGATTGGCATCAATCATCGCCACATCTCTGAAGATTGGGAAACGCCGACGTACATGGCCGCGGAAGCTGCAAAGAAGGCTCTTCAAAGAATTGGTATGCAACCAGAAGAGATTGGTCTAATCATAGTTGGTACGGACACACCTGAGGCAGTCTCACCACCAGATGCACCACGAGTCCAATATTTAATTGGTGCGCACAAGGCTGAGACTATGGCATTCAACGTTAATGCATCGTGTGCAAATGGTGCCTTATTACTCGATATCGCTGCCAAATACATTGCAATGGGCGATTGCAAGAATGTGCTGGTCATCGGTACTTACGCAATGACAAAGTTCCTAAACTGGAAATACGCTTGGGAAGCATTGTTCAGTGACGGTGCAGCTGCACTTATTGTATCTGCATCAGACGAACCAGGATACATAGGGTCTGTTTCAAGAGCTGATGGGAGTTGGTGGCAGAATTGGGGTATCTACATGGGTGCGGGCACGATGAATTTGCAAGGCATCGAAAGAGGACTCCACAAATTAGACTTGCGTGGAGCTTATCCGGCATCTGTGAATGATGAAGGTTGGCCAAATCTGTTGAATAAGTTGATAGAAAAGTACAGCATTCCTAAAGATGAAATTGCTATGGTGTTCTTTACACAAGTAAGGAAGAAAACTATTCTTAAAGTGATGGATACCATAGGATTACCAATAGAGAAGACACAAATTGTTATGGATAAATTCGGCTACACCGGTTCTGCCTGTGTGTACATGGCATATGATGATGCATATGATGAAGGAAAGTTGGAGAATATATCTGGAAAGTACATTCTGTTCCTTACATCTGGCGTTGGTTTCCAGCAAGTGGCGGTAGCGTTTAAGGCTTGATCTTGGTTTGTGTAACTTGTAACTCTTGCTGATTTCTAAGAAATTGGTTCCGGCCAAGTTATGATCTCAACGTTGTAACTTTGGCCGAACCATTGTAGATTCAAAAAACGAGGTGTTGGATTTTGGGCACAGCAGCATCGAAAAAAAGAAAGCCCCAGAGAACGGATGGCATAGGTTCAAAGAATAAGTTAAAGAAGACAGCACTAAAGTTGTTCAGTGAGAACAGTTTTGTGGATGTTTCAATATCCCAAATTACACGATTGTCAAAATTGAGTACAGGTGCATTCTACCAATACTATGTGAACAAAGACGAAATATTCCGAGAGATTGTGGACGACTTTTTCAGAAATTTTGATAAAGATGTCAATGGAAACAATCTTAGGGAAGTGACAATTAGTTTTGCCAACTATTGTACTAAGAATTCATTGATGACAAAGGCGTTATATCTTAACGAGTATTCTTTTGAATGGATAAGGAACGAATTCGATGCTCATCTCTTAAAATTATCGAAGAAATTCGGTTTGTCTTACGTAGAGCACTTCTATTTTTGGGCACCACTAAGGTTCTGCGTGTTCTTCGGCGATTTGTTAGAAATAAAGATAAACTACGACGAGCTATTTGAGATTATTCTCGAAGGTATCGGTAAAGACTGTCCCAATGAGTTACCTGCGAATATATTCTCCTTTGTTCCAGAGAGACGCATGATGTCGACTGATGAGAGAAGAGAACAGATATTATCGAATGCGGAAAGCCTTTTTGGTACGTATGGATTTAACAAAACACAAGTATACGATATAGCACGTTCTACAGGGATTGCAATTGGTACAGTCTATTTGTACTTCGAAAACAAAAAGGAAATTCTACATGAACTAGTGAGAATCATCAGCAAGGGTTTAAGATACAATGTTAAGTTATCCCTGGAGAAACTTGGAAAGCAGCACAGATTAGTGGAAGAGATAGCTGGTCTGTACGCTTTTGTACAATTTTTCAGAATCCATTCGAATATGTACAAAATAGTAAGAGAAAGTCAATCTATAGACCATGCGATTGCGAAAGAATATTACCGTTCACTCTACGATTCGTATGTTGCAGCACTTAAAAAGGCGCTGGAGAAAGGAGAGATTAAGGACTTCAACCTTTCATACATTGCTCTAATGATGATGAGCTATGGCCATTACGCAGGCGAACGGTATATTTTGTCAGGACGTATCGGAGATCAGAATTCAGAGAGACTCGAAGAATTCTTGAAAGAGCTTTATAGCTATCTTTGCAAAGGACTTGAAGGAAAGGAATGTTATTCAACTGCTCGGTAGTTGATAATTCGAGTTTTTGTTTTTTCCACAAATGCGAGGAGGTGAAACAAGATGAAAAGGTTAGTGGGTATTCTCATTATTTTAGTATTATCTATCAGCATTTTCGCAGAAGTAGGGGTTTATCAAGACAAAGTAGTTGTTGGATCGTTCCAAGCATTATCCGGCCCATATGCAGTTATAGGTCAGGAAATGACCAAAGGAATGAAAGCGTATTTCAACTGGATCAACAAGCGCGGCGGTGTTTATGGAAGAAAGATAGAACTCATAGTTGCTGATGATCAACTGAATCCAGCGAAAACGGTTGTTGAGGTAAAGAGATTGGTTGAGCAAGATAAAGTATTTGCACTTGTCGGTGGACTTGGCACATATGGCTGTTTGGCAGTTATGGACTATGTAGAGCAGAACAAAGTTCCGTTTGTCTATCAAGGTTCCGGTGCTTCCCAGCTCGTACTACCTCCGAAAAAATATATATTTGCAGTCCAGCCAGACTACACACTTGAAGGTGCACTGATAGCAAAATACGTTGCAGAGATTGCAAAGTTCAAAAATCCTGCGATTGTATATATGAACAACGATGTTGGACTCGAAGGATACGCAGCATTCAAAGGAGAGCTTGCAAAGTACAAGATGACGCCATCTGTTGAAATTTCCTACAATCCGGCAGATACAGATTACAGTGGCTTGGTTATTAAACTCGTGGATAAGAATCCTGATGTAGTAGTGGTCTATGGTTTACTGACAGACACAGTAAGATGGGTTAAGACGATAAGAGATTACGGTTTAAATAGTAAAGTTATCACAACGTATGCGAATGCCGATCCATCGTTCTTGACGTTAGCAGGCAAGTATGCAGAAGGTGTCATATTCACAGGTTGGGTACCTCTTCCGACACCAGATAGGCCAGCATTCGTCAGAGATTATCAACGTGCAGTTTCCATACATCAAGAAACTTATGCAAAGGAATTGCCATCATCGTACGCAGTTGCCGGTTTCATAGCCGCAGAAGTCTTCACAGAAGGTCTCATCAGAGCGGGGAAAAATCTGACAAGAGAAGGCTTAGTTAAGGCACTTGAAAGTTTTAAACACTGGGATGGTATTCTTTCGAAGGATATAACTTGGGGACCAAATCTAAGGCGTGGTAAATCATCACTCTACTTCTTGGCGGTAAAGGGTAATCAATTTGTCCCACTCACAGATTTGATACAGTATCAATAAGCATAAACACTTTAGCGGGCCTCGGGTAATTGTTTATTTCCTGAGACCCGCATTTGAATCTTAGTTTCTCTCATCCCTTATTTTCATACCATATTTCCACATTTCTACAGACAAATTAATGAAAACATCATTTCTTAAGGAGTGGTTGAAAAGTGCTAAAGATTGAAAATGTTACTGTGAGGTTTTCTGGGCTTGTTGCAGTTGATAATCTTACGATGGAAGTACAGAATAACTCTATACACTCATTAATAGGTCCAAATGGCGCTGGAAAAACGACAGTATTCAATGTAATATCTGGATTGGTAAAGCATTCCGGAAATGTGTACATAGATGGTACAGACATCACTAAGGTACCCACACACAAAAGGGTAAATTACGGGTTGGGTAGAAGCTTTCAGAACGTCATCATATTCAAGTATTTAACTGTCCTGCAAAACCTCATGCTGGGCTATCATCATAACCTGAGGTACAATATCTGTGATGAACTGGTTCAAACTAACAAATACGATAAATTCGAAAGGCTTGCAAAGATGCGTGCTGTAGAAGTTGCAGATATTATTGGCATCAAGAATTTATTGGCAGTACCAGCTGGTGGACTTCCTTACGGTTATCAGAAACTTATAGATGTTGCCAGAGCATTGATGAGCGAGCCAAAAATACTCCTTCTCGACGAGCCTGCCGCTGGCTTGACGGAGAAGGAATCAGATATGTTAAAAGAAAGAATTAGAAAAATAAAAGAAAATTCGATTACAGTATTTTTGATAGAACACGATATGAGAATGGTTATGGATATTTCCGATAGAATTACTGTACTGAACTTCGGTAAAAAGATTACAGAAGGTACACCAGAAACAGTTGTTAATGATCCAGAAGTGATAAGCGCATATCTTGGAACGGGCCTTGAAGAGGTGAGAGAAAATGGCTAATAATAGTAAGAACATAGAAGTAAAAAATCTGCAAGTTTGGTACGGCCCGGTCCATGCAGTTAAAGGTATCGATTTGTCCATCAAAGGGGGTAGTATCACAACTATATTGGGCGCAAATGGTGCTGGGAAATCTACTACGCTCAAGGCTCTTGCAGGTGGGGTTAAGTACACCGGTAGTATTTCCGTTGGTGATGAAATTATCGATGCATTGCCAGTTCACAAGAGAGTAGAAAAGGGCATTGTCTTGTGTCCAGAAGGTAGGGGAATATTTTATTCAATGACCGTTAAGGAAAATCTCTTGGCAGGAGCGTATAGAAACAAGAAAGTAGATTACTCATCAGTTCTTGATATCTTTCCTGTGCTGAAAGATAGGATAAACCAAATTGCAGGAACTCTCTCAGGTGGTGAGCAGCAGATGTTGGCTATTGCAAGAGCGCTAATGAGTAATCCATCTTATCTATTACTTGATGAACCTTCGTTAGGATTGGCACCTGTTATCATACAGAAAATAGCCGAAGTGATAAAGAGAATAAATAGTTCTGGAATAACGGTTGTCTTGGTAGAGCAAAATACATCTCTCGCCTTGAGCATTGCAAATTATGCCTATGTTCTTGAAAATGGCAAGGTCGCATTGCATGGTGTACCTTCAGATTTGTTGAAGAGTGATGTAATCCGAGAAAAGTACCTCGGAGGTGTTGCAAAATGATGAATCAAATCATATTGGGACTTTCAACGGGTGCAACATATTCTTTAGTTGCAATTGGGTTAGTTATGATGTACAAAGTCAGCGGGGTTATGAATTTTGCTTATGCAAACATGGGCATGTTTGTAACGTACCTCATATGGTGGTTGGCAACAGGTGCGGGCGTAAATCTGTACGTCAGCATAGCAATAGGTATTGCATTTGCTGCGGTTATGGGAGTAGTCGTTGAACGTTATGGACTAAGGCCTATCAGGCATCTTTCTCATGCATCGATGTTGATTGTAACGTTTGGTATTTTGATGATTTTGGAAGGTTTGGCTATGCAAATTTGGGGAACAGATTACAAAGCTTTCCCAGAACTGGTAACGGGTGCTCCATACGTATTTAGAGGAGATTTTGGCATCTTCGTTTTAAGGCGTCAAGATATACTAATTTTCTCCATTCTAATAGCTGTATCCATTGCACTCTTGATTTTCACAAGATATACAAAGTTTGGTATAGCTGTGAGAGCTGTCTCTGAGAACGAAGAGACTGCAGGATACATGGGCATAAACGTTGGTTCGGTGCTTGCGTTCTCTTGGGGGTTTGGTGCATCGATGGCTGCAGTTGTTGGCATTGTGGCCGCACCAAAGGTATTTGTCTCACCTACCATGTTGACATACTATCAGATTCAAGGATTCACTGCTGCTGTACTAGGCGGATTTGAAACATTTACAGGCGCTGTCTTCGGTGGGCTTATATTAGGCGTAATAGAAAAATTGGTCGGCAATTACATATCTGAAGGATTCAAAGCAACGATCTCACTAGTCATAATAATTATCGTGTTGATATTCTTCCCAAAAGGCTTGTTTGGTAGGAATGTAAGGGGGCGTGTGTAATGATCTGGGTAGTTCTTGCAATAATTCCATTCTTGCTGATGAAAAATGCTTTCATTATAACGATTCTAACACTCGTTGGTGTTTACACAATCGCTTCCATGGGATTAAACATAATAATGGGTTATTCAGGACAGATTTCGATTGGTCATGCGGCATTTATGAGTATAGGTGCATATACTTCCACTCTACTTGTTATGCACTACAACGTCCCAGTTATTTTTGGTATCTTTGCTGGTGGAGCGGTTGCATTCTTATTTGGTTTGGTGATAGGTTTTCCCGCATTACGACTTTCAGGGTTCTATCTTGCCATTGCAACGATGGGATTCGTTGTGGCAATAGAGCAATTGATGGGTTCTTTGGAAAGCGTGACAGGTGGTCATGCTGGTATCAGAAGTATACCATTTGAACATATGTGGAATTCAGATGTTGAAAAATATCTCCTTGTTCTTGCATTTGCATTTATCTGCTACGTCCTTATGAATAGAATGATGCACGCAAAGACTGGGCGTGCATGGATGGCTATCAGAGAGAATGAAATAGCTGCTTCTGTTGTAGGTATAAACACAGCAAAGTACAAAATTCTTGCATTTGCTATTGGTTCGATGATGGCAGGTATCGCCGGTGCCTTGTATGCACACGTTATAGGCTACATCGCACCAAGTGATTTTGGACTATCAAAATCGCTCGATTTGTTAGCTATATCCGTTATCGGCGGTATGGCATCTGTAGACGGTCCATTGTATGGTTCATTGATATACGTTGCAATGCCATTTCTCTTCAGCAGAACGCATATCTCTATGTCAATAGTATTTGGTATCATTTTGATTTTCGTAGTTATGTTCATGCCACTTGGGATCAGCTACTATTTTTACTTGTTCAGGATAAAGTATCTGAATCGGATCGTTTCATTTTTTAAAAAGAGCAGAAGGCCTTATGGACAATTCATCGATACAAGCATGGGCAAGATACATTATATAAAGCATGGGAACGGAAAGATACCGGTCGTGCTTATACATGGAAATTTCGTCTCTGCAAGATTCTTTGAACCTTTTTTGAAAAGGCTCCCGGATAAATATACGGCATACTGTCCAGACTTGCCAAATTTTGGTTTTTCCGACGAACTACCGGGCGACGTAACGTTAGATGGCTATGCTAAAGCCGTCGAGGCATTCGTAGATGCGTTGGGGCTAAATAATTTCATACTCGTCGGTCATTCCCTAGGTGGTGGCGTTGTGATCTCATATGCAATAAAGAACCAATCGAAGATCAAAAAGCTTATACTCATCGATAGTGCACCCATCAATAGTATGAACATTTCAACTGAATCACACACTGTGCTGAACATATATAGATATAACCCGCAAATGATAAAATCTTCGTTAATGTTCAATGCACCTATGTACCCAGATGAGCAATTCTTTGATAGGATGGCTGCTGATGCACTTAGGATGGCCCCGAAAGCGTTTGTAGGGAATTCCGTTGCATTATCAAATTATGATTACAGAGAACAAGCAAAGAATCTGAATATCCCTGTCTATGTTGTATATGGTGACAAGGATGCTATCATAACTTCAGAGGAAATGAAAAGAACTGCCGAAAGTTTCCCAAATAGTAGGTTCATCTTGCTAAAAGACATTGGGCACAGTTCGATTATTGAATCTCCTGATGATATCATCAAATTACTTGAAGAAGAGAAATAGATAGGTAGTTAAGATAGTTATTGTGACGATCGTTGATTCACCCAGGTGTGTTTGATATGTAAGAGTCCTTGATACCCAGCATTTCTCTCATTTGATTTATCTTTTCAACTAAGAATGCAGTTGCACGGACATCATCTTCGTTGTATCTCAGTATTTCTGATAGTACGTTTTCATCGTTTGACTCGATGTAATCTCTGTAAGAATCTATTACAGCAAATCCGTTCAAATCCGTTCTCCACTTGAAGCCAAAATATCTGGCTATTGTTTTAAGAGAATACGAAGGTAGAGGTAATGCGATACACTCACTGTATATTTTGTATACATCTATAAACCTTCCGAATAAGTTGTTCGGAAGGTCTATTTTATATTTCTTTGCCAGCTTCCTGAAACGCACCAACTCGTAAGAATGATAATGATATATAGGCCTATCATCGTTCATCAAATATGCAATAGTGGATTCAAATGTCTCCTTTTCTTCCAATGGATCTCGTGCAAGAAATGGTACGTAAGTATTATCATCGAGGATACCGAATAGATAATCAAAATCGATCGGTGTGTAGCTCTCTATATCCAAATACATACCATTGCTCAACTTCGGCAGTGGTTTAAATGGGATGCACTTATTTCCCAATATACTCTGCGCCTGATAGAAGATTCTACCTGCCTTTTCTCTTCCCAATTCTCTTTCCAAAACCTCTTTCATAGATACAATATCATTTAGTGACTCTATACCAAGTTCTCGCAGTTTTTCCGATGTGCCTCCCTTAAGGCCACGGATAAATGCAGTGCTATCTGTTTGTAGAGTCTCTCTAAAGCAGTCAGATGAGTACTTACAAGTTCTGCAGAGCTGATTTTTCACGATGCCAAACTCATCGTTTCCACAATGTTCACAGAACGACGATAAGAACGACAGCATCTTCGTCACATAAACTCTCCAATTCATAGACGTACTATAATGGGGACTTTCAAATATTATGTCACCGACGTTGTATCCGGCGCTTTCTATAACATACCCTATGAATGCACCTTCAATAAAGTGATAATTGTTGAGTTTCTTCCCCGACTTTTTCATTTTTACAACGACTGGAGAGGTCGATAAAATCTCGTCAGGTTCAACTACAAGCTCACAACCGAACACATCTGTGGAAAATAACACTGTTGAATTCGTCTTCTTAGAAGAACATATATCCAATTTACCTTTTCTTTGACAGAAATAAATCGTCTTTATATCTCTATTTGATATTGTCATGCGCATCCTCACTCTCACGTTTCCAACCATTAAAAGTCTTAGAAATATCGTTCCAATACGTTTGCAACGAACTTATCGCTGAAAAACCTTCTCACAAATTGATAAACAAGTTTATTACCAAATCCTGGAATGTACAACGGTTTTTCCTTCTCAAATGCCTTTAGAGCGCCATCGACTACCTTTTCCGGTTCCATCAGATGTTGGCCTGTGGACATATTTGCTCTCTCAAAAAATTGTGTCTGAGTACTGCCTGGTGCCACACAGAGTACGTGAACGCCATGTGGCCTCAATTCGGCCCAGAGTCCCATTGAAAAATTGTAAACGTACGCTTTAGTTGCACTGTAGACTGAAAAATGTGGCATTGGAATGAATCCGGCCACGGAAGCAATGTTTATAATCCCACCATTTCCTTTTGTGGTCATCAATCTTGCGTAATGATGTGATAATCTTGTAAGTGCATTGATGTTCAGTTTCATCATGTTTTCATATTCTTCGTACTCTTTGTCTACGAAATCACCATACAGACCTACACCGGCATTGTTTACAAGTAGGTCGATGTCAAATCTACTTGTATTATCGATAACAACATCGATGTCATTCGTCAAATCGGCACTGAGTATAACGACACTCGAGTTAGAAATCTTGTGAATTGTATTGGCCACTTCAGTTAATGCTTCGGTATTTCTTGCTACCAAAACTATATTTAATCCCTTCTTTGCCAGTTGTATTGCGAATTGTCTGCCAATGCCAGACGAAGCTCCAGTTACCATCGCCCATTTATAGTTTTTCAGATTATTGCCCATAAATCACACCTCCACAAACTCACTAATTGAATTATACACCGACTATGATAGAATTAAATATCCATATTAATGTTGATTTAGACAATCAATCGGGAGGTAACAATTTGGTAAAAGACATTCTGAAAATTGCAATACCTGTGTCAATAGAGAACATCCTCGCAAATACCGGTATATTCATACTCACGATATTACTCTCACTGGTAGGTGAGAGAGAAATCGCAATAAACGCTATATCAAACCAAGCATCGTTCCTTGTAAATCTATTCTTGTTTGGCATAAATACTGGTGGTGCGATATTTGTATCCCAGTATTGGGGAAGAAAGGATGAGGAAAGTATCAAAAGAGTATTTGGTTTGATGCTTACCTCATCTATGATCATAGCTGCTGCATTCTTTGCGTTTACCTTCTTTTTTCCAGGAACGTTCGTACACATATTTTCAAAGGATTCATCGCTGTTCAACGATAGTATTCTTTATCTCAAGATCATCTCATTTTCCTACTTCGGCATTGCGCTGGAAGTTGCATTTCGCACATTTTTAAGAGGTATAGAGAAGGCAAACATTCCAATGGAATCATACATAGTTGGAACCGCCGCTCAACTTTTACTTGCATATGGGTTTTTAAATGGTAGACTCGGACTTCCTAAACTCGGAATCACCGGTGTTGCAATAGCGATAACGATTTCAAGATATGTGATACCATTTTACCAGATAATGCGTGCATACTACTTGCACTTACCATACACATTTAGCTTAAGAGGAATTTCAAGAGACCTGTTTAAAAGATTTGTAAAATTCGCCACACCTGCGGCATTAAACGAAATTGCATGGTCTTTGGGTATGACGATGTACGGTATCGTATTCGGTTGGATGGGTACAGAGTCATATGCTGCGAGAAATGTGCTATCTTCTTTTGAAAACTACATCTGGACGCTTGCACTTGGTATCACTACAGCATCTTCTGTCATCGTTGGAAAACTTGTTGGAAAAGAAAGTTATGAAAAGGCCGTGGACTTTTCAAAAAAAATAATGCTGGTAAACTCGCTAGTTGCGCTTGGTACCGCTTTTGTAACCATTGCAGCATACTATATACTCCTTCCAACATTCGATTTAACAAGTTCGTCGAAATACATGCTGACATTAAGTATGTGGATTATGCTTGTAGGTTCTCCAATTAAAGCGTTGAACAACGTTGCCATAGTTGGCATTCTGCGTGCAGGCGGAGATTCAAAATATGCGTTCCTCCTCGAGACTTCCACGTTATGGGGACTCGGTGTACCACTTGCATTTATCGGTGCTATGGTTTGGAAACAGAGTTTGCCGGTAGTGTATGCATTGACACTTTCAGATGAAGTAGCAAAGGCGATAATCGTGTACTTTAGGATTAGATCAAAGAAATGGATGAAGAATGTTACTATTTCTACCGAAGAAGCGATCTTGGAGGCAGCCGAACACGAGATTCAAATATAGTTTGATATAGTTTGATTTTTAGCCTTGTTAACAACTGAATTAGGAACGCAGAAAATGGTAGGTGATAGTATGAAAACGATCGATAGCAAAACTGTCTATGAGCGTGTATGTAAAGCACTTCTGGATATCAACACGAGTATAAATCCAAAAGTTGAAAGACTACTTGATAGTTACGATGGGCCTTTTGCAAGAGAGCTTAAGGAAAACATGAGAATTGCACGCACATCAAAAATGCCGCTTTGTCAAGATACCGGCGTAGTGGAATTCTTCATATGGAAAGGGTACGACATACAATTAACATCACCATTGAAAAACACTTTAGAGCAAGCAGTGAGAGACACATACACAGATAATGGATTCAGAAAAGGGATTGTATCAGACCCACTTTTTGAGCGCAAGAACACGTTGGACAACACACCCGCCATAGTACATATCCTTGAAATAGATGAATCGACTATCGACATATGGATGATTGCAAAAGGTGGTGGCAGCGAGAACCTATCCACACTCTTCATGCTCCAGCCTTCTGAAAGTTACGAGAACGTACTCAAATGCATTGTTGAGCATATCGAAAAGAATGCGGCTAATGCTTGTCCACCAATCATAGTAGGGATCGGAATAGGTGGCACATCGGACAAGGCAATTTTACTTTCGAAACTCGCTCTATTCGATCCTTCTGCAACTGAATCCCTCCATAGATATGACGAAAAGATAGGCGAATACACTCAAATGGCGGATGAATTGCAAGAGGCTTTCTCGAATTTGAAAATCGGAGTTCAAGGACTCGGTATTGGTCCCACCGTACAAAGGACGAGCGTACTAAATTATCCAACTCACATTGCAACGTTACCACTCGCTATTTCCGTAGATTGCTACCTATCGAGGACATCAAGGGTGGTGATTGAATAATGCAAGAAGAGTTAAGGAAACAATTTAGTCACGCAAAAGCTGGAGAGAGAATTGAATATACCGGTTCAATGCTAGTCATGAGAGACATCGCACAAAAGAAGCTCGTTGAAATCGACAAAAACGGTATGGCGTTACCTCTCAACTTGAATGGCGAGATCATATTCTATGCAGGTCCGACATTTTCTAATGGCAAGATGATAATAGGCCCAACCACTTCGAAACGAATGGATAGATTTCTGGAATTTGTGATATCAAAAGGAGTTGTTGCCACAGTCGGAAAAGGTAGAAGGACACGCGAGGCAGAAATGCTCTGCGTAAAGTACAAAACCCCATACTTTGTGACACCAAGTGGATGCGCTGCTTATCTTGGAAATTGTGTTACGAAGTGGGAAATAGTTGCCTTCAAAGAACTTGGCCCTGAAGCAATTTACCGCATAGAAGTTGCAAACTTCCCTTTGCTAGTTGCAGTAGATGCCTTTGGAAAATCAGTATTTGGATAATTAAAAAGTAGCTAAGATAGTTTAGACAATAAAAAGCGCAGCCACTCAACATGTGACTGCGCTTTTATAAAATATTGGTGGAGCCGATGGGATTTGAACCCACGGCCTCTACCGTGCGAAGGTAGCGCTCTCCCAACTGAGCTACGGCCCCAATTACACACTCATGTATTTTATCACACACTGCGGCGTTTATCAAGTGTCTTATCTGTTACTTTGATACCTTCATGTAGTGTTTGGCTTAAAAGCTTAGTGTAAAGAAAATGAACATGTGGTATAATTATCATGTCATTATATTTGTTATGTAAATCATGTGCATAAGTCATATTGTGATTTATAAATATTGAAATAATGGAAAAAGGAGTGAACTGAATTGAGAAGGTACAAAGTTAAGAAACCCAAGAGATATTTACTGGGCGTATTAGTGATAGTAGCCATAGTGGCACTAACTCTGATTTTGCTAATTGCGTACAATAGTAGCCGGACAAAGCTTGATATATACTATAAAGATTTCTCGATACTCACGATTCGCGAGACACTTGAAAATGGCCTATTGAATCCGACATCACAATTCAAAATATTTGGTTCTCCAGTTATCATTGGAACAGACGATATGGGGAACACCTATTCTGCAACGTTAAGCGGAGAGCAATTAGACATAAAACTTAACGGAAAGAGCGTTCAGGATATAGATACACTGTATCAGGACATATATACGCGTGCGCTGTACAACATCATAACAAAGATTCCGCCATCAGATTTCTCAACCCAAGATCCAAAGGCAATGAAAAACTACTTTGTCGAGCACACGTACTATTACATTAGGGAAAATGGCAATGAATATCTTATGCTGAAGGGAAAGAACTCAGGCAACGATACTGTTGAATTCTGGTTTGCAGTGAGAAAAGTAAACGGGAATTTCAGAATAACTGTAGAAAAAATAATGATGAATGGTAGAATACTAACATCGACTGAATCCAAAGTCTTATTGTCAAAAATATACAAAAAGTCCGTTGATACTGATCTAATAACTGCCATAAAGAACAGTTATCTAAAGGATTTTACGCTATCTTCAATAGGTGATACATTTGATAAACTATCGAATGCAAGGTGGAATGTAAAAGATGAGAATCAAAACGCAGTTGAATTCAATGCCACTGAGGTTATCGATGGTCAAGAGGTTGCATTAACGATTGGTTTCAAAATAGATGAACTGGGTCAGACTGTGGTAACGTATTTACTTGTAAATGGCAAAGAGGTAGAATCAACGAGTATAAACAATTACCTCAAATACTTATACAGTAAATATGGGCAATTGAATTCACAAGAAGAGTTGCAATCGCTGATTGAAAAGATCTCCAAATCTCGTGCGCCAAATAGTTCAAAGACATTCGAACAACTCTTTTCGGAAACACTTTCAGATTTACAATGGAGTATTTCATATAGAGTCAAAGGTACGGAGGTTAAAGCGACTGGAATTTTGAAAGAGGATAACACACCGCTTTCCCTTACGTTCCTATTTTCGAACAACTCCATATATCTTGTTTCAGGCAGTATAGGTGGTAACGAGGAGAAAGCAGCTGTAGTGCTCGACAAACTCAACAAGGCAGCATCGACACCGGAAGGTACTTCGCAACAGACAGAAACGCCAGAACTTGACCCGGAAAAGGTCATAGCAGTTGTCCAAAACGGGACTATAATAAAGAGTGCTACATATGCTGATAACAAGAGCGCATTTGAGGCATTCCTGAAATCGCCAAAGTGGTCATACGATCCAGACTTGGATAGAGTGATTCTAACAGGGACTGGAAAATACTTATCGAAACAATGGGACTTTAAATTCGTTTTCGAGATTTTCTTCAACAAAGAACCAGTACTCGAATACGTATACATGAATGGTGACAAAGTAATAGATGAAGTGGTAGACTACATAGTCTCTCAGATATTCAACGTAGACACAATAGGTGCTAACTTGATTGAGTTGGTAAAAAACACAATTTTCTACAAAGATACTTACGAAGAAATACTTGGACCAACGGGTTGGACACTTGATAGAACATCTGATGGTGTTGTCTTTTCAAACAAGAAATTGATAGTACGTTTCTCCGTTAATCCTACTGGAACTATAAAAGTTTCGGAACTTACATACATGGGCAAAGATTACACAAACCAATCGTTTGATATACTAAAGGCCTTAGAAGATGGTGGAACCATAGAATCTGTGGTTGGAAAGGAACAGCCAAGCGAACAGACAGAAGAGCAACCAGCACAACAAAAGGTAAATGGGGCTACTC